>Ga0247609_10000082_pt1 | contig 131407 bp, 129 predicted proteins | sample 172DNAGHGlowgp2_FD_193487 | JGI IMG/M metagenome (GOLD analysis project Ga0247609, IMG submission 193487) | Sheep rumen microbial communities from Palmerston North, Manawatu-Wanganui, New Zealand - 1728 DNA GHGlow gp2 | ecosystem: Host-associated > Mammals > Digestive system > Stomach > Rumen...
GCGCCGGTCGCCATCAGGAATTGCAAGCAACTCCCATGCTGCCCCTCGACTTGCATGTGTTAAGCCTGTAGCTAGCGTTCATCCTGAGCCAGGATCAAACTCTCCGTTGTAAAATATCATTTGTGCCCCAGGTATAAACCAGGGGCAGTCTAAGCTTGTCCGTCCCAGGAAACTGTCCGTCATCAAGTTTCTAGCACCTTCAAATCATACGGCACCAAGGCCGCATTGACGGTTCGTCTTCTTCTACCCAAGCACCCCTGACAAGGGGCGCTCGCTTCTTGTACTACTTCTGTCTATGTAAATCTTTCAAAGAACTCCTTCATTCTGCCGACGCGCTGCTTTCAGCGCGAAAGCGGATGCAAAGGTACGGCAAAAAACTATACCCGCCAAATATTTCAACGATTATTTTCAGCCCAAATGCAAAATTTTCCGCTTTCTTGACACAAATCAAGAAAACATCCCGTTTGCGATGGTCGTTATAGCATGGTTCAATTATTCATACACCTCTTCAATGCCATTCAATCCATATTCATCCGCCTTTGAAGCACATGGATTGTATCCTTCAGGAATATCGAATTTCTCTTTGGGGTCATATCCCAGAGATTTATCTGCAAATACCTTTTTCATATAATAGGCCCAGATAGGTAATGCCATATTTGCACCTTGTCCCATACTTGTAGAATCGAAATGGATGTCACGGTCTTCTCCACCTACCCAGCAACCGCTCACCAACGATGGGGTGAATCCCATGAACCAAGCATCAGAGTTACGGTTAGTAGTACCAGTTTTTCCTCCCATCTCGCAGTCAATATCATAACGGTAACGCATACGGCTACCTGTACCGCCATCGATAACGCCCTTCAGCATCACAAGCATTTTGTTGGCACTCTCATCACTGATCACCTCATTGACGCGTGGCTGGAACTCGGCGAGCACATTACCCTCATTGTCCTCAATCTTTGTCACAAACATCGGTGCACAGTGGATGCCATGATTCGCAAAGGTTGTGTAAGCACTCACCATTTCGCCAACACTAACCTCATTAGGTCCGAGACAGAGTACGATGCTTGGTTGGATACCTGGAGTATTAATTCCGAAGAGGTGAAGTATATTCAAGAAATCCTGCGGGTTTATTCTACTCATCAAATAGGCCGAGATCCAGTTGTTTGACTGAGCCAGTCCCCATTTCAGAGTAACCATCTGTCCATACCGTGCCCGACTGCCATTCCTTGGAGTCCAGTTACCATAGCTCCTTTGTACGTTAGGTGCTACATCACAAGGATTCAGTCCGTTCTCCATTGACAGGGCATAAAGATAAGGTTTCGTGGTGGATCCCACCTGTCTTCTTCCCATAAAGGCCATGTCGTATGTGAAATGTTCGTAGTCCAGTCCGCCTACATACGCTTTCACTGCGCCCGTATGGGCTTCCATACTCACGAATCCCGATCTCAGGAACTTCTTGATATAGCGAATAGAATCCAAGGGAGTCATCACTGTATCTTTCTCACCGGCATAGGTGAAAACCGACATCTCCACGGGAGTACGGAAGGCTTTCCGGATTTCCTCATCAGAATATCCCGCAGCTTTCATGGCACGATAGCGTTCACTCTGCAACATACTGCGGTTCAGAATGCCCTTCACCTCTTTAGCCGTGAGAGCACTGGAGAAGGGTGCATTAGCTTTCGTCTTATTTTCTTTGTTGAAGGCTGGCTGCAAGTATTTGGCCACGTGTGCATAGACCGCCTCTTCCGCATATCTCTGCATGCGTGTATCGATCGTTGTATAGATTTTCAGTCCGTCGGTGTAAATACTATATGTCTCGCCATTTTTCTTTCTGTTCTTATTACACCATCCATAGAGAGGATCCTGAACCCATGCCGCAGAGTCGATCAAATACTGGTTGCGGTTCCAAGAAGGATACCGTTTCATATCAGGCTTATCGGCCATCATGTACTGGCGCAGGAACTCCCTGAAATAAGTTGCCACGCCATCTTTATGATCGGCACGATGGAAGTTCAGCGTGATTGGCTTCACACGTGTTGAATCAAAATCAGCTTTCGACAAGTATCCAGCCTTCAACATCTGTGTCAGCACTACATTCCGCCGTTCTGTACAACGTTCGGGGTATCTTACAGGATTGAAGAAAGACGGATTCTTGCACATTCCGATCAAGGTAGCCGACTCCGAAAGGTTCAAATCCTGAGGCTCCTTATTAAAATAGGTATTAGAAGCAGTCTTTATTCCCACAGCATTGTGTAAGAAGTCGAAGTAGTTAAGATACATCGCCACGATCTCTTCCTTGGTGAAGTTTCTCTCCAGTTTGATAGCAATCACCCACTCGATTGGTTTCTGGAATACGCGTTCCAACGTACTTTTGGCAGTCTGGGAATAGAGCTGCTTCGCCAGCTGCTGAGTAATGGTACTGCCACCACCAGCGCTGGCCTGCCCCATCAGGCCTCGTTTCACGATAGCTCGTCCCAGTGCGATAAAGTCAATACCCGAATGTTCATAGAATCGCTCGTCCTCGGTTGCCACCAAAGCCCGCACAAGATCAGGTGACAATTTATTATAATCAACCATGATCCTATTCTCCCGTGAAGCGTTCCATGTGCCCATCACCTTTCCGTCGGCAGAGAATATCTGCGATGCAGACCTGCTGATCGGGTTCTGCAAATCTTCCATATCAGGCATATACCCAATCCATCCGTTCCATATAGCGACAAAGGCAATAAGAACGATACCAAACACACTTGCCAGTGCAATCCACAAGGACTTGATGAATGCTCTTCTCATGACTACTCTTCTTATTTTTGTGCAAAAATACAATAAATCTTTGAAATTATCCCTCATAAATCAAAAATAATGCGTAACTTAGCGGTCGAAATTGAAAATATAACGCTCTACATCAATGAATAAACGTAATTTCGTAACGATTGCTGACCTATCCAAGGAGAAGATTCTCTACATGATAGAGATGGCACAAGAGTTTGAAAAGCACCCTAACCGTGAACTGCTCAAGGGTAAGGTTGTTGCCACCCTGTTCTTTGAGCCATCCACTCGTACCCGTCTTAGTTTTGAAACCGCCGCCAACCGTCTTGGTGCACGTGTGATCGGCTTTGCAGATCCCAAGATTACCAGTGGCACAAAGGGTGAGACCTTGAAAGATACAATTCTTATGGTCAGTAACTATGCCGATGTAATAGCCATGCGCCATTATATCGAAGGTGCTGCACAGTATGCCAGTGAGATAGCCCCCATTCCGATTATCAATGCCGGTGACGGAGCCCATCAGCACCCTTCACAATGTATGCTCGACCTGTACACGATCTATCAGACCCAAGGAACCCTTGAGAATCTTAACATCTATCTCGTGGGTGACCTCAAATACGGGCGTACCGTGCACTCTCTCATCATGGCCATGCGCCATTTCAACCCCACTTTCCATTTCGTAGCTCCCAAGGAACTTGCGATGCCCAACGAGTACAAACTCTATTGTAAGGAGAACGGCATCAAATTCCAAGAGCACACCGCCTTCAACGAAAAGGTGATTGCCGATGCAGACATCATCTACATGACCCGTGTGCAGAAAGAGCGTTTCTCCGATCTGATGGAATACGAACGGGTGAAGAATGTCTATATCCTTCGTGCCGATATGCTTGGCAGTTCCAAGCCAAACATGAAGATTCTCCATCCCCTACCCCGTGTTAACGAGATTGCTTACGATGTTGACGATAACCCTCATGCTTATTATATCCAACAGGCACAAAACGGACTGTATGCCCGTGAGGCTATTATCTGCGATGTCCTTGGCATCACCCTCGAGGAAGTAAAGAACGATACTACCATCATTTAATTATTTGAGTTTTCAACATTTACAATTTGATGCATGAATAAAAAAGAAAGACTCGTTGCCGCCATAGAGAACGGCACCGTGATTGACCACATACCAGCCGACAAGACTTTTCAAGTAGTGAATCTCTTAGGCTTACAAGATCTGGAGACGCCCGTTACCATCGGCTATAACTACTTGTCAAACAAGGTAGGAAAGAAAGGGATCATCAAAATTACAGATAAGTTCTTCACTGATGATGAAATCTCGCGTTTATCCGTAGTGGCACCGAAAGTTGTGCTGAATATCATCAAAGACTACGACGTGGTAGAGAAGAAAACCGTGGAAACTCCTGACGAACTCAGGGGCATTGTAAAATGCAATAATCCCAAGTGTATTACCAATAATGAGCCCATGGACACTATTTTCCATGTCATCAACAAGGAACGTGGCGTCTTAAAGTGCCACTATTGCGACAAGGAGCAGGACATCAACAAAGTAGAACTGTGTTAATAGAAAATCATCATGAATGAGATTCCTGTACTGCTGCTGACGGGTTATCTTGGCAGCGGCAAGACAACATTATTAAATAGAATACTAAGCAACGAGAAAGGGATCAAGTTCGCCGTCATCGTGAATGATATCGGTGAGGTGAACATCGATGCAGACCTCATCCAGCAGGGAGGCATCGTAAATCAGCAAGACGACTCGCTCGTTGCCCTTCAGAACGGTTGCATCTGCTGTACGCTTAAGATGGATCTTGTACAGCAGTTGCAAGACCTTATTGCCCTTCAGCGTTTCGATTATATCGTCATCGAAGCCAGCGGTATTTGTGAGCCAGGTCCCATAGCCCAGACCATCTGCTCGATTCCGATGATGGCCCCCGAGGTGACAGCGAAAGGATATCCACGTCTTGATTGCATCGTTACCGTGGTTGACTCCCTACGCATGAGGGATGAGTTTGGCAGTGGCATGGATCTGCTCAAGCAGAATATTGACGAGGAAGATATCGAAAACCTTGTGATCCAACAGATTGAGTTCTGCAACATGGTCCTATTGAACAAAGCCAGTGAGGTAAGCCCTGAGGAACTGGGACGTGTGCGGAGTATCGTCCACGAGCTACAGCCAAAGGCAGAGATCATCGAATGCGACTTCGGTAATGTTGAGCTTGAAAAGATCATCCATACGAACATGTTCGACTTCGATGCCGTCGCCACTTCGGCCAAATGGATTGAGGAAGTAGAAAAGCATCATGATGACGATGACCATGACCATGACCATGATGATGACCATGATGACGATGACCATGATGACGAACACGAGCACCATCATCACGAACACCATCACCACCATCACCACCACGATGAAGGAGAAGCAGAGGAATACGGCATCGGCACCTATGTTTACTATAGCCGCCGACCTTTTGAACTTGGACTATTTGACGAGTTTGTGGCTCGCAAGTGGCCTAAAGGTATCATCCGAGCCAAGGGCATCTGCTACTTCCGCGATGAGAAAGATACCTGTTACGTCTTTGAGCAGGCTGGCAAGCAAGTAAACATACGCAATGCAGGTCAATGGTATGCCACGATGCCCAAGGCTGAACTGGAGGATTTCATGACGCGCAATCCTGGCTTGCGGCGTGACTGGGATGAACAGTATGGTGACCGCATGCAGAAACTTGTCTTCATCGGCCAGCATCTTGACAAGGAGCTCATCGCCAAAGAACTTGATGCTTGTCTGAGAGACTGATCACAACAAACAAATAAGGTGGTACTCAAAAAAAGTACCACCTTATTATATATAATTACATCACCATTTTCTACAAGGCCACCTGGAGCATCACGAAGGAATACGGTGCGAGTTCCAGTTTCATTTTTTTCTGAGTCTTGATGGTCTCGCTCTTGGGTGCTATCGGCTGAGTCTCGAAATTGTTCTCATCATTAGGCTGTCCGCAAAGTACAGTCTTTGTCATCACCTTCTTCATTCCTTTAAAGCGACTGAGGTCGATTGTTGCCGTCTTGGCATCAGCGCCGGCATTACAGAGTTTCACGAACAACTGACGAGTCTTGGTATTGAGCACTACCGACTGTCCGTAAAGCGAGTTCTCCACAGGCTGATTAACACCTGCTGCATCCCCGTCAAAGGTAACGCAGTCACCATAGTAATAATTACCACTCGACAATCCGAACATTTGCTGTACATAATAACTGCATGTGAGGATGGGGCGTTCATTGTCGAAATAGATCAAGTCGGGATTCCAATTCGTTGCATTCTTCCTCGCAAAGAGCGGAGCATAACTGGTCATCACCACCACATCAGCATTACGTTCCACATGAAGCAGGTATAAGCCCTCAGCCAGCGCATCAATCAGTTTTTTATCCTTAGCGGCATATTCGCCCAGATACACCTTCGTCTTGCGGTCGCGCGGATACTTATCATACTGTCGGCTCTTCAAGAAATAGTCACGCTGTTCATAGTAGTGCTCATCCATGATGGGCATTCCCAGTTCATCGGCCAGTTTCCATCCGTTCTCATAGTCGGGATTGCCAGGATGAGAACCTGGACCTGCCGTTCCCACGATAATAATCTCGGGATGGGCCTTCGTCACCTTATCATACATATACTTGAAGCGCTCAGTGAACTCAGGTGAGATGCGTTCCTCATTACCGATACCCAAGTATTTCAAGCCAAAGGGTTTCGGATGACCAGCCTCTGCGCGCACCCTTCCCCATTTCGTGTTCACGTCACCATTGGCCCACTCTATCAGGTCAAGTGCTTCCTGCACCCATTCGTCCATCTCACTCATCGGCACCACGTCCTGTGCCTGGTCTTTCATGGCCCAGCCGCCATTTGTTCCCTGGCAACTCACGCCACAGGGAAGGATTGGCAGAGGCTCCATGTTCAGGTCCTCGCAAAGCTGGAAATACTCATAGTAGCCCAGTCCCATCGACTGGTGGTATCCCCATGTGTTCTTCAGTCCCTTGCGCTGTTCCTTCGGTCCAACGGTAGTTTTCCAACGATAGGTATTCCAGAATCCGTCACCGCCACCATGCACCACACATCCTCCGGGGAAGCGCATGAACTTCGGATGCAGGTCGGCCAGTGCTTGAGTCAGATCCTTACGCATGCCATGTCCTTTGTATGTATCGTCTGGCATCAGCGACACCATATCGATATCCATTGTTCCCTCGTTGAGCACCAGAATCTGCAATACGGCATTCTTGCTATCGGCCTCTGGGGAGAGGACAACCTCCACCTTCTTCCATGTCGGATCACTTACATGATCGATGGTGCAGTCGGCCAAGAGTTTAGGATCTCTCCCCCATCCTTGCTGAGGTTCCACGAGAGCTACGCGCACCGTCTTATTTCCCCCTTTCACATTTCTGAGGAAAGCAGAGAAATGATAGTTTGCACCGGCTTTCACCGAGAACCCATCAAAGCCGTCGTTCTGGATACCGAAACCTTTCCAGCCCTTATAATCGTAATACTCCTTCACCCTCTCCACATGCAGCCGCATATAGGTAGGGTTATTCGGGTGAATCGGCTTGTCCATCCGTGGCTCAAGGTATCCCAAGGAATGACCAGGACGAATCATACGCCAGGCAGTACCGGGTCCCCAACCATCACGCTCTACCGGACTATACTCGAATGAGCCGTTCTGCACCAACTCGGCATAAAGGCCACCATCGGCAGCACTGCTGATATCCTCGAAGAAGATACCAATCAAATTATCACTGATCGCCTTACCCCCGGCAGGTGGGGTCAAAGCTTTCTGGGCATGAATGCCCAAAGCGGCCATCATCATGACGGCCAGAAAGGATTGCCTTTTCATCATATTAACTTGTTGTTTTGTAAAATTTGCGATGATGCCACAAAGATACGAATAAAATTTCAAATAACCTTATCTTTCCCCACAAATGCGACAAGATCATAAGAATTTATATGTTTACTTTGGTAAAAGGTATTCCTCCATCGTGATAACCGTGCTGTATCCGCCCACTAAACGTTCATTCTCATGGCGGTTGACGCCGGCATAAGTCAGACTACTGTCTTCGTACCGTTTGAACTTATAGACTGCATCGTTCATCAGAGCTTCGTTGAAGACATTCAGGCTGACCAATAATGCGAAATCCTGTTTCGTAAGCCCCGTTACACGTTCAAACAGTTTGGGTTCCAGTTGCAGGATGACATCTTTCAGCGAATACTCGCGGTAGTCCGTCAGGTACATAAAGATGGGAATGCGCGTGGCAAACTTCATCAGTTTCTCCTGTATCTGCCGGCGCTTACTCTTGATTTCCTTTTCGGCGTCGCTCAGTTCCTTCTTTTCACTCCGAGTCAGCCCCTCTTCGCTCTCTTTGCGTTTCTTCTTGATGGCATCCGTCTTGTTGATGATGGTCTCTATGTCCTGATTCAGCGAGCGGAATCCCTCAATCTTCATCAGCGCGGCCATTGCCTCCTGGTTGTTCATCAGCCTCTGGAGCGTGAAGTTATCCACGTTCACCAGCAGGGCGCTTTCCCACCTCCGCGCCAGGAGCGTGGCCGAAGTGTTGTTCATGGCCATGTCGAGAATATCGCTTGCCGAGAGTGCTTTCATCACGCCGTTCTCATAGCATAGCACAGGCAGGAACTTGATGAAGTCGTCGACACATTTCTCGGGGTTTCCCTCTTCAACATTCAGCTGGCAGGAGTAGTCGGCCACCTTTCTCAAGGCTCTGTTCGGAGCGAAGTCGAACACATAGCAAACGTGTTTCAGAATCTCCACCCGGTTCGGATGCAGTCCGTCGCTGTTGGTGATGGTCCACGGCGACTGCACGCGGAAGGCCGCCTGGAAATAAGTCTCGGGCGACGACGTGTCGCGCAGCATGAAGATACCCGTCCACGGACGAACGGTAACACCCGTGGTCAACTTACCGCAGGTCAGCGTGATGGTCTTGCAATGCAGAGGGTCAGGATGCGACATAGCCCGTTCCACGGGTGGCAGGGCCTGTTGTCCGATGCCTGCCTGAGTGCCTGCACACACGACTACACGATATTCGTGATAGAACGTGTTCTGTAGTTCCGTCAGCAGATTCCTCATGGCATAGCACGAAGCCACGTTGGGCAGGAACCAAAGCGTGTGGTTCATGTTCGAGTAGAGGTCGCCGTTGAGAAAAGGCAGCGGCGGCTTCCGGTTGCCTGTTTTCAGGTCGTTGATAGAAGTTGGCAGATACTGTCCGCGCAGCATGTCGAGCCACTTCTGCACCTCGTCGTGATGTTTGAACACGGCTTCCTCGCCCCGTCCTTCTGCCTCGAAGAATGAGTTCAGGTCGAACTCGTCGAACTCTCCTTCCTCTGCCACTCTCGATATTTCCGCAGGCAACTGATAGGTGAGCATCACCATCCGCGGCAGCGAGGCGTAGGGGTTGTCGGGCTTGTCGCCCCACTTTTCCTTTTCCCGTTGCTCGTCCGAATAGGTCCAGTTATATATTTGTTCTTCGATAAACTCACCTGAGGCGATGGCGCGGAAGGGAGTGCCCGACAGGTAAAGATAGTGATTCGACGTGATGGGTATCAAGTCCTCGTCGAAATAGTCGGGATTCTCTATCTCGCCTCCCAGGTCTTCGCTGACACCGATCAATTCCCTGGCATTCTCACGCCAGGCGCCATAGTGGTATTCATCCAGCACGATGCAATCCCAGTTGAATTCACGTGCCCATTCATGTTTTAGTTTCATGCCGCCGCTTGCCGTGTTCTTTCCCAGAAAATCTTGGAACGAACCGAACACCACCATCGGCTTTGACTTGTCGGCATGCTCAAACTGATAGTCGATGCTGGCTTCCGTACTTCTTGCAATAAACTGCCAACCGCGGAAATCCACATGCGTCATCAAATCCTCCTCCCATGCATGAACCACGGCGGGTTTGAATGTCAGCACTAAGACGCGTTTCCACCCCATGCGTAGTGCCAGTTGATAGGTGGTGAAAGTCTTGCCGAAGCGCATCTTGCAATTCCAAAGGAAGTGAGGCACGCGGCCTGCTTCACTCTTGTAACTTTCGAAGTATGCTGCTGTCTTCTCCACGGCTCTTTCTTGTTCCGGGCGCATGCCAAATGCCTTGTCACGATTCCACGCCACGTCTATATGTTCCCTGACTGCTTCGATGGCGGCCCTGACCTGCTGGGGTGTGCAGCGATACCATTCACCCTCCACATGCTGGCATCCCATCTTCACCAGTTGGCGATGCACATCATGGTCCATAAACGCCGTACCATCCTGACGCATGGCACTCTCTTCCACCACTATGCGGTAGGGAGGTTCGCCCGGGCGCACGATGTTATATTGCTGGCGCACCCGTTGCTGCACGCCAATGGTTGTATAGCCCACCTTCAAGACACCTTTCAGGTTGGGGTCGTGCTTGTCCTCGTAAGCATAGATCATCGGAGACGCCTCCGACTTCCGTGGGAAATAATTTGTTGCCATAACCTTATTTTTTTTCGTTATGGCGCTCAACTGACAAATTCTGATCAGATCATTCGTTTCAGTTTGATCGGGTTCATTCGCATATCCCAAAAAGCAGAAATTGTAATCACGTCACCATCAATTCTATAAATCATCTTATAATACTGGCTGATAATGACCGAACGATATTCAATTTTTCTATTTGTCAACAACGGCTCTTGGTGATACGCCTTGGGGTATTTCAATATATGCTGTTGTTTTTCTACTATTCTATTCAGCAATCTTTCAACCGAACGCATACCTCCTCATTCTGCATAGTAGTCCGTAATCGCAAGCAATTGTTGCCGTGCTTTAGGAGAAATCTCAATACGCATGATGTCTGTAACGTTCTTTAATTTCAGACACAACGTTATCCCAAGGAATACATTCGCCTGCCTCGAATTCTTTTTCCGACGCATCAAGGTCGTTCATGGCCTCTTCCCAAGTAGAAGGGCCAAGAACAGGTACATCCAACTGTTCCTTCTCACTATAAGTAACAGCGGCAGATGGTTCGGAACACATGCCTGCGCTTTCATCCTCTTCGAGTATCGGATACTTCTCTTTTTCCATGTCAATGCGTTTTTATACCGCAAAGATAGAAGTTCCTTTTTAAACTTCCAAATTTTGGAGCAGCGAATGCAGAAGCAAGCTTGCTTTTGCTCTGCTGAGTCGTGACAAAATTCGACCGCTGATCAAATAAACTATCAAAAACTTGTCAAAGAGCGCCTTGTGTTATTATACTGTTTTCTTTCGCTTATTCCATCGGCCGTATCATCGATTCTATGAACTGGATTTCCTCGTCTGTCAGACCGTACTTCTTGTATAGTTCCTCATCGGTCCAAGGCTTGCTGAAGTCTTGGAGGGGAACGAATTGAAATGCATCTTTATTAATCATTATACCCGTCATAGCCTGCAACATTAAGAAGCGCACAAACATAGTCGATAAAAACGAATGTAGATTTTGCGCTTCCTTCTTAGTTTCAAAAGCTCCAATGCATATATATGTTTCTGCACAAATCTCATTGGGAAGCATTACACGCATCGTAGCAGGTATTATTTGATATTTTCCGTCTGTTCCAGGTTTGTTGCCACCAGACATTGCACGAGTCAGGATAACATTGTATTTGTCAATTGCTTCTTGGCATTTAGTAATATCTTGTCTTTTAATATAGCCTATCCCTTCACTTGTAATCAGTTTTGTAGAACCTAAGAACTCTTTTTTCTCACCTCTTGCATAAGTTCGAAAGCCAAATGGATTAGACGAATATACGATAGAAGACAAACTATGGAAATCTTTTTTTTGGATCTTTCTTATCAGATTAATTGCTAAATTAGAACGAACAAATACCTGATACTCTGATAAGCTTCGGTTTATTGTCAATTCATTTCCTTTGGTAATATTCCTAACTTCACAGTCCCCGTTATAGTTTTTATCCCACAAAAAATAGCATACGCCTCCTGCGATATTAACTCCAGGAAAACATTCGCTACTATCAGCATAATCTGTCAAATGTTTGATTCTTCTATCATTTAACATTGTCTCCCTAAAAGTTTCTAAGCCACGACCTCCAGCGTACCACCTTGCAGGAATAATCATCAAAAGGTATATTGGTTGAAGTTTTTTTGCTTGATCAACAAACAAATGATAAAGGGGTATTGCACTCGCCGCATTTCCTCCATCACTCAACTGATACGGCGGATTGCCGATAATTACATCGAAAGTCATGTTGTTATATAATGTATTAGGATTGTCTGTGTGAATAAACTCGTAAGCATGGGACTCCAAGTCGCTGCCGCGGTCATAGACCTCTTGACTGGCTCCGCAATAGCAGCACCTGCCTTGCACCCACGAGTGGCGGATATCACGATAACGGACGTTTCCGCCCTCATTTTCGAAATGCGAGATGCTGTATTTGCCGTTAGCATCCTTCGAGCAGTAGAGACTTCGGCGGCTCATCATGGAGGTCAGCCGGGTGATGGCAATTCCATAGAGCTGATGGTGCATGATGTGGTCTATGCGCTCCTGCTGGTCAGGTATCTTGTCAGCCAAGCCCACAATCAGCCGTTTGGCAATCTCGCGCAAGAAGACGCCGCTCTTGGTGCAAGGATCGAGAAAGCGCGTGTCGGGACTCTGGAACAGTTCCTGCGGCAGCATGTCCAGCATCTGGTTGGCCAGCTGCGGCGGGGTGAACACTTCGTCGTTGCTCAGGTTGGCCAAGCACGACAGCACATCGGGATTGTAGTTTAATCGGTTATTCATAGTCGGGCAGTTTCAGATAGTCGGTCACAGGATATTCTCGCTTGGGCAGATGCACGAAGGTGGGTTCTCCCGTATCGGCAAAGAGGATCCCTTCTTCGCCTGGCTTGGGCTTGTCGTACTCCACATTCCTTAAGAGTTCAGCCATCTCGAAATCTCGGCGCTTCACCTTGCCGCCCGTTCCGATGAACGTCCATTCGCAAAAAGTGATGGGCTTTCCGTCCTGTTGCAATAGGGTGAGGGCATCGCCACAAAGAATATTCTTCTTCAGGAGGAATCCGATGCAACGCTCCAAGTCGGGCGAAAGACCTCCTCTAACTCCCCCTGAAGGGGGAGGACATGCTTGACTATAAAGCTCCTTGAATTTTTCTAACAGCCGCTGGCGGCAGGTCGCCACATTGTCGGCCAGCAATTCCACGCCATACATCGAGCTGACGGCCTGCGCTGAAGCCAGGTCGTACTCAAAGCGGTTGCGCGAAAACTGTTTCCTGACCGCCTCCATTTTCCTGCTTAGGATTTCCACGAGGAAATTCCCCGTGCCACAGGCAGGCTCCAGAAATCGGGAGTCGATGCGCTCCGTCTCTTCCTTCACCAAGTCGAGCATCGCGCAGACCTCCCTTCGCGCGGTATATACCTCGCCATGGTCAGCCACGCGTTGCCGCGAAACCACCTGCCGTTCTTGTTTATCGTCCGTTACGTTCATAATTGGTCGGATTTTGCGTGAAACGATAAAAATAAAGGCATAAAGAAAGTGTACCACGTTCCGATATAATGCTTCACACCAGGTATCCGACCAAGGACCTTGAACGAGACATTAAGGAACGGGTACACCTATATTACAAGGTGTATCCCCATTCCATGAGGCTCGTTCAAATCTGGTCGGATTTCGGTATGAACCTCTATAGAATATAGATACAACTATCTATTCAACCCACGAAAAACAAATCGCTCAATCGCGATTATTGCACCGCCGTCCTCGCTTGGACATCGTGACGGTGTTCGAGGGCAAAGATACAAAAAAAAGTGGAAGTAAACATTAAAAACCAGAAAATCTTTTCTTTTCGTTATTCATTCACTCTCTTTTATGCCTACTTAAACTGATATTTAAGCACTGTAAAGATTGTGACATCTTGAAAACATGTACAACAAAAGATATATGCGGGGATTTTTGGATTTCATGAAAAAATGTAGTATCTTTGCAGACGATAATCATCTATGTTAAACCTTTAAACTGGCAAGGAATTGCCGCTTTAGTAAAAATGCTGAATCAAGATTTCAATTTTCAGGATGTGCCTAACGGATGGGTACTCTGCTTCAATGAAAAATGCAAAATGAAAGAAACTTGTCTGCGCTACATGGCTGCACAGTTTGCTCCGGCAGACATGACCACCGCTACCTGTGTGACACCCCATGCACAGAAAGGTGACAGTTGTACGAAATTTGTGACCGAACGCTACGACACGGAGGCATGGGGGATGAGTCACTTCTTTGAAGGCATACGGCATGAACACTATGCCCAACTGCGCAATGCTCTCTTCACGATGCTGGGTAAACGTAATTTTTACCGCTACAATAGTGGCGAATGGAGTTTTAGCGTGAAGCAACAGAAACAGATCGCCGACCTCTTCAAACGCTTCGGCTATCAACATGCACCAACATACGACCACTATGTGAAACGCCTCCAGTTCCCCTTCTAATCTTTAAAAATTCATCCACTTTTCTTCCGCACTGGTTGTACTGATGAGCAGCACAACCAGAGCGGAAGACTTGCACCATTTTGCCCAATGGTTTGCACGAAGAGTGCAGAGCCGTTGCACAACTTGTGCAGATACTCTGCACACTTTGTGCAAAGCCTCTGCACAAAGTGTGCAACGGCTTTGCGCATTCCGTCCGTTCTGCATCGATGATATCTTTTCAAATGGGAAAAACCGAATGAAGTTTGGTCTTTCCACTCTTTTCAATGAATTTCTTACGCTCAGGAATTCAAAATTATCTGCATTCTCTTCGCTAAATAGAAAATTTGCAGTAACTTTGTGCCCACAATCCGAAGCAAGTGTAAAAACAACCCCAAAAAACATGAAAAGAGACAACGAAATCTTCGAGTTGATTGAGAAAGAGCACCAGCGCCAGCTGAAAGGCATGGAGCTGATTGCCAGTGAGAACTTCGTGAGCGATCAGGTGATGGAAGCCATGGGATCGTACCTGACGAACAAGTATGCCGAGGGCTATCCCGGCAAGCGCTACTATGGCGGTTGCCAGGTAGTGGATCAGGTGGAGCAGTTAGCCATCGACCGTGTTTGCAAGCTGTTTGGTGCCGAGTATGCCAATGTGCAGCCCCATTCAGGTGCTCAGGCCAATGCTGCCGTGCTACTGGCTGTCTTGAAGCCAGGCGACACCTTCATGGGTATGAACCTCGACCATGGCGGTCATTTGTCACACGGTTCTCATGTGAACACCTCTGGTATTCTGTACAACCCCATCGGCTACAACCTGAACAAGGAAACCGGCCGTGTGGATTATGATGAGATGGAAGCCCTTGCCCTGGAGCATAAGCCGAAGCTGATCATCGGTGGCGGCAGTGCCTACAGCCGTGAATGGGACTATAAGCGTATGCGTGAGATTGCCGACAAGGTGGGTGCTCTGCTGATGATCGACATGGCTCATCCCGCAGGATTGATTGCAGCAGGATTGCTTGACAACCCTGTTAAATACGCCCATATCGTCACCTCTACTACTCATAAGACCCTGCGCGGTCCGCGCGGCGGTATCATCCTGATGGGTAAGGACTTTGAGAACCCATGGGGATTGAAGACTCCGAAGGGTGCCGTGAAGATGATGTCACAGCTCTTGAACTCCGCAGTGTTCCCCGGACAGCAAGGCGGTCCGTTAGAGCATGTGATTGCCGCCAAGGCCGTTGCTTTCGGCGAGGCATTACAGCCCGAGTTCAAGGAGTGGGCAAAGCAGGTACAGAAGAATGCGAAAGTGCTTGCCGACGAATTGATCAAGCGTGGTTTCCATATCGTTAGCGGTGGCACCGACAACCACTCCATGCTCGTTGACTTGCGCTCGAAATATCCCGATCTGACGGGTAAGGTGGCAGAAAACGCCTTAGTGGCAGCCGACATCACCGTGAACAAGAACATGGTTCCCTTTGACAGCCGCAGTGCTTTCCAGACCAGTGGTCTGCGTTTAGGAACTCCTGCCATCACCACCCGTGGTGCCAAGGAAGACCTGATGGTGCTCATTGCAGAACTGATCGAGGAAGTGCTCAATGATCCGGAGAACGAAGAGGTGATCGCCAAGGTGCGTGCCAAGGTGAATGCCACGATGAAGAACTATCCTTTGTTCGCTTATTAATTCAAAACCCAACAGCAAGAGTCCAGTCACGTACGTGAATACGAAACTGTCTGAATAAGAGCATGGACATAATCCCTGCTCTTTTTTGATGCCTTTTGATCAAATAACAAAAAGAAAGAATCGGAAATCCTTGATTTACAAGGGTTTCCGATTCTTTTCGTGAGGTGCGTAGCAGAGTCGAACTGCTCTATATGGTTTTGCAGACCACCACATAACCGCTTTGTTAACGCACCATGTGTTGTAAGCGAGTGCAAAGATACGCTAATTATTTGTATCTGCCAAATTTTTGGGACACTTTTTTGTTTTATGACGTTGTTTCGCTGCTTTCAAAGCACAGCCCTCACACCCATAGCATGGGTCGCCAGCATGTTTCAGCGCTCGATAGATACGCCATCCTGCATAGGCCACAGCAACCGCTACCGCCACCGCAATCACCACATATTGAATATCATCTCCCATCTCTCATCTTTTTCCTGTCCACAGGGTTGGCATAGATCCCTAAGAAGAGATCTTTCAGCACATCGGGCTCATTGATCTCAAAATCATTGAGTTTACCGAGGTAAGCGAGGAACGCGTCCTTCTCTTCAGCCGTGTAATGACAACTGTAGGTTTGCTGTCCGTATCTGAGGTCGTGAGCAATAAAGTTGTTAGGGGTGAGTTGGTAAGCCCTCACGATCCGCTCATCAATCAAAGCAGCCACCCGTTTGTGGTATTCATTATTCGTACAGTTGTCAAAGGCCAAGAGATCCTGTCTTCTCACTGGTTCACAGAAAGCAATATGCACCCTGCCTTTTTGCTGTACGATACCCGTCAGGATACTGTTCAGATCCTCACCGGGTTTCTTGATATACTTGGCATGGCGAGACTCGTAGAGTTCCAAAGCCTTCAAGATATCACACGATTCCCACTCGTAAGACACCGAGACGGGTACGATATGTAAATCATCTAATGCCTTGATTTTATCATCGGGGCAACTCAGACAGAACATCTTGACGATTCCCTGATCAGTAGCATCGATGCCATCCTTGGTGCGTCCGTTACGCTGTGCTATCCACACTGACTCATGACAGTCGTTGATGACATATCGGATATACTCGGAAAGATGCAGCGAGCTCATGTAGAAATCCTTCATATTCCCTCCCCGCTCCACCCGGAACATTTTATTGGATTTGCCGATGTCGATGACCAATGGTGAAGACATCAGGTTGGCCCCGAAGGTAATCTGTGTGGTTTCATGCCCGTTTTTGTATAACACATACTGCATCAGACAGGAATCCAATACGATATCCCTATGGTTTGACACAAAGAGATAGCGCATGGAGGGATCCAGGTGATCGATGCCGGTATAGGTGAAGTCGGTCATACTTCGGGCAATGACCTGCTCGTTCACTGATTTCATCACCTCCAACTGAAAGTCGCGGATACTGCGGAAATCCAGCATCATCCGTTTCACCTCCTCCAACGGGCGTTCGGGATAGACATACGATGACAGCAGGGCCATGAAGTTACTTCGTACGATCCTGCTCATCGCAGCAGGGATCTCCTCATCATAATAGGGACGGATGTCATCGAACTTTGAGCTTCGCATATTCTCAATAAGTTATGATTTGTTACGCAGATCAATGAATTTGATGGGTTTCCTGCTCTTGGCGGGGAAATTAATTTTGGCGATCTCCTCCACTGGCAGAATCTCTACCCGTGGTGCCACCCGGATACGGGCACGGAAGCGATCCTTGAGATCTTTCACACAAGAACTGAGGAAAGCCGGTGTTTCCTCATGATCACCTTTTTTCAGTCCGGCCTTTACCACCACATCGTCCGTTCCACTCTCTGAATCCTGCACATAGATCACATAGTTCTCTATATAATCAGTATTGTCCAGCACATCGTTGATAGCTGGTGGGTAGAGCGTAGTACCTTTCAGTTTGATCATATTGTTCTTCCTGCCCACCAAAGGAGTGAGACGATAACTGTTACGGCCGCATTGGCAAGGTTCTACGATTTTCGCACAGACATCACCTGTACGGAAGCGAAGCAAGGGCATGGCCTCCACGCCCAATGTGGTGACCACTACCTCACCTGTTTCCCCGTCGGCCACTGGCAGGTCATCTTCTCCTATAATCTCTACGATGATCAGTTCGGGATGCACGTGTCCTCCCATTCCGAAAGGACATTCCGAGAAGGTGGCGCCCATCTCCGTACTACTGTAAGTGGCAAACAGCTGTACTTCCGGCCATTTCTCATTGATTTTCTTTCCCAAGAGGTTCAGGTTAAACTGCTGGTCGCGCAGCCCCTCACCGATGCCGATAATTCTCTTCACCGATGAATGCCGGTAATCGATATGGTGTTCTTCCGCATATTGAATAAGGCGCAGGATAAAAGAAGGCACGCACATGATGGTATCGGGTTGAATCCTGCGGATGGTGTCCCATTGCAGTTCAGGGATACCGTTTCCCACCCGGATGATACTGGCTCCCATTTCCCGTATTCCTAAGAAATAAGCCAGTCCGGCCATAAACCGTTTGTCGAGGGTCGTCATCAGCTGAAGGATATTTCCCGGACGCAGTCCTGCGCACTCGAAGGACTTCTTCTCATTATAAGCCAGTCGTTGAAGATCTTTCTCCGTACATCCAAAGGTGACGGGATCGCCCAATGTGCCACTGGTGGTGATATAATCCACGATCTTTTCTTTCGGACAGCACAAGAAGTCCTCATTGAAGAGCTGCAGGTCTTTCTTTTCGGTAAACGGAATCTTCACTAAATCCTCAATGTGTCGTATCTTGTCAATATCTATCTCGCATTTCTCAAACACACGCTGATAATAGCGCGAATGGTCTTTCAGGTAGTGCAAGGCCTCGTGCAGGCGTTTCTCCTGATACGCTTTGATTTCCTCGATGGATTGGTATTCTATATCTTGCATAGCCATGTTATAAATTCGTCTAACCAATGATGCTTACGGATGCCGAAGCCATGCCCGCCCTTTTCATGCTGTATGTACAGATGAGGCTTCCGGGCGGCCGTCAGGGCAGAGTCCATCATCACGGAGTGGTGGTAATCCACCACGGGATCATCCTTACAGTTCAGTAAGAACACCGGTGATTTGATCCGTTGTGCATGTCTTTCTAATGATAACGAATCCTGCAGCGATTTATTGTATTTGCGATATTCTCCCAACAGTCCCCTGCGACTGCGTTTATGCACATAAGGTTTCCGCATCGTGACCACCGGATAGATGGCAGCCACAAAATCAGGGTTACTCTCCATGGCACTCAGCAAGGCCAGATGACCGCCGGCAGAGAAGCCGATGACCCCTACGACACGATGCGTCTTCCGTCCCTCGCTGATAGCCTTTTTAATATCATCGAGTGCATCAGGATACTGGTGCCCCCTGAACAATAGTCGGCTATGTGTCACATGGGCAAAGATGCCCGATACACGATAGCGCAGTACGATGGCATCATAGCCACGTGACCTCAGTTCCTCAGCAGTAGGGGTGCCCTCGTTCTTCATATCGAGCCAGCAGTAGCTTCCTCCAGGACAAACGATAAAGAGTGTATCCGATGCCCCCGTTTGTGTCTGTGCCCTGGTATCCAGCCATATTCCCATGATGGAGAGCATCAATAAGAGCCGTCTTGTCATATCTCGTTGAGTTTATCGATAATTGTATTCTCCCCCACGATCGCCTCTGCCGTGTTGATGGCTGTCAGGGGAACGCCACAGATACCATGCAGGTTGATATTCTGTCCTGTCAGGAAGAGGTTCCTCACCTTGGTATATATAGGGATCTGTGAGAGCATCATGTTCCTGCAATCCTTGCGTATTCCATACAGTGCCCCTTCTGGCTGGTGGTAATAGTCGCGTATCGTGAGCGGTGATGATGCCTCCACATATTCTATCTTCCCCCTGAAGCCAGGATACAAACGTTCCATCTTGTCAAGGATCTTTTGGATATGCTTCTCTTTCCATGTGCGATATGCCTCTCCCCTGTGTCCTACCGTTGTGTGGATCCATGGCTCTACCACCGAGAACGGCATCAGACAATTGATGATCATCTTTCGTGAAAACGAAGGAGAGGCTCCAGGGGTGTCAAAATCAGGTGGTGTCATATACATCCAGCCATGCGGCCAGCTTTCTTCTTCGTATTCGCCGATATTCCAGATCATGCCATAATCTTCTTGTGCGTAGCAGGTATGGTTGATATATGGGAAACTATTCTCTTTGAAGAGGATATATAAGGTGAAGGCCGAATAGGTGTTGGGGATCTGTGCTATCCGCTGACGGTAAGCCTTGGGGAACGAGCCTTCGGTGCACATGGGGATCAGTGTGGCAGGGTGAATGGCAGAGATCACATCCGCGGAGCCTACCGATAATGTCTGAGTCTCTTTTCCTTTGTCGTCCCACCTGAAATCAATACGCTCCACCCGATGGTCATTCACATGAAGATCTGTCACCTCTGCACCTGTCATCACCTCTCCGCCATGAGACCGGATCACCTCTGTCAGGGCATCGGCTAATTGCTGACTTCCTCCCACGAAGCGGCTCGATCCGTTGATATACAACACATTGATGAGTGCATGGATATAAGCTGGAGTGTGTCCCTTGACACCGCCATACATCGGACTCATATAAGCCAGCACATCCTGCAGCTTCCGGTCTTTGATATAATAGGAGATGAGTTCATCAGCCGACCACAGGAACTGTTCCGAGTGGGTAAAAAGATAATTCCTTCCCCGTCGGAGCCAAAACATATCCACTTCTTCTGCCAGGTCGTACAAAGCGTTGACATAAGCGCGAATAGCAGTTACCTCATGGGGGAAGGCCTCACAGAAATACGATGTAAACGCCTCCCGTCCTTCGGGAACACGGTAAGTCTTGTCCTGTCGTAAATAGGTAATGCTGTCCATACAGTCTGCATCCACCGCCCGCTGCCGGATATTCTCGATCCCCAGATAACGACAGATACGCCAGATACTTCCTCCCTCACGCATTCCCCCGAGGATATGCATACCTGTCTCAAAACGTACTCCGTGGCGCACAAAGGTCTGAAGACCTCCTCCTGCCACACGGTTCTTCTCCAGGACTACCACATGGTATCCCTCTTTCGAGAGCAGGGCACCCGTAAAGAGCCCGCCCAGTCCGCCTCCTATAATCACTACTCGCCGCATTCCCTGATCTGATTAAAAATAGTCTCTGAGCCGATCAGCTCACTGCACGTGACAACTGTCCCCACCAACACACCTAAGATTCCGTGTGAGTTGATATTCTGTCCTGTCAGCAACAGGTTGGGAATTTTCGTACGATGATGCACACGTGCCGCAGGACCCAAATGGATATCCTTGGCAATGCCATACATCGACCCTTGTTCCGTCCCTGTATAATTGCGATAGGTAAGTGGTGTACTGGTATAATAATGGGCAATGTCCGAACGCAGATTCGGGAAGTCATGTTCCACAACTTCCAATAGCCGCTCCGCCTTCATTTTCTTGAATTGCTCATAGTCCTCCCCCCGTTGTCCCACCTGCGTATCCTGCCACCGGGCCACCTCGTCATACTGCATATACGAAAGGATGACACCCGATTCTGCAAATGGGGCATTCTCCTGATGGCAGAGATGCATATAGAGATAGCCCTTGGGCCATGTCTCGTCATCATAGGTCTCACAATCCCAGGGCGAGGGTTGGCGGTAGCCATAGAAATTATGATTCATGTAAGGTACGGCACCCGGTTTAAAATGCAGATAGACAGAAAAGCCGCCCACCGTGTTTCGCAAAGAGAGAACCCTTCTGCGATAGGCAGGGCGCAGCAACGGTGAGGAGACCATCTCCAAGGTGCGTGCCGGGTGTACATCAGAGATCACGATATCTGCCGGGTAGTAGTCACCCGTGGCCGTGAGCGCCCCCACCGCCTTTGTCTCGTTGCAGACAATCTCCGTAACCTGTTGTCTGGTCAGCACCCGTCCTCCTTCTCGTTCAAGCGCAAGAGTAAGTGCCACTGCCAGGTTGTCGCTTCCCCCCACAATGCGGAAAGCACTCTGGTTATAAAAGTCCATGATAAAGGCATGTGTGGAAAACGGTGTCTTGTCTTTCTCTGCGGCATACAACGGAAGGGTACCTGCCAAGACCTGTCGCAGAAGGGGGTCGCCAATAACCTCATCGAGCACCTCGTTGATACTCCTCAGCTGATACTCCATACTTAATGTGCTGTCATCGGCCACTTGGCGCAGGCTATGCAGGGTGGATGCATTGGCCACCTGCTCCACCAGGTCAAAGTAGTGATTCAAGTTCTCCCGTTCATGAGGGAAATAGCCTGTCATCTGATCGATGAAAGGTTCCCTGCCGTTGGCGAAACGGAAATGCTCACCTTGTAACGAAACCACATCATAGCCTTGCGGATCGAGTCTGCTCAGATGGATGGTATTGGAAATGCCCAGATAATGGGCGAACCGTGACAGTGTTTGTCCCGTGTCGGCACTCCCGATAAAATGCATACCTGTCTCGAACTTCACCCCTCTTCGGGTGAAGCACTGCAGGCAACCTCCCACCTGTGTACCCTGCTCAAGGACCGTCACCTGGTAACCGTTCTTGGCAAGAACGACACCACAGGTAAGACCGCCTAACCCACTTCCTATGATGACAACCTTTTTCATCTGCTTTCTTGATCTGATGAGGTCATATATTTCTTGATATATCTGCGGTATGGAGCCCAGTAGGCTTCTGTCTCTGTCCGTTCGCAGATTTCCGAGTAATGTTTTCTGTAATAGGCTCGCATCTGCTTCGTACGTGTCAGCAAGTCGTTACTGAAGTGAGGATCATTCCATGGAATCCGCTTCTGCACCTCCACATCGATCCGTCCTTGGCGAAGCATGAAGTCGTTCTTAGGCAGCACATGTCCCGCTCCATGCAGGAAGATGGGAAGGATATCGGCCTGCAGCTGCTCTGCCAAATAGAACGCTCCCTTATGGAAACGCAGGATGGAACAGTCTGGCGAGCGTGTACCTTCAGGAAAGACACAGATGGAATAGCCTCGCTGATAGAGTGAACGCAGCTGTTCCAGACGGGCTTCTATCCCATCACTGACAGGATAGAACTCTGCACGATGGATGACCATGCCATAGAAGGGGTTATGCCACACCCAGTCGTTGGTCAGAAAAACGATTTTCGGTGTGAGCATCATCAGACACATCAAGTCGAGATGCGACTGATGGTTACAGATCACCACGGCGGGTTTCTCAAAGGTCTCACCTACCCTGTTCTGCAATGCAAACTGTACGCCGGGCACATGATGGATGACGAAATCCGACATCCGTTGCAGCAGGCGATGGTATCGCAGCTTCTTCTCCTCACTGTTCTTCCCCCAGTGGAAATACAACCATGTAAAGGGGAGCATAAACAGGTACATCATCAACAGGAAGAAGACGATGGCAAACAAAGAACGACAGAATCGTCCCAGGGTGATAGGTAATGGAGATGAGATGTGTGAGATGAGGGATGAGGGATCTGCAGTCCGTACACCGCGCGTCAGCCACCTAAACACCAAAGGCGGGAGATAGTAAGCCATCAATACCACGGTGAACATTCCGATGATGGTAACGGCAGCCAACGAACGCAAAGCAGGGTGCTTGGCGAAGATCAAGGTTCCGATACCGATAAACATCAGCAGGGCCGACAGGGCGACACTGCGTTTATAGGAAGTCAGACGTTTCTTTCCCGTGGAATACTCATACATCAGTCCTTCGGTGATAAAAATGGTATAGTCATCACCTTGTCCGAAGATGAACGTGGCCAGGATAATGTTCACAATGTTGAACTGTACCCCGAACAGATGCATCAGTCCTAATATCCACAGCCAGCTTACAGCCAGTGGCAGGAATGACATCAGGGAGAGCTCGATGCTGCCGAAGGAGATCCACAGGAAGATGAAGACCACAAGACCGCACACGAAGCCGATGTAGTTAAAACTGTCTGACAGGATCTGTACCAACTGGTTACCGATGTCTTCCGAACTGAAAGCATAGACGGCCGGTGCAGACATCCCATTCAAGGTCTCCTTGACAGTTTCCTTCTGACTGGTCTGCACATCATTCACCACCCTCACCATGCCATGTTCCTCATCCTGAAAGAGGTATGTATCGTGCAGGAGATCAGTCACCGGTTGGAAAAACGACAAAGGCTGAAGGGCATGGTCATCTTCAAGCATCTCGAAGAATGGGGCAAAGGCCTGTACGTTGAAGCCCTGAAGAGAACACTGCTTCTGCAATTCCGATACGATGTCTTGAGCATGAGCCGTACAAAACCGCTTCCATCGCGCCAGGCGCTTCTCCTGCATGGCACTTGTCAGTACAAAATATCCTACCCCACTCACCTTCTCCACCATGCCATCCTGTTTCATTTGGTCAAGCACGGGCAGTACATCACTTTCATTCTTCCGCAACGCCTCTTCTAAGGTCTGTCCCTCTGCTACGGCATAGACAGGAGCCTCGTGGGAGAATGCCGTGAGCATCTGTAAGTCGCTGCGTTGCTGAGGGGTCATGTAATTAATGTTACGTAAGTCGGAGTCAAATGAGGTCTGCATACTGAAATATCCTAAAATGACCGTCAGCAACACCATCACCACGATTCCTATGGGACGACCGGCCTGGTCAGCGATTCTCTTGACCTTAGTAAACAGAGTATGCTGACACGACAGGAACGAGGATTCTGCATGACAGGAACGAGGGTTGGATGAAGAGGTGGCTTTCGCATATAATGGAAGGAACACCAGGACGAACAAGATGGTTCCGACCAGCATGAGAGAGCCGAAAAGGCCCAGGTCGCGCATCGCCGCAGCATCGAGCCAGACCAGACACAGGAAAGCACTGACGGTTGTGATGTTTCCGATCAGCAGGGGCGGCACCATCTCACGTAGGGTCTGACGGGTATCGCCAACCTCTCGGAGATGATCCAAATAATGCAACGGATAGTTCACAGCGATACCAATGATCACAGAACCGATACCCAACACGATTACCGACATACTGTCATGGAACAATGACATTCCACCCAGCGCGAAGAGCCATCCAAAGACCAAGGAGGATCCTAACCACCAGAGATCGGCCAGACGACGGTAATGGAGAATGAGTACGACGAAGATCAGAATAACGGCGATGGTGACAGCCAACATACTGTCTTTCTTGATCTGTCGCGCATTCCCCGCTGCCACCAGAGAAGCACCAATGGCAGAGACACGCAACTGGGGATAGGTATTCTCCACATCACCCATGACTTTCTCCAAGGTCTTCTGTAACGCTTCGTTGTTGGCCGACTCACTGGTGCCATAGGGCGACTCCAGAAAAGCCAGTCCACTCCGTCCGTCACGAGTAAACACACAGCCGTCGATTACCTCAAAGGAGTGCGTGCTGTTGAAGTCCTGCATCCTATGGAGAACAGGCGAAAAGAGCTGTAGGGGATCGTATCGTAGTCGTTCCATGCTGACACCTGCCGCAGGAAGGTTCAATAGTTTTTTATCCTCTCTCAGCTGCTCAGCGATATAGTCGGGTGTCTGCAACAGACTGTCTATACGGGCATAGTCGTCTTCTGTAAGGAAATAAGGGACATGCTGAGTCACAAAGTCGATCATCTCCATCATACGTGTCTCATCGGCATGTACCCTGACAGCGTTGCCCACTGTCTCCTGATCCATTTGTTCGGCAAACTGCTCCATAGCCGTAATGATGGTATCAGCAGGCACCACATCCACGGTATCACGGGAAGAGAAGATCACGACAATCTGATTCTGTCGGCTCAGTTGCTGATACACATCCGTAAATTTCTCATTCTGTTCATTGCGTGGCAGGAATTTCGCAATGTCCTCCTCTTCATGGATATGCAGGGAGAGAGCCACGAAGACAACCGTCAGAAGGAGGAGGACGACGGTTGTCTGTTTTTTCCTGCCGGATAACCAAAGATAGATAGAGTCGAAGAACTTAACCATGGCGCAGGAGTTTAGAAAGAATCATCTTTGGCCATCCATACACAACGGCCAGGAAACAAAGCACCGTGTTCAGTACACTGATACGGGCAAAATCTGTAAAAGGACGGAAATGAGAGACTCTTTCCCCTTGGGGCGGATAATACACTTGAACAGGAACACTATGGACGGGCACCTGCCCCCAAACGGCAAAGACCAACAGTTCCAGTTCAGCTTCGTAACGCGAAGTGAGCCATCGCAAGCCTTTCAGGCGGTGCAAAGGATAAAGCCGGAATCCCGTCTGCGTGTCCTCCAACCGTTGTCCTGTCTGCACCCAGAACCAGAGATTCGAGAATTGATTGGCAAAGGTGTTTCCCTGTGGCATATTCTCTTGCCGAAGGTCACGCGCCCCGATGATCAGTGAACCGGGATGCTGCACCAGGGCTGTCATCAACGCAGGGATATCCTCTGGGGCATGCTGTCCGTCGGAGTCGATCGTGACGGCATAGTTGTATCCCATTGTCATGGCCTTCTGAAAGCCCTCGCGCAGGGCATGACCTTTCCCTCTGTTCTTAGGGTAGTCAACTCGCGTCACCGTCATTTCGGCCTCATCGAGTCTTTCACGTGTGTCATCGGTGCAGCCATCCATCACCACGATGACATCATCTGTGAGAAGGAGGATGCGACGGACGACCTCCACGATCGTCTTCGCGTTGTTGTATGTAGGTACAACAACACAGACACGATACTGTTTCATGAGGTCTCTGATGTCGTTCATCGATAAATCACAGAGAATTTGGTAAATATTGTATCTTCATTGGCTACTGTTCCCCTCACCTTGCATCGCCCCTGTCCGTCATAGGAAATGCAGTCGAAGACCACATCCACCTCTGGTGTGTCAACAGGTGAGAGCGGTTGTATGAATTTCAGGTTCGTAATCGTATCGAGTTCCATCATACATCCTTCATTCTCCTGCAAGATCTCGCCGATCATCTGCACGACGCACACACCGGGGGTGATGGGCTGTCCGGGGAAATGGGCAGCATAGATCACATGCTCGGGATGCAGTTTGATCCGCACCCTGTCGCCCTTGCTCACGATAGAGAACATTTCATTGATCAGTTTCATTCTTTATCTCTGTAAATGTATATGTTATGTGGTATTTCTTGTTTCGCAATATCGTGGTGTCACCAGCCACGGTCACTTCCTTCCAGCGGTCTTGGGTGTTCTCCGAACCTAAGAAAAGGAAACGTAGGTCGCGCCGCAGCACTCGTTTGATGTACCACTTGTTCATCCAGTCAATCACATGAAGCAAACGAACCTTTCGGCGATCGGCACTCACGGTGAAATCAAGGGCATGGATGCCAAACTCATTGACGAGAGCCCCCTTACTTCCCGATTCATCCGTCTTGATCAGGCAGATTCCCGTCAGGCTCCCTCCCCGTGGCATTTCTATCAGCACACTGTATTGTTTCTTTCCGTCCAGGGTGATGGCAGAGGCATGCCACAGCCACATGCTAACGAATAGCAAAAAAACGATCCTCAATCTTCCCATTGCTCTTGACGTGTAAAAGTTGAATGACGGTCTGATCACCGTTCTTCTCTACCATCTCGACCTTCGACACCATCTGCCGTTTCTTGTTGAAAAAGAGGCGAATGCTTTGGAACATCGCTTTCATCTCCTTCTTTTTAGGCACAAGACGAGCGATCCATTCATCACCCTGAATGAACATCTCCACGGAGAAGTCGGCTGTCGATGACAGACTCTTTCCCGTCACACTGTTCATCATCACACGGGCAATGCCCTGAAACAGTCTGCTCGACCGGATATCTATCGTGTTACTGTTCTTCGCGGTCTTAATATACACCCGATTGTTGTTGATGATAAACACGTAACGATAAGGGGAGGTATATTCCCAACGCAGTTTTCCCCTGTGGTCATAATACATCACTCCTTGTGATACCATCTTATCATTCAGGAACGACAGCGACTTCGTTTGCTGGAAATCACACTGGATCGTGTGCTGCTTGGCCGCCGCGGCATTGATCTTGTCAATCATCGTCTTCGCCTGTGCTGCCGTAGCCTTGGTCTGTGCACCAAGGGAAGTCACGGTCAGCAGCATGACAAGAACGAAAAAGAAACGTTCGATACTTTTACACATCACCTCATTCTTATTTAGCAATCAATATACAACCTCCCATAATCAGCAGCACGCCCAACCAACGAACCAAAGGGATCTGTTCGTGGAAAAAAAGCATCGCAGCAATCATCCCGAAGACATAACTGAGCGAAATCATGGGATAGGCCATGCTGAAGGGGAAATTCTTCACAATATACATCCACAGCACGGTAGCTGCAGCATAACAGAGTCCGCATCCTAAGAACCACCAGTTCGACAGGTTCCTTACCAAGAACCCTGTAGTCCAACTGAATGTTCCCGCCTTGTTCAAGGCGAACTTCAGCAACACCTGTCCACCACACAACAGGATGCTTTGGATGACACTTAGCAGAATCAGTCGCATGATATTCTCCTGAGTTTAATAAACGACACATGAGTTTCTCCCTGTCGATTCACGACCTCTAACGTCTCGACAGGTTCACCACTGGGCATTCTTCCTCTCTGCAGGCACTTAGCGGCAGCATAGACATCGAAAGCGGAGGACAGGAAACCGATACCGAAAAGGGAGGAAAAAGAGCACGATGATTGGGTCGCCCCATTCGTACTGCCAGAGATCTGCACATCCTCCAGTTCACAGAGTGCTCCTGTCGGATCTGTTGTCAACATCATCGTGACAGACCCTTCTCCAGCTACCGTCTGATGCGGTTGTCCTAACACGCCCGCTTTTTGCAGGACAGAGAAACACGACGGAGTGAGTTCCTCGTTGCCACACACCAGGATATGACTGGCTTTCCCCATCCGAAGCTGCAGGTAGGCGTCCAACAATGCTGTATCGAATGAGATGCCCTGATGGGAATAGGTGGTGTTATAGCCATGACAATGCAGTTGAATGGCTAACATCGAACCAATCGTATTATGGGTTGACTGCATGAAATGAGTAGGTTTCAGCAAGCTCTCCCCTTCCCGGCAAAGCTGACTCAGGAACAGTTCAGTATTCTCTATACAACCCAGTCCTGTACCCGTAATAATGGCATCTATCTCAGGTCCACCTGCCTCTTCCACCACTTGTTTTGCCGTGACAAGCGCCCTCTTCAGGATCTTGCCCATCCTTCTTCCCTGCATCGGGTTCAAGAAAGCACGGAAATCCGGATCAACAGCTCTTGAATAGGCCTCATCGTAATGGACAGGATGATCATACCACTGATCGGAAAGGGGCTGCTGAATGGAGATTTGCGCGGCAGAACGGATATAGACCTTCCGGGATGGTGGAAGGACGGATGATGAGGGAGAAGGAACGAAGGAGGAGAGGATGAACGAAGTATCATTCCCACCAAAGGCGAATGAGTTGCACATCACATGGCGCAAAGGGAGAATGTTCTTGGCATCTGTTCCGCTTATCCACGGACGGACACCCTCTTCCATGGGCTGCTGCCAGTTCAGGTTCACAGGTATGAACTGATGTGCCAATGCCAGCAAGCAGATCACCCCCTCCACGGTACCCGAAGCACTCGTGGTATGTCCTGTAAAGGCTTTCGTGGATGACACGGCAGGCATCTCCATCCCATACACCCTTCTCAGGGCGGCACTCTCACTGGCATCGTTGTTGGGCGTCCCGGTGCCATGCGCGTTCACATACTGGATGTCACTGGGTGCAAGCGATGCCATCCGCAAGGCTTCTGTCATGGCAAGGAATGCCCCTTCACCATTCTCAGAAGAGGCTGTCTGGTGAAAGGCATCACAGGCATTGCCAAAACCCGACAATATCGCCTTTGCCTTGACTCCACGCCGCCGTGCTGAAGTTTCCGACTCCAGTACGAGATAAGCAGCACCCTCACCCAAGTTCAGTCCTTTCCGTGTAGCATCGAAGGGACGGCATGGCTGGTCATCGAGGATCATGAGCGTATGGAACCCATTCAGGTGGTACTTGGTAAGACACTCGGTACCGCCCACGATCACCTGTTCGCATCGTCCGCTCTGGATCAGACGGGCTCCGAGCACCAAGGCATTGGCTGCCGAGGAACATGCTGTTGACACCGTCGTGGTCAGATCAAAACTTCCGAAATGCTGTGCGATCATCTCTGTACAGGCGCCGCAATCATGAGTCTTGACATACTCCTGATGCTCGTCATGATCCAGAAGATCCAGATAGTAACGCTCTGTCTTGTCCATTCCTCCCACTGTTGTGGCATTGATGAAACAAGGATGATCATCTGGGTGCAGGAAAGCATCGTCCATCGCCTCCTTCAAAGCGATCATTCCCATCAGGGCCGACCGTGTGGTAGGCTCTTCATGGATGCCTAACAGCGCCTTCATCTGCTCATCGCTCATCTTCACCTCTCCCACGGGGAACTCATGATGTTCCGTAGAAAGATAATGAATGGGAGCGATGCCCGATCTTCCGCTTTTCAAGGCCTCTAAGGTCTCTGCCTGGTTGTTACCGATGGCAGAGATGATACCCGCACCTGTGATCCAGATTCTCATATCTCCGTTCGCTGTGGTCTTTTACTTTGTCCTGTTCTTGACGATATAATCCGCCATGGTATCTACCGATTGAAAGATTTCTTTTCCTAAAGAGGGATCCTTGATCTTGATCCCGTAGTTCTTCTCTAACAGGACGATCAACTCCAGTGCATCGATGGAGTCGAGTCCCAGTCCCTCACCGAAGAGGGGGGCACTGTCTTCGATATCCTCGGGGAGCATGTCCTCAAGGTTCAACACATCTATAATCTGTTCTTTTAACTCTTTCTTGATTGTTTCCATTGTTATCTGTTATCTGTTAAAAAATGATAGTCATACAGGGCGTTCCACACAGGTCATCTTTGCCAGGAAGTGATCTGCATCCTCACAATCCACCCATCCGTAGATGATCAGACGAGCCTCTCCCTCATCCAGAGCAGACACGACCATCTCGTGCATCAGCTTCGGATCTTCATGATCAAGCACGTAGAATGAGGTCTCTCCGAAAAAGCGGTTTCTGATGGCAATCTCTCCCGTGACGATATTCGGGAGGGTATAGACAAAGAGCGATGGCCTGGGGAAGAAATTCTCCATGTCGCTGATGGTAGCTTGGTATTTCCTGTCGTTACACAGCGAACTGGTTCGATTGAAAAGGATCACGGCCACCTCCTCCGTGTCCTTCGGGACAGTGTCCCCCATCCGAAGGAGAAGTTCCGAGGCCACGAAGCCTAATTTGGTGAGCTCGTCCATCTTGAAGAACTTCGGATAGTCATTGATATACTGTCGATAGAGTTCTGTCAGTAAGGCTCCACCCTGCTGGGTGGTATTCAGCACCTTCCCGTTCAGGGTCACCTTCTGGGGAGTGAGGGTGATCTCCGAATGAGTGAGCAGCGAAGGTTCATCAAGGGGAGTGTTCCCTTTGACTGGAGCGGACGGTGCACCGTCCTCCGTCACCCGCGAAAAGGCCATAGCGGCATTACAGCCTCCAAAGCCAGAGAGCAGTTTGATGAAACTGTTCTTGGAGGTGGCAGCGTGCACGTTAGACACTTTGATGTGACGGCTCACCCCCAGACGGTCAAATCCACGGGTGGCCAAGACGGTATGATCCTCGATGGCCCGCATCGAAAGGATTACCTCCAAAATTCCTGCTGCTCCCATGGTATGTCCGTAATAGCCCTTGAGCGAGTTGACGGGTACATCCAACAAGCCGGCACGTTCTATCGCGATGCTCTCCATCTCATCATTGTAGAGGGTTGAGGTGCCATGCACATTGACAAAGGCAAGATCATCTCTCGGGACATCTGCCATCACCGTCCGCAAGGCACGGTAACTCCCCTCCCCCGTCCGTGATGGTCCGGAGATATGGTTGGCATCGTTGCGGATGGCTCCTTTGCGGCACAGCCATTGTCCTGCCTTCGGCTGGTCCACACGCTGAAAGACAATGGCTGCAGCAGCCTCACCTAAGTTCAATCCCCGGCGTTCGGTGTCAAACGGCTTACAAGGTGCCGGCGACAAGGCTTGGAACGACTGGAATCCAGAGATGATGAAACGCGACTGGATATCTGCCCCCACCACCACGGCATAGTCGTATCTGCCGCTCTCCAAGGCACGCACCGCGGCGATCTGGGCACATAGCCCTGAGGTACAGGCATTAGAGACGACGACAGGTGTATTGGGATTACCGAAATGGCGGACGATCTTCATGGCTGTGTCACCGAGATAGACAGACGATGACGGACTGCTGACATCCTTTTCCAACAGATCCACATTCCCCTTCGTCGTCGATAAGATGAACAGGACACGAGGAGAAGAAAGATCAAATGACAGCTGAGGGATCAGCTGTTCCACAACCCCAACAACCATCATCTCAAAACGGGTCATCCCCTCCCGCTCCACAATCCCATGCCAATCCATGAGTGAGGCCACGAACGACTGCGGCAAGGAGTCCCACTGATATTCTCTCAGCATCGACCGCCCAGCCTTCACCGCCTCGTAATTAGCTTCCGTCGAACATCCAAGGGGTGAGATGATGGCATCTGCCACTTTCACAATCATAGCACGTCCCATTTCCTTTTCCATTCCTCGTAAAAAGCAGGATTCGACCATACTAACTGGTAATCACGATCCATAAACACCTGAACACTGTGCCCAGTGGCAATCAGCGTCTCATCGGCCGTATCGTGGATCTCGTAGTCAAAGACGATCTTTGCTGCCTCAGTGGGTTGGTAGATAATATCCACCCGAGGGTGCATCCCATAGACAAGCGGCTTCTTATACTGGAAGGAGAGTTCCACCAACGGTGCATAGAAACCGTTGTCGAAGATCAGTAAGTAGCCCAAGCCGTATTTCTTCCCGAATGCCTCGCGGGCATCCTCGAAATACAACGGATAGGAGCCATGCCATACAAAACTCATCGAATCGACCTCACTGAAACGGATCTCAAATTCCTTAGATGCTCTTAACTCTTTCATTCGTCACGTTTCTTTTCACATCATTGCACCGCCACCTTCATCTCGGCTGTCACAATCGTCTCATCCCCCACTTTTATCTCCGCACTGACCAAGGTAAGTTTCAATATCTCCTCCACCACCCTGATCGTTGTCGTCAGCGTCTCACCTAACCGGGGGACTCTTTTTATCACAAGGTTTCTCACGGCACCGATAAAGCCGATGCTCACATCCTCGTTATTGATATATTGATTCACATACCCCATCCGTGCCGCACAGGTTTGCGCGATATTCTCTATCAGGGCATACGCGTTGAGGGTGCCATTCTCATAATAGAGATGATCCTCCGTAACGGTGAATGATGTCACCGTGCGTTCCTCATCATAGCTGATCAGCTGGTGGATCATCACGAAAGGCTCCTGTTGCGGTAGCAGTGTATGAACGTCGATCTCTTTAAAATTCATTCTTCATTCCAGAATTCATAGTAATTGAACCATTGTGTGGGGTATCTCCGCACGACATCATCCATCTCGTCGGCAAACCGCTGGGCAAGGGCAGATGCTCTCTCACGGCGCGAGGCATGTGGGTCGGCGGATGTCGTCTGGAGCGACCTGATCAGTACCCGATACCGATGGGTCGTCTCTTTCATCACAAAGATACACAACACCGGCACATCATGACTCACGGCCGTAGCATACGGTCCTAAAGGGAATTTCGCCGGTGCTCCCAACAGCTCGCATCTCACAGAACGAGGCGAACCGAAGATACGGTCGCCAGGGATACTGAGGATCTCGCCATCGCTCAAGGCATTGTTCATCACAAAGAGGTGCGACATATCCTCCCTGACGGGGATCATGCGGATATTGTTCTTCGACAGCAGACGGTTACGGTTCTCCATCACCGTATCTGCCTCCCCGGAGAACACCAACGCATTATAGCGTTTCTCGGATGCCTTGAAGGCATAGCCTGCTATCTCGTAGTTCCCCACATGACAGCTCAGGATCATAAAGCCACCCTCTTGGTGCATCAGTGCCTCGAACTGTTCGTAATTCTCTATCTCGAAGTCAAAATGCTGTCCGGCATAGACAGCAAAACGGTCGAGGATAATTTGCCCGAACCGACAATGGTTCAGATAGACATATCCAAAGGCTTTCAGCGGGGAGAAGCCCAAGCGCCGACGGAAGAAGTGATACATGGAGATATAGCCCTGATGGGAGAACAGCATGTAGAAGGGCACCACAAATACCGCCATGCCTGCATAGACAAAACGCAGGTTCAGGTAACGGAACGAACGTATCAGGGTGCGGTGCATCCATGTCGTTCCCTCGGTCTTTCCTTCCCACTGACTATGCTCCATATCTCGCCTTCTTCAATCCTTCAATGATTCAACTCTTCGACTTTTCTACTTGACTTTCTGCTCGATATAATCGCAGAACTGGTTCAAGGTTTTCACCTCGGCCATCTCCTCGGGTTTGATCTTAAACCCGAACTTCTTCTCCACAATCACCACGATATCCACGAAGTCAAGACTGTCGATACCTAAGTCTTCCTTCAGCAGAGCCTCCGGAGCAATCTTCTCCTCATCGATCTCCAGATCGTCAATTAGGAACTCTCTTACCTTCTCTTCAATTTCTGTTCTTGTCATATTTATATTGTTTTATTTCTAAAATACCTTATATTGTTTTATTTCTAAAAAACCACTACCCAAAGGTAATCATACCTCTCACTTCTCAACTCTCACCTCTCACTTCTCACTTCTCACCTCCAAAACACTATGCCCCTGTCCTAAGTTGTCGTGAACGGCCTCCACCTCTAACCCGGCTTTACGGATAATCCGGAACAGGTCGTCGGAATGGTACATCTTACTGTTTCCGTTAGCCATAGCCGTGAAGTACAGACTGATCTGTGTCAGACAGAAAGCGGCGGGTTCGTATTTCTGACGGTCCCACAAGGTCTCCATGATAAACAACCTACTGTCTTTGTCCATGATCCTTGCCGTCCGTTCCAGGATACTTTGTATCTCCTCTTCGCCGAAGCAGTCGAGGAACTGACTCATCCAAATGACGTCATAATGCTGATCGGCAGGGAACTGATTATTTGGATCCAGCAGATCCATGCCGATGCCGTGAATGCGCTGTGCCCCGGGGAGCCCTCGTGTGACTCTTCGCATCATGTCGATCTGCTGGGGCAAGTCGAGGATGGTCACCTCAACCTGTTCATCATACGACACACACTGCATGGCCCATCGCCCTGTGTTCCCTCCCACATCGAGCAGGGTTCGCGGTTTCCGGGCAAAGACAATCTCCAAGGCCTGACGGAAGGAGCTGTCACTGTAGAAATGATCGAAGTCAAACCAGCTGCGCTGCACCTGGGGCTTCAGCTCCGACAGTCCTTCGTAGATCGTTTTCCAATCGCCTAAAGCCTTCAGTCCTGCCGGCCTGCCTTCTCTCAGTGCCTCCTCTAAATGATAGAAGCCCAGATAGTTCACGTCGTGATTGAAAGCAATGTTCACCTTTGTTGCTGGATCATTCAGCAGGAACCACCCTGTCTTGGAGAGGGTGAAACGGTCACTGTCTTTGTCAACAAGCACCGTTCCCATGGTCAGCGATGCCTCCAACAGGCATTTCGCCGCATATTCGCTCAGCTCACAGCGTTGCGCTACTTCGGCAACGGTCAGTCCGCCATCGTTGTTACGCAACAATTCCAAGATACCAAACTTGATCATCAAGCGGGACACCTGAAACACCACAGGACCGAAAGCAATGAATTCTGCTAACCGCTGCGCATTACGTGCTGACAGCTGTTCTTTGGTATAAGCCTTTTCGAGGGCAGGTGAAAGGTTCATCGTATTTCTTTTGACTGTAAGTTAAACATTCTTCAACACCAAGGCTGAATTGGTGCCACCAAAACCAAACGAGTTGCTCAGGACGGTGTTCACCTCAGTCTCCACGGTCTGCGTGGCCAGGTTCAGCGGCTCTGAATACGCATCAGGGTTCTCGAAATTGATGTTCGGCGCCACGAAATGATGCTTCATCATCAAAATGGAATAGACCGCCTCACTGGCACCAGCCATCCAACACTCGTGTCCTGTCATCGACTTGGTAGAACTGATCAGCGCATGCTTACCATGGAACAGCCGGTCTAAGGCAATGGCCTCGAATTGATCTCCCTGTTGGGTGGAGGTGGCATGTGCATTCACATAGTCAATGTCATCGGCCTCCATGCCTGCATCCTTCAGGGCACGCGTCATAGCGGTCACGCTACCGTCGTCGCTGGGCTGCGAGATACCGCCGCCATTTGAAGAGAACCCATAGCCACACACCTCGGCAAGGATGGGCGCGCCGCGTTTCACAGCACTCTCGTAGTCCTCTAACACCAAGGCGGCAGCCCCACCGCTGGGTATCAGACCGTCGCGGTCACGGTCAAAGGGTCGTGATGCCTTTGTTGGCTCCTCCATCCGTTTCGAGAAGGCGTTCAGGGCATCGAAGGTGGCCATCGAGAAATAGTTGGTCTCTTGGGCACCGCCGCAGAGAACACGGTCCTGCAACCCTTGTTTGATGAGCAGATAACCCAGTCCGATACTATGACTGCCACTGGCACAGGCGGAGCTTACAGAGAAGTTCACGCCGCGCAGATGGAAGATGGAGCTCAGGTTCATGTTCACCGTGGAGTTCATCGACTGGAAGATCAGACCGCTGCCTAACAGTTGGGAGTCGTGTTTCTCGGCCATGATGTTCGCGGCTTCGATCACCGGCTTGGCCGAGGAATCATTTCCGAAGATGATACCGATCTCGTTCTTCAGCATGGACTCCTCGTCGATGCCTGCATTCGCAAAAGCCTCACGTGCCGCCATATAGGCATATTCAGCCTCTTCCGACAGTCCCACACGCAACCTGCGGTGCAGCAGTCCTTTCAACACCGGCTTCTCTACAATACCCGTCAAAGCCGACTGGTATCCGTATGTAATGCGTTCCTGCTCAACACCTATTCCTGAACGCCCTTCGTATAACGACGTCTTCACGTCTTCTAAATTCGTTCCCAAACACGACCAAATGCCGATGCCGGTCACTACCACTCTTCTCTCCACAATTCTCAATTTTCAATTCTACGTATATAGTCCTCCATTCACCTGAATCACCTGTCCTGTGATATAGGCAGCCTCGCTGGATGCAAGGAAAGCAGCAACCGATGCCACTTCCTCGGGTTTACCAAACCGCCCCATAGGAATCAGTTTCTTCAGTTCCTGTTCATCAAGACCTTCCGTCATATCGGTCGCAATGAATCCAGGAGCGATGGCATTCACCGTCACCTTGCGTGGTGCCACCTCTTGTGCCAATGCCTTCGTGGCACCAATCACTGCAGCTTTGGCAGCAGAGTAATTCGTCTGCCCTGGCAGTCCTTTGATACCAGAAAGGGAGGTGATGTTGATGATTCGTCCGTCACGATGGGTGAGCATGTTCTTCAGCAGTCTGCGGGTGATATAGAAGAAGCCGTTGAGTGTGGTGTCCAAGACACGCTCCCACTCCTCGTTCTGCATGAAAATCATGAGGTTATCCTTACGAATACCAGCATTGTTCACCAATACAGATACATAATCATCTGGATGAGCCGTTTCCCACTGTTCGATGGCCGCCTCTATCTGCTGGGGATCCGACACATCGAAAGGCAAAAGCTCTGCCTTTCCGCCAGCCTCCTCAAACTCCTGCACAGTCTGCCTTGCAGCCTCTTCGTTACTCTTATAGTTGATCACCACAGGCATTCCCTCACGGGCTAACCGTAAAGCCACGGCCTTACCGATACCACGCGACCCACCTGTTACAAAAGCATATTTCATTCCTCTTATTAATAATTATGTGCAAAAGTACGAATAAGTGAGCGAAAAACCAAAAGTATTTTGAGTTTTATTCACTGATCTTTTGGAAGGAAAGAAAATAATAATTACCTTTGCAAAAGTTGAAAACAGAATAACGGAATAAACAAACAGAATTTGACGTATGAAAAAAACTCTTTTATTACTGCTCACTGCACTGTTGGGAACAGTGACAGACATACAGGGACAACCCCTGCTGAGAACACATGTAGAAACGGGAGAGGTAGAAGGTGTAGCCGACAGTACGCTGGCGGTGTATAAGGCCATTCCCTACGCAGCACCTCCTGTCGGGAAACTGCGTTGGAAAGCCCCTCAACCGGCCCGTGCCTGGGAGGGCGTGAGACGATGCAACGAGTTCGGGAAGATGCCGCCACAACCGACACGACCCGGACGTACCGCAGACATGATGAGCGAAGACTGCCTCTACCTCGCTGTTGCCACACCGGCCACATCCGTTACCGACCGCCTGCCAGTGATGGTGTGGATTCATGGCGGCGGATTCCAAACGGAATGGTATGGCGGCGACCTCTGGAGATTCCTCGCCCTTCGAGGAGTGGTCATCGTGAGCATAGAATACCGCACCGGGGCACTCGGCTTCATGGCTCATCCGGAGCTGACGAAAGAGGATCCTGAGGGTCACTCGGGCAACTACGGACTGTTAGACCAGATCTTCGCCCTGAAATGGATACAGCGCAACATCACCAACTTCGGAGGCGACCCTGCCAACGTGACGATCTTCGGCGAGAGCGCAGGCGCCATCAGCTGCAGCATGCTCTGTGCATCACCGTTGGCAAAGGGACTCTTCCACCGGTGCATCAGTCAGAGTGGAGGGTCGTTCGCCCCATGGAGCGACAATCCACGTTCTTTAGGGCTCGATGCCTCACAGAAAGGCGCCGAGCAACAAGGCATAGCCTTCCAGAAACACCTAAAGAAGAAAAACATCAAGCAACTACGACAGATGGATGCCATGGCACTCTGCGACGGTAACGTGGGCTTCAGCGGATTCTGGCCTTGTGTTGACGGATATGTGATCTGCGATGATCAGTATCGTCTCTACGAACGTGGTGAGTACAACGACGTTCCCGTGATCGTGATGACCAATTCGGATGAGGGTGCCCTTTTCTCACCGGGGAACATCACAACCGAGAGCTATCAGAAAACCATCGAGGCGATTTTCGGCGACATGGCCGACGAGGCTAAGAAGGTGTATCCAGGAAACACGGATAATGAGGCATGGCATGCTTTCGGCGATGCCTTCCGCGACATGGGCTTTGCCTGGCCTTCCTATGCCTGGGTGAACCTGCAGTCAAAGACCGGAAAGAGTGCTGCCTATGCCGCTTACCTGGCACAGCCTTCCAAGATGAGTTTCTCACAGGATCCCCGCCGTCGCGGTGTGGCCCATGCCGACGATATCCTCTATCTCAACGGTCATTTCCTGACACAACCCAACGAGTATCCAACGGAATCTGCCGTGGCCGAGATCATCCAGCAGTACTGGATTAATTTCGCCAAGACCGGGAACCCCAACGGCAAAGGACTGCCCTACTGGCCTACCTTCGATGAGACGAAGCCTACCACGATGCAGTTCTCCAACGGGGCATCGCTCATCATGCTTCCCAATGCCGAACAGATCCATTTCGTTGACCGCTACTTCAAGGCCAAACGCGAGGCATTGGAGAAATCTCGCAGGTAATATTTCTTCATGCCCAAACCACTATAGTTTGTCATCATAACCATAGTACTTAGCACCCAAAAACATAGTGTTTATGACACGGAAAGATAGTGATTCCTTGAAATACCACTACAAATATCCGCGACCGAGTGTCACCACCGACTGCGTGATATTCGGATTCGACGGATCCCGCTCGATAAGATACCGCCGCTGGCCTTCGACCACGATCTGATTCTACGAGAGGCTATTCATGCCCTCCGTAGCCAGATTCATTTCGAGCCCATCGGCCTCGAACAATTGTCCGAAAAGTTCACCAAGCCCCAGCTGCAGCAGCTCTATGAGGCTATCCTCAACGTGAAGTGAGACTGCCCCCATTCTACAGCTAATGATATTGCATAATGAAAAGATACCTGATACAGAGGCGAAGAGCACCCTGTATAGCGGTGTTTGGTAGTAGGTGTTGTATGTTACTTCTTAAAGGCGAGTGATTAGAGTTGAGTTTATAGCCTCTATCGTATCTTGGGGAATCCCTAATGGTGTGGCATAATCTGGCCAGTGAGCAATGACTTCAATCGTCTTTTCTACAATTTCAGTGGGAGCCTTAATACTCATTGCAGATGCAACGGCCAAAAAATCATCCAATGTAAAATCCGACCACTTATTATTGATTGACATCTGGTGCCTTGATGTCCATTTCCCATCTGGGTTATACGCCCATGAAATATCATAAGCAGGTGATAACCGCCATTTACCTGTCTTGTCCATTAAAAATGATATATTCTTGGTGTGGTCATCCTGATTCCTTGATACCACATTGAACACCATTCTCCTAAACATCTCTTCTGCCTGAATATAAGGCAACCTTAACTGTCGCATCACTTGGAATACCTGTTCATACGAATAGGCCCTTAACATTTTGTAGTCATAGTGAGCCAAGCCACAAAGTGTCTGCATATGAAGTTTGCTCTTGCCACCAATACGGTCGAAGCGTTTAGTCATAAAGTGAGAACGGCCGTTTTCTGCAAGTATTCTACATGGCATCATGTCTATTCCAGCATCTTTCGCCATTAAGTAATATGCATATTCAATCAGTCCATAGAACTTAGGATCTCCAAGTTCCTGATTTGTTACACCATCCAGTTTCAATAACCAATGTTCAAAGCCCTCCGGAGCATCAATTTGCCCGGAGCGGACTTCCTGAGTTTTTTCATTATAGGCAATGACGGCTTTAGCTCTCTGTCCGCCAGCAGAAGTTCCCACTTTAATAATATTGATAAGGGCTTCTTTGCGGTCTTGGCTGAGGTTCGTATCAAGTTTTGATTTCTGACTTAGAGCCTCTCGTGCCACCTCTACCAACGAGTCTATTTCTATTTTTGCGTCCTTTTCAAGGAACGTGTCCTGTGCAGGTTCAAATTCAAGTGCCCCCATACTCCTATTTCCCTGATAGCACAAGCGTTCCACAGGATTTGCAAAAGTCCGTCCAATAGTTGCCAGCCATCTGTCAAGCAAAGCCTTACCATAAGCATCGGGCAGCGCATCGGCCAACAGTCCAGGCAATCCCATAAAAGTGTCCTTTGATATGGAAGTAAACTGGTAAGGGCGATGAGGACTCAATGGCATCAAGATGGGTGACAGATTGAGTCCCAACCTCTCAAAAGCAGGCTCATACTCGAATACGGCAGACTGGGTATTGTCATTCCACATTACCACTCCGGCTCTTTGCCCCCAAATATTGACATAAGCTAGCGTTACCATTCAGAGTCGATGTTATTATTATTGATGTTTGCAGATGATTTCACACGCTCTTTCTTCTTGTTATTCTTCATGAGTTTAGCGTATGCAATAGGACTCATAGCCTCTTCTTGAAAGAAAGAGTCAAAATAGTCTAAATGTTCAAGCGCTCTTAGTAACTGTATGATGGTAAGCAAGGACGTTGCCTTGCCGTTTTCAATAGAACTGATGGTAAACACTGACACTCCTGCCGCATCTGCAAGTTCTGTCTGTTTCATACTCTTTTCAATCCTCAGTTCCTTCAATTTAGAACCAATCTGCCGCATAAGAGCATCATTTGTCTGTGCGTATACATCCATATAACTTTAGAAATATCTTAAATTACGGTGCAAATATACACATAACTTTTGACATTTCCAAATTTATTTCAACATATTTCACAAACGAGCATCTCCTCAAACTGTTGCTCGTATTTTATAATCTCGTTTGCCATCATATTATTAGCATTTACATTGCAAAAATAGTGATTGTCCATGAAAGCAGAGTCTTCTTTTAGCAATAATTGGTTATTCTGCCGTTTTTCACTTGGTCATTCTATTCCTCAGTAACCATACTGGCCCACTTCATCAGCATGTACGAGGCGGCCCGTTCCATGCTGTGGTGACGGCCATCGGATGTTAGCTTCTCATCCACCTTGCCCATCAGACGGATCCATTCATCCACCATGGGGCGCAGATCCCGCACTGCCGCTTCAGTTTCCCGGATGGTCTTGGCACACCCCCCTGCCATGCTCCTGATTCTCCCTCACTCGATGCAATGCCTCGGAACAACAATCAAACAAGAGTTTCTTGGCAATCGACAAAGGGATACCCGTACCGTCCCATGAATCACTGTTCATGATATGGAACATGGTCTGGTACATCTCCCCGCGGGCTTCCGAAAGAGTAAGAAAAGAAGCGACTCTCATAGGACCAGACATACTCCCGCTCCAGTTGTTCAGAAGAACCATATTGGCGGCAATCCGTCCGATCTTCTTCTGCATCCTATCATACAACGACCACTCCTTGTATATCAGTTCCTTGGCCTCATCCTCCTCACAGCCGCTGACCACCTGTGTGAGCAGTCCGTATTCCCGGAACCGACTGAAAGCGAACTTTTTACTGACACTCTCTATCATATCCACAGTAGTCCAATGATTGTTTTGTTCCACAATCCGCATGCCTATATTCAGGACAGAGTCAGCCTCAGCAAATACAGACAGGGTATCATCGCCCAACTTCTTTTCACGATAGTATGCACTCAGTCGTGAGCGGTAATCCGACATCCACTTCTCCTCTACCCTCACCTCTGCAGGAAATCCCTCCGAATCCACATGATTACAAAGCGTGTCCAACAGGGGCATCAGGTCAGCATCTGCTTCCGCATACTCCCCGTCGGTCATCGCTACTGAGTCACTTACGCTCCAGTCATTCCTCCCCTCCTGACCGTTGTTTCCACATCCCAGCATCAACAGGGAGAAAGAAAACATCAATAACTTTTTCATGGTCGTTTTATTCTTTAAAGACCTCGGGGTGAGTCGCTATCCACTCCGCCACACTGTGGAACACCACTCCAGCCATGCCCCCACCACTGGCAGGCAATCCCTGTTTGTTCAAGCTCACAATCATACTATATCTGGGTTTATCAGCTGGGAAATAACCACAAAAAGACACATGATATTCAACAGGAATACCCTCACCACGATCATCATATTGTATTTTCACCTGTGCACCACCAACAGTACCAGCCACACGCATTTGCCGTGTACCGGCCTTACGTCCAAGCCCCTGTGTCACCGTACGCTCCAGAGCAAATTGTATCTGCGCAATACTCCCCTTGCTGGCAATCTGAGGGTTGATTACTTCCACAGAATCGGTATATAGCATCGGTTTCACCATCTTCCCACCATTAGCAATAGCATTGTAGAAAGTCAATGTCTGTATTTGCAAATTATTTTATATCAATTACTTGTACTTTAAACGGTAAAAAAGTGATTACGTATGTAAAAAGCGACACATTATTTATACAAGAATGCCATCTATACAGCTAGAAAAACGCTATAATTTGCCAATGAAACTTAATTTCAACACTTAAAGTATTGTTGTATGAAAGAAATTTTGTATCTTTGTGGTCGGAAATATTTGTTATCATTCCGACCATAATTTATATACAAAATCAATGGAGAATGCAGTAGTACAGCAGATTAGAAAAAGGATTACTCGCAGCAAGTTCGGCGAGATATTCTTTGTTTCATCTTTTCCTCAATATGATGTCGAGTACGTCACCAAGCTACTCGCCATATTTGAGAAAGAAGGATTGTTTACGCGTATAGCCAAAGGAGTGTATGTCAAGGCACGTAAGACACGTTTTGGCATCCTTTACCCTTCAGCTTACGAATTAGTGAAAGAAATTGCTAAACGAGATAAGGCAAAAGTTATACCAACTGGAGCCACAGCCGCTAATCGCTTAGGATTCTCAACGCAAGTACCCATGAATACTATTTTTCTGACTACTGGGTCTGGGCGAAAATTGAAATTAGGGAATCGAACAGTGACTCTGAAGCATGGAGCACCTAAGAACTTTGCATTCCGAGGACGTTTGATGCCAGAATTGGTACAGGCATTACGCAGCATTGGTGAGCATAACATCACCCAGGATGTTGAAGCGAGGATTGGGCAACTGTTCACGGAAACTCCTGAGACTGACACCATAGAATATGATTTATTGTTGGCTCCTGTATGGATGCGACAAGTTATAAAGAAAGGAATAAAGCAATGAGTAAATGGATTGATTTCTCGCTCGACGAGCGAAAGGCGATGATAGCCAAGCCGCATACGCAATACCGACGGTTAAAGTAGAGATTAGTGTGTTGTCAATGTCCGAGCCTTACGAGATGAGAAGAATTTCATCACTTATAGAACAAACGTTCAAGGATGAAGATGTGGATTCCGACCTTGTCCAGACAATTCGTTCCGTAAGCCCTGCCAGGACTTTCTTGGAAAAAGCATTCCTCTTGTGTGAAGAGTTCCAAAAGGAGCAACCTAGGACGCACAGAATGACACGTCATTTCTACGACTTGGAGAAACTGATGCAGACCCCATACGCAGAAATAGCTCTTAATGATTTGGTGCTCTATCATGAGATTGTGGAACATCGTCGCAAGTTCTATCATGTTGGTTATGTGGATTACGACAAGGAGCTACCTGCCTATATTCAGATTGTGCCAAGTGATGAACTGATGTCCTCTTACGAAGCTGACTATAACGAAATGAAGGAGAGCTTCATTTATGGGCAACCTCTGACTTTCGGCGAGTTGATGGAAAAGATAACGAACCTTCAAGAACAATTCCGAGCTTTAGATGTCCCTAAAGGTTGAATGTAGATGATTTTTTAACAAAATCTACTTTTTCTCCAACCCCTGCCACAGTTTGGCGCACCCCCAGTATAATTTTGCAGAAAAACAATTTAAAATGATTAATAACGATAGAGGGCAAAGCCTAATAAGCAAATATGTCTGGGTGATAGAGACTATCTATCGCAGACGGATAATTTCATTCAAAGAACTGAATGAACTCTGGCTTCGTGATGACATCAGCAGAGGTGTGGACATTCCCAAACGTACCTTCGACAACTGGCGTTATGTCATCTGGGATATGTTCGGCATCAGCATAGTCAATGAGAACCGAGGGGAGTACCGCTATTACATAGAGAACGAAGAAGACATCAGTAAGAATGGTCTCCGCTCCTGGCTCTACAATACATTCTGTGTCAGCAATGCATTGGCGAATAGCCAGAGCATTAAAGACCGTATCATTCTGGAATACGTGCCGTCTGGCCAGAGCTACCTTCAGCCCATCATCGAGGCAATGAAGGAGAATCGAGTGCTTAATATTACTTACCAAAGTTATTGGAAGGACGAAGAAAATAACTTCGATGTGCAACCGTATTGTGTGAAGGTGTTCCGTCAACGATGGTACATGGTAGCACGTAGTACCTATTCTTATTATTATGAGAAAGGTCCACGTATCTATTCTCTGGATCGTATTAAATATCTTCATACAACAGATGAGACTTTTGAAATGCCAAAGGATTGGTCGGCAGAGGATTTCTTTGACGGCTGTTTTGGCATCATTGCAGAACAGTCTGTCAAAATTCAACCTGTTAAGTTAAAGGTGTCAGCAGGACAAGCCAACTACATCCGTGATTTGAAGATGCACGAATCGCAGGAAGAGATTGAACGTAATGAAGAATACAGCATCTTTACCTTCAACCTCCGTCCAGAGTTTGACTTCCAGCAGGAACTGCTTTGGAATGGAGAAGACATGGAGGTACTTGAACCCTACTGGCTCCGTAATGAAATTGCCGGAAAGATTAAAAGAATGTGGAACAAATACAAGGAGGACAAATAAATGAAAGATTTGAGTAAGCGAGAGCAGAGTAATACTGGTATTAACTCTGCCGAGCGTGAAAATCTTAGAGCAGGGCTCAAAGACTTTGCAGCAATAGACTTTGAAACGGCAAACAATGAGCGCAGTAGCGTTTGCTCTGTGGGAATCGTCATAGTGCGAAATGGTGAGATAGTAGATTCGTTCTACTCTCTCATCCAACCAGAGCCGAACTATTATAACTATTGGTGTTCACAGGTTCATGGTCTCTGTCATGAAGATACTGACGATGCACCAGTTTTTCCAAAAGTATGGGCGCAGATAGAGCCTCTGATAGAAGGCCTGCCCTTTGTGGCCCACAACAAGCCTTTCGATGAAGGCTGTCTGAAAGCTGTGTTCCGCGTCTATCAGATGGATTATCCCGACTATGAGTTCTACGACACACTTTGTGTTTCACGTCGTGTGCTTCCAGATTTGGAGAATCATCAACTACAGACCGTTGCCACCGAATGTGGTTACTGCTTAGAGAACCATCACAATGCCCTTGCTGATGCAGAAGCATGTGCATGGATTGCAAGAGAAATACTATAAGAACTATATACAACATACAATATGGAAGAAAACAAGATCATCATATATCAGACGGAGGACGGACAGACACAGATTGATGTTCGATTGGAGAACGAGACAGTGTGGCTAACACAGCAACAGATGGTTCAATTATTCAAGTCATCGAGAACTAATATTTTGGAACATATCCAACATATTTATGAAGTCGAGGAATTGGATAAAATTTCAACTTGTCGGAATTTCCGACAGGTTCAAAAAGAAGGTAACCGTATGGTCAATCGTACGAAGACGATGTACAATTTAGATATGATTATCTCTGTTGGCTATCGAGTCAACACTAAGCGTGGTATTAAGTTTCGCCAATGGGCTAATAAGGTCTTGAAGCAGTATCTCATAAAGGGCTATGCCGTAAACGAGCGCATCCGAAAGGAGCAGATTGGCGAGTTGCGCCAACTGGTAGGAATGTTGGGACGCACAATACAGAATCAGTCTCTGCTGTCGAACGACGAGACGAATGCCCTCTTTGAGGTGGTGACGAATTACACCTACGCTCTGGATACTCTTGACAACTATGATTACGAGCGACTGACTATCGACAAGACGACCAAGGAAGAGCCATTCCATGCTACATACGAGAATGCGATGGAGGCAATCAATGGCTTGCGAGAGAAATTCGGAGGTTCAGCACTCTTTGGTAATGAGAAAGACGACTCTTTCAAGAGCAGCATCGGTCAGATCTATCAGACATTCGGAGGCGAAGAACTCTATCCCAGTGTAGAGGAGAAAGCTGCCATGCTGCTCTACCTTGTCACAAAGAACCATTCTTTCAGTGATGGCAACAAACGCATTGCTGCAACCCTCTTCCTTTGGTTCCTCAACAATAACCACATCCTATATCGCGAGGATGGCTCCAAGCGCTTGGCTGACAACACTCTCGTTGCCCTAACTCTGATGATAGCAGAGAGCAAGACTGAAGAGAAGGATGTGATGGTGAAAGTTGTGGTGAATCTGATAAATCAGAGAAATGAATAAGGAACTTGCCGATGCTGAGGCTTGTGCCTGGATAGCAAGGGAAATACTATAGTTTTCAACTTATCCACGCTACATTATTATCATTGGAGATAAAAGACAAAAAGAAAGACTAATAATTATGGAAGAAGATAATAAACTTATTCAAGAGAAAAACTTGTTGGATGTATTTGAGAAATACAGCGATTTACAAATCAAATACGAAAAAGAAGACAAGCATTATATTGATGTCAAAATTGAACCATATGCTATTTGTCTTGAATACAATTGGAAGCAAGAAATATGGATGTCAATCCTGCATACAATATTTGATGAAAATGATGAAGAAAGAGATTTCCCAATATTTCCCAATGCAGAAGATATAGGACGCCTTATCTATGGTAATATTAAATGTGTAAGGGGAAAGTATGTTATAAATTGTTTTGGCGATTCGTTTTCTCAAGACGTAGAAACAATATTGTCTAACATAAAGAAGAATAGGCCTACTTTATATCACGTATTTGAAAATAGTACTTTGAGATTTCCAAATGGAATGATGAAAATAAAAAGAAAAAACTGGAATAGTCCAGCACGATTAATCGATATTCATCAAGAATCTGAAAAAGAGTTCGTTCAAGGAATAAAAAAAGATGAGCAGTCATTGTATGATAATTCACCTTACTTATTTGGAAGTAATGGAACATACGTGGGACCTGAGGAGAAGTATTATGTACTAAAATTCAAAGTTCTTCGTCCAAGGCAAGAGCTATTTCAACCTATCAACGGGTATATTAATGTTGAAAAGTTGATTAGAGAATACTATCTTCCAAAGATGCAAAGGGAAAGGATGTCATCTAAGCTTTTGGAAGAAATTAACCAAAGGATTACCAATCTGAAATTGGATGTTGTCACTCGAGATTTTGACAAATATGGTGCAGTTTCAATTAACGCAACCTACAAACCCATTGGATTTGATTCTTGGGATGATTATTTAAAGTCAATTATATAAATAAGAGTATTAAGAAAAAAATAATTGCTGATACAGAGGCCTGTACGTGGATTGCAAGAGAAACATTGTAAACAAAAAAGATCTATAAACAATTATGAGTAAAGTATTTAGAATTACGCCCAAACGAGTGAAACGCTCTAATGGGCAGGTGTTGACGCCAGACATGTCAATCACCGTGACTACAAAGTCACACACCGCCACTCCATTCTACAATGGAGCAGTAGAGATAAAAGAGCAGTACATGCGCATGTATGGTTTCGACTACAAGAAAGCCTGCTGCTCAGTAAGTGATTTTGAATTTGAAAAGTTGGACTAAAGACATAAAAGTATGAAGAAAGAAGAATTGCAAGGTATTATTGAAAAATACCAAAGAAAAAGTGAACATGTGTACCCTTCAAATGAAGAGAAGGCCGCGCTTTATGAGAGAATTGCTAATCAACTTGAAAATGACATTGAAACTTATGTTGACAACGAATTGTTTTCGACAGAGGAGGATGTTGTTAGTGACATTAAAGAAATATTTGATGAAGTTGACAACTTCTACAATGCAGAAGATTATGAAAATATGGATATGTTAGACGAATAAATATAGTAGTATTATGGAAAAATTCAAATTAAATGATTTGTTTCATCTCACTGAAGATGAAATGAGAAAATACAAAATTCATTTAGCAGCCTACAATGGTTATGAGCAACCTTTGGATGTCTTTGCTAGAGATAGAGAAGAATGGAAAGGATGGAATGAATGGAGAGGTGGCAAAGATGATTTTAACAGAGAATATATTATAGGACTAATTCCTGATTATCACAAAATCGATAAATATGTGTTTGGAGGGGTATTCAAAGTTATAAAACGGTATGATGATTGGCAAGAAACAGAGGTCGGTTATAAAGTAGAACTTACAAACCAATTTAAGAGTTTAATTGGTCGTTTGGTGGTTGGCTTTTCTCGTTATCAGGGACTTCGTGGAAGAGCTTTTTTACTTGAAAACTTTATGGATTCCATGTCAATCGCTGAGATACTGGAGAATCCATATGAAGGAGAGGAATTTCCTGGATACGATAATGTAAGAATTGACTTCTCCTCATTAGAATTACTCGTACAGAACCAAAAAACAGATTGGAGAGTTGCATTGGAAAATGTAAAGGGAATATATTTGATTGTTGATAAATTTAATGGAAAGAAATATGTTGGCTCTGCATATGGTGATTCGGGTATCTGGTCAAGATGGTGTACATATATCAATACAGGACACGGATATAACGATGAACTCGTAATGTTGATAGAAAAAAATGGTATTGATTATGCCCGAAAGTATTTCCAGTTTGCCATATTGGAGCTTCGTTCAATGAAAACAGATGATGATACGATTATTAATAGAGAATCATTTTGGAAAGAAGTACTTTTGACAAGAGGGATCTTTGGATATAATAAGAATTGATACCTTAAACTACAAGAAAAAGTATTGTTCCAAATTATCTGTTAATATAATTCTTATGCTCACCTACATCTCCAACTCCGACCACTACAAAGAAGTGCTTTCACGGGTGCAATCTGTGAAGCACATGCTTTGGATTGGTACCGCCGATATAAAAGACTTATATGTTTATTGGCAGAAGAAAAACTATTAAATAACTAAAAATATCGTATTATGTCAAACGTTAATTTTCGGCCTTGGATAGGCAAGAACTTTTTATCAGATGTTATAAGGGTAAAAGAATCCTTGTATTAGGCGAAAGTCATTATTGTGGGAAGGAACTCGGAGAAGGCAACCGTTGTTACCCATTATGTAAAAGGGAAAATATGCTTCCTGATTGTTTTTCGCAAACTGAGGATGTAATTAAATGGTATCTTAGTGAGTATACTGGCGAGCCGTTTCAAAGAACATTCGTGTGTTTTGAAAGGGCAGTTGTTGGTAAAGAATTGTCTCAAGAAGAAAGAGATGAATTCTGGCAGAGCGTTATGTTTTACAATTATATTCAGTATTCGCAAAGTGGACCACGTATTCCTCCTCAGCCTGACCATTGGGCTAAATCAGAACTGGCATTTCAGGAACTTCTTGAGCAATATATGCCAGACTACATCATAGTATGGGGTGTGAGGCTTTATAATGGGTTGCCCGATTGGAATGGTGTTGGGTCAAAATTGTTCATAAACGAGCATGATAGCACAGACATATGGTCTTACACTATTAATGGTAAGTCCATCCCCGCTATAAAAGTGCATCATCCCAGTTCTCCTTCTGGTAAAAGTTGGAGTTTTTGGCACGAATTCTATAAAAAGTTCCTTAATGAGTATTGATGAGGTTTAATTAATAATGAATTTTTATTAGGCCTCTGCCACCAGTTGGCGGAGATCTTTGCTTTCTTTGCACAAAAGATAAAATTGACACAATATGAATAGATTCCGATTTGTACATCTGAATGTGCACTCCCATTATTCAATAAATGATGGGTGTGCCAGCATAAAGGAACTGGTTGATGCTGCCATCAAAGACAAGATGCTCGGCATAGCCATTACTGACAGTGGTAATATGTTTGGTGTGATGGAGTTTTTCGACTATGTTTCTCGTATCAACAATGAAAGACGGCAGAAGGGGAAGAAACCTTTTAAGCCTATCATTGGTTGTGAACTGTATGTTGCACCAGGTGCAAAGGAGGACAAGAAGCTTGGCAAGCACTGCAAAGGCTATCGCTTAACAGTCTTGGCAAAGAACTATCAAGGCTATAAAGACCTCATCAAGATTGTCAGTAATTCCTGGACTGATGGCTTCTATATGAGACCACGAACAGACCATCATGATCTGGAGAAATATCATGAAGGTATAATTGTCCTATCAGGTGGTATTGGGAGTGAAGTATTTACTGAAATTTCCGAGGGGGACATTGAGGGTTTGGATGAAACCATCAGATGGTATAGACAGACTTTTGCCGAGGATTTTTATATAGAACTGCGGCGTTATGCGGATTTATTCACAAATGGTTCCGAGTTACAAAGGATTAACGAACGCCTCATTGAAAAAGCTGACGCAAATGGTGTTAAGATTGTAGCCACAAATGACGTTCATTATCTAAGACCAACCGACATACGTGTATATAACACACTGCAATCCATTACAGAAGGAAAGACCGTAGAAGAGTATGAGAATTTGAATTATCCTCTAAATAGATGGCTGAGAAGTCGGAAAGAAATGTGCGAACTATTCGTGGATATTGCTGCAGCATTGGAGAATACTATGGAAATCTTTGACAAGGTTGAGTTCTATGACATACGCCATGCTCCAATCCTTCCTGCTATTGACATTCCCAATGGTTTCGGGATTGATAGAAGGGAAAAGGAAGACAACTTTCTGGAACAAATCTGTTTCTCCAAAGCAAAACGGATATATGGAGAATTGCTTCCTGAAGATGTCTCTGAAAGGCTGAAGTTTGAACTACAAATCATTAAGCAGAGAGGTGCTTCCGACTATTTCCTCTTTTTACAAGATGTAGTCAATACCGCTCAATCTGAGCTTGGCGTATGGGTTGGCCCTGGACGTGGCTCTGCTGCTGGCAGCCTCGTATGTTATTGCTTAGCCATTACTAAAATAGACCCATTAAAACACGATTTACTCTTCGAACGTTTTCTAAGTCCAGAAGGCACGATGTTCCCAGACATAGATATAGACTTCGACGATGAAGGAAGGGAACGTGTACTTGAATGGCTTCAGCAGAAATATGGCAAGGAATGCTGTGCTCATGTTGTTTCTTTCCGCACATTCTCAACAGTTAATGCATTCAGTACGATAGTCAAAACCATGCAAATGCTTACTCCTGAGACAATGGGTGTCAGCGAACTCTTGTCGTCTCATTATGGTTATTATTGGCATTCCATAAAAGATGCTATCAAGTATGAACCAGAGTTGAGAAAGCTTGTTCGTAAGGCAGGAGCATCTTTGCGTAACGCATTTGCCAATACTGCCGTATTAGAAAGAAAAATCCGTGGATTAGGTGTCCATGCTTGTGGGTTTGTTGTTGCTGACGAGCCTGTTTCTAAGTGGGCACCTATTTCAACTTGTTCCATAGAGGATTCAAAGGGTAATGAACAATTAGTGAACTGCACTCAATATGATGGATGGCATGTGGAATCATCTGGCCTTGTAAAATTTGATTTCCTTGGTCTTAAAACGCTTTCACAAATGAGGGATATTTGTGCGAGTGTAAAAGTTCACTATGATAAGGATTTCGATATTGAAAAGATTCCGATTGATGATGAGAAGACGATGGAACTTTTCCAGACAGGCCAAACCGATGACGTGTTTCAGTTCAGTTCAAAAGGGATGCAAAAATTCTTGCAAAAACTTCATCCTACATGCTTTGAGGATTTGGTCATCTTGAACTGCATGTATCGACCGGGGCCGATGGAATATATTTCAACTCTCATCAAGCAAAAGCATTCTTCGCAAGCGAAGCGTACTAAAGAAACGATTACCAAGAAAGAAGTCAAGTATATGATTCCTTGCATGGAAAAGTATCTTCACAATACTTATGGCATTATTGTTTATCAGGAACAGATCATGATGCTTTCTCGCTTGATTGCCAACTTTGATAGAAGTGAGAGCGACTTGCTGAGAAAAGCCCTCGGTAAAAGGAAGATGGATGTGCTTTCTGTCTTAAAGCCCCGTTTCATAGAAGGTGGTATAAAGAATGGCCATAAGAAGAATGCTCTTGAAAAGGTATGGAATGAAATGAAGGATAAAGGCATGTACGCTTTCCAAAAGTCACATGGTGTTTGTTACACTTGGCTGGCTTATCAAATGGCTTATTTGAAAGCCAATTATCCTGAAGAGTTCAAACAAGTCATCGAGAAGTATAATTCAGACTAAATCCATTAGTATTGTAAGCAGTTCAGCAAGTAGATATATCACAAAAAAACTATTGATAATGAATTTTTTTCAGACCTCTGCCACCAGTTGGCGGAGGTCTTTGCTTTCTTTGCACCATAATTCTTTTGATTATGGGAAAAGTGGAGAAATATGAAAAATTGAACAAACCTGGATTATGGTTTGTTTGTTCGGGACAACCAGCCACCGAACTTAAACAGTACGTATATGACTTTGCTGTAGAATCAGGCTTGCCTATTGTGGTTTATTCTGGTATGTCTAAAAAGGAAATACAGAATGCAGTCATTGATCTTGTAAAAGCGAAATGCATAGAAAACGTTGCAAACGAAAATGAAAGAGATTGGTTGGAACTGGAAATGACAGAATACGACAATCATGGTTTCTTTTGGTATCCTGAAGAGTTGAACGATTATATACCTAATGGTTTGTTCTGGTCAAACTACGTTTTCTTTGATGAATTCAAGATTCTTTCATTCACAAACAGTTTTTCTAACTTATACCTTATAGACAACCTGTTAGAGTTAAGTCATGACTATGGAAGTGATTATTCACAGGCTTTGACCTCTATAGAGCTAGAGGCTGTGGAGCATAACAAGACCATTATTGTTTTTGTGTCACCTAATGATTATTATGACAGTACAAGAGATTTTTAACACGACAGCTGTGCGGAGCATTGAGGTACAGATTCTTTCTCTCTACCATGAGACAGAAAGAAATCATTGGTATAATGATGATAACAAAAAAGCTATCAGAAGCCTTTTGGATGTGAGGAAACAAATTCTCAACAGTATGTTTGTTATGGATGAACACAGCAAGCAACTGTTAGCAGACTTCAACGAAGCCATGAAATACCAGATGGTGGAAATGCGGAAGCGAGCTATTGATTTATACAATAATGTTTATAAGCTAGATATGGTTGGACAAATTGAGGTGGTTGGTAAATGTTTCATGGGTTACGAATACTCAAAGATTCACCCTGTTCAGACAATGCGGGCAAAAAAGATGTGGGCAGTACTCAATGGCTCTCTTGATGATTATATCTTTTTATATCATGAGGACGGAGTTGACGGTTTCTTGATAAGTAGCGATGACCCTAAGATTGCGACAGAGAACGAATTCCTATATCTGAATGAGGTGCGTGATAATTGGAACGAGGGACTTGATTGCGAATTGACTTCAGAAATGAACCTTACTTATGCTTTCCATAATCTTTTCAGTCATCTGGACTTTTCTATCTACGATTTACTTTGGGTAAGAGACTTTAATATCGAGTTACATGCAGAGATAGACTATCATACATATAAAAGCGATGATTATGGCGATGATTTAGATTGGAGTAAGTGTGACTATTTTGATTAAACCATTAAGAATATGACACTTTACGAATTATTGCATCAGGTCTCGTTTGACGAGATAGTGCCGTTCATAAAACGGTATCATGGTTGGAATGCGTTGGCTTTGTATAAAATCCACTATGACTACCTTCGCCATTTGACACCAGAACTGGGAGAAAGGACAACGGCAGTGGTGAGTAATGGTGAGCTTGACGAGAGTTGGCCAGAACCACACTTAGACGCACATCCTTTAGAAGGAGACTTATGGGAGCATTCTCTTGCCAAGGAACTAATAATAGAACCAGATGTTAAAGCATCATTAGCTGAGATTGCTATGTGCTGTCTTTGGCATACATCGTTTTGGGGCTTCACAGAAGAACAGCGAGATGAACGGTTCGAGAACCTGGACTACTATGCTGAGGACATGCTTGACCACGATATAACGCACCTACGAGCTATGAAAGTTATCCGTGCCATAGAATCGGCAGGTGGTAAAGTTCCTTCTATTAAGGAATACTTGAAAGTGCGAGCATTCCATAATAGGATACGTAGTAAATGTAAGGAGTTTAAGTCGCACAGAAAGGCCTTTGCTAAAGCTGGCATACGCAGGAGTTCTATGCGTAGCTACACACGCCATATCATCAGAGGAGAATACTATAATAGGATACAGGTGGCCAGTTATGTCATTATGGCAATATTAAAATCGCCAATGTCTCAAGCTGAAGATTTAAAGCCGTTACTTTTATGTGACCACATGCAGTCATACGAATATAAAACAATGATTTTTGACAGCCAGAAACGTGTTGCATGGATGAAAGAACTGATTGAAAAATACGAGGCTTACCACATGCCGCCACTGAGGAACTGCGTTGTCTGTATAGGCACGTCTTCCGTTCATCCATTCAGGATCGAAGAAGCAAGCATCATAGAATGTATTGTTTCACGTTGCTCAGGTTCTAACTTGTTCTATATCTATACAGATGAAAATTTGGAGCAGGACATGAAAATTACAACTGTGTTTTACGAGTAAAACTAATCATTTATCTTTTTAATGTTTTATTTCTGACCGCAAAATTATGGCGATTATTCATGGGCACAATGAGTTTTCGTGTTTTTCGTTCTCAGTTGTTGCAACAGGGAGCAGATATTACGACAAACTAATGACAAGCCATCAGAATGTGTCGCAAAGACTCCAAGTAATGCTGGGTGAAGTAGTAACTTTTCATCCATTTATCTGTTAGGAATACATGATCTGCAACCAGAGTCTGATTGGTCTTCAATTAGACTCTACGTAAACTTTAAGAAGACTATACTTTCTTATCAAAAAGACTATACTTTCTCATCAAAAAGACTATACTTTCTCATCAAAAAGACTATACTTTCTGTTCATCCTACCCCACCTTAGTGAGCACCACAATTATTTCAAAAAAGAAAAAGCAAAAAGCGCCTTCACAACTTCACAACTTCATAAACCTCTCTTTATCAATGAATTAAATGTGAAGGCAACGTTCACGCACCTTCACATCAAATCCCTATGCACCCGTGAAGGTATGTGAAGGCCGCCTTCACACGCAACAAGTTAACAGACAGCAAGTTACAGCACCGTGAAGTTGTGAAGGCACTTTTTACCTTCTAAGAAAGGACAAATACATCTTCACTGTTTCAGCTCCCGAAAAACACCGTTTTTATTATCGCATGCTACACTTGCTTCATTCGAAAGCATGGGAAGACGAGGGAACGAGGGCATGAAGGATGACCTCCTTCCCACGACAGAAGCGATGCACGATCTGACGGTCATCGCCCACACAAATAAACCGCTCCAGACGGTGGAGCAATGAATACTCATCCGGGTGCAGCACATCATCGTCGATGACCAGAGCATCAAATTCATAGCCAGGCTCGAAGCTTCCTACCTTTCCGAAGAAACTTCCTGCCGACTTGGTGGCCATCCAGAACACTTCCGACAAGGTGAGGAAGGGCTTATTATGATCTTGTTGGTAGTGCATCTTACTCACCTGAACAGCATAAGTCAACATACGAAACATGTTCAAGTCGTGCCCTCCGCTGATATCGCTGCCAAGACCTACACGCAGTCCTTCATTGAGGAATGTTCGTACAGGAGCCATCCCCGATGACAGGTTGAAATTGGATGTGGGGCAATGGGCAACCATGACACCATTTCTTTTCATCAGTTCCAGCTCCTCGCCCGAAGTCCAAACGCAGTGAGCCATGATGGTAGGAGTCTGTCCGAAAAGACCATAGTGGTTATAGGCATCGCCGTAACAACTGCTTTCCTTTTCCAAATCTTTCATCTCTCATCTCTCATCTTTCATCTCTCATCTTTCATCTCTCATCTCTCATCTTTGGTCTAATAATCCGAATGCCTGGCATGGTCTTATGCTGGTAGAGGTACTGCTGGAGCGTCATGGGCTCTTCCACCACTTTGTGATGAATGCTGGAAGCATTGAGCAGGTGCAGTCCGTCATCGTGCCATACAGCGATGCCGATATGCTGGGTGTCGAGACCTGAAATATTCGTGATGATAGCAATGATGTCACCATCGAGGATGGTCTGTCTCAGCAGTGGGGTGTTCGTAAGCTGTCCCTTGGGAATATACCGATACCGCCGTCCCTCGATGCGCTGTTCCATTTTCCTGATGGCAGGTATATCTCCGGGATTCACCTTCAGCATCCGATAGCGGTCGGGATGCTGTGTCATATAGCTGGCCTCAACCGTCTGCCATGCGGTGAACGGCGGGTTGGGTCCCTGCACTTCCTTACAGAAGTCCATGCTCGTGTTATCCTCTATCCACGAGGTGAAGTAATGCAGTCGTTTGATGTAGGCAGGTTCATCCCCCTGTTCATAGCGAATTTTCTGCAGGACATGACAGAAGGCCTCGAAGGAGCAGAGGCTGTCGCGGACACAGAGGCTCAGTGCCAGTGCGTTCTCCACCATCGTGGTGCAGTCCAGCTGCCGCAAGTTGACAATCAGTCTTTCCTTATCGAAAGGCTCCAAGGTATGTCCTACATAAGGAACACCGATGAGCTGACGGGCAAAGTGCACCATCAGATTTCCCTCCCGTGGTGCTGTTTTCAGCAGTTCCACCACTTTTACGCTGTCTTCGTGCTCATATTGCACGGTAGTGGCCAACAGGTTGAGCATCCCAAGGCAAAGCAAGGTGGTCAATGCAATCCTTTTCATCTTTCTATCTTTTTCGTTTGAAATTCAGTCCTACATAGAAGTTCAGACTCCCGAAGTGGCTGTTTGTCGAGAACTGACTCTTCTGATAATGATACTTATGTATGATAGCACTCATGCCGGCAAACCAGCGGGTGTTGTTCCATACGATACCCAGACGCCCCGTGCCGTTGAATGTGATGTTCGTGAATGAGAAATCGCGGATACGTTGCTGACCGTCTTGCAGCAGGTCGCCGAACGAGTTGTTGTAGTCGAGTGACACCGACAGGCTGGCTGCCAGTAACCAGTTTCTGGCAAAGACCCAGTTGTATGCGTATCCCCCTGATATTCTTAAGTTCTCATATTTCACCTCACTGAACATCAAGCCGCTGTCAAGCTGGATGGTTCCGTATTTCTCCACCACATCGGCAGGCAGTCCGTCCATGGCTTGCTGCAGCTTTTCGTGGTTCAGGCTCATGTTATGCTTGTTGTATCCTATTCCGAACAGGGGTGATCCACAACTGCGTCGCTGTACTGTACTTTGACTGAAGGCGGCAGGATAAGAGAATTTCTTATGATTGAAGACGTAATACAGGTCAAAGCCTACGATCCCCACATTCAGTCCGGAAAAAGGGATGTCCACATGGCGGATCGTACCCCGATCATCATCGAGCACAATATTCCGGATCTTATAGTCATTTCCGGTCTTACGGTAGTAAAGGTCCACACTGACCAGGTTACTATACAGACTGATATCGAATTCCTTTTTCTTGTGGCCGCTACTGACATGATTGATGTCGAAGGTATATCCCAAGAAGATCCATCGCCACCCATAATACGGTCCTACCCGGTAGGTAAGTTCCGGTGCAAACGACACCGACTGTCCCGATTTACTACTGATGCGGTAGGTCTCATACGTATTCGTGTTCTGCATCATCACCGCATAGTTAAAGTGCTGTGGCTCGATATAGTTGGTATCGATCTCGTTGAAGTCCTTGAAATAGCGCGTGAAGAAGTTTCCAATGCGATGGGGCACATCCTCTTTTGTGTTCTTGGGTGAGACATCGGTCACAGAAGACTCCAAAGCATGGGTTGTACTGTCAGGCACAACAGTCTGTGCAACAGCATATTGTGCTATCGCCATCAACAATCCCAAGAGCAAACTTTTCAACTTATCTGTCATCCTTCATCTCATCTCTTCCACCCTCAGAATTTCCCGAGGATTCTGTCAAGCACCCAATTCACCGGCGTAGCACTCACACTGGTGGCCGTGCAAATGCCCAGTCCTTGCAGGTCCTCGATCACCGAACGGATAATCGGCAGCTGTACATACGGCGGGTTGGGCACGGTGATCTTCGTCTCTCCTTCACTCGTCACCAACTGAATAGGATCGTAGTTAAATACAGAGAAGCTCAGTGTTCCCTGCTCACCGATGATCTCGATACGGTCTTCCTGTGCCGAATGATGGCCCACGAAGCACCAGGAGCCGCTGCCGGGCACTCCACTCTCGAAACGGAAGCAGGCACTCACACTATCTTCCGCACTGTACAGATGTCCGCAGTTGGCACAGATACCATCAGCCTCCGTGATCACACCGAAGATATCCTGCAGGAGGTCGAGCTGGTGAGGAGCCAGGTCATAGAAATAGCCGCCGCCAGCAATCGCCGGCTGTAAGCGCCATGGCAGTTTCTCCTCAGACGAATAATCCAGATCGCGTGGAGGAACAGAGAAACGCACCTGCACATTCACGATATTTCCGATGACACCGTTCTTGACAATCTCCTTCACCCGTTGGAAATAAGGCAGGTAGCGACGGTAATAGGCTACGTAACAGGGTATGCCCGTCTCCTCGCTCACCCGGTTGATGCGTACACATTCATCATAGCTCGATGCCAATGGTTTTTCCACATAGACGGGTTTACCGGCACGCATCGACATGATGGCAAAAGTGGCATGACTGCTGGGAGGCGTGGCCACGTAGATGGCATTCACATCGGGATCATCGATCAGTTCCTGGGCATCAGTGTACCATTTCGGCACATGATGCCGTTCGGCATACGAACGCGCCCGGCGTTCAGTGCGGCTCATCACTGCTACTACCTTCGAGCCTGTCACCTCGTTGAAGGCTGGTCCCGATTTCTTCTCAGTCACCTCTCCGCAACCGATGAATCCCCAATTAATCAGTTTCATTCCTCACTGTCTTTGATGATGATGCAAAGATACAACAATTATCAGAAATAAATGAATCAAAGAGAAAAAAACATCTGTTTCCTTCTCACTTAGTCAGATTTTTCGTACCTTTGCGACAAATTTTTAATCAGAATGTTATGACATCGTTAAAACAAGAAGAACTGATGAAAGGCCGGGGCTATCGCTCCACGATACGTGCCGCCTACAATCTGTTCGCCGACAACTACAAGATCATCCTGCGCCACAGCTGGCTCTATGCCCTCGTCCTGGCAGCCTTATCAGGGTTCTTTGTTCTGAACCAGCTCAGAGCTTATCATCTTGAACCCATGTCGGCTAACAGGATCATCGTCTCAATATGCATGATGCTTTTTGCCCTCATCGCCGAAATCATTTTCTACGGAAGGGTTTACATGCTTGTGAACACGCAGTCTCTTTCATGGAATATTCTGCGCGCACTTAAAATCAATCTCTGGATGATCTTCTTTTTCGGCATCACCGGCTTGGTTTTCGGCATGGCTGGGGGTGGCATCGGCTATGCACTATGGGGAGGAGACATCCAGACGGGCACGATGCCCCAGGCGAATCCCATGATCGCCCTGCAACAGCAGATGGCTATCGTGAAGATTGGCGGAATGGTATTCTTAGCCACCCTCGTCGTCATGCTCCTGATGTTGCCATTCGTCTATCCCATCATGAAATATGTGGTGCAGACAGACACCCGTTTCCATCAGATCTGGTTCAAAGGATGGAAGACGGGTATGAGGCACTGGGGGTACATATTCCTGACCTTACTGCTCACAACCATCTGTCTTTCGGTCATTCTGCTGATCATCACGCTCCCCCTGATTATCCTGATGACCGCCTATAACCTATCCATGCAGGGCATGGCACAAGGTGATGAGTCGGGCATGCCCGGGTATTTAAACATCCTCGCCTACTTCATTTCGGTAGTAACCTACTTCATCATTTACATCATGGGCATCTTCGTGCTCTTTGTGATCTGTTATATATACGGTAGTATTGAGACAAAAGAGCAGAAAAAATTGGAAAGGTGAAAAGGGAAGAATTAAGATATGAGACAAAGACTATTATTGATTGACCGCGACGGTACCCTGATAGAAGAACCGGCCGATGAGCAGATCGATTCATTCGAGAAACTGAAATTTGTAAAGGGCGTATTCAAGAACCTGGCCTTTATCCGCCAGAATCTTGACTTCAAGTTTGTCATGGTGAGCAACCAAGACGGACTGGGCACGCCTTCATTCCCCGAAGAGACGTTCTGGCCAGTACATCATTTCATCCTACAGACACTGGAAGGCGAAGGCATCACCTTCGATGACATCAAAATCGACCCCCATTTTCCTGAGGACAACCACCCTAACCGCAAGCCTGGGACAGGTATGCTCACAGAGTATATCAACAACCCCGACTACGACCTTGAAAACAGCTATGTGATCGGTGACCGGGAGAGTGATCGGCAACTGGCTGTGAACTTAGGGTGCAAGGCACTCATCCTGGGAGACCAAGGCACAGAAGAAGGGAACAATCCCCTCTCATGGGATCGCATCGCCGAGATTCTCTTTGCTGGAGAACGCACGGCGGAGGTGAGGCGTACCACGAAGGAAACGGATATCCATATCAAGCTGAATATCGACGGCTCCGGGAAATGCGACATCAGCACCGGACTGGGATTCTTCGACCACATGCTGGAGCAGATAGGAAAGCACGGTATGATGGACCTGATGATCCACACCCGAGGTGACCTGCATGTCGATGAGCACCACACCATCGAGGATACCGCCATCGCCTTAGGCGAATGTATCCTACAGGCGTTAGGCGACAAGCGTGGCATTGAACGCTACGGCTACTGTCTGCCAATGGATGACTGTCTGTGCTCGGTGGCTCTCGACTTTGGAGGCAGGCCGTGGTTAGTATGGGATGCGGAGTTCCACCGGGAGCGTATCGGTGAGATGCCCACGGAGATGTTCCTTCATTTCTTCAAGAGTCTGAGTGATGCAGCCAAGATGAACCTGAACATCAAGGCTGAGGGACAGAACGAGCACCACAAGATCGAGGGGATCTTCAAGGCACTGGCCCGTGCGTTGAAGATGGCAGTACGCCGTGACATCTACCACTACGAACTGCCCTCTACCAAAGGGATGCTTTAACGATTATACGTGGTACTTATGCTTTTTCTTGGCTTTCCTCGGAGCCACAGGTGAGAAACTGCCACCTGCCGAGGGAAGTTTACCCATAGGTACACCACGGTACTGTGCATAACGGGCACGGATCCGATCCACATAGTCAACGGTTTCGTTGGCACGCATATAACCGTGCTTCACCACCGGGTCGTTATAACCTGCAGGTTCGCGTAGTAACAACATATTGCGTGCTACATCCCCCCACCGCTGCGGGTTTCCGCCATTCTTACGGGTAAGGGCCATTGCATCCCTTACATGCATGGCACCGCCGTTATATGCCGCCAACACGAAGTTCTGTCGTTCGGTTACGTTTGGAATATCACTAAAGGTACTGCTCAGTTCCTGAAGATAACGGGCAGCGGCAGAAATATTCGGCTCTGGTGTATGGATATCCGACATGGCAAGACCTAAGTGAGCAGCAGTACCGGGCATGATCTGCATCAGTCCGCGAGCCCCAGCCCACGACCGTGCTTGCGGGTCAAAGCAACTCTCCTGATAACACTGTGCTGCCATCAAACGCCAGTCCCATCTTGCCAACGGTGCATATTTCCTGAACAAATCATCATATTTGGAGATCACACCTGTGCTCCTGTTAAGGAACGGCGAATAGACATGCCGTTTCACGCTTGCAGTAGTCAGTAACCGATGCTCCTCCTGCTTGATATCCTCCAGCATATTCGGCTTGTACCACTGATTGAGCGCATCGGCAAGTTCCGTGTTATTCGACTGTACCAGCCAACGCCCTTCCACACCGCAGAATCGCAGACTGTCACTACCAAGGATGGAATCCGGCAATGCCTTCATGACGCTATCGGGCAGCATATAGGCAATCACATCCGCTTCGCCGCGCCCTAATTTCCACACCATCTCCATGGTGTCCTTACAGAGTTCCACACGGAGGGACACACCGATGCTTTGTGCAAATTTCTCACAGAGCAGGAACTGGGCACCCATGCCACGACCATGATAGTCGTAGTAGGTCTCTGGGCCCGACAAGGTGAGCATGATCATCTCCCCGTTGGAGACAATATCTTTCAGGGTGAAATTCTCAGTGGATGGGATACTATCCGTCTGCACCTCGCCCCATGGCGTGATGACCCGTTTGTCTTGTCTCCCCTCATTACATGACAATAAGAGACCGACGACCCCGAGGATACATAACACGATTTTCTTCAATGCGGCGGCAAAGGTACAACAATAAATTCAGAAGAGAAAGGATTTAGCAAGAATTAAGGAATTCATGCCTACTCCTTCTTTCCCATGGCCAACCTGTATGCCAACCGTTTGTTCTGGTAGTCGGCATAGGCATCGGTACGTTTGTCAAGAGCCTGTTGATAAAGGAGCTGTGCCTCTAACAAGGTACTCATGGTGATAGTGCCAGCATGATAGTAATTCCGGTTCAGCCGCAGGTTCTCCGATGCCTGTTCGATGCTTTTTTCTGCGATAGCCAGCTGCTGCCGTGCCTCTTCCACATCGTTCCATGACTTCTGCATCCGGATGGTGAGCAGTTCAGCATTGTCGGTCAGCTGTTCCACCGCTTTCTGATGTTCCAGTTTCCTGCGTTTCACAGCATGCGTGCCTCCCCACCAGTCGGTAATAGGTATATTCACTGTAGCGAAAACCATCGCAAACGACCGGTCGTTACCAAGGAGATTATGGTAGTTATAGCCTGCCCCGACAGCCACAGACGGCAGGTTCTGTCCGAAGGCCATTCTCTGCTGAAGGTCGGTGGCCTCCACCTGTTTCTCCAACAGCTGGTATTCTGGCAGCAAGGGAAGTGAGCCCTGTTTGTCATTCTCCGTCAGCAGGGGGTAAACAGACTGTTCCTCATGAACCAGAGGACGTTGAAGGGTGAAGGAAGTGTCGCGCAATCCGCAATATTGAGCCAGAAGGAGGCGCACCACAATGATACCGTTCGACAGCTTCAGTCGCTGACTGGCCACATCGTTCTGCCGTAGCTGGACTTGTAGGAGGTCATTACGCAAGGCGACACCAGCCTTTACGGCTACCGTCACATCCTTGCAGATACCGGCCAGCATCGTATCAACAGCATCAACAGTAGCCATCTTCTCCTCTAATGACACCAGTTGCCAATAGTACTGCTCGGTGGCGGTCTCCACCTCGTTCTCCGACTGTTGCAGCTGCAGTCGGCTCACCTCCTCACCAACCTTCGCCAAACGGTTCCCGTTCATGATCTGCCCACCGGCAAAGAGCGGCTGCAAGGCGGTGATACCGGCAATGACCCCGTTCTTCATCATCGTCATACTGACCGGGCTGCTCAACGCCGCCAATGCCTCTGCGGGAAGCATCTGCGACAGTGAATTGCCCAACTCTGGTGAAATAGACTCCGAAAGGTCCATCTCCATCTTTGCCATGCCTTTGTCGGCATTAAACCAAGCACCTGTGCCGCTCACGGAAGGAAAATATTTCGTGAACGCTTCCTTGCGCTGCTCCTGTGCTATGGAAATATTGTGCCGGGCACTGCGGATGGACATGTTATGTTGCAAGGCTGAGTCTTTCAACTGTTTCAAGGTAAGCACCCTCCCCTGCCCTTCCGATGAGATGGACGAAGCAGATGGCTGTGACGCAAGACCGGCACATGCCCCCAAAAAGGTGATGCCTAACACGATTCTCTTCATATTGATTCTTTCCATGGATCTTTATTTCAAATTCACTTTCCAATAAATTACCGGGAGCATCGTGACCACCATGATCAGCGAACCAATGCCACCGGCAAAGATGGTAACACCCACAGGCATCCAGAACGATGACTGGGCAATGATCATCGGTACCACACCCACGGCAGTGGTGGCAGTGGTAAGGAAAATGGGTACCATACGACGCTTGCCCGCCTTATAGGCTGCATCTTTCACCGCCTCATTATACGCCTTACGATCCACTGTCCAGTTTCCATGCTCGGCCACGTACTTCTTGATCAGGTCGATGGCATGTTCAAAGATAAGGATCTCGTTGCGCATGATCATTCCCATCAAGGTGATCAGTCCGAAAATGGAAGTCAGTCCTAAGGCTCGGTGCATCAACCCCAGACCTATCAAGGCACCAGGAATCATCAGTCCGAGGGCTGCCATACAGACTGTCGTAATGCCATATTTCTTGAAGTTGAAAAGGAGGAAGAAGAACACGATGATCATGGCTATCACAATACCGCTGATAATCTGCGGCATGGCCTCGTCACCATATTCTATCTCACCGCCCACCTCAGAGCGGACACCTTGTGGCAGCTTGATCTCCTCCTGCATTATTTTGGCTATACGTCTCTCTACAGGACTGGTATAGACCCCCTGGGCAAAATGTGCCGTTACCGTGATGCAACGCTCCCCGCCACGATGAAGGATGCGGCTCTCGCTCCACAGAGGGCTCACCTTGGCAAACTGACGTAGAGGTACTGTGCTGTTAGCGGTGTTCAGTCCTGCAGAGAGCATCGCTACCGGCGTGGCAATGCCAAAGTTCTCCACATCGGCAAAAGTCATGTCGTTGTTGTCTTTGACAACGATGGGCAGTTCATAATTATCTTCCCACAGCTGTCCAACACGCAAGTCGTTCGAGGTGGCACTGATAGCCAAAGCAGCTGTCGTTCGTGTGATGCCCAGTTGTGCGCTGCTGACAGGATCCAGTTCGACATTAATTATAGGTGTGGGTTGGAAATAATCCGTATGCACCCATTCCAGTTCGGGCATCTCACGCATACGCTCCATCAGTCGTTCGGCCACCACATGTAGCGAGTCGAGGTTATCTCCATAGAAACGATATTCCAATTCGTTCACCTCTAAATAATCGAGTCGTTTGAACTTGACATAGGCACTGGGAAAAGCTTCACTTAACTTGGGCTGATAGTCAGCCAACAGATCAAGCGTAGCCTGATCGGATGTAGTATTGACAATGAATTGAGCGTAGTTACGACCTGCCATTTGTGGGGCATAGGCATCCATGAAACGGGGTGACGAACACCCGATAAAGCTGGTGATACCTGTGATACGTTCATCATGCTGCAATGTATGGCGAACAGAATCGGCAATCACAGTGGTCTCTTGCAGTCCTTTACCCTCCGGAAGAAAGATCTCCACAGCAAACTGGTCACGGTCGGCGTATGGGAACAGTCGGATTTTCAATGTCGGAGCAATGAGTGTGGAAAGTAGGATGACGCCGATACCCCCGCCAATGGTGAGCCAAGGATGACAGAACGTGAAGTCGAGCACACGGTTATAAGTGGTCTGTACCCAACGGGTGATGGCGTTCCCTCCCGTACTCACCTTTCCCGGTTTGATGATCAGCACCTCTAAGAACGGGATCACCGTGACGGCGAGCAACAGCGACACCATCAGATTGATGGTGATGGTAACAGGGAAGTCCACCAGCGCATCGTGGAACATACCTTTCATCGTCCAAAGGAAGGGATAAAAGATAGCACAGATGCAAATGGTGGCCAGCATCATCGGCATGAAATACTGACGGGCTGATTCAATAGCTGCCCGATGGGGTTCGAGGCCTTTGCCAAGATATTCCAAGTAGCCGTCGATCACCACGATAGAGTTATCTACGATCATTCCTAAGACCACGATGAGGGCTGCCAAAGTGACAATGTTCAGTTCGATGCCAGCCATATACATGATAGCCACGCTGACAAAGGTGCTCAGCGGGATGGTGATGGCCGCCACGATAGCCGACCGCAGAGGGAAAAGTACCATCATGACCAAGATGATAATCACCATAGAAATAATAAGGTCGCGCAGGAAAGAGCTGACACTCAAGGCCACGACCTTCGGCTTGTCGGCAATACGTGTGATGTTCACATCCTCTGGCAATGCGGTATGACGATAATCGTCAAGGACCTTGTCAACCTGCTTACCATATTCCACCACGTTGTTGCCGGGTGACATCTCCATCGAAAGCAGCACACAGGGGTGTCCGTTCTGCTCTATACGGCTGTTGCTGGTATCATATTCACGAACCACCCGCGCTACATCCCGTACACGAGCAACCTTGCCCGTCACGGGATCACTGAATATAATCTGGTTGGCTATCTCCTCCTCACTGTTTTCCGTATCGGCTACATGAATGGGTATTTGCTGGTCGTCGTCGCTGATGCTGCCACTCATAGTCGTAATACCTTGTGCCTGAAGACGGCTGAACAGCACCTGCTGTCCTATGCCATAAGCTTGAAGGCGCTGACGATCAACATACAAGCTGATCTGCTCCTTCTGTTCACCGTACATCTTCACGTTTGCTACAGAGGGGATGCGTCGCAGACGGTCAGAAAGTTCATCGCTGTACTCTTTCAGTTCACGATAGGAGCGCTGGCCGCTCTCAATAGCGATCAGCAAGGCCGACGTGTTACCAAAGTCATCATTTACCACGATAGCCAACACACCTGAAGGCAGCTGCGACTTGTAGGCGTTCAGGCCGTGTTTGATCTTCGACCACACCTCATCCTTGTTGTTCACGTCATCATTCAGTTTCACCATCATGATACACATACCGTTCTGTGAGGTCGTAGTAGTCTTCTTACGGTTCACCTCTCCGTATGTGAAAAGATACCGTTCCAATGGGCGTGCCACCTGCTGTTCCACTTCTTCTGTCGTAGCCCCCGGATAGACAGCCACCACGACTCCCTGCCGGATCGTAGCATGCGGGAACTCATCCTTAGGCATCACGTACATACCGTAGATACCCATCACAAACAAGATGAGTATAATTAATAATGTGATGGAATAATGTTCCAACGGCCACTTGAGCCAGTTCATTCTCTCTTTCATCATTTCAACGATCGGTTGTCAGTTAAAAGATCACTTTCGTTCCCTCACTCAATTTCTGATAGCCTTCGGTGACCACCCGTTCGCCTTGAGCAACACCACTCGTCACAGCGATACGGTTTCCCGATGTGTGACCTGTGGTCACCTTCGCCCGATGAGCCGTACTGTCGTTAGCTACAACCCAAACGAAAAACGTGCCATCAGCACTCTTCTGTACACTGGTCACAGGAAGGGTGACCTGACGAGTGTAGGCTGGAGAATGAGTCTGTCCCAGCGTGACTGTTGCCACCATTCCCGGTAGTAGCCTGCGATCGGGATTAGCCACATGAATACGGATATCATAAGTGTGGGTGAGGGCATCTGCCTGCACCCCTTTCTCGATCATCCCACCATTCACCTTCTTCTGAATGGCTTCCACCGCTACCGACGAAGGGGTGTGGGCATGGATCATCCCCATTTCGCCCTCGGGGACCGACACCTTCACCTTAACCTTACTTATATCTAAGATGGTCACCACAGCCTGCGACGGCAGAGCGGTCTCCCCCGCCCCTACCTGCTTATGACCGATCAGTCCGCTGACTGGAGCCACTAACCGACAGTCGGAGAGGTTCTTCTTTGCCACCTCCAACTGTGATTTCGCCTGCGCCACCTTACTTTGGATCTCCACCCACTGCACTTCCGGCAAAGAGCCATTGTCGTGCAACATACTGTAACGTTTCAATGCATCGTTAGCCTGAGTCATCTGGGCCTCAGCACCCGACAGGAGATTACGGGCTTGCGTATCATCCATCTCTGCCAAGAGCTGCCCGCGGCTCACCATCTGTCCTTCGTTCACTAAGACCCGGCGCACCACGCCCATGCCCGTGAAACTGACAGCGGTGGCTGCATTCTCCTCTACCACACCGACATAGGTCTGACCGTCTCTACTGGCCTCTGTTGATACCAACTCGGTCTGCACACGCGTCGGTGCCTTGGAGGCAGACTCTTTTTTTTCACCACAGCCCATGAGCAGTAACAGACTCAGGCCTATCATTCCAATTGTTCTGGCTTTCATCTTATTTTGGGTTTTGATTCATCAAAAATACGGGATACACACGATGCCGATTGAAGCACATGAAGCCCTTGATGACCAACTGCTTCTTCAAGATTATGCGTATCAGGTCGCAAAGGTCGGAAAAAAACTGAAAACGAACAAATATTTTTGTAGAAATTCATATATCCGTTTGTTGGAATCATTCTCCAGTAATTCTGTTTTTCCTTTGACTTTGTCAAGTAAATTGGTCAAAAAAACGTTAGCCAATAAGTGCTCTAAAAATCAAAAAGGGTGATTTAGGGATAGCATAGAAATAGCAAAAAGAATGATTTTGAATGGAGGAAAGCAGTTATGGGTCGTTCCGCCGTCACCTACCACCCGTTCCGCCGTCACCTTACTCCTATAGATGACGGAGGAACGACACGTAAATGACGGCGGAAAGGATGAAAACACCGTTTCGAACAACCTGTAGGAGCCACCTTTTCAACTCAAAACGCTATTTCTGAGTGACGAGAACAATGTTTTTAGCTTCTCAAAACGTGCATTTTGACCCCTAAAAACGTCGTTTTTTCGTGAATCAACCAGCCATCGGATAACAAAAGAGGAGAAAAGCGGAAAAATCGTTGCAAATCAGGGGATTGGGATGGAAACTGCGAAATGATGAGAACAGTGGACTGCAACTTGAGTACGGTATGAAGGAAAGATTTAAGTATCTAATTCGTAACTTGTTTCTGAAATTGTGAAAATCGAGGAGAATAGGTTACTTTCAGACACTGAAACGGTTGATATTCAACGAGTTTGAGAAATTGAGCTGACTTCGGTACGAGTTGCCGAAATTTGAATAGATTTGCGTAGAAATCGGATGCTCAGCATTGACTAATTTTGCAAACTGAAAGTTAAACGTAAAATTAGTGTAAAAATGAAGAGTACCTACAGTATCATTTTCTACCTCAAGAGGGAGAAATTAAAGAAGGATGGAACGTACCCAGTAATGGGTCGCATCACAGTGGATGGAACACAATGCCAGTTCAGTTGCAAGGTGGACTGCAAGCCTGACCTCTGGGAAACCAAGGGCGGTCGTGCTATTGGCAAAAGTGTCATGGCCCGCAATGTCAATATGGAACTTGACAAGATCAAGGCCCGCATCGACAAATATTATAAGGAGATTGTTGACCGTGACAACTTCGTGACGGCTGAGAAAGTGAAGAATGCCTTCCTCGGTCTGGAGTATCGACAGCATACGTTGATGACGATGTTTGCCCAGTGGAACGAAGAGTACAAGAAGATGCACGATGGCGGTCTGCGATCGAAAGCCTCGCTGCACAAGTATCAGGCCGTCTATAAGCATGTCGGGGAGTTCCTGCGCCAACACTATAAAGTGTCGGATATGGCGTTAAAGGAAATCCAACCCTCCTTCGTCTCGGACTTCGAAGTCTATCTGAAAACAGAGAGGAACATCTCGCACAACACCTGTATCCTCTACAACAATGCCATTATGATGCTGATGCACCGTGCCCATGAGAACGGTTGGGTGTCGCGTTATCCATTCAGTGACTACCACATCCAAAAGGAGGAAACCGAAAAGGGATTTCTGACCAAGGAAGAGTTGAACGCCTTAATGAACAATCCGAGGCTCACACCGCGACGTGCCTACATCCGCGACCTCTTCATCTTCTGCTGCTTCACAGGTCTTGCTCATGCCGACTTGAAGAACCTGAAGAATGAAAACATCGTGAAGAATCCTGCTGATGGCAGTTGGTGGATTCACACCCACCGTCAGAAGACGGGCGTGGCTGAGAACGTGAAACTGCTGCCTATCCCGCTGGCAATCCTCAAGAAGTACAAGGGACTATGCACGGACGGGCATGTCTTCGATGTGCCTAACCACAAATCCTGTTGCAAGAGAATCCGTTTTGTTGCCAAGTTGTGCGGAATTACCAAGAATCTGACCTGGCACATGGCCCGCCACACTATGGCAACGGTTGTCTGCCTGTCGAACGGGATGCCCTTGGAGGTTGTCGGCTCCTTGTTGGGCCACAAGTGCATCGAGAGCACTCAGGTGTATGCCAAGATTACGCAAGAGAAGTTGGGCTGCGAGATTGATACGCTGGCCACGAAACTGGCAAAGATCCAGCAGTTCTCGCCCAACATCGGTATGGTAATATAAATAAGGTGGAGGGCACGACTATGATGAAGAGAGACCTCATCGTGTTTGAGCACGAAAGATTTGAGTTGACGGGCTACGACGTCTGGATGACTGCGGGCGAGATAGCCAGTCTGCTCGGCGTGACCATCATGAAGGTGCGCAGCATCATCAATATAATGCGTAGGCAACTGGCCGTCAACCTCGATTTAATCAGCAAGTACGACCTCTTGGAAAGCGGCTACAAAGACGAACTTTACAACCTTGAGTGCATCATCGCCATCTCCTACCACGTCCACACCGGGCTTGCCTCCGAGTTCCGCCGTTGGATATGCGACAGGGTGACGAAACGCAAGGAGCGGGCAATGATAGTCTATCTCTGAGAAAGTCGAAGCCTCGGGCGACTCACATCGTTCGAGGCTTCTGAATATCGTATGAACAGATACTTTTTTATTTCCTTCTCAGCGAGATATGTATGTCCTGGTCAATCCTTTCCTCCAGCATATTCCGCATCCTGCTGAGGAAATACGTGCGGTTGCCGTTCTTCGTGGCCCGCTGCTTGATGTCGATATAGATACGCGAATAGATCCTCGGCTGAAGCCCGAACAGGGGGAATATGCGATTGCCGAGTTCCTCAATGGGCAGTTTCCCGTCGTTCAGACATTGCATCTCCTGTAGCCCATACATCAGTTCCACAAGGTTCACGATGTCACCAGTCCAGTTCAGCCCCGTCTTGGCCGATTCCGCTATCTCCGAGGCGGGCATCTGCTCTACCACCTTCTGCATCTCGCCGATGAACGTCACAGCCTTTTCCACCATCCGATTCCCCTTGCCCATTGCCTTCAGTTCTATCCCTGCGAACAGCAGAGAGGCAACGGCCGTTGTCTTGCCGTTCTTGCAACCGCACACATCCACAACCCTTTCGATAAACTCACCATAACAGGCAGTCATATCTTCGAGGCTTCCGTTTTGGGCGGCACGGAAGAAAGCCGTTTCAGTCAGAATATTGTATTTCATCCTTTGTTCTTTTTACTTGTTACTAAATGCGTTTGTTTGCGATCGCATTTATAACATAAGCAGAGGTGCAAGCAAAAAGAATTCGTTTTTAGAAAGGAATTTTGCAACTTTCTGAAAACGAATGCGATTAAATTATGTTAATTATGACAGGGCTAAAAATGACTCTAATAATATGGGCAAAATTTTCCCGAATACCCAATAATTGACCAATGATTTCCCAATCAGATGATGAAAAAGTAGTTCTGTTAAACGACAAATTATAGACATTAACGAGGCTATCGAATTTAACAATCGATAGCCTCGTTGTCACATGATGCAAATGTAAAATATTTACTTTGTTACCTTTACTTGGGAGATGACCTTAATTAATTCGTATTTAACATTCTTGGCATCTTGCGGAGGGTTTGCAAGCGTTGTTTTCTTCACCAATAGTTCATACTCGTTGTCACGTTCATAAGTGAAGCCAGTAATCTCCAAGAAACTAACACAATCCCAAAGGGAGTTACCTTTTTCTTTAATCAGCATACCTTCTTCAGGATCATTATTTGGCACATTATAAAATGTGCCCGTTTCGGCAGACACATACAGTGTCACCTGTTCCACTTTGTCTTCGTTATCATCATCGTTGCTGCAAGAAACAGAAAAGAAACCTACAACTAAGAGAATTATAGATAACAAACATAATTTACCAATATTTCTCATTTCGATTTATCTTTAGAAGTTATTTTCAATACGACCATTGGCAGGCGGAGTCGGATTGCCATTATTAAGTTGGGCTTGAATCTGAAGTATCTGTGCCTGGGTTAATCTGTTATTGTTACCATCATACATCACGGTGTCCAATTCTGCATAGGTATCAGAGCGGGCTATGTATGGAAGATAGAAAGTGTTGGGGAAGCGACGGTCTCCATCGCTAAGCCCAGAGCGTTGAGCCGTAAACGTTGTACCATCTTTCTTTGTCATCGTAGGGATACTGGAATCAATTGCAAAGTCATAAGACGAATATAGCATTATAGAAGAGAAATCAAATCCACCCATATTATAATAGTTTTGTGTGACTTTGTCAAAATTACCTGTCGCATCTGACTGAATATTGCTGTAGTTTACCGTAACATAATTATCCCTGTCGTGACGACATTGTTCATGATATAGTCCTATTGCGTGGCCTATTTCATGCGCCGCAACTCCCATAGGCTGAAAAAGTGCCAGATGCAGCACTTGCTTTCCGCCTATACGACCTACATAAGAATTGTTACCTGAGCCGTTACAGAAATAAATGTAAGGATAGTCAAAATTGTAAGTGTCATCATGTGTTGGTTGTCCCGTTGCATTATAGAATCTCACATTGGTTGTTGCTTCCCAATGTCTAAGAGCAGCTTGAATTGTTGCTTTCGTAGATGGCGCCAGTTGAGTTTCCAAGTCGTAGCCGCTTGGGGCATATACGAAGCGTACCATTGCCCATAGGTTGGCATTGGGATATACCGCACATGATCTTGTCGTAGATTCTTTCTTGCCACCGCCAAACGCAGCAGGGAGCTTCAATGGCTCATTCTGCGGCTCTGCCATCGGCTCAAACGGCGAACCAGTAGAAGCCAGTAGCTCAAGTTGCTGCTCTGTTAGCAAGATGTCCTCCTGCCAAGTGTACTGTTCACCAATGCGAGCGACAGTCGCGCCTGATGGGAGTTCCACTAAAGTCTTGTCAGAGGGCTTGGCCTCTTCTTTCGATGTCATATCAGAGTAATCTTCTGATTGACACGAGAAACATAAAACCGAGCCAAGAATAATGGCTGAAAGTTTTGAAAGAATTTTTACATTATTCATTGTTTTGTAAAAACTAAAATATGCCTACTCGTATAGCTTTTCAGCATCCGCTCCTGTTATGCAGTCTGGTCTGCTATAATACACTATAAACGCTTTAAACTCTATTTCTTCGCAGCTTTATATTTGTGTAGATATAGTAGCCCACTAGAATAAAGAGAACAGCTATAACTGACAAGGGCTGCAATTTTGTTATTTGTGCTGAACATATTGTAACATATAATAATATTAAAAGAACAAGTGATGCGACAACACCAATATATCTTGACAGAAGTTTAGTATTATCGGATGTCATTTCTATCTTCGATATTTGGATCATTTTATAAGGATTTCTCTCATAATAATGGAATAATACATATAATATTAATGAGATTACAGGCAGGAATATTATGTAATATTTTGAACCATACCTTGTTATATTCCCCCAGAAATCCCAATGCAGGATAATCTTATCCGTATCGTCTAACATTTTAACTATTGCTATTACGAAAGTTGCAATAATTGTAAGCAGTTGCAATATCTTATTCTTCATATGGCAGATTTTTAGATATGTTAAGCAATATCAAATTTCTTAGTGTGTTTTCATCTACATTTTCGTAGACTGCTGGAAAATTTTCTTTGATAATCGAAAGCCCTTCTTCTACTATTGCATTATTTATTTTGTCTGTTAAGGAATAATCCGCCTTACCATCGTTCTTAAGATTCCATACCTCAATCATGCTGTTCTGCTGTTGAAAGTCACTTTCTTGATATGCACTTTCATGAACATGAGTTACCCATGTTGTTGTTCCCAATACAATAAATGCCTCAACCGCCACAGCAGCGATAACGATTGCCACAGCTCCATAAACTGCACTAAAATTATCAACAACTTCTTGGTTAGCTTCCACTCCTGTACGGGTTATCGCAAGATATGGTGCCATATTGGAAGTATGCTGTTCTTTGTTTATAATGGCAGACAGTTTCTTCAAGTATGGGTCTTGATTGAGCGAACTAAGTTCAAGCAGACCATTATTTTTACACGCTCTAATATATGCATTGACATCACCTTTGGCAATTGAGTCATTGATAGCATCGTCTCCTAAAGCCATGATAAACTTTAACAATCCTTGATTTAGGTTCAACGGTTGATTATAACCGTATTTGAGACAATATTCCTTTGGATTTTTAGCGAACTCATTAGCAGTTTGAGGATTGCTTACTATTTCTGCAGACAATTGATGTAGGAATCTAATGTACTCTTGGTCTTGACTATCCAAGGAAATGCCAATAGGAACACCTATGGCATCTGGAGTGGATAAAATGTTAGATTCCAGCATTTGATTAAGCTCATCAGCAGATTCAGCCTTGTTACAAGCCTGAAAAATGAATGAACTTGAAAGCACTCCTGTTGCACCAGCAATGGTACATGCAATTTTTCTTTTCATGTTTTTTACTTTTTAGAATTTAACATACAATATTTGAATATAACTCTTGAAGAGAATTCTCGTGAATTGTTTCGTAGGATTTCAATATTTTTCGGATTATTAAAAATGTTACGACATAGGATGCATGCATGAGATGGCTCTATCTGAAGTTCGTTTGTTCCTTGCTTAGCATTAATATATGATGCAATAGAGGCAGGTCCTTCTGTATATAGCCATAGTTTAAGCAAGTCGTTATATGCTCGTTTATATATGACATCAATACTCTCTCGATTAATATTCCCCAAACGGAGATACGGATTATTCTCGCATGTTATCCCACAACAAGCCAATACTTCCCCATAAGGATTAATAGGAATCACTGAAAATATATGCTCACATCGCTTGAAGTTTATACTATCTTTGAAGTTATTATATGTTATGTTACCCTTGCATTTTTTATTTATCGGCGCCCATATTCCTCTTTCGATATGGATACTTGATTTGTTATCTTTCGAGCCTGTGAAGTCGGTTATTGCATGTAATACCTTATCTTTTTTCAAAATTTTATTAATGTCAAAATTGCTGCCATCCTTAGTTTCAACATTAATTGCGCACAAGAGTCCGTTGCGAATAGTTGCAACAGAAGCGTTACGCACATTCTTAAATGGTATCCATTCTTGATGTTCATCACCTGTGCTAAAGTTTATTTCATCCAATCCCGCATTCTTCAATTCTTTGATTTTTTCATCTGCTATACTATATGATTTTGCCCACCATCCATTAGTTACGATCCGCGTTCTCATCCCCTTAGATGAAGCGTATGAAATCATATTTATCAAATCTTGTTTTAAGAGAGTGCACTCGCCACCAGAGAACACAACCATTTTGACACTTGGAAATTCCTCAAGGCACAAATCCAGATATCTTTCCATCTCTACCAAAGTCATACGCTTCTTATATTTAGGATTGCACTGAAAGCAGCAATTCTCACAAGCAGCAGTACACCCAAATGTAGTTAAGAAAGTAATTGCTTTGGGTAATATTATTGGAATGTTCATTGTATAATTATTTTCTTGCCTACTCTTTACTATTAGCTTTTCGGTTTCCGCTCCTTTTATCCAGTATGGTCTGGCACATATAATACGCTAGCTCTTATATTCATTTGCAAAATTACCTACATCTTTTATTATACTCACTACCCAAAAGGGTAATTGGTGGTTTCTTTATTCTACAATTACCCGAACGGGTAATTATGCACAATTGTACAATCCTTGATAATGTTGATAAAAGGGAGTTATACCTTCCTGACTTGCATATATTGGGATAGTCTCTGAGGATAGATAGTATATTGATTCCCCCAAATTAATAGTATGAATCCCTAATGCATTGACAACTTTCAACAATTTTGCATCAACTTCCGCCACCATATATCCATTTTCACTTTTCATAATAGGAGTTACAGCATATATCATGAGTTGCTTAAATAATTGAACAGGAGAAATACCAATGGATGAATCAATTGCAAATCTTCCTATATGCCAGTATTCCGCATATTTTTCATGAGATATTGTCTTTAAAGGATTAATACCATACATCCTTTCTATTGGAAGTTCTTTTTTTCTATCCCATTTGAAAACCCTTATAGATCCTATCATTTTATGATCGTATCGAGCTATATATATATTAGATGTATCGGAATATAACGCCTTTTCTTCATTATATATAGTCATGACATCTGATTCCAGTTTTTCCTTACTTGGAGGATTTGTTGAATGATGCTTGTAGTTCTCTTCAACGACAAAACGAGATAATTCTTCTAAGCATTCCTGATTTGCAATGCTTATCTCATACTTTGGCATATCATTAATAATTGTCTCCATACCTAAAATTTTTCTCCAAAAGTATAGAGAGATTAGCACTTTTTCACTACCCGAAAGGGTAATTAGGTTAAAACTCCTTTAAATATTACCCTTTTGGGTAAATACCGCCTGGTATTATTGATATTTTTCGTATCTTTGCACCCAAAATCATAGTCAAATGGATATTAGAGTAGAGGATTTCTTTATAGAAGCAAACTCAGTAGATTCTGTAACAGAAGAAAATTATAGAGATCTGGATGTGTTACTTCGAGCCGTGGATTCATTTTCGCGTTCGACTTATCAAAGTGTCTATGTAATCGACTACTTTAAGAAGGGATTTCTATATGTATCTGACAATCCACTTTTCCTATGTGGATATACTCCTGAAGAACTGTTGGAAATGGGCTATTTATTTTATATCAGCAATGTGCCTAAAGAAGAACATAGCATGTTAGCAGAAATAAACAAGTCAGGATTCAATTTCTTTAATAAGTTCCCACTAAGTCAAAGACGGAAGTGTATTATCTCATACGATTTCCATATCCTGAATGGAAAGCACTCTACGTTAATCAATCATAAGATAACTCCTCTCGTTATGACGGAAGATGGAAGGACCTGGTTAGGGTTATGTGTTGTCTCATTATCACCTCACGCTTCCGCCGGACACATAGAATTCCGTATGTCTGGCGACGATCGTATATGGGAGTATTCTCGTCTCTCACACAAATGGAAAGAAAAAGAGAAAGTAGAACTAACTTCCGAAGAAAAAGATGTATTGGTTTTGTCAGCACAAGGATTTAACCGTGATGAGATAGCCGATCACATGTGCAAGTCTGTAGATACAATAAAATTCTATAGACGCAACCTTTTTGACAAGCTAGGGGTTAAAAATATCACAGAAGCATTGTCATACGCTACAAGCTACGGATTGTTGTAAATCATAACTAACTCAATTCCTATCTTCCAACAATGAAGATAAATAGAACTTAGGAAAGTACTTCACTTCCTTGCCTGTCGCTAAATTATACATGGCATTTACGCAAAAACCTGCCGTAATCCATGAGGCAATAGCCAGTTGGGGAGGAGGTAGAATATCCTTTTCTTCTTTGTATGTTTCGACTATTTTTTCTAACCATTCTTTAGAATCATGCCAAAATGCTCCATAGCCAGTGACATAATCAGCAACTTTCAATTCAAAACCGATTGGCGAATCAGAACTTTTATTCAATTGCGAAAGTTGTAATCCGTCTGGCCTAACGATTGACATAAAACCTGCCCATCCGAAATTGTAAGGATGTAACACTGGGATATTTTGTTCTTTACAGATTTCATCAAAAACAAATGGCGTCTCATCTTTAAAATCCAAAGCATTAACAGCAATGTCACAGTCCTTCATAAAATCTCTCACATTATCTTTCGATAGGAATGTTGTGTGATACTTGATCTTTGCTTGTGGATTAATTGTAAGCAATCTTTTGGCTAAACTCTCAGCTTTGTATTCTCCAAGATCATTCTGTGTGTAGTTTTGCCGATTCAAGTTGCTTAGTTCAACCTTGTCTCCATCTATAATCGTAATGTTCTCAAAGCCGAATCGCAAGGCACATTCCGCAATAATACTCCCAATACCAGCCCCACCAAAAAGGAGTTTGGTATTCCTTACTACTTCCTGTTCTTGTTCACTCACATAAATCCGATTTCTGCTATACCTTTCTTCCATTGTATATTATTTAAATTTGGATGCAAAGGTAGATGCATAAAATGAAATAATCACTACCCGAAAGGGTAATAATTGCTTGGAATCTTGTTTTTTTAAGATTTTATAACAGGTTCTGGATAAGTGTGATTTTTAGGAACCTCAATACAATAGTCTTTCATCTTCTGAAACAAGTTACGTCTGCTGATGCCAAGAATGGCTGCGGCAGGTTCACGCCTGTATCCACATGATTCAAGTGCCTTGACTATTTTTGCCTTTTCCTCGCTCTCATCATTCAGTTTCATAGTCGTGGGTATTTCTGGCGCTTCTTGAAGAGAGAAGGTAAGGTGTTCTGGTTGGAGTTTGTCGCAATCATACTTCTTAACCGCCAGTTCTATTACCCTCACAAGTTCACGCACATTCCCCGGCCAGGGATATGCCTCCAGTTTATGTTTGGCTTTACTGCTCAGTCTGCGCCTTTCGTCAAAGTGTTCCAAAAAGAATGTTGCCATTGGTACGATGTCTGTCACCGTTTCCCTTAGCGGTGGAATATTAACTACCTCCTCACAGATGCAATCCCGGAAATGCTGTGTCATAAAGCCCTCTCTGACAAGTTCATCGGGAGATTTGGCGGAAGTGCATATAAGCCTGAAATCAACAAAACGCTTCTTGCATGAGCCAATACGGCAGTATTCCCCCGTTTCTATCACCTCTTTAAGCAAATTCTGTACACTCAAGGGCATCTCATCGACGTTCTCCAAAAAAAGGAAACTGTCACGTGCTTTCTCCAGAATGCCGTCGGTTGATTGTACGGCACTGGCGTATGCTCCTTTCTGATGCCCGAAGAAATAGTCCTCCACATGCTCCATCTCTGCCAATGCGCTGCATCTAACGTGGGCATAGTCGCCATAATGGAAACCCTCCATTGCTATATAGTCTTCTGCCAGATGGCTCCTGCCTGTCCCGCTCTCACCAACGACTACAAGACGGAGATCCAGACCGACATAACCCTTCAGCCTCTCATAAAGAGCCAGAAATGGTTGGCTATTGCGCCTGAACATCAGGCGGTTCTTATGCTTGTCACGAAGATTCTGCTCTTCCATGATGCCTTTAATCCTGGCATAAAACTTCTCGTCCATCTGCGGCTTGGGGATATAGCTTTTGGCGCCAAGTTCCATCGTCTCAATAGAGTTTTCCATCGTGCCGTAGTTTGTCATCAGGAAGAACATCTGATGATACCCCTGCTCCCGCATCCAACGCAGAATGTCCGTGCCGTTCTTTCCGCTCTCATCATTCAGCATAAGATCGGCCAAGATTACGTCGTTCCTGCCAGCCCGTTCAATAAGCCACTTGGCTTTCTTGACCGTCTGGCATGCAACAGCCTCTATCCCGAAATCCGCCAATGTTGCGCAGACGGAATCGCAGTAGGATTTCATGTCGTCAATGACTATTACCTTACTCATCCCTCGTGTCCCGTATCTCCTTCGCCTTTGTGATGATGATTTTCGCCATCTTGTCTATCTCAGCCATATAGGTCACCAGACGATTATAGGCGCTCATGTCTTTGCTCCGTGCCACCTCCATGATGGGGTCAACCAATATGCTGACACGATAGAGCAGCCAACTTGTCTTCAGGCAATGCGCCCACTTCCTCATCTCGTCGAAGTCCATTGTCTTGATGGCATTGTGAAGCCCAGCGACAGCATCCTCGGTCTCTTCTATCAGATACCCTGCTACGGATTTCCGCAGTTTCGTGAAGTCTGGTGTCACCGTCTTGCTTTTCTCGGCTATCACTCGGTTCACCACGTTTACCATCTCGCTGATGTCAGCCGTCTTGGGCAGATACTCGTCGAATCCCACCTTCAGCAGTTCCTCGCGCACTTCCTCGCCTGATGCCGTCGAGACTATCACGGGAACCGTCTGGCTGTTGGCAACCTTACTCTCCCTCATGACGTCGAGCAGTTCCCGCCCGTTCTTTCCCGGCATCTGCAGATCCATGATAACCGCAGAATAATTGCCCTTCCTGAGCATTGTGAAGAATTTTGCCGTGTCGCTGCACACGTCACAGTCGAAACCGTTCTGCTGCAGAACACCTTGTATCATCAGCAGCCACACGTTGCTGTCGTCAACCACCAGCACACGTTTCCGCTCCTCCGAGGCTTTCATGACCTCCGCCACAACCGCGTCCTCCTTGCTCTCCGCAATCTTCATCGGCAGACTTACGCAGAATGTGGTCCCCATGTCCGAAGACTCAAAATCGATCTTGCCTTTCATCAGGTCAACGAGCATCTTGGCCGTTGAAAGTCCGATGCCAAAGCCCTCCTTGCCAGTGGCAACGGCATTGGAGAAGCGGGTAAAGGCAGAGAACACCCGTTCCTTGTCCTCATCCTTGATGCCAATGCCTGTGTCGCTCACCTTAATGTTCAGCGTATCGTCGGCATACGAAATATCCAGTTCCACACTGCCCTTCCTGGTGAACTTGAAGGCATTGTCAAGCAGATTGGTCGCTATGTGGCAGATTTTCTCATAGTCGCCATTAAGGACGATGCCCTGCACCTTCGGCTTTACGAATTCTATCAGACGCTCGTCGGCTCTCAATTCGAAGGAATTGGTCAGTTCGTTGGCCAGTTCCATCAGGCTGAAGTCCCTCGGCTTCAGCATCCCCTTGTTGCTCTCTAAACGGAAGTAGTCCAGCAACTGGTCTATCATCCCCCTGAGCTGCCGGGCGGAGAACGATATGGCACTGATGTACTTTTCATTCTTCGTTGGGCATTGTTTCGCCATATCGTTGTAGCCGATGACGATGCTCAACGGGGTGCGCAGGTCGTGGACGATGGCATACATCATCTGTCGGCGCTTCTCCACAAGTTTCTTGTTCTTGTCAGATTCCTTTTCGAGTTTCTTCATCACCTTTGAGCGCCGCCATGTGTTGGCCACATTCAGTAGTGTTACGAAAATGAGAAACAACATACCCCATCTGAACGTGGTCTTTCCGATACCGCTTGCCCTATCCATCAACTCTTTCTGTTTGCGTTCGGCTTTGGCATCCTCCGCATCAAGCATCTGGCTGACGTTGATGTCCAGCCAGTGGTTGACTTCAGCGAGGCTGTCGCTGAGAACACTGAGACTGATGGTATATAGTTCTTTGTCAAGAAAGGCCAGTTCGTTGACGGACGGTACGGTGACCGTCCTATTCTTGCTCCTTGAGGTCACTTCTTCCCTGCTGCTCCTGAACACATGCCCAGTGTAATGCTTGACGTAAGTCTCCGTGTCCTTGACAGTGACCTGTCTGTCCTGTCGCAGATGCTCGTCATTCTCATTCCGCTTTACGATTGTCGCGTAGATCTCGGACAGCAGATGTCCTTTCTGGTTAAGGATGTTCTGCATGGAGTCAATCTGACTTTTGGAGTAATATTTGCGCAGTCCGTCGAGCGAGTTGTTTGTTTCAACTAGTTTTTGTTGGTAATCAACGGAATCTGTCGGGGACCATTCTGATACCTGTTCGCCCAAGTGATCTAATTGTATTGTGCTTTTCAGTGCAGCGTGAATGATTCTGTATTGTTCCTGGCTGTTAGTTGACTCAATAATGATATTCTCCAGTTTCTGCCACCGCCAGTAGCCAAACATAAATACTCCTATAAATAGTAAGATGTTGACAGCATTTGTCAGCAAGAGGTCAAACTTTGTTCTTTTCATTTAGCCTAATCGTTTAGAGGGTGATACCCTGATATCCTTATATATAAGGGATTCCAATAGGGAACAGACATTTCCCCTTTTTACTCCCTATTGACTTATTTTACAATTCTCTTTTCAATTTGGGGTGCAAAATTACGAAAAAAGTCGCAAAAACATACCGACCAGTATTTAAATATTCAAAAATTAGCCCTATTTCCTCCTTATTTGAAGGGAATAGAGCTAAAATGGGGTGTATTTACCTTAGAAATTACAGATCTACATTTTCAAGCCTTTGACTTTTTTCGGCTCATCATCTTTGTCAGGCGCAGGAAGCATGGAAACCTTATGACCATCCTCGTATTCCTTTTTCTCTTCGGGTGTCTCTGGCCTTTCCTCCTTAGGGGCAAGTTCCATCTGAATCTTGCGGTCAAGAGCGGCGAGTTCGTTCTTCAGGTCGTGAAGTTCCTTCTCCTTCTTCCACTCCTTGTTTGCTGTAGGTGTCAGTTGGTCTATCTTCTTCTGATACCAGTCAACATCTTTCTGGTACTTTTCCACCAAGGAAGGAATTTTATCAAGTGCGCGTATGAAACTGGTGGCTGCAGCCTCCTTGTCCTTTTTGGCCACCATGCCGTTGTTGTGTCGATAGACGATGTTGCCATATACTCCGAAGTTGTTCTCACGGAATGGCAAACCGCCTTTCTCCACTTCCTCAGTGCGTACCTTGATGGGAAAACCGTAGATTTCGCCAATCTCTTTTGTCTGGCCTTTCGTGTCCATCGTCTCGGCAATGTGCTGCACCTTGGCACCAAGTTCCTCCAAGTCCGTATAGACCTCACCCTCAATCTTCACCTCCATGACGATGTTTCCGAGGGCATCATGCTTCATGTTTGCATCCAACAGCTGCTTGTCGATTGAGAGTTTATCCAGCACCTCTTTCGCTTTCTGCACTTCTTTCTGTGCATCCTCAATGTCAAATTCAACACTGCGCCTTGCGTTCATAAAGCTCTTTCGTTCACTCTCCAGTGAGGCAATCTTCTTCTCCAACTTTGCCTTGTCAAGCAGGTCGGTGTTACCAGACAGGATGGCCATGTACTCTGAGAAGTTCATGCCGTTGGCCTCGTCCATTGCTCCCTCGTCGATGGTTCGTGCGCCCATTGCGCCGGACTTCAACTGTAAGATGAACGTCTGCTTGCAGTGCAGCAGGTTGAACTTGTAGGCATCCAGCGTTTTCTCAACGGCATAGATGATGCTGTCCACCGTGTTGTTATTGTATTTCTTGGCGACCTCATTGCCCTTTCTGACGGCCCGGCCATTACGTTGTTCAAGGTCGCTGGGCCTCCAGGGTATGTCAAGATGATGAATAGCGACAGCCCTTTTCTGGGCATTAACACCCGTTCCCAACATTGACGTCGAGCCAAAGAGCACGCGCACACGTCCCTCGTTCATGGCCTCAATCACGGCTTTTCGTGCCTTTTCACTCTTGCATTCCTGAATGAAGCGGATTTCGTCAGCAGGGATGCCGTAGTCCTCAATTAACTTGCGCTTAATCTCGGAATAGACATTCCAAGTATCGCCCGGCTGATACGTTCCTAAGTCAGAGAAAACGAACTGCGTACCTTTCTGTTCATCGAACTTCTTGTAATACTCCGCTATCTTCATGGCACAGGCGCTGGCCTTGTTACCTGCATCGTCATCATAAAGCGTCGGGTTAATCATGCGCATGTCGAGTGCCATCTTTCGGGCATAGTCTGTGGCAATCAGCATTTTCGCCTTCTCTTCCGTCTCACTCAGGGGCAGACGACCGAGAATTGTTGCGTCGCCAGATTCCGCAAACTCCATCAGTTTCTTGATAAACACCTCCTGATCAGGCGTCGGCGGGATGTTGTAAAGTATCTCGTTCATCTTCGGTCTGTCCACTCCCACGTCCTCGGCGGTGCGGTAGTCCGTGATTTCGTTATAGAACGTCGCCAGTTCCGGCACCTTGATGAAGTATCTGAAGCGCTCCTTCTGGATGATGTTGTTCGTTACCGAAAACTCAAAGTCCGTCGATTTCTTGGCGAAGATAGCGGCCCAGGCATCAAAGCACGGGATATTCTGTTTCTCCATTTCCCTCGGTCGTAGGTACTTGAATAGCAGATAAAGTTCTGTCAGCGAGTTACTGATAGTCGTACCAGACAGGAAAGTGGCACAGAGGTCACGGCGCGGCTTCGTCCCGTCACCCTCCTGCATCGTGCGGATGGCAAAAAGCAGGTTAAGCGCTTTCTGGCTTCCCTGACTGTTGCCCAATCCCGCCACACGGTCATGACGGGTGTTGAACATCAGGTTCTTGAACTGGTGGCTCTCATCGATAAACAGGTGGTCAATGCCCATCTGCTTGAAGTCAATGAAGTCATCGGTTCGGCTGTTAATCTTGCTGGAAATCTCAACGAGCTTTGCCTCGAGATTGGCCTTGCGCTTCTCCAAACCCTTCAGCATCATGCCAGAAATATCCTTGCCGCTCATTCTCAGCGTCTCAAGATTGTCCTCCACACTCTGCAACTCGGCCATCAAAATTTTCTCCTGCATCTCCGGCGACTGCGGTATCTTGCCAAACTGGTCGTGCGACATAATCACACAGTCGAAGTCATTGTTCTTAATCGAATGGAAGAACTTCACCCTGTTCTCCGTCGAGAAGTCCTTTTCGCTGGCATACAGGATGCGGGCATTGGGATAGGCAGTCTGATAAGTTGCCGCTATCTCAGCGACATTGGCTTTCAGTCCTATTATCATAGGCTTCTTCGCCATGCCGAGACGCTTCATTTCGTGCGCTGCGATGCACATGATGAGTGTCTTGCCCGTACCCACTTGGTGGTCGCATATTCCGCCACCGTTCTGCTTGATCATCCACACACAATCCTTCTGCGAGGGATAGACGCTGCTGATGCCATAGCGCAATTCCAGCCCCTTCATGTCAAGGTCGGGGAAGGTCTGGTGACTGCCGTCGTACTTCGGACGGACAAAGCAGTTGAACTTCTCGTTATACATCTGTGCCAGTCTGTCCTTGAACTCACGACTCTGACCTTCAAGCCACTCCGTGAAGCCATTGCGGATTTCATCAATCTTCGAGTTTGCCAACTGGATGGCCTGTGCATCAGGCACCTTGATGTCATTGCCGTTGTCATCCGTACCGTTCGACTTCATGATTTTCGGTGTTGTGTTGTGCAGGGCATGACGGAGCAATGCTATACCGTCATAGCTGCGATACTCACCCCTGACACAGAACTCGCTCCAGATTTTCGCATTCTTCCTGCTGCAACTGGCATCGAACTGGTCTATCTGCGGCGAATAGACAATGTCAACGTTCGTGTCATAGAAGTCTGTCATAAAGGTGGAATAGACATTGGCGGGAATCCATCGCTCACCGAAGTTGAAGTCAAGATCCTCAAAAGGGATGGGCGTAGGCACGGCTTCTTTCAGGGCGTTCAGCGACTGCATCGTCCTATCGTCCACCTCACCACCATTAGCCTCTATCAGCCTTTCGATGTCCTTTACCTTCTCAACCACATTGCCCGCAATGAACTTGTCGCGTATCTCGTAGTTGCCTGATATGGGGTTGAAGAATATCTGTCCGTCCAAGTCCTTTACAATGTCATCCTCCGACTTGTCCGTCAGTCTCGCCATATAGTCCAGATTGATACGGCCATACTTGTTGAGCGATGCAGCAACAGCCTCCTGTGAGGTCTCAACGTGGCTGACCTCCTGCAAGGAGAAGGCTACGGGATGGTCGAAGATGTCAGCCTTCACAAATTTGTCATTCTCGCCACGTTCCAGTGCCAGCATATTGCGGCCAGTGGCATCCATCAGGATCATTCTGGCATTCTTACGGTCATTGAGGTTGCCGTACAATGCTGTGAATGCTTCATAATAACCGTTAAGTTTCTCACGAAGTTCACTGTTCGCCTCCTGATTATCCTGCTCGTAGGCATACAACTGTTCATATACGTCACGGACTGCGATATACTGACGGATGCGGTCGGTCTGTTCCTGAGAGACAATCAAGGGTACGAAGGTGGCACCTGAGGAAGTGACGTTCTCCAAGTGTCCGATGTTTCCGTCCTTATCTTCCACCATTGAGCCGTTACGGTAGAACGGCTTTACTTCTCCCTCAAAGGGAGCAGGCTTAACAACCTTTGTCCTTGTGGTACGGTGCTGTTTCTGCTCAACCTGTTCCTTTGTATGAATTTGCTGTCGGGCTTCGGCCTTGGCATCGGCATTGGACTCAATTTTGGTCTGTCCCATCTCCAATAGTTCACGACGCTTTTCAGGTGTCAGGTCCATCATCAACTCATAGAAGCCGTTGATGGGCGGATTCTCTTCCCAATCCAGAGAGTCATAGACGGCCAACTGCTGGTCGATATGGCTCTTCTTCTCCATCTCTGCCTTCTTCTCCTGAAGTTCCCTGGCCTGACGTTCCTTCTTCCTTTCCTTTTTTGGCTTTTTCGGTTCAACCTTTGGCTTTGGTGGTTCCTGCACCGTCATACCCCAAAGGTCAAAGAGTGACAGTTGCGGATTATTGTCGGGCGTATGCTCAGGAACAGGCTTTTCTTCCTGCCTGGTTGGCTCTGGCATCGTCACAATCCTTGCCGTCTTTGCTGGCTCATCTTCCGTTACAGGCTGCAGCCCTGTCTCTACTGGCTTTTGTTCTGCTTCTATTGACTTCTGTTCTTCCGCAGGTTTCTGTTTCTCAACGGACTTCTGGGTTTTATCTTCCTTTTCCTTGCGGATAAAGGCCGGGCTGTCAAGCCCCGTGAACTTACGGAAGTCCAGATGCTTGGCGAGTTCGTTCTGCAGACGCTCACGGAGGTCATGGGCAATGCCTTCGACACCTCCCGTATGGAGATACTCCAGTGCGGGCTTGCCGTACTGGTCGTGTCCTCTCAAGATGCTTGTGGCAAGTACATTGTCAGGGTAATGCTCAAAATAGTCGTTGCGGACGATGCTATCATCCTCGGTAGAATACACCCTTTTCAGCCTTTCCTCATCCTCGGTCAGTCCCTGCTTGGCATAGTTCTTCTGAATGATGATCAGGTCGCTCCCTGCCTCGGTGTTGGCGTTCTCCTTGAACAGATTGTCAGGCAGACGGAAAGCGGTAACAAGGTCGGCTTGCTGAAGGAGGTGGTTGATCCTGATACCGTTCTGTTCCCTGTCGAGGTAGTTCCTCGTCGTGATGAATGCCACCATGCCACCGTCGCGCACGGCATCAAGCCCTTTCTGCATGAAGTAACCGTGAATGGACTTGGAAATCACGCGGTTGAACAGGCTCTTGCTGTCACTGTAGAAAGGGTCATACACCTTAGTGTCACCAAAGGGGATGTTGGAGATGGCGAGGTCGTAGGTGCCTAACTGCTCCTTGTCTATCATCTCAAAACCGGCAGTCCGTACCTTGGTTCCGTCATCTTTGTGGAGGGTGGTCAGCAACAAACCCGTCAGTTTGTCCTTCTCAAAGGCGGTCACCTCGGCATCAGGATTGACGGTGCGCATGGTGTCGATAAAAACACCCATACCCGCAGACGGCTCTAACACCTTCTGCGGCTTCAGGTTCATCTCACCGAAAACGCTCCAGATGGCTTCGGGTATCTCCTTTGGGGTATAGAAAGCCGTGAGGACGGACTGCTTCATACTGGCAACATAGCGTTTGTAGTCGGTCTCGTCCTCGGTATTCTCGCGTATCACCCTGTGGAGTTCGGCGGTCAGGTCGTACAGTGGAAGGTCGTTCTTCGGCCAGACTACCTTATTCTCCACAGGATTCAGCACACATTTCAGCCCACCGAAGCCACAATAACGGGAAATGGTTTCCCGTTCGGCCTCAGTGGGGATGCGTACCTCCTTCCACACGGCAAAGGCTGTGCGGATGGCGTCGATGTTGGCTTGCAGCCGTGCCTTCCTATTGAACGCCATACTGCTCGATGTAAAGTACCACGGCACCCGTCAACTCGGTATAGAGCTGCATGTAGTCAGGCGTCAGTTCAAACTCTGGTTCGGCGAGGTCGTAAGGCTCGAAGACAGGGGCCAGTGAAGGAAGCAGTTTCTCGGCAAATGTCAGGCGCTGCCCATCGTTCAGTTCGCGGGCAAATTCTTTCTCCAGCACCTCAATGAGAATGCTCCACTGTGAGAGGCCCAGGTCTTTCGTCAGTACGGACATCGCCAGTTCGTGTGCTCCCTCCACGGGATAGCCGTCGAGTCGGGCCTGTTCAAAGGTTTCTGCTGCCAACTGCTCACGGCTATAGATGAAACTCAGGTCTTTGGCCTTGCGTGAATGCTGCTCCAGCAGGTAGCGAAGCAGATACAGTCCATAGTAGGACAACTCTGGTTGTTCTTTCTTATTCATTTTCAAATACGTTTAAGTGGGTTATAGAATCAGCGTACTAGTAAAGCACCCCGGGTATCCCTCCCGAGGTGCAACCACTGAATCCATTTCAAAAAATCGTTTAAACGATGTATGAAAATGAATGTCAGTGGCAAAGGTACGCATTATTTTCGGGATTTACTTTTCTTTGGCTGACTTTTTCGCTCAGGGAACGAAAATTCTGTCTGGAAGGTCTCGCGGTTAAGAGTGACAACGGCATCGAAGGAATTGCCCTGTTTGCTCTTGAAACCTTTGATGATTCCCGTCCTGCCCTCGGTCAGCAAAGCCTTCAACTGGTCGTTGGTCAGTTCCTTTCCTGCCTTCTCGCGGAACACATGACAGTCACAGGCGGGATTGTCGCACTTGACGATCTTCTTGTAGAACTGCATCGTACCTTTCCCGCACTTAGGGCATGGTATGCCGATGCCGCTATGTACAAACCTGTCCTCCAAGGAGAGAAGTTCCCTGACGATACTGCCCGTATAGTCCTCGATGCCCTTGCGGAAGTCCTCGGCATTGTGTTCGCCCCGCTCGATCCTGGCAAGCGACTGTTCCCACTGGCCCGTCATGGCGACATCGGCAATCTGCTTGTCTTTCAGCAGGTTGTAGATAAACAGCCCTTTTTCGGTCGGGATAAGCTGCTTGTTCAGGCGGATCATGTACTCACGGTCGATAAGCGTTTCGATGATGGCGGCACGGGTGGCCGGGGTCCCTATTCCACAGTCCTTGATGGCCTGTGCCAGTTCCTCGTCGTCGATGTTCTTGCCGCAGTGTTCCATCTCGGACAACAGCGTAGCCTCGGTGTGGATTGCAGCGGGTTTGGTCTTGCCATCGGCCAGTCCCCATCCCGTGACGTGCAGTTCTTGACCTTCCTTCCAGTTGGGCAAACGGTCTACATCCGTGTCCTCGTTCATGATAAAACGCCAACCTTGCTGACGGATGACCATGCCCTTGGCGACAAACGGTATTCCGTCCACATCAACGGTAACAGTGGTCAGTTCCTTGACGCACTTGTCAGAGAAGGCTTCAAGCATACGGGCGACAATGAGGTTGTAGATATTCTTGTCGTCGTTGGACGGGTACTGCGGCTTTTCGCCTGTAATCAGCAGGGCGTGGTGGTCAGTGACCTTCGAGGCATCGACGCTGTGGCGGTTGGGCTTGTGAATGGTCATGGAGAGTGCGCCCCACTGCTCATTGTCGGCCAGTGTGCGGAGTAGCTTGGGAATCTCGTCGTACACGTCATCGGGGATGTAGCGGCTTGACGTGCGGGGATAGGTGATGGCCTTGGCCTCATAGAGTTTCTGCGCGATGGTTAGTGTCTGCTCGGCGGTGAAGCCATACCTGACGTTGGCATCCTTCTGGAGCGTGGTGAGATCATAGAGCAAGGGCGGTTCCTCCGTCTTTTCCTTGCACTCCACCTTGGCGATGGCTACGCTGTTGGCAGACTTCAACTTCTGATAGACGGATTCGGCATCAGCCTTGTCTTTCCATCGGTCTGCGGTCAGAAACTTGACGGTCTTGCCGTCACCTTCGGTAGTGAAGTGCATCTGCCAGAACGGAGTCGGCACAAAGTTCTTGTTCTCTAAAAAGCGGCGGCAGACCATTGCAAGTGTAGGCGTCTGCACACGTCCGAGGGAGTATGTTCCATTTCTAGCCGCAATAGTCAGTGCCTGGGTAGCGTTGATGCCCACAAGCCAATCGGCTTCACTTCGTGCCTTGGCAGACAAGAAAAGGTTGTCGTAGTCGTGGCCGTTCTTAAGGTTTTTCAGTCCTTCCTTGATGGCCTTGTCGGTCAGTGAACTGATCCAGAGACGCTGAAACGGGACGTGACAGCCGAGGTACTGGTATAGGTAGCGGAAAATCAGTTCGCCCTCGCGTCCGGCATCAGTGGCAACGATGATCTTTTCGGTATGCTCGAAGAGGTTCTTGATGACGCGAAGCTGCTCCTTCACCCCGTCATCCTCTTTACCCTTGGCTTCCTTGCGGCTGACGAGCTGGAATACGTCGGGGATAATGGGCAGGGACTCGCGACGGAATCCCGTCACTCCGTAGGCTTCGGGCATGGCCAGTTGTATCAGGTGACCGAAGGCCCAGGTGACGCAATAGTTGTTGCCTCCATAGTAGCCGACTTTCCTTTCCATGGCGCCCACGACACGGGATATTTGTCGTGCGACGCTTGGTTTCTCTGCGATAATGGTAATCATATTGTAAAAATGGATTCAGTGGTTCTATACTTATTTATATATGCGCGCGTGAGAGGTGGACAGCCGACAGCCATCTGCGGCTGTCCACACATTGCGCATCTCAGGTCAGAGCTTAGGGCCTCGCTTCTGTTTCTTCTCTTCCTTCTGCTCCTGCTTCTCACCCTCGGGCTTCTGTTCATTTTTCTGGTGTTCGTTCTTGGGTGCGACCTGTCCCTTCTGCAGTGGCTCGTCCACCTTCTTTGTGGCCTCGTTGGTCTTGCCCTGATGGTTCACGGCTACTTGTGTCTCGCTCTCATTGGCTGGGGCAACGACCTTGCCCTGCATCGGGTCGTTCTTCGAGGTGAACGGCTGGCCCTTGTCTGGATAGAACATCAGGTACATTGTGGCAGTCGTGCCGTCCTTCAGCGGATAGTTATCGAGTTTCACCGACTTGCCTTCACGATAGTCCTTCTGCTGCTCTTCGGTCAGCGGAATGCCCTTCCACTTGGTCAGGTTCTTGATGCTGCCGTCCTCGTTCGTCCAGTTCATCTTGGTTTTCTGGTTCTGTTCCTGCACCTCTTCCTCCTTGCGGCTACTGCCTGGGACAAACGAAACGTTCTTGCGGTCGGCATTCACTTGAAAGTCCACGGTGAACTTCTGTCCGTTCTCGCCCTCAAACAGCTTGTCCTTCACGATGCCACCCTGCTTGAGAAGTTCCATCTCTTCAGGCGTGAACTTCACGTTACCCACACTCTCACGGAGGTGCAGCTTGTTCACGGGATAGTGTACCAGTTCGTTCGTCTGTTTGTCGTAAGACACGAAGCAATTCTGCATGGTGTTGTCTTTCACGTTGAACAGCGGAACAACCTTGCCGAGGTTGCCAGTCTCTTTAAATGCCTTGGCATCCTCCTTGCTGAAGGTATAGCCCATGTACTCCGCATTCTCCAGCTTCTGCTCCTTGCGAACGAAGTGAGGCAGTACACTATAAGTGCCATCCTGCAGACGCGTCAGTTGCAGACGTGCTGCAGCCTTCACCTTCTGATCGTAGATGAGCATCGTCACATCGAGCAGCCCGGACTTGCCAAAGTTCAGCATGTTGTCCTTCGCTCCCGTTCGCTCCAGCACCTCTTTCGAGATACCGAACTTCTCTTCAATCTGGTCCCAGTTAACCTTGGACTCGTCAATGGGCTGATAGCCCTGATTCTGGTTTTGTGCCATAAATCTAAATTGTTTAATTGTTAATGAATAATGTTATCTGTTGGCGAGAATATCGCCGTTCTTGTTTTTGTTCATATTGGCAAGGAATTCAGCAACTGCTTTCTTGTCGAGTCTGTTTCCGTATCGGGTAATTAGTTTCTCTACATCAGACTCCTTATAGTAGGCACTGTTACGCAGGATGATATAAGGCAGATTCCCTGCATTTCGGTATCGCATGAGCGTCTTTCTGCTGACTCGCAGGCTGTTTACCAGTTCCTGTGTGCAATACATTCTCTCGCCTCTTAGGTAAAGTACACCTTCGTGGTTGCGCATCTTGAGGTCGTCCACAAGTATCTGTATCATCTGTTCCTGTTTCTGCATTCTTCTGACTACGCTGCGCATACACTCAAGGAAAAAATCCTTATCCAACACTTCACTCTGCTGCTTCTCTTCCGTTATGTCTGCTCCGTTCATAGTCAGTCCTCCATGTTTTCAAGGATTCTCTTTTTCTCATCAATGCATTCCTGACGTATGGATGCAAGTAGCTTCTTGCTCAACGGACGCATGGTGACATGTGCGAACTCTTCAATGTCAGACAGACGGTAGCGTAATTGCTTCGCATAGCGGCGATAAGTAATCTTTCCTTCTGATCGGTAATACTGCATCGTCCGCTTCTCCACACAGAGCAATCGGCAAGCCTGATCATTGTTAAGGATGATGTCCTCGTCGCTGATGTTGACAGGAGCCGTAGCCTCCTTTACATATGTTTCTATTCTCTCTATGCGGTTTAGCAATTGCTGCCAGAGACCGCTTTCAATGGTGATGACTTCCATTCTTATTTCTTTTCTTGTTTGATTTCGGCAGCAAAATTACAGCAAGCCAGAAACAATGTTTCCCACCGTTTTAACACCTTGGAAGATAATATTTTTGAAATGGCTCTAATGTCCCCGATTATTAGAGACTTTCTGGGACTTCATCACTCCCTATGTGCTCGTTTTGCTGCAATCCGGCTACCTTTGCAGCCGTTTGAACCAAATCGAAATAAGAACATGGATATAGTGATATTGGAAAAGAGTGCGTTTGAGCAGTTGCTGGCTGAGACACGCCAACTGACTCAACGGGTGGAATCGCTTTCCCGCAAATGTCAGGACAAGCGTTTCCAGAAATGGCTAACCGGTGAGGAAGTTTGTGCTATCCTCAAGATCAGTCAACGGTCATTGCAGACTCTGCGTAGCAAACATAAAATATGCTATGCCCAGTTAGGGCGTAAGTTCTACTACCGTCCCGAAGAGGTGGAGTTGGTTATCCGTCAATCGGGCAAATATCATAATATATAATAATGTATAGGGAAATGGAAGAAAGAATACTCACAATCAAAGATGATTTGATAGCAGAGACATTGGAGTCACTGCGCAAGGCAAGCCGAAAAGCAAATAGGTTAATGAATGATTATAAGCCCGTCCTTCATGGTGAACGTCTAATGACGGATGGAGAGTTAGCAACAGTCCTCCGGGTCAGTCCAAGAGCGTTGCGTGATTACCGTAACGACGGCATCTTACCTTATATCCGTATGAAAGGTAACATTCTCTATAAGGAATCAGATATTGAAAAAGTGCTCAAGACCCATGAGCATAAGGAAATATAACCAGGTATTTACAACTCGTTGTGTTTCAATATGTTTAGATTAAAACGGTAGAAAAGCGATTACATGGTTTTTATGGAGGATGAAAATAACGAAGATTTAACGGATTTAACTTTTGTAAACCACAAAAATGGAGATGGTGTGCAAATTTTGTGCGGCAGTTATTCTTGCAAGGAATAACTCTGGCTATATCCGCTCTTATATTGCCTACTAGGCACAAAAACTCTTAATAATCTCAAAAAACACATTCATAAGTGTCATTTATTGAATGAAAGTTTTTTTGTTATCGATTATTTTGTATATCTTTGCGTTCAAATTAAAGATATTTGCAAATGAAAGATTTAAATCGTATTAAAGTGGTACTCGTTGAAAAGAAGCGAACAGCAAAATGGCTTGCTGAGGAATTAGGCAAGAACCCTGCTACTGTGAGTAAGTGGTGTACCAACGTATCTCAGCCAGATTTGTACACATTAGACAAGATAGCAATATTGCTTGACATTGACAAACGAGACCTCATAACAGGTAAAGATTAAAGGTATGACAGATATTATACAAATTCAAGAATCAGAGTATGATGCAATACTGCGACAGGCTGTCGCAGTTATTGACAGGACAAGAGTTATGGTGGCAACAACGATATGTTCTGCCATCGGTACAGCTCATTGGGAAATAGGAAAATTGCTTCACGACAAGAAACTTGAAAGCAAACATGGTAGTGGTGTAGTCAACCGCCTGTCCTATGATTTGAAACAACGTTATCCACAGATGGGTGTTTCTCCAAGGAACCTGTGGGACATGAAGAAGTTTTATGAACGTTTCTGTGAAAGCGAGCCAAAACTGCGACAGGCTGTCGCAGTTTTACCATGGGGACATACTTTGACCTTGATGCGCAAGTTCGGCGAGGATGATAATACCATATTATATTACGCGCAAGAAACTGCGTCAAAAGGTTGGAATCGTGAGCTTCTATCTAGTGCCATTTCTATGCAAATGCACAAAAGGAAGAATGAACCATCGGATAACAACTTCGAGCAGACACTACCTGCCACACAGGCGATGTTTGCCAATGAGGTGTTCAGAAGCGGTTATAATTTAGGATTCCTTGGTGTAAAAGACCCCATATTGGAAACAGAACTTGAAGCACGACTAGTAGAGAAGATTAAGCAGTTCCTTCTGGAACTTGGCAAAGGCTTCACTTATATTGGCAACCAGCATGTACTTGAATACAACGGGAAACGGAGCAAGGTTGATATGCTTTTCTTCCATCGTGGACTGCATTGCCTTGTTGCAATTGATTTGAAGATTGGCGAGTTCAGGCCAGAATATGCAGGTAAGATGAACTACTACTTGTCATTGCTCGACCGCTTGGAACGTAGGGATGATGAGAATCGTTCCATTGGTATCATTCTATGTGCTGAAAAAGATCGTGTAGAAGTCGAATTGGCATTGGAAGATATGGGCAAGCCTATTGGCGTAGCAGATTACCAGTTGATTGTTCCACAAGAGGAGCTAAAGAAAATAGTAGCTGAAGAAGTAGAAGCTTTTGGTAAGGAAATTCCTCTTCGTACGGAAACAGAGGAGGATTCAAAATAGAATGACAATGAACAGCAGGTAAATAAGCATTTCGACATCTATATAAAGAGGAATTGGATTGGCTGTTCTTGTTGGATACTGTATGGATAAAAACAATAATAAGAAAAACGGTTTGACAATTGAACAAAAATAGACAGGTATTATGGTGTACCCATCATGGAATGAATTTTTAGGTAAAAATCCAAAAGACCCAGAAGGGGCTTTTGAAGCGTTGTGCCGTTTGTTGTTTAGGAATAGATTTGGTATTGCAGATTCGTTGCCCTATTTTTATAATCATCCTGGTATTGAGACCTCACCTGTAGAAGTTGGTAGCGACATTATCGGATTTCAGTCAAAATTTTTGACGGGGGAAACCATTGATGATTCCCAAGCAGAACTGATAATTAAATCCATAAAGACGGCTCGGAAACATAATTCAACATTAACAAAAATCATATTATATACCAACTCTGTCTTTTGGTTTCCTAAAGCAGATGAGGCCGCTATTAAGCGTCAACGGAATATTGAAGCTATAGCCCAAAATAACAATATAGAATTAGAATGGATGTTTGGCGACAATATCTTGGATCTTGTTTCAAAGAATGAATTGGCATACAACCTGTTTTTTAACTTAGAATCCAATATTGGAAATCTTCCTAAATCTGTTGCACTTTTCAATCGCATACACTTTTCAAATATAGATTGTTCCATAAAATATGGATTACAGTCGATAGAATTAAACAGGGAGAACTATGTTTCACGACTGAAGGAACTTATATATCATAAAAAGAACGTTATTATAAGTGGAGAGAGTGGTTCTGGAAAATCTGCTATTTCTAAGTTGTTTTGGGAAAAGATTAAGGAACAAGAGGATTTGGCTTTTTATTTTGTCCCTGCACAACAACTCAATGCTCGTTCTGTAAATGATGCGTTCTTGATGGATGAAAACTATTCTTATGCTGCATTTAAAAACTTCTATAGTGGGCATACAACCAAGATAATAGTTGTGGATTCGGCAGAAAAGCTTTTGGAGCAGCATGATTGTATAACACCCCAACTATTATTGGAAGGTTTGGCAGAACAAGATTGGCAGTTTATCTTCACTTGCAAGAGTAATTGTGTAGACGAATTGCTCAATAAGTTGAATAGTTATTCTATAGAAACGGAGGGTATCAGGGTAGAAGGGCTGTCGGAAGAAGAACTTAATGAGGTCTCAAAAAAATATGTCATAAGCTTGCCAACTCATGATAAGATAAAACAATATATTAGAATTCCTTTCTATCTAGCTCGGTATTGTGAGTTGGGTGATAGTGGACTGGCAACCGTGGCGTCTTTTCGCGAAAGTGTATGGAATCAGAAGGTTAGGGGCATCGTTCGCGGTGGTGAGCAATTGAAAAGAGAAGAGTGCTTAATAAGTGTAGTAAAAGAGTTGCAAGAGAAAGGACTATATATCGCAAGTCCACAAGGATTAGATTATGATATTGCCTATAAACTTGTGAAAGAGGATATTCTTGTGGAACATCCTCACAAAGGTTATTCCGTAAAGCATGATCTTTATACGGATTGGGCCTTGGATTATGTTGTTGAGAGGGATTTTGAAACGCCATCCACCATTATAAAGACATTGGCAGAGGTGCCAGTTAGTTTGTCATACTCCAACTCTTTCAGGCGTTGGCTGGATGGTATTATAGACCAGAACGACCCAAGGGTTAACGAAATAATAAATACATATGTTAATGGAAGGATTCATCAGAAATGGGAGCACTATATTTTAGCGAGTATAGGGCAATCAGAACAATATGCCACAATATTTTTCAACTCATTTGAAGACCAATTAACAAAGAATGACTATATTTTGTTTGATAAGTTTGTAGATGTGCTGTATGTCGCCTGCCAGAAAGTTGACCAGACCATTATTTACAAAGGCGAACAGATACAACTGATGAAACCAATAGGACAAGGATGGGACGAAGCTGTATTATTTGTGGATAGCCACCAAAAAAGCTACTATATGGATCATCTAGCCTCTGTGCTCAAACTCCTGACCACATATAGTCGCATGGGTAAAAATGCACAGGCAATGAAGCAAGCAGCATTGTTGACTCTTCGCTTATATAATGAAGTAGCCCAAAAGAGACAGCAGGGCGAATCATTTTGGATTCAGAAGCCACGGCCATGGAGCGAATTGATTTGCAAGTATGCTTACGGCATAAGGAGCGAACTAGAACAGATATTCAAACAAATTATAGTAAATAAATGGACCAGGCATACTTCGCCATACGCTGAATTAGTGGCTTATATCCTTAAAGAAGCCAATACTATATCCTTATATACAATATGTTTATGCTGCAAAGATTATATACTGGAATTGTTAAATCTGTTTTGGCTTGAAATTCCAGAAGAAGAGAAAAATGATGGTTTCTATTTTGGAAGGCGACATAGCGGCTTTGATAGGGAGTATGTGTTTGGATTGAATGGTGAATTTGGTGTTGATATGGGTTATTTCCCTGTAAGTGCTCAACAAACACCACTATATGCCTTGTTTTCGGCAGAGCACCTTTTGGATAATAAGGGGATGAAGGTGTTGGATTTTGTCATAAAATTCATGAATACCTGTGTTGGAACCTACACGAAAAGAAACGATGTAGATAAACTTAGGAATATAACTGTAATGCTGCCAGATGGAACGAAGCATGATGTAATAGCCTCCACATCACTATGGAACTTGTACAGAGGTACTCCCAGTATTTCGATGCCTAATTTGCTAGAATGCATGCACATGGCGTTAGAATCTTTCTTGTTTAGTTTGGTTGAAAACGAAAAGCAGCCGGATTGGGATTATGTTGAGAAAGCTCTTTGGATGATTCTACTTCATTCAAAGTCGGCTTCGCTTTATGCCGTTGCTGCAAGCCTCGCAGTAGCATATCCTGTCCGTTTGTACGACATATTATTGTTCCTCTGTCAAGATATACGTTTTATATCAATGGACTTGACAAGAAGTATCAGCGAACAACATGCAACATCAATAGAATTTGCTTATCACCGGCATCCATCTTTGCTTGAAGAAAGAAAGAAATCAAACAAACAGCCCCACCGTCAGCGATGTCTAGAAACGACTCTGTTCAATTGTCAGGTTGCCTTTGACCAGAATAATGATGTGGATTCGAAAGAAAAACTAGCAAGTGCCTATGCAGTCGTAGATCGGTTGAGGGAGCAGAAAGATGAGTTGAAGGAGATAGACAGTACCTATAAGTTTATTTTTGAGCGCATAGACTATCGTTCGATGAAGAAAGAGGACGTTGAATTGAAGAATGGTCAGAAAGGCATTTTACTGACTCCTAATTCAACACCAGAAATGGAAAAAGAACGTGCAGAACTACAAGCTTTCTCCAAGAATATGGAAGCAGTATCACTGCGTGTATGGGCAGACAAGAAATATAAGAACGGAGGTGGGGAAGTTCCAGAATACCGCTATGATAAAGATACACGATATACACTTGAAATTGTAAGAGCCGTAGAAAAACAGGTTACGGAAAGAGATGGAGATTTTTTATTGATGCCAGGTGATGAATATGTCCCGTATATAGGAAGTGCCATGCTCTTATTGTACTATGCCGACCAACTATCTGTTGAGGAGAAAGAAGAATGCTGGCAACGTTTGATGGAAGCATTGTGCTCGCCAAGGGCCATGATATCGAATAGTTTGTCAGAGGTTGGCTTATGTATGTCAGCGCTCCCTGCTGCGATGAATGTTTTTCCTGAAAGGAAGGATGAGTATGCTCAACTTATAGCAGGATATGTGGGTATTAAGGATGAGGCTGTGAACAAACGACTATGCGACATTATGTCATATGTTATAGCTGAAAACGATATGTGGCATACGCAACCAGACGTAATGGAGATCTCCTTGGAAAGATTGCGCTTAGGACTACCAGAAGAAGATTTCGCTCTAATGGATGAGAATCAAGCCGATGCAGTGTTGTGTCTATTGACTCATAAAACAGAAAAGCGTAACCTTGGAAGAATGTGCATAGAGAAGATGTCATATAAATGGCAAACAAAAGATCATGATAACTTTTTTGTACATAAGAGTCATGAAGCGGATCAAATTGCCATGTATTTGCTTCATGCTCCCAAGGATGATGTTCCTTCTCTGATAGCTCCATATGTTAAGTTAGTAGGACGAAATAATTATGATGAGCCTTTAATGACAAGTTTACTGTTATGTGCCGCCCAGTACGAGAAGTATGAAAATTTCTGGATAGCATGGTATGAACTATATCCTACCATCATTTATTATGGTAAGGCTTGTTATTATGATCGTGTTCTAAATGAATATCTGTTCAATCCGATGTTTCTCATGCAAAACTATGATGATTGGTTCCGCTTAGAAGAGAAGGATCTAGATTTCTTTAAAAGAGTGGTACATGATATTGGGAATAATCCTCTTGTACTGTTTGATTTATCGAAGGTTTTTGCTACTATAGGAAGAAACTTGCAGAAACAATCGATATCATTATTTGCTAATATTGTGGAAAACCACCAGATCAAGCTGATGGACGAGAAAGAAACTATAGTATTCTATCTTGAAAAAATTGTCAAGAGAGTTAGAACGGACTATGCTGATGAGATTAATAAGAATCAAACGCTCAGAAATGATTTGATAACAGTGTTAGAATTTTTAAGAGAAAATGATTCGACAGACTCTCAGCTTTTACTAAATAATTTGTAACTATGGCTGTACCTATCCGACATAAAGATATTTTAAAAAACTACGTGGACAATGCATCGAATGCTGCATGGGCACGTGATTTAGTCAGTCTTGCTGTTAAAACAGGTGGTGTTATGACCGACGCAGAACACATGATGGTGCTGACCGAATTTGAAAATGGAACAACTGTTCCAACTATCCCATTGCCATCGAATTATGTGGATGATGACCCGAAACTTAAGTTGCTAAAACTAACACATGTACAAGGGGTGAATGCTCTGGCTGATAATCAGGACATCATTTTCTGCGATGAAGGTATTACTCTTATTTATGGTCAGAACCGTTCTGGTAAAAGTGGGTATTTTAGAATACTGAATCAGATAGCACGGGGCGAGATAAACCATACACTATATCAGAATGTTCATGTTCCGACACCATCACCAATAGAGGTGAAACTAGAGTATTCCTTGGCAGGAATATCAATACCAGTTTTTGTGTGGAATGGAGTAAGTGTTGGACCTGCAGAAGTAAGACATTTGAAGTTTTTTGATTCACGTTATGCTACCACCTATTTAAGTACCAGGGATGGCAACACATTCTTCTTCAGGAGTCAGAATCTGATGGTCTATAAGGCAATCAATGACACATTAGATATTCTGAAAGGGGCAGGAGCGCAGTTATCCCCTACCGTTGAGGCAGGATTACGTAGCCTTTGTTCTACATCATATAGGGATAATCTGACACATGCCCTGATTGATGCTTTTCAAGATGAACTAAAAGAACTTGGCATGGAAGACCTCCAAGTATCTTTGAGTGTAGGCAACCTACTTGATGACAGTTCGATAGTAGCTATTAAGATGAGTAATGCTATGAACATTCATGGCATCCTTAGTGAGGCTGAGCTAAAATGTGCGGCATTGGCTTTATTTTTTGCTGAATGTGATTTGATGGCAGTAAAGCAGCCTATTGTGCTGGATGATCCAGTAAACAGTCTAGATGACATTTTTATTGAGCGTTTTGTTCATAGGCTTAGTAAGATAGAGAACCAAATAGTGGTATTTACGCATAGTGTACTATTTTTAGAGGCATTGACGGATATGAGACGATTTAAAGTCTATAACAGTCCCCAAGTACCAAGAAATGGTGCCACTACAAATAAAACTCACGTTCTTGTATACGATGTGTTGACCAGTGGAACAGCATTTGGCTATATACAGGGGCATGTTGAGAAGAAGACTTTGTTTTACCTTGACAAGGCAAAAGAAAAGTTGTCAGCAATGCCCGTAACAAATGAGAAAGATATTGTTGACGATTTGAGAATGGCCGTAGAATGGGCAATAGACGAAGTAGTATTCAGGGGATTGGCTCCAAGAAGATTCAAAGGTAGTGACCTAACAGATTGGGCAACAATGGAAGCTATGACAAGTATAGGCAACAATAATGTGATAGAATTGCATGATGTTTATGATCAGTTGTCTGGCATAGGTAGTCATCTGGGATATATGTCTTATGTATCAACGGCAACTGTTAGTAAGCTTCAGAATCTATATAGTAAGATAGAAACAGTTTATAGAACTGTTTATCCTTAGTTTTTTAACATGGAACTAAACCTCTAAACTATTGTATTAATAGTAAATAGATTAGATACAAGGTACAATGAAACTTGGGCGGAAACTACATTTTTCATCAGTTTCCGCTCGAAATCTAATTCCTCAATTTTTTAATCCTCAGTTGTTTCCATCATGGTATGTGAGATTCATTTTGGGAACTATTAACCCTCAGGCAATCGACATTGCATTGAAAATCAGTGGGGTTATTTATTACGTTGTCAATCTTGAAAAGATGAATATGACGAATATTAAAGTTGTCTTGTATAACTCTAATTTAGTAATGAAAAATAGCCAACTATTCATTTATCACCCATGGAAATGGGATTTTGACGATTTGGTTCTTTTCTAGATAGAGATTAGCGACTTTAATTCTTTCATTTGCAGTGCTGATAATGTTATCTTGTAGCTCCGACATTTTTTTATAATACACCAATGGACCAACCTCGCAAATTAGGTTATTATAATATGACTTATTTATAGATCTTTCTTCGATAATTCGTTTACAGTCTTTTTTCATTTGTAAAGCTATAAAAACTTTATTATCAAGCCAAAAACTATCAAATTTGTCAATATCATATAAGTAGGGGCAGCATTCGTGTTCAATTTGCCATAAATTAAAGTATTGTGTACTATCCATTATATCAACAACATGTAGGTCTTGTTCAGGGTGAGCTTTCAAAAAGAGATCAAGTTGTTTTAGGGACATTATATCCTCTTTAGGGAACTCATTATACAATGTCTTGATAATATTTAATACTGCATCAAATTGGAGTTTTGTTACGTCCGGACTGTTTGCGAATTTTTCATCTTGTGCTGTTGCTTCTATTAATATATCTTCTATTTTATTAACAATCATAGGATTGATTAAATCTTGCGGTGAACATTTCTCAAAATCATCTACAAGGTCAGCACAAACATATTCAAAACACTGGGCTATAAATTTTGCGCACATCTGTCTATTTTTATTCGGAATGAACTCCCGGCCTTTTGCCATCGCAATAAGGGAAGAGTTATCATATAAAGTACCAACAAATCCCCTTGCGTAATCTATAAGTTGTTTAATACGAAGAGGTTGTTGATATTCCTCTTTAAGGCGAAGCACACACACATGCTCTCCCTCTTCATACAATTGTCTACTAGGATTTTCCGTAATTACTATATCACTTGCATGTATTATTGAACCATACCAATATAACATTGCATGAGAATACTGGCTATTAGTTCTATCTTGAATGCATTTGGACAATTTATCGTTGTAACCTGCTAGAATAATATCCCCTGGTTGTAATCTATTTATGTCTAACTTATATTTCATTGTAAACATTATTCGGTAAGAACTTATTTTATTTTGTAAACTTTCAATTATAATCAGATGATTAATGCTATGTGATAATGGATACGGCTTAAATATTTACGTGTTTGTAGAAACTGGGTATATTATTCATGCCCCATCATCGTCTTTGTCTTCATGCTTCAGAACACCTTTCTTTTGTAAGACTAGAATTGCAACTTATAATGTGTCAGCTAATTATAATTTAAACGGTAGAAAAGTGCTTTTGTGAATTTTGAAGAAGTGAAGATATATAAAGATTAACGTTTTAAAATATCTCTGTTCTTTAGTTGTTTCATTGCTGCATCATGCCACGCGCCCCTTCATAAGAGCAACTCTCAGCACCTACTTTCTGCGCTTCTTTCAGAGCTGTTTCCAAATCTGATTCTAAGAGATCGCATATTCCAAACATTACTTTGTCTTTGAACAAATTATTAATCAAAGCAGCCGCTGTCCAATCACCAGCACCAGCGGTATCCACCACTTTTTTATTTGCAACAGGTTCCAAGTGCTTCCAATCGCCACTCAAGCGGTAGTTCAAACCCTTTGCCCCTTGCGTCTGGATAAACAGCTTATCATTATAGTCTTTAAACTGGTTAATGTCTTTTATCCTCTGTTCCGAGAACTTGACTATATCAGATACCTCAACACATTTGTTGAATAGGAAGACATTACCTCCTCTGCTGGAAGGCTCAAAGAATATCACCGTCCCCTTTTCCTTAAATGTACTGGCTAGCTTCAAGATGGCGGGTGAAACCCTGTCAAAGAAGAATACCTTTGGCACAAAGTCTATTCTCTCAATCACCTCATTCGCCTGTTTCAGTGTCAGCGACTTGAAGTCCAGATAGAACCGCCCGATATTGTTGCGCGATTCAAACTTGTGTGTGGGAACACCATCCTTATTAATGAAGTTACGCTGCACGATCACCGGTGTCTTACCGTCTTGGGTAGAAATAAAATCAGTATGTACACGGTGCTTTTTCATGTCATCCAACACTCTCACCCCGTCTTTCGTGCCATCCAGACGGGCTATGGGATAGGCATCCCAACCCATATGGGAGAGGATCATCATCACATTACCGCATGTGCCACCCACATAAAATGACACAGGGATGCGGTTTCCTTCCCAAATCAACACATCCAGACTGATCAGGCCTGCACCAACTATGATATTATTTGTTTCAAGTTCCATGTTTCAAGTATCAATATTCATACATCAGGATTAAGTCTCTCCACCAATTCCGCTTTCACCTTTTCCCACGCCACCTGAGGGTCATACTCCACCTGTGGCCCAAGAATCATTTCCGTGTCCGTCAAGAATTCCTCATCCTGTAGTTTACCGTCAATATTCAGCAAAAATTCCTTGTACGTAGGCAGGTGCGATGCCGTGAAACCCAGATACCGCTCATAGCTCTCCATCACTTTCCCTTTATCCAATTCGGGGTGCATTGACAGTATCTTCCACAAGTCAAATAAATCACGTCCCTTTCTTCGCTGATACACAGCCCTCAGTTTCGTTCCTGTCAGCTCTGCCAATTCATAGGTCAGCACGTCGCAAGCACCTTTGAACCACGAGCTATTCACCGCAAAAGGTACCCTAACCATCGGATATACCGAGAAATGCTCCTTGCTGTTAATCTCCACCTTCAAGTGAATCTCCCCCGCATCCATATCCGTCGGCTGCACCTTGAATACCAGCGTATTGTTGTGCTTCTTTTGCTTCACCACTGGCTCGCCCAGCCAAGCCAGCGCGTCCCTTAGATGGTCTATAGTCTCTTTGATGGGTTCTGCCTTCACTTGCACCAAGTCGATGTCCTCCGAGTATCTGGGCTGTGGCTTCAGATACAACTTACCCAATGCCGTGCCGCCTCTGAACGCCAGATGCTCCGCAAGAAATGCATCGCTATAAATAGATACTAACGCACGGCAGACTATCAAATCCTGTTCGATGAATTTATTCACCACCCACGGGGCCTGCTCACTCCATTCCGTAATATATCGCTCTGGTATCATAACTCGTCAATCTCGATGGTTTCGTTCACAATAATTCTCCACTTGGCGTTCCTTTCGCACCCCTCGCTGCTCTTTCCTGCCTTTAAAGGCGCATACTGGAGCACGAACCCGGAACACTTCAACAGACTGTACACTGACTCTGCCACTTCCCCTTCTTCCAGCACCTCGTCCAGAATATAGCCCAGACGCTGCAGACTGGTTACCGGCACCTCCTTCACGAAGTCAGCCGCCAAACGCCCGAAATCCAGTTTCTCTGCCAGTTCAGCCAGAACAGTGGCTGCCCGCGAAACGCTGCCTGTCTTAGCCTGATACGTCAGCAAATCCACTGCCGTCAGTTCAGGACACGACACGTTAATGTAGCCCGTCCGCGTCTGCCGTCTCTCCACGTATGCCTCAGGAATATGGCTCTTGCAGAAATAATGCGTAAGGTACTTCTCTCCCTTCTTGTCACGCATGGCGGGAGGCTCTATCATCACGCTGAACCGCAGCGGCACCTGATGTGAAGCTCCGTGATAGCTTGCCGCACTCAGCAGAGCCACATAGTATTTGCGTCCCAGGTGGTGCATCATGTCGTCCAAGTAAAACGACTGCGGCACAGCCCCGCGTAGCACATACTCATCCGGCACTATGACGTAGAAGCCGCGTAGGGGCGACATAATCCGTCCCTTGCTCACCTCCCTGGTCAGTGCCCGTGCAATGCTGCCGGCACTCATGCCAGGGAATGCCTGCGCCACCTCATCGTGTGTGAAGGTGTAATTGCCTCTAAGCGGCTTATCATATATCCAGCTTGCTATGCTCGCCATTATCTCGTGCTTGTTATTTTGTTTGCAAAGATAGACATTTTTTGTCTAACTGCGCAAACTAATAACGTTTTTCTTTTTCAATTATTACGTATTGACTAATTTTATTGACCAGCATCAATTCTCATTGTACGCTTCCCCAGTAATCCAAAGCAGAAAAGGCTCACTTGACTTATTGAGTTCCTTTAAGGCATTCGCATCCTCTATGGTGTAATCACGGGAACTGACATTATAGATGGCGACACAGTCGTTGAACTCTAAGCCAATTAACAAACCGCCCAACGACAGGAGCTTGCTTGTGAGCAGGGCGATACCAAAACAGACGTTCTCACTGATGGGCTTTAAAGTTTTCTTGTGCTCACGTATCATCTGAGATACAATACGGTAGAGTTCAAAGGGGTTCTGCTCATCAGCGTAGGTAATACTCAATGGATCGTGAAACAATTTCTCCTCAAAGAACTGGTGGTATTCCTGCATCAGGTCATCCGCTCTACGTGGACTATTATTGGATGGGAACGGCAAAACCGGGAACATATCCGAGGGTTTGAAGGTATCATAAATACCTCTCAACAATTTCACATGACGTTCCCCAATCAAGGCTATCAGAATGCAGATTCTGTCAAGAATAGCCTCAACACTCAACATAGACTTAAAACCAGGCAAAGCTTCCACGTTGTCAGTAGCTACATTGGTCTCAATGCCTTTGTCAATCTCCACATTCTCAGACACAGTGATGAACAGGTTCTTGGTCTTTTCATCCTTCATCTTGTTGAACAAGGCCTTGGCAATGTTGAAATAGAAGGCTCGGGGCAGCGAACTCACATCCAAAATCACATCACGATACAGGGTCAGATCACGCTCAGCCACCTGACGACTCATCATGGCAATGCGCTTCTCCCAACTTTGGGTGGTGTCAATCGGAATCTCAAAAAGCGAGAATCCATATTTCTTCTGGAGGGCTTCCAGCTCCTTAATGTTGTCCTTATAGAGTTTGCGGTTCTGAGCATGGTTGCCACTGTCGGGGAAATCGAAGGTGAGGCAATCCAACTGTAACCCTTTCACGTTTTCAAGTAACAGAGCCAGCGTATTGTTCATACGGGGGTCAAAGCCCTTGCCCAATAGGAACAATACCTTCTCTTTAGGATTGTCACCGTAAAACTCCTTGCAGAATTTTACCAACTCATCCTTTCCGTGGTATTTAACGTATGATTCCCATCTATACTTCATCGCAGTGTCTCTTATTTTGCAGAATGTGCCCATTGATTCAGGCGGTACAATGACAGTTTACGCCAACCGCCACGACGCAGGGGCAGGTGTGCATAGGCGCACAACCATTCGTTCAAGTAAAATACAGCCCAATTCTGATCTTTCTTACCTTGTGTACGGGGTACTTTATAAAGCAAGTTATTGGCCATACAGTCTTTCAGTAAAGTTGCCAACTCTTCATTGGTCTTGTCTTGGAACCAGAAGCCATCCTGACCATACTGGCCAGTGTTCTCTTCCTTCACGGCAAAACCACTTACCGTGCGGTAAGAATAGGTGGGGCTGAAGGTCTGCTCACGGCAATATTCAATCAGATGCATCAGGAAGGCGTAGATTTTGTTTCCACGTTGCAGTTGCTTGATGTCCTCCAAACGACTTTTGCAGTATTCGTCCACAATTTTGTTCTGGTCTTCAGGTGTAAGGTCATAACGGGCAGTATCCATGATCTTCTTGGAGAGTAGCATTTCATACATTTTGGAGGCTATGCTCAGGAATTGCTCAATATTACCGGAAGCCAGGTCAATCAGGGTCTGCTGTCCGTAATACTGTGGCAACTTACTAATTTCACCTGGCAGCAACTCTTCTGCATAGTCGTTATAGTCCTTGCTCAGAATGCCCATGATTTCCTGATAGTCATATTCAAACAGACGGGGAGCATTATCCTCACGGGAAGCGTAAATCAGTATGGCCCGGCTGTGCTTGGCCCGGTCATATGGGTCTTCCTGACTGATAGCTTTTAGACATGTCTCATAATTGGGATAGCTTGCCAACTTTTCTAGCAGGGCAAAATATCTCTTACTGGCTTCGTTATAAACCGCATTATAGTTTTCTGTGGATATCTCAGACAGATAAGTGAAAAGATCCACCCCATCGTAAGACACCTTGGAACGCATAGATGCCACGCCCTTGGCCATCTGATTGAAAAGACGCTGGGAAAGCATCTCCAGCTTGATGACTTGATAATCGCGGCCCTGAACGTTATTGTCACTCAGGATATCCTCGGTACTCAAGGTTTCCAGACGCTCCGCAACCCACAAAGTAGCATGGATGCGACGCTCAGCTACCTCACCACGGATGATGCGCTTCTGGAGTTCAGTAAGCTTATGGGCATCGTCTATCTGGAAGATAAATTCACCGCACAGAGGCTCACCCTTATAGCTGAACCATTCAGCTTTCATGGCATTCAAGGCAAACAGTTCATCGTTGCCATCAATACCATCAGCAGGCACCACAAAAGTATCCAGAAACTCACAGACCTTCCGCTCCTGCTTGGTCGCCCAATCGAGCAAATCTTTGCCCGTATAGCTTTCCCTCAGCTCCCCGAACTGGTGTATTGGATCTTCGGGGGTATAGACAATATCTTGGAGGGAAGTATATTTGATACTCGCTAGCGTCATGCAAGTCTTGAGGGTTGCCAGCACAATACGTGCATTGAGCAATGAGAGGAAATAGCGCCGCTGCTCTCTGCGGCCAAACAACTCATCGTCTTCAAGGAACTCATAGTCGCGCCCCATCAGGAGATAGACACCGCACTTCTGAATCAGACCATTATTATCCTTTACGCCAAGTTTTACCAATTTCTTAAAAATGATATTATGGCTCTTGGCCGTAACACGTTGCAGAACTGAGGGCGAGAAGAGTCGTAACAGGGTGGTCTTACCCGCCCCCGGTGAACTCAGAATATATGACAGCGTACCCCATAGCGAATCATTCGCATGGTTATCCTCCAGATATGACAAAGGCTCTACGGAAAACAGTTCAAGGAACCGCTCGTCGGTCTCAATCCTTTCAGAGGCTCGTATGGCAAATGGGTTCTTGTAATTCATACTGAGTCAATTAATGACGGCTAATACGGGGGAACAGTCCTTTAAACTCCTGGTCATTGTCGGTATCCTGCCACAGGATGGGCAGTGAATTGTTAGGCGTGTTGTGAGACAGCACCACGGGCAGCGCACACTCATCGAAGCCTAAGTAAGGTTTGTTGACACTGCCCACCTTGTAGGCTGTATCATCTTTCAAGTTTTGATGTAGATACTTTGGGTTCTCCAACACTTTCATCAGTTCAGGGTCACCGGTAATATCTGTACTTAAAGATTCATCCAACTTCTGCACAACGTGGATGTGATACTTCACCTTGTTATAACCCTGTTTATCTAAAAAGTCATCAAGCCCCTTACTAATGTTCTTCTCAGCCTTATCTGTAGCCATGCAGAACAGTATGTCAATATGAATTTCAGGTTGGTTGGCATCCAGCAGATAACTCAAGTGTAGTTCTTCCTTTTGCCCGGCAGCTATTTCTTCATCTGTACGTTCTATGTTTCTAGCACAAAGCTGGTCGATGATCTTAGATAGTTTTCCTTTGAACTTCTTCGCATTTTCATCATAGCGCACAAAACTCTTACCACTGGCCGTGAAATCGTCAATCAAAAATATGTTGCGGAAATAAGTTCTTTCAACTCCCTTCAGCTTTTTGTCTTCTCTCAAATCCAAAAGCATATCTTTGAGTTTTTTTTCATCGGGATAATAGTTGGTGAGCACCTGCTCATTGCTAAAACCAGCACTGCGGCGCAGGATGTCGGTATGAGCACCGTCGCTGAGTCCAACAACTAATGACGAACGCTTCTCAATGTCAAACTGCTTCTGAACCTTTTGATTACACAACATATAGGAAGGCATCTGGGCGTTCTCCGTAGCCTTCTTTAACAGAATAGGACGGATTTTGGAGTCGTAAAGTAAGTCCACCAGATAGTTCATCTGGGTGGAAGAGATGAACACCAGTTTCTTTTTCACGAAATTGAGCGCAGTTTCTCTATCCTCTTCATCAAACTGGTTCAGCCATTGTACCAAACTGCTCATGAAGCGAGTACCAGGCATGAAGCGGTCATATGCATCATATTTCATGCTGCCCATGAATTCGAGCTCAGGACGTTCGGAGTTTAATCCCACATAATCCCAGTCCATTACGCTTGACAATAGCAGGCTGGCTAAATTACTATTCATACACTAAACTTACATTTGATGATACCGTCACTTATGGCGAGATGGCTTAAATAATATAAGGTGGCGTCCAAGCCCTTCATACCTGACGGGGCAATGTTCCAACAACTCTTTGCATTCTTTGATACACGGTCAACGCTCAATGAAAACTTACTGGTCAGCATTTCATAATCGTTGCCTTCCACGGTTCCGTAATCACCAATACACAAGGTGTGATTAGGATCTTCTATTACTCGTAGTTTGCTCACTTCACGGAAAACCACAATATCCATGCTGTGACTGCTGCGCCAAACACGGATGCCTTTCATCTGCTTGTCCCAGATGATTTCACGGCAGGTCTCATAAACCAGTAGTGATTCCGTCTGGGTCATTTCTCCCTCAATGGACAGTTGAAGGCTGCGCTCTTCAAATTTGTAGTCCACACAGCCCTTAGGGAGTCTTTGTTTCAGTTCATCCTCCAGCACTTTAAGTTCACTGTCGAAAGGCCGGTTCTTCCATTCTTCCAGCTTTGCCTCATCGCCTAATGCCAAGAGGCAAGCACCGTTGTAGTAGCCCACCTTGATTTGTGGCCAATACTTGCAATCGATGGTGTTTATGAAAGATTCGCCTACTGACTTTCCACGGCCTGTAGCCACCACAATCTGTGCTCCGTTTTCCAAGATCGGTAGCAAAGCATTCGTGATTTCAGGACACAACCCCTTTGTGTAACGGCTTGTATGGTCGGAGGCAGAGAGAGTACCATCGTAGTCGAAGGCTACGGTGGAAAATTTGCCCCTGTTTAGCTGACGCACAAAACGCTTACATGCATCGCTGTAATGATTCCACAACGGGGCATTATCCTTTCCAGCAAGACCCAGTTTGCGGAGAACAGCCGCTTCGAGTGTCTTTTCTGAGGGAAGGATGCGGTTGGTCAACTTGAAATAGTCCAGATTGTATAGCACACGGCCATACCCTGGCACTCCGGGTTTGCCGGGGTCTATGCCACGGGCTTCGCCCAAGTTGTTGACAAAGCGGAATGCCTTCAACAGCATATCGATGGATGCTGCTGGCGTTTCCAGTTCTGTTTCTATATAGATAACAGGTACTTTCTTGGGCAGGCAACCGATGGTTTTTTGTGCCAAATCTTTTTCAACGGGCGTGACCAGTGCAATGATGCATGAGTTCTCTCCCCGCTTGTCGAACCAATGGTGACGGCCATGACCGAAGTTGCGGTAGTCGCTCAATAGGGCTGAACCTAAAGCTGCCTCTGTGAGTTTGGATTCAATATCCCATGCCACTGGCTCACCTACTGCACCATAGAGAACAATGAAGTTCTGGATGGAGGACAGTTCAAGGCTCAATGGCCTTGTGGCCAGCTCAAAGTTCAAAGTGTCATGCAGATTCAAACTTGAATCTTGAACCATGTAACCTGCCGCTTTGCAGAGCAGCGTGAACGTAGCAACCAACGAATTTGTGGCTAAGAAGCCATCTTTCTCACTAGGAATGTCCTCGCACCAACGCACCACCTTGGGGTATTGCTCTAACAATTCTTCTGTTGGATTGTTTTTACGTAGGGTCAGGCTCATCATGTCTGTCTCGTTATACTTTATGCCATACTTGATGGCATTCAGTATATCTTTGTTCTTGCCGCTGGCGCTCAAAAACAGGAGCTTGCTATTACGGATAATATTATGTCCTGCATACATCAACTGAAGTGGGGTCATCGCCTGTGCCAGCACACCGTTGCGCTGCTGGTAAAGCTGGGCTGCATAATGGCAAGCACTGAGCGAACCGCCAGAGCCGATGCACACCAGAGGAATCTGCTTATTCTCTGCAAACAGAAAGTGCGCAAGACGCGTCACATCTTGCTGCTCAGCCCATCGAATGGTTTCCGAAAGCTTTTTCAGCTCTCCCTTAAATGGCTTTCCCATAATAAAACTTTGAGTCCACTTAAAAAAGTGGCATTAATTTGATTTGCAAAGATAATACTTTTTTTTGAAATGGAAGCATAAAAATACCGTTTCGTGTGTAATTTAAGCATTTTTGTCTAAACAGCCGATTTTTGATAATTTGTTAACTTTCGGTAATGATTAGAGCCATTATTTGGGATAGGTCACCAAATAGTTACTTTCAGGAGTCTGAGATTCTCCGCAATTTGTGTAAATATCAACAACTCTTTATTGACCTCATTTGCTGGTGCAAAATACAAATAATAGTTGAATCAGCCTATCATCTTGCAGAGATTCTTTCCTCTGAGGTCCTTTATAGTTCGAAAATATTAATCGTTGAAATTCCTTTTTTAGTTATATCAAACTACAAAAAGATGAAAATATAATAGACTAATGGTTAAAAATTCATAAAAATCAGCCAGATAAACATACTGATTGGTATTTTATGTGTTTATTATTCGTATATTTGCTGTTGAAATAGTGTTTAATCATTAATTTAAGTTTATATGGAGTACATAATGGATCATATTAAAGAGATATGTGAATGCATATCCGTATTTATTGGCTTAATCGGCTTGTTCATGGCAGTCAATGAATATCGCAAATCAAACAAAGTAAAAAGAGCGACGTATATTGACCAGCTAACAGAGCGATTAAAATCGGATCAGGATATACGAGATATGATATATGTTTTTCAATATGACGAATTTGAATATACAGAAGATTTTCACGGAAGTGAATTGGAAAAGAAAGTTGACAGAGCTTTGCAATATTTCTCGTACATCTGCTATTTAAAAGAAAAGAGAATAATCACTAACGATGAATTTATGTTCTTTGAAATTGACATTTCTCAGGCATTAAGATGTAAAGATTTAATAGAGTATTTATACAACTTGTATCATTATGAGTGTGAAATAGGGAATTACGATCCACAAGGAAATGGTATTGAAAACTATTCATTTGGCAGTCTTATAAGATATGGCAAACAGAAAGGAATTATACCAGATGACTTCTTTATAAAAGAGAAAGGTCACAAGCACTATTTAAATTTTAATTTATAATTCTGATATCACTATATTCTATTTAGATTCACAATAGAAATCAAGACAAACAAAACAATTCATTTTCACTTTAAAACCACAATTATGTTAAAAAGAGATTTTTTCATTCCTCATGACAAACTTAGAGGAACAAGACTGGAGTGGCTTATCACGGATGATACGCCAATTGAGAGTACTTTATTTTTCAATCTTTGGACATCATGTATGGGCATTGCTGTCAAGGTCCTTAAAACAAACTATTTCAAAGGTATTGTCAATGGTGACCTTGATCCGAACAACTATGGTCAACTTATGGTCCAAGATGCTTATTATTGCTTCAATGGTCAGAATGATTATGTCACAGGAGCAACTTGTGCGGATAATGATGATTGGAAAGTTTTCTACAACCAAAAGGCCGACAGTTATGCGAAGTATAATAAGACATACCACGACGATTGGCATATCCATGACATAGAAAGTGTAACACCTGGTGATTCCATAAAGGAGTACGCACAATACGAGGCATATGTAGCAGGATCACTTGATTCTCCATACCTTAGTGTTGTTATGTTGCCATGCGAGTATCTTTGGAACTGGGTTGCCAATATTATTGATGGATATACCCCTGAAGACTCAATTTATCGATTCTGGGTAGATTGGAACAAAGGAGAGCCAAATGGCGCCATACAGATGGCACAGATGCTTGAGAAATATCGTTCTGAGATCGATGAAAAGAAAGCGATGGAAGTATTTCGCAAAGCAATGGAATATGAGCTACAAGTATTTACTGACGCATGTCAGCAAACAAACCAAATATTAACTAAATAAATTTTTGAATTATGAACAATTTAGAATCAACAAGCAGGTCTTTCAATCTTCCTGGCATCAAAAAGGGGATGTACATGTGCTGGAATATAGTAACCCAGTGCTGGAATGATGTAAGAGTAGTTATCAAGGATGAATGTAAAACCTATGTGGATGAAACAAAACCATTTACGACAAGTGGAAATTTGACCAAACTCTCTATGGGTGATGCATTTGTTCAGGGCGACAATCTCACTATAGAATTCTCGTCTACCAAATCTAACAGTTTTGATCGTAGTGTCAGCAATGGCGATATTACTGATGCTGAAAACAACGTTATCGGACATGTAACTGATATTTGCATTGAAGATAATGGTGGTAGTATAGATTTCAATGATGTATATGCCAATATCGTGGCATGGAATAAACAAGGTTAATAATACGAGATAGTCATTAGTGGAACAATCTGTGTTTGACTATGCCAACCATGGATTATCAATATGATGAAAACTTCTATCAACTCCTGCGCCTGTCAGTCTGATTGGTGCAGGAGTTTCTTGTTGACATAATGCAATTTACCATGAAGATCATCAAATAAACTGTCCGATTTATACATTTGCTGATAATAATACGCTTTAGTTGCGCTAAATTCAGAATAAAGTCGTATCTTTGTACCCGCAAAAATAATTGGATAATGGAAACAGGATTTAACAATAGCAGTTTAAACCTCGAAACGCTGCGGGAGTTCTGCAAGCGGGAGGGTGAGGTTGTCAAATACAATAAGGGTGACCAGATGGAGCGTGAGGGCGACCCCACCCGTTGGTTCGCGTTCGTTGAATACGGGTGTTTCAAATATCTGACTTATGGCATTAGTGATGACAAAGAGCACGTAGTGTGGTTCTCATTTAAGGATGAATTCGTAGGTGATTATCCAGCCTGTCTTAGTGGACTTCCAGCGCAGATTACCATCAAGGCCACAATGCCCAGCCGCGTGATCAGGGTCACAAGTGAGCAGTTGAATCAGTTCTTTGACCAAAACATTGAAACAATGGAATTACGTAGTCTCATTGCTGAGCACATGACCAGCCAATTCCATTTGCATTATCAAAACCTATACTGCGCCACGCCACTCGAGCGTTACGAACTTCTGCTACAGCGTTGTCCCGGCATCGTACAGGATATTGCAATGCAGGATATCGCTTCGTACCTCAATATCACGCCTGCTTACCTCGGCAAACTGCGTAAAAAATCACTTTCAATATGATGGCTTAGACTTCAAAAGCGAAGACCATAAGTATTGGAAATCAGAAACAGATAATGATAGAGTCCTTTTAGGACTTAACACGATATAGACGCTCATCGCCACTACCATGGTCGCCTATGTTAGGTTAATTCCGTGGTATCTATAGTCCGGAATCTGAGACCTTAAGAAAAGAAAGAAGTGCTACAACTTAACAATAGCAAGAAAGGCATTTCAAATTCCTTTTTCTTTACAGACAATGCATGATGATGATACATATAAATTTTGTGCAAAAAGAAGTTCCTCAGATAGAAAACGCTTTTAAAATGTCTCCCATCTGAGGTTAAAACATAACAGGAAATTACTTCAATACAATTTAAGCAACATTACCTATAAATTTTTACATATGATTGTATAATTCCACAAAATGTCTTTTAAATATCAGATATAGAAGATATCAATTTAAGTTTGTTTATATCAGGCTTGTTATCTTTGAATGGGTTGTAGTCCAGTTCGGAAAGTTTAACAATCTTAAAATTGTTTGTCAGAATACTTGGAGGAACTAGAAGCTCAAAGTTCTTATCAGAATCTGCATAACATCTAAATGCATAATTCATTTTACTTAACATATACATAAAACCAAACTCGAGGTCTTTAGGGTCTCCCTTTATAAGATCGCGAACGGATTCCATGATTGCTTTTCGTACTTCAATATTTTGTTCAATCTTTGAGAATTCTTCGTTTGTGCAATTTACGTAATCAAAACTATTTTCTACAATAAATTCAAAGACATAAGATGTTTCTTCTGCATATCCAAGAGACACATTTATGTCCTCTGCCAAATACAAACAATCAGACCAGTCTTTTAGATCCTCGTTGTCACTATGTTTTATTTTTTCTACTAATTGTTTCAAAAGTTCTCCTGTACTATCTGAAATGTTCTTTAGTGAAGATTTTTTTGATAAATGAAAAAAATGTTTCTTTTCTTCGATTTTTTCTATTTTACACATAATTGTAATTTATTCTCCCTTACTCTATCTTAGGCTTTTCAGGAACCGCCTTTTGTTAATTAAATCTCTGTTGAATAGCTTATTTACTACTTTTTCATGATCGTTCATATTTAGCTTCCTACTCTGTTTACTATTGGGCTTTTCGGAACCTGCCAGATTGATTTTATTGCAAAAATACTCTTTGTTGACTATGTGAAGAAATCTGTTTTTCATGCTACAGTTTAGTCCACCAAGACACATAAAAAACTCCTGCATTGTCGTAAGTGACCAATGGCAGGAGTTCTTCTTTATAATCGTATGAACAAAAAGATAAGACAGAATTCGACGAACTATCAGGAAGTTCAATTTATTGCTTGTACTTCATGTATGCTTTCTGCAGTTTCTCGTCGTATTTGTTCTGTGCATATTGAGGACCATTGTAGTGTCGGGCAAACTCCGTCCAGTTAAGCGTACGGAGATAATTGTCCCAACCGTTGGATTTCAGAAAAGCCGTGAAGAGATCGAGTTGACCTCCTTCGTTGGCACACATCTTCTCGACAAACTCTCTCGCATTCTTACATCTGCAAGCCTCATAGTTGAACCCCATAATCTGGAACAGTCCCCAACTTGCAGAACAGGCAGCAGCTTTCTCATGGATGGCGAGGGCCTTTTTCAGACGCTCGTATTCACCCATACCACCCTTGTAATGGCTCTTTGTCCATTTTGGATAGAGAATATCCTCGTTGCCTTTTACATAGTCTTCCGGGCTAAGACCATATTTTTTGAGTTGACTCCAGAAGATATGACCTTCAAAGAGAATAGCAGGACGACCAGGGGCAAAGAAACCGCCACGGCCTCCTGTTTCCACCTCCTGTACGGCTTTCACGGCAGCCACTTCTACGCCCAGGATCTCTGCGCAACGTTTGAAATCCTCCTCAGTAAGCCGAAGGGTAGCCGTTTGACGGGCATTCTCGTCCTGCAATTTACTCCATGTGCCTTTGCCGACAATACCGTCAACAGCAAGTTTATTCTTACGTTGGAAATCACGTACCATAATGTCGGTCTGCTCGTCAAAGAGTCCCGTCTCATCGACTTTGTACCCCCATTTGTTGAGAAGTTGCTGCAAGAGTACAACATCACTTCCCATTGATCTTAATTTGATAGTTTGCATAATTCTTATTGTTTATGTTCAACATCGTTTAACACACCTCGTTGGTAATTGACAGTGTCATCACCTGTGACAGCTTCATAGAGATTGATCTGCCTGATGTCAGGAACCTTTTTCATCTTTACATCAATGACACCCAGCCACTCCTCACTTGTTGGCTGAAGATGGATAGTCATCTTAAAAGTGTCCAGACTGGAACTTATTGCTGTCCATATTACATCCGTTCCAATATGCTGCGTATCTGTTTTCAGTCCTTCAGTCAGATTCAGGAACTGCATTTCAGCGTCTTCCACATTGTCAACGACCTTGTAACATGTCTTGAGATCATATTCTTCTTTGTCTTCTGTAAATGTCTGGAGTCGGTCCCGTAATCGTTCCGTCTCAATCTGCTCTTCCTGTTGTGAACGTCTGTTTGTCCATTCTTGTGTTGCGATGAATATTCCTGCTATGGTAAGCAGAAGCACCAGCGCGAAGATGGTGATGATTTTCTTCATAAGTTTGACTCTGTTTTAATAACAGCCTGACAATTATCGGCTGATGATTACTGTTTAGTATTAAGTCCACCACTCGATTGTCCCTTACATACCTCTCCCGCATGGTCAACTGCTGATTTTCGTTAACTTGGACATAATATATCAGACAATCACTGGCCATGTGGTGCGTAATATTATCAGGGCATACGGAAGGCAGTCTGATTAGAAATAGATAGGCATCCGTCATTGACATTACCTCGCCTTTCCATGAGTTTCTGCTACCGTTTTTCCTCAACTTCATCACTTTTCCTTTGGAAAGAGTTTCCAAATGGCTGATGAGCAGTTCGCCGTATCCGTCATTCCCTTCAACTTGTACAGTAGTATCTTCTGTTTTATGGAAGAGTCTTTTCAGCCATCGAGCCAGTGAACACAAAACACCCATTACAACTATTTGCTAAAGTGACTTGTATCTTCTACCCTTCGCTGAGCTTCGTCCACTTTTGCCAGAATCTTCAGGGCCTTGTCCGACTTTTTCTTGTCAATGAATAAACTCAGTCCACAGACAGGACAATGCAAACTCCTGGCAAACAACAACTGATGAATTGAAACAGGGATTAGTTGACTACAGATTGGGCATTGTATGCCAGGCATACGCTGTAGTTGCTGTTGCATTCTTGGTTTTGTTGGAATCATAGCTTTCTTCTGTTATTCAGTTACCAATTCTTCTTCCTCTTCTGGAGTATCTTTCATGTCTTCAATCTGGAGATTGTTGGTAGTCAGGTTCAGCAAATTCGACAAACCACCAGGCATGTCTGCTTGCTGCATCTTTACTTTTACCTTCATGTTAGCGGCAAGTCCCTGTCTGATCTTCTTTTCCATATTGCCCTCAATATTTGAAGCGGCCATCGACACCCTCAGTTTGACGCCCTCTGGTATCTGGTCTTCCCCATCATTCTTACCCTTCAAAGAAAAGGTTGAATATTTGTCGGCACTGACCGCATCGATAATCTGAATGTCAAAATCGAAATCTGCTTCCTTCACCTGAAGCAAAGGCAGCGGCACCAATGTCATCAGTGGGATGCTGACGCGCTGTTGTCGTTGTGTTCCGTTATCCTGTACATTGTAGGTGAACTCCAACATCCTCAAGTTCCCAACTTCTCCCGTTTCCGGATTATAGGAATCGAATGCCAGTTCATAGAGATAACTAAGATATCTGCGTGTTGACATGCTATCCGCATCTATCGTAGCAACCAGTGGACCGGAAATCAGATCCTTCAACTCCATGATCTGTTTACTTACCTTGTTATATTTCGTTTCCATAAGCGAGATATTTTATTCGTCTTTCAAATATATATTAATGTTGTTAGGTGACACCTTGAAGCGTAAAGTATGGATAGCATCCTCAGGCAACTTTGCCAGTTCTTCCGATGACACACAGACATCAATCGAAGGCATGAGGCGCTTGCGCTTGACATTCACATCCTGCAATAAGGCGGGAAGCCCTTGCTCAACAGCAGTTCTCATAGCCGCCTTTACTTTCTCGTCGTACTCACCGTTTACATTCTGATCAAGCATCTCCCGTATATCTCCATGGTTGAGCAGGGAATCCTCTCCAACACTTAGGACAATTCGTGCCAAGGTCTTTTCATTGATAGAGCCGTCATCTTGAATGATGGCAGTGTACTCTTTTTGAATAGCCCTTTGAATCTTACGGCTCAAGAAAGCACTAAAATCACGTTTTGTCTTCTTGTCGTCCTCCAGAGTTTGCAAAGGAGCGGTATCTTCTGTTACCCTGTCTGGTAAGACTTCATTGAATATGGGGATGGCACTGTCGAGAAGCAATCTGGCGCAAGACTTGGAGATACGCTTTTCAATATCGCGCAAGGCTGGGAAATTGATTTCGTACTGCTCTACTTCGGCTGAAGAGTCTGTGATGCCATACTGGATGCAAAGATCCATCTCGCCTAAAGCCACAGCAGGCAGGGCAAAGCTGTCAAGTCGTCCATATTTGCTATAGATGTCTTTCAGTGCTATTGAATACATATTTGCCTGATGTTGGGCAAAGACCATATCCCGAAGGATAGAACTGATAATAGTGCTTAACTGAGCCATAAGTTTCAATTACTTTAGATGATACTTGTTACTAAGCATTACCTTTTTCCTTCTGGGCTGATGACACTTTTACGCTCAGCGTTCTGCTGCCAGCCGTGACGGTGTAAGAGCCCTCCTTAGTCAGATCGAATACCATATTGTCTCCATCCTGCACACCGGCAACATCACCATCACCAGACTTCGCCTTGATGGCTTTTGGCTCAAAGAGACCCTTCGGACTCTTATAGGTAGCAATGAGCTTCACGGACTTGCCGTCTGCAGGCAGGACAATGTTGGTCTCACTGACTTCAAGCGTACCTTCAGGATCGCTCACATCAAGAGAACTGCCAAGTAGTTCGAGCACCTTGGCGAGACCTGCTGGCATACTATCCTGTCCGGCCTTCACGGCCACGTCCATGGTGTACTCCACACTGTACTGTGAACTCTGGGTGGCCTTAGAGTCCTTCTTCGACGAATAGTTTGCCTTCATGTTTGCCTGGACGCTGAACGGCCCCCAGCCGACCTTGGCAGAGATGTCCGCTCCTGCTTCGAGGGATGATGAAGAACTGGTTTCGGAAACAGAGGATGACGAAGCGGAGATATTGGCCTTGAAGTTGATGTCAATATCATGAATGGCGATATACGGGATAGGCACTATCGTCAGCAGAGGAACATTCAACTGCGCCATGCGACCATTCTGCAGAAACTCGAAGGTCACATTCACTGCTTCTTTCTTTCCAGTCTCAGGGTCTGTGTTCAGACCGACTTCCTGAATGAACTGCCATGATGTCTGCGCAGCCATAGCCTGCGCTTCAATACAAGCTTTCAAAGGTGCTCCGATAATGGAGCCAAACGGTATCGCTTGCAACGCACTGGTTGCCACTTGCGATGGAGTTGAATCAATTGGCATAATTTTCTTTTTTTTAATTGTAAATAATGTTGTTAATGCTGAGCCGGACTTCAGTTTTGCTGGCAAAGTTAGACTTATTTGCCGAACTGTCAATTATGTGTCCAACGTTAATCATTATCATCCACCGTATTTTTGTTTTCTCTTTTCTACAACTCTTTTTCTTGATCCAATAAGAATAAAACTTTTCCTTATTGTCTCTTGATAATCCCTGCCAATAGTAATATCCCTATCATCTATCATGCGCACAAAATTACCAATATACCTGGATACGTGTTCCAGATTGATGATATAGGAACGTTGAATACGAATGAACAAATCTGGAGAAAAATACTCTTGCACCTCACACATGGGTACGGAAACGGTGATTTTGCTTTTGTCGACAAGATGAATAACACAATAGTTCCTTGAAGCTTCCAGATAAATCACATCATGTATGGATACCCTACGATATCCAAAATTATCCATAACAAATACATGTACATTATTCTGTACCATTTCATTTTTTACGTTTTGCTTAATTTTCATACTCTTTTAAAAATAGTAACTATTATGCATGGCAAAAGTACTTATTTTAAAAATACTACCCAGTATTCGTCCAACAACATACATAATTATCCACCGTATTTTTTTCAAATTTGTCCGTTTTAGCAGTTGTTTTGCCTCTGAGTGGATAGATCTGTAGAGTAGTGGATTTGTCTTTGCAATGCCATGTATTTTTGTATTTTTGCCCCAAAACATATCGATAAATATGTTATTTCTGAAGATTTTATCATAATTAACATACCATACGTTATTATTAATAATTAAATATGTATCTTTGCAAATGAAAACAGATGATTATAGAATAGAGACTACCCACTTCGACGAAATGAAATACAAGAGTTGGGGCTTTCGGCAAGTTAACCAGAGACCTTTTATAGTATTCTCTGAAACATTATTTGGCGATATCTTGTAATGAAGGAAATATGCAACGAACAATTTCTTAAGTAAAATGAAACTTTTTTGTTTGTTACACATCTTATTACGAATAAAATATGTACCTTTGCAGCGGTGTTTTGCAAAAGGCACTAATTATATTGCTCAATTTCTCCGACGAACTGCGACCTCGAACGAGATTAACGAGCAAACCTACATACATGGAGTATGCGCTTTAGGCGCAGACTCTTCCATAGTATGTAGAGGCTGTCGCAGGCCTGTCGGAGAATATGGATGGGGCCTGCGCTTTCTTTATGCCTTTGAGTTAGTGCTCTCCCCACAGAGTTTGGATGAGAGAATTAACAATAAATACAAAATACAATAAAGATTTAACCATTATGAGAAAACAGATTTATTCTCTGCTGCTCTCGGTATTGCTCAGCATACCTTTGGGCATGAAAGCGACCATCGTTGATGATCCTGGTGTTTTTAACTTTTCTCCATTTTACGATCCATCATCAGGTGTCATTGGTTTAGCAGTTACGTTTTTCCCTTCAGAAGAGGGAGACACGGTTTATATTCCTGATTATATCTATGAGAATAATCAGTACAAGTATGTAGTTTGCATTAACACGGGTGCATTTTTTGACTGCAATGCAAAATACATTCGTCTGCCAAATCACCTAAGATTTATCAGGGACAACGCTTTCCATTATTGTTGTTCTCTGACAACTTTGGAGTTTACAAACGACATTAGTGAAATCGACTTCGGGGAAATCGATGATATTGTTGGTGGCTGTAACTATGTGGACGAAATCATAGTGCCGAAAGAATATATAGACAATTATATCGACGACCCAGAAGACAGATTCTTTGGTTATTATTTAAATAGCCAGTTAAAGTTCTGGTACACTCCTGATTTTCCTGTATGGGACACGTTTAGCGCCAACTACAATTTCAAAGTTGAAGATATGGATGCATATGGATACAATATATTACCTAATAGTAACGAGGTGGTACCAATTTTACTATCTGGAGTCATACCAGCCAATCGAGGAGTACTCATAAAAACCAACGGATTAACAAGAGGTAAAATTGTAAAAACTCTAGAGCTTTCAAACAATATAGTATGCTCTACTTTGACTCCACATTTGAATGGAGGTTATGTGTCAACAGGAACACCACCTATTAAAAATTATATTTTATATTATGATTATCATTTTTACCAGGCAAATGGTTATTTGGCAGGTAACAAAGCTTATTTAACTGTGAACAATGGTTATGATGAATATTTTATACCGACTAGTCTTTCTTACTGATATGAAAAAAATGACGCAAACATTCCATCTCATCCTTACCCTCGCCACGGTGCTCACGATGGCGCAGACGGCGTGGGCGACAGACAACGAAACAAAGACGTTTACCCTGTCTTCGGTAACAGGTAGCAGTAATCCTTTATCGTACGACGGCAAAGTTTTCCTCAGCGCACAAGTTGGAACTGTCGGAAACGGCAGTTTCATTAGCATGTCTACACCTTCGTCAGGTAAAGTCGGAACCATCAGACTATATCCGCGTATCAGTGGCAAGGTGAAGTCTCTGTCATTTAGCAGTGCTCAGGTAATGATGATAGAAAGCAACGGCGAAGGGTACGTTAAAATCGGAAAGAGCAGCACGAATAATTGGACTAACTCCATCTCGCAAGAACAGATATCGTGGGGCAGCCTTTCATTTACTAACGCCAGCGGCATACAACTTGAAAATGAGAAAGACTATCTCGAAATCGAGCTTTACAACCCAGTCAGGAATTGCAATTTCAATATGCAAGGCACACTCACCATTACCTATGAGCCGACACCGTCAAACCTGACACATGAGCACGACTTCACTTACGAAGTCACAAATTCTGGAAACACACTGACTGCTACGTGTGGCGAGGGCGACGAACTGACATGTACACTCACTAACCGCCAGATTTCGACAACGATAAAGGCTGACAATGCAGTAGCAAACGGGCTTAGTTATGTTGCACTGTTGCCAGACTTCGGACTGTTCCAAACGGAAACGGGAGCCACAAAGGGCGATTTCACCTACAAAAATAAAGGCACCAACGAAAACCTCGGCACAACTGGTCCCACGCAGACCGGCTACTATACCGCCAGCATAGTCATCACTGCCGGAGGTACAAACCATACGCTGTCTAAGGACTTCCACCTGGGCACCTTTTGTTCCATTAACCCCAACTATCCGCAGTTCACTACCGACAAAGATGGCAATTATGCTATGGACGGCGAGACGGTCACCCTCACCTTCACGTCGAAGTTCGGCGAGACATTGACAGGAGTGACCGCGACGGGCGCAACCTCGGAAAGTGACATCACGTTGACTGCGGCGGGTGCCAACACCTATACATTCACTATGCCCGCTGAGGGAGTCAACATCGGTGCAACGTTCTCAGCACCCGATGCCAGCCACTTCGAGCAGAACGGCGACACCTACACCATCAAGACTGCCAACGGCTGGGGCTGGTTCTGCTTTGCCACAAACTACGACTTGGCTCCCTATGGCTTCAGCGGCAAGATCGTGAAACTCGCTGGAAATGTCAGTTCATCGGAGATGGCAGGCAAGAGCGGTCACCCGTTCAAGGGCACGTTCGACGGACAGAACCACACACTTACCTTCAACCGCACTGCCGCCGAGGACTTCTGCGCCCCGTTCCACTACATCAATGGCGCCACCATCAGCAACCTTCACGTCAGCGGCACCATCACGGGCGGCAACTATGAGCACTTGGGCGGTCTGGTGGGCCGTGCCGAGGGCAATATCACCATCAATAACTGTCGCGTGAGCACCGAAATCAGCACCACAGTCAGCGGCAGCGCCCTTCACGGCGGTGTCATTGGCGATTGGAATGGCACTAACGCTATCTGCACCGTCACGGGCTGCGTCTATGACGGACTGATTTACAACCCGAACCAGGCTGGCGTGACCACCTCCTGCCACGGATTCATAGGATGGGACTATGGAAATTACGGGACCGTCACGTTCACCGACTGCCTCTTCGCCCCCGCTGCATACGGCACGGGCAAATACGCACTGGGTGGCAACTGCTTCACGTTCGTCTATCCAAACAGTGACCCGACCTACAACATGACAAACTGCTACTACACCAGCATCCTCGGCAAGAGGCAGGGTCGCCCCGCAGCCACGACGACCGTCGCGCCCGCCAACCTCGGTAATGCGATGACCGACCACGGAATGGTGAAGGGCTACAAGAACGGCTTCCTCTACAACGGCAAGTACTACACGCCGAAGTACGGTGACGCAGTGGTTGAATACCGCTTCAATGACGGGAATGAGAGGGCCGACGTGACCATCAACGGCACAAACAATCAGGGAACAGGCATCAACGTCGTGGGCGTGAACATCACGGAGGAGGTAGGCAATATCAAGAGCGTGACCTACAACCGCCCGTTCAACACAGCACAGGCCGCCACGGTGATACTGCCGTTCACCTATATCTGCAACGACGACGAGGGCGGCAAGTTCTTCGGCTTCAAGGAAGTGGTGTACGTCGAAGGCTTGCACAAGTGGGTCTGCACGATGCAGGAGCCGGGCAATACGGCAGTAACCGAGTTGACGGCCAACACGCCGTATCTGTTCATGCCGAGCGAAACGAAGATGAAGTTCCCGAACATCTCGAGCATGACGGGCGGAGTCGTGACGCTGCTGCCCACGACGGCTAACGACGGTCTCTATGGCGGTGCCACGACAAATGCCGCATGGAATTTCTACGGCACGTACAAAGGGAAGAGTTGGGCAGTTGCCAGCAATGACTACGGCTTTGCTGCCCAAAGTGGCACCGAGGCTGGTGGCGGGGCAACCGTTGATGCCGGGCAGTTCGTCCGCTTCACCACGGGTGCCTTCATCAAGCCCATGCGCTGTTATCTGTCGTATGTCGGCACGGATGCCCCAGCGCCGGCACGTGGCTTGACCCGCTCAGCCGCTGCCACCGACGACCTGCCCCAGAGCATCATCGTGCGCCTCGTCAGCCGCAACGGCGAGACTACCGCCATCGGCGAGATTGACACCAAGACGGGCAAGATGACCTTCGACAGCGAGGCATGGTACACGCTCGACGGTGTGCGCCTGAGCGGCAAGCCCAGCACCAAGGGCATCTATATCAACAATGGCAAAAAGGTCGCGATTAAGTGAGAGAAATGAGAGCTCGCTCACATTTCCGAGCGTGAGCGAGCTCGAACGAAGTTCAAGATTGTAATCAAGTAAAGGAGGACACAGCAATGAAAAAGAAATATAAGAAGCCATCTGTGAGAGTAATCGAACTGCAGCACAATTGCCAGATACTGGCTGGCAGCGGCGACCCCACCAGGAACGTCCCCTGGTGGGACGGCGAGGGCGATTGAAAACTGCAAGGATTATTCATGAATCATCAAGAAGAGCAACATTTCTACAAACTCCTGCGCCTGTCATTAGGGCTGACGCAGGAGTTTCCTGTTGACGTGGATGCCGACGGATGGCGACGATTGTATCAGACAGCGATACGCCAGTCGCTCGTCGGTGTCTGCTATCAAGGCGTGTGCCTGTTGCCAGAGGGCAGCAAGCCGCCTGCAGAGATTGCCATGCAGTGGGCCAGCGAAGCAGAAAGCATCAAAGGGATAAATGAACTGCTATATCAAGAGGCAGCACGGCTGACACGGGAGTTTGAAGAGAAGGGCCACCGGACAGCGATACTGAAAGGACAGGCCAATGCGCGGCTCTATCCCGATAAGCACGCACGACAGCCCGGGGATATTGACATCTGGGTGGAAGGTGGACGGGAGAGCGTATTGGCACTGCTGCCCAATCATCCGAAGGCTGCGTATCACCATGTGCATCTGCCAAAGAACGAGCAGGGCGTGACGGTGGAGGTGCATTTCCGCCCATCGTCTGGAAACTTCAATCCGATCACGAACAGAAGGCTTCAACGATGGTTGGAGCGAGAGATACTTCTTGTATCACAAGTGGAGGAAGGCTTCTGTGTGCCGTCTGTCAGGTTTGCACTCGTAATGCAGTTGGCTCATATCCAGCGTCATTTCCTCAGTGGCGGTATCGGGCTGCGACATGTGTGCGACTACTATTGGCTATTGCAACATTCAACAGTTGAAGATCGACGTATCGTATCGAGTATAATTAGGTATTTTGGTCTGTGGCATACAGCAATGGCACTGATGTGGGTACTCGGTGAGGTGTTGCGGTTAGATAAAACGCTTATGCTGAGCGTTCCTGACAGTTATCGGGGCAAGTGGATGCTGCGCGAGATGATGGCGGGCGGCAATTTCGGATGGTATGCCCAGCGGCAGCAGTACAGACTTTTGCGACGGGTGTATGAGAGCAAACGGCGGCATCTGAGGCTGATGAAGTTTGACTTATGGGAGGTGTTCTGGCTGGAGGTGAACTACTGGAAGGCCATTGTACGGACGCTGCCTACACGCATCAGGTATAGAACCCTATCATTAAGAGACATTCCAAGATGAAAGAGACCAGATATTACGAGGTGGCGGGACATCGGTTCTGCGTCAGCGGCGAGGGAGAAGGCTTTGCCAACTATGAGCCGTTTGCCTGTGCTGACGGTGAGACCGTGTTTGCCTGTGCTGTAGAAAGCGGTGATGCTCCTGAATATACCGAGGAAATGCGACAGGAGGATGAGGGACAGACGATTATCTGCGGACATACGATAGCAGGTGAAGCGGTGTTTGAATTTCATTGGTGGGGCGTAACGGCTGGATGGCTCGTCTGCTCGGACGATTATAGCGAGGGGCGGCTCATCACGACGGGCCGTAACGTGAAGATGGCGATAGACAATGCACTGATGATTATGTTCGCCCTGGCTACGGCAGACAAGGGCACGGTGCTGTTCCATGCGGCTGTGGTGAGTTACGAAGGTCGTGGATATATGTTTCTCGGCCCAAGCGGTACGGGAAAAAGTACTCACGCCAGTCTGTGGCAGCGGTATATAGCGGGCACGGCATTGGTGAACGATGATAACCCGGTGGTGCGTATCGACGAGGATGGTTCAGCGAAGGTCTATGGCTCGCCTTGGAGCGGCAAGACTCCTTGCTATCGCAGCGTGCATTATCCATTGGGCGGTATCGTCTTGCTGAGTCAGGCACCCTACAACAAGATACAGCGACTGAGCGGTATCTATGCCTATGCGGCTCTGATGGAGAGTATCAGCGGCAAACGGTGGGATGAGCGCATTGCCGACGGGCTGCACCAGACGGAGAACGCGCTGGCATCTTCTATCCCCGTTTGGCATCTGGAATGTCTGCCCGACGAAGAGGCGGCGAAACTGTGTAACGAAACCATTACGAGATGACCGACAACGAGATCATAGAGGAAGCCATCCGGCTGGTGAGGGAAGGCGTGAGCGTGACATTGTCCGTGAATGGCAACAGCATGCTGCCGTTTATCATCGGGGGCAAGGAGAGCGTTATCTTGCAGAAGCCTGAATTGCCGAAAGTCGGTGACGTGGTGCTGGCATGGGCTGACGGCTATCGGTATGTGGTGCATCGCATTGTCCGTATTGATGGTGAACGGGTCACACTGATGGGCGACGGCAATCTGGTGGGTACGGAGCATTGTCTGCTCAATGACATCAAGGCTCGTGTGACACATGTGGTGGATGCGAAGGAGCGTACACATTATTTATATAAAGGGTGGCGGAAGTCGGCTGCAAAGATATGGTTCCGACTGCGCCCTATGAGAAGATATTTATTGGCAATATATAGACGATTATGAGAATAAAGAAAGGATTTGTGCTGCGCGAGGTGTGCGGTGAACGTGTGATTATGGGTGAGGGCCTTGGTGCCATCAACTTCGGTAAACTGCTGGCTCTGAACGAGACGGCGGCATGGTTGTGGAAACAGGCTCAGGAGATGAGCGACTTCACCATTGAAACGCTGGCTGAAAGGCTCTGCGAGGAATACGAAGTAACGGCAGACGAGGCAAAAGCCGATGTAGCGGAGATTATTGCCGACTGGCAGAAAGTGGATGTAGTGGAATGAAATACATCTCATGGTTGTGGCGGAATTCATGCGGCATCCGTTGGAATACGATAGTGCGCATCGTGGCAGGCATCGGGCAGGTGGTGCTTGGTCTGCTGATGGTGTGGCTCAGCAAGCGATTCATTGACGAGACCATCCGCACGGGAACGGCTGACGATGTACTGAGGATGGTTGCGCTGTTGGTACTGACCGTCGTAGGCGGTGTGGTGCTGCGGCAGGTGGGCTACTGGCTCACGACCTCTGCGAGTGTCCGTCAGACCAACGCCCTGCGCTTGCGTATCTTCAGTAGTCTGTTCCACCGTCGGCTTTTCGATGGTGAGGAATTGCATTCGGGTGACATTACCTCGCGACTGGCAAAGGACATCGAACAGGTGAGCAATGTCTGTACCGACACGCTGCCCCAGATAATGATCACAATGATACAACTCTGTGGGGCATTCCTGCTGATGCGCTGGTTTGATGCACGGTTGGCATGGGCATTGCTGTTGCTCACGCCGTTGGCTATCGTCTTCGGCAAACTGATTGCGAGACGGCTACGGCAGATGACCCTCGACATCCGACAGGACGAAAGCCGCATCCAGATGCAGGTGCAGGAAGGTATGGAGCATAATGCCGTGTTGCGCTCGTTGGGTTCGGAGCAATGGGTGACCGACAGGCTCGACTCCATGCAGCAACGACTGCGAGGGAACGTGATGCGACGAATGAGGTTTACCGTAGTCACACGGCTCATCATGGGTTGCGCCTTCGGACTCGGCTATCTGTTAGCATTCGTCTGGGGAGGTATCGGACTGCGAAACGGTACGATAACCTTTGGCGTGATGACGTCGTTCCTGCAACTGGTAGGCATGATTCAGCACCCAATACTGCAACTGCTGAACATGGTGCCAGGGGTGATACATGCTACTGCAAGCATTGACAGGCTCTGTGAATTGGAACAGACAACACAAGCCCCAACTGTTGTGCGGAATGGCAATACAAGTTCTAAGGGCATCCGTTTCAAAGATGTCTCTTTCCGCTATGCCAAGGGTGACAGGGAGATACTTTCCCACTTCACGCATGAGTTCAAGGCAGGCTCCAAGACCGCCATCATGGGCGAGACGGGCATCGGTAAGACGACGATGTTCCGACTGATACTTGGATTTATCGAGCCGACAAGCGGACAGGTCTCTATGGGCGGTGAACTATGTTTCGTGCCACAAGGCAACACCCTAATGAGCGGCACCATCCGCTATAACCTGCAACTGGCAAAGCCTGACGCCACAGAAGACGAACTGAAAGATGTGCTGCATACTGCCTGTGCTGATTTCGTCTTTGACCTACCCGATGGTCTCAACACTGAACTTGGTGAGCGTGGCAGCGGACTCAGCGAGGGACAGGCCCAGCGTATCGCCATCGCCCGCGGACTGCTCCACGGTGGCGACATCCTGTTGCTCGACGAGATCAGCAGCTCCCTCGACGAACCCACCGAGCGCGAACTGTATCACCGTCTCTTTACGGCATACCCACAAAAGACCATGCTTTTCATCACCCACCGAACAACTGTCAGCGAGTTATGCGACGAGGTGATAGAAATGTAAATAAATAGATGGTCATAGCTCATATTAGCCTCCTCGGATGTTTCTTGCTTAATATTTCATGCTGCTTTTGAAGATTCACATGAGTGTATATCTGTGTCGTTACAACAGAACTATGACCAAGCAGATGTTGAATATAAGTAATGTCAACACCTTCTTCCAATAAAAGAGTTGCGTATGTATGACGAAAAGTGTGCGGGGTTATTTTCTTCTCAATTTGAGAAGATGCAACAATATTCTTTATGAGTAGTCTCACAGATTGAGTAGAGAGGATATTATGTAAACGGCTAACGAATAGTGGAGATTGTGAGTCACAACAACCTCGTTCATTTAGCCAATCTTTTATTGCTGATAATGTGGCTTTCTGGCTGATGTCTATTATTCGCTCTTTATTCCCTTTACCAATGATTCTGACACACCCTTGCTTCATGTCAATATCGCATACACGCAGGTCACACAGTTCGCTGACACGCATACCAGAAGCGAACAGTAACTCGATAATTGCAATATTACGAGTAGCCATATGATAGGAAAAGGTATCTGATTTACAATTCATTCGTTGCTTATAAACAATGCCAAGCAATAACCTTACTTCTTTTATGTTCATCACTGTAGGTAAGCGGACAGGCTCACGCATCCTGATTTTCATCTTCCGCATGGGACTGTTATACCATTCATTTTCATATTCGTAATAATTCAGCATAGCCTTTATTGTCGCTATTTTCCTTTTGATAGTTTTATGTCGAAAATGAGATATTGCCTGAAGATATTTCCTTAAAACATCTTTTGTCACTTCTGAAATATCAAGATCACCAATGCTACTAACGAATTGTGACAAATCTGCTTTATAAGCATTCAATGTCTTCTCGCTTAATTTCTTCTCAAATTCGCAATGCCATAAGAATTCTTCTATGACACCTGTTACTTTCTGGTTGTTTTCATTTGCTTTCATTCTTCATTCATTTTGGGGATTTACATTAATAATATAAGATAAATAATGCAAATGAACGAATGATAATAACAAATTATGGATAATTCAAAAGTTGCTGTAAGTGTAATAATTCCCGTGTATAACACAGAACAATATTTTGATCGGTGTATAAGATCCATCACGTCCCAAACACTCCAAGAGATTGAAAT
>Ga0247609_10000083_pt1 | contig 129462 bp, 95 predicted proteins | sample 172DNAGHGlowgp2_FD_193487 | JGI IMG/M metagenome (GOLD analysis project Ga0247609, IMG submission 193487) | Sheep rumen microbial communities from Palmerston North, Manawatu-Wanganui, New Zealand - 1728 DNA GHGlow gp2 | ecosystem: Host-associated > Mammals > Digestive system > Stomach > Rumen ...
CCACAATCGTCTTCCGATTGCCTGAGAGTGGCAAGACTTTTGCCAAAACCATGCCTATGAAACGCCATCAGCGCATCGCAAAACTCTTTACCGACGAATTTTGGGGTACGCGTTGACGAAGTCAGGAAAAAAGCAGCTTTGCAATTGCAAAGCTGCTTTTTTGATAAGCCATTTTGATATTATTACTTGACTACGACTTTGCGAGATGACATTTCATCGGCAACCACATAGATGCCTGCAGGAAGAGATACTACGCTCTCTCCTGCTGACGTTACCGTTGCCACGCAATTAGCATCAAAATCATATACTTCAAGTTCTTTACCCATGGGATTGAAGACAACAATTCCATTCTCGTCAGGAACAGCATCCCAGCGTTCCTGTTTCATCACAGATGAAGGACCAGCTAACAGTATATCAATGAGTGCGGTCACATCCGAAATCGAAATGTTACCGTCTTGATTGACATCAGCAGCAACACCATCAAATGGCGAAACCTCACTACCCAACAGATAGTCGATCAGTGCGGTAATATCCGAAATCGACACATGACCATCCTTATTCACATCGCCATACTGTACTTGTTTGGCATAAACCGTGCCCCAAATATCAATATACGCATGGGCCAAACTTGTTGTGGCCGAAATGTGTCCATCATAGTCTCCAGGAGTTGAGGTGTCCTGCAAACGGACATAGAACGTTTCACCTGAAGGATCGAGAGTGAGGGTTTTTGCCCAAGTATTACGGTTCAAGCTCAGTTCAAAGTTACCCTCTACAGTTAATGTAATATTCTCGGTATTATTCTCTGAGCTTACGCTACTACTCTCAACAGTGGAAACTCCATCTTGTTCTGCTGTCACTTCACCAATTCCACTAAAGGCGATATAAGGCATGACTGCCTTGGCTGCAGTAAGATTTACTGTTACGCTCACTTCACCGCTGGAAATAAGCAAGGTGCCAGTGGCATTACCAGGGTTAGAGGAAGAGTAAGTCACCGTTACTGATGTACCGGCATTGGCATTGGCGGCACTGATGGTCGCTGGGGTCACACTGAAACCATTACCGCTCACGCTAACGGCTAACGGCATGCTTAAATCAGAGCCTTTAACAGTGATTGTCTTGCTCACCGAAGTACCAGTGGGCGCAATAGTGCCCACATCTACCGTGGAGCCGTTCACTGGTGCTGTAATCTGCGGGTTGGTTACGGGCGCGCCACTATTGCTTGTGATGGCAATGTCGTCAATATTGAGACGTGCACCTGCGGTTTGAACAATCTTGAAACGCACGTTACCCGTCACATTCAGGTCGAAACTGTACTGCTTCCAAGTTGTATTGGGCGAGCAAGATCCTACAGTTGTCCATGTGCTACCCCCATTCGAACTGTACTGTACTTGGATTGTGGGAGTGGCTTCATTGCTACTCCAGTTAGCAGCATAGAACGATATCTTGCTGGCGCCATCTGTGACATCCTCTGCCATTGCTATATAGGAAGCGGCAGTCTTACCAAACCGAACACTCTGGGTTCCATTAGCATGTGAGTCACCACTCCAAATACCCACGTCTGAAGTGTTCCACTTGAATGCATGACCCTGAATGAAGGTTGTTGAATAACTCTGGTAAGTCGAAATGCCCTCCCAAGTTTCGATAATCTCGTCTCCGGGTTCCACAGTGCCACCTGAGTTGTAGCTGGCAGTAAGGTTAACCGTTGTAGTGCTCAACTCTGAGCTGCTGATGGTCAATGTGCCTGTCGCACTGGTTGCAGTTCCATTATAAGTCACGGTAACGGTTGTGCCATTGTTAGCATTGGCTGCGGTGATGGTTGTCGGAGTTACCGAGAAGCCTGTACCAGAAACGCTCACGGTCAAAGCCTTGGTCAAGTTAGAGCCCTTAACGGTAATCGATTTTGACACTCCGCTACCGGTGTTAGTGCCCACATTCACGGTCGAGCCGTTAACGGGAGACGTCAAAACCGGTGTTGTTGCACTTCCTCCAGGAGTCCAAGCGTTACCTTTCAAATTACCCCAAATGTATTCTACGAGTTCGGGATAGTCAACAAACGGGTTGCGGTTATGCTGGATGTTATAGACGGCGTTGTTGCGGTTTGTCTCGAGCGTGCTCACAGGGTCATTGCGATGCCACTCAAGCAACTGGTTAATGGCCCACGTTGTCAGGCCCAGATAGTTTCCGCTGGTGAATACAACGGAGCCCGTTCCTTTAGTGAAGTCGCTCATGCGCATCATGTAGCGAGTAGCAAAATAAAAGTACACGCGCGCGAAGTCGCCCTTATACTCGTCGGCAACCTCGAACACGGTGCCGCTGTAGCCACTGAACGTGCATGTACCAAGTTTACCGGTTCCCTTAGGGGTACCATTGGCACAGTTGCCAAAGGGATTGTTTCCGCGTTCATTATTCACCCATCCGTCCACGGGGAACATGTGGTGCAAATCGGTATAGGCCGTATCCGAAGACGAACCACCCCACCAGCTATTGGGGATTGAATGTTCGCGATTGTAGCAGTCACCGACACTATTGTATGTTCCACACTGGTCAGTATTGTAGGTATACTGCGTGGTTGAGTAACGGTCTATGATGATATTATTGACACAGTCCGTTGTTTTGAAATCAGTCCATAAGTTATCATAGGAGCGTTTGGTGTGCCCCTTTATGATCGTGTGGAGCGCTGTCTTCAGCGCCCGGTCGCTCTTTCCCTGTGCGTTGTTGTAATAACCGCTGGGCACAGCTGCAGTGGCTTGCAAACCCAACAGAAGCGTGAGCGCCAAGCCGAAAAGTTTAAGTTTCTTGCTCATGATTAATGGTATTTTAGTGGATTTTATTGCTGCTCAAGATACGAGAGAGCTTTCTTGCAGATGCCTTCGTGACGAACGACCATGTAAATCAGCAGGATGTTCAGCACGACGATTTCAAAGACAAAATACAGCCATGGAATGTTGATGATGACCGCGATGAAGCAAGCGATAATGCGGGTGTTGAACGTGAGGATATTGGTATACTTCATCAACGGCAAACTCAACTTGCGGAAATATTCACGGAATTCCTGAGAAGGCACACCATCCTCACCGTAGCGGTCAGCCAAAGCGGCACGCAGACGCTGCATGTTAGGCGTCCACCGCTCCTGATTTGACGTGTAGCCGGTATAGAAAAACAAGGGTAATTTACTCCAGAAGTTCATGCCCCACTCCAGACGATGGTACTGTTCCTTGAGTTTGGCGGCACTTTCCAGCTCACTGCCTTGCTTGCCCTTGAGGAAGAACAAGTGGAACTGACGGTAGCAGTCGGCCATCGCGGCCTGCAGCGCATGGCTAAGTCCCGAAAGGATACCCAATGCCCAAATCTGCCATTCATGGGTCGAAAAGTAGTTACCCAGCAGGCTGTCGCCAAAGTCCAGTTCTCTGAACACCAAGGCAAAACCGATGGCAGCGAACCAGAAGTCACCGCTCACGCCATCAAGAATGCGCCCCATGCGGGAATACTGCTGTGTCATGCGTGCCAACTGCCCGTCGGCACTGTCAAAGGTGTCGGCCCAAGTGATGAGCAGCATGCCCACCCAGTTGAGCCATGCCAGATAAGGCTGGTGGAAATAAAGCAGGATGCCACCTGCAACACCCATAAAAATGCTGGCGACGGTAATGGCATTGGGACTGACACCCAATTTGGCAAACAGTTTTGCCCACAGGAAGCCCAGAGGGCGGTGAAAATGAAGGTCAAACCACTCTTCGGTATCCAGTGACTTGAGCGAAGCCTGATATTCTTCTTTTAATGTCATGTGATATTTTTGTGTGTTATTGATATTGATGATCGATTACAATCCCAGATGAGCCTTGGCGAGAGACAGGACTGCCTTGGCAATGTGGGGAGCCGACTCGTTGCGGCAGGGAGCAAAGCTGGGCCAATCGTTAAAATCGATGATGCGGATAGTGCCGTCGGGGTCAACGATGCAGTCGCCACCATAGATGACAACGTTCAACTCCTCGGCTGCACGTGTACAGATGCTCTTTAACTCATTCAAGTCGATATCGATTCCCTGGGAATGGCCGTTGACCTCTTCCCAGCCGTACTTGCTGTGTCCCTCGTCAAACGGATAGAACCAGTAGAAGAACTGCGAGTCCTTGACGCCATAGAACTTCACCAGGTCGCCCACCAGATGCACATTGATGACAGCACGGGTGATGCCACGGTAGAAGTATTCCTGAAGGACCTCCTGAGCCTCCTCCTGGTGACGGACGTAGCTCACGTCCTCCTTGTGCATGGCATGGAAATCGCCGCGCTTGATCCAGCAGCTCTTGAAGCCTGCCTTCTGGAGCTGCGGCTTCACATTCTCGTTGGTGTTGACAATGAGGCTCTCGGGATAAGGAATGCCGTTACCCAAGAGGATGCGCGTCATGCGTTCACGCGTACAGTTCTCAATGCCGTAGCCCGAATTGATGACAAGCTTTCCCTCGTCCTCAAGACGCTGCAGCTTGGCAATGCTTTCACGCTCGCGGCACATGGCGAGCACAACAGGTTCATTGATTTCCTGATTGTTGAACTGCTCCTCACTATAGACGTTCACCTGACAGCCGCGCTTGCGCAACTGTTCGGCGACAAGGTTAAAGATGGCGGTGTCGTTGCCAATGTGGTTGGGCGAGTAAGCCCCAGCGCGCATAACGCCCGCAATAGTAATATCTGCCATTGTTATAGACTGATTAATGATATCGGGCAACAGTGCCCGTAAAAGTTTAACCTGCAAATGTACAAAAAAAAGGAATAGGACAGGCTAAAAAACGAGAAAAACAGAATTATCTGCCATTGTTGAAGATGCACGCGGCGGGAGAACGCATGTTATAGCCCGAAGACATGGACTCGCCATAGGCTCCTGCCGAGCATATAGCTATGAGGTCACCGCGCTTTGTTTCGGGCAGGTGGCAATCATGTGCAAAAACATCACTGGACTCACACACTGGGCCAACCACGTCATAGGTCTCGACTGTGCCACCATCTGATGACAGATTCTTGATTGCATGCACTGCACCATACAACGCGGGACGAATCAAGTCGGTCATTCCGGCATCGAGAATCACAAAACGCTTGTTCCGGGACTGCTTCACATAAAGGACTTTGGCAATGAGCGTGCCGCATTGCCCGACGACCGAGCGCCCCAATTCAAAATGGAGCCTTTGGCCAGGACGCAAGCGCAGCCCGTTCTTGAAAATTCCAAAGAACTGCTCAAAATCGGGAATGGCATGCATATCAGGATCATCATAGTCAATTCCCAGGCCTCCGCCCACGTTCACGCATTCAAAGCCGATACCCTTTTGCTCAAAATAGTCCAAGAGGCCATTGACCCTGTCACACAGCAAGGAATAAGGCTTCATCTGCACAATCTGCGAGCCAATGTGGAAATGAAGGCCCTGCAGCTTAATGTGTTTCAAGTCATTCAAGACAGTATCAACCACCTGGCCAAGCGACTCAATGCCAATGCCGAACTTGTCATCGGCAGTTCCTGTAGTGATATACTTATGTGTGTGGGCATCAATATCGGGGTTCACACGAATGGCTACACTTGCTGTTTTGCCCATTTCCTCAGCAATATGGTCAATCACCTCCAGCTCGGGCACCGACTCCACATTAAAGCAGCCAATTCCGCTTTCAATACCCAGCCTGATCTCGTCATCTGTTTTGCCGACTCCCGAATAAGCAATTTCCTCAGCACGAAAGCCCGCCTTCAACGCCGCCTTGATCTCGCCGCCGCTCACGACATCGGCACCTAGACCATGTTTGGCAATCACAGACAAAATCCTGGGATTTCCGTTTGCTTTCAAAGCATAATGCACCGTGACATGGTCATTGGCTGTCAATCGGTTGATTTCTTCCAAGGTGTCCTCCAACAACCTCATGTCATATAAATAGAACGGCGTGCGCTCCTTCAACAGGTCACACACCCGAAAACCACCAAATTCCTTTTGCTGTGACATAACATATAACTTGATTTACCGCACAAAAGTAATACAATAATTACTAAAAATATGTATCCGTTACTTAAAAAATGTTATAAGTATGATATATTAACAAATTATCCGCTGAAACTCAACATATTAGAATGTTATTTCACTCGCTAATAATGCCATAAGGGCTAATGCCAAAAGGAACTGAAAAATAAAAAAGCAAAAAAAACGACGATTTTTCTTGCACATATAAAAAAAAGCAGTACCTTTGCACTCGCTATTTGAAAATAGATTTCAGCATAGCTACCGGAGAGGTGGGTGAGTGGCTGAAACCAGCAGTTTGCTAAACTGCCGTAGGGGTAACTCTACCGCAAGTTCGAATCTTGTCCTCTCCGCCTTTGAGCAACCGACCGCGCAAGTGGCCGGTTGTTTTTGTTATATGGGTGGTCCCAAGTTGACTCGAGCGCACCCCCATGATAAAGCAACTAAGTGATTGCAACGCGATGGGTTGTTCAAAGGCGGCAACCCCGCGGTAGTGCGCAAGAAGGGCTTCGCCATCTTGTACAAAACCCACCACTTTCCATTCTAGAGCGCCAAGAAGTATTTGGGCATCCACATTCGATTATTTAAAGTATTGTGGGGCAAAATTGTTATGATGTGTATTTTTTGTGTATTTTTGTCGAAAATCAATCATAAGAATTAACCACTCAAACTATTTTAAGACGATGAAAAGAAAAAACATTTTTGCAATCATCAGCATTGCATTGTGTGCTGTGTTTTGCTCGGTGTCATGCAGTAATTCAAACAAGCCAGTAGATGCGGCACAGGACGTTGAAGAAGCCAACGGCGTGGTGACCATAGATGACCTGTTATCACTGATGGCCAATGACCTGTCAGGGGAGAAAAGCCTTGATGGCCTTGCCAAAGACTTTGAGGCCCAGTCGGCAGCCATCAAGTCCTATTGGCAGCAAAACCATCAAAATGAGGACGAGACTAATATGGTTCAGACTGTTCTTGGAGAGTTGAAATCGTTGGCCGACAGCCTCAGCGGCGGCTCAACGGCAGACATGGTACAGAGCGGAGATATCACGTGTGCCATGTACCGTTATGAGACGGCAAAGGAGTACTGCGGTAAATACAGCGACAACGCGCTCTACCAAGAGGAAATGCGCGACTGGCTACAGTTGGAGAAAGGACTGAATGACTTCTACAGCAATTTGGCGCAGGTGGCTTATTGGCAAGGCTCCATCGTGAATGTTATCATCAGCAACACAAGGGGCAACGTTGCCAATCTACGTCAGCAGGATTACAGTCAGCTGTTCAAGGGAGGCAAGGTTGCCGAATGTCCGATGCCCATTGCCGAAGCTCGCACTAACCTGATTCAAGAGATTAACGATGCGCGCAACGTGGAGAACCCCGACGCTGGTGAAGAATTTGAGAAAACGCTCAATGCGTTGAACGAGAGTGGTGACCAGGTTGTAGCACTGCTCGACAAATGGCTTGCATCCAGGAATAAGTTGTGTGAATCGCTAGGCATCTCTGAGTCCCACACCGCAGCACTAATCGACTCGTTCTCCCGCAAAATCATGGAAATCATCGAAAACTAATTAGGTTTTCGGTTTTATACTTTAAGAAGCATCCGCACCCCATCCTTAGTCGAAACGGGGTGCGGATGCCTCTAAAGTCCAATACTTAAGGCCACTGGCCTGAAAGCAGATAGTCGATCAGGGCGGACACGTCGGCAATGCTTACATTACCGCTCTGGTTGCAGTCGGCGCCGGCAAGGGCAGTTTCGCCGCTAAGCAGATAGTCAATCAGGGCCGACACGTCAGCGATACTCACATGGCCGTCGCCGTTCACGTCGCCACGCAGGCCGGCGTTCTTATCGGTGAAGTAGCCCGGGTTGCTCGGTCCGCCGTCGATGTGGGCATAGGTCTTGTCCTTCGGGTTGGAATCGTTATAGGCCGTGCCCTGGCCACCCACCAGGCTAGTGCAGCCATAGAACATCATCGATGAGGACGTCACGGCCTCCGTGCTCCAGCCCTCGCTAGCATAGATAGTTCGCAGATTGCTGCAGCCATAGAACATGAAACCCGTATTGGTCACCATCGAGGTGATGAAACTGCTCAAGTCAAGACTCGTTAAACTTTCACAGTAATAGAACATGTAGCCCATATTGGTCACCTTGGACGTGTTGAAGTGGCTCAGGTCTAGGCTTGTCAAACTGGTGCACCATCCGAACATATAAGCTATATCGGTAACCTCGCTGGTGTTCAGATACTCCATGCCCTCGATGGTCTGAAGGTTTTGCATCCCATAGAACCATTGGTAGGTGGTCGTCAGGCGGGTGTTGGCAAACGACGGGTCAAAGACCACCTGGGTCACATGGCTACCGACAGATCTCCATGCTGGAGTATTCATGCCTGTGTTCAGGTCGTAGGTCGTGCCCGGGCGGCTGTCGCGCTCGGTGTCGTGGTAGAACGTCAGCGTCGTGTTCTCGGGCGTGTACACTGCATAGGCTTCGGTACCCGCAGCGGTGAAGTAACCCGGGTCGCTCGCGCCGCCGTCGATGTGGGCATAGGTCTTGTCATTGTGGCTGGAATTGTAGACCGTGCCCTGGCCACCCACAAGACTGATGTCATCACCGAACATATTATCTGAGTACGTCACAGCATCCGTGCTCCAGCCCTCGCCCACAGTGATGGTCCGCAGACTGCCGCAGTTACGGAACATATTAGTCATACCGACCACTTTGGATGTGTTAAAGCCACTCAAGTCAAGGCTCGTCAGGGCGCTACTGCCATAAAACATGCTGTACATGAATGTCACCTTGGACGTGTTGAAGTAACTCAGATCAATGCTCGTCAACTTGTTGCAGCCACAGAACATATATCTCATATCGGTCACCTCGCTGGTGTTCAGGTAATCCATGCCCGTGATGGACTGCAGTTTTTTCATGACATAAAACCACTCGTAGGTGGTCGTCGGGCGGGCTCCAGCAAACGACGGGTCGAAGACCACTTTGGTCACATTGGCATAGGTACCATCAGTGTACCAACCGGGATCGCAGGCACCCGTGTTCAGGTCGTAGGTCGTGCCCGGGCGAGTGCTGCGCTCGGTGTCGTAGTAGAACGTGAGCGTGGTGTTCTCGGGCGTGTACACTGCATAGGCCTCGGTTCCCTCAACAGTGAAATAGCCCGGGTTGCTCGGTCCGCCATCGATGTGAGCATAGGCCTTGTCAATGTGGCTGGCATCGTAGGTCGTGCCCTTTCCACCCACAAGACTGGAACAGCCAGAGAACATTAATGAGGAGTTCGTCACAGCGTCCGTACTCCAATCACTGCCGACAGTGATGGTCCGCAGACCGCTGCAGCCACCGAACATGTTAAACATGTTTGTCACATTGGATGTGTTGAAACTACTCAAGTCAAGGCTGGTCAAACCAGTGCAGTTACAGAACATGACTCGCATTTCTGTCACCTTGGAGGTATTGAAACCGCTCAAGTCAACGCCCGTCAAACTGGAGCAAGTATTGAACATGTGAGCCATATTGGTCACCTCGCTGGTGTTCAGATACTCCATGCCCGTAATGGTTTGAAGATTCCTCATCAAGTAAAACCACATGTAGGTGGTCGTCGGGCGGGCACCGGCAAACGACTGGTCAAAGTGCACCTTGGTCACATTGGCATTGTTACCGTCAGTTTTCCAACCGACGTCGTGTTCGCCCGTGTTCAGGTCATAAGTCGTGCCTGTGCGACTGCTGCGCAGGTTGTCGTAGTAGAACGTCAGCGTCGTGTTCGATGGCGTGTAGCAGGCATAGGTCTCGGTACCCGTTGCAGTGAAATAGCCCGGGTTACTTGTGCCGCCGTCGATGTGGGCATAGGCAACATCCACGTGATTGGCATCGTAGGTCGTGCCCTGGCCACCCACCAGGCTGGGGCAACTTCCGAACATATTTGTAGAACTCGTCACAGCCGCTGTACTCCAATCACTGCCCACAGTGATAGTCTGCAGATTGCCGCACAAGAAGAACATGTCACTCATATCGGTCACCTTGGACGTGTTAAAACTGCTCAAGTCAAGACTCTCGAGACCATTGCAGGAACAGAACATGTATCGCATGTCTGTCACATTGGCTGTGTTAAAACTGCTCAAGTCAATGCTCGGCAAGAGAGAACAGCCAAAGAACATGTAAGACATATTGGTCACCTTTCTGGTGTTCAGATTATTCATGCCCCAGATCGATAAAAGGTAATTCATGCCATAAAACCATTCATGGGTGGACGTCGGGCGGGCATTAGCAAACGACGCGTCAAATTTCACCAGGGTCACATTGCGATAGGTGTTGTCACTGTACCAACCAGGATTGCTGATGCCCGTATTCAGGTCGTAGGTCGTGCCCGGACGACTGCTGCGCTGGTTGTCGTAGTAGAACGTCAGCGTCGTGCTCATCGGCGTGTAGCAGGCATAGGCTTCAGTACCCTCAACAGTGAAATAGCCTGGGTTGCTCGGGCCGCCATCGATGTGGGCATAGGTCTTGTCCACATGGTTGGCATCATAGGTCGTACCCTGGCCACCCACCAGGCTGGTGCAGGTCTTGAACATATCTGTTGAGTTTGTCACTGCAGCCGTGCTCCAGCCCTCACCCACATAGATGGCGGTCAAGTTGAGGCAGGTTGTGAACATTCTGGCCATATTGGTCACGTTGGAGGTGTTGAAACTGCTCAAGTCAAGACTCGTTAGGCCGCTGCAGTTATCGAACATGGCATTCATATTGGTCACCCTGGACGTGTTGAAGTGACTCACATCAAGGCTTGTCAATGCTGGACAGTACTGAAACATATAACGCATATCGACCACGTTTTCGGTGTTCAGATATTCTATGCCCATGATGGTTTGAAGTTTATACATGCTCGCAAACCAACTATAGGTATACGTTGGGCGGTAGCCAGCGAACGAGGGGTCGAAGACCACCTGAGTCACGTTGGCATTGGTGCCGTCAGAGTACCAGCCAGGTGCGTTTAAGCCAGGCATGTTATAGGTCGTGCCCGGGCGACTGCTGCGCAGGTTATCGTAGTAGAACGTCAGCGTCTTGTGCGTCGTCGTGTACGACGACGTGTAGCAGGCATAGGCCTGGGTACCTGTTGCAGTTAAGTAGCCCGGATTGCTCGCGCCGCCATCGATGTGGGCATAGGCCGCATTCACATGGTTGGCATCATAGATCGTGCCCTTGCCACCCATCAGACTGGAACAGCCTAAGAACATATAATAGGAGTTCGTCACAGATGCCGTGCTCCAGCCCACGCCAGCATAGATATGCTGCAGATTGGAGCAGCCAAAGAACATGTCAGCCATGTCGGTCACATCGGACGTGTTGAAACTGCCCAAGTCAAGGCTCGTAAGGCTGCTGCAGTCACCGAACATAGAGTACATGTCGGTCACCCTGTACGTGTCGAAACCGCTCAAGTTAAGGCTCTTCAAACCAGAGCAACCACTGAACATGTTACGCATGTCGGTCACATAGGACGTGTTGAAATAACTCAAATCAAGGCTCTTCAAACCAGAGCAACCATCGAACATGTAACTCATATTGGTCATCTTGGAGGTGTTGAAACTGCTCAAGTCAAGGCTCGTGAGGCCAGTGCATCCATTGAACATGCTCTGCATGGTTCTCACATTGGAGGTGCTGAAACTGCTCAAGTCAAGGCTCGTAAGGCCGCTGCAGTCATAAAACATATAACTCATGTCGGTCACCGCGCTGGTATTCAGATACTCGATGTCTTCTATAGTCTGAAGGCTTTGCATGTTATAGAACCAATAGTAGGTGGTCGTCGGGCGGGCGTCAGCGAACGACGGGTCAAAGACCACTTTGGTCACATTCGCATTGGTGCCGTCATACCACCAATCGGGCCTTTCGGAACCAATGTTCATGTCGTAGGTCGTGCCCGGACGACTGCCGCGCTCGGTGTCGTAGTAGAACGTCAGCGTGGTGTTCCCGGGCGTGTAGCAGGCGTAGGCCTCAGGCTCATTGGAATCTCTGGTGAAGTAGCCCGGGTTGCTCGTGCCGCCGTCGATATGGGCGTAAGCCTTGTCCACATGGCTGGCATTGTAGGTTGTGCCCTGGCCACCCACCAGACTCGAGCAGTTAAGGAACATATCAGTCGAGGACGTCACGGCAGCCGTGGTCCAACCACTGCCCACAGTGATGGTCTGCAGATAGGAGCAGCCTTTGAACATAGAATCCATATTGGTCACCTGGGACGTGTTGAAACTGCTCAGGTCAAGGCTCGTTAGGCTATTGCAGGAGATGAACATGCAAAACATAGCGGTCACCTTGGACGTGTTGAAACTGCTTAAGTCAAGGCTATTCAATCTATAGCAATGGGCGAACATCCAAGCCATATTGGTCACCTCGCTGGTGTTCAGGTAACTCATGCCCGTGATGGATAGAAGGTTCTCCATGCCATAGAACCAACCATTGGTGGTCGTCGGGCGGACATTGGCAAACGAGGGGTCAAAGACCACCTCGGTCACATTGTAATTGGTGCCGTCGGCTTTCCAGCCGGTATAGTTGCTGCCCGTGTTCAAGTCGTAGGTCGTGCCCGGGCGGGAAGCGCGCTGGTTGTCGTAGTAGAACGTCAGCGTCGTGTTCGACGGCGTGTAGTTGGCATAGGCCTCGGCAGCGCTGGCGCCGAGGGCACACATCATGGCCGCCACCAGGACGACCAGCCGAAAGAGAAAGGATTGATTTTTCATAAGCATTCAAGATTAGAAGTTATTATTTGCCGCAAATATAGTAAAAATCCTACAAAAATGCAAGAAAATGCTGTAAATATTTTTTATTCCTTAGTTTCTGGTATGCTCGCGTTGCCCACAAGTTAAAGCTTAACTTTTAGATCAAACAGGCAAACGCACTCTCATGGGCCTCACGCTAAGGCGCAAAGTCGCAAATTATATGATAAATGCCCGCGCTGCGAGCATATACATGATCTAAATAATTATTTCTTTTTGGGCTTCGGGGCCGGCAGGACTTTGCAGGTTTCAACGACCAGCATTTTCAGGTAGTCACGGTCGTCGATGTCCTCGATGAAAAAGTAGTCTTTGGCTCCGTCATAGGGGGGACGCATGTCCACGGTGTGCAGCAACGGGCGCACAGCATCGGTTGGTTTCAGGTAAAACGCATCGTCACAAATGAGGCCAAAAATCTTCCCGTCACAGTAGATGCCATAATCTCCAAACATCTTTTTGGTGACGATTTCGCCGGCCCCAGCACACTGGTCGGCTATATATTGAACAAAGTCAGGACTGCTTGCCATGATGTCTCGTATTTTTCGTTCGGTTCACTATTATCCGGATACCCTGCCATCAATCCTTGAGGTCTTTTTTGAAGAGTTCATCGACTGCAGCCTTGAGGTTCGGAGCCAGGGGTGGAATTTGGTGAATCTGCTCCAAACGTCTCAGTTCGTTGATGTCCATCTCGACTTGGTTTTCCTTGCGCGTCTGCTTGAACTCTTTCTTGTTGATATAATCGCGGGCGATGGTGTAAGTTTCAAGCAGGATGATGTAGTCCTGGTCAGTTCTTTCAAAGTGGCCCGACACAAGAATCTGTTTCATTACCAAGTCGTCGATGCGAGATTTCCCGTTCTCGTCGATATTATAGACCTCATAGTAACCATGGTTGGATTTGTATTTCTTCTTTTTCTCTTTGGGATTTTTCCCAGTTTTTGCTGCCTTGGCAGCGGTTTTGGTCGCCTCGATGTGATCGTCATGAGTCCACAAGTCGAAACTGGTGGTGCGCAGGCCCGCCTGCATATCATCATCAATATAGCCCAAGACCGAAATTGTGTCGCTTACCACGCAGCGGCCCGACGGCTCCTGGACGATGAACAGTGATCCCTTGTCCACGTCATTCAAAATCCTTTTGTAATAGGTCATCGTGTCGATGCGCGCCCACCTGTCAACGATGTGGCCCACAAGTGTGCTGAGAACAAAGCGCAGTAATCCGTTATCGCCCTTAAAAATGCTGCGCGTTTTGGCTGATATCTTCATCTTGGCCAACTCGTAGGTGTTGTCCACCACTCCGGCACGAAAATAGAGAGGGCCCTCGTCACACACATAGACCAAGCGGTAATAGGTTTGAGCATACAGCAGTTCCTTGGGCTTGACTTCCAGTCCCGACAATTCAAACTTCACATCCTGCATCACCACGCTCATGCTGGGAATGGTGTCGATATTGACGTCCACCGGTCTGAAGGCCACATGTGAGAAGTAGAGGTTCTTCACCCCTTTGGCATCATCAAGCCAGCCCTCATTGTCGGTCGTACCCACAAGTGCACCTTTCTCATTGGTCACACACACTGCCGAGATGGGCAGTCCATCGGTGTCAACAACCTGAACGCGCTGGGCATCAGCCATAAGAGCTAGAGCCAGCAGCATGGAAAGAACAAAAATCTTTTTCATTACTTCTTATTCTGGTTATAAATGAAAAAGAGACGCAAGGTACTGCGTCTCCACTGCTCTACTTCATCAGTTCACCGATGGAAGTAGTGAGGTTGAACATGAACGTGGTGGCACCCGTATGTGGACGCGCGAATGCAACACCAAATCCAAAAGCACGCACCTTCAAGCCTCCTGCCAGCGAGAGGCCTGACATGAAGTCACGCTTATAGGTGGCCATGTCGGTTCGAGTGCGATAATTATATCCTATTCCCAGATAGAGGTTATCGGTGGGCAGAATATCGGCGGCAAGCACAAGGTGCCTCATGAGGTTGCTGCCAAAGGATTCTTTCTTGATCAAATCGCTATTGGGGTTGTTCACGTCCGAGATACTGTAGTAAGGCGTGCTCCAGTGCCTGAGGTCATAGACGGTGAGGTGCAGACGGATGGGCGCCTTGCCCAACATCTTGCTCATGCCCACCTGAACATCCCATGGCACATTGTCCTTGAACTCGTTGAACTTTTTCACCTGACCACCCAGGTTCTTGCCCACCAGTGATGCTGAAAACTCATGCTCAGGGTCGTAGTAGTTCACGCCCAGGTCGGCCGCCACGGCGCCCGCCGTGTAATCCTCATATTTGGAATAGAGGTACTTGAGGGTAACGCCACCGCGAAAGCGTTCACTGATGTCGTGGCTATAGGTCACACCGACGGCGATGTCGCTGGCACTGAAAGTTCCCGTCATGGTGCCATCGATGTCGGCTCCCTGCAGATTGCCGTAACCAAAGTACTGCACGCCAATAGCGATTGCACCGTGCTCGCTCACACCCTGACCATAACGAAGACCGGCAAAGTTGGTATCGCCGATATAGCGCATGTAGTTGATGCCCACCTGATGGTCAAACTCCGGCCCCAGCAGGGCGGGGTTCTGCTCAACAAGGTTAATATCGTCGTCGATAATGGTGAGGTTGTGGCCGCCCAAGCCATAGACATGGCTTGACGAGGGCACATTCAAGAAGTTATAGGCAGTTGTGCCCGCACTCTCGTCGGCCGCTGCGCACAGAGCGACAGCCGCTATGGCCAACAATATGTAGTGACGCAAATTGGTTGTCATATCGTCCTATTAATTTCAATTCAAATTAATATTATAACGAGAAAAGCCCCGTCATTAGTATAACGGACATGAGTTTTTAGATGGTGACGGGCGGCACATCACCAGCAAAACCGAGAGCCGGGCAGCACACGAAATCACACGCTGGCATTGAGGCGGTTCAGAGCCTCGAGGTCCAAGCGGTCCATGGCATCCTTGGCCTGGCTGAACAAGGGGGCGCACTGCTTGCCGCCCAATTCGGGATGGACTTTCAGCAGCAGCTGGCTAAAGGCCTTGTTGCACGCCTGGAGGTTATCGAACTGCTCCGGCGACATCTCCTCGCGATACTCCTCATAGTTCATCTCTCCGTCATAGACGGCCTTGATGGCCGCTTCCAGGTCACGGCGAAAGACGACTACCATCACCGGAGCCATCCACACGGCGTTTGCTGTGCTGTCGCCGATTACACCGGCGGGAATGCCGCTGGCCTCGATAGCACCCTTGACGATGTTGGCGTCAACGGCATTCTTGTACTTGTCAAAGACAATGAGTTTCTGATCGTCATCCATGATTGTCTATTGTTTAGTTTTGGTTTACTTGGCTTCCTGGCCGGCAAAGAGGGTCTCGACCCACACCTTGAGGCTGTCAACGGGGGGATTGCCGTTGAGCACCTTGCCCGGCAGAATCCAGTTGGCTGCGGGTGCACTGGCATTCTTCAGGTCCTCGCCGCTCTTGCCCATGTCGCTGCCGCCACTGGTGGCAAACGGGATGATGGTCTTGCCCTTGAGGTCATACTGCTCCAGGAAAGTGTTGACGATGCGCGGTGCTGTGTACCACCAAATGGGGAAGCCCACATAGATGGTGGTGTACTGGTCCATGTTCTCGACCTTGCTGGCCACAGCGGGGCGAGCCGTAGAGTCCTTCATCTCGACCGTCGAGCGGCTCTTCTCGTTGTTCCAATCGAGGTCAGCGCCTGTGTAGGGCTGCTCAGGGACAATCTCAAACAGGTCGGCACCGGTAGCCTCGGCAAGCGTCTTGGCCACCTGGGCGGTTACCCGGCCCTCGCTGGCCGAGAAGAAGGCCACGAGAGTCGCATTCTTTACTTCGGCATTGGCAGCGGTGTTGTCACCGGCAGCAGCCTCGTTCTGGTTTTTGTTCTGACATGCGCCCAGCATGAGGGCGATGGTCATCAATAAAGCAATCTTTTTCATGAGATTTATTTTTTAATGTTGATTAAAACTAGAAATTCAGTGTTTGTCGGTTGGATAAAAAAATCTGCCTTTCACATTATTACATAATAATGATTCAGACAGATTTTGATTTCACAATCGGTATGCGGCCGTTACTTCTTCAGGTCAACGGTACCCGGCTTAGCGGGTTTCTCGGCGCTGACGGTGGGAGCGGCGGTCTTGGCGGGTGCCGTCTCGGGAGCCTTAGCGGGAGCGGCAGCGTTGCCGCCCACCTTGTTGTAGCGCTTGTTCAAGCCCTCGATGACCTCCTTGGTCACGTCATACTTCTCGTCGATGTAGAGCGTAGCGCTCTTGCGCAGTACCATGTCAAAGCCTTTCTTCTTGGCATAATCCTTCATGAAGTTGTCGATCGAGTCGAGCAGTTGGATCTGGCTCTGGTTGAGCTCGTTCTGGATGCTCTGCTGCAGGTTGTTGAGATAGTTTTCGGCATCGGCCTGCATCTTCTGCAACTTGACCTGGTCGGCGTTGAAGGCTTCCTCGGTGAGGTATTGGTTGTTCTGATACTTTTGCTGCATGGCATTACCAAACTTGCTGATCTCGTTGCCGCGCTGCTTCTGGGCAGCGTCAAACTGGTTTTGACGGCGCAGCATGGCCTCGTTGATGTCCTTGGCCAGGTTGTAGTTGGCCATGATGGAATCCTCGTCGATGTAACGGATCTTGAGATTCTCAAGGGCTGCACCATTGGCCTTGGGAGCCTCGGCAGCTGGCTTCTCGTTACAGGAAGTGAAAGCCATCGTCACGACAGCGGCAAACACAGCAATCTTGGTGTAATGTTTAATGAAGTTCATTTTCAAACGTTGTTTTTGACTTTTCTTTTATTGTTATTTGTTCTTGTTTATTCAAAAAATTCTTTGTCCTTGGCACAGGTGATGCCGCGCTTGCGCATCTCGGGATTGTCGTGGATGTGCGTGTTGGGGAAGCGTCCACCCTTCACGAAGAAGATCTTCACGCCCAGCAGCACCACCGCCACTGCGACAATCACCAATGTCAATATTAACGTTGCCATCATCTGCGTTTTTTATGCATAAAGACTTGCAAAGTTAGTGATACTTTGCGACTTGTAACGCTTTATTTAGCAAATATTTTGTCCAAAACGACACCGCGAGCCCTTGTTTTAACTAATTTTTAAACCCCTAAAGATTAACTAACACTTCCGCCCCACCCCATCCAACACCCCAAATGGGAAAAAGCTGTAACTTTGTAGTCCCGTCTGTTGCGTTGTCAACGCAACAGACAAAACATCGCAACAGACAAGAATCAATTTAAACTCACTCACGATGAAAAAAGAGACCTACAGAGCACAACAGCCCTTTGCCGGAGAGAAAAAGCCCTCCATGCTGCGTCGCTGCGTGGGTCATGATTACACAAGCCGGCAGATTTACATGATCACGATGGTGACCGAAAGGCGGCGCCCGCTATTCGGGCAAGTGGTGGGCAAGAGCGATGCGCCGGCAGGCAGCGACGATGCGCCCCGCATCGAGCTGTCGCCACTGGGCCAACGCGTGAACGACGAGTGGTGGGCAGCCTCACAGCACCATCCCGATGTCAGAGTCCTCGCCCTGCAGATGATGCCCGACCACCTGCACGGCATCCTGTTTGTTCAAGAACAGATGGAGAAGCCCCTGGGCATGCTCCTGCGCGGCTTCAAGCAGAGCTGTAACCGCCACTACCGCGAGCTAGTGCTCGGCATTGCGCCGCCAGTCCCGTCTATTGCGTTGTCAACGCAACAGACAAAACACAAACAGGACCGCCGCAACGAGGGTATCCCGCTCATCTACCTGCAGGAGAACGGTTTCACCGACCTGGCAAAGCCCGGCGGCAAGAGAATGGAAGCCTGTGCCCGAGGCCAACTGCTCATCCTCGCCCCATGGGAACACCACAACGAACAACTGACCATCAGCCGCAACCAATGCCTCAAACTCAACGACATCGCCCGCCTGCTCACGACCGTTCCTTGAATTATCAAAAATTTCCACTAGCAATGCAGTCGGGTTGTCTTTGTCGACTCGGCTAATCCTCGCTAAACCGCTACGGGACTTTCAAACAACTTGTTTGATAAAAGAGCGCGGATGCCTATTCGTTCAATTGGCGTAATCCGTGGTATATTGTGGATTAGTCCAGGATGCGGGGCTCGGGAATCTCCTGGCCCCGGCAGAAGCGGACGGCGATGTGGCGGTCATCGCCAACGTAGATAAAACGCTCGAGGCGTTGGGTCAGTGTGTAGTTGCCGTGGTTGAGGCTGCTGTCGTCAATCACGAGGGCATCGAACTCATAGCCTGGCTCAAAACTGCCCACGCGTCCAAAGAAGCTGCCTGCCGACTTGGTGGCGATCCAGAATGCCTCGGAGAGTGAGAGGAAGTGCTTGCCCTTGTACTTCTGCTCGTAAAGCTTGCTTACTTGAATGGCATAGACCATCACGCGCATGATGCTCATGTCATGGCCCCCGCTGATGTCGCTGCCCAAGCCCACCTTGATGCCCATGTCGAGGAAGGTGCGGATGGGCGCGATGCCGGTTATCAGGTTGATGTTCGACGTGGGGCAATGCGCCACCATCACGTTGCGACGGCTCATCAGTTCCAGTTCTTCGCCTTCACTGAACACGCAGTGTGCCATGATGGTTGGTGTCTGCCCGAACAGGCCATAGCGGTCATAGGCGTCACCATAGAAGCGGCTCTCGGGCTCCAGCTCACGCACCAGGGCGATTTCGGCTAGGTTCTCGGACAAGTGAGACTGCACGGGCACCTGATACTTTTGTGCCTGTTCGCCGCAAACCCGCAGCATGGCTGACGAGCACGAGGGAATGAAACGAGGCGTGATGATGGGTCTGACGAGACCGTTGGGGTCGTTCCACTCGGCGATGAGCGCCTCGTTCGCGGCCTCGGCTTCATCGACAGTCTCCAGCAGGGCGTCGATGGAGTTGCGGTCCATATTTACCTTGCCGACCAATGCACCCATACCTGCCTCACGGAACAGTTCCATGAGCAGGCGCGTGCTCTCAAGATGGGTAGTGGCGAAGGTAGCGGAGCGCATTGTGCCATAGCGCCACAGGTCGTGCACGAAACGGCTGTACATGCGCCTCGCATAGCGTGTGTCACTGTATTTTGCCTCCTCGGGGAAGGTGTAGTTGTTGAGCCAATCCAACAGTGCCAAGTCCATGGAGATGCCCTGGTTGCGGTACTGCCCCGCATGCACGTGCATGTCGTTCATGGCAGGTATGAGCAGGCAGTCGCAGTAGTCTATCACCTCTTCGGGCTGCTTGCCAAAAGCGTCGGCGCTACTGGCCACGCCCACGACACGCCCGTTCTCGACGCCCACATAGCCATGTTCCAGAACCTCGAACCGATCCTTCTCGCGAGTGAAAATTATATTAGCCTTGTATAGTTTCATGATGTCTGATTATAACGAATATCAATTCTTGTGTATTACCTGTTGCAAAGATAGCCAAATTTTTAATTCCACAGTTTTTTATTAACATTTGGGTGTGGTTTCAAGAAAAAGTAGTAACTTAGCGGTGAAAATGAATTTGCTTTAACAGTAATTTATAAACCATAATATTCACTAACATTTTAAACCATCAATTTTACAATGCAAGTAAAAGATCTGAATCCGCAAGCAGTATGGTCGATCTTTGACGAGATCACCAAAGTGCCCCGTCCCAGTGGCAATGAAGAAGGCAAGTTAGACAAGATCCGCGCATGGCTCGTGGACTTCGCCAAGAAGCACAATCTGGAGTACAAAATCGACAAGACCGGTAACGTGGCCATCTTCAGGCCCGCCGCTCCCGGCTACGAGAAGTGCAAGGGCATCGTGCTGCAAGGTCACATGGATATGGTCGCCGAGAAAGGTCCCGGTTCGACCCACAACTTCGACACCGACCCCATCGAGACCATCATTGATGGCGAGTGGGTACGTGCCAACAACACCACGCTGGGTGCCGACGACGGTATGGGCCTGGCTATCGCTCTGGCTGCCGTTATCGAGCCGACGCTGCAATGCGGTCCCCTGGAGGCCCTCGCCACCGTTGACGAGGAGACCGGCCTGACCGGTGCCAGCAACATCGAGGCCGACATGCTCGTGGGTGATTACCTGCTCAACCTCGACGAGGAGGAGGATGGCGTCATCACCATGGGTTGCGCCGGTGGTCTGGTGAGCATCTTCAAGTTCAACTACAAGCCCGAGGCTGCTCCCAAGGATCGCACCTACTTTGAGATCAAGTTTGAGCACTTCCATGGCGGTCACAGCGGTGCCGACATCCACCTGGGCTTCGCTACCACGACCAAGCTGAGCAGCCGTCTGCTGTGGAACATCGGAGAGGAAATGGACTATGTGCTGGCCAAGATCGACGCTGGCAACCTGCACAACGCCATCGCTCACGCCGCTACCCTCGTTATCGGTATCAAGCCCGAGGACAAGGAGAAGCTGAGCGTCGTGCTCAACACCTTCATCGCTGAGGTGAAGAACGAGTACAAGCGCACCGAGCCCAAGATGGAAATCACCTGCAAGAGCGTTGACGCTCCCGAGACCATCATCGACACCGATACCGCCCGCCGCGTTGTCAACGCCGTTTATGTAGCTCCTCACGGCATCGACGCCATGAGCATGGAGATTCCCGGCCTTGTTGAGACCTCGACCAACCTTGCCAGCGTGAAGATGCGCGAGGGCAACCAGATTGTTGTCGAGATGTTCCACCGCTCGTCGATCGAGAGCGGCAAGTATGACCTGACGCACAGGTGCGAGACCGTCTTCCGTTTGGCTGGTGCCGATGAAATCATCAGCGAGGGCGGCTACCAGGGTTGGGAGCCCATCAGCGACAGCCATCTGCTTTCAGTGGCCAAGGACTCGTGGGAGAAGCTCTTCGGCGTACGTCCCGAGGTTCGCGCTATCCACGCCGGTCTGGAGTGCGGTCTGTTCCTGAAGGCCCGTCCCGACATGGAGATGATTTCCTTCGGTCCCACGCTGCGTGACGTGCACTCGCCCGCCGAGCGCTGCCACATCCCCGCTGTGGACAAGGCATGGAAGCAGGTTCAGAACATCCTCAAGGTCATTGCCGAGGAAAGCAAGTAATTCATGCGAGCGTTGCTCAGTTTAGAGTTTAGCGGTTATAGTTTAGAGAGCATCCGCCATTCTTTTGAAACTAAGCCCTAAACTCTAAACTCTAAACATAAAAAAAGAAATGGATATTAAAGGAAAAATCATCCGCAAGCTGGATCCACAGGGCGGCACCTCCAAGGCTGGCCGCGAGTGGAAAAAGCAGGAATATGTGATGGAAACGCTCGATAGCGCCTTCCCTCGCCAAGTGAAGTTTGACTTCTTTGGCGATCGCGCTGACCAGTATCCGCTCGAGGTGGGTGACGTCATCACTTTGAGTTTTGACATCGAGAGCCGCGAGTTCAACGGCCGCTGGTACACCGACATCCGTGGCTTCAAAGCCATGAAGGAAGACCCGAACATGGCACCTGCTCCCCAAGCTCCCGCACCCAGCGAGTTTGCCCCGGCACCTCCTGCCGATGGCGGTATGCCCGCACCACCCCCTGTTGACGCCAACGACTTTGGCGGTGGCGGCACGGGCGATGACCTGCCCTTCTGACACATTGTGAACAACACAATACATCAAATGACAAACCGCTGGAGATTATCTCCGGCGGTTTGTTGTATTCCAGCCTGGCATGAAGGCCACCACATCAGGCATTGCAATTGTCCAGTTCTTCCATGATGTCACGCAGCAACGGGGCACACAGGGCATCGGCTTGGGAAGCCGCAGTCTGAACAAGCGACCTGAGTGGTTCTGAGGGCTCTACCCTGCCCGTCAGCAGCAGATTGAACAGCAGGCGGTAGCCCGTGTATTTTACAAGCTGACTTTCCTGATCAATGAGCTGGCCAAATGCCTCACAGGCTGCAGCGGTGTTCCGCAACAGTTTGTGGCACAGGTTATCGGCCACCTCGACACTCTCGATGCCTCGGCACCATTCCATGGCCAAGTCCAATGTCATCATTGAAGGAGGGAACAACATGGGCGCGGCAAGACGACATTCGCGGGAAGCGGTGTCATTCCATAAATTCTGTGCCAGGGCTGCCAAGCGCTCTTCATCGCCGACGAGGGCACGCATGCGGTTCGCTATCTCCATCACATCAGCCAGCAGGCATCCCATGATGACGGCATGAGGGTCACCGGCTCTCCTCAGCTTGTCGGCAACAATGCCGTTGCGAAAGGCAAAGAATTCCTTGCGAATCTCTCTCTCAAAAGTGCTGTCAGTATCCATTATCAATAAAAATATTAGCGCCTTGGCATGGGAATCATTTCAGCTTCTCGGCCAGAAAACGACCAGTATAGCTTTCGGGACATTTGGCCACATCTTCGGGCGTTCCTGCAACAACGACATTACCGCCCATGTCACCACCCTCGGGGCCCAAATCAATGATGTGGTCGGCACACTTGATCACATCAAGATTGTGCTCGATGATCACCACCGTGTGACCATTGCCGATGAGGTGGTTAAATGACCTCATCAGCGTGTTAATATCATGCAAATGCAGGCCAGTGGTGGGCTCGTCAAAGATGAACATCGTGTTGCCCTGGCGTTCTCCGCTCAAGTAGTAAGCGAGCTTCACGCGCTGGTTCTCGCCGCCCGACAAGGTGGACGAGGACTGTCCCAGCTTGATATAGCCCAGACCGACATCCTGCAGGGGCTTGAGGCGCCTGACGATGCGGTATTCATTATAGGTATTGGTCTCGTTGAAGAAATCGATGGCCTGGTCCACCGTCATGTCGAGGATGTCGCTGATGGTGCGGTCACGGAAAGTCACATCGAGCGCGTTGCGACTGAAGCGCTTGCCGTGACAAGCCTCACAGGTCAATGTGATGTCGGCCATAAACTGCATCTCGATGGTAATGGTTCCCTCGCCCTTGCATTCCTCGCAGCGTCCGCCGGGGGAGTTGAACGAGAAGAAACTGCTGTTATAACCCATCTGCTTGGACAACTGCTGTTGGGCAAATAGCTGGCGAATCTCGTCAAAAGCCTTGAGATAGGTCGCAGGATTGCTGCGTGTGCTCTTGCCGATGGGGCCCTGGTCAATAAATTCCACCGCCGATAAGCGACTCAGGTCACCGCCAATGCCGGCATGATGTCCGGGAGTGTCGGCCGTCTGGTCAAAGTGGCGCGCCAGCGCGGGATAGAGGATTTTGCCCACCAGGGTGGACTTGCCCGACCCGCTCACGCCAGTCACCACGGTCATCACCCCTAACGGGAACTTGACGCTGATGTTCTTCAGGTTGTTTTGGGTAGCGCCTTTGACTTCGATATACTGGTTCCAGTGCCTGCGCTGTTTGGGTACCGGGATGGAGAGTTGGCCTGTCAGATATTTAGCGGTATAGCTGTCGGCAGCGCCATCGATAGAGGCAACCGGTCCCTGATAGGTGATTTCGCCACCATGGCGTCCTGCCTCAGGTCCCACATCTATCAGATAGTCGGCACTGCGCATGATATCCTCATCGTGCTCGACGACTACCACCGTGTTGCCCAGTTGCTGAAGCATGCGCAGCACATGAATGAGGCGATGTGTGTCACGCGGGTGAAGTCCCACCGAAGGCTCGTCGAGGATATAGACCGAACCCACAAGCGAACTGCCCAAAGCTGTTGCCAGATTGATGCGCTGGCTCTCGCCACCCGACAGGGTAGCCGACAGGCGGTCGAGAGTGAGATAGCCCACGCCGACCTCACACAGGTAGTCAAGACGGTTGTTGATCTCGGTGAGGAGCCGCTTGGCAACAAGGGCATCGGTCTCGCTGAGCTGCAGTTCTCTAAACCACTGTGCCAACTGGTTGACAGGCATCACGACCAGCTCGCTGATAGTTTTCTCCCCTACCCTCACATAGCCAGCTTGGGGTTTGAGCCTGGTGCCATGGCACACCGGGCAAACTGTCTTGCCGCGGTATCGTGCCTGCAACACACGGAACTGGATGGCGTAGGACTTGCTCTTTACCCACTCAAAGAAGCCATCGATGCCGCTCCACTCGCCGTCGCCCGTGCCGTGCCACAGCAAGTCAAGCTGCGACTGAGTCAATTCGTTATAAGGTTTGTGAATGGGGAATCCATGATGTGAAGCCACATGGATGAAGGCCTGCTTCCACTCACTCATCACCTGACCTCGCCAACACATGACCGCATCGTCATAGACCGAACGGCTCCTGTCGGGCACCACCAGGTTCTCATCAATACCGATGACACTGCCAAAGCCCTCACAAGTGGGGCACGCTCCCAGCGGGTTGTTGAAGTTAAACATCAGGTCGGTGGGTTCCTCAAATGTCATCCCATCCAGTTCAAAGCGTTTTGAAAAACGGTGTTCCTTTATCGTCCCGTCCTGCTGCCACACCACCAGGCAACACTCGTCCTGGCCCTCATAGAAAGCCGTCTGCAGTGAGTCCAGCAATCGCAATTCGTCGTCACGGTCATGCGAGACTGCCATGCGGTCGATGAGCAGGCGATAGTCGGCAGCAAGGGGCTCGCCTTCGGCAGTGAGCACCTGAGAAATGTCAACAAACTTCGCGTCGCGTGTCATCAGGCGGGAATAGCCGCCCTTGACAAGGATGTCGAGCTGAGTGCGCAAGTCGCGGCCTTCGGGGACATGGACATCGGTGAGCAGGGCAAAGCGCGTGCCGTCAGGATAGGAGTTGATGCAGTCGATCACATCATTGGCCGTGTGCTTCTTTACCATCTGGCCCGACACAGGCGAGAAGGTTTTGCCAACGCGCGCAAACAATAGCCGCAAATAATCATAAACCTCGGTACTGGTACCGACCGTGCTGCGGGAATTGCGAGTCACAGTGCGTTGCTCAACAGCGATGGCAGGCGGCAAGCCGCGGATAAAGTCACAATCAGGCTTAGACAGGCGTCCCATAAATTGGCGTGCATAGGACGACAAACTCTCGACATAGCGGCGCTGCCCCTCGGCATATAGTGTGTCGAAGGCCAACGAAGACTTGCCGCTGCCCGACAAGCCAGTGACCACGACAAACTTGCCGCGCGGAATTGCCACGTCAACGTTCTTGAGATTGTTGACACGTGCACCCTTGATAATAATGTCGCCTGATAATGCCATTGCTGATAATTAAGCCCGCAAAGGTAGTGAAAGTCGGGCGGATTGCCAAACAAAACAATGTTTTTGTTTTCTATCCCAAGATAAATCTAAATCTATAATCTATGATATTAATGATTCCCTCGAAAAAAGAAAAACGCACTATTGCCAAAAGGCACGAAGACACTTTTTTTTGAAATTATTTGCCCGAATTAAAAAAAAGGAGTAATTTTATTGCCCAAATCAAGCAATGAGCCCCTTGTGTGGCACGGTTTTTGCTTGATGGTTCATTACTAAGACATTATATTAATTTTTAAATTTACAGACAGATATGAAACCGATTAACATTGTAATGGCTGTAGTGGGCGGTGCCATTGCCGGTGCCGCAGTGGGATTGCTGTTTGCTCCCGAGAAAGGTGACGATGTTCGCAAGCGCATCGCCGACGCCCTGCGCGAACAAGGCGTGAAACTCAAAGGCACAAAGCTCGACAACCTCGTTGACGATATCGCCGAAGAGATTAAAGACAAGCTGGATTAATAACACATTAATTAATTTATAGTAATGAAAGGATTAAGTTTATTATATGCATTCTTGGGTGGTGCTCTGGTAGGCGCTTCGGCCGCTATCCTCTTTGCCCCCGAGAAGGGTTCAGACCTGCGCAGCCGCATCAAAGAGATGCTCAAGAAGAACGGCATCGACTTCAGCGACGATGAAGTAGAGCAGCTGGTGAAGCAGATCAGCGCCCAGATTGAGGACTGACATAATTACAGGCTCCCTGACAGGGTGCGTCCCTATAGCGGACACACCCTGCAGGGCTAATGATGTAAACTGGGCTAATTGCGCGAATCACCGTTTTTTGGGGGAGAGATTCGTTTAATTAGCAATATTAGCATGACAATGCGTCTTGTTGTGAGAGAATATGAACGAGATAGATTATAAAAAACTGTTTGCCGAGGGTCGCAAGTATTTCTCGCTCGAGTGGGACTACACCAAGCTCACTGCGGTCGAGAAAATGGCGGTGCTACTCTCGTCCATCGCATTTGTAGCCGTGGTCATCATCATCGCCACCTTCGCCCTACAGTACCTGTTTTCGGCACTGATTGGCGTGTTGGCCACAGCCCTGGGCTGCGAGTGGGGCGCCCAATTGATTGCTGCTGCACTCATGTTGGTGCTGCTGCTGTTAGTGTTTGCCTTCAAGAAGCAGCTCATCGTGGATCCCGTGGCACGTTTTGTGAGCAAACTGTTCCTAAAACCCGAAGACAATGAGTAACGAGACCAGTAACAACACATCGGGCAGTACGCTTCCCATGTCTGTGCCCGACGCCCCCAAGGACTGGCGCGGCATGACGCTTGAGGAACTGAGGCGTGCCCGCGGCAAGGCGCTGGTGCGCCGCGAGGTGGGTCGCGCTACCATGCAATATAGCCTTGACGGCGTGAAGAACAACGTTGCCAGCAACGGCGTGCGTGCACTCATGTTCAGTCCAGACACTGTCTCGCACCTCAAGACTGCCGATTATGTGTTTTTGGGCTTTAGACTCGCCCGTTGGCTCATGGGATTGCGCAACAACCGTCGCCGTCGTCGTTGACGACCACACACGACCATCCTTAATGCTCCTATGATTTTCGGTAAAATCATCAAAAATTCATCAAAAAAGCCACTTTTTTCACAAAAATTCTTGCCGTTTTTTTGATTTTACCTAAATTTGCGCCGTGATTTCTGAGGATTTCACACGAGAGAAGTAAGAAATTTTAATGACTATAACATCTAAACAATAACTGCCTATCGACAAACATTACTCTTTATTGACCTAAAAATAAGTAAGTAATGACAGTTTACAAGGACAAGAGCGATGAACAATTGATATCGCTGTATGTCGATGGCAAGAACGAGGCCTTTGATACGCTGATAGAGCGTCACAAGGACCGTGTTTTCATGTACATATATCATGCCGTGAAAAATGAGGAGCTTGCTAACGACATTTTTCAGGATACTTTTTTCAAAGTCATCACTACTCTCAAGCAGGGCCGCTACGTCGAAAATGGCCATTTCCCCGCTTGGATCACCCGCATCGCACACAACCTGATTATAGACTACTTCCGCCAGACTAAGGCCGAGAACCTGCAGTCGACCGACGACGAAGACATCAACATCCTTAACCGCAAAGAGTTGTCGGACGGCACTGTCGAGGACGATATTGTCACCTCCCAAATCCACAGTGACGTTCGTCGCCTGGTGAGCGCTTTGCCCGAAAGCCAACGCCAAGTGCTAGAGATGCGCTTCTACAAGAACATGAGCTTCAAGGAGATTGCCGATTCCACCGGCGTGAGCATCAACACGGCTTTGGGACGCATGCGCTATGCCATCTTGAACATGCGCCGCATTGCTGAGGAGCACAACATCGTCCTCACCATGTAACCTGTTGCGGCAAAACAGATTTCAGCGAAGAAAGAAATCCAACCATACCCTCATTGACAATAGGCAATAACTCTTTATTGCTTATTGTTTTTTTTCTAGGGAATGTGATTTTTCAGGAAAAACCGTGGAGGATTTTGGGACAAAGGAAAAAATTAGGTACTTTTGCACATTAATAAGAATTAAATAATCGGTACTCATTAACACTTAAGACTATGGCAGCATTCCGCAACCTCATCATCATGTTCCTGTGCGCAGTGATGGCCTTTCCCAGCATGCGCGCCGACCACCTTGTAATTGTTGCAGTTAACGACACACACAGCCAGATTGACCCAGCCAGCGACGGCAAGGGTGGCGTGGCACGACGTCGCGCCATCTATGACAAGCTGCGTGACGAAAATCCCAACACCGCGATTATTCATGCCGGTGATGCCGTTCAGGGCACTTTGTTCTTCTCGCTTTACAAGGGCGAGGTGGAATATGCCTTGATGGATACCCTGGGCTATGATGCCATCATTCTAGGCAACCATGAGTTTGACAACGGCATGGAAGAGCTGGCAGCCCATTACCGCAATGTCGATGCCGTGAAGTTGAGCGCCAACTACGATTTCAGCGCCACACCGCTCGACGGTATGTTCCAGCCCTACTGGATCAAGGCCGTGGGCGACAAGCGGGTGGCATTCTTTGGCATCAACGTCAACCCTGCGGGCCTGATTGCCGACATGAACTGCAAGAACCTGCGTTACCGCTTTGCTCCAGGGGTGGCCGATGCAACTGCCCGTTACCTCAAGGAGGTGCTGGGCATGGACTATGCCATCATGGTGTCGCACATCGGCTACAGCAGCTATGAGCCCACCGAACCTAACGACTCGCTCATCGTGAGCCAGAGCCATTATATCGACATGGTCATCAGCTCGCACTCCCACACGACCATCAAGCCAGGCAGTGACATGAGTCGCGTCGCTAATGCCGACGGAAAACTCGTGACCATCGGCCAGAACGGAAAGAGCGGCAAACTGGTCGCCACCTATGACCTGAACCTGGAAACCGGCGAAATCGTTTATCAGCACATCCCCGTCGATGCCAGCTGGGACGAGGCCGCCAAGCGATATACTGCCATGAACTCATGGCTCGACAAGTATCGTCACGGCGTGGACAGCATCATGAACAACCCCGTGGCCACAAGCGCACGCTTCATGAAAAACTCGAGCGATGCAGCCCAAAACTGGGTGAGCGATGCTACCATGGAAATCATCAAAGACCTGTCGGGCATCAAGAATATCGATTGCGCCATCATGAACAAGGGGGGCATCCGCACCGACATGCCCAAGGGGACTGTCACCGAAGGCATCATCGGATCGATGTTCCCGTTCGACAACCGCTTCGTCGTGCTGGAGATGTCTGGCAACACGCTCATCGAGTGTATTAAACTGATGTGCGGACGTGGCGGCGATGCCGTGAGCAAGGAGCTCAAGGCCACCTACAACGACAAGGGCGAACTTGTCAAAGCCACCCTCAAAGGGAAGAAAATTGATCCCAATAAAATCTATACTGTCGCTACCATCGACTATCTTGCCAACGGCGGTGATTACATGGAGCCCATGAAGGCTTGCAAGCGCCTGTTTGTGGACACCCAAAAGTATGGCAACCACATCCTCAACTATGTGAAGAAACTTGAAGCCGCAGGCAAGAAGATTGACGCCAAGGACGAAGTGAGAATCAACAAGAAGTAGAGATTCAGGCTCCGCTAACGGCCTTAGGTGCCCTAAGGGCTCTAAAAAACAAGAAGGACAAAAAAGGACAAAATAAAATGACCAAATTCAAACGTGTATTACTATTGGTAATCATCGTGGCATTTGCGATGGGTGCTCAAGCCAGGAGCAATGCCAAGATGCCCAACCTGTTTAACCAGGTGGACCAAGTGGCGATGAATGAATGGGTGGACAGCGTTTTCAACAGCATGTCGCCTGATGCCCGAATCGGGCAGCTCATCGTGGCCGCTGTTACACCTGCTGGAAATGACGCCACCAGCGCTCTGGTAAAACGGCTTGTTACCGAGAATCTGGTGGGCGGACTCATCTATGAGAACAGCACCATTAACGACCAAGCGGCAGTCACCAATCTTGCCCAATCGCTTGCCACGGTGCCCTTGATGATCACCATTGATGGCGAGTGGGGACTGGGAATGCGTCTCAAAGAAGTGCCTAACTTCCCTCGCAACCTGATTCTGGGAGCCATCGACGACGACATGCTGCTCTATGAATATGGCCGTGAAGTGGCACGCCAGTGCCGCCGCATGGGCATCCAGGTGAATTTTGCTCCCGTGCTCGATGTGAATGACAATCAGAACAATCCGGTCATCGGCAACCGTTCCTTTGGCGAGAGCCCTGAACTGGTGGCACGTCATGCCATTGCCTTTGCCCGCGGTCTGGAAGACGGCGGCGTGCTGGCTGTGGGAAAGCACTTCCCCGGCCATGGCTCATCCAGCGAGGACTCTCACAAGACACTGCCCTTGATCAAGAAGACCATGCAGGAAATCAACACCTGTGAGCTGGTTCCTTTCCGCAGATTCATTGATGCCGGACTGAGCGGCATTCTCACGGCACACCTGTTGGTGCCTGCCATCGATAAGGGAAAAGCCCCAAGCAGCCTTTCGCCCGAATGTGTAACCAACGTGTTGAGAAATGAACTGCAGTTCGACGGCATCGTGTTCACCGATGCGCTCAACATGAAGGGCGCTACACAGATGCTCAAGGGTTCGGCATGTGTCAACGCCCTGCTTGCAGGCAACGACGTGCTGCTCATGCCCGAAAACATCAGCAGCGAGATTGCGGCCATCAAAGCGGCTGTCGCCAACGGCAAACTGCGCCAAAGCGTCATTGACGAGCGCTGCAAGAAAATCCTTCGCTACAAGTATGCCCTCGGTTTGACCGAGCGTCAACAAGTGAACACGTCTAATCTCACAAATGACGTGAATTCCCCGGTCGCCAGCGTCCTGCAGCGACAACTTGTCGCCGGTAGCATTACCGTCATCAAGAACAACGACAATATCCTGCCGGTGCACAACCTGCAAAGCCGCCACATTGCCGTTGCCACCATCGGCAACGAGAAAAGCACAGCATCAAAGTTCACAAGACGCTGCGCCGACTATGCCGAGATCACGCGCTTTGACCTTGCCAAGGCCGGCAGTGCCGAAGCTCTCGCTGCCCAATTGCACGACGGCCATTTCAACACCATCATTGTCGAAGTGAGCGAGGACACCGAAGCCAACCGCGCTGCACTCAACACCATTGCCAAGAAGTGCAAGAACCTCGTTGTCGTGCTCATGTGCAAGCCCTACGAGATTCGCAACTATGGCACAGCCATTACCAACAAGCACGTCAAGGCCGTGGTGCTCACCTATGATAACACGACACTTGCCGAAGACTATGCCGCACAAACCATCTTTGGCGGCAACTCCGCAAAGGGCAACCTGCCCATCTCGCTGGCTTTCAACGGAAAGAAGACACGATACGAGGCTGGTGACGGCATCCACTACGAGGCGACACGTTTGGGCTATACCATTCCTGCCGAGGTGGGATTTGACAACCGTCTCACTTCACAGATCGACTCGGTTTGCCGCTTGGGTGTGCAGCAGCACGCTTTCCCCGGCTGTCAGGTCATTGTGGCCCGTCACGGCAAGGTGGTTTACAAAAACTCGTTCGGCACCATCGACTATGGCAGCACAGTCAAGGTCGATGACAACACACTCTTTGGCCTCGCTTCGGTATCGAAAGCAACCGGCACCATCAGCGGTGTGATGAAAGCCTTTGACCAGGGCAAGTTCCGTCTCGACGACAAGGCGAGCGAGTACATTCCCGGCCTGCGCGACGGCGACAAGGAGAACATCACCTTCCGCGACCTGCTCTACCACGAGACAGGCATGCCGGCATCGCTTAACATGTGGTACATGATGATGGACCCCAAGACCTACAGCGGCGAACTCATCGCCGGAGCCGAGGATGCCACCCACACCGTAAAAATCATGAACGGCGCCTGGGGGCACAAGGATGCCAAGATGCGCACCGACATCATCTCACCCGTAAAGACCGACAAATTCAATATTGCCATTGCCGACGGCCTGTGGGGCGGCCGCGTCACCTATGACTCCATCATGAACCGCATGTACCACGCCAAATTGGGCAAGAAGAAATACCTGTACAGCTGCTGCAACTTCTCGCTACTGGCCGATGCCGTGCAGCGCATGACGCACTCCCCGCTCAACTACTACGTGAACAACTACATCTTTGCTCCGCTTGGTGCCTACCACACGATGTACAGGCCATTGAGCAAGTATTCACGCGACGAAATCGCATATACCGAAAAGGATACCTACCTGCGTCGCCAGCACATTCATGGCTATGTTCACGACGAGCTAGCGGCCTTCTCGGGCGGCGTGCAGGGTAATGCCGGCTTGTTCAGCAACGCCAACGACCTGGCCAAGCTCTTCCAGATGTGGCTCAACGGAGGCACCTACGGCGGTGTGCGCCTGTTGAAGGCTTCGACAGTTGAGACTTTCTTGACGCAAAAGAGCCCCAACAGCCACCGCGGACTGGGATTTGACAAGCCCGTCGTGGGCAACCCTGATGCCAGCAACACTTGTGCCGAGGCCACACCCGAGACCATCGGTCACACGGGCTTCACGGGTACCTGCTTCTGGGTAGATCCCAAGAACGACATGATCTATATCTTCTTGAGCAACCGTGTATGCCCCACGCGCAACAATCCGAACTTCGGCCGCATCAGTGCCCGCAGCCACATCCAGTCGCTCATCTATAAAGCCATCAGAGAACAATAATCCCAGATTATCTAAATTAAGACAACAAATAACTAGAATCGAATAATATGAAAAAGTTAGCATTTGTTTTTACCGCCCTGTTGTTGCTCACCGCGTGCAGCAAGGGCTACAAGGTGACTGTCACCTTCCCCGACGAAAGCAATAACGGCGAGACCGTCTTCCTGACCGACTATGACACTGGCGACACCATCGCCACAGCCACAGTTGAGAACAACGTCTGCACCTTTGAGGGCAATACCGACAAGGGATTCTTTGCGCGCCTGTATGCCGGCGGCAACCCCTATGGATTCATTGTTGAACCCGGCGAAGTCCATCTTAACATTGCCGAGGGTAATGCCATTAGCCCCCTCAACGACAAGATTGAGGCATGGAGCAAAGAAATGCAGACCATTGCCGACGACACGACACTCACCGAGGCCGAAAACGAGGCCCGTTATGCCGAAGGGCTCTTCAAACTCTATCAGGACAACAAGGACAACGCTATAGGTCCATGGGCTTTCTGCAACTACCTGATGAACAAAGACCTTTCAGAGACCGACATCGACGCCTTGCTCAAAGAAGCACCCGAGGGCTATGCCCAACTGAAGCGTGTCGAGAAGGCCAAGAACGCTGCCCGCCAGTTGACCGTTACTGCAGTGGGCCAGAAGTTCACCGACTTTGAGGTCATTGCCGAAGACGGCAGCAAGCAAAAACTGTCAGACTACGTCGGCAAAGGCAAAGTCACGCTCGTTGACTTCTGGGCCAGCTGGTGTCCTCCTTGCCGTGCCGAGATTCCCAAGCTGCAGGCTTTAAAGGATAAATATGGCGACAAGTTTGACGTGCTGGGCGTTGCCGTGTGGGACACCCCTGCCGACACCCGCAAAGCCATTGAAGAGCTCAAGATCACATGGCCTGTCATCATTGGCACCAACAAGCTGACCGAGCCGACCGACCTTTACGGCATCAAAGGAATTCCCCACATCATCATCTTTGCCCCCGACGGAACCATCTATTCCCGTGGCCTGACCGGTGATGAACTTGCCAACAAGCTTGCCGAGGCATTGAAATAAGGGTTCATCCCTCTAAAGCATCTACACTAGCGGCTGATGGTTTCTTCCATCAACCGCTAGCCGTTTATAAGACTGACAAAATGTCGTTTGGCCCGATTTATGCCCAAACAGTTAAAAATATCTCATCATCGGCAAACTTTTTTCATCACACATGCACGAATGTGAGAAAAAATCACTATCTTTGCCTAACAACTGAGTGAAAACAATATTAACCATCTATATTAAAAAAGAATTATGGATAACGATTTCAGAAAATTTGCAGTACATCATCTTGGGATGAACGGATTGGCACTGGACCAGTTCACCGCAGGAGTATCCAACAACTACATTTCCCCCACCATCATGGAAGAGCGCAAGCTGAACGTCACGCAACTTGACGTTTTCTCGCGCCTGATGATGGACCGCATCATCTTCCTGGGCACACAGGTGGACGACTATACCGCCAACGTCATTCAAGCCCAGCTGCTCTATCTTGACAGTTCCGACCCCGGCAAAGACATTTCATTGTACATCAACTCTCCCGGCGGTTCGGTATATGCCGGACTTGGCATCTATGACACGATGCAGTATATCCAAAGCGACGTTTCTACTATCTGCACCGGCATGGCAGCTTCTATGGCCGCCGTATTGCTCGTCGCCGGCCAAAAGGACAAGCGCTTTGCCTTGAAGCACAGCCGCGTGATGATTCACCAGCCGATGGGCGGCATCAGCGGTCAGGCATCAGACATCGAAATCACCTCGCGCGAAATCCTCAAGCTCAAGCAAGAGCTCTACACTATCATCAGCGACCACTCAGGCCAACCCTATGACAAGGTCTATGCCGACAGCGACCGCGACTATTGGATGACGGCTGCCGAGGCCAAGGAATATGGCATGATTGACAAGGTCCTCATGCGCGAGAATGCTTCGGACAAAACCGCTGAGTAACCCGACGAAGCTAAGAAATGGCAAAAAAGAAAGAAAACCTATATTGCAGTTTTTGCGGCAGGTCGGACCGAGAGGTGGAACTGCTGCTGCCCGGCATGAACGGCTGCATCTGCAACGACTGTGCCGAGCGGGCTGTTGAACTCTCTCGGGAGTACTTGGGCAAAATGAAATCATCGATGTTGCCCGAGCTCGACATGGACACACTGCCCAAGCCCGAAGAGATTAAAGCCTATCTGGACCAGTATGTCATCGGCCAGGATAACGCCAAACGCTATCTTGCAGTGGCTGTCTATAACCACTACAAGCGGTTAAACCAGCACCATGACGATGACATCGACATTGAGAAGAGCAACATCATCATCGTTGGGCCGACCGGCACCGGAAAGACGCTCTTGGCCAAGACGATAGCCAAGATGCTGAAGGTGCCCTTCGCCATCGTTGACGCCACAGTGCTCACCGAGGCCGGATATGTGGGTGAAGACATCGAGAGCTTGCTCACCAGGCTGCTGGCAGCCTGCGACTACAATGTAGCCGAGGCCGAGCGCGGCATCGTCTTCATCGACGAGATTGACAAAATTGCCCGCAAGGGCGACAATCCCTCCATTACGCGCGACGTGAGCGGCGAGGGCGTGCAGCAAGGTCTGCTCAAGCTGCTTGAAGGCTCGATAGTCAACGTGCCGCCACAAGGCGGCCGCAAGCATCCCGAGCAGAAGATGATAGCCGTTGACACCAAAAACATCCTGTTCATCTGCGGCGGCGCCTTCGAGGGCATCGAGCGCAAGATTGCCCAGCGCCTCAACACCCATGTCGTGGGCTATGGCGCTGGCAACCATGTGAGCAAGGCCGAGCGTGACAAACTGTTGCATTTTGTGGCACCACAGGACCTGCGCAGCTATGGTCTCATACCTGAGATTATCGGCCGTCTGCCCATTCTCACCAATCTGGAGCCTCTGGACCATGATGCCCTGTTGCGCATCCTCACCGAGCCCAAGAACGCCATTGTTCGCCAATACAAAAAACTGCTTGAAATGGATGGTGTGGAACTCGTCATCGAGGACGACGTGTTAGGATTCATCGTTGACAAGTCCATTGAGTACAAGCTGGGTGCCCGTGGGTTGCGCAGTCTGTTCGAGACCATCATGATCGACGTCATGTACCAAGCGCCCACGCTCAAGAAAAAGCGCTTTGTACTGACACGCGAATTTGCCGAGCAGCAGTTGTCAAAGTCAAACTTTGAACTGCTGGCCGAGTCCTAATGCGCAATGGATAAAAGGCTTTAAGGAACCCAAATTCCTTAAGGCCTTTTTAGCGATTAAAATGGCATCAAATAATTATTTTTGATAAAAATATTGTGCGTTTCACAAATTCATAGTATATTTGTGAAATCAATGAAACCCTAAACCTGATAATTATGGCGAAGAACAGCAAGTTGACAGCGGCACTTAAAGAATACTTCGGCTTTGATACATTCAAAGGCAACCAAGAGGCCATCATCGAGAATCTGATGGCCGAGAGAGACACTTTTGTGCTCATGCCCACCGGCGGCGGCAAGTCGCTGTGCTACCAGCTGCCTGCAAGGCTCATGGACGGCATTGCGATTGTCATCTCACCCTTGATTGCATTGATGAAAAACCAAGTCGATGCCATGCGCAGTTACAGCGAGGAAGACGGCATCGCCCACTTCCTGAACTCCTCCCTCACCAAGCAGGCCATTGAGGAAGTGAAAGCCGATGTGCGCAGTTGCCGCACCAAACTGCTGTATGTAGCCCCCGAATCGCTTACCAAAGAGGATAATGTGGCATTTTTGAAAGATGTCCCCATCTCGTTCTACGCCGTCGATGAAGCACACTGTATCTCGGAGTGGGGCCATGACTTCAGGCCTGAATACCGCAACATTCGTCCCATCATCAACCGCATAGGCGAGCGGCCCATTATCGCACTGACTGCGACTGCCACGCCCAAGGTTCAACATGACATCCAAAAGAACCTGTGCATGACCAATGCGACTGTGTTCAAGTCATCGTTCAACCGCCCCAACCTGTACTATGAGGTAAGGCCCAAGACCAAGGATGTGGACCGCGAGATCATCAAGTTCATCAAAGCCAATGAAGGCAAGTCGGGCATCATCTATTGCCTGAGCCGCAAACGCGTTGAGGAACTGGCCGAGGTGCTACGCCTCAACGACATCAAGGCATTGCCCTACCATGCCGGTATGGAAAGTGCAACGCGCAGCGCCAACCAGGATGCCTTCTTGAGCGAGGACGTGGACGTGATTGTTGCAACTATCGCATTCGGTATGGGCATCGACAAACCCGACGTGAGGTTCGTCATCCACTATGACATTCCCAAGAGCCTTGAGGGTTATTATCAGGAAACAGGACGTGCAGGGCGTGACGGCGGAGAAGGCCGTTGCCTCACGTTCTATTCCCGAAAGGATCTGGACAAGCTGGAGAAATTCATGCAGGGCAAGCCCATCTCGGAGCAGGAAATCGGCAAGCAGCTGTTGCTTGAAACCCGTGATTATGCCGAGTCGTCGGTTTGTCGCAGGCGTTCGCTGCTGCACTACTTTGGCGAAACCTACAATCAGGATAACTGCGGAAACTGTGACAACTGTCTCAAGCCCAAGAAACGTGTGGAAGCCAGCGAAGAGCTGCGGTGTGCCATTGAGACCATACTGGTACTGCGTGAACGCTTCAAGCCCGAGTATATCGCCCATGTGATGATGGGTGACGCCACCCCCGAAATCAAGGGATACAAGCATGACGAACTCGACATTTTTGGCGGAGCACAAGAGCGTGACGAAAAATTCCTGATTGCAGTCATCCGTCAAGGCGTGTTTGCCGACTACTTGGCCAAAGACATCGAGAACTATGGTGTCATTAAGGTTACCGATAAAGGAAAGAAGTTCCTGAAGAGCAGGGAGAAATTCTGGATTGTCGAGGACAACGAATATACCGAGATGCTTGACGAAGAGATTCGCGGCAGCGGCAGCGGAGCCGTGGACTCGCAACTCTTCAGCATCCTCAAGGACCTGCGGCGCAAGGTGGCCAAGCAGTACGGGTTGCCCACCTATGTCATCTTCCAAGAACCCTCGCTTGACGCGATGGCTACCACCTACCCCATCACCATTGAAGAATTGCAGAACATTCCCGGTGTGGGCCCAGGCAAGGCCAAACGATATGGCCAGGAGTTCATCGAGATTATCAAGAAGTATGTCGAAGAGAACGAGATAGAACGTCCCGAAGACATGCGCGTGCGCACTGTCGCCAACAAGAGCAAACTCAAGGTTGAGCTCATCACAGCCATTGACCGCAAGGTGCCTCTCGACACTCTTGCCGAAAGCAAAGACCTGGAATTTGACGAACTGCTTGACGAGCTTGAAGCCATCGTTTACAGCGGCACAAAAATCAACGTTTCCTACTTTATCGACGAGGCCATCGACAACGACATTGAGGAAGAGATCTTTGAGTATTTCAAGGAGAGCGAGAGCGACGATATTGCCACCGCCATGGAAGAGCTAGGAGATGACTTTACCGAAGAGGAAATCCGCCTGGTGCGCATTAAATTCCTGAGCGAGATGGGCAACTGATGCCAATAGCCATTATTAACGATCATCTAAATAAATATCAATAAAAATGCGCATGGGATATAATTTTTCCCGTGCGCGTTCGTTATATAATTTAAATCAGAGAATGAAAAAAAGTAAAATATAGATTTCAAACCAACTAAGATGAAAGTTAAACTCTTGATTTCTTCATTGCTGTTGGGAACTGCGATCCTCGCTTTAGCCAAGGGGGATCCTGTCCTCATGACCATTAACGGCAAAGACATCAAACTCTCGGAGTTTGAGTACCTCTACCACAAGAACAATCAACAACAAATCGAGAAAGAAACCCTCGATCAGTATGTGGAGCGCTTCGTGCTCTACAAGCAGAAGGTCGCTGAGGCCGAAGCCGCCGGCATCGACACCACTCAATCCTTCATCAAGGAATTTGAGGGTTACCAAAAGGACCTCGCCGCTCCCTACATGACCGAAGACACTACCTATCTGTGGCACTTCATCAACGAGTCCTATGACCGCTACAAGAAGGAAATCAATATCGATCACTTCATGTTACCGTTAGGCAACGATGACGCCGCCACCCAGGCCAATCTGAACCTCATGGACAGCATTCGCAACTGCGTTCTCGCTGGCGAGAGCTGGGAAAACCTGGCAGACAGGTTCTCGAGCGACCCGTCCAAGCAACGCAACCACGGCCACTACGGGTTTGTTTCATCAGGAATGTTCCCCTATGATTTCGAGAATATTCTTTACAGCACCTCTGTTGGTGAGATTTCCAAACCCTTCAAGACTCAGTACGGCGTCCACATGATCAGGGTGAACGAAACACGAGACCGCAACGATGTCCATGCCCGCCACATTCTCAAACTCTTCCCTAGAGACCGAGAGGTGACCGAAGCCGACAAGGCCCTGTGCAAGGCGCAGATCGACTCGATTTACAACCTGCTCCTTGCAGGTGCCGACTTTGAGGAACTGGCAAAGAAAGAGTCGCAAGACGGTACTGCCCGTCGCGGCGGCGACTTGGGATGGTTTGGCCGTGGCCGCATGGTGCAACCCTTTGAGGACATTGCATTTGGACTTGCCGACGGAGCCATCAGTGAGCCTTTCGCCACCGAATTTGGCTATCACATCATCAAGAAAGAAGCTCACGGCTACCCCTCAATCAATAATCTGCGCAACGCCATCGAGACGGCAATCAACAGGGACGAGCGCGCCAAGCTCATTCATGAGCATCGTCTCAATGATCTCAAAGCCAAGTGCAATTACCACGCAAATCCCGAGCTTGACGATTATCTGAACAGTGCTCTTGCCACTGCCGGCAAGCTGGATTCGGCCTTTGTGGCACAGTACATTAAAGGTTCCCGCATGCCCTTGTTCACCTATGGCAAAAACAACGTCTCGACAATCCAGGAGCTTGCATCTGTAATGAACAGCAAGGTCAACATCCCCGATGTCGCAAAAGCCAAGACTCTCTTGCTCTCCAAGGTTGATGAACTTGCCGAGAACAAGCTTGCAGAGTATAACGGCCGAGAAGTACTCATGAATAATCCTGAATACCGCAACCTGCTCAACGAGTACCGAGACGGAATGATGCTGTTTGAAATCAGCAACCGTCGCGTGTGGAAGGCTGCCAGCAAGGATACCGTGGGACTCGAGCAATTCTATGCCGAGCACCGTGCCAACTACACTTGGGACGAGCCCCACTTCAAGGGCATCATCCTCAGTGCCAAGAATGACAGCGTCCTTAACCTCATCAAGGCCGATGTTAAACAGCTTGGTGTCGATACCCTTACCAACACCCTCTACGTGAAATACGGCAACGACATCCGCATGGAGCGCATGGTTGTCAAGAAAGGTGAGAACCCCTATGCCGACTATCTGGCATTCCATGTGGGCGAAAAGCCCGAGCGCAAGGGCTATCCCGAGTTTATGATTCTTGAAGGCGGTATCATCAACCAGCCCGAAGAGATGTCCGACGTGCGCGGTGCTGTCACCAGCGACTACCAGGACATTCTTGAGCAGCGCTGGAAAGAGGAACTGGCTCAAAAGTATCCTGCCAAAATCAACAAGAAAGTCTTGAAGAAAGTGAAGTAACAACACATTTCTTATTTATAGAAAGCAACAGGAGTCCGGCACGACAATTAAATGTTGTGCCGGACTCTTTTTTACCTCAAGCTGCGCCCTTTTGCTCAGATTTCATTAACTTTGCAACCAGTAACCCAATGAACCGATTATGACGATGAAAAGATTCTTTTTATTCAGTTTACTGTGTCTTTCTGCATCTTTTTTGGCATTGACACAAAACCAGTCACCGTTGCAGGTCCAGGAACTTGTGTTAAACAACGGCATGAAAGTGTGGCTCAATGTTGACCACAGCCAACCTAAGGTATTTGGTGCTGTAGTCGTGGGGGCCGGAGCCGTCGATTGCCCCGACACAGGCATCGCTCACTACTTTGAGCACATCATGTTCAAGGGCACCGACAAGCTGGGAACTGTGGATTATGCTGCCGAGCGCATCTTCCTCGACTCCATTTCAATGAAATATGACGAATTGGCACAAACCAGCGACCCTAAGCGCCGCACCGCCATTCAACACGAAATCAATCAACTGAATATCAAGGCATCACAATATGCCATTCCCAACGAGTTCAACCGTCTGATCACAAAGTATGGAGGCTCGGACTTGAATGCGGGCACTTCCTATGACTACACTTTTTACCACAACACGTTCTCGCCCCAGTTTATCGAGCAATGGTGCGAACTGAACAGCCACCGGCTCATCCACCCGGTATTCCGTCTTTTCCAAGGCGAGTTGGAGACGGTATATGAGGAAAAGAACATGTACTCCGACGATCCTGCATCCATGATGCTGGAACAGATTTCCAGCAAGTTCCTGGCTGGCACACCCTACGCCTACCCCATCATCGGCAGTACCGAGAGCCTGAAGAACCCGCGCCAGTCAGACATGGAGGCATTTTACAGAAAGTATTATGTGGCATCCAACATGGGCTTGATTCTTTCGGGCGACATTCATCCCGAGACGCTGCTGCCGGTGCTGGAACGCACATTCGGCAGGCTGGAAAGCGGTGCAAAACCCCAGCGACCGGTCATCAATGCACCTGCCATCGCAGGCCAACCCGTGGAGAAGTTCCTCTTCCCGATGCCAATCATCGGCATGAGCGCCATGGTATATCGCGGTCCCACCGACTATGACTCAGATGCTCCAGCCATGAAGGTAGCCATGGCCCTACTCAACAATGAAAACAGGACCGGTCTGCTCGACGAACTGACCAACAAAAACCGCGTCTATCTGTCAATGGCCCAGAGCATGGGCATGAACCAGACGTCGGCACTTGTCGTGATGGTGGTGCCCAAACTGCTGTGCAAAGTCAAAACCGCCGAGAACCTGTGCCTTGAACAAATTGAGAAGCTGAAAAACGGGGACTTCACCGACGAGCAGTTAGAGGCTGTCAAGAAAATCATCATCCGTGACAATGAGAACATGCTGGAAAACGTTTCCAGCCGCAGCGAGCAGATGGTTGCCGTCATGTCGGCCGGCGTCACCTGGGAGCATTTCATGAAGCTGACATCGGGCATCGGCCAAGTCACACGCGACGACGTTACCCGTGTAGCCCGCAAATATTTCACCGACAACTTCTATCGCTTCCACAAGAAAAACGGACGTGTCCCGGTCGAGCAGATAGCCAAACCCGAATACACGCCTGTGCGCCCGCAGAATGCAAATGAAAAATCAGAGTTTGCAAAACAGCTGGAACAAATGCCGTTGCACAACGTGGCCCCTAAGTTGCTCAACTTTGACCTTGACGCCACCCGTGATAACCTGGCAGGAGGGAACCGCCTCTATTCAAGCACAAATCCGGTGAATGATATTTTCAGCCTTGTGTTCATGTTTGATAAAGGCACAAAGAAAGACAAGTTGCTCGATGCCGCAGCAAGCTATGTGGGAGAACTCGGTACAGACTCCCTTGATGTCAAAGCCTTGGGTAACGCCATGCAACTCCTAGGGGCAAATGTGACATTCACCTCGTCACCCCAAATGACAATCATGGCCATCAAGGGAAATGACGCCAATCTTGAGCCGACACTCAAGCTACTGAGCCATTTCCTAGACCGCATGAAACCCGATACCGAGAAATTGGATAACGAGAAAGATGCTGCAGGTCCCAGTGAAAAATCCTTCTGGGAAGATAATACCGAAGTGTTTGCGGCATTATTCAGCAAAGTCGTTCGCGGCAATGAATCACAATATCTCACCCGCTTGACCAGCAAGGAGTTCAAGAAGGTGAAAGCCGAGCAGCTCGTGGCCTCGTTCCAGCAGTTGTACAACAGCCGTTGCGATGTTTGCTACAGCGGTAAACTGCCAACATCTCAGGTTGCCGGCAAGATCAAGCAACTACTGCCCCAACTCAAGGGCATTGAGCCCAATGCCATCCAGGAAGAGCCTTTGGCTAATCCCCAAACGCCAACTGTTTATGTATTTGACATGCCCAAGTCACGCCAAACCATTGTCGGGCTTTACCGTCCCATCGAGGGAGTGACGAGCGACCGTGACAAGGCTTGTTTGGCCATGTGGGGTGAATACTTTGGCGGCGGCATGTCCTCGGTTTTGTTCCAGGAAGTACGCGAATTCCGCTCAATGGCCTATGCGGCCCAAGGAGTGGCATTGATGCCACAGCTGGCACATTCCACCACCCCCTGCGGCTATATGGCATTCATTGCCACTCAAGCAGACAAATCGATGCAGACAGTGTCGTTGCTCGACTCACTCATTAACGATATGCCCATGAATGCCGAGAATCTGGTCGTGGCCCGTCAGAGCCTGCTCAACGACATCAACAACAGCTATCCCACGTTCCGCCGCAAACCTGTCAGCATCGCCTTGATGGAACGATGCGGTTTCACAGCCGATGAAAGCGCAGCCATGGCCGAGGAGCTTCCTCAACTGACTCAAGCCGACATCGAGGCCTTTTATACCCGCCACATCAAGGGACAGCCCTATCAGCTGATGATTGTGGGTAATCTCAAAAAACTCGACTTGAAGGCATTGTCAAAATATGGAAGCATTGTCAAGGTAAAGAAAGACGATATTTACAAGACCAAAGAACCAAAAAAATGATTAGGCAAGAACATCTCATGCGAAAATCTCCCCGAGATGCCAGCATGAGATGTTCATTGAGATTTTTGCATAATACCGGATGGGACAAAAAGCGCTTCAATGAGTCAATCCATTGATACCGTTTTTTGTATTATTGAAGGTCTTTAACATATTTTTCATCACTTTATTTTGTAGTAATGACATCATGATCTGTTAATAATCGTTATTTTATTTGCGTTTTTGTATTTTTTGGTCTTACTTTGCACACTGCTCTGCAACCGTTTAACCCGTTTTTATTTTGCAGAGCGTGACAGGGCTTATTTTATACATAAATTAATTGTCATGTTTATTAAAATTAACCATTTTTTAAGCATTTCATGTTTTGTGCTTTTCATGTTGATATTTTCAACTTTTAGCATGTCGGCGCAAACTTATTATGATTACTATGGAGGTGTCTATTATCAGCCAAATGATGATGGACTTACAGCAGCGATTGCCAGCCCCAATGGTGATGGCTATTATCAGGGAGTCATCACAATTCCCAGCACAATCACTAACGAGGACACCGGAGTGACCTATACTGTCACCTCCATCCTTGGTCGTGCTTTTGAGAACAGCCCTGAATTAACCAAAGTGATTATTCCCGCAACTATCCATGAGATCGGAGCTTGGGCATTTCACAATTGTACAAAATTGAAATATGTTGAGCTCAAGGGCGGTGTTGATTTCATCGGCAACGATGTGTTTTCCGGTTGTGAAATCCACACATTGTTACTTGGGCCACAAGTCACAAGCATCAAAAGATTAAAAATTGACCCAACCGTCATTGTCTCCGAAGCCATTGTTCCGCCGACATGTGACGAAATCACGTTTACGCAATATGATGCAGAACTCACAGTACCCGACGAGGGTTACAACGACTACCTGACAGCAGATTATTGGAAGAATTTCTTCACTGTAGAATCGCTTACACTGGTTGACCAAAACGTGACATTATATGTTGGTGACACTTACACTTTGACTGCCAATGTCACCTCCCATAACCTCAAAGACCCTGTTATCACTTGGGCATCATCAGATGAAAGCATTGTCACAGTCAATAACAACGGCGTGATTACCGCCACAGGTGTTGGCGAGTGCGACATTACCGCCACTTGCCGGGGCGTGTCAGCAACCTGTCACATCACTGTGATGCCTGTTCTGCCACAATCCATCACACTCAATAGTGAAAACGAGAGCGTCTTTATCGGTGAAACTTTGCAGCTGACAGCCACCGTTCTGCCCGAGAACACCACTGACAAGACAGTCACATGGACATCAAGCAACGAGAACATCGCCACGGTTGATCAAAACGGACTGGTGACTACAGTGAACCTGGGTAAGTGCGACATCATTGCCTCATGTCAAGGCCTGGATGCAACCTGCCACATCATTGTGATGCCCGTTCTGCCGCAATCCATCACAATCAGCAGCGAGAGCGAGAGCCTACACATTGGGGAAACCGTGAAACTGTCGGCCACCGTCCTTCCAGAGAACACGACCAACAAGACCGTCAAGTGGTCATCAAGTAACGAGAATGTCGCTATGGTTGATCCCCACGGAGAGGTCACTGCTGTAGGCCTGGGTGAGTGCGACATCATTGCCACTTGTCAAAGTGTGGAGGCAATCTGCCACATCACAGTGTTGCCCATCTTGCCACAATCCATCACACTCAGCAGCGAGAGCGAGAGCATCTTCATTGGGGAAACCGTGCAACTGACGGCCACCGTAATGCCCGAGAACACCACCGACAAGACCGTCACTTGGGCATCTGAAAACGAGAACATCGCCACGGTTGATGAAAACGGACTAGTGACCGCAGTTGGTGTTGGCGAGTGCGACGTTACAGCCACTTGTCAGGGCGTATCGGCAACCTGCCACATCACCGTGAAGCCCATCTTGCCGCAATCCATCACTCTCAATAGTGAGAGCGAGAGTCTGCACATCGGTAAAACCGTGCAGCTGACGGCCACCGTCCTGCCCGAAAACACCACCGACAAGACCGTCACTTGGACATCCAGTGACGAATCAATCGCCACGGTTGATGAAAACGGACTGGTGACTGCAGTAGCTCTGGGCGAGTGCGACATCACCGCTACTTGCCAGGGTGTGTCGGCAACCTGCCACATCACCGTGAAGCCCATCCTGCCGCAATCAATCACTCTCAATAGTGAGAGCGAGAGCTTGCACATCGGTGAAACCGTGCAACTGACGGCAACCGTACTGCCCGAAAACACCACCGACAAGACCGTCACTTGGACATCCAGTGACGAATCAATCGCCACCGTTGATGAAAACGGACTGGTGACTGCAGTAGCTCTGGGCAAGTGCGACATCACCGCTTCATGTCAAGGATTATCGGCAACTTGCCACATCACCGTGAAACCTGTTCTTCCGCAATCCATCACTCTCAATAGTGAGAGCGAGAGTCTGCACATCGGTGAAACCGTGCAGCTGACAGCCACCGTCCTGCCCGAGAACACTACCAACAAGACCGTCACTTGGGCATCCAATAACAAGAACATCGCCACGGTTGATGAAAACGGACTGGTGACTGCAGTAGCTCTGGGCGAGTGCGACATTACTGCCACTTGCCAGGGTGTGTCGGCAACCTGCCACATCACCGTGAAGCCCATCCTGCCGCAATCAATCATACTCAGCAGTGAGTATGAAAGCATCTTCATCGGTGAAACCCTTCAGCTGACGGCAACCGTACTGCCCGAGAACACCACCGACAAGACTGTCACTTGGACTTCAAGCGACGAGACCATCGCCACCGTTGACCAAAACGGACTCGTGACCACTGTAGACCTGGGTGAGTGCGACATCACGGCTACATGCCAGGGCGTGTCGGCAACCTGCCAGATTGAAGTGGAACCCCTGTTAGGTGGAACAGTCATCATCAGTACCGACAGTGCTATGGTTAAAGAGGGTGATTCGATACAGCTGTCTGTCAATATTCAACCCGCAAATATTGCCGGCGGCAATGTAACTTGGATTTCAACAAACGAGAACATCGCCCAAGTTGACGAGTCAGGACTTGTAATGACAAAAACAGCGGGAGATTGTGATATCATCGCCACCTACTTTAATGTTTATGACACCGCCCACATCACAGTCATTGATCCCGCCGACATTTCCATTACCATCGATACACCAGATTTCTCATCATGTCTGGCTAACACGTCCTCTATCAGTGTGACAACATACCCGATTCCTACCGAGCTCAAGGCCACATCCAGTGACACCACGGTAGCTGTCGTGCGCGTTGAAGACAACATTGTGAAGATTCAGGGCAAGAGCATTGGTTATACCGATGTCGTTATCGGTTCTCAAGACGGCATTTCCCTGTCCGACACATGTCAAGTCTGCATCTTTACCACGGTTGGCGATGCTGATGCCAACGGCAAGACAACTGTGGGCGATATCACAGCACTCATTGATCATCTGTTGGGTGGAAAACCTTATGAATACTTATACGATATCAATGGTGACGGAGCAGTTGCAATCGACGATGTTGCCTGTCTCGTGGATCTATTGCTGAATGAAGATAGCATGGAGCCACTCATTGCCCCGAAATCCATTGAACTGGAAGTGACTGAAATTGATCTTTCGCTCGGAAGCAGCTACACTTTAAATGCAACAGTTCTTCCTGCCGGATTGTATAACTCGACTATCGAATGGTCATCTTCTAACACGAAGGTTGCTCAAGTTGAAAATGGAATCCTCACAGCAACCGGCACCGGTTCTTGCGACATCATCGCAAGATGCTATAATGTTGAGAGTGTTTGTCATGTCAAAGTAACTGAAATCAAGCCCGAAAGCGTGACACTCAATATCACTAGCGGTCGTCTGCAAGTGGGTGAAACGTTAACGCTCACGGCTACTGTGTATCCAAGCAATGTGGCCAACCCCACTATCACTTGGAGTTCTACCAACACCGCAGTCGCCATTGTGAAGAATGGCAATGTAACGGCGGTAGCCCCGGGCGAATGTGACATCATCGCCACTTGCCAAGACAAGCAGGCAGTCTGCCACATCGAGGTTTATGAAGTGACTCCCGAAAGCGTGACGCTCAATATCACCAGCGGTCGTCTGCAAGTGGGTGAAACGTTAACGCTCACGGCTACTGTCCTTCCCAGCAATGTCACCAACCCCACTGTTACCTGGAGTTCTACCAACACCGCTATTGCCACCGTAAGAAATGGTAAGGTAACGGCCAAGGCCCTCGGCACATGCGACATTATCGCCACTTGCCAGGACAAGCAGGCAGTCTGCCACATCGAGGTATATGAGCCAACTCCCGAAAGCATCGTCCTCGATCACGAAAGCGCTAATTTGGCAGTGGGCGGCACAATGACAATCACGGCCACCGTCTATCCCCAGACGGTTTCCAATCCTGTTATCACTTGGAGGTCATCCAATACCACGGTTGCTACTGTCGTTAACGGCGTGGTAACGGCTAAGACCGCTGGCCAATGTGACATCATCGCCACTTGCCAGGGCGTGTCGGCTACATGCCACATCACCGTTATCGATGCCAACACCGACGGCATCTTCACAGTGAACGGCGTGTCATTTGAAATGGTCGCTGTTGAAGGCGGCACTTTCAAGATGGGAGCGCTCAACACTTCACCCGACACCAGCACCTCATGCAAGCCTCAACATGATGTCACCGTAGATGGGTTCTCCATCGGCAAGACCGAGGTTACACAGGAATTGTGGCTTGCAGTCATGGGAACGAACCCCAGCCTCAACAAGGGCGACCTGCAACGTCCCGTCGAGTATATTACCTGGAACGACTGCCAGACATTCCTCAGCAAACTGAATGAGATGACTGGAATGAACTTCAGACTGCCTACCGAGGCCGAGTGGGAATATGCCGCACGAGGCGGAAAGTATAGCCATGGCTACAAGTATGCAGGCGGCGACAAGATCGATGAAGTCGCATGGGTATCCTTCGTCAGCGGAGGAACTTCTCACCCCGTTGCCCAGTTAAAGGCCAACGAGTTGGGTCTGTATGACATGTCAGGCAACGTGAGGGAATGGGTTCAGGACTGGTACTCGGCTTACACCTCAGCTTCTCAAGTCAATCCCACTGGACCCGCAACCGGTTCATTGAAGGTTTTCCGCGGCGGTTCCTACGAGACCACCTACAAGGAGTGCTTCGTCACCTACCGCTACATGCGCGAAGTGACCTTCAGACAGAGTTACTTGGGACTTCGCTTGGCTTTATAAACCATCCTGTTAACAACATCATCATGGGCATTGCGTGCACAAGCATGTGAATGCCCATGATTTTTGTTTGAGCAATGCATGGCTCTGTCAATTCCCGGCATTTAACAAACATTTTGCCATTTGATTTTGTCAGGTCACAAAAAAAGGGGAAATTTGCCCTTTAAAATAGCGAAGACCTGCCGCGCCCCAACTATGCTCAAATATATTTGGCATTGTGCTCGGCTTGCAGTATCTTTGCAGTTTGAAACCAACAAAAACAACGATACAAGTGAAACTTAGATTTTTTTCAGCATTCGTGCTCGTTATGGCTATCTTTTCAGCGATGGCACAAAATAATGTAGCCGAAGAAGTTGCGTGGGTTATCGGCGACGAGCCCATCTTCAAAAGCGATATCGAGGATCAATATCAACAGGCTCTCTTTCAACGAGTGCCTATCGAGGGCAACCCCTACTGTGTCATCCCAGAGCAAATGGCCTTAGACAAACTCTTCCTTGACCAGGCACGCATCGATACCGTGGAAGTCCAGCAGTCAGCCATTTCGTCCGAGGTCGAGAGCCGTATCAACGACCTGATTGCTAATTTGGGCTCAAAGGATAAAGTCGAGGAATACTTCCGCATGCCGCTGCCGCGACTGCGTGAAAAGCTTAACGAGATTTACAGCGACCAGTATTGCATCCAGCAGGTGCAGAGCAACCTGACCAAGAATGTCAGCCTCACCCCCGCACAAGTGCGTCGCTACTATGAAGGACTCTCCAAGGATTCCCTGCCCTTCATTCCCATGCAGGTCGAGGTGCAGATTATCACGCTCAACCCCGTGATTCCCCAGCAGGAGATTGACGAGGTGAAATCACGCCTGCGCGACTACGCCCAGCAGGTCAACAGCGGCGAGCGTGAATTCTCCACCCTGGCCATCCTCTACAGCCAAGACCAATCGACAGCTGTCTATGGCGGAGAGACGGGTTTCCAAAGCCGCTCGGTGCTGCTGCCCGAATATGCCACGGCAGCTTTTAACCTTAACGACAACAAGCGAGTGTCTAACATCGTTGAAACCGATGACGGCTATCACATCATCCAGCTCATCGAGAAACGTGGAGACCGCATCAACACACGTCACATCCTGTTGCGTCCCAAGGTCAGCGACAAAGACTTGACCGATGCCATCAACAGGCTTGACACCGTGCGCAACGAAATCATGGAAGGCAAATACACCTTCAACGAAATCGCATCCTACATCTCTCAAGATAAGGACTCGCGCAACAACAACGGTAACATGCTGAATGAAAAGACGCACAGCAACCGTTATGAGATGGCCGACCTGCCTGCCGAAGTGGGCAAGAAGGTGAGCTTGCTGCAACCCGGTGAAATCAGCGAGCCCTTTGTCATGCTCAACCCCAAGACACGTCGCGAGCAAGTAGCGATTGTCAAGCTGGTAAAACGCATCGACGGTCACAAGGCCGACCTTGCCGAGGACTACATGGTCATCAAGGAGATGTGCGAGGTAAAAGCCAAGGAAAAAATCATCCACGACTGGGTAACGCAAAAGCAGAAGAGCGTTTACGTCTATATTGAAGAAGGCTGGCGCAACTGTGAATTCAAGTACGACTGGCTGAAGACTGGAAAGTAAGCTTTTTAGCTGTTAGACGGGATGAGTTTCTTCGAGAAACAACGGGTCAGCGGCGCACGATGGCAGCATGCCGTCGTGGCATGCTGTATTATGGCGCTGATGATGGCACCCATGGTGCTGGCTCAGAACCCGTCACGTGCCGTCAAAACAAGGGTGGCGCAGCCACAACGTGTGAATAAGCACAAGCCCTCCAACCCCCAGCCCGCTCAAGCGGCACGCAAGGGGGCAAAGGGGCCCAAAGTGTCACGCATCACTCCCCAGATTCCCAAAGCCAACCGCAACCAGACCAACAAGGTCTTTCTCGAGAATGCCGACATCCTGAGCGCCAACGAGGCTGTGAGCACCGACTATCAGGTGCTGAAAGGCAATGTGCGCTTCCGCCGCGGCAACATGTACATGTTTTGCGACAGCGCCTATTTTTATCCCGAGACCAGTTCGCTGGACGCCTTCGGCAATGTGCGCATGACCGAGGCCGACACCCTGTGGGTCTATAGCGATGTGCTGCATTATTACGGGGACCAGGGCGTAGCTGAATTGCGCAGCAACGTGCGTCTTGAGAACCGCAGCACTACCCTGCTGACCGATGCGCTGGACTATGAAATCAATTCCAACGTGGGATACTATTTCGACGGCGGCACCATCGTCGATAACCGCAACAACACCGAATTGACATCGCAGTTCGGGCGCTATGAGCTTGACACCAAGCAGGCCGAATTCTCGCGCAACGTCCACTTGATCAATGACCGTTATGAGATGTTCACCGACCTGCTGGACTACAACACCCAGAGCCACATCGCCAAAATCTCGAGCCAGACGCTCATCGTGAGCGACAGCAACACCATCAACACCACCAACGGCTGGTACAATACCAGTGCCGACGACGCCACGCTCTATGAGCGGGCACTGCTGACAGCCAAAGACGGCAAGACGCTGGAAGGAGATACTGTCTATTACAACCGCAACCGCAACTATGGTGAGGCGCGCGGCAACGTGGTCATTACCGACCCGAGCAACAAAGTCATTCTTGACGGTGATTACGGCTACCACGACGACAACGCCCACTACAGTTATGTCACCCGCCATGCACGGGCACGCGAGTTCTCGCAAAAAGACACCATCTACCTGCACGCCGACACCCTGTGCACGCTCATCAACCACATCGTGAACGACTCGGTAAACGACTCGGTGAGGGTGCTGAGGGCTTTCAACCAGGTGCGCTTCTACCGCAGCGATGTGCAGGGCATCTGCGACTCGCTGCAACTGAGCGAGGCCGACACCATCATCAACATGTACAATCATGCTGTGGTATGGAACCTGGAGCGGCAAATCTTTGGCGACGAGATCAATGTTCACCTCAACGACAGCGCTGCCGACTGGGCCACGCTGCCCATTGGCGGTTTCATGGCCGAGCATTTGGGAGAGATCTACTACGACCAGTTGAGCGGCAAGAAGATGAAGGCATGGTTTGAGGAGAAGGAGCTGCGACGGCTCGACGTGGACGGCAACGTCCAGGTCATCATGTTCCCTGAGGAGAAAGACTCGACCTATAACAAGATGGTCAATGCCGAGTCCAGCTATATGCGACTGAACCTCAAGCCCAAGCAGGAAGTGGACCGTATCACCATGTGGCCTGAGGTATCGGGCAAGGTAACGCCCCTTTATCTGGCCAAGAAATCAGACCTGTATCTGCCTCAGTTCCAGTGGTATGACGCGTTACGTCCCAAGTCTCCCGAAGACATCTATGACGTGAGCGACGAACTCAAGCAGCTCATGCAATCCATACAGAGCGGCACCCGCCGCCGTTCGGGCAGCAATGCTAGCCTGACCGCATCGCCCATTGCCGACGAGAGCAAGCAGTCAAGTTCATCAACCCTTCAAACCAGCGAAAGCCATGAGTGATGTAATCAAACTCCTGCCCGACTCGGTCGCCAACCAAATTGCTGCCGGCGAGGTCATCCAGCGTCCCGCCAGTGTCATCAAGGAACTGGTGGAGAATGCCATCGATGCCCAGGCGACTCACATCCAAATCATTCTCAAGGATGCAGGTCGCACATTGATACAGATTATTGACGATGGCGTGGGAATGAGCGAGACCGATGCCCGTTTGGCATTTGAGCGTCACAGCACCAGCAAGATTCGCTGTGCCGATGACCTGTTCACGCTGCACACCATGGGTTTCAGGGGCGAGGCGCTGGCCTCAATTGCCGCCATTTCGCAGGTGGAACTGCGCACGCGCCGACACGATGCCCAATTGGGCACGCGACTGGTCATCAATGCCTCGCAATGCGAGAGCCAGGAACCTGACATGTGCCCTGCAGGCAGCAACTTCAGCATCAAGAACATCTTCTTTAATGTTCCTGCCCGCCGCAAGTTCCTCAAGTCCAACCAAGTGGAGCTGAGCAACATCGTCAAGGAGTTTGAGAGAGTTGCCCTTGTCAACAACAATGTCGAGTTCACGCTTACCCATAACGGCAACCTGATGTACAAGCTCATGAAGGGCACCTTCAGGCAACGCATTGCGGCACTCATGGGGAGCAATATCGACCAGCAACTGTTGCCGGTGGAGATTGACACCTCGCTGGTGAAGGTGAGTGGCTACATCGGCAAGCCCGAGAATGCCCGCAAGCGCAATGCCTTGCAATTCATGTTCGTCAACGAGCGTTACATGCGTCATCCCTATTTCCACAAGGCGGTGATGTCGGCCTTTGAGCAGCTCATTCCCGAGGGTGAGCAGCCCAACTACTTCCTGCGCTTCACCGTTGACCCACAGGCGATTGATGTCAACATCCATCCCACCAAGACCGAGATAAAATTTGAGGACGAGTTGCCCATTTGGCAGATTCTTGCCGCAGGCATCAAGGAGACGCTGGGACGCTTCAGTGAGGTCCCCTCGATTGATTTCGATACCGAAGATGCACCCGCCATTCCCGCCTATCAGCAGCATGTAGAGGTTCATCATCCCGAAGTGGAGGTTGACACATCCTATAACCCTTTCAAGGCCCAATCCCAGACATCGTCAGCCCAGCCGCGCCACCATGCGGCCGACCGACAGCAAATGAGCAACTGGGATGAGCTTTTTGCCAATTTTGAACGCAAGAAACGCGACAGCATGAGCCAGGTGACATCACAACCGGTTGAGCAAGCACCCGCAAGTGAAGATGACACTCAAAATCCCGTCCTGCCGCTGGGCAACATTCAATCAGTTTACCTCCAGCTCAAGGGACGCTACATCCTGTCTCCCGCCAAGTCAGGACTGATGATCATTGACCAGCACCGCGCCCATGTGCGCATCCTCTTTGACCGCTACATCAGCCGCATTCACTCGGGCAACATCTCCTCACAGACCATCCTGTTCCCCGAGGTGCTGCACTTGAGTGCCGCGCAGAGCGTGACTCTCCAGGAACTGCTGCCCGAAATGGAGACGATGGGCTTTGCCCTGTCATCACTGGGCGGCAATGATTGGGCTGTCAATGCCATTCCCGCTGGCATTGACGGCGTTGACGCAACGGCCATGGTGCATCAGATTATCGAATCGGTCGATAACGGCGGCATGCCGCTCAAGAAACGCATTCTTGAGCATCTGGCACTCACCATCGCTCACTCGGCGGCCATTCCAACCGGCCGGGTCCTGATGCAGGAAGAGATGGATATTCTGGTAGCCGATTTGTTGCGCCTGCCTGAACCCAACTACACACCCGACGGGAAGACCATTATCACTGTCCTTCCCATTGAACAGATCACAAAAATGTTTTGACCATGTTTGACTTCCAGAGAATAACCCACGAAACCGACTTATACAATCTCCACACCCACACCCAGTTCTGTGACGGGCATGCCCCGATGGAGGAATTTGTCACCGAGGCGATTGCACTCGGATTCAAGCATTTGGGCTTCACTCCCCACTCCCCCATCTCGGTCGAGAGTCCATGTAACATGACTCGGGAGGATGTGCCGCTTTTCTTTAATGAGATGGAACGGCTGCGCAAAGCCTATGGCGACCGCATTCATCTTTACACGTCCATGGAGATTGACTACGTCAGCGTGGACGACGGCCCGGCGAACGAATACTTCCAAAACCTGCCTCTGGACTACCGCATCGGCTCGGTGCATTTCATCCCTGACATCAACAATCCCGCCGACATGGTTGACATCGACGGCAAATTCCAGGGTTTCAAGGCCAGGATGCACAAGAACTTCAACGGTGATATTGAGTATGTGGTCAAGTCATTCTTCTCGCAGATGATGGCAATGGTTGACGAGGGAGGTTTCGATGTTGTGGGGCACATGGACAAAATCGGGTTCAACGCCAGCCAGTATCGCGAATCCATCGATGAGGAGCCATGGTTTGACAAACTGGTCATTGACCTGTTCGAGAACATCATGGACCATCACCTCACCATCGAGATTAACACCAAGGCATGGCTGCAGCACAACAGGCTCTATCCCAACCTCAAATACTTCGGGATGCTCAAGCACTTCAACGCTCCTGTAATCGTCAACAGCGATACGCACTATCCCACCCTGCTCAACAGCGGACGCATGGAAGCGATCAAACTGCTTGACGTGCTGTAATCCCATATATCAAAGACACATGAATGACCATAACGAAATAACAAAGGATTACAAACAATGGATTGTCGAGATAAAACAACGCATACGACAATGCCAATTGAACGTATCTGTTAAAGCCAATACTGAGCTTTTGCATCTCTATTGGGATATGGGGGCAGATATCTTTGAAAGACAGAAATATGCTAAATGGGGTGACGGTTTTCTTAAACAAATGAGTCAAGACCTGTCAAAGGAGTTTCCCGAAATGAAAGGATTCTCTTATTCTAATTTAAGATATATCAGGCAATGGTATCAGTTTTATAATTCCTGTTTTCAAAATTGCCAACAGGCTGTTGGCAAATTGGAAGGCTGCGATGACAACCCTACCATTGTTGCAAAACAACCTACTTCACAACTTGGAGATTCAAGTAGAGAGAACCCATTTCCACTCAGCTTCTTCTCAATACCTTGGGGGCACCACATCGTAATTATGCAACGTTGCAAGGATATAAATAAAGCAGTTTTTTATATCCAACAAACAATCGAAAACAACTGGAGCAGGACCATGCTCAGTTGGCAGATAGACAACAAACTGTTTGAACGGCAAGGTAAAGCCATCAGTAATTTCACGCAAACGCTTCCCGCACCTCAGAGCGACCTGGCACAACAAATCACAAAAGATCCATACATCATAGATATCATGGGAATTCGCCAGGACATGGAAGAACGGGAATTAGAAGCCCACTTAAATACCCATATTTCCCAATACTTATTGGAATTGGGAAAAGGCTTCACCTATTATGGACGTCAAGTTCACCTTGTAGTGGATGGCGATGATTTTTACATTGATCAGTTGTTTTATCACGTCAAGTTACACTGCTATGTCGTGGTTGAATTAAAAGCTGTTAAGTTCAAACCTGAGCATATTGGACAACTCAATTTTTATGTAGCGGCTGTGGATTCTCAAATGCGTGGACAACATGACAACCCTACCATTGGTCTTCTGATATGTAAAGACAAGAACGATATCGTGGCAGAGTACTCATTACGCAATATCGGCACTCCTATCGGCGTGTCATCAGTCCAAATATATGATCAACTTACCGCCGATTATAAATCCTCTTTGCCCACAATTGAGGAAATTGAAGAGCATTTAAAAGAAACATAATAAAAGACACAACATGAGACTGAACTATAAGATTGCTATATTGGTGGTACTATTCATCACCCTGCTGCATAACTTGGCAAACGCCCAGGACTTCACCAACAAGGACACGTTGCGTTATGTTGACGCCATGGAGTTCAGGTTAATCAACTATGCCTTTGACCGCACTCTGGCATCGCGCATCCCGCTGAATTTCAAGGACAGCGTGCGCCCCACGCTGTGGGACCGTGCCTACTGCACCAGCGGCAAGGCCTTCCGTTTCGCCACCAACTCCACGGCCGTTGCCGTTCGCTATAACCTGTTGACCAACATGCACATGATGCACATGGCCGACACGGGCATCAAGGGCACCGACCTCTACATTTGGGACGAGGATACACAGAGCTGGCAGTTTGTGAACTGTAACCGCCCGGTGCGCATCGACAACGACATCCGCCCGCGACAAGACTCTATCCAGAGCAAGGTATATGTGGACCGTCTTGACGGCAAGATGCACGAGTACATGCTCTACCTGCCCTTGTATGACGGTGTGCGCTGGCTGGAAATCGGTGTTGACAGCACTGCCACACTCATGCAGCCTGTCCTGAACTCTCCCCAAACGGGCAAAAAATTCGTTTTCTACGGCACAAGCATCTTGCAGGGAGGCTGTGCTTGCCGTCCCGGCATGGTAGCGACCAGCATCATCCAGCGTGACCTGGATGTGGAATGTGTAAACCTGGGATTCAGTGGCGAGGGCAAGATGGACTACTGCATGGCGCGCGCCATGGCATCAATCCCCGATGTGGCAGCCTATATTCTGGACCCCATCCCCAACTGCACCAAGGACATGTGCGACACGCTCACCTATGGCTTTGTGAACATCCTGCGCACGCTGCGGCCCGAAGTTCCCATCTTCATGGTCGAGGGACAGATGTACAGCTATGCCAAGTACAGCGCCTTCTACAGCGAGTACCTGCCGCAAAAGAATAATGAGTACCACAAGAACTATCTGAAGCTGAAAGCCGACAATCCCAATAACCTCTACTACATCACCTGCAAGGACCTGTTCGGCCCCAACAACGAGGGCACCGTTGATGGCATCCACTTGACCGACATCGGATTCTGGTGGTATGCACAAAATCTGGAACCCTATCTGCGCGCGGTGCTCGAAGGCAGCACCATTCCGCAGGAGCCCGGCGTGGACGATCCCCGTTAGTTTCAAAAATCTCACGCTAACGCGCTAAGCCGCAAAATAAATCAAACATTATTTAGCGTGAGAATAATACTTGGCGTCTTGGCGATATAGCATGAGGCAAATGAGAAGAAAATGAAACCCAAAAAGAGCCATTACATACAAGATCTTATTGAAGAGGGCGAACACGAGCATCAGGATTTCAAGTACCAGATTACCGATGCCCGCAAAATCGCCCGCTCGATAGCGGCGTTTGCCAACAACAGTGGCGGGCACCTGCTCATTGGCGTGAAAGACAACGGCAACATCGCAGGCGTGCGCAGCGATGAGGAAATCTACATGATCGAGACGGCGGCGCAGATGTACTGCCGCCCCGAGCAGCATGTTACTTTTAAAGTGTTCAACATCAATGGCAAGTCGGTGGTCAAGGCCGACATTGCCGAGGCCCTGGAAAAACCCGTCGAGGCACCCGACGACAACGGTGTGTGGCATGTCTATTACCGGGTAGCCGATGAGAACGTGCTTGCCAGCCGCTTGCATGAGCGCATCATGAAAACCGACACCCAAGCTGATGCACAACCCGACGAGACCATCAACTATAGCGAGCGCGAAAAGATTCTGCTCGACTACCTGAGCGACCATGGCGGCATCACCCTCGAGGGCTACATGAAACTCGCCCACATCAGCGAAGAGAGTGCCATGCGCATCGTTGTTGCGTTGCACAGCATGGATGTGGTTACGCTGGAGTACCACGACGGCAAATGCCTCATTGTCAGGATATAAGGGATAATTATCAATCTACAGAAAATGCTTCAAGAGAAAGACCCCATGGGACGCGCCATCGCCGACTACCATGCCACTGGCAAGGCGGCAAAGCTGCGCGTGTTCTCGCCCATGTTTGACGAGGACGAGATACCCGTCACTACCCTATTCCGCACATTCGACACCATGCCCGCCATCGAGCAGGAAGCCCTGCGACATGCCAGCGGCGCAATTCTGGATGTGGGTGCTGGAGCAGGATGCCACTCGCTGGCGTTGCAGCAGATGGGCAAGCAGGTCACGGCCATCGACATTTCCCCTTTGGCAGTCGATACGATGAGGCAACGTGGCGTGGACAATGTGGTCCAGCAGGATTTCTTCACCCTCGACGGACAATATGACACCATCCTCATGCTCATGAACGGCATCGGCATCGTCGGGACATTATCCCGCATGCAAGCATTCTTCATGCAAGTGGACCACCTGCTGGCGCCCGGCGGGCAATTGTTGTGTGATTCCAGTGACATCTGCTACATCTTTGAGGACGAGGACGGCATCATCGACCTCACAGGCATCGACGGCTACTATGGTGAGCTCACCTACCAGATGCGTTACAAGAACGTGACCGGCGAGCAGTTTCCCTGGCTGTTCATTGACCCCGAAACGCTGCGCGACTGTGCGACCTCATGCGGCTTTGACTGCAACATCATCGCCCGCGGCGACCACTACGACTACCTGGCCCGCCTCACCCGAAAACACGAAAAATAACCCCAACCCTTCTTCTTAAAAGTTACTTGTTGCCCTTGGAGCGGTTGTGGTAACGGCACAGCATTTGACAGTTTTTCTCGTCACTACTGCCGCCCTTGCTCCAAGCCGTGACGTGGTCGGCATCCATCTCGGTGAGTTTATAAATGCGGGTGCTGTTGCTGCCGTCCTGCAGGGCGCAGTCAGGGCAGTTGCTCACGCCCTTTGCCTTGGCGGCCTGGGTCTGCTTGGCATACACATAGTTGATCGTCGCCTTGTCAAACATGCGGATGTTCAGCAGGCTCTTGTCCTTCTCGCCGCCCAGGATGTATTCAAAGATGCCCTTGTGATTGGTCACGTAGGGGTCGGCATACAGTTCATGCACACGCTTGGAAACGGCATCCACGTTGTAAGGCTTGTTGTGGTATTCCTCATAGAATCGTCCCCACTCCAGGCCGCGCATCTCGGGCAACACATCCTTGAACACGCCCGAAGCCCAATCTATCACCGCATTGAAATAGGCCTTGACGGATGTGATGTCAGTATCTTGGCGGTGCTTGCTCATATAGGCATCGACATTGTCCTGGCTTACCCATTGCAGGGCACGCTCCAGGTAGTCCTGGCGGTTGGCCGACCCTTTAATGTAGGCACTCCACTTTTGGATATTAGCGTTCTGTGAGTTGCTGAATTCTTCCTTGAGAGCGGTTACAAACGGCCCCGAATAAACAGCATTGAGTTTTTCCTGATTGTTCAAGTTCACACCGGGAATGTTGACGGTCTGAAACCAGTCCTTGATTTCACTCTCGGTGCCCTTGCAGATGTAAATGAGCAGCGTGGTGTTCAGCACCTTGTCGCGGTCTTCCTTGTTCAGGCCGTCGATGTACTGCTGCATCCCGTTCTTGTCCTTGATGGCGAGTTTGTGCGTCACGAAGCGGCCCAGGCTGGTGATGCGCTGCTGGCCGTCTAGCACCTCGAAATCATCGCCCACTTGGTTGAAGTAGATAACCCCAAGGGGGTAACCCTTCAGCACCGAATCAATAACGGCGACATCCTTCTTGCCGTCGGCATAGATGTAGTTGCGCTGATACTCGGGCTGAATGGTCAGTTTGCCATTCATGCCGAACAGGCCTTTACCCTCCAACTCGTTATAAATAAAGCCCTCGCAAATCTCGCGAACAGTGATGTCAGTCCTTAATATCGTTTCCATATCGTCTTATTGCTTTTTGCGGATTAGAATTCTTTCATATAAGCGAACTAATTCTCCATTCCTCTCTACATACAAACGAGGTCCACCATTCAGTTTGCCTAATTTCTTTTTTATGATATCCATATTAGCCAGTTCTAAACTGATACCAATTATCTCAAATTGTTCAGGACAGTATTTATCAAGAAATGAGATAGGAACTCCCATTGCTCCCTCGTAATCACTTGGTATGGCATCAGTAAATGGCACTTCTATCGCATTATAGTTGATACATTTTTCGTAACTGCTTTTTCCTCTGATTTCCTTATGGCGGCTGAATTTCAAGTTATCAGCCATCGTCATCAAAGGCAACATCTGATGGCGGCGACCATGGTCAAGGTTGGTAAACCAACGAACACCCTTAACACGAATGTATTTTTTCCCATTTTCATCAATTCGCCAACCAGCAGCATTCAACGGGTACTCCTCAGGTACGCCAAATTCCCTATCACCACTGCTGATAGAGCACCCATACCACAATTTATTATCCTTAATTAATGGGAAGACTTCTTTATAGGTCACTGCATTCATGTTGCCGATGATGATAAACTGTTTGTTGGCTTCCATAATCCATAGGAGGAAAGATCGAAACAAAGAGAAAGGCGGGTTGGTAATGATAAAATCGGCTTCATCGCGCAACTTGCAGATTTCCTTGCTACGAAAGTCGCCGTCACCCTCAAGATACTGCCATTGCAGGTCTTCAACGTCAATTCGGCCGTCGCCTGTCACATCATGGTCGAGAACAAAGATTTTGCCGTGCGTCTTGCTCTTGTCGGCATCAAAATGGGGGGCTTCGGTCTCAAACAAGGTGGGCACATAGCCGAATTTGTACCGCTTGCTCTCGGGGGCATAACTGGTAGAGATCAACCGCTTGAGACCGAATTTCTCGAAGTTTTGAGCAAAATATTTGGTAAAATTGCTCCACTCGGGGTCATCGCACGGCAAAAGCACCGTCTTGTCGCGGAACACATCGGGGTTATACTCAAGATAGGCCGAGATTTCTTTCTCAATATCATGGTATTGAGTGTAGAACTCGTCATTTTTGGCCTCCTTAGCCTTAGATAGACTCTCGTTTGCCATAAAGCATTAATAATGTTGTCGTTATTATTAATGCGCTGGACCAATAAACAAAGCGTTCCTGCAAGCACCTTGGGATACAGAAGGTGGACGAATCCCCGTCCAACGTTCAAGGTACTTGCAGGAAACCTAACACAAAAGACTGGAAACGCCCACACAAGGTGAGCGTTACCATTATTCTTTTGTGTTGTTCTTCTACCTGCAAGTTTCTGAACGTTTGAATAATAGCCAACGCTAATTTTTCCACTATGTCTTGGGAATGACGCAAGTGCGCATCATTCCCACGGGCAAAGTTACACAAATCTTTTGAAAAAGAGGAATGCGGATGCCCAAATTCGATAAATTCGATAAATTCGTAGTTTAAAATTTAAAAAAGGCACGCGGATGCCAAATAAGTTGTAAGAGTTGTACGAGTTGTCTTTCAATGTAAAATTCCCGTTGTCTTGGGTGCAGAAGTAGGGAAAAGGCACGGTTTTTGCAGGTTTCATCCTCGAAAACGGGTACAAAAGATATAAAAATGCGTCATTTGCTGCAATAACGCAGCAAAACGACTGTCATTATCAAAAAAAATTGTATCTTTGCATCTTATAACGTGAAGTGACGAACATCAAACAACAGCACCAATGAAGTCAGACAGTTTAGTTATCATCCCTACCTATAACGAGAAAGAGAACATCAGGGACATCATCACCGCTGTGCTCAGCCTCACTGAGCACCAGTTTGATGTGCTCATCGTTGACGACAATTCGCCCGATGGTACAGCCGCTATCGTCGATTCGATGATTGCTGAGCAACCTGAGCGCATCCACATTCTCAAGCGTCCAGGAAAGCAGGGATTGGGAACCGCCTACATCGCTGGCTTCAAGTGGGCCCTTGAGCACACTTATGAGTACATCATCGAGATGGATGCCGACTTCTCGCACCCGGTGAACAAATTGCCGGAGCTGCAGGCCAAGTGTGCCACAGGCGGCGCCGATGTGTCGGTGGGCTCACGTTACCTGACAGGGGTGAATGTCGTTGACTGGCCCATGGGCAGGATGTTGATGAGTTACTATGCGTCGGCCTATGTGCGTCTGATCACGGGCATGAAAGTGCGCGACACCACAGCAGGATATGTGTGCTATCGTCGTGAGGTGCTGCAGTCCATCCATCTCGACGCCATCGAGTTCAAGGGCTATGCCTTCCAGATCGAGATGAAATTCACTGCCTATCGCATGGGCTTCACCATCAAGGAGGTGCCTATCGTATTTGTCAACCGTGTGAAGGGCACCAGCAAGATGAACTCCAGCATTTTCTTTGAGGCGCTGTGGGGCGTGATCAAGTTGCGCTGGGATTCCATTTTCAACAAGAAACGCTTTGAGCGCAAACCGCTACCCAAGCAGATTACTGCTTGAATCGCTTAACAATCTGAACCGATTTGACTTCAATCCAGAAGTGGCCAAATCGGTTTATGTTTTGGCATAGTATTTGCTGCAAACAGTATTGCTCCACGCTATGTAATAAAAGCTTAAAAATGGCAAAAACAAAGAAGCACTATACAGGATTGTCCGATGAGCAAGTGATTGCTAGTCGGCAGCAATATGGAACCAATGTACTCACGCCTCCCGTGCGGGAGCCATTGTGGAAACAGTTTCTGGAAAAATTCAACGATCCACTGATCAAGATTCTGCTCGTTGCACTGGTCTTGTCAGTGGGTTTGTCGTGTTATGAGTTCTTTGGACTCCATTCCGGCATCAGCGTTTTGTTTGAGCCCATCGGCATTTTCATTGCGATTGCACTTGCCACGCTGGTCGGATTCCTCGTTGAGGTCAACGCCAACAAGAAGTTCCGCCTGCTCAACCAGACCGACGACCATGTGATGGTCAAGGTGAAACGTGGGGGCCATGTGACTCAAGTGCCGCGTTGCGACATCGTGGTGGGCGACATCGTCATCCTGGAGGCAGGCGAGAAAGTTCCTGCCGACGGTACGGTCATCGACAGTTTCAGCCTTACAGTTGATGAGAGTTCATTCACAGGAGAACCCTCGGCATGGAAAACCCATGACATCGAGGTGGCCGCAAAGGAGAAAGAATCCACCTACCCCGCCAATGTGCTGCTGCGCGCCAGCACCATCATCGGCGGCAGCGCCACGATGCTTGTGGAGCGCGTGGGCGACTCGACCGAATATGGAAAAGTGTACCGCGATGCACAGATCGACAACAACATCAAGACTCCGCTCACCCAGCAGCTTGACCGTCTGGGCCGCCTGATTGCCCGCGGCAGCTATGTCATGGCGGGGCTTCTTGTGTTGGGTCGCGTGTTAGAATACTTGGTGTCAGGCAGCGAAGGGTTCATTGCCGATGCACAGTATTTCATCGAGACGGTGATGCTTGCCGTTACCCTGATTGTGGTGTCGGTGCCCGAAGGCTTGCCCATGAGTGTCACGCTCTCGCTGGCATTGAGCATGCGCAAGATGCTGAAGCACAACAACCTGGTGAGACGCATGCATGCCTGTGAAACAATGGGCGCAGCAACCGTCATCTGCACCGACAAGACCGGAACGCTCACCCAAAACAAGATGCAGATCTATCAGACACACTTCTATGGCCTGCCCGACGGTTCAGAACTCTCGGATGATGAGATGAGCAATCTCGTCAAAGTGAGCATTGCATGCAACAGCACGGCATTTCTTGATGACAGCGACCCAAGCCATGTTGCGGCACTGGGCAATCCCACCGAGGGTGCCCTGCTGCTGTGGCTGCATGATGCCGGGATAGATTATATGACCTTGCGCGATAATAACGAAGTCTTGGCCCAACTGCCGTTCTCGACGATGACCAAATTCATGGCTACCGTCATCGGCACCGAACAAGGCAAACGGCTGCTACTGGTCAAGGGAGCCCCTGAAATCGTCATGCGCTTGTGCGACAAGACCATCGGTGGGGTGACATTCCAGCAAGTGACCGATGAATTGACCGAGTATCAAATCAAGGCCATGCGAACCCTGGCATTTGCCTATCGTGAACTCGGTGACAATGATGATCCCGAACAAGTACTCAAGGACCTCAAGCAGGGACAGATGCCCGACCTGTCCTTTTTGGGCATTGCCGCCATCAGCGACCCTGTGCGCAGTGATGTTCCTGCGGCTATCCAAGACTGCCGCAATGCCGGCGTGAAGGTGAAAATCGTCACCGGCGACACCAGTGCCACGGCGCGCGAAATCGGGCGCCAAGTGGGCCTTTGGACGAAGGAAGATACCGACAGCGCCATTATCTCGGGGCCTGAGTTTGCCGCCCTTGATGACGATGAAGCCGCCAAGCGGGCTTCCGCCATCAAAATCATGGCACGCGCCCGTCCCGACGACAAGGCACGCCTCGTGCGCCTGTTACAGCAACAGGGCGAAGTGGTGGCCGTTACCGGCGACGGCACCAACGATGCTCCGGCCCTGAATGCCGCCCAAGTGGGCCTGTCGATGGGCGACGGCACCGCGGTTGCCAAAGAGGCCAGCGACATCACCATCCTTGACAACTCGTTCATGAGCATCAATAAGGCGGTGCTGTGGGGCCGCTCGCTCTATAGCAACATCCAGCGTTTCATACTTTTCCAGCTGGCAGTGAATGTGTGTGCCTGCTTGGTGGTCGCCGTCTGCTCTTTCTTCAGCAAGCAGCCGGCCCTCACCGTCACCCAGATGCTGTGGGTCAACCTCATCATGGACACCTTTGCGGCCTTGGCGCTGGCAGCATTGCCACCCAACAGCGTGCTGATGAAGCAAAAGCCCCGCAACTCCAGTGCGAGCATCATCACATCAACAATGATGAAGTTCATCCTCATCAGCGGTGCCATTTTCGCCGTAATGATGATTGGATTATATTACTACTTCGTGCGTGAAGCAAACGATGGGCCAGTGTTCGCCCGTGGAATCAATCCCAATATCAACCCGAGAGAGATGGGAGCATTCTTCAGCACCTTTGTCTTCTTGCAATTCTGGAACATGTTGAATGCCCGATCGTTTGCGACAGGAAAATGGGCATTTAACAATATCGAGGACAGTAAGGTCTTTTGGGCGGTTGCAGTTGTCATCTTTGTGGGCCAGATTGTACTGGTGCAGTTCTTCTCACCCTTGTTCAACTGTGCTCCGCTCGACGCCACGACATGGCTGTGGATCATATTGGGCACCATGCCGGTATTCCTGATTGGACAGTTTTTTGTCCCGAAAGCCAAGAACACATAACACATCACAGTGATTTAAAGAATTATTGCGGGCAAGACAATGCAAGTCATGCCCGCTTTTCTTTTGCAGAAATCTCAAAAACTAAAGGCAGAACTGTAAATAAATGATTACCTTTGTGTCTTTGAGAAACCAAATTATAATTAAATATGATAGAAAAACTTAAATTCAGGTCCTGTATGCTTTGCAGAGTACTGCTGATGCTGGCGCTCGCCGTGGGCGGCAGTGCGGCAGTTGCTGCACCTGTGCCGCAGATGAACGGCGGCGCGGTGCAGGCCTCAACGGTGACGGGACAGGTGCTTGACGAGAACGGTGAGCCCGTCATCGGGGCAACCGTGAACGTCAAGGGCACTAATGTGACGACCGTTACTGATTTTGATGGGCGATTTAGCATTAAAGCTCCTCAAGGATCGACCTTGGCAGTGAGTTATGTGGGTTATGGCACCCGCGAACTGAAAGTAGACAGTAATCTGCTGACCATCAACATGCAACAAGATGCTCAAGTACTGAACGAGGTCGTGGTGACGGCTCTCGGCATCAAGAAGGAAGCCAAATCGCTTTCCTATAATGTGCAGCAATTGGAAGGCGATGCCTTGATGAGGGTGCAGGACGCCAACTTCGTCAACTCGCTCTCGGGCAAGGTGGCTGGTGTGACCATCAATGCCAGTGCGACGGGTGCAGGTGGCGGCAGTCGCGTGGTCATGCGCGGCGCCAAGAGTATCAACGGCAATAACAATGTGCTCTATGTCGTAGATGGTATCCCCATGCAGAACCTCGCCAGCGAGCAGCCAGAGGGCATTTTTGCGGGAGCGGGCCAGACGGGTGACGCCACCAGCAACATCAATCCCGATGACATCGAGAGCATCAGTGCTCTGACCGGTCCCTCGGCGGCAGCCCTCTATGGCGCCAATGCCGCCAACGGTGTCATCCTTATCACGACCAAGCGCGGCCGTGCAGGGCGGGTGGATGTAACCTACAACGGCTGTTTCCAGTTCTCCAAGCCCTTTGTATTGCCCCGTTTCCAAAACCAGTACGGCCCAAGCGAGACGGGCAGTTACTTCAGTTGGGGAGAGAAACTGGCGACACCCAGCGATTACCGTCCTGCCGACTTCTTCCAGACGGGCAACAACATCGCCAACTCGGTGAGCCTGAGCACCGGTAACGACAAAAATCAGACCTATCTGTCGCTCGGTGCCACCAACTCCCAAGGCATCATCCATAGCAACAACTACGACCGCTATAACTTGAGTGTGCGTAACACCACCAGTTTCCTCAACGACCACATGACTTTAGACTTGGGTTACATGCTTGCGACTGTCAAGGAACAGAACATGCTCAGCCAGGGCCAATACCACAACCCGCTGGTGCCCGTTTATCTGTTCCCTGCCGGCGATGACTTCTCCAAACTGGGCTATTACGAGCGTTACGACACGGGCCGCAACTTCCCGGTCCAGTATTGGCCCTACAACTACGACATCTCGATGGAGAACCCCTATTGGGAGACCGAGCGCGAGCGTTTCATCAACCACAAGGAGCGCCACCAGGTAACGGTATCGCTCAACTGGCGCATCACCCCGTGGCTGGACATCACGGGCCGTGTGAAATATGACAAGAGCAGCGACAAGTATGAGGAAAAATTCTTCGCCTCGACCAACACGCTCTATGCCTCCAAATATGGCCACTACGGCCTGCGCAACGTGAGCAACCGCCAACTCTATGCCGAGGCGTTTGCCAAGTTCAACAAATACTTTAATTTTGACGAGAACCACTTGAGCCTGAGCGGTGTGCTGGGCGCCAGTTTTGACCAGCGCGACAACGCCATCGAGGGCTTCAGCGGGCACCTGAAGGGTACTGCCAACAAGTTCACCCTGGCCAATGTCGAGACCACCAACTCGACATTCAAACCCGTGCAGAGCGGCTACCGCACACAGTTGCAGAGCGTGTATGCTACCGCCCAGGTGGGTGGTGCTGATATGGTCTATATTGATCTTACTGCCCGCAATGACTGGTCGAGCAAACTAGAAAAGAGTTACTTCTACTGGTCGGCTGGTCTTTCTTGTATATGGACCGAAGCGCTGCGTCAGATTGGTGTAAAACTTGATTGGCTCGATTTCTTCAAGACCCGCATAGGCTACTCCCAGGTGGGTAACGAGCCCAATGAGCCGTTCCTCACGCACGAGACCTATGCCATCAACCCTTCGACAGGCCTTGCTGAGACCTCGACGCGGATGCTCACCGATCTCAAGCCCGAGCGCACTGAGTCGCAGGAGGCCGGTATCGACCTGTATATGTTCCGCAGCCGTCTGAAAGTGAATATGACTCTATATAAATCCATCACACGCAACCAGTTCTTCTATCCCACGCTGCCTGCTTCGTCGGGCTACACCAGTGCGGTGGTCAATGGCGGACGTGTGGATAACGAGGGCGTTGAACTTACTGCGCGTTATACCCAGCCCCTAGGCCCAGTCACTTGGGAAACTTTTTTGACCTGGACACATAACCAAAACAAGGTCAAGGAACTGCTTAAGGAGTGGCGCAACCCCATCGACGGCGAGATTTACAACCTTGACGAGCTCTACATGGGCGGCACCTCGGGCTACCAGATTCGCCTGACTGAGGGCGGCACCCTGAGCGACGTGTATGTCTCGACGCTCAAGACCGACGAGCATGGCGCCATCTACGTCAATCCCGAGCGCCAGACTGTCGAGGCCAATCCCAACAACAACGCCTATTACATCTATGCCGGACAAGCCGCTCCCAAGTACAACCTGTCGTGGGGCAACACGTTCTCGTTCAAGGGCGTGACCTTGTCGGCCCTGCTGGCCTACCGCAATGGCGGTATCGTCGTGAGCGAGACACAGGCCATTCTTGACTATTATGGCGCCAGTGAGGCCACCCAGAATGCCCGCAACGACGGTGGCGTGGTCATCAACGGCAAGAAAATCAATGCCCAGGGCTATTACCAAACCGTGGGCAACCCCAACGGCACGGTCGATTCACGCTATGTTTATAGCGCGACCAACTTGCGCCTTGCCGAGTTGAGCCTCAGCTATGATGTGCCTGTTTACCGCTGGGTGAAGTGGATTAAGGGCCTGAATGTGTCCTTTGTCGCCCACAACCTGTGCATGCTCTACAACAAAGCCCCCTACGATCCCGAGGCTACATCTAACACAGGCACTTACTATCAGGGCATCGACTACTTCATGCAGCCCAGCCTGCGGTCGATGGGATTTAATGTGAAACTCAAATTCTAATGCGGCTATGAAGACAAGATTTATATTATATATGTGCGCTGTTATGCTGTTTGCCGGATGCACTAAGTCATTTGATGACATCAATACCAACCAGCACCAGCTCACCGACGAAGAACTGGCCAACGACTACCAGAATGTGGGTGCATTTTTCTCACAGATGGTGTCACGCGTGGTACTGTTTGACGACGGCTCTGGCAACTGCCTTTCGTCGGACTATCAGGTGTCCCAGGGCTTGAGCGCCGATGCCTTTTCAGGCTACTTGACCCCGACGGGCACTTGGCGAAACGGGGTGCACAACGGGTCCTACAACTTTGTTAGCGGGTGGTATGACCAGATGTTCACGCGCGCCTTCAGTGAGGTGATGCCTGCTTGGCAACGCGTCACAAAGGTTGCAGGAGAAATGAATCAGCCCGCAGTAGCGGCGCTAGCCACTATTGTCAAGGTCGAGGCCCTGCACCGCGTGACCGACATGTATGGTCCGATACCCTATCTGCACTTCGGTAGCGGAACGTTGGGCACCGCCTATGACCGCCAGCAGGACGTATATAAAAAGTTCTTTGAAGAGTTAGACAACGCCATCGATGTGCTCACGCCGCTGGCCGAGTCGGGGGGCACGTTGTTGCCCGATTATGACAACGTCTATGAGGGCAACGTGGCACGCTGGGTAAAGTTTGCCAACACCCTGCGGCTGCGATTGGCCCTGCGTGTGGTCTATGCTGACCCTGCTCTGGCTCAACAAGAGGCTGAAAAGTCGGCTGCCTGTCCAGTGGGCTTCATCGAGACTGCCGCCGAGCGTGCCCAGTTGCTGCATGGTCGCCTGACCTATTTCCACCCCAACTATGACATCGCCTACAACTTCAATGCGGGCGAGGTGCGCATGGGGGCTACGATGGACTGCTACATGAACGGCTACAGCGATCCGCGACTGCCGGCCTATTTCATTCCCGCCAGCAACGACAACAAGTATCACGGCGTGCGCCTGGGCGTCCACAACATGAATCCCACGCGCTATGCAGGCGTCTATGTCTCCAACTTGAACATCGACCGCGCCTCCACGCCCATCGTGTGGATGACGGCGGCCGAGGGGTTCTTCTTGAGAGCCGAGGCGGCCTTGCGCGGTTGGAACATGGGAGGCACGGCTCGGAGTTTCTATGAGGCTGGTATCAAGGCATCGTTTGCCGAGAACAACGTGAGCGGCGAAGATGCTTATATCGCCAACTCGACGTTAAAGCCCACTCGTTATGTGGACCGCACCAACGGCGGCAATGCCGCCAATGCGCCCAGCGACATCACCATCGCATGGGATGATGAAGCCGAGTTTGAAACCAATCTGGAGCGCATCATCACCCAAAAATGGATTGCCATGTATCCCGACGGTTGCGAGGGTTGGGCCGAATTCCGTCGCACAGGTTATCCACGCCTGCTGCCCGTAGTGAACAATGACAGTCAGGGACTCATCGACACCGAGATACAGGTGCGCCGCTGCCCCTTCCCAGTGCAGGAGTATAACACTAACGAAAACGCCGTGCAGGATGCCATACAACTGTTGGGCAGCGAAGCCCAGGGTGGTGGGCAAGATAACGGCGGTACCCGTCTGTGGTGGGATAAAAAGCAGTTAATAGTTGATAGTGAATAGTTTATAGTTGGGAATAATGAAAAAATCAAGATATATCATTGCTGCAGCATTAGTGGCACTGTTCATCTCGTGTGATACCGAGCCCGAAGCCCTTGACCTGCAGCCGTTGAAGGAGTACAGCAAGGAGTATTACCAGGCCTTGCGCGACTACAAGGCAAGCGAGCACGAGATTTGCTACGTCTATTACGCCGACTGGGCACCCATCGAGGGAGCCAGCGGCTACAAGGACCCCGCCTCGTGGGGCGAACGCATCATCGGCTTGCCCGACAGTATCGACATCGTGAATCTGTGGATGGGAATCCCGACACCCGAGACGCACCCCATTGCCTACCAAGACATGATCGAAACACGCGATAAGAAGGGCACCCGCTTTGTCTTCCACGCCGATGCGTCGAACTATAACCACAAGTTCACGATGGGTGGCACGGTTTATGACCTCTCCACCGACCGCAGCGAGGATGCCATCCGCGCCTATGCCCGCTGGGTGTGCGACACCGTCATCGAGACGGGTCTGGACGGTGTGGACTTTGACTATGAGGGTTGGAACGGCCAGCACCTGACCTGGGCCATCGAAGAGTGCGACAAGATCTTTGGTTCCAACGGACAGTATCCCGACAAACTGGTCATCGTCGATTATTTCTCGGTATCGCCACCCATAGCATGCGACGCGTTTGTGGATTACTACGTCAAGCAGGCCTACAGCCAGCAAGGTGCCGGCGTGGGAGCGATGGGACACCCTGACGAGAAGACAGTCTATTGCGAGTCCTTCGGCCAAAAGCCCACTGGTGGCGAGATCTTCAATTATGCCGCTTGGGAGCCCGAAACAGGCCACAAGGGCGGCTGCGGCGCCTACTATGTGGAGCGCAACTACTATAACACGAGCGACGGTGTCCCCTATGGCGCCATCCGCCGTGCCATCCAAATCATGAACCCAGCCAAAACCCGATAAGCGATGAAAAAGACAATATTTAATCTGTTACTGCTGTTTGTAGCAGCCAGTTGGTTGTTGACAGCTTGTGACAGCGAGGGCGACAAGTTTGACTACCAGAAGGTGGGACTGCTCATCACTGGCACCGAGCAGGTGCCGGTGCAGCGATTCACTGTCGATGAACTGCCGGCAAGCTATGCCGTCACCGTCAAGGCAACGCGGCGTTGCGAGCAGGCTGTGACCATGCGTCTGGCCATCGACACAGCACTGGTGAGGGCCTATAATGCCCGCTATGGCACATCCTATTATGCCGTTCCTCCTGCCGATGTCACCCTTGAAAACAGCGAGGTGACCATCCAGCAGGGCGAGGCCTTGTCCTCAGCCGCACAAGTGCGGGTGGTGAGCACCGATGATTTTATCGAGGGCGCCACCTATGTCGTTCCCGTGACCATCCAGCAAGTCAGTGGCGACGGTGGAGAGGTCATCGAGAGCAGCCGCACGATTTTCCTGCAGATTTCGCGCATCATCTCGTTCTACTCGCTCGAGAACAATCAGAATGCCTCGTCCAACTACATCTTCCCCGACGACAAGATGGTGAACCTCACCAACTACACCATCGAGTTCAAGGTCTTCTCTTACAAGTTCGGCAACGTGGGCAACATCAAGCGCGTGCTGTCTATCGAGGGCAAGAACGAGGAAGAGTCCAACATGTTCCGCTTTGGCGAGAACGGCTCGGCAGGTGGTGACATTCTGCAATGGGTATTGCCTGGAGGCAGGTGCTTCTCATCCACCCATTTCAAGACCAATCGCTGGTATCTTGTTTCCTGTACCTATGATGGTTCAACCTTCAAAATGTATGTCGATGGTGTCGAAGATGCCCAGGCAAGCGGCAGCGGCAAGGCCACACCGTTCCAGCGCTTTGAGCTGGGCATGTCGTGGGGCAATTACCGCAACAGCCAGTTCTTCCAGGGCAGGTTGTGTGAGGTGCGTGTGTGGAACCGTGCCCTCACGGCCAGTGAAATCGCCATGGGCCTTGCCGGCGTGAATGCCCATAGCGACGGTCTGGTTGCCTACTGGAAAATGAACGAGGGCGAGGGCCACATCTTCCACGATGCCACCGGCCACGGCTATGACATGGACTGGACCGACACCTGGCGTGACGACCGCGAGAATGGCGTCCTCGTCCACCACGACTACAGCCAGTACATCAAGTGGGTCAAGGACGACAACAACAAGGTCGTGGAGTAACAACACCCATCACACTGATGGTTGTTAGCAGTCAGTAATTAGCGACCTTAAAGACTTAAAGTCCCTATTGGCCTTAAAGTCCCTAAAAACTGATGACTAAAAAGTGATAACTTACATTTTTTTACTACCTTTGTCGGTTGATTATACCGTTTTATGCAGATTTATAAGTTCAATAGCATCCTTAAACCTGTCCTGTGGGGTGGCGATAAGCTGATGGCCTTCAAGGGGCTGCCGGCTCACGATGAACCCATCGGCGAGAGTTGGGAACTGTCGGCCATGCCCGGACGGGAGTCTGTGGTGGCCGAGGGCCCTGATATGGGGCTGACGCTCACCCAGCTGGTGCAGCGCTATGGCGCCGACCTGGTGGGCGAAGATGTCTATCGCCGCTATGGCGACAACTTTCCCTTGCTCATCAAGCTGATTGATGCCAAGCGCGACCTTTCTATACAGGTGCATCCCAACGACGAGCTGGCGATGCGTGACCACGGTTGCAACGGCAAGACCGAGATGTGGTACATCCTTGACACCGACAAGGGAGCAACTATCACCACGGGCTTTAAGAAAACTATAACACCTGAGGAGTTTGACCGACACCTAGCCGAAGGGACCATCCTGGACGTGGTGAACAGGGATCCCTCCCATCCTGGCGACGTATTTTATATCCCTGCAGGCCAGATTCATGCCATCGGAGCCGGAAACCTGCTGGTCGAGGTGCAGCAGTCCTGCGACATCACCTATCGCGTGTGGGACTACTTTCGCCGCGATGCCGACGGCAATCTGCGTGAGTTGCACACGTCACAAGCCCGCGAGGCCCTCGACTTCAACGCCCGCGACGGTCAAGTGTCACTACCCGAGCCTAGCATCATCGGCAATACCGAGTTGCTGCGCACTCGCGAATTCTGTGTGACTCACTACAACATCGATGAGAGCCTGAGGCTGGAGTATCCTCAACCCCACTCTTTTCATGCATTGACCTGCATCCAAGGCGAGAGCCTGCTTGAGGCCGAGGGTTTGCCATCAGCGACCATCAAGCGGGGCGAAACCGTCCTCGTCCCCGCCTGCGCACATTGGGTTGTGTTCACGGGCCGTGCACAACTTCTCGTCACAAGTGTTCCCAACGAAACAACGACAGTAAACAAATATTGATATGAATAAGAAAAAATGGATTGCCGGCATCATTGCCGCAATAGCAATTATCCTCGTGGCCTGTGCCGTGCCCTATCTCTTCATGGGCGCTCCTGCCGATGGACTCATCAAGGTGCGCAAGGGCAGTACCATCGAACAGATTGGGGATAGCATCAAGGCTGCGACCGATGAGACCTACAGCAACCGCGTCAAGACGATGCTGCACCTCATGAACGCCAATGTCGAGAACCGTGAGGGTGCCTTCCGCGTCACTCAGGGCACCTCGCCCTTCACTTTTGCCCGCCACATCAAGAACGGTATGCAGAGCGGTGTGCGTTTCACCTTCAACAATGTGCGTACTCTCGACGAGTGGGCTCAACGCTGGGGAGACACCTTCATGGGCGATGCTGACAACATGCGCAAAGCGTTAAAAGACAGCACCTTCTGCGCTAAGTACGGCAAAACACCGCAGACCATTGCCTGTCTGCTCATGCCCGATACCTATGAATTCTATTGGGATATCACACCCGAGAAGACTTTGGACCGACTCAATGACTATTACAAGGACTTCTGGACCAGTGAGCGCAAGTCAAAGGCCGAGAAACTGGGCCTCACGCCCGATGAGGTGGCAACCATTGCCTCGATTGTCGAGGAGGAAACCAGCAAAGCCGACGAGCGCGGCAAAGTGGCCCGTCTGTACCTGAACCGTTACCAGCAGGGCATGCGCCTGCAGGCCGACCCCACAGTGAAATATGCAATTGGCGATTTCTCAATCAAGCGCATCACCGTTGAGATGACACAGGTGAACAATCCCTACAACACCTATCGTGTGAACGGTCTGCCTCCCGGCCCCATCCGTCTGCCCGAAAAATCCACCATCGACGCCGTGCTCAACGCCCCGCAGCATGACTACATTTACATGTGCGCGCGTCCCGACTTCAGCGGCTATCACGATTTTTCTCGCGACTACAGTTCACATCTTGACAACGCCCACCGCTATCAAGAGGCCCTCAATTCACGAGGCATCAAATAAGCGGCAAGCCGATTCGTCTATAACTTCGTCATGTGGTAGCCCATCGCCTTGAGCTGGACTGCCATACCCATCCTGTACATCACTTCCAGGCAGGCAACATAGGCCTTGAAAGCCTCTATCGTGCCGGGCTCAACGTCGAGTGCAAACAACTCGTGTTTAACGCGCTCGGCACTGTCTCCGACAAGATTCTGCAAATCTTCGGCAGCATCACCGTGCACATCGAGTACCTCGTCCATGATGTACTCATCGAGGTTGTCAAAGCCACGCTTGTCGCGCATGGGGGTGTACAGATCATCGGCAGCACTATACTTTTCCCAATCGGAATCCCAATACTTGGCAATCGCCATGCCGATGAACATCATCCAACCCAGCGATGCTATGGGATAGCTGGCAAACTCACGCGCTCCGTCGGGCAAGTAGGCCTCAGCAATGGCTGGCCATTTGGTCTCCACATCGGTGCACTCGGGCAGGTGTCCGTCGACGACGCCCCGCTCCACCAGATAGTGGTGCATGTTGTCAAGCAACCTTACTGCAAAGTCTTCCATGACAATTAGAATTTCACACGGCGCTCAGGGTCGCTATAGGAGAAAAAGCGGGCCTCGCCGTCGGTGATATACAGTGCGGCCATGCCCTCGGGAGTACCATAAAACCGAGTGAGTTCGGGATTCTGAGCAAAGAGTGCCCGCTTCATCACCAGGTCATCGTCATTGACGAGTTTGCCGCTTACGCGGATCCATCCCGACACGTCAGGCTTTGTGGCACACACTTCAAAGTGCGGGTTCTTTGTCAATTGCTTGAACACGTCTTTCACCTTGGTCATTGTCAGGTAAAGACGGCCATTATAAATCTCACACACACCAAAGGGGCGAACCCTGGCATTGTCGCCATCGACAGTGGCGAGATAAAACACCTTGCACTCGGCAAGATACTCTTTGATTTCTTGTAAAATATCCATAATTTTCATTTTGCGTTAACAGGGAACAAAGGTAGTAATTTTTTTTGTTTTTAGTTGTTTGTTGGGCAGCCGCAGTCCATCATAAAAAGAAAACTAAATATACAAAAATACATTTTTTTGCTTTTTATCATGGTGGAGGGGTTGGAGGTGGTTGTAATTTTGCAGCGTCAACAATGACAGACAATTCGTGTTAGCGAAAAACACATACATTAAAATTATTACCATGAAAACACCTACAAACAACGAACGGCACACCCGCGTGCTGCATGCCGCCTACCAAGCCTGGATGAATGCAGCAGGGCTGCGGCAAGCCCGACTCAGGAACAAGCGCTTCACCTATGGCGACCAATGGGGCGACCTGGTTCGCAACAGCCAGGGACTAGTCGTCACCGAACGCGAACACCTTGCCGCCCAAGGCTGCGACAGCATCACCAATAACCTCATCAGGCAGATGGTGAAGACCATCGTGGGCCGCTTCAGGAGCCAGTACATCAAGCATGACGAGAATGAAGGCACCACTGCGCTCCAGCAGGCAAGCAGAGCCAATGAACTCGATGAACTCGATAGCCGCACGCTGGAAGAGTTTTTGATCTCGGGCTGCTGCATCCAGCGAGTGGACACTTGCCATGAGCCCGGCGCCAGCGAGCTCATCAGGGTAGATCATGTAAACGTGAACAAGTTCTTTGTCAATGCGATGAACGACACCCGCTCGTGGGATTGCGAACTCATCGGCCAGCTGCATGACCTGAATATCGCTCAACTGCTGCGACGCGTGGCTGGCGGCAACCAGCGCAAGGCGGCATGGGTGAGGCGGCTTTACACCGATGGCGCCGAGCAGCGCATGGCCGACTTCACGACACGCCTTGGGGCCGATTCACAGATAGGGAGCGACTTCTGGCACGCCCACGACGGCAAGTGCCGTGCCATCGAGGTGTGGACACTCGAGAGCCGTGAAGTGATTGTTTGCCACAACCGCCGCGAGGGCACGCTCACCGTCGAGCCGGCCAACGCACTCCACCGCTTCAAGAACCGCCCCGACATCACCACTCGCTGGGACATCGCCACAGTGTGGCACTGCCGCTGGTTCAGCCCCATGGGTGACCTGTTGTGCGAGTATGACTCGCCCTGGCAGCACGGCAGCCACCCGTTTGTGGTTAAGCTCTATCCGCTCACCGACGGCGAGGTGCATGCCGTTGTCGAGGACATCATCGACACCCAAAAGCACGTCAACCGCATGATTTCGCTCATGGACCAAGTGATGCGTTCCAGCGCCAAGGGCGTGTTGCTGTTCCCCGAGACGGCACTGCCCGATGGATGGACATGGGAGGACGCACGCCGTTGCTGGTCCAGCGCCAACGGCCTGCTGCCCTACAACCCGAACTTCAGCGAGGCAAAGCCTGAACAGATCAATGCCAACAACTCGGGACTGGGCGCCTATCAGATGATTGAACTGCAGATGAAACTCTTTGAGGAAATCAGCGGCGTGAGCGGCGCCTTGCAAGGCAAGAATCCCACAGTGAACAGTGCCAACGTCTATCAGATGCAGAGCGAGAACGCCAACATCGCCTTGAGCGACGTGTATGACACTTTCCAGGCATTCCGTCGCCAGCGCGACCGCAAGATTGCAAATATCCAGTAAAGCCCTTAACGGACTTCATATCCCTTATTTTTTATTAACCGTTTAAATTTTAAACCATGAATGAACAGAATGTTTTAGAAAATGCCGCAGCAGGAGAAGTGGCAGCAACGCCACCGCCCTTTTGCCCGAGTGAAGAGCCACAGCCGGCTCAAGAGCCGTCCACCTCCCCCACTCTTGCCGAACAGATTGCCTCGCTGACTCTCGACGACGAGACGTCACAGCGCCTGGCAGCACTTGCCGGCGACATCAATCCCCAAGCGCTCACCCCCGAGGTGCTATCCACCCTTGCCCGTGGCATCACCCACGACGAGGACGTGCGAAATGCCGATGCTGCAGGCTACCTGCGCGGCCGCAACGAGCACATCGAGGCCGTGATGCACCCGCAGCCCCAAGACGAGCAGGCACAAGCCACTCCCGTCTTTCCCCGCTACTGCCGACGCAGCATCTGGGACTAAAAATCAAAAAAATCAACTCACTAGATTATCTAGAATCTCTAATCTCAAAAATTTTTTACCATGAACATCATCAATTTTTCCAAGACACTGCGCTGGATGCGCAACCACAAGAAGTTAGTCATCTTTGTTATTACCATGATTCTCATCGCCATCCTGGCTTCATGCGTGGGAGCTGACGGCGGCACTGCCAGCCTTGCCGTGGGTATGCTGATAGGCGGCATTGAGGGCGGAGAACATGTAGTGGACGGCCCGCTCACCACCGACTTGACCAGGGAAGCTTCGCCCGACCTGCTGCTCAACGAGATTGACCAGCAGATCGTCAAAATCCGCCCCATGTCCACCCCCATCGACCAAATTTCGCGCTATGGCGGCAGCAAGCATGCCGGCAGCATGACCGTGGATTACTACAGCGTCGATACCAAGCCCACAATGACTCGCCTGAGCACGGCCATTGAAGAGAGCAGCCCCAATGCTGGCGAAGAGACGCCCGTCATCACCATCAACACCGACAACAACGACATCTTTGATGCCACCGACACCATTTTGGTGCAGAGCGTATCGGGCTTTGAGTATGATGGTGTTACCGAGAGCGGCCAGGACCTCATGCTCTATGTCTTGAACCGCGACACCAACGGTGTCACCGTCATGGCAGTGAACGGGCCCACGGTGAACGGTGTGGCCAACTGCTTCCCCGGCATTAACAGCGGGGTGAAGCTGGTGCGCATGGGACGTGCCGCCAGCGAACTCGACGTGCAGTCGCCGCAGTTCGAGGCTTTGCCCAAGAAGAGCCGCAATCTGTGCCAGATATTTAAAATGCAGGTGGAGCAAAGCACCTTGCAGCGCCTGGCCAACAAGGAAGTGGGCTGGACCATGAGCGACCAGGAAGAGGCCGCCGTCTATGACATGCGACTGGGCATGGAGAAGTCGTTCCTCTTTGGCTCTGCACGCCAGCTGTGGGACAACAACAAGAAGGAGTATGTCTATTTCACCGGAGGCATCTGGAGCCAGGCAGGCAAGGACTTCTTCATCGAGTCATCGACGGGCCTGACCGCATCCAGGATGGTCGATCTGATGCACGATGCCTTCACCGGCAACGCCGGCAGCAAGCGCAAGATTCTTATTGGCGGCAGCGGACTCATCAGCAAGATCAGCAAGCTGGACTATGACCGCGTCATCACGGCAGGCCAGCATGTGAGCAAGTGGGGCATCGATTTCACCGAGTTGCGAAGCAAGTTTGGCTGCATCTATGTGATGCTCAGCGAGATCTTTGACGAGGTAGGCATGACCGACGAGGGCATCGTCATCGACCCCGAGTATATCCAGAAGTACACCCACATCCCCTTCAGCACCGAGCAACTCAACCTCAAGAAGAGCGGCGTGCGCAACGTTGACGCGCTGGTGATGACCGAGGCATCCTGCCTGGTGCTGCGTTATCCCAATGCGCACATGCGCATCTCCACCCGATGAAGTACTTCACCGTCCAAGAGCTGACGCGGTCCGAGACCGCGCGACGCCTGGAAATCGACAACAGTCCGCCCTCAAGTGCCATTAAGGCGCTGCATGCGCTTGTCGATCACGTGCTGGACCCGTTGCGCCAGGCGTGGGGAGGTCCCATCAAGGTCAACAGCGGCTACCGCTGCCCCGAATTGAACCGTGCAGTGGGAGGCACCCCCTACAGCCAGCACCAGCGAGGCGAGGCCGCCGACATCACCGTGGGCTCGCGAAGTGCCAACCGCCGCCTATTGGCGCTCATCAAGCAGCTCAACCTGCCAGTTGACCAATGCATCGATGAGAAAGGCTGCCGCTGGATCCACGTCAGCCACCGCCCAGGCCGCAACCGCCGCCTCTACATGAAATTCTAGCTTGCTCCTTTTAAACGCGAGGGCAAGACATGACACCCATCGTCATTGTCTTGCCCTCATATCTTTTTAAAATGAATAAGGAAGAAAAGGTTGCCTAGCCACATTTTTGGGGTATCGGAATAACACTAATAGCGCTTACATTGGGTTATATAGTAGTTGATGGTTTACCAATACGACATCTGAAGAGCAGATAGAGAAATACCAGGCATAAGCCAAAGTGTACAAAGATGCTTACTGGCAGATGGTATATGAAAAGAATAGATGGCGAGAGATAGCAGAAGAGTTAGGCAGATAAAGCACAATTAACCCCACCTTAGCTCATTTTCTAGGGTGGGGCTAATTCTGTTATTATATTAGGTATTACTTTGGTTGCTCTATACCTAACTGTTCAAGTAGTTTTGGATTATCCCTAAGCATGCCCAATATTAAGCTGATTACTTTATTCACATCAGCAATATTAACCTCATTATCATTGTTTACATCACCTTCAATTTGCGTTTGATTAGAAGGTATTTCTTTTGATAATATAAAACTACTATTTTCATAACCCCATATAAATTCTAATTCATATCCGTATTCAGTAAGCAAATTTAGAATTTCCGTACGAGACATGTCTGTATTTTTTATTCTAGCGTGTCTATTCTCATATTCAAAACCATTAAGACCTTCGGGTATATCACCATACAAATAATTGTAGCCAGAACTAGAATATGAAATACTTATATAACTCTTTCTTGCAGATGCGGTGACACTTACTAAAACAAGCAGTAATAATAAAATAATCTTTTTCATAATACAATGTTTTTAATGTTAATAGATACTGCAAAGATAGTGAAAAAACAAGAGCCAGCCCTAATCAGGTTGACTCTTTCTGTTTTATTTTGGTGTCCTTTATCTTACTTGCTCCAGCAAACCCGGATTGGACTTAACAAGCCCCAGCATTATATTCACCAGTTGATTTATGTCTGCCACATTGACTTCATTGTCATTATTGATGTCACCGACTATTTCGGTTTGACCAGAAGACGTCTCTTTTGACAGAATCAACAAGATCCTGCTATCAGGAGCATAGTCTGTCATTTTTTCAACTTCATAGCCATATTCAGACAGTATATTTAAAATCTCACCATAAGAATAATAATAGCAATAGTAGTAGTGTTTATCAGCGTTATATGAGAAATGTTCAATACCATTAGGCACATCACCCGTCATTAAACACGACAAGTTATGAGGATCTGCATTGACATAAACGGTTATATAACTCTTTCTTGCAAATGCACTGATACTAACTAAAACAAGCAGTGCTAATAAAATAATCCTTTTCATAGTAAAAAAAGTGTTTAATCATCAGGTCGCAAATATAGGCATAAAAAAGTAATACTAAGCATTTTTAATCTCTTTTTCGAGCCAATCAGACAAATGGAAACCATTGACACTGAGCGTAATGGCTGTCATTTTTATAACCGAAGTAACGGGATATCTACAGGAAGACGAGCAGCAGCACCTGGGCGATGATGACGCGCAGGAACATGCTCAGGGGATAGACCGCGGCATAGGCCACCGAGGGGCGGTCACTGCCCAAGGCGTCGTTGGCATAGTTCATGGCCATGGGGTTGGCCATCGCGCCGCTGAGCATGCCGCACACGGCCGCATAGTCGATGTGTGCCAATCGCAATGCGATCCAGCCCACAAGCAGCACGGGAATTACCGTGAGCAGGAAACCGGCGCCCACCCACAACAAGCCCTCAGGCCTGACGACTGTGGCAAAGAAGTCGGGTCCAGACGCCAGCCCCAAGCATGCAAGATACAGTGACAGGCCGATGGAACGCAGCATCAGATTGGCACTCGACGTGGTATAGGCATTGATGTGAATGCGGGGACCAAATGCCCCGATCAGGATACCGGCAATGATGGGACCACCTGCCAAACCCAACTTGACGGGCGCCGTAATGCCCGGCAGGATAATGGGAATGGACCCCAATATCAGTCCAAGCGTCATACCCAGGAAAACAGTAATGAGGTTGGGTTCGTCGAGCATCTTGACGGCATTGCCCACCTCTTTCTCAACATTCTTGATGGCCTCGCGATGACCCACAACAATGATACGGTCACCAATAAGCAGCCGCAAATCGGGCGTAGCCAGCAGCTGCAGGCCGCCACGGTTCACGCGGCTGATGTTCACGCCATAGTGGCGCCTAAGGCCCAGCGAACCCAGTTTGCGGCCGTTGATTTCGGGTTTTGTAACCAGGATGGCCTGTGACACAAGGTCACTGTCGATGGCATTCCAGTCGATATCATCCTTGTTCCAGTCGGTCGCCTCCTGCTTGCCGAAGATGACCTCCATCGCCTCGGCAGCATCCTGACTGTCCATGGTGACCAGCAAGCGGTCATCGGGCATCAGCACGGTTCCGGCCTCGGGGATGGTCACCTTGCCGTCACGCCACAAGCGCGAAATGACAAACCGACGGGGACTGATGCGCGCCAGGTCACCCACGGTCTTGCCGATGATGCCCTCGTTGCGCACCCGGTAGGCGGCAATAAACGTGTGGTCGGCTTCTTCCTCGCTATCGTCAACAAGGTGGTCACTGGAGCGCACCAGCGTCTTGCGGATGAGCGCCAGGGCCAGAATCACACCCACCACACCCAGCGGATAGGTCACCGCACAACCCAGTGCAGCCCCGCTCTCGGGACTGTGCAGCTGAGCCAACGTCTGCTGGGCTGCTGCCAGCGCTGGCGTGTTGGTCGTGGCTCCGCACATGATGCCCACCGCATCACTCAAGTTGATGCCCAATAGCGGCAACAGCAGGGTGAGCACCGTTCCCACAAGCACCACACCAATTGCTAACATATTGAGCGTCAGGCCCGACTTGTGGAACGAACTGAAGAAGCCCGGTCCCACCTGCAAGCCCAGGGCATAGACAAAAAGGACCAGACCGAAGTTCTGGGCATATTGAAGCATGCGCGGCTCAATGGATAGCCTCAGATGTCCTGCCAAGATGCCCAAGAAAAACACAAAGGCCACCCCCAGCGAGACACCCAGCACCTTGACCTTGCCCAAAGCCAGGCCACAGGCACACAGCAGTGACAATATCACCACTGCCTGCACCGCCGAGTGCGTTAAGAATATGTCAGTCAACCACTGCATCAGTCACACAATTTATCGTCATGGGCAATGAAATGAGTCACGATATTGCATACCGCATCGGCAACACGGCTGCACGTGCCGTCAGGGTCCATAGCGATGTGTTCGGGCATACCTTCACTAACGGGAATGACCGTATAGAAATCAGATTGGGCGGAATCAAAGTCCTGCGCAACCTTGCCGCAGACAGCAGCCACTGGAACACCGCGTTCTCTCGCCATCTGGGCAACACATCCGGGGCCCTTGCCCATCATGGTCTGGCGGTCTATTTGTCCCTCGCCGGTGATGACGAGGTCGGCCCCATCGAGAGCTTCATCAATTCCGCTGTGTTCCAGGACATAAGGGGCACCTGACAGCAGTTCACAATCCAGCAAGTGCATCATCAGCGAGGGAATGCCTCCTGCCGCGCCACAGCCCGGCATGTTGGCGATGTCGTCGCCGACGATACTTGCCACATGACACATGCCCTGCTCAAGTTCCTCCACCTGTTCGGGCGATGCTCCTTTCTGGGGAGCATAAACCCTTGCCGATCCACGGTCGCCACACAGCGGGTTGTCCACATCGGTCAACAGCGTGAAACGACAATCACGCACCGTGGGCGGAATGCCAAACGTCTCGATATGGGCAATCTTACCTAGTGATTCGCCACTGGGATAAAGATGATGACCGTCGGTATCAAGAAATTCGGCCCCCAAAGCACACATGATACCCATTGCCGCATCACAAGTGGCCGAGCCACCCAGGCCCAGCACAATGTGACGGCTGCCCCGCTCCATGGCATCGCGCATCAGCAAGCCCGTACCCAGCGTGGTCGCCCGCATGATGTCAAGGCTTCCCTCGGGCAGCAAAGCCAGTCCGCTGGCTGCCGCCACCTCAATGAGCGCTCTTGCGTCATCACACATGAAATATTGAGCCACTACGGGTGCCTGCTGCAGCAAAGGGCCCATCACAGGTGCCGTCACCCACTGCCCTTGGCTAGTGGCCGCCAGCACCGCTGTCGTGCCATCGCCGCCATCGGCAACGGGCACACTAACAATCACAATGCCGTCAATAGCACCCAAGGCACTACTCACGGCATCGTTAAGCTGTTGAGCTGTCGCTGAGCCTTTGAACTTATCAAACGCCAGGACAACTTTCATCAATCAATCTTGACTACAAGGAAATTGGACTTCTCCCAAAAACGGGCGGGATTGGTGATGCGCAGCACCTTTGAGCCCTCGATTTCCACGATATCATAGGCATCCTTGGGATGATTGGTCATCAGTTGGGCTTTCTTGCTGTGCAAGGGAATCTCATTCAGGGTACGACGGTCGGCCTTGGTGAAATAGGACATTTCGAAGTCGCCCTGCAAAATCTTGGTTTTGCGCAGGAAACCGCTCTCGATAATCTTGTTGGCCTTGAGTTCCTTCTTTGAACCAACAACATAGTAGCAGGTGTTGAGGTTGTTCACCTCGTTGGTCAGGTTCTTGGTCTGCTCCTGGGCGGCCTCTTTTTCCTTGACGACGGCCTTGTTCACCGTGTTCAACGAGTCAACACTCTGGTTCAGGCTCTTGATTTGGATGTGGGCAGCTGCCAATTGATTGGTCAGGTCATTGATAGTGGACTGCTGCTCTTCGAGCTGACGCTTGAGGCTGGCAACTGTCTTTTCCATCTTGCCGTTGTAACTGGCGGATTGTTTCAAGCGCTTTTCCAGGTCTTCGAGACGGGCTTTGTGCTTGTTGATGGACTGCTGGATGAGCACGATGTCGTCGCGCAGCTGTTTCTTGCGGTCAGGAGTCTCGCTGCTCAGGTTGTTGACCGACACGATGTCCTCCAGTTCCTTAATTTGTGTCATTCCCTCGCTGATGTCGTTCATCAGATCGATCAGGCTGTCACGTTCGGCATTTGCCGTGTTAATGGAGTCTTGCAAAGCGGCATTGATGGAGTCTTGGCGCATGGCCTCCTGCTCCAACTGGTTGGCGCGCTTGCAGGCCGGCAGCAGAGCCAGCCCAATCATTAACCATACTAAACAAAAAATCTTTTTCATATCAGTCTGTTTTACTTACGTTCTTGTTTTACAATTGATTGAATATCTATTCTTCGTGCTTTACTTGATTTTTCTTTTGCTTGAATTCGGCATACTTATCGACCTTTACATTGGCCTCAGGTGGGCGTCCAGCAACCACAATGACAATCTCACCGCGAGGCGTGTTGGCGGTGAAATAATCCACCAGTTCGCCCAGGGTGCCGTTGTGTGTCGTGTTATGAAGCTTGCTGATTTCGCGCACCACGCTTGCCTCGCGGTCGGCACCAAAGTTGTCGGCAAACTGCTGCAATGTCTTCAGCAGCCTGACGGGCGATTCATAGAATACCATCGTCAACGGCTGGTCTTTCAATTCAGCCAGACGAGTGGCGCGTCCTTTCTTTTGGGGCAGGAAACCCTCGAACACAAAGCGGTCGCAGGGCAACCCTGAATTGACCAGTGCGGGAACAAATGCCGTAGCACCCGGCAATGTCTCGACCTCGATGCCCTGGCGGCGGCATTCCCGCGATAGGAGAAAACCCGGGTCACTGATGCCCGGTGTGCCGGCATCGCTGATGAGCGCCATCACCGCCCCACCCTGCAACTGACCGACGACAGCGGCCACCGCCTCATGCTCATTGAACTTGTGGTGGCTGCGCATGGGAGTCGAGATGCCGAAATGCTTGAGCAGCACGCCACTGGTGCGTGTGTCCTCGGCAAGAACGGTATCAACGCTCTTGAGCACTTCGACGGCACGGGGAGTCATGTCACTGAGGTTCCCGACGGGAGTAGGCACTATGTAGAGCTTGCCTGCCATGAGACGAGCGTTTTTTTACTTCTGCTGATAATGGTTACGAACAATGGCCATGAAGTCCTTGACATCCTCGTTGTCGCGGTCCCAGTGCAGCTGACTGTAGAAGTACAGCTCGGCATTCCCATAGCTCTTCATCATCTCGATGTGCTCAATGGCGGTATTCATTGCGCTGGCACTACCGGCAAACAACTCACGCTGGAAGCGGAACCGGTCGTTCACCGAGAACGCCTTGCGGATGTCCTTTGACATGTTTCGCTGCAGTTTCTCGTCAACACGCAACGGAGTGATTTCTTCTTCGGGCATGACGGGGAATTCAGTGGGAACGGGAGGCACAGGCATTTCATCCTCGGGCTCGGGGACATTATCGTCATCGGCCTCGATAAACTCAACAGTGATGTCGGGCTCATCGTCGGCCTCAGGAACGACGTCAGGATCAGGATCGGGCATCGGCTCATTGGCCATTTCATCGCTTTCCACGGGCTCCTCTAGTTCTACTGGCGCAGCAACTTCCACTTGCGCAGCGGGCTCGATTTTCTCCTCGGGGGCACGGAACACCGGTGGTTGCACTACGGCTGGAGCAGGTGCGGGTGCTTCCTCTGCCTCAGGGGCAACTTCAGCCTCAGGAGCGACTTCAGCCTCGGGGGACTCGGCTACTGCAGGCTTCTCAGGTTCCTCATAATTCAGGCTGAATACTTCCTTGAATTCCTCGCCATTGTCGTGCTGCCACGTCTCGTCGGCATCATAATCCTCATCGGGGAGATGCTGTTCTTGACTTTCGGGAACTTCGGCAGGTGCAGGGGCTTCGGCGGGTGAGGCAGGTTCAGAGGCTTCGGCAGGCTGGGGTTTCTCGACAGGCTCGGCGGGTGCTTGCGGCTCGGCAACAACTGCCGGCTGCATCGTCATTCCGCACATTTCGGCCAACTCACGCACCTTGCGGTACATTTTGTTGGTGATGACATCGGGAGTGTTCTCCTCACCCAAACGGCGAGAAACCAACATCAAACCTTCAATCTCATACACATGAGACAGCATTTTCTCTATCGACATATTCATAATATCCTGTTTATTTGTCGCTTAGCGACTTGGCGCCAAGGTTTTGTTTCACATCTAACCTGCAAAGATAATGCAAAATCTCGATTTTGCTAAAACAATGAGAATTTTATTTTGGCGCCAGCACTCCTATGCAACATTCCAAACTCGATTGCATAAACACAGCTCGCGCGAACCCATGAAATCCAGGGAATGATTACAAGTAGCCCTGAATCTGTCAGCAAATATAAAAATCATGAAAGCAAAACGTTTGTTTATTCCAAAAAGTTGTAACTTTGTAAAATGAAATAGAGCCCTACTTGAGAGTTTAACGGGTTCTGCTCTCAATTCGGCTCTGATAGTGTTCACAGGGCCCACATTACGTAACCAAAATGAAACATTATTTCACTCTACTCTCATTCTGGATGCTGGCGTTGTGTACGTTAGCCCAGACGCAGTTCACATCAGGAAAATTCAAGTATGAAGTGCTTGAAGGCACAAACTGGGTGCAGATTATCCCTAAGAGCGACTCTGAAAGTGGGGCTGGCTACAGCAACCTCATATCATCAGATTTCAAGACCTCGGTGACCTATGACGGTGTGACCTATGATGTTGTGGGCATCGGCGCCAATGCGTTCTACAAGTGCAAGCTCAACGAGCAAGCCATCCTGCAATTGCCCGAGGGCTACTTCTTCATCGATGCCGGTGCTTTCTCCTACACCGAGATGGGCTCGTTGAAGTTGCCCACGACCATGGAGTTAATTCACGAGAGGGCCTTTGACAACAACAAACTGGCCGGCGTGACCGTACTGGCCGGCAACCCCTACTTTGCCCACCTGGCTTCGACACAGGGCACCGTGACCTACACCATGCTCACCAATAAGGAGAAGACCAAGATCATCTTCGCTCCAGGAGCCAAGCCCACGCAGTTCAGTACCGGCGGCACCACCTACCTCACCTCAATCACCATTCCTGACCAGATTACCGAGATAGGCGACTACGCATTCTACGGTAATCCCACGCTCAAGACAGTGAACTTCCATTCCGGCATCACACGCATCGGTGCGGGTGCATTCTACGAAACATTGCTCACACAAGTGAGAATCACCAATCCCGATTGTGAAATCGGCAACAGCTGCTTTAGCAACAGCCAGGTGAGCAGCATCTCATTGCCCCAGGGCATGAAAAAGCTGGGCCGCCATGTGTTCTTCTACTGTGTCAATCTCACCAGCCTCACTTTGCCCGAAGGCATGGAGGAAATTGGCTTGATGTGTTTCAGCAGTTGCAACCTCACCAGCGTGAACCTGCCCAGCACGATGGTCAAACTCGACAGTTGCTCACTCCAGGACAATCCGTTCTCCAGCATCAACCTCAAGAATGTGAAGTACGTTGGCCGCCAGGCATTCAGCATGTGCACCAACCTCACGACAGTCACCAGCAACGGCAAGCTCGAGGAAATCGACGGAGCAGCCTTTACCCGCTGCCCCATCACCACAGCCTATCTGCCCGAGGGATTGCTGACCATCAACATGAATGCCTACTTCCGCTGCACCAACCTGAACTCGTTCACCGTTCCCACAACGGTAACCACCATTACCGGCAATCCTTGCGTGGGAGCAACGTCGTTGAGAGCGTTCAACGTGGCTGCGGGCAACGAATATTTCACTACCTATGAAGGTTGCCTCTATGCCACTGCCGGTGCAACGGTCAAACCGACACGCGCCGAGGGTGATGCTCCCGCAGGACTGACCGCTCTGGTAGGCGTGCCCACCGGCTGGCAGCAGAACGTGCTCCGCGTACCCGAGGGCGTGACCGTCATCGCCAACCAGGCTGCGCGTGAAGCCACTTCCATTACCGAGGTGGAGTTGCCCAAGACGCTCGTCGAGGTCCGTGCCAGCGCATTCAGCAGCATCACGGGTATTACCAAGGTGACCTGCCTTGCCACCACTCCGCCCAGCTGCGGCAGTGACTTCACTGATGCGGTTTACCAAAACGCTACCCTGTATGTGCCCATGCGTAGCATGGAACTCTACCGGAACGCACTGGTATGGTGCAACTTCCAGCACATTGAGGGTATTGATACCGGCGACGATGAAGGCCCGATAGGTGACGTAAACGGCGATGGCAATGTCACCATCGGCGATGTGTCTGCCTTGATCGATTACTTGATGGACAACAGCTATGAGATCTGCATGCCGCGCGCCGATGCCAATGGAGACACCATCATTTCTATTGGTGACGTGAGCGCTATCATTGACATTCTGATGGGCAACAACTAATTGTCAATCAGCAATAAAAAAGCTCAAGCATAAATTTATGCTTGAGCTTTTTTTATACCCGCCATCATTCACAGCAAACGCTCGTTTTTGGCTGTTTTTCCTTTACTGTCCTCGTCCCCCTAAATGGCAGTTTTTGCACAAAACTTTGGCAAAATTTTGTGATTGATGTATCTTTGCATAAAAATGAAGCCATGGACCTTTGGCATGGCTTATTGGTTTTAAATGAGTTTAGCATGATAGGAACTATAGTCAATACTTGCACGATTGTGGCTGGCACACTCATCGGGGTGGCGTTGCATCGTGGCATCAAGGAAAAATATAAGAATGTGCTCTATGACGCATTGGGACTGGCGTGTTTTGCCATCGGGCTCAATGCGGTGGTGTCCAATTTCCCCAAGAGTCAGTATCCCGTACTCTTCATTGCGGCGATGGCCATCGGCAGCGTCGTTGGTGTGGCGCTTGATATCGATGGGCGTTTCCACCGGCTGGTGGACCGCAAGAGCAAGCGTGAAGGGAGTGCCGACTCGCGGGCTCGTCTTGCCGACGGCCTCGCGACAGCGACACTTATCTATTGCATTGGACCTTTGTCGATGTTGGGGCCTGTCATCAGCGCACTCGAGGGCGACAACACATTCTTGTTCACCAACGCCAGCCTCGACCTGGTGACGGCGACCATCTTTGGCTCAACCTACGGCATCGGCATGCTGCTGGCGGCTCCCGTGCTCTTCCTGTGGCAGGGCCTGTTCTATGGCGTCGCAATGCTGTCGAGCCAAGCCGTGAGCGAGGCTTTGATGGCCGAGTTGCTCATCGTGGGCGGTCTGCTTATCACTGGCTCAGGCCTGTCGCTGCTGCGCATCAAGGATTGCCACGTGCTCAACATGCTACCTGCCCTGCTTGTGCCTCCATTATGGTACCTGATGATTTGGATGATAGGATGATCAATGAGGAAACAAGAATGCTCCCCCTGATACAATTCCTGGAATGATATAGCAGATGGCCGTGTGTCAGAATGGCGCACCTATAACCGTGCGTTGCACGGAAAATATAAGAAAACTAATTATAAAATTCAGATTTGTTGAGTTTCCCGCCCGCAGGGCGGTTAATATTACCGAAGGTCACGCCCATTAATTAAATGGATTTGGGGGATGTGTCACATGCCGGTGGTGCGTGCTTGAGTAGGCGTGATGCCGTAATGCTGACGGAAGACGCGCGAGAAATAGGCAACATCCAGGTATCCGCACTGCTCGGCAATATCTCCAATGAGCAATCGCGGGTCCTCCTGCTTGAGAAGTGCCATGGCCTTTTCCATGCGCAATTGTGTAACAAAAGCGGCAAGGGGTTTACCGACAATGGATTGCACCCTATTCTTCATCTGCGTCTCACCCATCCTGAGGGAATGTGCCACTTTCTCCATGTTCAACTTGCCGCATGTCGAAAGCTGCTCATCCACCTCGCTCTTGAATTGCTCTATGAACTGCCTATCGGCCTCATCATCGCTGATGACAACATCTGTCGGCTGCACAACGTTCTCCTTGTTTTGGCTATCAAGGGCAAACACCTCACGCAATCTTTTTCGGCTCTCTATCAGTCGCTTGACCCAAGCACGAATTTCGTCGGAATTGAAGGGTTTCACCAAATAGGCATCGGCTCCCGCCTCGATGCCGCGAATGCGGTCCTGGTCGCTGTTGCGGGCACTGATGATGATGACAGGGATGTGGCAAAGTTTCCTATTGCTGCGCACGCGGCGGCATAATTCAATACCGTCCATCACAGGCATTTTGATATCGGTGATGATGATATCGGGGACAGCGTCAAGGGCTTTGGCGAGGCCCTGTTCGCCATCGGTGGCATACAGCACCCTAAAGTTGCTTCCCAACATGGACCCTACCAATCCAGCGACATCGTTATGGTCCTCAACAATAAGGGCTACAGGACCGTCTGCTTGCACGTCATCGTCCTTTTCCGGCTCAGGGTAAAGATGAGGCAGGGGCGCTGTTTTCAATACAGGTCGCAGAGCCATTGTCACACGCTCTTTGATGCCATGTGCATGATAACACGGCAGTTTCACGGTGAAAACCGATCCGACGTCGGTCATGCTGTCGGCCGACACGGTGCCTCCCATAACCATCGCCATGTCACGCACAATGGTTAAACCAATTCCCACGCCATCGACGATGCGCTCGGCCATGGCACTGCGATAGAAAGGCTCGAACACATGGAGCAAGTCTTCCTTGCTGATGCCCATACCTTCATCAGCAACCTTGATGACGAGAAACTTATCTTCAACGCGCGAAGTAATGATGATTCTGCCATATTCGCGTCCATAGTTGATGGCGTTCTCGATAAGGCAGCTGACAATGGTGCTCAGATAGTGGGGCACAATATCGGCCTCGACACCGCTCTCAAAGGGGGCATAACTCAGCTCAATGTGGCGCTCCACACAATGGTCACGATAGCTCTCGACAATCATGCGCAAGAAGGCTACCACATCACCCCGTTTCCATTCAGGGTCTTTGATGGCGCTGCGCACACCACCCATCTCCAAAATGCGGTCAACGAGCGCTAACAGGTTATTTCCTTGGCGTTCAATAATTTCAATATCATTGTTCACACCGGCTGGCACAATTTTTCCTCTCGTGTGTGATGCCGTGATGAGATTATCGGTAGCTCCCATAATGGCGCTCAACGGGGTGCGCAACCGGTGAACGACATTGGTGAAAAACAGCGTGCGGGTTTCCTCAACCTGGCGCATACGGCGCTGCGTGCGATTGCGCAATCGCACGGCATAGACCAATGCGGCAATGATGGCACCGGCCATGAGAATGAGCAGCACAATCAATATACTCTGAATGTTGCGCATGCGCTTCAAGCGGCTGATGTCACGGTTGAGCATATCGGTCTCATCCAGATTAAGAGATTTCACATAGTTGATATGCTGGTTCTGCACCTCGTCGATTGACACTCGGCCATAGATGCTATCATACAATTCGATGCAGTTCACATAATATTCCAAGGCCTCAGCGGGATTTCCCTGAATCTTCGCCAGCTCATAGTGAATTAAGCCGGCCTCGGCCTGATGTACCTTGCTGCCGATGCGCTTTGCCTCGGTTTCTACTTCTTGGATATAATTCAGGGCATCGTCATACTCACCAAGCTTGAGGTCCATTCTAGCCAATCCCAAACATGATTGCAGCCAGAACCAATTGTCGTTCATGTTGCGCAAATCATTATAGGCCAGCTTAAATTCTTCCTTGGCATGGGTATAATTGTTTTCGCGCTCATACACTTCACCAAAGTGCAGGTGGTTGATGGCAACGCCTATCTTTAGCCCGCGCAACTTGTTGCATTCCAACGATTTGTTGCTGTAATACCATGCCGAATCACTCTCACCAATCTCACTCTTGAGAAGGCCCAGGTCACTGTAAGACTTTGCAAGTTCGTCATTGCAGCCCAGCCGGCGATCAATGTCTATGGCCAAACGGAGCAGGCTATCGGCAGCCGAATAACGGCAAAGTGCCATTTCAATCTTGGCAAGACCATTTAACGCGATAGAACGCATTTCATCCATTCGTGGTTCTTCGTGGTGACTGTAGGCATCACACAGTCTCAACACTCTGTAATAGTTACTGCTAGCCCAGCCAAATTTGCCAATGCGGCGATAGGCCGTTCCCAGATTGTTGCACGCATCAGCCATTTCCAGACTGTCGGCGGCATTGGTGGCAATATTCAGCCACTGGTTAATGACATTAATCGATTTTCCGAACTGCACTTGATTGAGCAACCGGCGTCCCTGATGCTTGAGAGCAAGCATCTCGCTCATTACATCCCGCTGCTCATGCGACTGGCGGGCCAAGTTTGCCAAGGAGTCCACGTCATGGATACTGCCAATCGTGCTGTCTAGAGCATGATAGCGCATCTCATCGCGATGGGACTGTACATCCCTGTTGTGACAAGCGGGCAAAGCCAACAGCATGACCAGCACAAAAAGTGCCGCCACGCTTCTCGCGAGGTCACAGCTGGAATAGCGGTTTTTCATTCAGCAAGCTTAGTCAAACATGAATTGTGCTGGCAAAAATAGAATATTATTTCGGAACAGGAAACCTTTTCCACATTTATATTCTCTAAATTTCTTGTTTTTACTTGTTTTTAATAGTGTCAAAGTCTGTCTTTTACTGCAACAGTGGTCTGAGAGGGAGCGTGCCAGTGCCATTACTGAATGATTTTTTGAAACAGCGGGCCTTAAAAAAAACGCATACCATAACGCCATATCGATTAAAATGACTAATTTTGCACTTGATTATGACCGAGCCTAAGAAGTCAATATATCAGCGTGCGGCCGAATGGGGCATTCCCTTTGGCTTGTATTTGTCATGCGGTGCCGTTGCCTCCATCTTTGCCGACAAAGTGCCGCCATTGAGCATTGTGTTCTTCCTCTTTATCATCGGGACGCCATTTCTCACCTACCATTACCAGCGTCGCATGTTCGTTGAGGAAGACGGTTTCACCGAGTATTCCGCGCTGTGGATGCTGGGGATCCTGCTGTTTATCCTGGGCACGGTCATTTCCAGTTTTGTCGTCTATCTTGTGCTGCAGTACTGGCGGCCCGACTTCATGTATGAGCAGGCACAACAGGTGATTGAGGCATACAAAACGATACCTCAGATGAAGGACTCTGAGTTCCTGATGGTGCTTCAACGCATGGTTGACGAACGACTGATGCCGTCGCCCATCCAGACGGTATTCAACGCCTTCTGGTTCATAACCTTTGGCGGTTCAATCACCAGTGCCGTCACGGCAGCGATTGCCCAACGCAAGATCAACCCGCGCCACCTCAATCCCGGGCGCTAAGAATTAGAAATCATCAACATTATTATATGTGGTAGAAATATGGATATTTCAGTAGTAGTACCTTTATATAACGAGTCAGAGTCACTGCGCGAGCTTGCCGATTGGATTGAGCGCGTCATGAACGAGAACGGTTTCTCCTATGAGGTCCTGTTCATCAACGACGGAAGCACCGACGACTCATGGGACGTCATTCGTGAACTGCATGACAAGAACCCCCGCATCAAGGGCGTCTCCTTCAGGCGCAACTACGGCAAGTCGCCGGCTCTCAACACCGGCTTTGAGAGGGCCCAGGGCGATGTCATCATCACCATGGATGCCGACCTGCAGGACAGCCCCGACGAGATTCCCGAACTCTACCGCATGATTACCCGTGACGGATATGACCTGGTGAGCGGATGGAAAAAGAAACGCTATGACCCGCTCAGCAAGACCATCCCCACCAAGCTCTTCAACGCGACGGCACGCCGCGTTACCGGCATCCACAACCTGCATGACTTCAACTGCGGCCTCAAGGCCTATCGCAGCGACGTCATCAAGCACATCGAGGTCTATGGTGACATGCACCGCTATGTTCCCTATCTGGCCAAGATTGCCGGCTTCACCCGCATTGGCGAGAAAGAGGTGAAACACCGCGCCCGCAAGTACGGCACCTCAAAGTTTGGCCTTGACCGCTTTGTCAACGGCTACCTCGACCTGCTCACCCTGTGGTTCCAGGCCAAGTTCGGCGTCAAGCCGATGCATTTCTTCGGACTCTTGGGAAGCCTCATGTTCCTGCTTGGTTTCATCGCCGTGATTCTGGTGGGAGTGCTCAAGCTCTACAACATGTACAGCGGCAACAGCTACAGGCTGGTTACCGACTCGCCCTACTTCTACCTGGCACTCACCTCAATGTTGCTGGGAACGCAGCTCTTCCTCACAGGTTTCCTGGGAGAGCTCATCATTCGCCACAGCAACGACCGCAACCACTATGAGATTGGGGAGGAAATCACCAGCGAAGACCGTCCTGCCATCACCGCCCGCCAGCGTGTGGACGTGTTGCCGCAGTCTCAACCCGTGAAACAGGAAGTACAAGCCGATGAGCAATGAACCGACTGCTGCACATAGTCCTGCTGACCGCACTTGCCATGAGCCTGCTCGTGGCGGCCTGCGGTGACAACAGTTGCTATGAAAACGGCAGCAGCCTGCCCCTTGCCACCTTCTATGTGGGCAATACCCAGCAAAGCATCTCCCGACTCACTGTCATGGGCATCGGCGTGCCAGGCGACAGCCTCTTGCTGGATGGAGGCAGCGCCGACGAGATGTACCTGCCCTTGCAGGCCGGCGCCACCACGACGAGTTTCCTCTTCAGGCGCCAGTTTGTCATCGGCACCGATACAGTGACGATAAAAGACACCGTAACCATTGATTATCAATCGGTCGAATATTTCCATTCGGCCGAGTGCGGCGCGATGTTCAATTTTAACGTCAAGGGTGTCCGCTGGACCGAAAACGCCATCGACTCGGTTGTCCTGCTCAACAAAGTCATCACCAATGCGCCCCTGACATCCCTGCGCATTCATTTCACCAATTACCAGCTATGAGACTCACCACACATCCACGCAATGACATCAAAGGGGTGATCCTTTTGATGGCATTTGTGTTGACGGTGGTGTTCGGCATCGGCGCCCAGGAGCCCGACAAGCGGCATGTAACACCGGTCAAGCCCGAGACCAACCGCGTGCAGGCACCGCCCAAGGGCACCGACGAAAAAATCATCCAGCAGTACATCAGCGGTGACAGTGCCGCCGCCATTGCCGAGGCACGCAAGGACTCGCTGCGCCGCATCTACAAGCATTATCCCCGGCTGACCGACGTATCCTTTGGCCTTAATTTCATCGAGCCGCTGTTCATGGCATTCGGCCAGACCTATGCCAGCGTTGACCTGAATGCGACTCTCAACATGTGGAACAGGCTGCAGCCGGCGGTCGAGTTAGGTCTAGGGTGGGCCAAATCCACACCCGACGACATGAACTTCACCTATCGTGGCAAGCCGTCACCCTACTTCAAGGTGGGAGTCAACTACAACTTCATGTTCAAGAACAGCCCCGACTATCAGGCACTGCTTGGTATCAGGCTGGGATACAGCACTTTCACCTACGACATTACCGACGTCGGATATTACAACAGCTATTGGCAGGAGCACCTCTTTTTCAATATCACAGGCGAGCGCTCCCACGCCCTGTGGGGAGAGGCGGCCGTGGGCCTCAAGGTCAAGCTGAGCGGTCCGCTGTCACTGGGCTGGATGATCCGCTATCACGGCATCTTCAACTATGGAAAAAATGAGCATTCACGACCTTGGTTCATCCCCGGATACGGTCCACGCTCGAGTTCATTGGGCCTGTCGTTGTCACTGCACTACACCCTGCCACTGCATCGTGAAGTATCTGCCACTCCACCATCCCGACAATAACGAAATTCCGCAACGATGATGAAAAAGCAGCAACGTTCCAACTGGCAACAGGCGCGCATTCCCAAGATCAGGCCTGCCACCAATCCCGACTGGTACAAACGTTTCAGACAGCTGGCGAAAATCTCGGGCAACATTTTCAGGCTCAAATAGTCCCAACAAAGTTGGGAAGACGTGTCGTGAGCACAACGGCAGTCGTGGGTTGTTAATAGTTTTTTCGCCGATTTTTCAAAAAAATTTTGCCAGTTCAAAAAAAGTTCGTAATATTGTAGTCTGAAAAGCGGGAAGAAATGCCCATTTAGAGGGTATTCTACTGAATTTCAACATCTTAATATCGGGACTATTCTTTTCAGGAAATCATTCTGAAGGGGAGAAATTCTGATATGAATTTAGAAACCAAAAACAAAAAATATTAAATTAACATTATTACTAACAATTTAACTAATTAAATTATGAAGATTAAAAATTTACTTCTTTTCGCTGCCGCCGCATCGCTGAGCTTTGGCGCTATGGCCGATGACCTTGCGACTGGTGAGCTTGCTTTCCTGTCAACCGGTGAGCCCGCTACCTCTGGTCAGCCCACCAACGACCACTTCTTCGTACGTGGCACATTTGACGGTGTTGATGTTGACAACAATGTTAGCTTCAAGGCTGGTGACACTCAGGAGGTATGGTTCTATCTTGATGACGATGAGATCTATCTGAACGAGGCTGTTCAGGCTCTCACTCCCATCGCTTACAATGCCGCTGGTGATCTGTACAATGAAATCACTTACAACTCATTCCAGTTTGACCTTTATGTTCCCCAGAGGCTGGAACTCGTGATCGGTGAAAACGAGGATGGTGAGGAGATCACTTTCCTGCAGGGCGATCGTCTCCCCTCAAGCTCAACCATCACTTGGGGTAAGAAAGAAGAGACCAAGGAAGTTGACGGCATCACCTACGATGTTTACACTGTAGTATGCTACAACTCTAACGCTTATGGCAGCCACCTGTCAGCCAAGAACGCCAGCAGGTACAAAAACAATGGCGCTCTGAAGAAAGACGCTTCTGTATTCGCTTTCCAGATTAAGGACAACAACCCCGCTGGTGAGAACCACATTGGCGACATGATCATTGCCAACACCCTTCTCAACCTGCGTGAAACCGCTATCGCTGAGTGGACTCCCAACCAGAGCACCTTCTTCTATGGCACCGGTGGTAACATGGAGACCCAGCGCTTCCAGAACTACAGCCGCGTTCACATGCACGGCAGCGCCGATGTAGTTGAGAACCTGGCCGAGAAGACCATCAACAACGTGAAGTACTACAACGTTGCCGGTATGCAGAGCAACGTTCCCTTCGACGGTGTTAACATCATGGTAACCACCTACAACGATGGTACCACCAGCACCAGCAAGGTGATCAAGTAAGATATTTACGACACATCACATAAAAACCGCGAGCCCCCTGGGCCCGCGGTTTTTTATTGCAGTGAGCGATGCACCAACATCGTGACATGCGCCCATTGGGTTTACACCTGCTCGCTGTGCCAACTGTTCTGGACCAGCGACTTGTCGGGACGCTTGTCGGTAATGTGCAGCCGCTTGTCCTTCATGACCAGCATCCCGATGGCCCGCGTCATCAAAATGTCGTCGTGCTTGCCAGCACGCGCTGCATAGCGCCCGTTGTGTTCCTGATAGTCACGCATCTCGTTCACAGCGTCCATGTCACGCTCGGTATAGGCACACTCGCGCACAGCCTCGATGAGTGCCGTGACGGCCTCGCGCTTGGTCTTGATATTGGTGTGAAAGCCCAGCTTTTTGCCGTCGCGCTTATAGACTTTGCCATAGGCCTTGCTCACGTTCTGCAGGATATACTCGCTCTCGCCGGCACGCGCGGCCTCGTTGGTCAGCGTGTTGCTCTCGACAACAAGCACCGCCGTGTTGTAGTACACGGCAAGCTGCATCGACTTCCAGCCCAGCCGGTCATGATCGATGTGGCCTCGCCACTGTGCCACAACGGCTGGCCGTCGCCGCCTGTCGCCAAAACGGAACACAGCAATCACCGAGTAGTCACTGCCTTCGGCCCGGCCGCCCACATCGACAACAACGAAATAACGTGCCGGCTGCGGGCCAGAGTTCTCAGGCATCTCCCACACCTTGAGCAAGCCATTGGACGCCCCTGCCAGCCTGACGTTCTTTTTTGCTTCAAGCCCTTGGGCACCGTCGGCCTGAATGTCGCCCACCAGGACAGGCGCCATGTGGCACTCTTTCTCCATCTCGTCCAGATGCTCGCTGGCAAACGGGCAGTGGCACGTGGTGGCAAACGCCTCACCGGCTGTGCCGGGATACTCCTTCATCATCAGTTCGTGAGTGCGGTATTCCTTGCGTTTGGTGTGGTACCAGTTGATTTGCTCCAGTGTGCAGCCGTCTTCCCACAATGACCGTTCATAGTCGTCCATCTCGTCCCACAGCACCTGTGCGTCGTCAACGGCGTGGCTATAGATGTCAATCTCGTACCAGGGCACAAACACCGGCACCTTGTCGCTGCGATGTTGCTGCGCCCTCACCCACTCGTCATGGAAGTAGTCTCCCACCCCGTTGGCTGTGGATTCCAGCACGACGACGGTCTCGGGTTTGAGCACCACACTGCCACAAACGCTGCGCACCACATCGTCGGGACTGTGCATGGGCGTCTCGGGCCAGTAGGCCACTTCACTCAGGTGCGCCATCGAGATGTCATAACCTCGAGCAGCATCCTCGCTGCGGGAGCTGCCCGTCAGCACCAGGCAGTCGCGACTGGTAATCTGCTGCACATGGGGTTGACCTTCCAATTTGGCAAACCGCGGCACATCACTCGCATCATCAAGCAATTCTCGGGGATAGTGACGCAACAGCAGGTTATACATGCGCTTGATGTTCTTGCTTGACGCATGCAGATGGCCGCAAATCAGGCTATTCCATCCCGTGTGACGCACAAGCTGCATCCAAGCCATGTACATCTGCACCAGCGTCGAGCCGCCCCACTGGCGGGCCTTGAGCAGGATAACGCGCACAGGCTTGCCTGCTGTGCGCTGCTCTTCCATCACCCCTAGCAGGCGGCGTTGAGGGCGGTTAAGGATAAACCTCACATTCTTGCTTTCCATCTTGTCCATGATGGTCACACAACGCGCACACCAAAATTCGAAGTCTTCCCTAATGCGCGCTTTGTCCTGTTCGACCGGTGGCAAGGCCAAGTAGTCGGGGTGACGCTCCAGCACGACACGGGGAATGCGGCACCCGCCCGCCTCCACCCTGTCTCCCCAGCATCCAATGCCCGTGAGCGGGTCATAATTGTTGCCGTGAGACAACGCCCGGCGACGCCGCTCATTCTCGGCTGCAATGCTTTCTATATTAAATAATGTGTTGTTCATGGTAATTCTTTTTGCTCTTGAAAACTATCATCACGTTAACTGCTGTAGATTATTGAGGGCAGCAGCAGTGTTCCCGAACGGGCAGCGCCGTCAATGTTCAGGCGCAGGGTGCGTGCACGCCATGCCATTGTCGGCGTTGCCAACGGCTGCTCCACCCTGCCCGTCACCATGGTCACACTCATGTCACAGTCCTGTGCCATGATGCCGCGCTGGCCTGTCACCCTGAGCGTGAGGGACACATCTTCACCGCTCACATGCCACACCATGCGATGCAGCGCCCTGCCCATCAACGGGTGCAGCGCTATGGGATGCGTTTGCCACATCACAGGCTGCACCACTGCAGTTTCATGCTCCAAATCCAAGACTGTACCGCTAGCACTCACGGCAACGGCATGGAGCGGGTCGCTGTAGAGTTGGGCCGCATCAAGCGTGCGTTCACTCATCCTGCCGCTGGCCATCAGCACCTGCGGGCTGCCCGTTGAGGGCAGCAGCCACAGTTCACCATAGGCATTGCTCCATGCCATCGCCCTGCAGTCCACATCGCGCAGCCGCACCTCCAGCCGCGAGCCGTTCAAGCTACACAGATGCCCGTGTCGCGAGATGAGCCAGACGTCAAGGCCGCCCTCGATAGGCGCCACGTTACCGTCAATGACGGTTCTATCCACCAGCCGCGCCTCACCCAGTTTTCCCGTGGCACTTTGAGGAATGGCATAGATGCCGTCGTCACTGAACACATAAACCGGATAACGGCCAAAGCCGCTCGAATAGAGCGGACGCGTCGCCACAGCCATTGCCAGCGGCGATGCCCCCACCACGCGCCGACGATGGGCCTCGACAAGGGCATTGCCCGCAGCACTCACCACAATATCGCCGCTATTGGTGCAGCAGTACAGGCGACCACAGGCTGTTGTCGAGCCTACCACGCCGCTCACTGCAAACGGGGCGGCCAGGGCAGCACACTGCGATGGTGTCAACGTCATGGGCAGCACAGGTGCCACAAAGTCGTCACCGCTCATCAGCGTCGATGCCCGAGCCGTAGCGATCAGATGCCAAGACGAGGCGGCAAGCTGTGCCGTGACGGCACCGGCGCTGCGACGCGACAAGCCCATCTCCAGCACATACTGCCTGTCGCCTGTCGTTCGTGTCAGGCAGCGGTAATCCAGCGCATGGCTGCTGTTGAGCAAGCGGGCTTCATCGGTGGCCAGCACATCAATGCCCGCCACGAGCGGCAACCACTCGGCAGCAATGCTGCGTGTCACATCTATGGTCAGGGCATAGTGAATCAGTGGCAGCGGCGTCGCCTCGATGCCAGCAAAGCGCTGTCCTGCAACCGTCACCAGGGCTTCGATACGATTAGCATTAGCCAACGTTGCGTCGCCCACACGCACCGGTTCACTCATCCACAAGTAGGTGCCGTCCCACAGTCTCACAGCCCAGCGCACCAGCATCGGAGCGGTGTGCCGTCCCTCGGCGCGCGCATCGGCATTCAGTGAATTATAGGCCGAGCTCAGCATGTCGGCAAGTGCCGAAGTGTCGGCATCGGCCAATGGTGCACGCCACTCGTTGTAAGGCTCGACAAAGTCATAGGGCCCGATAGTGGCCGTTGAAGTGGAGAGAGCGGTACCGAAGGTCAGCTGCGGCACCGCATCGGCAGGATCCAGCAGGATCCACCCTTCACCCTGACGGGCAAGCCAGATGAGGCCATCGCGACACACAACAACCAGCATGTCGCCGATGGTGTGCGCCCCGACAATCTCGCTGCCGGCAGTCGCCACCGTCTGTCCGTCGATTCTCACTACCCTGCCGCTGCAGGTCACTATGTTGCTGCCGCCAATGGTCAGCAGACGGTCACCGGCTGCAATAGCACCAGCGACCACGGGGCGACCTGTCACCTGCAACGCTTCTTCGCGCTCTCGCAAGTTCAATGCCCGGTAGGCATCGCCGCGCTGTGCTGCCTCGCCATTGGCAAGCGGCACCACTGCATGGGGCACCACCCGAGCCTCGCTCATCACTTTTTTCTCTTTCTTCTTTTTCATGGCATTTATTCACAATTAATACATAGAATAACCCCTATGGGGCCTCACATCCCAAATATCCCACAAAAGTACCTCGCCCGTGTTCCTTTTCACAAGCACAAAAAGCAAAAAAGCGGGACGCGAAATTCGCGCCCCGCCCTTGATGCGTTAAACCTTAACAGATTACCAAGAGTGGCTCAGCAGGTAGTCGATCAGAGCCGAAACGTCGGCGATGCTGACATTATCGTCCAGGTTGCAATCGGCATTCCCAAGGTTGAGGGCACTTGCATCATGGCTCAGCAGGTAGTCAATCAGAACCGAGACATCGGCAATCGACACATTGCCGTCGTCATTAGCGTCACCACGCAAGCCTTGCTGCTGCGAAGGGATGACAAATGTGCTGCCGTTGGTATAGTGCAGACGGTTGTTATACCAGCCTTCCCAAACCTGTACATTGTCCCACGGTGTCGTCATTCCCCAAGTGATGGCAGTTGTCGTCACCTGTCCGGCATTGCCGGGTTGGGGCGTGCCGCTCACGAGCGTCGTGTTGGTCCACAAGCCTGAGCCATTGGGAGACATCTCGTTGGGGATGTCACGCACCATCTGGCCGGGATAGGTCATCGTGCCGTCTTGAGACAGCAGCATGTAGGTCGAGGGAGCACCATAGCCATAGAGGTTGGCTACCCACACGGTGTCACCGCTCTGACGAATGTACACGTCAACACTGCAATCAGCATCGTCAAACTCATTGACAAATTCGTGCTTTCCGTTGGGCACCATCAGCCAGGTATCGCGATAGACGGGAGACATTGTCACCGTCTCGTCGGTGAAAGTGCGACTCGAACCATTCTTGTCGGTGATAGTTGTCGTGATGGTCGTCTCGATATAATAGGCAAAGCCACCGGCAATGTGAATTGAGCCATCGGCAAGAATTTCGCCAGTGACATTAGCCAAATCGCCCTCGTTGACGATCCAATCCTCGTTCACGACATAGAACGTGCGCACGCTATCGATGCGCGTGGTCATGCCAGCCGACTCGGTGGTAACACTGCTCGTCACCGTGGCAATGGGGTCGTCTCCAGCCTCGAGCGTGACAGTGCTGGCGGCATAGTTCACCTTCAGTGACTGTGACAACCTGTAGGGGGTGATACCCTCGGCAAGCGTCAGTTCACCGGCAGCACCGGCAGCAACATTTACTGTCCAGCCACCACAATAGAACGGGTCGCCCTGGGTGAGGGTGAAATTGCCTGGTGAGTTCTCATTCCAGTCGTAGGCCTGTTGCAGGCAGATGCGTGAACCGGTCACGTCACTTGCCGCAATGCGGGGAGCAGTCTGCGCGCCAAGTGTTGCGGCAAGTCCCACATACAAGCACATCAGTGCTATCATCTTCTTCATCTTGATACTTATTATTATAGATTAATGTAATTTGTCTTTCAATAACACACTGTCATACAACAACATAACACCCACCACCACAGATCACTTCTGTGTTTGACAGGCACTTGTCACTCTTGACGATGACAAAAGTAGTCAAAATTTGTGAAAGCCGAACGTTATAAAAAAGAATTTATTCTTTTTTAAGGCTGAGACACATCCATAACCGTGATAACGCACGTGAAATTATAAGAAAATTAATTTAAATGTAATTTGTTTAATTTCCCGCCCTCAGGGCGGTCATAGATCCAGCAACGATATTATGACACACCTCTATTTTGCTAAAGCTCATAAATAAATGACATTCTAAACTGTTATATCCTTGACGCACCAATTGATCAAAAAACAGGCGCTCCCGATGGGGAGCGCCCGTAATTGTCATTTAAACAAATCTCTGCGAGATGATGATTACCAAGCCTTGGTCAGCAGGTAGTCGATCAGAGCAGAAACGTCAGCGATCGAAATTGAACCGTCCTTGTTGCAGTCAGCATTGTCAGCGTTGAATTTACCGGGAACATCGTCAAATTCCTGAACCAACAGAGCATCGATCAGAGCGCTCACGTCAGCGATAGTTACCTCACCGCTATCGTTCACGTCACCACGCAGGCCTGCAGGAGCGGGGATAACGAACTTGTCACCGTTGGTGTAACGCAGAACGTTGTTCTGGTAACCATACAGGAAGTGGTAACCGTTGCTAGGCATGGTGTAGGGCCAGGTGATCTGGTCGGGAGTAGCTTCGGCCTCAAAGCCCCAAGTGTAGTCAATGATGTAGCCCTCATCATCCAGCTCGTAGCTGCCAATGGGGTAGAACATGCCAAGACCACCACCGATCAAGTCGTCGGCAACATCCCAGATGGGGTTAGACAGATAAGTGACTGAATCCTCAGGATTGAACTCAGCGCAGTTATAAACAGCCTTAGCCTCGGGAGTCAGCACCATGCATGAGCTGGGAACACCATAGTCCCACATGTTGCCCACAAACAGGCTGTCGTTGCTCTGATACATGAACACGGGATTGCTGCTGGCTGCACCAGTCTGCTCCATGTTGTAGGTCAGCTCACCATTAGCAGCCAGAATCTCGGTACCAACATACATGTTAGCTTTTTCAATCACCTGAGTATTTGAAAGATTATTGTTCACATAAGTCCTTAATTCAAGGTAGCTATAGTAAACGTAGTTGTCATCAAAGATGATTGAGCCGTCCTCATAGAGCGTACCCTTGCAATCGGTCTTCTGCTCATTGTTCTCCCAATAGGCCTGAGAAACGAGAAGCTCATAATAAACAGAGTCAGTGCGGTTACGGGCGGTACCGATAACTGAGTCATCCTCAAGCAGCGTACCCCAATGCAAAGATACTTCACCAGTGCTATAGTCTACATCCACGGGCAAATAGTATGTGTAATTAAAGATAGCGGGATAGTATAAACCGGCTAAATGCAGGCCATTACTTGCATCGGGATACCAAGTAGCGGCTCCGCCATTATAGAAAGGATCGCTTTTTACAGGCTCGTCACCAGTAATGTCATAAATATATTGGAACATAACAGCGGGAGTGCTGATGATATCTTCATTAGACAGGCGACGGGGAGCACGCTGGTTCACCAGGTTCTCGGGGTTAACGCGCTTGCTCTGGAGAGCCTGCTTGGCACCAGCCATGAAGCTCTGAGTAGCGGCACTGGTGTAGTGCTGAGTCATCGTGTTGCTCTTCATCAGCATCTGGCCCTTGTTGACCTGAGCGAGTTCAGCTTTGTTCACATGAGGTGCAGCCATGGCAGTCAGGCCGGCGCACACAAAAAGTAATGCTAAAAATTTTTTCATAAATTAAATAAAATGATTTAAGAGTTAATAAAAAATATGAAATTAAAAATCTGTTTCTTAACTGGTTTACTGGTATCTATTGAATTCTGTGGCCACTGTGTGACTCATTATCAAAGATGTGCAAATTTACAACCCATTTTTAAATTACACAACTTTTTTCATCAAAAAAACAGGAAATGCCGACAAATTGCCACTAACAAATGTTAAAACGATGGCAATTAAGGCATGGAATTAATCCGGGAGGCAAAGGCGGCATTGCTCCACACGACCAATGCCCCCGAGACGGTGTCGGCACTGATGGTCATCACGCCCAAGTCCTTGCGCGGCTGCATCACATTCTTGACCTGTTCTTCGCCCATCACCATGCAAGCGGTGGCCCATGCGTCGGCCGTCATGCAGTCTCCAGCAATGACGGTAACGCTCAGCAGCGTGCCGGCGCGGCTGTCACCGGTGCGAGGATCGATGATGTGTGACAGTTTGTTGCCTTGTTCCATGCGCCACTTGCGATAGTTGCCGCTGGTGGCAACACTGCTGCTGTCGAGCGTGAGCACCACCGCACTCTCGTGAGTGACGGTGTCCTGCTCCTGGGCGGGCAGGTCAACCGACACCTGCCACGTATTGCCGCGGCTGTTCACGCCACTGGCAGCCACCTCGCCCCCGATCTCGACGAGCCAGTTGCGGGCCCCGTTGCGCTGCAACATGCGCCCGATCTCGTCACAGGCAAACCCCTTGGCAATCGAGGAGAAATCGAGCATCACGCGCGGATCCTCCTTGACGATGGAGCCATTGTTATCGATTGTAATCTTATCCATCCCCACAAACTGCAGGATGCTGTCGAGCTGGGCTCGTGTGGGGAGGTCGCCGCTCTTGTAACCAAAGCCCCAAGCATTGACCAGTGGCATCACCGTGGGGTCGAATGTGCCGTTGCTCTCGCGATTGATGTCGCGGGAGGCTTGCAGCAAAATGCGCAGGTAACGGTCAAGATGCAAGTCTTTATTTTCATTGACAGCAGTGATGAGCGACGTCTTGTTATAGGGCGAGACACTCTTGTCTATTTCGTTCAGAATGCGCTGGATGCTGTCGCTCAGGTCGCACGAAGCCTCATAGGTGATGTGATAGTCGGTGGTCCAAACCACGCCCTGATGGGTGAAATAGCGTTTGCGGTCACGACTGACAAACATCGCGACAAGTGCCACCAGCAATGCTAACAATATGGCGATATAGCGCTTCATTTTAGCATTATTGGTGATTTACAGGTATTTTAGCTGGAGATTATTTCAGGAACCAGGTAAGGTTCATGTACCAGGTGCGGTTCTTGGCAACATTATCGTCAAGCAGTTTGGTGTGAAGCGTCTGGCCCACCGAGAAGCAGTAACCAGCACGCAGCTGCCAACGCTCAAACAATTCGATGCCTGCACCCATGTCGAGATAGACGTTGACGGGAGGATAGGTGTTCAATTCCTTGTGGTTAGCTCCCACCAGGAAGGAGAACTGCGGTCCCACATAAAGCATCGGCATCAGCGTAGTCTCAAATCCGCCCAGGCGGTGATACTTGAACTTGAGGTGCAGCGGCACGTCAAGGTAGTGCATCGACACCATCTCGTTGCCGGCACCAACGGCCGCCCACATGGTGCGCTCGCCGTAGTTGACTTTTCCCTGCTTGAGGGTATATAGTGCTGCGCCCTCGACACCGAAGCCCACGCCGCTAAAGTTCATTTCACCGGTCACACCCACCTGAGGGCCCCATGCTCGCTCGCTGTGGACAATATCCTGCTGCTTGAAATGCAGCTCGTTGAAGTTGGCACCAGCGGTGACGCCCCAACGAGAAGTGGTCTGTGACACTGCGGCAGTGGTGAAGAGCAGGGCCGCCATCAGTAATAATGTGATTCTTTTCATTTCTTTGTATTTGGTTGGTTGTTTTTTCGAGTGTTTATAGGTCGATAAGGGATATTAGAAAGCGCTAGAAGAGCCAAGCGGCATTGATGGTCCAGTGAGAGTCCTTACCGTGAACGACCTCGCCATTGTATTCGCGGTCGATGTACTTCATCGCACGCGAAAGGCCCAGCCCGTAGCTGGCCGACAGCCTCAGGTGGTTGAACAGGTCAAACCCCAGGCCGGCGTCCCATGAGACACATGTTTTGGAACTCTTGTAATAGTCCGAGCCGTTTTCGTCAAACAGGACCGAGAAGCAGGGACCGGTGAAGGCATAGGGAGCAAAGGCTCTCTCAACACGCGGCAACGACAGTCTATAACGCGCATAGACCGGAATGTCGATATAGTGGCGCATAAAGACGCGGGTATCGTCGGTGAGGCGATTATTACGGTGGGTGTACATCGCCGAGGCCTCGATACCCAGCCCGACAACGGGAATATTCAGGTCTACCAGCAAGCCTGCCGTGTAGCCCACCCGGTTATCACTATTGACGACATCGCGGTCGAAGCGCAGCTCGCCCAGGGTGATGCCGCCACGAATGCCCAAACGCACCTGCCCCGAAACCGAGAGTGTCGCGGCCAGCATCAAGATGGCAATTAATATTTTCTTGCTCATGATCATGTCAATAAGAATAAAGTGCCCCAAAGTTACGCAGGATTTTTGAATTGGCGGCAGGATTAAGTTTTTTTTTGACAGCACCCCACCCTGCTGCAGGCAGGCGAATCGTCAGTGTCAATGTAGTGACATGGTACCTATAAATGCGACATAATAGAATAACGGTCAAGCACTTAGTGCTCAACCGTCATTCTATTGTGGGCAGTGAGGGATTCGAACCCCCGACCCTCTGCTTGTAAGGCAGATGCTCTGAACCAACTGCGCTAACTGCCCAAGTTGCCGTCAAAAGCGTTGCAAAGGTACTGCTATTTTTTGAACTACCAAACAAAAATCGGTTTTTTTTCAAAAAAAAGTCGATTTTTTGCGAAAAACCCCATTTTTTTGGAGAAAAAAGGGTAATTTAGCGGCTAATGTCACCCTCACGGCAGGAAAAGTTCATAGACTGCCGTCCGGGTGTCCAAGAGAAAAAAGTAACGACAAATATTAAAGAGCAACATGAAGACGACATTTATTTTTCTGGCCGACGGTTTTGAGGAAGTTGAAGCCTTGACATGTATTGACGTGATGCGTCGTGCGGGCATGCCCGTGACGACCGTGTCGATTAGCCCGGAACTAGGTGTAACCGGTGCTCACGGTGTCACAGTAATGGCCGATAGCCTGTTTGAGGACAACGACTACACCGATGCCGAGTGGCTGGTACTGCCCGGCGGAATCCCCGGGGCCCCAAACCTGGCCGCCCATGAGGCATTGTGCGATGCCTTGACAGCGCAAGACGACCAAGGCGGCAAAATCGGCGCTATCTGCGCTTCGCCTGCTGTCGTACTGGCACCGTTAGGTATCCTGCAAGGCCGCGATGCCGTGTGCTACCCGAGCATGGAAGCAGGCATCGAGGGCGTGCGCTGGGAAAAGGGTTCAGTCGCCATCGACGGCAATGTAGTGACGGGTAACGGTCCGGCAGCCGCAGCACCTTTTGCACTGGCAATGGTTGCCCAGAGCCTGGGGCACGATGCCGCCGCACAGGTTGCCGCCGGCATGCTGCTGCCGATGTAGCCCTGATACCGAAGCCGTTTTCCTTCGGCCCTCATGAAGGGTTCTTGTCATTCGCTATATCATTTTATATATTATATATAGCGCTATTGCTCTTGTGCCACATTGATGACCACAACAAAAAATGCGGGCACATGCCTGACAATTGACCAAAATTGATTATTTTTGCTACCTAAAACTGACCCATGGCAACCGGAGATATCTATAGTACTGAATATGACGTGATTATCGTGGGTGGCGGCGTTACCGGCGCCGGCACCGCGAGAGATTGCGCCATGCGCGGCCTGAGCGTCCTGCTGGTAGAGCGCAATGACTATAGCACGGGTGCCACAGGACGCAACCACGGCTTGATGCACAGCGGAGCACGATATGCCGTTACCGATGGCGACAGTGCTGCCGAGTGTATCGGCGAGAATGCCATCCTCAGGCGCATCGCCAAGCATTGCATCGAGCCCACCGACGGTCTTTTCATCACGCTGCCCGAAGACGATCTGGCCTACCAGCAGACCTTTGTGGATGCCTGCCGCCGCGCAGGCATCGGGGCCGAAATCATCGACCCCGACGAGGCCCGAGCCTGCGAGCCGACCGTCAACCCCGAAATCATCGGTGCCGTGCGTGTTCCTGATGCCTCGATCGACCCGTTCCGCCTCACCGTCGCAAACCTGCTCGATGCTCGCCTGCATGGTGCAGTGACACTCAATTACCATGAGGTGGAAGAGGTCATCACCGCCCAGGACCGAGTGGTCGGTGTTAAACTGCTCAACAAGCTCGATGGCAGCCATGCCACAGTACATGGCAAAGTCATCGTCAATGCCGCCGGCATCTGGGGGCATCGCCTGGCACAGATGGCAGGTGTGGAAATTCCCATGTTCCCTGCCCGCGGAGCACTGCTCATCTTCGGCCCGCGAGTCAACCGCATGGTTCTCAACCGATGCCGCAAGCCGTCGAACGGCGACATCATTGTTCCCGACGGCACCGTGAGTGTGCTGGGAACGACCAGCGACCGCATCCCCCTTGACAAGATCGACGACATGCGCGTCACACGCCAAGAGGTGGACACACTGCTGACCGAGGGTGTGAAGATTGTGCCGCAACTTGCCCGCACAAGAATCCTCAGGGCCTATGCCGGAGTGCGGCCGCTTGTTGCCAGCGACGACGATCCCAGTGGCCGAAGCATCAGCCGCGGCATCGTCTGTCTGGATCATGCCACAAGAGACGGACTGGAGGGATTTATTACCATCACCGGCGGCAAAATGATTACCTATCGCCTCATGGCTCAGGCGGTCACCGATGCCGTGTGCGCCAAATTGGGGAACACCGTTGCCTGCAGCACCGCCGACCATGCATTGCCCGGTTCGGACGGCCTCAACGACAACAATAATGACGAAACCAAACGCTACAGTTTTGCACAACGTGCCGCCATTGCGCGCCACGGCTCCCTTGCCGTGAACTGCAACAGCGATGACGATATCGACAATGCGATGGTGTGTGAATGTGAAGGCGTCACCGTCGCCGAAATCAAATATGCCCTCCAAGACCTGCATGTGCACAACCTGGTGAACCTGAGGCGACGCACAAGGCTGGGCATGGGCAACTGCCAGGGTAAACTGTGTTCCTGCCGTGCCGCCTCGCTGCTGGCACTGTATCACAACGACATCCATCGCGCCCAGGTGGACCTTGCCAACTTCCTTGACGAGCGATGGAAAGGCATGAGGCCCGTAGCATGGGGCGACACGCTGCGCGAGGCTCAGTTCGCAGCCAGCATCTATCAGGGACTGTGCGGATTGGACACCGCACTGGAGAAAAAGCCCGGAGGACAACAGGAAGGAGGTGGCAAGAAGTGATGAACAACCAATATACCATCATCATTGGGGGCGGGTTGAGCGGACTCACCTGCGGCATCGCCCTTGCCAAACGAGGATACAAAGTCACCATTCTGGCTAGCGGACAATCTACCCTGCTGTTCAACGGCGGGTCGATGGAACTGCTGGGATGCATCGACGGTGAAATCATCACTTCGCCACTCGATGCCATCAACAGGTTGCCAGAACAACACCCCTATCGCAAAATCGGCACCGATCGCATCGAGACCTTTGCCATCCAAGCCAAGGATCTGCTTGATGATGCCGGCATCGTCATGGAAGGGCAAGCCGCCAGGAATCACTGGCGCATCTCCCCCATGGGCGTCGCCATGCCTGCATGGCTGACGCTGAACGGCAACCTGTGGCTCGACAGCCTTGAAGAGTTGCCCGCCCTGCGACTCGCACTGATGTGCGTGCGCGGTTATCTTGACCAGCCCAACAGCATGCTGGCTCACGGTTTGCGTGAACTGGGATTTGACGTGAGGATGAAAGAGTTTACCACCGATGACATCACATCGCTGCGCCGCAGTCCCAGTGAGATGCGCGCACCCACCCTGGCCAAGCGTCTGCTCAGCAGCCATGCCTTGCAACGCGTGGCCGATCAGGTCAACCAACTGGCCGACGATGCCGATATCGTACTGTTGCCCAGCGTTTTCGGCCAGCAAGACGATAGTGCCGTCACCACCCTGCAAGCCATGGTCAACAAGCCATTGCGCTTTGTTGCCACATTGCCCCCGTCGGTTTCAGGAATGAGGATTCAGTCGCAGTTGCTCCACTACTTCAAGATGCTGGGCGGCGACTACCGCATGGGTGAGACAGCTGTTAGCGGCACCATTGAGGACGAGAGGGTGGTCAGCATCAAAACCAACAAATCAGGCGCCACACCGCTCAAGGCCGATCGGTTTGTCCTCGCTACAGGTTCATTTATTACACGCGGATTAGTGGCAGACAGCCAGCGCATCTATGAGCCTATCTTTGACTTGGACACCGATGCCGACGAGGACCGCGAAAAATGGACACAATACAATGTGCTGGAGCCGCAAGCCTACTGGACCTACGGCATCGCCACCGACGAGCGACTGCGTTGCCGCAAACAGGGCAAAACCATCATGAACCTGCATGGCATCGGTTCAGTCTTGAGCGGCCACAATGCCATCAAGATGGGCGACGGTTCGGGCGTGTCACTGCTCTCGGCGCTTGCTGTGGCTCAAGACATCATCACAGGCAAATAAGCCTAAACGTCCTTTTAATGTAAAATTTAAGCCATAGCGGACGTCCGCCATGGCTCAAATTATCGTTAGCCTTATAATCAGGGAACTTTATTTCACTACCTTCACTGCACTGGTGGTACCGTCAGTGTAGGTGGTCACTTGGATGGTCAAGCCATTGGGCTGAGCCATTTCCTGACCGGCAGTGTTGAAGTAGCGAACGCTGGCAACAGTCTTGTCTGCATTGACATCAACAGCCGACGAGGGTTTGGGATAAACCTCCAGATAAACGATATCCGACTTGTTGGTGATGCCATCAACCGTGTAGTTCAGCTGGATGCCGATGCGCCAGTCAAACATCGGGTTGTCGCCCATGTTGGTGCGATAGAAGTAAACACGACGCAAGTAGAAGTCGTAGCCGCTGTAGCCATAGGGAATTTCGGTCATGTCGGTATCGAAACCGTTCTTCTCGCCATAGGTCTCATAGTCAAAGACAAACAATTCGTCATCATCGGTGAAGATGCTATAGGTCAAGCCGTCGGGATCCAGCGGGTTGCCGTCAACGTCAAACAGGTCGATGTTGAAGTCCATGCGCGTGAAGCCCTCCTCACTGCCGCTGTCAAAGAAGTCAGTCACCTCGGGGTTAGCGGGAACTGCGGGAACTGCATCACCCAGCACAGTCCAGGTTGAGCCCCACTCGATGGTTGCCACCGAGCCGTCATCATCCCACACGCCGGCAAGACCTGTTGCCTCATAGTTGTATGGCTCTGGGTTACTGGCATTGCCATCACTGCCAACCAGCGTGATGGTTCCGTTAGCGGGATCTACAGCATAGGTAGCCTCGGTAACGCTCTCATCGGCAAAATATTCAATCCAATAAAAGTCCTCACCCAGGTCAATGGCCATCGTCGATCCCCATGAAAGGATCAAGCCATATTCATACTCCTCGTTCCAGGAGACATACTGTCCCAGTGGCACGCTAATGGTCTGGCCGTCCTCACTCAACTGGCCATATACCCATGCACCGACGCCCTCGCCATAGCACAAGGGGTCCTTGATGTAGACCGTCTGGCCATCCTCGGCATAGACAACTTTTACGCGACCCATCTGGTTCTCAGCACTGTAGCCATACAAGCTGGTGTACATGAACTCACCACCACGCTGATAGGTAACCACGGTACCCTCGGGCTGCTCGGTAATAATATCAACTTGCGACGGAGCTTTCAAACTAGCAGCATGAGACGCCTTTTCCAAAGGACGATAGGCGTTTCCCTTCGATTTCACTCCGGCCGAAGCACCGACAGCAACAGCGATGCACAAGATAAGTAATGATAATTTTTTCATACGCATTTCTGGTTTAAACATTTATAATTATAGGTTAATTTAGTACTATTATGGTGCAAATATAGACAAAAAAACAAAAACACTCCTTTGATGATCAAAAAAACTATAACTTTGTATATCAAAAAACAATTAAGCATTAACTAAACGAAACCCAATGATGATGAAAAGATTACTTCAATCCGCATTGCTGCTGCTCGCCATCCTGTTGCCGACAACAGCGATGGCCTATGATTTTGTTATCGACGGCGTATACTATGCAACCGACTTTTGGGACGATTGTGCCATGGTATGTGATCAGGGCGAGGGCGGAGGCCACTACAGTGGAAATGTGACGATACCAGCCTCAATCACCCATGACGGGACAACCTATCCTGTGACCAAAATCAACGCCTATGCCTTCAGCAAGTGTGCAGAACTGACCGGCGTAACAATCCCCGACGAGGTTACCTCGATCAACGACCATGCATTTGAGAACTGCACAGCCTTAACTGAACTGGAACTCCCGGCCGCACTTGCCGAGATCGGCTCTGCTGCTTTTGAAGGATGCGCCATCACCCAGGTGAACTTACCTGCCGGCGTCACCGAAATCAAGATATGGGCCTTCCAGAACTGTAAGGGCCTCACCGACGTATACAGCCACATCGCCGATCCAACCCAAATATCCCTGGGCTTCCACGTCTTTTATCTGGACGATGAGAATTACTCGTCTCGCACCCTGCACGTCCCCGCCGGCACAATCGAAGCCTATAAGGGAGCTGGATGGGATGAATACTTCGGCAAGATTGTAGAACTTTAACATAAAGCCATACGCCTCAACTCCCAGCAAAGCTTCAGGTTCCGACCTGTGGCTTCATGAGCATTCTTATTTGTACTCAGCTTCCCTGCCCCACACTGAGCGATGCCATTCCAGGCCTTAGGCCACCTGACGGATAATGGCAAGAAAACTTGCTTTTCTCACTATAAATTCATAACTTTGCATTTTCAACCTTAATATTACCACGCTATAATGGAGACCTTAAACGACTTTTTTGCGACCTTGAGCGGCTACCTGTGGGGGTGGCCTATGATTATATTGCTGCTGGGCACCCATGTGTTTCTCACATTCAGACTGGGAGTACCACAACGTAAAATCTTTACGGCCATCCGTCTATCCATCAGCAAGGACAAAGGTTCAAGTGGCGACGTGTCACAGTTTGGCGCGCTAGCCACGGCCCTGGCCGCAACCATCGGCACAGGTAACATTGTCGGTGTCGCTACTGCGGTCGCACTGGGCGGACCTGGTGCCGTGCTGTGGTGCTGGCTCTCGGGTGTGTTCGGCATCGCCACCAAGTATAGCGAGGGCCTGCTCGCCATCAAGTACCGTGTCAAGGCCAAAGACGGCCGCATGTTGGGAGGTCCCATGTATGCCCTGGAACGCGGTTTGGGATGGAAATGGCTCGCCGTGCTGTTCGCCCTGTTCACGGCATTGGCTTCATTCGGCATCGGCAATACAGTTCAAGCCAATGCCATATCCACAATCGCCCATGAATCCTATGGCATACCCACATGGCTTAGTGGTGCTGGTGTATGCCTTTTGACCGCTCTAGTGCTATTAGGAGGAATCAAGAGTATCGCACGCGTGTGTAGCGCACTGGTGCCTTTCATGGCCTTCTTCTATGTGCTGGGTTGCATCTACGTCCTGATCGTCAACGGACAGTACGTCTGGCCCGCGATTAAACTCATCTGCGAGTCGGCCTTCACGCCACAAGCTGCCGGCGGCGGTTTTGTGGGGACAACAGTCATTCTTGCTGCGCGCATGGGTATCGCACGCGGACTGTTCAGCAACGAGTCGGGACTTGGCTCCGCGCCCATCGTGGCAGCTGCCGCCCAAACGCGCAACCCAGTGCGCCAGGCATTGGTTTCCTCGACCGGAACTTTCTGGGACACAGTGGTCATTTGTGCATTCACAGGATTGGTCATCGTGAGCTCTATCATCGCCTATCCCGACATCAGCAGCACCGATGGCGCCGCCCTGACCAAGGCCGCTTTCTCCAAGATTCCCTATGTGGGCACACCATTGTTGTCCTTTGGCCTGCTGACCTTTGCTTTCACGACCATTTTGGGCTGGTGCTACTATGGCGAGCGGGCTGTGGAGTATCTAAAGGGTAAGCGATGGATGCTGGGGTATCGCATCGTGTTTGTCGCAATGGTCTTTGTGGGCAGCATTGTCAGTCTGGAAGCCGTGTGGAATGCGGCCGACTGCATGAATGCCCTCATGGCGATTCCCAACCTCGTCGCCCTGCTGCTGCTGAGCGGCGTCATCGCCCGTGAAACGCGCCACTACCTCTACGAGAACCGTCTCGACCACCACGCACCAAGAGATGAGCACCATGAGGCTTCAAATCCCTAAATATTCCAGATAGCCCAAACAACACTGCCTCAGTCCTTTATGGGCTGGGGCAAAATATTTTCGCGTAAAAGGCTTGCCAGTTCAGGAAAAAGCAGTACTTTTGCAGCCGGGTAAGTCCTACACGGCCAGCTCCCTCCCAATCCCCCAGGTCTTGACCGAAGCAAGGGTAACGAGGTTGTAGCGGCGCGCTGTAGCTCACTTGCCCTTTTTTTGTACCCGATTCTGAGGTAAACATAACCAAACTCGAAAAAAAACCGCTGAACAATCATCGAGAGTATCAAAAAAAGCCTTAATTTTGCATTTTACATCATTCATTAATAAATTATTAACGAGTTCATGAAGTTTATTTTCAATTTACTTTACCGTTTGCGCGACCGCCTTTTACGCATTTATACCCATGACTATGTGAAGCTCACGAGACGACGCGGCACCAATCGAACTTTTATTGATCTCAAGGATCACACGACACCACTGACTCCTGAACAGGAAAAAGAAATTCTCGAATTCTGGGCGCCATATCATGATGTCAAGAAAGATTTGCGCTGGTTTGAATTCTATAACACTAATTGCGAAAATAAAGAACTGCTAAAATATTATATCCCCGATAACATCTATTATGCCGAGGTCGATACGTTCTTCACCGAGCCTCGCCGGTGCCAAGCCCTTGACGACAAGAACCTCTATGACCTTTACTTCCATGATATCAAAAGACCGGTGACCGTCATCCGCAAGATCCATGGACAACTGCTTGATAAAGACTACCGATTCATCACCTTTGAACAGGCTATAGACTTGTGCCTCCAACAAAAGCAGGTAGTGGGCAAAAAGTGCATGGACTCCTGTGGTGGCCATGGTGTTCATTTCTTTGACTTTTCATCACCCGAGGGCACCGAGAAATTCAAGACTTGGCTCAGCAAGACCGACACCGTCAAAGTTGAACAAGTGCTGCAGCAGCACGAGACGCTCAGCGCCATCCATGACAAGAGCATCAACACCATCAGGATCATGTCAATGTTCCTTGACGGGAAAATCATTATCCTGTCGTCACTGTTGAGGATGGGTGCCGACGGTTCACGAGTCGATAACGGCAGCAGCGGTGGCGTATTCTGCGGCATTGACCCTAAAGACGGCACATTGAGGGAGACTGGCCACTATACCGACGGACGTTCTTGCAAGCAACACCCTCAGGGCCTGGTATTCAAGGGCTTTAAGGTAGTTGGATATGAAAGATGCCGCGAAATCGTCGAGCAAATTGCAGGCCGCATGTTCACTGCTTCAAGGCTCATTTCATGGGACTTTGCCATCGGCGTTGACGGGGAGCCCATCCTCATCGAGACCAACCTCACCTATGGCGGCCTTTCAACCCACCTGCTCAGCAACGGCCCTCTCTTTGGAGACATGACTCCCGATATTCTGGACCGCGTCTTCCGCGGCAAGAAGTAACACTTGCGTCTTCCATCAGACTCAACACGATGGAGAGTTTTATCAATCCCAACTGGCGATAGTTCGGGAATTATGCCTATTTTTGCAGTATCAAACGAAAAAGACGACGATTATGATCAAGAAAGCCCTCAGTACAGTGCTCTATAGTGACGCTATCAGGTCACTGGGCACTCGCGTGTTTCGTTGTTTCCCGGGCCTTGCCGCCGACTACTGCAAGCGTCAAGAAGGCAAGCTGTGCCGCGATGAGGCAATAGAGCTGTTCAAGGCTGGTGTAACCATGCCTGAGGGCGCATCCAGAGAGGACTTCTTCAAGGCAGTGGATAAACACGCGGTGAGCCTGTCGGAATACCTGCACCAATTCGAATTCTACAAGCTGACTGAGCCTGAGCGCAATGAGTTCATTACCAGGTCTGAGATGCGCGCCTTGTCACTCAAACTCAGGATGATGTTCCCCGAGTATGACCACATCGAGATGCTGCGCTTCAAGGAAAAATTCCTTGCACAGTACTCGCAGCTAGGATTTGTTCAACGTCGCTGGCTATATGCCCCCGAAGCCACATTCGAGCAATTTGCCGACATGCTCGCCAGCACCGACTGCATCGCCAAGCCCCATGACGGCAGCCTGGGACAGGACGTGCTGAAGTTTGACAAGCAAGAGGGACCTCAGGTTAAAGCGATATATGAGAAGCTTGTCAGGGCAAAAATGGTTGTTGAGGAATACTTGCACGGCTGCAAAGAACTTCAGGAGTTCCATCCCTCATCACTCAACACAGTGCGCTTCATTACAATCGGTTACAAGGACAAGACCATTCCCTATGGTGCCCTGGTTCGCATGGGAATCGGCAACATGATTGTTGACAACACTCATGCCGGCGGCCTCTTTGCCCATGTTAACATCAAGACGGGCGAGATCATCAGCGAGGCCATTGCCACCGATGGTACGCGAGTTGCCAATCATCCTGACAGCAATATCCCCTTCATCGGCTTCCAAATTCCAAAATGGGACGAGATTTCAGACTTCTGCCTCAGAGCTGCAAAACACACCAAGAATATCATCACCGGCTGGGATGTCGTCATCAGGGACGATGGACTCATTGAGTTTGTCGAAGCCAACCATCGGCCGGATATTCAAACCATGCAGGACTGGGACAAAGTGGGTTCAAAACGCCAATTATTGGATATTCTTAGCGACATTACCGGAAAGAGAATCACGATTTGATCCTCATTCACGACTTCCTAAAAAACAAATGCCCGGCAAAATCGCCAGGCATTTGTTTTTCTCGTTATCATTACCGCAGCATGTCGGAGACCTCATCAAGCGAGCCGTCGTTGGGCGACGGTGTCACGCCCAGCAGGTGGCACAGCAGCGGATAGATGCACACGTTGCGGAAGCGGTCGGCCTTCTCATAGCCTACCTTGAAGTCGGGGCCCACGGCGCGGAAACCCACCTGCATGTCGGCTGCCGTGTGGTCAAAGCCGTGACTGCCACGTTGTTTCTTGCTTGGCTTGTAATCAAACAGCCATCCCACATCGGGTAGCACTACCACATCTCCAATGTTTTTATTGGTACCGTAATTCAGGTATGCGGGCAATTCCCCGTGTTTCCAGGCACGGATGTGGTCCACCCCCTGCAGGGCTTGGTAGATCGAATCAATATACTCGGGCTTGCTGGCATAGATCAGCGTGGGATAGTCGTTGCAGGCACGTTCCACCCAGCGCTGGGGCAGGCAGTCGTTGATGTTGACAAAACGCTTGGGATCCACACTAGTCATACCGTGGTCGCCCGTAATGATGAGATTGACCTGGGAGCCGATGGGTAGCATCTGGATGCGCACCCACATCATGCTCAGCAACGAGTCGAGATATTCAAGCGAACGCCTGGTAACCCGGTTCAGAGGCCCATAATTATGGCCGCTGCGGTCGGGCTCTTCAAAGTAGGCCATCACAAGATGGGGACGTTTGTCCTCAGGCAGGCTAAGCAGCCTGATCACCTCATCAACACGTCCCGGGAAGTCAATATTCTCGGTCTGGTAGTCATGCCAGTAGGTGGGATGGTCATTCTGAATGGCCACATCGCTGCCTACCCAAAAGACCGTCGCCGTTTTCACGCCTTGCCTTTTAGCTGTGAGCCACACGGGGTCGCCGCCATAGTAGCGGCCGTCGCTGCGTGTCTCTTTGTTACTCAGCGAGAACTCAACACCACGTTCACGGTCCCAAAAGACGTTGGTGATAATGCCATGGTGGTCGGGCACCAGCCCTGTTGCCAGCGTGTAGTGGTTGGGGAACGTCTTGCTCGGGAACGAGGGTTGCATCACCGCCTTGACGCCCTCGCGTGCCAGTTGGTTAAAGAAGGGCACATCATAGGCATCCAGGTAGTCCCACCTGAGCCCGTCAAGTGATATAATCACCGTGTAGGAGTCACGTCCGTCAGCCTTACTCTGTACAGCTACCGACAAAAACAGCAATAACAGAAACAATAGTCTTCTTTTCATGTTCAATCGTGATTTATTGATGTCACAAAAGTAAAACAATTTAAATATCTGAGTTAGTTACCATCCTCTTGAGAAGTTGCAAAAAGAGTTTAAGCCCATTGGCAAAATTGGAATCTCCAGACTTCACCATGTGAATGCTAAAGTCAACCCCCAGCATCAGCAGCGCCAACAGGTGGGCACAAGCCAATGCCAAGACCAAGCGCCACAGCGTCCCCCAAAGGCCGTATCCAAAGAGCTGCTTGTAAGCGCAAAAGAGCCACACATTCCCCAAAACGAAGGTAACCCAGTGCAAGGTGGTGATATCATCAAAAATATTGATGGTCAGAAGAACGATTGCACTGAAAACCTGGATGAAGAAGCCCTGTGGCAAGGTGTGACGGGTATTGCGCGGAGCATAGCGAAAGATGAAGTAGTTCGGGATGATGAGGTAGGACAGCAAAATCAACGACATCACCTCGGGGTGGAGGTTCATCCACTCAAAGGCGTTATCGATAAACAACATCTTGTCGCCCGCAAAATCAAAGTCGTTATTGAACACGCCAGCGATAGGTGTTCCTATCATATAGTCGACCAGCACTCCCAACAGGGCAATAAGTGCCAGCATCTTGACAGGCGGAAAACTCACCTGGCGTTTGCCACTGATGTAGTCACTTATAAAGTAACCCGGACGCAAAAAAAGTTGTACCAGCGAGTATAGCAATGAACGGTTGTGCAAGCCCCACACCTCGCCAATGCTCCGGAATACGCTCTTCCAGGTGATGGGACCCATGCCTTCACGCTGTGAACAGATGGGGCAAAAGTTGCCTACAAAGTCGCTACCACAGTTGCGACAATGATGCATAGCCTGGCTCTTGCTGCCTGACCGATAGTCAAATGGATCCAATTGCCACTTCCTGAATCGCCGGTATGCTGCCTTGACATCCATAGATTTTAAATAGGCTTCAGGCGTCAGGTGGGGAGTGCTTGGTTGAACCCTGGACCTGACACCTAAAGCCTAATGCCTAAAGCCTAAAAATCAATCGTCGTAGTCAACGTCAATGACTTGGAAATTGCGGTTGAATTCAATCTCCATGCCGTTGTTGATTCTCACCTCATATCCCATGCGGCGGCGTTCCAACTTGACGACAGACTTGCCAGGGTAATTTTTACTGAGATAGGCGGTAATCTGGCCAGGGATGAGATCGACAGGCACCTTGCTGGCGCGGCACTCGATATCCTTCCAGTTGCCATTTCGGTCAAACTCCACTCTCTCACCACTCTCATAAACGATGGTGAAGTCGTCCCACTCGGCAGTGACCACCAGAGGCACCTTCTTGGCAAAATTCTTTTTCAAGAACGTCTGGGCTGCCTGCGGCAGCTGCTGATAGGTAATCACGCGGTCGTCATCATCAGCACTCATGGTCAGGCTCATGGTCATGACCATAGCCATCAACAGGAAAAATTTAATCTTGTTCATAGTTATTGTAGTTGTTTGTTGTAGGTGTTATGATTCTAATTCTTGGTTGTTAGCCACTTGGAGGCGGATGCCTCTTTAACCTCTAACCTGCGAGCACAGCGAGCATTTAGTCGTCCATCTCGGTGAGCACGCCTTGCTTGTTAAACTTCAGCTCAAGGCCGTTGGCCAATTCCACCTCATAGCCATAGTGTTCCTTATCAATCTTGGTGATCATTGCATCGGGGAAGTTGGCCTGGATGTGAGCCACAATGGGCGCGGGAATCAATGCTGTGGGAACAGGGTTAGCCAGCGTACACGCAACCTTGTCCCACACGTCATCGGTATCAAAATCGATCTGGGTGCCGTCAGCAAGCACAACGTCATACTGGTAGCCGAAGCCCTCAAGGTTTTTTTTTGCAAAGGAGATAGTCTGTCCAGGAAAATTCTGCTGTAAGAACGCCTTGATGGGTGCGGGTAACTGCTCGGGTGTGACAGGCTTGTCGCTGCAAGCGGTCATCAATAATACAAAGGCTAAAATGCCTAGAACACGAAAACGTTTCATAATTCTTTATTTTTTAAAACGCTGCAAAAATACACTTTTTCTTTTTATAAAAGTAAGAATCTCATGAAAATAGTGTTGTTTTGAGGCCCCGAGAGCGCACGTCTTGTGTCGTTGGGGCTCTCTTTTTAGCGTAATTGCTAAATAATTGTCGGTTTTTGGGCGCTGGGAGTTGTTTGATAGAGGTTTTTGCATATTTTTGCAGTGACCAAAATATAAGTAAAAACGACCTATGAACCTGCAACGACTGAAAAGAGGTTTTGAGCACTACAGGCGCTGGGCCCGGCGTACTCCCGCGTTCCGCCCATTGAGCGAAGAGGAAAATCACTGCCAATGCTGCGGGCACCAATATCAGGGGAACTATTGCCCACGCTGTTCCCACAGCTCAAGAGCAACCGGTTCAAGCCGCTCCTGCCGATTCAACCATGGCACAGCCCCAAGCGGCTGACCCCGCTGCTGCAGCCCAATCATTGCCTGAACCCATCACCGCTTTTGTCAAACAGCATTTCCCCAATGCCGCGATCGCCGGTGTCGAGCCCGATCAGGAACATGGCGGTTTGGAATATGACGTCTATCTGAACGACGGTACCCAGATTGACTTTGATGCCAATAACCAATGGGAAAAAGTGGAATCCATGAAGGGTGTTCCCGCTTTCTTCATTCCCAAGGGTGTAGCCTCCTATGTGAAGAGCAACTACCAGAACATGGTCATTACCAAAATCAACAAGGAGTATCACGGCTATGATGTAGAACTCGCCAATGGACTTGAACTGAAGTTTGACCGATCAGGCAATTTCATGGGCATGGACGACTAGGCATGCTCGCTGCGCTCGCAGTCTAGAGTTTAGAGCGGCTTCTGCACTTTAGATGAAAAGAAGACAAGCCCTATGTTTGCACTGTCAAAGTCAAACATAGGGTTTGTTGTCTTTCTACAATTGTTGTTTTTGAAAAACAAGTAACTCAGGTACCACTCATAAAATTCAGACTATTCACTTGATATTTAATTAATTGTGTGAATATTTATCAGATAAATTCGTGCAATTCATAGTTTGAATTTGTTCGATGCGGAGAACTTTACCTACTTGAGGATGGCGTCGATAATGGCATTGATGTCGGCGATATTCACCTCGCCGTCATCATTGACGTCACCGGCAGCATTAAAGTTGCCACCCATGGTCATATCGATCACCTGATTGATGTCAGCAATATTGACTTCAAAGTCGCAGTTCACGTCACCCTTCTTGAGGTCATCCACAATCTTCCCGAAAAAAGGACACCAGTACTCATCGGCCTGATAGGCGCCGGCTGTCCCATTCGGCACATGAAGCGTGCGACCTGGATAATAATCAGAATAGCCAAATACGTTGAAAAAAACATATCCAACCGACAGGCTCGAGGGGGCGGTGATGTAACTATACACATCTGTCAGGCCCCAGCAACTCGTGAAAGCATTTGAGCCAATGGCAGTAACTGATTTGGGAATGGTCACGCTCTTTAGTTCATCGCAATACATAAACGCGTCCTCCCCGATGCCAGTGACCGAGTTGGGAATCGTCACGCTACCCAGACTATCGATTCCATAGAATGCATAGTCGCCGATGACTGTGATTGAATTGGGGATAATCGTGTATCGAGTTGCCGCAACCAAGGTGTTGCTGGCCGTCTCAATGATGGCATTGCAATTGTTGCGGGAATCATAGGTGGTGTTCCCGCTGGCCACAGTGAGGCTCTTCAAGTTGTTGCAACCTGAGAATGGTCCAGAGCCTATGGCTGTAACTGAACTGGGGATGGTCACACTCACCAAGCTATTGCAATCCTCAAATGCCAAGTCACCGATGACGGTAACCGAACTGGGGAAGGTTATGCTCGTCAAGCCACGACAACTTCTGAAGGCATAACTACCAATAGTTTTTACCGAGTTCGGGATCGTCACGCTCGTCAAAAAGCTACAGCCCGAGAACGCTTGTTCAGCGATACCTATCGTGCCCCCTCTTAGAATGATGCTTGTTACATCATAGGACGTCATGCCTATTTTGTATTTATAAGCAACCGATCCGGCATATACAACTCCTTCAGGCTGGTTAGTATACCAAGCAGTGGATTCGAACGCTTGGGAGCCAATTGAAGTGACCGAGTTGGGAATATTCACGTTCGACAAGTCGGAGCAGGCAGCGAACGCCCGCCTCCCGATGGTAGTAACAGAATTGGGGATGGTAATGCTCGTCAAGCCACGACAACCCAAGAACGCGTTGCTGCCGATGGTGGTGATGGAGTTGGGTATGACCGTTTTTTGGCATCCTGCAATCAATGTGTTGCTCGCCGTCTCGATAATGGCATTGCAATTGTTGCGGGAATCATAGGTCGTGTTGCCGTTTGTCACGAAAAGACTCGACAGGTTTAAACAGTAGCTGAACACATTTTGGTCAATGGCGGTGACAGCACTGCCAATTGTCACACTTGCCAGGTCTAAACATCTATAGAACGCTTCCTCACCGATGCTGGTGACCGAATTCGGGATGGTCATACTCTTCAGACCACAGGCTGCGAATGCACGTCTAGCAATCTTGGTAACAGTGTTGGGAATATCCACCACAGTCAGGACAGAACATCCTTGAAATGCCTCCTCGCCAATCGTGGTAACGGAGTTGCCCAGTGTCAAGTTCGTCAATCTGACACAGCTAGCGAACGCATCATTAGAAACAATTGTGACAGAGTTGCCAATAGTAGCGCTGGTCATGTAAACGCAACCAGCGAAGGCAGCCTCACCGATTGCGGTAACAGAGTTAGGAATATTCACGCTTGTCAAACCACAACTCGTGAATGCGTTATCACCAATGGTAGTGACCGAATTGGGGAAGGTCACATTGGCGAGACCTCGGCAGTAATAAAAAGCCTCATTGCCGATGGCGGTGACCGAGCCGGGGATGGTCACGCTCGTCAAGCCACTGCAATTATAGAATGCCCAGTCGCCGATGCTGGTAACGGAATTGGGGATGACAGTGTTTTTACAACCTGTTATCAACTTATTACTTGCCGTCTCGATAATGGCTTTGCAATTGTTGCGGGAATCATAGGTCGTGTTGTCGCTTGCCACAACAATGCTAGACAGGCTGGTGCAGTTAAGGAATGCCTGCTCGCCGATGGAACTGACCGACTTACCGATTTCCACACTCCACAGGTTTTCACAATTAGCGAAAGCCTGCTCGCCAATGCTGGTAACTGAGTAGCCGATGGTCACGCTTCTCACGCTGGAGCAGTAGCCGAACGCTAACTTTCCGATAGATTTGACCGAGCCAGGGATGGTCACACTCGTCAGGCAACGGCAGTAATAGAATGCCATGTCTCCGATGTTGATAACTGAATTGGGGAGGGTAACGTCAGTCAGGACGTAGCAGCCGCCGAATGCCGTCTCGCCGATGCTGGTGACCGAGTTACCCAAGGCCACACTAGTCAGGCTGCTGCAACTTCTAAACGCTTCTTGGCCGATGGTTTTTACCGAGTTCGGGATGGTTACGCTCGTCACATCACGGTCATTATCGAACGCTCGCGAGCCGATGGCTCTGACCCAATAGGTCGTGCCTTCCCAAGCGACTGTTGCAGGGATGGTCACGTCACCAGTGTAGCCTGTCTCAGGATGTTCTGTGACTTCGACTGCGTTGTCAGCATTAATAAAGTTATAGTAAATGCCGTTCACCTCAAAGTCATGGGCGATGGCGGTGGCGGGCAACAGCAAGGCCAACAGCAGAACAGCGGATGTGAACAGGTGTCCGTGTTTCATTGGAATTATTATTTGGTGGTTATATTTCGCAAATTTAAGCAATCAAACCGAGGTGACAAGGTCAAATTGAGTGTTTTCTAATTTTACCTTAGATTTTTTCAGGAAAAATAGGGACGGTTTTGATGTACTTTTGATATCCTAAGGGGTGAGTGCAACACTCGCTTGAAAGGCTTGCAGGTCAAGCCGCTGTTTTTCAGTGAAAATATTTGGTTCTTTGTTTGGAATATCGTTACCTTTGCGGCCAGAATTATAACAACAATCCCAAGAAACGGCTGTATGAGCAGCCCCACATGGGATTGTTGTGTTTTTTATATGCAACAATTCCAGTGAGTTAACAAACTGACGTTCTTTAACTTATTGTGATTGCTATGGCAAAAGAAAAGCATTTTGTCAAGGTGTGCAGCTGCACATCACATGGAGACATCCGCATCATGGATCTCCGAGTGTTGAACCAGATTGTCCGTGACGAGGAAGTGTCCATCGAGCAGGATAAGGATGCGCGCAGGATGGCACGCAGGGCGCTGGCACTGGGCGACATCTGCATGGCGGCAGGATGCCCCATCAGGGCCATCAGGATTTGGCGGGCAGCAGCCCAAAGACTGCTCGCGATGGATTACTACTGGGTCGATGTTCCAATATACTTTGAAGCATACACCAGCTTTGACCACCTCGTCTCTGAAAAGGAAGGCATCATGCTGGGGCGACGCATCGACAAAGCCTGGCACCTGCTGGGCCATCGCGAAATGGCCACCTGGGCTCGACACATGCGCAAGGAATACTGCGACATGTGGCTCGACAGGTACTACGAAGCGCTCCCGTGAGCGGTGGACAGGGACGGACGAAACTGGAAAATAAGCACCGGGGCGTTGAGGCCTCGGCGCTTGCTATTTTGACAGTTGTGTTGTCGTTTGGATTACTCGTCGTCGCGACGGTCGTCACGGCGGGGACGACGCGGGCCGTTGGGACGGGGACCGCGGTTATTGCCGCCACCCATGGGACGCGGGCCGTTGGGACGGGGACCACGCTGGCCACCATTGCCACCGGGACGAGGACCACGGTTATTGCCACCCTGGCGACGCTCGTCATAACCCTCGGGCTTGTCCTGCAGGGCGCGCATCGACAGGCGGAACTTGCCGGTCTTCTTGTCAATCTCGATGAGCTTGACGGTGACCTCGTCACCCTCGTGCAGGCCACTGGCCTCCATGCTCTCGAGGCGATCCCAGCTGATCTCGCTGATGTGCAGCAGACCGTCACGGCCAGGCATGAACTCAACAAATGCACCGAACTCGAGGATGCTGACCACTTTACCGGTGTAAACCTGACCCTCCTCGGGGACAGCGGTGATAGCCTTGATGCGGGCAACGGCAGCCTCGATGCTCTCCTTGTTGGCAGCAGCGATCTCGACGATTCCCTTGCCGTCAACCTCCTCGATGCTGATGGTAGTGCCAGTCTCTTCCTGCAGACCTTGGATAACCTCTCCACCCTTACCAATAACAGCACCGATGAATTCCTTGTCGATGACCATGGTAACGATGCGGGGCACGTGGGGCTTGTAGTCCTCACGGGGAGCGGGAATGGCCTCGTTGATGAGGTTCAGGATGTGGAGACGGCCTTCCTTGGCCTGGTGCAGTGCCTGCTCGAGAATCTCGTAGGGCAGACCGTCGCACTTGATATCCATCTGAGTGGCGGTGATACCGTCAACGGTACCCGTCACCTTGAAGTCCATGTCACCCAGGTGGTCCTCATCGCCCAGGATGTCGCTCAGCACGGCGTGCTTCACGTTACCCTCGTCGGTAATCAGACCCATAGCGATACCTGCAACGGGCTTCTTGAGCTTGATACCGGCGTCGAGCAGTGCCATGCAGCCGGCGCACACGGTTGCCATCGATGACGAACCGTTGCTGCTCAGGATGTCGCTCACGATGCGGATGCAATAGGGGTTGTCCTCGGGAATCATGCGCTTCAGGGCGCGGTGTGCCAGGTTGCCGTGACCAATCTCGCGGCGGCTCACGCCACGGGGAGCACGGGCCTCACCCGTCGAGAAGGCGGGGAAGTTGTAGTGCAACAGGAAGCGCTCGTTCTCGTGACGCAGCACGTCGTCGATGAGCTTCTCGTCGTCCTTGGTGCCCAAGGTCACAGTTGCCAGGGCCTGGGTCTCGCCACGCTTGAACAGGGCCGAGCCGTGGGGATAAGGCAGATAGTCGGGCTCGCACAGGATGGGGCGGATCTCGTTGGTCTTGCGGCCGTCGAGGCGGATGTGCTCGTCGAGGATACAACGGCGAACAGCGTCGCGCTGTACTTCCTCGTAGTAGCGCTTGATCATCGGTTCCTTCTCCTCACGCTCCTCCTCGGGAATGGTCTCCATGAAGTCGTCGTAGGCCTTCTGGAAGGTCTCGTTGCGCCACTGCTTGTCGGCCTTACCGGCCTGAGCCACAGCGTAGCACTTGGGATAAATCTCCTTGCGCACGCGCTCGTGGAGTTCCTCGTCGTCGGTCTCGTGGCAATACTCACGCTTGGCAACGCCCAGTTCCTTGGCCCACTCCTTCTGGATCAGGCACATGGGCTTGATAGCCTCATGAGCAGCCTTCAAGGCTGCGATCAGGTCATCCTCGCTCACTTCGTCCATTTCGCCCTCGACCATCATAATATTATCGTAAGTCGCACCTACCATCAATTCCATGTCAGCTTTCTCAATCTGCTCAAACGTCGGGTCGATAACGAATTCGCCGTCGATGCGTGCTACACGCACCTCGGCAATGGGCTCTTCAAACGGCACATCGCTCACTGCGATGGCTGCCGATGCGGCAAGACCTGCCAGAGCATCGGGGGCGTCAACACCGTCGCTCGAGAACATCAGGATGTGAACGATGGTGTTAGCGTGATAGTTAGAGGGGAACAGCGGCCTGAGCACACGGTCAACAAGACGCGCGGTCAGGATTTCATAGTCGCTGGCGCGGCCCTCACGACGGGTGAAACCGCCGGGGAAACGGCCATAAGCGGAGAACTTCTCCTTGTATTCAACAGTAAGGGGCATGAAGTCCACGCCCTCGTCGGCCTCCTTGGCCGAACATACGGTGGCCAACAACATCGTGTTGTTGAACCTCAATTCAACAGCTCCATCGGCTTGCTCAGCAAGCTTTCCAGTCTGCAAAGTGATCTCACGTCCGTCACTCAGTACGATGGTTTTTGTAGTAGGTGTCATAAAAAATTACGGATAATAATGTAAAAAATCGCGCAAAGGTACAAAACATTTTCCACATAACAGCCATAAAATCCGTAATTTAACGACAATTACACCTATTTAAAAAAGAAGTCAAGAAAGACAACAAACGCAACTCGCTTATTATCAATATATTAAAAACAACTCAAACAATTGGCATACGCTCTCTGGGGAACGGGGCTATCAGCTGGGACAGTTATAATGATGCGGAAAGCGCAGCGGCGCCATCAGTTAGAACCCTCCCGATGATGCACCAACCTTGATAACACCACCACACAACTACCCCCAGTAAACCAGGCTTCCTTGGTGTGCCTGATTCACTGGGGGCATTCAGAGGGCCGCCTTAACAGGTGGCGCCAATTTCGTAATGTAGAAAAAGCTAATTCTCCGACATGCGTACGGGACGCACTAAACACCCATCGCAGCGTCTTGAGCCAGAATCAGACCAATTAGGGTCTTTATTCTCAGATAAGTACATGCAACTTGCCAGTTCATCGTATCTTTCTGAGAGGTTACGCGACCAATAGTAGGTAGAGTAGTTATCCGGGCCATAGTAGACGCCTTCCTCTATAGAGCCCGCAACAGGCAAGAATATGGTATTATGATTAAAGATACTTTGTAACTTATAGCCCTTCACACCATTGATTTGGGTCCAATAGGCATCGCAATAATAGATGAGTTCATGAATCTGCTCTCGCGTTGGCGTGCGACCATTCGGATAATGCACATAAGCCGCATCGTCTTCAGGGTCCAGCTCACTCTTGCCGTCATAAATGCCATAAAAGCCTCTATTGTACTTAGTAAACGAATAGACGTTGCCTTCGCACCATTTGTAGCCACTCCAGGTATATGTTTCGACATCCTTGGGCTCTGTCTCGCCCCAAGCGAGGAAGTAGCCAAAGTCCTCGGGACTGCTAGCTCCCACGTTCATCGTTGCCCACAACGTGCCGCTTGGCAGGCCCAGGTCAACATAATAACCCTCATCATCAGGAGGAGTCGGTTCGTCTGGCCACGAGCCAGCCAGGAGGTAATCAAGCAGTGACGAGATATCAGATATGCTGATATTGCCGTCCTTGTTGGTATCGGCTGCATCCAAATTGATAAGCGAAGCGTCTTCGCTCAACAGATAATCAATCAAGCTGGTCACGTCTGCGATGCTCACGTTGCCATCCTGGTTACAGTCTCCACGGACATAGTCACTGGCAGCAATTGTAAAAGAAACTGCCGACATCATCAGAAAGACGAAAATCAAACTAATCTTCTTCATAAAG
>Ga0247609_10000084_pt1 | contig 129097 bp, 82 predicted proteins | sample 172DNAGHGlowgp2_FD_193487 | JGI IMG/M metagenome (GOLD analysis project Ga0247609, IMG submission 193487) | Sheep rumen microbial communities from Palmerston North, Manawatu-Wanganui, New Zealand - 1728 DNA GHGlow gp2 | ecosystem: Host-associated > Mammals > Digestive system > Stomach > Rumen ...
TTCAGTTCCTCAATGAGGTTAGGAACAGTAAACGTTAAACAATAACCAGTCAACAATAAATGAAGAAATTACTTATTCTCGGTTGTGCGCTCTTCGCTGTTCTGATGGCGAAGGCACAGAACCCTTATCTCCCCTTGTGGGAGCACCTGCCCGATGGTGAGCCACGTGTCTTTGAAGACCCTGACCAGCCTGGCAAGTATCGTGCCTATATCATCGGCTCACATGACGTCACTTATACGGCCTACTGTGGTCCAGACATCCGTATGTGGTCGGCACCCGTTGAAGACCTGTCGCAATGGCGCGACGAGGGTCCTATCTTTACTTGGTTTGTCAATGGCCAGTGGGACACGATGTTTGCTCCCGACCTCGTAGAGACTATTGACAAGGCAACGGGCAAGAAGACCTATTGGCTCTATCCCCACAGTCGCGGATGGGGCCGCATCCCCATGGTCTGCAAGGGTGATCGTCCCAATGGTCCCTTCACACCGGTGAACCTGACGGAGGATGGTACCCGTTGTGTTGAGGGTTCGCTCATTGACTTCGACCCCTCAGTGTTCATTGAGACCATTACCAACAAGAAGGACAAGGACTTCGGCAAGGGCTATCGTGCCTATGTATTCTACGGCTTCCAACACTCTACTGCCTGTGAACTTGATCAGAATACGATGTATTCGAAGCGTGAGGGTACCGAACTCATCGACCCGTTCATTCCTGCCAGCAGTGCCGATGGTCGTCTGCTCGACAAGGCCGGCAGCGAGTATAAGGCACTTTATAAGGGACAGAACCCGCTGGACTTCAATTTCTTCGAGGCTTCGTCTATCCGTCAGGTAGGCAACAAGTATGTGATGGTCTTCTCTGGCTATTCTGGTAAGGAGTATGGTCTGGGCAATACTAACTCTGCTCTGCGCTATGCCTATGGTGACTCACCCCTCGGTCCTTGGCGTGCTGGTGGCGTATTGGTAGACTCTCGTGGTGTCGTGCTCAACGAGGACGGCTCGAAACTGATTACGACCAATGCTGCGCACAATACCCATGGCTCGCTGCAGGAGATCAATGGTCAGTGGTATGTCTTCTATCACCGTCCTCCCCGTGGCTTCGGCAATGCCCGTCAGGCAATGGTTGCTCCTGTAAAGATTACATGGGACAAGAAACCTGTTGCCAAGGGTGGTAAGGTGACCATTACAGGTTATGACCCCTATGTGAAGGGTAACGAATGGGTGGCTGCAGCCGCTGACGGCAATACCTATACAGGTGCCGAGGTAACCAGCGAGGGTTTCCAAATCTTTGGTCTGCCACCTTATCATTATTATAGCGCTGGCTTGGCCTGCTTCATGTATGGTCCGAACAGCAACAACTGGATGCAGGATAATCACGATGTATGGAACAACTCCATGGACTTGGCAGGTATCCAAAACGGTGGCATCATCGGTTTCAAGTACTTCGGTTTTGGCGGTCTGGCTCAGGCCACCAAGGGTGTGAAGGCTTTCGCTGGTATCCAGAAGGGTGATGAGGCTAAGCTGAATATCAATCTAACATCCAGTGGCAAGGGCGCCTTCAAGATTCATGTCAAGCTCGACGATCCTTGGAAGGGCGAAGAGGTGGGTGTTGTCAATGTCTCTGACAAGTTCCCCAAGGGTAAGGCACTCACCTACTCAGTACCCGTTCCTGCCTTGGAGGGTCTGACAGGCAAGCACGCCATCTATCTGGTGGTAGAGGGTCCCGAGGTTCAGCAGCCCGAACAGCCACAGCGTGGCCAGTGGGGGCGTCGTCCTCAGCAGCCCCAGCGTCCTGAAGGTCTCTTCGATCTCCATGGTATTGGCTTTGCGAAAAGTGGTAAGGGTTCCATACCCGCTATGGTTCCTCAGGTTACCATCAAGGTTGATGGTCAGCAGCTGAATATCCCTCAAACGCCTATCATGTCAACCAATGCCAATGGTTATACGGAGTGCAATCACTATCAGCTCTATGCTCCGCTGAAGGTTGGCTCTAAGGTAGAGGCTACGTCTAACGCTCCTAGAGGTGTAAAGATTGAGGTTAGTCCCGTTGTTGAGGGTCGTGCTACGGTGAAGGCAACCTATAAGGGTAAGGAAAAGATATTCCTGATTAACTGACATTTTGTTTCTTGTCACACTAGCGAAAGTATATGTTACATATTAAGTGTGTAACATATACTTTTTTGTTGTACCTTTGCAGCCGAAAATGAATGCTAACTAATTAAAAACAAACGCAAATGAAGCAATTTTTACTTACTGCTGTGATGCTGCTTTGCTCCGTGATGGGCGCAAAGGCAGAGGTTGATCCTAACTTCTATATCTACATCTGTTTCGGACAGTCGAACATGGAGGGGAATGCTGATTGGGAAGTTCAAGATGAGGGGGTTGATTCTCATTTTCAAATGCTGGCAACATGTAATTTCCCTGAACGCAAGGTAAAAGGTGATAATACTAAGAAAATTCCTGCACGCCAAATGGGTAAATGGTATACAGCCGAGTGCCCTATCGTTAGTCCTGTTGGTAAGCTCGGCCCTTCCGACTATTTCGGACGTACCATGGTTGAGCAACTCCCCGACAAGAAGATCGGTGTCATCGCTGTTGCCATGGGTGGCAGCCCTATCGAGATGTTCGACAAGGACCTCTACTGGGATAAGTACCAGGCAAACTATAATGAATGGTGGGCTCAGATAGCCCGAAACTACTATGGAGAGAACCCTTACGGTCGCATCATCGAGATGGCTAAGGAGGCTCAGAAGGTAGGTGTCATCAAGGGTATCCTGCTGCATCAGGGCGAGTCGAACAATGGCGACGAGAAGTGGCCTGGCATGGTGAAGAAGATTTATAAGGACATGTTGCATGACCTGGGTCTCAGACCTGCCGATGTTCCCATCTTTGTTGGTGAAACGGAGTATGAGAATATGGGCGGTGGCTGCTCTTGGCACAACCATGTTGTAGCGAAGATTCCCGAAGTCATTCCTACAGGCCATGTGGTGTCTGCTGATGGTATCCCTGGCAACGGCAAAGACCCTTGGCACTTCTCTGCCGCTGGCTACCGCACCTTCGGTCAGCGCTACGCTGAGAAGGTCCTTGACGTGATGAACCATCCGGAGAAGTATGTCAAGTATTATACTGTTGACGAGCGTATCACTGGTGGAACAGTAGATTTGGCGAATAAGAATCTGGCTATCGTCAACGAGGCTGAGGGCAAGGCTTTCTACTGCGAGTTTGGTGAAACGCTGAGCTATGGCAATTATGTGAGAGCCTTCGATGCCTCCAATGAGTGCTATTTCTTCAGACTTCAGAAGAGTAGCGGCGGTTTTCGCTTGCGCCTTGTCGCTCCTGATGGTACTTTCTATCAGTTGGACGGTGCTGACGCTTATCTGAATACGCAGGTTGTCTCTGGTGACTGCTGCTTCATCTCCAGCAAGATGAACGGCCAGAATGGTCAGGACCTTGCAAAGGGTGCTGTGTGGAACATGGAGTATACCGAGGGTAAAGGATGGGCTATCAAGAACGTCGGTACAGGCAAGTACCTCAAGGATGCGAACCATCCTGCCAAGTTCGACGAGCCTACCTATTTCACCTTCTGCACGCTGAAGGAGACAGATTCTGATCCTACTGGTATTACTAATGTCAGAAGTCAGAAACTGGAGACAAATAGTGGCGTCTACACCCTCGACGGTCGTCGCGTCAATGCTGATAACCTTCGTCCTGGCCTGTATATCATGAATGGTCGTAAGGTTGTGATTAAATAAGACACAAGGATTAATTCAGACTTCGCTCGGAAGAAAAAACAAAAAAAATGGTTTTTTGCTTTGTTCTTCGCTCACTTATTCGTACCTTTGCACCCTCAAAAGAATAAATAGGTAAAAAAAGATATGAAGAATTTTGTAGAAGAACTGAAATGGCGTGGTATGCTGGCACAGATGATGCCAGGTACGGAGGAACTGTTACAGAAAGAGATGGTGACAGCTTATCTGGGTACCGACCCCACAGCCGACTCCTTGCATATTGGTCACCTCTGTGGCATCATGATGCTGCGTCACCTGCAGCGCTGTGGACACCGTCCCGTCATCCTCGTTGGTGGTGCTACGGGTATGATTGGCGACCCCTCTGGTAAGTCTCAGGAGCGTAACCTGCTGAACGACGAGACGCTGCGCCACAACCAAGAGTGCATTAAGAAACAGGTGGCTAAGTTCTTGGACTTTGAGTCAAAGGATGCTAATGCTGCCCTGATGGTGAACAACTACGATTGGATGAAGGACTTTACGTTCCTGGACTTCGCTCGTGAGGTGGGTAAGCATATCACTGTGAACTACATGATGGCCAAGGAAAGCGTCCAGCAGCGCCTGAACGGTACTGCCCGCGACGGATTGTCATTCACCGAGTTCACCTACCAGCTCCTGCAGGGTTACGACTTCCTGTACCTCTACCAGCACTATGGCGTGAAGTTGCAGCTGGGCGGCAACGACCAGTGGGGTAATATGACCACGGGTACGGAGCTCATTCGCCGCACACTGGGTAATGAAGTTGAGACCTTCGCCCTGACCTGTCCGCTGATTACCAAGTCGGATGGTAAGAAGTTTGGCAAGACCGAAAGTGGTAATATCTGGCTGGATCGTAACCGCACGACTCCATACCGTTTCTACCAGTTCTGGCTGAACGTCTCTGACGACGATGCCGAGCGCTATATCAAGATCTTTACCTCGCTGGAGAAGGATGTCATCGACGCCATCGTGGAAGAGCACAAGGCCGACCCTGGCCGTCGTGTGCTACAGAAGCGTCTAGCTGAGGAGGTTACCGTGATGGTTCACTCCAAGGAAGACCTCGATATGGCTATTGAGGCCTCAAGCATCCTCTTCGGAAAGTCTACCAAGGAAGCCTTGGAGCGTCTCGACGAGCAGACCTTCCTGGATGTGTTTGATGGTGTCGAGAAGCACGAGATTGGTGCCGACCAGCTGGGTCAGCCCGCTATCGAACTGCTGACCACTGTTGCTCCCGTGTTCCCCTCGAAGGGTGAGATGCGCAAGATGGTGCAAGGTGGTGGTGTCTCGCTGAACAAGGAAAAGATGAGTGACCCACAGCGCTTGATAACTGCTGACGACCTTATCGACGGCAAGTACCTGCTGGCACAGAAAGGTAAGAAGAACTACTATCTGCTGATAGTAAAGTGAAAAGTGAAGGGTGAAAAGTGAAAAATGAAGTAAATATTTGGCGGTTTGCCAAATATTTACTAATTTTGCACCCGCTTAACGCATATTGGTGTCCAATGGTGTAATGGTAGCACAACAGGTTTTGGTTCTGTTTGTGGTGGTTCGAATCCGCCTTGGACAACTTTCAGAGAGTGACCAGTAGGGCACTCTTTTTTGCACTTTTATTTGGATAGTTCCAGAAAAAGTTGTAATTTTGCGGCATCAATGGTGAACAACAAATTTCAAAAAAACATATTTCTATAAAAACAAATTGATTATGGCAAACATTTTTTCATTGGAAGGCAAGAACGCTTGGATTACCGGCGCTTCTTACGGAATCGGTTTCAACATTGCTAAGGCTTTCGTAGCTGCAGGTGCAAAGAACATTATCTTCAATGACATCAACGAGGCTGCCCTTGAGCGCGGTTTGGCTAACTACAAGGAGGCTGGCATCACCAACGTGAAGGGCTATGTTTGTGACGTTACTGACGAGAAGGGTGTTAAGGCACTCGTAGAGAAGATTCATCAGGAGGTAGGCCAGATTGATATCCTCGTAAACAATGCGGGCATCATCAAGCGTATCCCCATGCACGAGATGAAGCGTGAGGAGTTCCAGCAGGTCATTGATGTCGACTTGGTAGCACCCTATATCTGTGCTTCTGCTGTACTTCCTGAAATGATGGAACGCCGTGAGGGTAAGATTATTAACATCTGCTCTATGATGTCTGAGCTGGGTCGTGAGACTGTCAGTGCCTATGCTGCCGCTAAGGGTGGTCTGAAGATGCTGACCCGCAACATCTGCTCAGAGTATGGTGAGTATAACATCCAGTGCAACGGTATTGGCCCGGGCTATATCGCTACGCCCCAGACAGCTCCTCTTCGTGAGCGTCAGCCAGATGGCAGCCGCCATCCCTTCGACAGTTTTATCTGTGCTAAGACCCCTGCTGGTCGCTGGCTCGATCCTTCTGAACTGGGTGGTCCTGCCGTATTCCTGGCTTCTCATGCTTCGGATGCGGTCAATGGCCATGTGCTCTATGTCGATGGTGGTATCCTCGCCTATATCGGCAAGCAGCCCAAATAATAGAAGATGAAGAAACTTTATATAGAAACTTATGGATGCCAGATGAACGTCGCAGACTCGGAGGTTGTTGCTTCCGTGATGCAGATGGCTGGCTATGAGACCACGGAACAGCTTGAAGATGCTGATGCCGTATTCCTAAATACCTGCTCGGTACGTGACAATGCCGAGCAGAAAATTTATCATCGTCTGGACGCCCTTGACGCCCTGCGTCGCCAACGTCAGAAGAACTCACCTCTCACCTCTCACTCCTCACCTCTCATTATTGGTGTTCTTGGCTGTATGGCTGAGCGAGTGAAGGACGACTTGCTACAGAACCACCATTGCGACTTGGTGGCTGGTCCCGATGCCTATCTGTCGTTGCCCGACTTGATAGCACAGGCAGAGACGGGACATAAGGCGATGAACATTGAATTGTCGACCAGTGAGACCTACAAGGATATCGTTCCCCAGCGCCTGCATGGTGCTAAGATTGGTGGTTTTGTCAGCATTATGCGTGGTTGCAACAACTTCTGCCACTACTGCATTGTGCCCTACACCCGTGGTCGTGAGCGTAGCCGTGACCTGGAGAGTATCTTACGAGAGGTGCGCGACCTGCGCGATCGTGGCTTCAAGGAGGTGACGCTGCTTGGCCAGAATGTGAACAGCTATCAGGGAAACGACGGAACTTCGTTTCCACAGTTGCTGCGCCGCGTCGCTGAGGAAGCCCCTGAGATGCGTATCCGCTTCACTACGAGTCATCCAAAGGATATGAGTGATGAGACCCTACGCGTCATTGCTGAGATGCCTAATGTCTGCAAGCATATCCATCTGCCTGTGCAGAGCGGTTCGGACCGTATCCTGAAGCTGATGAACCGCAAATACACCCGCGAGTGGTACCTAGACCGTGTGGCAGCTATCCGTCGTATCATCCCTGACTGCGGCCTGTCAACGGATATCTTTGTTGGTTACCACTCTGAGACGGAGGAGGACCACCAGCTCTCGCTGTCGCTAATGCGTGAGGTGGGCTACGACTCTGCCTTTATGTTCAAATACTCGGAGCGCCCAGGTACCTACGCTTCGAAGCACCTGCCCGACGATGTCCCTGAGGAGGAGAAGATTCGTCGCTTGAATGAGCTCATTGCCCTGCAGACAGAGATCTCTGCCCAGCAGAACAAGAAAGACGAGGGCAAGGAGTTTGACGTACTGCTGGAAGCTTTCTCGAAACGTAGCCGCGACCAACTGATGGGACGCACGGAACAAAACAAGGCTGTTGTTGTCAACAAGGGTAACCACCACATCGGTGAGACGGTGCGCGTCCGTATTACGGGTTCCACGAGTGCCACGCTGTTGGGAGAGATCGTTTAGGAGTTAGCCACGACCTGGAGAAATCATAAACTAAGCATGCAAGGTAAGAAGTGTCGACGATATTTCCTGGTGACTATGTTGCTGTTGCTGTCTATTATTGTGAGGGCGCAGCAAGAGCGTTTCGTCTTTACTACAGCATGGATGGCTCAGGCCCAGTTTGCTGGTTACTACGTGGCCTATGAACGCGGGTTCTACAAGGAGGCGGGCCTTGATGTCGATATCCAGCACCCCACGCTGACCAGTTCTGCATTGACGCGACTGAAGTCACAGCAGTGTCATGCTGCTATGTTCTCACTCCTGTCGGCCATGGACTTTATCTCCCAGGGATTCCCGTTGGTGAACATCTTCCAGGAATCCATGAACAGCAGCAACATGCTCATCTCTCGATGGGACACCAATCCGCTGAAGATGAAGGGTAAGAAAGTGGCCATCTTTAACTCCGACCCCAACTACCTGACCTACATCATGGACCGTCGCGAGGGAACACATTACCAGTGGGTGCGGTTCACCAGCGGTATCAACCTCTTCCTCAGCGGTGCTGTCGATGCCACCATGGTGGTCAGCTACAACGAATACTACCAACTATTGCAGGCTGGTTTTAAGTTTACTGAAGAGAGTATCTACCGCTTCTCAGACCACGACTATAACATCCAGGAGATGGGTGTCTATGTGAAACGTGACTACTTCGAGAAGCACCGTTCGGCTTGTCAGAAGTTTGCCAAGGCTAGTCGTCGTGGTTGGGAGTGGGCTGCCCAGCATCCCCAAGAGGCGTTGGACATTGTGATGAGATATGTTCGCAAGTATCATTCTCCTACCAATCGCCACATGCAGAAGCTGATGCTAGAGGAGTGCTTGCGGCTACAAATCAACAAGGAAACGGGTAAGCGTGAATTTCGTGTGCGCGAGGACATGGTGCAGAAAGCCTCGCAGATGATGAAAGAGAGTGGACTGATAGCGCGTCCGGTAACATATAGGGAAATCATGGGCTTATGAGTGGCATCATCCGATATATCAGCAGTTCGCTATCCAGAAGACTGAGCTTCTGGGTGGTGGTCCTCATGGCCGCTATCTTCACTGCAGCCTTTGCCCTCATGTTCTCTGAGACGCGTGAGGTAGTGTGCGAGGAGGCTTGGAACAAGGCTACGAAGACCATCGAGGGCGCTGTGCTGCATATCGACAATACGTTGCATCGTGCCGAGGTGGCTGCCAACAATATGCTGGTGGTCATTGAGCAGCATCTTGACGAGCCCGACCTTATGTTCGACCTGAGCAAGAGGGTGGTGGAGAACAATCCCGATCTGACAGGTTGCAGCATTAGCTTCGAACCTAATTATTTCAAGGAGAAAGGTCGCTATTTCTGTGCCTTTTCGTATGACAACGGTACTTCCATACAGACTAAGCAGGTGGGAACCGACCATTATCAGTACCATTGCATGGACTGGTACCTTATTCCTTCACTGCTGAACAAACCCTACTGGATAGAACCCTACTTTGAAGACACAAAGGAAGGTATCGCCATCAAGAAGGTCCTCTCCAGCTACAGTCAGCCCATCCACGATGCGAAAGGGCATGTGGTAGGTGTGCTCTCTGTTGATATCCGTCTAGACTGGTTTTCGTCTACCATCAGTGAAATCAAACCTTATCCCCATTCCTACAGTCTCTTGCTGGGCAAGGGAGGCACTTATCTAGTACACCCCGACACCACGAAACTGTTCTATGAGACGGTGTTCACGCAGACGATGGAACATGAGGATACTGTAATTACTCATATTGGTGAGGCGATGTTGGCAGGCGAGACGGGCCATCGTGTGGTGAACATCAACGAGGAGCCCTGTTACGTGTTCTACGAACCATTTAAATACACGGGATGGAGCGTGGCCATTATCTGTCCGGAGCGGGATATCTTCGCTTCCTACGACCAATTGAAGCATACAGCACGTATCACGGCGGTGGTGGGATTGCTGCTGTTGCTGGTGTTCTGTCTTGGCATTGTAGACCGCAACCTGCGTGCACTCAGGCGTCTGGCCAACTTCACTGCGCTAACCGCAGATGGAGAATTTGCCGATGAGGTGCCCGACAGTAAGCGTTCCGACGAGATAGGAATATTACAACGCAGATTCAGGAAGATGCAGCAGGCACTCCGAAAATATACGGGTCAGCTACGTCAGGAGACCATGATACTGGAAGAACAGAACCTTGAACTGGGCATTGCCTACAACCGTATCAAGGAAGAGGAGCGAGTGAAGAACCATGTGCTGCACCAGATGTCGGAAGAGGTGGAGCAACCCGTAAATAACATCCTGACAGAGGCCCGTGCCGTCTGCGACTATCATCATGACCTTACTGCTGAAAAGTTCAGCAGTACCGTCGATGATATGTTGAACAACACCCTGCAGGTAACAACCCTTCTCGATAAGTTTTTGAAAGATGTATGAATGAGGTCATCAGAAATATCTATAAGTCGGTATCTGTCCGTCTCAGCGTTAGCATACTGACGTTCGTCGTGGTTATCTTTGCGGTGACCATGACCATCCTCATACACCGTTCGAAGGCGTCGGTACGACAGGCGGCTATTGAGGAATCGGGACAGATGCTTACCAACACAGCACAACGTCTTACCGGCATCATGGACGAGGTAGAGGTGGCCACGCTCAATACCTATTGGCAGGTGTTCCAACAGTTACAGCCCGACTCGTTGCTGGCACTGTCGGCACGCATTCTGGAGCTTAACCCCATGCTTAATGGGTGTAGCATAGCCATGGAGCCTAACTTCTTCCCCAGCGAGGGACGCTATTTCTCTGCCTATTCCTTTAATAACGACGGATATATCGATACGGAGAACGAGGGTAGTGACGATTACCCTTACTTCAATATGGACTGGTATCAGGAACCTTTGAAGAAGGGCAAGGCCTGCTGGGTAGATCCCTTCCAAGACTATAATCCCAGTGGCATCTATTCGCGCGACGTCATTGCCAGTTTCTGTAAACCGCTGGTTACTGAGCGTGGAAAGACTATTGGTGTTATCTCTGTCGACCTGTCGCAGCGTATGCTTTCCAAGATTCTCACACGGGAATGGCGCTATCCTGACTCTTATTTCATCCTCGTAGGTGCCAAGAATACGATTATCGCCACTAGTAAGGTGGATGCAAAGATGTCTGACCTGAAACGACGTGACTGTCTGGTTCTGGAACAACCCTTGTCCGACTCTGGTTGGCGACTGGCCCTGGTGTGTCCTGAGGAGGATATCTTTAGGGGCTACAACAACATGATTATGATTATCGTCAGCGTCATGGTCTTCGGCCTGTTGTTCATGTTTGCCATCTGCTATTACATTGTTCGCAGAACCATGGAGCCCGTCATCAAGCTGACCAAGCAGACGACCGATATCGCTGAGGGACACTTCGACAGTCAGATAGCTCCCAGCACACGCATCGACGAGGTGGGCAAGCTGCAGAACAGTTTCCATACCATGCAACAGTCCATTGCCAGTCACGTGGCTGAACTGGAGACAGCCCGCAGCGAGACAGAACGGAAGAACAAGGAACTGACGGTTGCCAAGACGCTGGCAGAAGAGTCAGACCGCAAGAAGACGGCCTTTGTCCAGGATATGTTCCATCAGATACGTACGCCCCTGAATATTATCAGCGGCTTTGCACAGGTGTTGCGTGATGGCCATAGCCTTATGAGCGAAAAAGATCTGGATGATGTGACACGTGAAATTAAACTGAACGGTCAGACCATCAGTAATATCATTGACAACTGGAAGAAGGTGCTGGAACTGGAACAGGATGAGGAGATATCGCAGGCTGACCTGGTTGACTGTGGCGCACTCTGTCAGGAGGTGGTAAGCGACGTCGTGATGCGAAACCCAGACACGGTAACGCTGAAGGTGGAACTGCCTGCAGACAATCTGACGATTACTACCAACAAGGATTACCTGACGAAGATACTCAGCGAGTTGCTGCACAATGCCAACAAGTACACGCTCCAGGGACATATCACGATTGGTTGTGAGCGCGTTGGCGACGACTGCATCTGTTTCTATGTGGCCGACAGTGGACCAGGCATTCCCAAGGAAGACCAGGAACGCGTCTTTACACAGTTTACAAAACTCAACAACTTCAATGAGGGGCTGGGCATGGGGCTCTTCCTCTGTCGTCAGCTGGCTCAACGACTGGGAGCTACCCTCATGCTCGATACACAGTATGTTGACGGAACCCGTATGGTACTTTCTTTTTGCAAACAAAAATGAGCTATGACGAAATATCCCAAGAGATTGAAACTTTTACATGCATATATTGCTCCGCTTTTAGCATTGCTATTGAACCTGCTATTGGCTTATGTGGTCTATTTCATAGCCCGCATAGCTTATCTGCTAGATAACTGGAGTTATTTCTCAGAAAGCCTGTCATGGGAAATTTGGCAAGGGGGATTGGTGTTTGATACCTCTGCCATTCTTGTGACCAATATTCCCTATATTGTGCTGATGCTGTTTCCTTTACATTGGAAAGAATGTAAGGTGTGGCATCTGGTTTGCAAGTGGGAGCTTGTCATCATCAACACGCTGGCATTAGTCTTGAACCTATGTGATGCAGCCTATTTCCCCTATACCATGCGACGTACCACGGCAACGGTGTTTGACGAGTTCCAAAACGAAGGAAACATAGGTGGAGTTTTCTTCATAGAGGCTCTGCGTCACTGGTATTTCGTAGTGCTGACAGTCATCGTGGCTTATGGCCTTTGGAAACTCTATATCACCCCCAAGTTAGAAGCCAATAAACTCTCATGGTGGCGTTATGACCTTGTCACATTAGCATCTCTGGCGGCAGTGGCTCCCTTTGTGGTAGTAGGAATCCGTGGTGGTTTCGCTACTGCCGTGCGCCCCATCACCATCAGTAACGCTAATCAGTATGTGAACCGACCTACGGATGCTGCTTTGGTGTTGAACACACCTTTTTCAATCTATCGTACCATTGGCCTGAATGTCTTTGTGGTGCCAGACTATTATAAAGACGGTGATGAGATGGCGCAGGTTTACTCACCTGTTCATGTGCCTAACGACACGATACCGATGACGAAGAAGAATGTGGTGGTGCTCATCGTGGAAAGCTTTGGGCGTGAGTATATTGGTGCACTGAACAAGACGTTGGAGAACGGCCGCTATCGTGGCTATACCCCCTGTGTCGACTCACTGATTGCCAAGAGCATCACATTCACCCATAGCTACTGCAATGGTCGAAAGTCGATAGACGGTATGCCATCTATCCTGAGCAGCATCCCCATGTTCGTAGAACCTTTCTTCCTGACGCCAGCATCCATGAATCATGTGGATGGTATTGCATCGCTATTGGCTGGTGAGGGCTACCAGACGGCATTTTTCCATGGTGCCCAACGTGGCTCGATGGGTTTCCAGGCCTTTGCACGCAGCACAGGATTCCAGGAATACTACGGTCGCGAGGATTATGACGCCGACGAGCGTTTCGGAGGCGATGAAGACTTTGATGGCATGTGGGCCATCTGGGACGAGCCGTTCCTGCAATACTATGCCACCAAAATGTCGGAGATGAAAGAGCCCTTTATGACTGCCGTATTTACCGCGTCAAGCCATCATCCGTTTGCTATTCCAGAGAAGTATCAGAAGCGGTTTCCCGAGGAGAATTTGGAGATTCACAAGTGCATTCGCTATACTGACATGGCTATTGGCAAGTTCTTTGAGACGGCCAGCCGTGAGCCATGGTTCAAGAATACCATCTTTGTACTGACCAGCGATCATACCAACATGAGTGACCATCCAGAATACCAGACCGACTTAGGCGGATTCTGCTCACCAATTATTGTATATGAGCCTGGACGAGAGGCTGAAGTGCTCGACAAAATAGCGCAACAGATTGACATCCTGCCAACTGTAATGGGCATGCTCCATTATCAAAAAACCTATTTCGGCTTTGGCATCGACCTGCTGAACACACCCGCAGAGGACACGTGGGCAGTGAACTACATGGGTGGCATCTACCAGTATGTGAAACACGGTCATGTCCTGCAGTTTGATGGTCAGAACACCCGTAGTATCTATGCACTCAGTGATTCACTGATGCAGCACAACCTGATGGAAGACGGAAGATGGAAGACGGAAGACGGCAAGACCATCCTGCCACAGATGGAGCGCGAGCTGAAAGCTATCATCCAACAGTATATGGAGCGAATGACGCAGGATCGCCTGCAGCCGTGATGAAAAATAAAAGAACAAAAGAATAAAGAATCAAAAAATATTCGTACCTTTGTAGCCAAAAGACATCAAGAATATGCTAAAACAGTTTTTCTCCGTCATGGATCGCTACCTCAAGCCATACAGAAAATATCTGGCTTGGTCGGTAGTCATCAACTTCCTGTCACAGTGGATGAACGTGTTCTCCTTTGCTGTGCTGATACCTATATTGAACATCCTTTTCAAGATAGACCAGCAAGTCTATACTTATAAGCCATGGTCGTGGGACACGCTAGACAAGGACCTCATTATCAACAATGCTTATGCCTGGGTTCAAGAACTGATAGCCAGTCATGGCGCATTTATGACCTTGGTGTTCATGGGGGCGGCTCTTATCATCATGACAGGTCTGAAGACGTTTGGCTACTTCGCTTCTTCTGCCATCATGATACCGTTGCGCACTGGCGTCGTTCGTGATATTCGTATCGAGGTTTATGAGAAGGTACTGCGTTTGCCGCTGAGTTTTTTCTCCGAGGAACGCAAGGGTGACATCATTGCCCGTATGTCATCGGACGTAGGAGCTGTTGAGAACTCCATCACAAGCAGTATCGATATGCTAATTCGCCAGCCCATCGCCATCATCGTATGTTTCTCAACGATGATCTTTGTCAGTTGGCAACTCACCATTTTTGTAATCATTGTGGCTCCTCTAGCGGGCTACCTCATGGGCATTGTAGGACGCAAGCTGAAGGCGCAGTCAACATCGGTTCAAGGCAAGTGGGGAGACATGCTTTCACAACTGGACGAGACACTTGGTGGACTGCGTATCATCAAGGCGTTCATTGCTGAGCGGAAGATGCTACAGCGCTTCGTCAACATCAACGAAGAATACCGCAACGAGGCCAGTGCTATGGCTATCCGACAGAGTGCTGCTCACCCGATGTCGGAGTTCCTTGGCACCATTATCATTGTCGTCGTGCTGTGGTTTGGTGGCTATCTCATCCTCCACGAGTCCAACCTCATTGATGCTCCTACTTTTATTTTCTTCATGGTCATCCTCTATAGTGTCATCAACCCACTGAAAGAGCTCTCGCGTGCTACCTACCAAATACCTGTCGGACTAGCCTCAATGGACCGTATCGACTTTATTCTCAAGGCCGACAACCCCATCAAGGAACCTACAGAACCACAGCCCATGCCATCGTTCGAAAAGGATATCGAGTTGCGCAACGTATCGTTCAGCTATACAGAAGGTCGTCCCGTGCTGAAGAATATCAATCTGACAGTGCCCAAGGGAAAGACTATTGCACTGGTGGGACAATCGGGCTCTGGTAAGTCGACACTGGTAGACCTTATTCCTCGTTATCATGATGTCAAAGACGGTGAAGTGCTCATCGATGGCAAGAATATCAAGTCGGTACGCATCTCTGAGCTGCGTGCACTGATTGGCAATGTCAATCAGGAGGCTATCCTCTTCAACGACACCTTCTATAATAATATCACCTTCGGTGTGGAGAATGCCACAATGGAACAGGTCATCGAGGCAGCCAAGATTGCCAACGCCCATGAGTTTATCATGGAGTCGGAGCATGGCTACGATACAATGATTGGTGACCGTGGCGGTCGTCTCAGCGGCGGCCAGCGTCAGCGTGTCAGCATTGCTCGTGCCATCTTGAAGAACCCACCGATTTTGATTCTCGACGAAGCAACATCGGCACTGGATACCGAGTCGGAGCGTCTGGTACAGGAAGCTTTGGAGCGCCTGATGAAGTCGCGTACCACCATCGCCATTGCTCACCGCCTCTCTACAATCAAGAATGCCAGCGAAATCTATGTGCTCTACGAGGGTGAGATTGTAGAGCATGGCCAGCACGACGAACTGATAGCCAAGGATGGCTATTACAAGCGTCTGTATGACATGCAGCAGCTATAAATCCTCAAAGTTCCTATAATGAAAGTACAAGACTGCAAGATTATCGAACTTCCAAAGATTGTTGATGTGCGAGGCAATCTCTCTATCATCGAACAATTCAAACAGATACCTTTTGATATCAAGAGGGTACACTGGATATACGACGTACCCGGAGGTATAGAGCGAGGCGGTCATGCTTTCAAGGAGAACGAAGAGTTTATCGTGGCGTTGTCAGGTAGTTTTGACGTAGAGGTAGACGATGGAGAGGACAAACGGACTTTCCAGCTGAGCCGTTCGTATTACGGACTGTTTATCCCTAAAGGTATCTGGAGGGCGATGAACAACTTCTCCACCAACTCCTTGGCACTCGTGCTCTCGTCGACGGATTACGATGAGAGCGATTATATGTATGAATATCAAACATTCACCAACTGGAGGAAGGGCAAGTAACCATGGCAAGTGTCTTCGAATGCTCACTGTATGAGCTGAATAAATATCATTACCCAGAGGGCAATCTGACGTATGTGTATCAGAATATCCACGTGCCCTTCCCCATCAATAGGGTGTTTTATTCTTATGATATTCCCAGTGGAGAGGATCGTGGTGCCCACGCCCACAAACAGTGCCACCAGTTGATAGTAGCCGCCTCAGGCGCTTTTGAAGTGGTGCTGGATGATGGCACCAACAAGAGAACCGTAACACTGAACCGTCCTTTCTGGGGACTACACGTGCCCCCTGGCATCTGGGCATCAGAGCAAGGCTTCTCGTCGGGTAGCATCTGTCTGGTGTTAGCGAGTCACGGATATGACGAAGATGACTATATCCGCACCTACGAAGAGTATCTGGAATTCATCAAATCGCAGGACAATGGTTAAGCTGCTTGACTTACAAAAGATCACGATGGCGCATGCCGAGGAATATAAGGCGGCAGTTAATCGTGTGGTAGAATCCGGTTGGTTTCTACAAGGTAAGGAGAATCAGCAGTTTGAACATGACTATGCAGAGTATATCGGTACCAGTGAATGTATCACCGTCGCCAATGGCCTTGATGCCCTGAAGCTGATTATTCGTGGCTATAAGGAGCTCGGCATCTTTCATGACGGTGACGAAATTATTGTGCCCGCCAATACATACATCGCAACCATACTAGCTATTACCGATAACCATCTGGTACCAGTACTGGTGGAACCGACATGGGAACATCTGGAGATAAATATCGACAGGATAGAAGAAGCCATCACTCCCAAGACACGTGGCATCATGATTGTACACCTCTATGGCCGTATAGCCTATAATGACCTGTTGGGTGAGATATGCCAAAAGCACGGACTGAAACTGATGGAAGACTGTGCACAAAGTCATGGGTGTGGTTTCAGGTTTCAAGATTCAAGTTTCAAAAGGACTGGCGCACTCGGTGATGCTGCCGCTCACAGTTTCTATCCTGGCAAGAACCTAGGTGCACTGGGTGATGCGGGTGCCGTGACTACTGATGACAAGGAATTGGCTGCTGTAATCCGTGCCTTGGCCAACTACGGTAGTCAGAAGAAGTATGTGTTCCGCTATGTAGGCATGAACAGTCGCATGTCCGAGATAGACGCTGCCGTACTTGATGTCAAGCTCAAGTATTTGGACGAGGATAATCGTCGTCGTCAGAAGTTGGCAGCCTACTATTACAAGGCAATCGATAATCCTCTGATCACACTGCCTCAGCAGCTCAATGACGAAAATAACGTTTATCACCAGTTCCCCATCTTCTGTGAGCGAAGAGATGAGCTACAGGCATTCCTCACTGAACATAGCATACAGACACTGATACACTACCCGATACCGCCTCATAAGCAGGAGTGTTACAAGGAGTGGAACGACCGCTCGTATCCTATCACTGAGAAGATACACCAACAGGAGTTGTCCATCCCCATGAATCAGGTGATTACGGAGGAGGAAGCTCAGGAGGTGGTGAAATGGCTTAACGCATTCTTATAATAATGAGGTGCACAAACTGCAAATAAGGGCAATTACCGCGATAGCAGATACCACTGCTAAAGTAATAGTCCACTTTTTGTAAAAGCGCTTTTGTTTTTTGAGTTTTGCCGTTTTCTTTTCAAAGAAAGCTATGGTAGATTCTTCTTCGGCAGGATTGGTGGGCTCCTCAAAGTACTCCGTATAGGGACGATAGCAGTCCATGATGAGGACGTCATGCCAACCTGTTCCTTTTACAAATTGATGCCAGTCTCCATACTGACCGCTTAATAATGCATCATATTCCTTGGGGCCAGAGAAGGAAAAACCTTCAAAGGTATAATCTACGCAATCATCGTAAAGACTTTTAATAAAGAACTCTTTCTCTTTGGTTTCTGGAAGAAGAGATATATTGGCAATTCTCTTCTGACCGGTTCCATTGTAGCGGGAAACGGTGGCTTCGAACTTGTCATAAGCAATCTTCTGTATCTTCTCTATCCAGGGTTCTCCATGATAGATTCTATACCAGTCCTTTAGCTCGAACAATAGTCTCAGCTGCTGTCGTAATTCTTTTCTGAAACGGGCTAATTCCTCAGCATCGTCTGGTACCTCATCTAAGATAAACACATCCAGGAAAATGCCCTGATTAAAACGGTAGTTAGCCTTACCATTTCTTGTCTCCGCTTTCAGGATGCAAGAAGTAAGAGAATTCCTTAACTGGCCATGTCTGCGTAAGCTACCTGGATCTGTCTCGTTGGTTTGCCAGAAATATGGTTCCTTGAAAGCTGTTGGTGCTATAGCGCAGAGCTTCTCATACTCAGAACGAGACATAATCATGTCTGCATCATCATCCCAAGGGATAAAACCATTGTGCCTTACTGCTCCGAGGAGTGTCCCGCTGTCCAGAAAGTAAGTAATACCATGTTCTTTACAGACTCTGTCAAATTCAACCATCAGGTCAAGGATCACGGCCCAATGCTGCTTAGACTGACGCGTAACATAATGACCACATAACTCCTCTGGTTCGAAGAAAGAGTCGTCTAAAGATATCTTGATAGGTAGCTTTTGCATGAAAGTATCTGTTTTAAAAATGCAAAGATAATGAATTGGGAGGAAATTATGAAAATAAAAGTTGAAAATTTTGATATGTAAAATATAATTAGTAATTTTGTAGGCAAATATAGATGCCTGTGAAATATGATTTTCTAATAGTAGGAGCGGGGCTCTTCGGTGCCACATTCGCGTGGCAAGCTCGTCAGGCAGGAAAGACGTGCCTGGTGATAGACCGTCGTAAGCATAAGGGTGGAAATATCTATTGTGAGGAGGTGGTAGGAATCAATGTCCATCGCTATGGTGCACACATCTTCCACACCAACAATGAGGAGTTATGGCGCTTCGTCAATTCACTCGTTCCTTTCAACAGATATACCAACAGTCCTGTCGCCAACTATCAGGGCAAGTTATATAACCTGCCTTTCAATATGAATACGTTTTACCAGATGTGGGGCGTACATACTCCGGCAGAAGCTACCGCCAAGCTAGAAGAACAGCGTAAGGAAGCTCGTCGTATATTGAAAGAGCAAGGAGTCTCAGAGCCACGCAATCTGGAGGAGCAGGCTCTGTTGCTGATAGGACATGACATCTATGAACGTCTCATCAAGGGATATACCGAAAAGCAGTGGGGCCGTCCTTGTACGGAACTGCCGGCTTTCATCATTCGTCGTCTGCCTGTACGCTTGGTGTTCGACAACAACTACTTCAACGACCGTTTCCAGGGTATACCTATTGGCGGATACAACAAACTCATTGACAAACTGCTGGAGGGCTGTGAGGTCAGACTGGGTGTGGACTATCTGGAGAATCGAGAAGCTTGGAACGAACAGGCTGAGCAGGTTGTATATACTGGTGAGATAGACCGTTACTTCGACTATCGTCTGGGACATCTGGAGTGGCGTACGGTACGTTTCGAGACCGAGACGATGAATGTGTCGAACTATCAGGGCAATGCGGTTATCAACTATACGGAACGAGAGGTTCCTTATACCCGTATCATCGAACATAAACACTTTGAATGCTTCGGTGCCGATGTGGACAAGAACCCGAAGACCGTCATCTCTCGTGAGTATTCTACCGAGTGGCATTTGGGCATGGAGCCTTATTATCCCGTTAATGACGAGAAGAACAACACATTATATCATCAATATGTAGAATTGGCTCATTCAGAAAAGAATGTCCTCTTCGGTGGGCGTCTTGCTGAATATAAGTACTACGATATGGCTCCCGTGATAGAGAGAGCTTTAGCTATTGCCGATAACGTTATCAAATAAAGGTCTTACAAAAGATGAAAGGTCTGACTCCTGATTTGTGGAATAGCCTTCAAGAGAAAGTGACTTACCCCGTACGGCAATGCAGGTTCTTTTTCCTCTTTGCATGGCTTATGTCATGTACTGTTTGTATTGTAGCAAACATTAATGATGTAGAGTCGAATTTCTTTTTGACAGCATTGTTGTCTATTTTTGATTTATACCTTCTCTGTATTTTGTCCTGCCTGCTGAAGAAAATCAAGTTAGGATGGGTTGTTCCGCTATTGGTTGGACTGATTCTGTTTCTAGAACTGTTCATTATCATCTTCTTTAAGACCATGCTTACCCATCGTACGTTTGAGCTTGCGATGGAGACAAACACAAGAGAGGCATCGGAATTTTTGAGCGTATTCTTGTTGCAAGGAAAAATACTCATCCCTATTACGCTATTCGCAGGTATGCTCTTGCTGACCTATCTTGTGTTAAGGTATATGTCTATTCTGCGCAGTCAAAGGAAAATTGCCATGCTTGTGTTGTTTGTGTTGGTGATATGGTCAGGAGCTAGGCAAATCAACTATTACAACAAGATAAGCCATTTCTATCATCTTAACTATATTTTCGAGTTCCACGATTGGGAGAATAGGTATTATCTTGCTACTCCATTTGGAAGATTGGCCTATGGTATAGCCTATACCCGTGTCTTGTTCGGCAAGGAGATTGAACACTTAGAGAGAACAGTGGCAAAGACCCAGATTGACAGTTGCTCTTTCAAGTGCCCATTGATAATAATGGTTATTGGAGAGTCTTATTGCAAGCATCATAGTCAGTTGTACAATCCTCATAGCCTTCCTACCACACCAAGGCTTATGAATAAGGCCCTTCAAGGTAATCTGTATCCTTACACAGATGTAGTAGCACCATTCAACCGTACTGTTGAGACCTTTCGGTATATGCTGTCCACTTGGGATGATTTAAGCCAGCGGCCTTGGGCTGAACATACATTGTTGACTGCCGCATTCAAAAAAGCAGGCTATGATGTCTATTTCTTTACCAACCAGTTTGTTCCCTCACTTGACGATAGTTACGACCTATACGGCGGGCGCATATTCAATTATGGGAAACTGTCGGAGATGCAATTTACAGGTAGAAATACCCAAACTCATCAGTATGACGAAGGACTCTTGGCGGAAATTCCCTCGTTAGAGATACTCTCGCAGCGTCCGACACTTCTAATCTTGCACCTATTAGGACAGCATACAGATTACGAAGAGCGATATCCTGATTACTTTAAGGTCTTTAAGACAGCGGATGTAAAGAGCAAGTTTACTGATGAGGCTAGACGTACGATTATAGCAGACTATGAGAATGCAACGGTATATAACGATTTTGTCATGGATTCATTGTTCAACATGTTCAAGGACGAGGATGCCATTGCCGTGTATTTTTCCGATCATGGAGAAGATGTCTTCGAATGGCGAGACATTCATATGAGAACCGATGAAGAGAATGTTCCACAGCAAGTAGCCCATTACCAATATGAGGTGCCATTCATGTTTTACATGACAGACAGATTTATGGAACGGCATTCAGATATTGCAGAAAAAGTTAAAAGCTATGTAGGTCGTCCGTTTATCCTTACTGATTTGCCTAACCTGATGTTTCATTTAGGTGGGATTAAGATGCAGGACTACCATGATGAGCGTGACTTGCTATCTGAGAAATATGACATTCACAGAAAACGTATCATCAGAATGAGCATCGATTATGATAGCCTGATGTGTAACTTTAAGATTAACTAACTACTATGGAGAAGATTTCAATATTAGTTCCTTGCTGCAATGTAGAGAAGTACGTGCGCCAGTGCCTGGATAGCATCAAGGCACAGACACATACGAATCTGGAAATCATCTGCATTGATGATGGCAGTAAGGATAGTACTGGTGCCATCATTGATGAATATGTAGCAGCAGACAGTCGTTTCAAAGTCATTCACAAGCCCAACTCCGGCTATGGTGACTCTATGAACAAGGGCTTGGAGATGTGTACCGGAGACTATATCGGTATCATCGAGTCTGACGACTGGATAGAGCCGAATATGTTTGAAACGCTGCTGGCAACAGCCAAAAGCCAGAATCTGGACTTGGTGCGTTGTTGCTGGTATGAGGGCCCCACTGGTACGGAAAGTATTAAAATCCAGAACATGTTGGCTCACAATGTTGTCATGAAGCCACTAGAACACCCGGAAGCCTTCCAACAACAACCTTCCATTTGGGCCGCATTATACCGTAGAGATTTGTTAGAAGAAGGCAGAAAGGTGAGATTCCTTCCGACGCCGGGAGCCAGTTATCAAGATGCCTCATTTGCCTTTAAGACATACACCAAGTCTCAGCGGTTTATGTTGATAGACAATCCTTTACATCACTACCGGATCAACCCGAACTCCTCAGTGTCAGCATCTACAAGTAAGGTGTGCAGCGTTGTTGACGAATGGGAAGAAATGCTGCGGTGGGTTCTTGAAGACCAGAAGCTGCGAGAGGTTTTTGCAAAGTCTGAGATACTGGCAAAGGTTTGTTGGGGTGGTTTATATTGGAACTACAACCGTTTGTCAAGGTCATCGCTCAAACTGGTCTTTTTGCGAAGAGCCAGCAGATTTTTCCAAGAAGCCTCAGATGCAGGCATGTTACCCCTTAACCACTATGCGCGTAAAAACGGGCGAGACATACTGGAAGTCATGAAATCTCCATTAGACTATCATCGACAGCTGCGGTATGGACGATTGAAAAACCTTGCAAAGTATAACACAGCAAAGCCTGCAAACGGGTCTCACGAAGAGGCTCTCATCTCAGTGGTTGTGGCCTGCTATAACACATCTGCGTATATTGAGTCTTGTCTTACCAGTATCCTACAACAGGACTACCAGAATATAGAGATTATTTGCGTTGATGACTGTTCTATTGATGACACGCCACTGTTGGTACGCCATTTCATGCGAAAAGACAAGCGAATACACTTTGTATGCACTGATCAGAATAGTGGTCTCTCTGCGTCTCGCAATCTTGGTATCAGCCAATGCCATGGAGAATATGTGATGTTTGTCGATGGTGACGACTGTCTGTTACCTGGAGCCATCAGTAACTTGTATACTGCCATGGGCGAACAAGATGACATGGTGGTGGGAAGTGTTGCCGTTGAGTACGAGGAAGGAAAGGAAAACTACGGTACTGTAGTAGATGGAGACAAAGGCTATTTTACGATAAAGGACGACCATCGTTTCAATGCGCTCACCGATATCAATGCCGCACAAAACCGTCATGTCTCTGCATGGTCAAAGTTATGGCGGATGTCTGTTTTGAAAAAATACCAGATAGCATTTCCCGTCGGTCTTTATTATGAGGATGTAAGCTTCTATTGGAAATACTTATTGATGGCACCTCGTGTACATTGTATAAAACAGCCCGTCTATCTCTATCATCGCCATATGGCAGGATCCATCATGGGCGAAACCTTTAGGAAGAAGCCGGGAATGGGTATACACAATATCTACATACTTGAAGATATCTTTAAGTTTGCTGAATCTCATGGTAAAGAAGGGTTCTTCCGAAAGGAATTGTCGGGACTATACGAGAAATATTTCTGGCAAGCCTACAACTCATCACCCAAAGAGGATTATGAACAGGTGCTTGAACGGACATATCAAGTACTAAACCAGCATCAGGTAGATACATCAGAGCATCCCGTGCTGCAATATGTCTCAACCTATCATGACGTGCCTAAAAGCGTTGTCTTTATGGATGCATATCAAGGCAGCAAAGCACTGGGCGTAGAGACCTCACCTGTCACTGCAAGATTGAGTAGGAAACTAAAGAAGTATCGTCTCCTGACAAAGATATTCATTTATTTGTCGGTATTCCTCCTCATCTTATTGGCTGCGAGTCTACTTATGTAGGATGTAAACCTTAACGCTCTAATAGACAAGGTGTAGATAGTAGAAGTACAGTCTTTCGCGTATAGAGAAATACTGTTTCTCAATGTCTTTCAGCTCATGGATGACAGTGGGGTTCTGGGTATGCGTATCGTGCAGACGACGAAGGATGGTGCGGATGCTGCGACGAATACCTTTCTTAGCAAGTTGCCGGGGGCGTAGACTGTCGGTTAGTGAGAGTACAATATGATACATCCTCACATAGGCTCGCAGGTCAGTGATGTAGCGTGGGTTCCACTTGCTCTTTGTACCGAAATAAGCACTGTTGTCGTGGTGGTAGTAACGATAGACAGGTGTACTGGTATATGCGATGGCTGTGGAGACATGGCATAAATACTCGACGATAAACAGTCGGTCTTCGTTGAAGTAGATATCTTCAGCAAAACGAATATGATGATCCCGTATCAGCTCGGCACGGAAGAGCTTGCACCACAGATAACCTTCGTAGGTACAGTTTGTTGCCTTGTAGAGCTCGCAGAGGGTCTCGTCGACAGAGAGTTGTCTATGCCACTCGTTGCTAGGTTCTGCAATGACCAGACCATGTTCATCACACTCGACATAACCACCGAAGACAAGGTCGCTTCCAGAAGAGTCGCATTCGTGTATCAGTGTCTCCAACGCGTTTGGCATTACTTCGTCGTCGGCATCACAGAAATAGAACCACTGACCGCCAGACAACTGTATCCCTTTGTTGCGTGCTGTGCTGACACCCTTGTTGCTACCGTGGATAGCCTTGAAACGAGCGTCTTTGGCTGCATAGCAATCACATATCCGACCGCTTCCGTCGGTAGAACCGTCTTCAACCAGGATGCATTCCCAGTCACTATAGGACTGCGCGAGAATGCTGTCGAGACATCTTGCAAGATATGCCTCGGCATTGAAGATGGGTATGATGATAGATACAGTTGGCGCCATGCGGATTATTGTGCTATAGTGTCTGCCCAGTACAGCGGAAATATTTCTCAAGCACCATCAATGAGATAAGGTTCTCACGTTGCTTGTTGCGGAACTGTACGATCCATTCATGAGCATGCTGGACGATGGCTTTCGCCTCATCAGGATGTGCCTCGTAGTAGTTGATGCGGTCTATCAGGTCGTGGTAGTCGGAAGCAATCTCAATATAGTGGTAGTTGGGAATCAGCTTACCCTCCATGTACCATGTCTCACAAGTCGGACGAGGCATCACAGCCACAGAGTTGCTTGACATGACCCATTTGAGGTTTGAGGCGACATCGTTACCTTCTAACGACATGATATATCGGCTATACAGGTGGTCGTAGAGCTGCATGGAGCTGGTATCCGACAGGTCACACAGCGGATGGTCTTTCCACATATCAAAAAACTGATAACGACGTGGCTTGTTGGTTATTTCGCCACGAAACAGGATGCGGCACTCTTTGTCTTCCCACTTGAAAGGATCCTTAATCCATGTAAAATGGCGTATCTTATCAAGATTGAGGAGCACCTCATTAGACAGAGTGCTGGGGTCTGATATCGGTCTGCTCTTTACGATGGCAGGGCTGGGTAAATGATAGAATACGTCACCAGGGATTGTTAGGAACCTGAAATGTGAAGGGAAATAACGCATGTATTCGTAAGTATCGAAGAAATAGGAGGTATTGCCCACCTTGTTCTTGTATTGATAATCTTTGACAAGCACCGACTTGCTTGGGCGCTCTATGCGTGGCAGGTGTTCGTTGATATCGCTCACCTTGGTCCCTTCTTCTAATCTGCAGTAATAGTCCACTCTTTCCTGAACATATTTCTTCTCTTCTTCAGGCAGAGACTTGAAAACATTCAACTTCTTTCTTAACAAGTACCGATACAATGCATTAGGCATAAGCAGCATGAGCAAGCCATGAAGCATGTAAGGGAAATGCTGGTTCTTGTGTGTTCCTCCCAAATAGATGTAGTAGAGTCTTTTCAGCTGATGCATGGTTGTAGTTTTTTATCTTATTAGGTATTGCTGTCTTCAAGAAATAATACGGGTAATACCTTTATCTTCTTTCTATTGTGAATACAGTAATGAATGTAAGCGTTGGTCAATAGTTCACCAAGATATCCAGGAACTCTTGCGTAGATCTTTTCAGAAAGAGAATTAAGAATGCCACGATTGAGAACTTCTTCTTCGTGCTTCCCGAGTACAGTGAAAATAAAGTTGCAGTAATCATTGAACAGCTCGTTCTTCATGACCGACATATTGCAGTTATATAGTCTCTGCCCGTCTAACGACTTCTTGTAGGAAGGATAGATATCAGGGAATGAGGTCTGTACTATCTCATCCATTAAATCAATGAGCTGCTTGTTGGCATGCTGATAGATGAATTGGCGCAGACTGATATAGAAACGGCCTGGGTGAGGAATCAGCATATCAGTACCGTCGCTTAGGAGTTCCTCTAGATGAGAAGAGAAATCCTTGGCATACTGCTGGAAGATGTCAATATCATTGCAGCTATATTGTTTCTTGACTCCCATGCTTCTGTATGGACTCCACAATGATGCCAGCTGTCTCTCTTTATACTTGAGCCTCAACAAGAATTTAAAGAAAGAAAAAGAATGCCTCTCGGTAAAGATTCTACGATAATGCATGAGGCCCTTATAGTCTGCAGAAGTATTCTTCCACAACCAGTACAGTCCTGTCAACTCACAATATAGCGGGTTTTTGCTGCTGATGTTGTCACCTTCATCATCTCCTTGGATATGCAAGTCCTGATTAGACAGCGCCTTGCCCACATGTATGGGCAGGAAGTACTTCTCTTGGAGAAGAATAGAGGGCTTATGATATGCTATGGCAATCTTTATATCCATGATTTCTGGTTTTCAATAGTATGTATGATTCCAAATCCCTTAGTTAACAGGTAGAAAGAAGCTTTGAACCTTGACAGTAAGCGTTTCTTTTTCAGCAGAAGTAAATCTAAAGGCACCTCTTTCTGCGCCCAGTCTTGCCCCTGCCGGGTGATATATCTGCGCATGGAAGAGTTTGTAATGCCCCATTTCAACAGGAATTGCAATCTTCCATCATTCTTCTTGACTCGTTGGGTCGTCTTTGTCTCAAAGTGGTATACTCTGCTCTTTCCTATTCCTTTCAGATGGGTAATACCAATCAGCAACAGCTTGGCTGTGAAGTCCGGATCGCTGTACATTCCTGGCGACAACTCAATGCTGTAGCCACCCACCATGTCCCAGATATCGCGATGCACCATATTGGGGGGGCGTGTAGCTCCCTGCCAATCGGGATATGGCATGTCCATATAGTGTTTAAGCAATTCTTCTTTCTGGAAACCTTCTATCGTGTCACCATAGTTTGCGCACAATCCCACATCGGTCTTGTCATGCGGCTGTATCATGGTAGATGACAAGAAAAACCGGTTATGCCCTAGAGACTTGATTTCATCCATCAGAGCAGTGTCCCATCCTGGCAGCACATACATATCGTCATTCACAAAATACATATAGTCTGTGGCGACCTTTGTGCGCATCATATTCATTGCCAGAGAGACGCCAACATTCTGTGGCGTATAGGTATAGTCAAGTCCCTCTTCCTTTACCCATTCCAACGTACCATCAGAGCCATCGTTGATATGTACGATGATCTGGTGTTGAAAGCTTGAATTTTCGCGTATGCTCTCTACACATAGTTTCAAGAAAGGTAAGTTGTTCCATGTTGGAATCAGTATGGAAAACCCTGTAAACATAGCCTTTAGTTTAAGTCTGTAATGTTTTGTAACTCTTGTCAAAATCCAGATAGTGGAAGTTGTGCTGTCTCTGGCGGTTCTCGGATGGAATCACCATATAATCACCATATTTGTTACTCAGATAGGTATGAGCGTCAGCTACTCCGTAGAGTTGATGACCCTCAAATTCCACCAATGTAGGCTCACCGATGACGGACTTCAGCATGATACCTTTTACTCCATCGTCGTGATCAACAATCAAATCAGAGTTGTCATAGTCGTACTTCTTCTGAAGTTCCTTCATCTTTCTCTGTATCTGTTGCATACTATACATCTTACGACACAGCAGGGGTAGCCATGATGACACGCCATGACCATGACGATATGGGTCACGATGTACAAAATATTGTGCCTTCTTATACCACTGATACTTCATAAAATGAAGGCGTTGCATCAGCTTGTTGCCTGTGATGCCATCCAAAGGGAAAATGTCCAGGTAAACGCCTCCCACATAACGCAGGTGTTCTCGTTCTATCAATGTGGTATGGGCATCCTGTAGCTTTGCAAATGGCAAGGGGTAATTCTCTGGATCCGTTTCATAGCTCACCACCTCGTATTGCTCTGGCAGCCAGTCTTTTGCATGCGCCATCAACAACTCATAGTCCTTGCGTGGCATCGCGATGTCAATGTCATCATCCCAGGGGATAAATCCTTTATGTCTGATGGCTCCCAACATGGTGCCTGCCCACAGGTAATATCGTAAGCCATGCTCCTCACAAACTTGGTGTATGGCAAGCAAGTTTCCCAGTATTTTTTGTTGGAGTTGGCGTATATCGTAGTTTGTCATTTCTGTTGCAAATTCTTTTGATTGTGCGATGCAAATTTACGCAGAAATTGTCAATTATGCAAGTATTTCACAATAAAAGTAGGAAAATTCCGTTTACAATATAAATATATATGTATCATAACAGGAAAAACTGACAATGAGCTATAACAAGGAAAGATACCATACACTCAAACAGACAGCCTACTACATACTCTTTGGTGTGTGGTATGTAGCATCGTTGCTGCCCATGTGGTTCTGGCATGCGGTGTCCTCTTTTGTGTCTGTCATCTTATTCTATGTGGTGCGCTACCGTCGGGAGGTGGTACACGAGAATATTAAATCGTCATTTCCCCACTTGTCACCTCGCAAGCGCTGGATGATAGAGCGCCGTTTCTACACCCATTTTAGTGACCTTCTGTTTGAGAGTGTAAAGTATTTCTCTATCTCCAAATGGAATCTGAAACGTCGCATGAAGTTCAAAGGGGTGGAGCTGTTGGAAGAATCATTCCGCAAAGGTCGTTCCTGCGGTGTATTTCTCGGACATTACGGCAACTGGGAATGGATTAGTAGCATGCCACTCTGGATTGACCCGAAGTTGTGTACGTGCGCACAACTCTACCATTCTCTGGAGAACTATGTCACCGACCAGTTGGTTCTTTATACCCGTCGTCGCTGGGGTGGTGTGAATATTACGATGGATAAGTCTATCAAGTATCTGGTACAATACCGTAATGAAGGGAAGCCCGTACTTGTCGGTTTCGTTGCCGACCAGGCGCCTTTCTGGGATAACATCTATTTCTGGTCAGATTTCCTGAACCATGAGACACCATGGTTTACGGGAGCAGAACGCATCATGCAAAAGTTGGACATGGATGTGTATTATCTGGATGTACGCAGAATTAAGCGCGGCTACTATGTTGCAGAATATAAGCGCATTACCACTGAGCCGAAGAATCAGGAACAGTTCTGGATAACCGACCAGTATGCCAAGATGCTGGAACATACAATTATGCGCGCACCCTCCTATTGGCTGTGGAGCCATCGCCGATGGAAACGTACCAAGGAAGAATGGCTGAAGATAACGCATGGTGGGATAAAACCGAAGAACTGATGAGCCGTATACGTACTTTCTTTCTTGTCTTCCTGTTTTGGACTCTTGTTGGGATGATTAGCAAGGGAGCATTTCTCTTGGTATATCATTCTCTGTTTACAGATGTTTCTCTTTCAGACCATTTGCTGGTTTTCCTGTATGGCCTTCGACTTGACATAGCTATTGCAGGATATCTGACGGCCATTCCAGGGCTGTTATTGATAGTTACGCTATGGACTAAAAAGCGGTTTGTACAGTGGATATGGAATGGCTATTTCATCTTTGCGGCTTTTCTTTCTTCGCTTGCATATATTGCTAATTTAGGGCTTTACGGCTATTGGGGCTTCCCATTGGATGATACTCCACTTTTGTATGTGAAAACATCACCTGCAGATGCGATGGCAAGTTTGGTGTGGTGGCAATTGACCATCGTACCGTTGCTCATCCTTCTATTTGCTTTTATGATTTATAAAGGTGGTGCCTATTTGTTTCCTAAAGAAAAGTCTGGTGTACGAGGGAAAAAATTCATAGAATCAGTATTGCTCGTTCTGCTTACCGCTTTTCTGCTGCTGCCCATCCGTGGCGGTGTCGGGACTGGAACAAACCATGTAGGCAGTGTATATTTTTCGACCAATAATCGCTTGAATCATGCTGCTGTCAATCCTATCTTCAGTTTCGTTGAAGCCGTCGTTCATCAGGAAGAGATTGGTACCAAATATCGTTTTATGGCTGCTGATGAGGCTGATGCTTTGTTTAAAGAACTGACGTATACCACCTTACGTCAAGATACAACACAGGCTCTCCACCAGCCTAACGTGATATTGATAGTTCTGGAAAGTTTCTCAGACAGCATCATGCGTGTGAAGGGCGTTACGCCTAATCTGCTAAGATTAAAGGAAGAAGGTCTCTATTTCACAAACTTCTATGCTAATAGTTTCCGTACCGATCGAGCATTGGTGTCCATACATAGTGGATTGCCTGGCCAGCCCAGTATGAGTGTGATTGATATGCCCCATAAGAGTACTTCGTTGCCATCTATAGCCCAGCATCTTGCGAAAAACGGCTATCAGACGACGTTCTATTATGGAGGGGATATTAATTACTGTAATATGCGCTCATATTTTATGGGTACAGGTTTTCAGAAAATAGTCTGTGATGCAGATTTCCCACTCAAGCTACATACAAGTAAGTGGGGCGTAGCAGATGGTCCTGTTTACGAACGTATGCTTGCTGACATCAAGGAGGACACCTCCGGCAAGCCTTTCTTTCGTAGTATCATGACAGAGAGTAGCCATGAGCCCTTTGATGTCCCGAATTATCAGAAGATAAAGGACAATGCGGTGCTGAATGCTTTTTCGTATGCAGATGACTGCTTAGGTCGTTTTGTCAACGAATTGAGAAAATTGCCATGTTGGAAAAATACACTGATTGCTATTGTCCCTGATCATCTGGGCGCTTATCCGGATAATGCCTATCACTATCTGTTGTGGCGTTATAAGACTCCGTTTATCTTGCTGGGTGCTGCTATTCCTGAAGGTGTTCAATGCAATACTGTAGGCTCGCAGATAGATATCCCCGCTACATTGTTTGGTTTATTGGGTATTGACCATAGCGAGTTCACGTATTCTAAGGATTTATTTGATACGAAGGCACCTCATTTTGCATTCTTTACCTTCCCCGATGCAATGGGTATGGTGACAGATAGTAGTAGTGTCATCTATGATAATACGTCTAATAAGGTAAGTCTGACGAGTGGCCCTGATACAGACAGACTCGTAAAGAAAGCACAAGCCTATCTGCAGAAATTATATGATGATTTAGACAAGCGATAGAAAGATGATATTTGCTCGAGATAAAAGTCAGATGTGCAACAACCTGTTGCAATATGCTCATGTATATGCATGGGGTAGGGAACATGACCGTAAGGTTGTTTCCATGCGCTTTAGCTATAAATATCAGTACTTTCATATATGCCATACGAATCTGACTTGTTTCGGTTGGTATCTCTTTGCAAAGTATATGGCAGCATTGCATTTGCTGCCCACCATCAGTTTCAAAGAAGCAGACTGTGACCGTCAGGCCTTAGAAAAGAAGATGCTGCGTCATCGGCATTTTGTTGTCAGCGGCTGGCATGCCCGATGGTACGACCTGTTTCTGAAATATCGTCAGGAGATTTGTGACTTGTTTACCATAGACAGCCAGTATACAGAGCCCGTAAAGCAGAAGATGCAGGACTTAGAGGCGACGAGCGCTAACGTATTACGGTTAGGTGTACATATCCGTCGAGGCGACTATGCCAACTGGGCGGGTGGCAAGTACTTCTATTCAGATGATGTCTATGCACGACATATCAACAGGTTTGTAGAAATGCACGAAAGCCAGACTGTCCATGTATACCTGTCTACCAACGACAGCAAGGTCACAGAGGACTTGTTTCAGTCATTATGTCCGAAAGCACATGTTCATCTCCTGAATGGCAATGCCCCAGAGGATCTGTTTATGCTCTCAGAGTGTGATGCACTCATTGGTCCTCCCAGCACGTTCTCTTTGGTGGCTGCCATGTATAGAGATATCCCACTATATCGTATGGATAGTGCCGATGAACAGCTGATGTCTGATGACAGCTTTAAGAAGTTTGATTATTGGTTTAGAAGGATTATTTAGTAAGAAATGTCGCAACTACGTAAAATCAGATACCGCCTGTTTTCGTGGCGTTGGTTTCCTGAACTTCAGGCTGCTCCTGACGAAATAGATGTCGTTATTCCTATTATAGCCAAAGATCTCCGTATCCTTCCACTTTGTTTGGAAGGCATCCGGCAGTGTGTGGCACACCCCATCAAACAGATTTATATCGTCGCCCCTTCTCAGCCTGAGATTATAGCCTTCTGCGATGAGTATCATTTGCAGTTTGTTGACGAGACATCAGTGTTTGGCTTTGGCCCCAAGGATTTGAAACTGCAGATAGATATTCCTAATGGTATTCTTGACCGCAGTGGTTGGCTGTTTCAGCAGTTAGTGAAGTTGAGTGGCAGGGTGGGCACCTGTCAACATTATCTGTGTATTGATGCCGACCATGTGCTGGTACACCCTCATGTGTTCCTCACAGAAGACCGAAAGACGGTATTCTATATGAGTTATGAAGAACATCAGCCCTACTATGACAATATCCACCGCTTATTTCCTGATATGGAGCTAGCTTCCCTGTCTTATGTAGATCACAAGATGTTATTCGACAAAAAACAACTCCAGATGTTGCATACGATGTTGGCTCAGCGTTCTGGGAAGTCGTGGATAGATACCATCTTGGATAGCTACGACCGCCATTGCCATGCAGGCTTCTCAGAGTTTGAACTTTATGGAAACTTTGTCACTGAGAAGGTATTGCGTCCTTGGCTACAGAAACGACTGCCGTATAAAAGCTTGGCTGATTATGAGACACTGAGGCGTAGGTGGAGTGGTTCGCGTTGGTCTCTGACGTTCCCTGACTATATGCGTCAGAATGTTACAGCGCAAGTCTGAACCCGACATGTCTGAAGCGACGACGCTGGTCGTACAGGAATCGATTGGTTGAACGGCAATAGCGTGGTGAACAGTCGTAGGCTCCACCACGAATGACGTGGAAGTTGCTGGAAGGCTTGCTTTGTGGTGTCTTTCTATACCAGTCCTCACACCATTCCCATACATTTCCAGACATGTCGTAGATCCCTAATTCGTTGGGCTTGAATTGGGCCACGGGTTGATGCAGATATTCCTTGGTATTGGATAAGGTGTTGCCCACTTCGTCAGGATTGTTACTACCTGCATAGAGGTAGCCTTTTGACTTCTTGCCACCACGAGCCGCATATTCCCATTCAGCTTCTGTAGGCAGGCGGAAGTTCTTTCCTGTAAGAGCATTGAGCTTGGCAATAAACTCTTTGCACATATCGTACGTTACATATTCTACAGGATTTTGTGGCGACTTATGCTTCGACATGTTCTCAGGCATAATAGCTTCCCATAGCTCCTGTGTAACCTCCGTCTCGCCAAGATAGTAGTTCTTTAACGTAACCTGATGTCGTATTTCATCGGAATCAGCATCTTTGTCATTGGGTAGGGCTCCCATGGTATAGGAACCTCCTTCAACAAAGACCATCTTAAACGAAACCCCTTTTACATGAAATGTCAGATTCTTCTGAGCTTGTAGTGCCACGGGAAGTATAAGGGCTAGTAAGACTACCACGGCTTTCTTTGGTACCATGGGCATCTTTTCCGGCCCGATGGCCCACCAGATGATACGTAACCAGCAGAAGAAATAGGTATAGACATCTAACCAAAAGGTTTGGTGGACATAGCCGTGCAACCATGAAGGACATAGAATATCCGTAGGAAGGATGCAGAAGTTTACAACCAATGACCAGAATAATGTCCAGTCTATCCAGTTGCGGTTTTTATGTAGCCAGAATGCCATAGCATAGAAGGGTAGTGCGATAATGTATGTATGGGTCTCTGGGCAGTCGCTAAACAAGATCATGAATCCTGTCAGTACGGCTAAGGCCTGAATTCGGAACTCCAGCATCTTCCAGCGTTTATGGCGAGCAAAGAATGCAATGCCCAATAGTCCTAATACCACGATTTGAACTAATCGGTAGTTGGGCTGTAGGAAGGGTTTGAGACCTCGGGCAAATAGAATTCCAATAAAGTCAGAGTCACTATGATGACTGGCTATCATATCAAACATCTCCTGATAGAGGACAAACACGTTGTCAATAGCAGTATTCAAGGCAGGTAACAACAAGAATCCCGCTCCACAGAGGACAGCATAGCCCAAATTACGCCATACTTTGGGGTAGCAGAACAATATTGCCAGTTCTGCTGCACCATATATCTTGGTCGTGGCTGATAACATAATGAGAAAGACTGCCCAGAATCCTTTGCCTCGTTCTAATAAGATAAAGGCAAAAATATAGATATAACTTACTATGATGTTATGCTGATAACAGAATACCGTTTGGAGAATTACTGAGAGGAGAAATAGAAAAATCCAATGCTTGTATCTGTCGAACTGCTGTGGTAAACTTTTGATGGCAAAAGCGAACAAGCTGTAGTTCCCGATATTCCATACGTATGGTCCAAGCCACCATGGTAAATAGAAGATGGGCGCAAAGACAACGCTAAAGACAGGTGAATAAAGAAAATAAATGCCATGCGCCTGAACATATTCCATATTATAAGGACTCAGCCCTTCCCAAAACATACGGGTAGAATCCTGATAATCGAAATAATTCGTATTTCGTCCGCGAATGACCTCCAGCGTGGTGGCAAGCAATACAATGGCCATTCCCAGACAAAAGACACATGTGGGATTGGAAAAGAACCACTTGACGGCATTGACGATTTTCTTCATTTCTGTCTTATTTAGTATTTGAATTTAATCAAGAGTTTCACAATCTTGTCAATCTCATCGTCCGTTAACTCATAATAAAGTGGAAGACGCACTAACGTGTCGGCATAGCGGTCACAATTGGGGAGTGCTCTACCATCATGCTTATCCTGATAGTATTTGCTTGAGTGGAGAGGCAGATAATGGAAGGTTGCCTGAACACCATGATTCTTCAGGTAGTTCATCAAAGCCGTCCGAACCTCCAGTGACGGACAAAGCAAGTAGTACATATGGTAGTTGTTGGTGGCATACGCTGGCAATTCAGGTAACTTGATGCCGTTTCCAATCTTTCCTCTCAGACCTGCATCGTAGCGCTCCCAGATATAGCGACGCTTACCCTGAATATCATCCAACTGCTCCAGCTGCGCCCATAGGAAAGCCGCATTGAATTCAGAAGGCAGGAAAGATGAGCCGATATCACACCAACCATATTTATTAACCATACCACGATAGAACTCAGCACGGTTGGTGCCTTTCTCCCACAGGATTTCTGCCCTGCCAATGAATCGTTCGTCATTGACCACCAGCATGCCTCCCTCACCACAATTAATATTCTTGGTCTCATGGAAAGAGAATGCAGCCAGATGGCCTATGCCTCCTAAAGGTTTCCCTTTATAGAAAGAATCCACGGAGTGTGCAGCGTCTTCAACGACGATCAGATGGTGCTTCTCTGCTAACGCCATGATCTCATCCATGTCACAAGCCACACCTGCATAATGTACCACGACAATCACCTTCGTATGCTCATTGATGAGCGGTTCTATCAGCTCGGCTGTGACATTGGGATTGTCAATACCGCTGTCTGCGAAACATACATGAGCACCCTCGCGCAGGAAAGCAATAGCAGACGAGACGAAAGTGTAAGATGGTACTATCACCTCATCGCCAGGTTTCAGTTGACAAAGCATGGCACACATTTCCAACGCATCGGTACCAGAGGTACACAACAGGCACTTCTTGAAACCGTAACGTTTCTCAAAGAATCCATGACAGAGCTTGGTAAATTGGCCATTACCCGACATGGTGGTAGAATGGCATACCTCTTGTATGTAACTGATTTCGCGACCAGAGCAGTATGGTTTGTTGAATGGAATCATCGCTTTGTAAGTTGATGTCAAATATTGATGGTATCGCTGACAATAAAGACTGGTCGACCTTTTACTTGGTCGAAGATCTTTCCTATATAGAGACCTAATATGCCCATCATAAAGAGCAGTAGTCCGCCAACAAACCAAATAGAGAAGATGGTTGATGTGTATCCAACGACTTCGTTGAGCCCGTAGAATTTTGCAAAAATGTTATAGATGGCCATCAGGAACGATAAGCCGGACATAATCAAGCCTAACGTCACAGACAGATAAAGTGGGCGATTACTGTTTGAGATGATAGAGTTATAGGACAGTTTAAGCAATCTGGCCAAATTATATGAGCTTTCTCCCTCTAATCGATGGTCATGCAACACGTCAACAGTGGTCTTCTTGAATCCTAATGTATGAATGAGCTCAACAAACGAACGCGAATACTCAGGGATGCTGCAATATACCTTTGCTATCTTCTGGCTGTAAATACCGAATTCTGCTATAGCCTTATCTGTCTCAAAACCACTCAGGAAGTCATACACCTTATGGAAAACTGCAGAGGACAGACGCTTCAGAAAAGTGTCCTCTCGGACAACACGTCGGGCGCTGACAACGTCGTAGCCTTCTAATGCTTTCTTATACATAGCAGGCAAATCTTCTGGCTTGTTTTGTAAATCGCAGTCAATGACTGCAATGTAGTCCCCTTTTGCATAAGTCAATCCTGCTGTGATAGCATATGGCTGTCCAAAGTTACGGCTTAGATTGATTCCCTTTACTCGTTTGTCATCAGTGCATATCTCTGCTATTTTCTCCCAGGAATTATCAGGTGAACAGTCATTGACAAGCACAATTTCGTAATCGCTTGTTAACGGACTGACAGCGGCGTGAATGCGTTTCACTAATTCTTCCAGCATTTTCTCGCCTCTATATACGGGTGAGACTATAGATAATTTCATTTTCTCCAAACAACTTAGTCTATTTGTGTGCAAAAATACAAAAAATCTTTAATATAAAGGCTTATTTAGTGCCTTTTTTATAATTTTGCATCGAAATGAAGTAGATTTGTATGAAAATAGACCGTTTGCAGAATGATGAACGTCTTCGTCAGTTCGTTCGTTTTGGTGTCGTCGGAGTTCTATCGTCGGCAGTTCATTATGCTATCTATTATTTGCTGCTTTTTGTATTAACTGCTTCCATTTCCTATATAATAGGATATCTGGTTAGTTTTGTGGGCAATTATTTCTTTACCAATTGCTATACTTTCCGAACCAAACCGTCTTGGAAACATTTTGCAGGTTTTGCTGGTAGTCATGCTGTCAATTTTGGCCTGCATGTCGTTCTTTTCAATATTTTCCTTTGGTTGGGAATGCATCAATTGGTGATTCCTGTTTTTGTGATGGGAATTTGTGTTATCGTTCAGTTCACCATTCTCCGATGGGTATTCACAAAACATGAATAGTAAAAGATGTCGGTGTGGCTCTCCCGCACCGACATCTTTCTTTATGCAAACTCTTTTTGTATCTTGGCTGCTATTTCCTTGAACTCCTCCTCGGTGAGCTTCAGCTTCTCCTTGCGGAAGTCTGCGTCGGCCTCGCTCTGCATGGGGATGAGGTGGATGTGTGCATGGGCAACCTCCAAGCCTAATACTACTTGGGCAACCTTCTTGCAGGGGAAAGCCTGCTTGATGGCCTTGGCTACGCGCTTGGCAAACTGCTGATAGCGGGCCAGCTCGTCGTCCTCCATGTCGAAGAAGTAGTCTACCTCTCTGCGAGGAATAACCAGTGTGTGTCCTTTTACCAGTGGGTTGATATCGAGGAAAGCATAGAACTCCTCGTTCTCTGCAACCTTATAGCTGGGAATCTCACCAGCGGCAATCTTTGCAAATATATCCATCTTGTGATTTGACTATTTAACTATTTGACAATTTGACTATTTAGGCGATGCTGATGTTTTCGATACGCAGTTTGATAGTGCCACGGGGAATCGTAATCTCCACCTCGTCGCCCACCTTCTTACCCAGCAGTCCCTGGGCAATTGGAGTCTTGATAGAAATCTTGCCGGCACGCAGGTCGGCCTCGTTCTCGCTGACGATGGTGTACGACATCTTGGCGTTGGTGGTCAGATTGGTCATCTCCACCTTGGTCAGTATCTGTACGCTGTCAGTGCTCAGACGTGAGGTGTCAACCACCTTGGCCTCGGCAATGGTAGCCTTCAGCTTGTTGATCTTATCCTCCAAATGAGCCTGTGCCTCCTTGGCGGCATCGTACTCGCTGTTCTCACTCAGGTCGCCCTTCTCGCGAGCCTCGGCAATGGCTGCTGAGGCCTTCGGACGTTCTACCGCTTCCAGGCGGTGCAGTTCGGCTATAAGCTTGTCATAGCCTTCTTGTGACATGTATGCCATAATTTTCGATTTAACTATTTACTATTTACAATTTTAGTTTGATAATGCATAAAAGAAAGAATCCCGACTCTTAGCTATGTCGGAATCCCTGTTCTCAGCTATGTATGTTATCGCCTGCAAAGATAGCAAATTATTCTTAACTGACCAAATTTTCGATTAAATATTTTTCAATTCACTTGATTTATGTCAAGAAAGTGTAGCCGTTACACCATTTTTCTACCCATTTTTCTTGCATATTATAAAATATGTAGTATCTTTGCATCGTGTTTTTCATAGTATTAGATTTAAGGTTAACAAAGGTTAGGGACTCAGCGGAGTCCCATTTTTTTTTTGCTATATTGAAAAAAATATCTACCTTTGTGGGCAGAATTCTTGAATAGATAGAGCAATGATGACAAAGAAGGAGTTTGAACAGAGCCTCAGTGAACATGCTGCAACCATTGAAGAGATACGTCAGACGGCATGGGACCTGCATCGCAGTGTGGGACAGACCTATGGCGATACGCTGCCCTATGGCCATCATCTGGACATGGTGGCCGACGCCATCCGACGCTTTGGCCACCTTGTGGCAGTCGAGGAAGGCGATGTGCTTCCCCTCATGTTTGGTGGCTATTACCACGACAGCATCGAAGACGCCCGCCAGACCTATAACGACGTGATGAAGGCTGCGCGTCGCTGGCTGACTGACGAGCAGGCACTGGTGGCTACAGAGATTGTCTATGCGTTGACCAACGACAAGGGGCGTACCCGTGAGGAAAGGGCTGGCGAGCACTACTATGCGGGCATCCGCGAGACTCCCTTTGCTCCTTTTGTCAAGCTGTGCGACCGCTTTGCCAACGTTGCTCACTCTTGTCAAAGCGGTGATGCCCGCAATCAGCGCATGAAGGAAATCTACAGCCACGAGATGCCCCACTTCCTCAGCAGCATCGTCCCCCAGAGCGACGATCCCCGTCGCCAAGTCCCGCAAGTTGTTATCGACGAGATGATGCAATTCTTACTATGAATATTTGCGAGATTTAATGAAAAATAAGGTTCACATTCACGCGTAATGTATTGTGGCAGTGCGCGTTAGGTGTGAACCTTGTTTCTGAATGTCAATATACTAAAAAAAGTGGTATTCCCAATTATTTCCGAGGAATTTTGTCACCAATTCTAGGCTGTTTTGGGTAGTGTTTTACTCCCGAAACAAGTTGTTTTAGGCTTAAAACAAACTGTTTCAGGTCTGAAACAAAGTGTTTCACTAATAAAACAACAGCTGGAATAACTTGTTAGAGGTGGAGAAAAATAAGTCGACTGACGTTAGGACAAGTCAAACTGACGTTGGGACAAGTCAAACTGACGTGGAAACAAGTTAAGGTGACGCGAGGGCAATTTACTGGACAAAAAACAAGGTTCACACTTAACACGCTATGCCACAATATATTACGTGTGAATGTGAACCTTGTTTTTCTTGTATTTTTAATAAGTATGTTTAGTATATTACTTTACCTCTTCATTAAATGCCAGTTCGATGATGCTGAGCGTGTTGCTCTTCGAGGCCTTGGTGGAGACGTTCTTCTTGGCGGCCAGCTCGGTCATGGAGCCAAAGGCCTCCTTGACGGTGGCAGGGCCAATCATACGAATCTCGTAGCAGTCGGTCTTCACGGGTTTGGCAATGTCGATATAGCAGTCGCCTAGCGTCTTGTCGGTATAGCCTTCCCAGACGAGTTGGCCGTCGGCATAGACCTGCAGGGGATAGCTGGTGCGACGGAAACCGTCCATGCGCAGGGCAATGCGCTTGATGGCGGCAGGACGTTCGAGCGTCACCTTCACCCAGCTGTTCTCCAGTGTGCCGTCGCTCTTCCAAACGGAACCGTTGGCCTCGTTGTCGTCGAACATGAGGTGTGCCTGCTCCTTGTTGACAGGAACCTCGACATCCTTCACGGTAATGGTCTGGTAGTGCTGACGATAGGATGGGGTAGCAGGTGTCTCGCCACGCTCCAGATAGACGGGCAATGCCTTGGCCCAGTCGGCCTCGGCGGCCTTGCCGGAAGCATCGACATAGAAACCGTTCTTCTGCGGACAAGCCACCGTGGTAGCGGTGAGCGTAGCGTCTTTATATCCCTTGGCTTTGGCGGTCAGCGTGACAGTACCTGCATGGGTCGTTGAGCGTACCAAGACACGGATGACACCCGCCTCGAGCATCAACTCCTTGGAGAGCACGCCATTGGTGTCTTGGCTGTGACCGCCCTCAGCCGTTATCTCGCCCTCGGTAGCAGGCTTGGCAGCAGCATTCAGCGCCTTCTCCTCATCGCTGACCACGCCACTGACGCCACCCAGGTATTCGCCATGGCCCTTCACAGAGAAGGAAACCATGTCGTGAGCCAGCGGATAGCGACGGCCATTCTTGTCGACAGCCTCAATCTCGGCAATGCGCAGGTCGCTGCCGTCGGCACGGAATGTGGCAGGTGCCTCCACCCAGTGCATCTTCAGCGCCACGGGTTGGCCAATAGTCTGAATAGCATGGCGGCTGGTCTCACGACCGTTGGTCTTGGCGACAGCTTCCAGCGTGCCAGCCTGCCACTTCACGTCCTTGAAGGTGAAGAGGAAGGTATTACTACGCTCGCCCTTGCCCAGCGACTGGCCATTGAGGAACAGCTCCACCTCGTCGCCCGTAGAGGCTACATAGACAGGCTTCACCACGGGTTTACCGTCCTTGTCACCGTTCTCGTAGTTCCAGTGACCGATGATATAGGTATGCTCCCGCTCGGTATCCACCCATCCGTCCCAGATGGTCTTGTGGACGAACCACGAGTCCTTGGCAATGCGCATGGCATCGACATCGCCGCTGGTGCGGTAGTTCTTCTCACCACGGGCATGGGTGTTGGAGTCAGAGAAGATAATCTTTGCGCCACCGCTGTTGACACGCTTGCCCTGACCAGGACGTGCCAGCCAGTACTCGTTCCAGCGGATGATGTTCTCTACGGCCAGTCCGTCTTGGTTGTGGTTATAGGCCACGGCACGGGCACCACGATAGAGTGGACCCTCGCCCTCCATGTGGTAGGGGTACGACCACTCGTCCCAATAGCGGCGGATGCCCTCGTCGCGGTTGTACTCCATCATGAACATCGGCTTGCCTGTCGACTTGTTGACATACAGCATCTCGCCACCATACTCAGCCACCTTCGAGTCGAGCATGTTTCGCGAGCCGATGGCACGCCCTCCGTGAGGGTCATACTGGTCGCGAATGACCTTCATCTCGGCCATGTGCTCTTCAGAGATCTGGTTGTTGCCACACTCGTAGAAGATAATGGACGGGTTGTTGCGGTTATAGATGATGGCATCGCGCATGACCTCCTTGCGCTGTTCCCAGCGACGGTCGTTGACATCCTTCTCAGCATCGCCGGCAGGCATGGCCTGGATGAGTCCCAGGCGGTCGAACGACTCAATATCCTGCTTCATCGGGGTGACATGCATCCAGCGGAAGAGGTTACCATTGCACTCCAGCACCAGGCGGTTAGAGTAGTCGCTCATCCACGCAGGAACAGAGATACCCACAGCAGGCCACTCGTTGGTAGAGCGCTGGGCAAAGCCCTTCAGCTGCAGGGTGCGGTCGTTCAGGCGGAACTCGCCGTCCTTGAACTCCGTCTTGCGGAAACCGGTACGGGTGGTGGCAACGTCAACGGGTAAACCGTTGACCACGAGGGTGGTCTTCACGGTGTACAGATAGCCGTAGCCCCACGACCAGAAGTGCAGTCCACCAACCTTCTTGGAGGCACGGAGTATAGCTTTTTGTCCAGGCTCCACGCTGACTGCGGGAGCGCTGAACGAAGCAACCTCTTTACCTTCTTGATCACACACTAATACCTTATATTCAATATGCTGTGTCTTGGTGGACTCGTTCATCACCTCTGACTCGGCATTGATGACTGCCGAACGGCCCTGGATGTCGTGCTGGGTGGCATAGACGTAGACACCCGTAGTTCCGAGATTGCTGTACAGGGGCAGCGTCTGATAGACGTCGTCCATGACGTGCAGCCACACGTTCTTGTTGATGCCGCCATAGTTGCAGAAGAAATTCTTGTCGTTCCACTGGAAGCCACTGCGTACCTGCTTCTGCGTCGCCTCGTCCCACTTGCCTACATGCTCCTTGTAGCGCCAGTTGTTGTCGATATACACGGCCAGGATGTTCTCGCCATCCTTTTTTATATAAGGTGTCAGGTCGAAGCCGAAGGCCATGACGCCATTCTCGCCCCATCCTAACTCTTTATCGTTTAAAAAAACGTGAGCGCCAAAGCGCACGCCTTCGAACTCGATGAAGAACTTCTTGCCCTTCTTCAGTTCGGCAGGCAGCGTAAAATGTTTGCGATACCATGCTACTGTGTCAGTCAGCTGGGCAATATGCTTGCCATAGGCTTCCTGTTGATTAAACGACCAAGGAAGGGTGACGGTCTGCCATTGAGAGTCGTCACACTTCATGCCACTGGCCTGTGGGTTTTCACCCATCTGTACCTTCCAGTTGGCATTAAAATTAAACCGTTCGCCAGCCCACGCTTGGGTGGCGAACAGTAAAACAATAATTACTAACCAATTTTTTTCTGTCATGTGTGAAGAATTATTTTTGCAAGTAGTTCGTTTTGTTGTTGCGAAAGTACTTCTTTCTTTCGCTACGCAACAGGAATAATTGTTCATTTTCTATTAAATTCGTACGTTTTTATCTGCTCATGAGCTTAATGTCGCTGTTCAGACCGCTGGGAACAGGGTCCCACTGGTCGTACTTCGTGCGTTTGTAGTTGATGTCCACAACGTTGATTTCCTTCATCTTGCGCCACTCCACACCACGACGGTCCATGTCGGCAATGCGGTTGGCGGGCAGGTTGGTGACCTCGATGCGCAGCGTGTTCTTGCCAGCGCGCAGGGCGTTCTTGCAGTCAAGGATGAAAGGCACGGCCCAGGCACAGCCAATGAACTTATTATTAATGTACACGCGAGCCGACTCACGGACATCGCCCAGGTCTATCGACCACTGCTGCTGTGCCTGCTGCTTGGTAAGGGTGAACGTGGTAGTATAGACACCTGTACCCATGGTGATAGCCGCTTCAGGACTCAGCGCTTCCCACGTCTGTGGCTTGTCGAGGGTGAAGGTCTTGCCAACCTTTGGGGCCTCCTCGATGAAGGAGAGGGTCCACTTGCCGTTGATAGGAAGCACCTCGGTGCGCTTGGGTTGCGCTACCGTGGGGGCTGACGGCTGGGCACTGGTCTTCAGGATGATACTTTCGCCAGAGCGCAGGGAGAGCTGTACCTTGCCGTCCTTGATGGTGGCAGGTGTGATGTCGCCCGTCATGGGGTTGTAGAGCGTGGCACCACCGAAGGGCACTGCCAGTGCCAGCATGTCATTGACGTCGCGTGGCGTGAGGTTGGCAATGAAGTAGTGGTAGCCTTCGTCGTTCTGGCGACGGATGCAGCGCAGTCCCTGCTCAGTACGCATGGGTTCAGCCTTGGCGAAGTGGGCCATAAGCGCAGGCGACTCGCCCATGATGACAAACGGATAGAGACGCTCCACCTGCGCCTTCAGAGCGTCTTCGATGGTCGTGCCGCTGGGAATGATGAGCGCCTTGTAGCGGGTGCCACCCTCGGTGACGAGCATGCCGTCCTCGATGCGAACCTTGGCCAACTGGCGGTCGCTGATGTAGTCGCAGTCGTAGCCCAGACTGTCAATCTTCAGGATGCTGCTGATGAACTCCGGAGCCTTCTCGTCCATGGTGTGGATATCGAACTGCATCAGCAGGTCCTCACCGTTGCGGCGGTTCTTGCTGGCTTCCTTGGCGTCGTCGTTGCGCGGACCGCGCTTGCGCCACATGTCCCTGACGGGCAGATAGACGAGGAAGTCGTTGTCGGGCTTACCCATCTGCAGGAAACTCTGACAGCGTTCGATATACTTCATGAGGTAGGGGGCGTCACGCCAGATGCTGTTGGTGGGACTCATGTCCACCGATGCATAGAACTTCCACCCCGGCCATGGATCATCCTTGGGCGAGTAGCACGTGCCATGGAAATAGACGTGGTTGACGCCACAGGTGAACATCAGGTCCAGGTCGGGCTTCATCTGCGACAGCGACGTGCGGAAGTGCTCTGTCAGCCAGGTGAACGTCTCGCTGCTGGTGAAGGGCTTGCCCATGACATGGGCTGCCGATGGGGCATATTTCAGCATCGATACGTCGCTGAAGTTCTTCTTCGTCTTGCCTGGGTCTGTGCGCAGTCCCTTGATGCCGAACTCTGACAGTCCGAAGCCCTCAATCTCGGGGATGTCAACGGCTGCATACAGGTCCAGCAGGTTGGCAGGGGAACCGTGTGCCTGGTTGCGCACCAGCACGCCATGGCTGTGGGCCCAGTCGACCCACTGCAACGTGAAGTTCTCGTAGAGCAGGTCGGAGAGCGTCTCGCGGTAGTCAGCCAACACCTTGTTGCCGTCGTCCACGTCGCCCAACAGCTCTGCCATGTGTTCCTGTAGGTCGTAGCCGCGACGCTTCTTGAACTCATCGAAAAGGGTAGGGGTCCAGTTGGCCTTATACACCTCGTAGGAGTCGTTGAAGAAGGTGTGTGGCCATGCTACCCCCGACTCCTTGAAAGCCTTGTCGAAGCGGTCCAGGTAGTGGCGTACGGCCTCGCGGTCGAAGTGGTCAATGACCCATCCCTCACCGCCTGGTGCTGCGCGCTTCACTTTCTGCTTGGTGCGGCCAATCTCCGTGCGATAGACGGGTTTCCCGTCTATTATCTCTTTCGTGAACACCGCCTTGCAGGCAGCCTCCTCCAGTGGTACCAGCGGGCCACCGAAGGGCCATCCTGTGCCACAGTTCATGTCTACCTCGATGCCATTCTTGGCAGCTATCTCTTCGACGTCCTTCAGTGCCTCCATCCAACTGGGAGACAGGAAAGAACGCTCGTTTTTCTCGTTGCCCTTGACACCATAGAGTGGCGTAATTTCCACGGCACCGATGCCCGCCTTGGCATATTCCGACAGGTTCCACTCCAGATTCTTGCGGTCCACGGCAGAGCCCAGCCACCACCAACGGGTGCCGGCTTTCGACTCCTGCCACGAGAGCGGCCACGAGTAGGTCAGGCTGCTATTCTTTTTTTTTAGCTTGTAGTATTCCGTCAGTCCCAGCAGATAGCAGCCCGTCCCGTAATCTTCGAAGTCGGGCATGCTGGTGAAGGTCACAGGCTGTCCGGCCGACGGGTCTTTGCCCGTGCCTTGGTTCCAGCCGAGGAATCCGTTGTGGTGCAGACAACTCTTCAGGGCCTGCCAAGCTTTGTCGCAAGTAGCAGCATACTCCTGCTCCTTGAGCAGTCCCTGCTGGATGCCCCATGCCATGCCATAGAGGAAGAGGGCCGTACCCGTCATCTCGGGATCAGGGTAATCGACAACGCTCACCAGACTGGCGCGCCAGAATCCGTCGGCGTGCTGACAAGCCTTCAGCGCCTTGCTCATCAGGAGGAAGTCCTTCTGCAGTTCCTTATACTCTTTGCTCTTCTTGTCGAGTACGCTCATGGAACGTACCAGAGCTGCATAGACCCAGCCGTTGCCACGACTCCAGTAGCAGTTCTTGCCGTCCTTCTCTTTATAGGGAGGCACATAGTCCTTGTCGCGCCACCACAGTCCTTCCTTGACGTTGAAGCAACCGCCGCCACACTCGTTACGGCTCCAGCGGTAGCTCTTCATGGCGTAGTCCAGATAGCGCTGGTCCTTGGTGATGGCGTACATCTTGATATAGATAGGCAGTGCCATCTGGATAGCGTCAATCCACGTCCAGTAGTCCACACGTCCTGTGGCCATCTGTTTCTCCAGATTCTCCTTGGTGGGTTCCAGCGTACCCTTGCCCGTCAACAGGTGGTACTCTATATAGGTCTGTTCACAGCACTGGTCGTCGGCATCGGTGGTCTTCGTGCCATTGCGCGGTGTCCACTTGTGGAAGTCGGCCCAGCGGTGCACATAGTCCAGATAGCGCTGCTGCGGGTCGATGGCGTTGAGTGCCATGAGTCCCTCGTAATAGACGGCGCGCGTCCACAGGCTGCTGGGACGTATCTTCTTCACATTGGTAGGCTGTGTGGGGTCACTGTACTTCTCCATGAAGTAGTCGTTGGTCAGCCTTGCTGCCTGGAGTATTTCTGACTGGGCGAAGGTTGCCATCGCACAGCAACATACTGCACAAAAGGTGATAATGCGTTTCATATTGTTGTTTTATTTTGTTTCCAGTTTGGTGGTGACGGCCTTGAAGGTCTTGGAATCGGTGGTCAGCGTAATCTTAGAAGGTGCTGAACCAGCACGTAGAATCACCATAGCCTGTCCCTGCCAGAGTTGGCGGTGGTTGGTGGCGTTGAGTTCGTGACTGTTGATATCGCCATTGGTGACAGCCACGAGACGGGCATCGCCATCGACCGTGAAGGTCAGCTCGTCCTGACAGGTGAGGACAGTGCGCCCCTTGCTGTCGACAGCGCGCAGGCGGATGTGCTGCAGGTCCTGACCGTCGGCCTGCCACTGACTGTTGTCGGCTTCGGCAACAATCTTGACAGCCTTGCCCGTTGTCTCCAGGGCGTGACGGGCCACAGCCTTGCCCTGGCGGTAGCCCACAGCCTCTATCTTTCCTTTCTTGTAGTCGATGCCATTCCACGTAATCTTGTTGCGCGACTTGGCATCCTTCGGATTCTCACGACGGCCAAGGCTCTTGCCGTTGAGCAACAGCTCCACTTCGTCGCAGTTGGTGTAGATGACCAGGTTGGCCTTGGAGCCTTCGGGGCGGTTCCAGAGTTCTGACTGACGGTCAGTGCCGGTGATTATGCCGTTCCACTCCACACCTGCATTCTTGTCCTCCATGACTGAGAGACGCACCAGTGGCTCGTCGCTGAAGAAAGACTTCATGAAATAAGCCTTGGGCTTCGGGTTGAGGGAGATGTCGAAGACACCCTGTGCCCAGCCCTTGGCAGGCCATCCCTGCGATTCTCCGAGGTAGTCGATGGCTCCCCAGTAGGCCAGTCCGATGACCTTGTCGAGATTCATCTCAAACCAGTTGGGACCCATAGCGGCTGTCGAAGCCTCACTCTGGTAGAATGTCATCCATGGGAAACGACGCCCGTCACCAGGGAAGTACATATAACGGTAGTTGTATGCCTGGATGTCAGTCTGCATGGCGAGGTCGCAGGGCAGCGAGTCGGTCTCCCAGTTGCGATAGCGGGGATGCATAGCCACGGTCACCAGACGTGTGGAGTCGTAGCGCTGCAGCACGGTTTTCATCATCTTATAGCACGTCACGCCAAAGTCGTTGAATGGCTGGTTGGGGTCTTGTTGCAGTTCGTTGCCCAGGCTCCACAGCACGACGCTGGGAGAATTGCGGTCGCGTGTCACCCACTCGGTGATGTCACTGGCGAAATGGTTCATAAACGGTACCCGCGAACCCGTATGCTGACGGGTCCATTTGTCATAGAGCTCATCGACGATGAGGATGCCGTATTTGTCGCACAGCTCAATGAACTGACGACTGTAGGGATTGTGACTGGTGCGGATATGGTTCATGCCAAACTGCTTCATCAACAGCAGGCGCTTCTCAATGGCACGAGGATAGGCGGCAGCGCCCAGGGCACCCAGCGTATGGTGGTTGGCATAGCCTTTGAGCAGTACCTTCTTGCCGTTGAGCTTAAAACCGAAGTCCGGACCATACTCAATGGTGCGGATGCCGAAGTGCTCTGAATACTCATCGGCCACAGAGCCATCCTCCTTCAACAGTTGTGCCACACATGTATATAGATAAGGTGTGTCGAGGTCCCAGAGTTTGGGGTTGGCAATCTCCAGTTCCTGTGCCTTGATATTCACCGTGCGTGACTGTGGGTTGCGTCCACGCTGTGCAGTTGTCTCTGCCACGAGGTTACCCTCAGCGTCGTAGATGCTCACCTTCATGCGTGTCTGTTTCATGCGGGTGCGATTGGTATAGTCGGCACTGACCGTGACATAGCGGTTGTCACGCGTGGTGATATACAGCGGATGACGCTCGAAATAGATATCGGCAGGAGTGCTGACGAGTGACACGTTGCGGAACAGTCCGCCACCAGTGTACCAGCGTGAGGCTTTCTCGTTCTGTGTCGAGGCCTTGACGACCAGGATGTTCTCACCTTTGCGTAGCAGGTTCGTGACATCAATCTCGAAACCTACATAGCCGTAGTCTGTACCACCGATGTGTTGTCCGTTGAGATAGACATCGCCTGTGAGCATGATGCCTTCGAAGTCGAGCAGATAGCGGGTGTTTGATGTTGGCGTGTGAGTGATGGTCTTACGGTACCAGCCCGTACCCATCTCCTTAAAACCACGGGCTGACAGGCGTGACTTGATATTGGCTGCAACATCGGTGTTGTCGGCTTTCTCGTCAGCAGAGGGGGCCACCCATGGCTGTTCTATCTGGAAGTCGTGGGGCACATCAATGGTCTTGGCATTCGTGAACAGTGAGTCATATGCAAACTGCCACTGGAAGTTCATGTTCTCTACACTTCGCTGGGCAAGCAAATGCAAAAATGTAAAAATGAAGAAATGAAATATTAGTGTGCGTTTCATCATCGTATGCATTTAAGGTTCTTGTCCAGTTGTTCAGTACTGCTGGCACCCACCAGCACAGAGGTTACTCCCTGTTGGTCGAGTATCCAGCGGAGGGCCGCTTCGGCAAGTGTCTGTCCCTTTGACAGCGCCTCGCTGTTCCAGCTCTTCAGTTGTTCCAGCAGCTCTGGGGTAAGCATCTCGTGGCGCAGGAATTTCTCTCGTGTCATGCGCGAGTCTTCAGGGATACCGTTCAAGTAACGGTCGGTGAGCAGACCTTGTGCCAGTGGTGAGAAAGAGATAAAGCCTACGCCCTCCTGATGGCATAGCTGGAGAATACCCTCGTCGATGGGTGCACGGTCGAGCATGTTGAGGCGCCCCTGGTAGATGAGCAGGGGTACGTCGTGGGCTTTGAGATAGCTGATGGCAAAGCGTGTGGCTTCCAATGGCCAACGCGAGATACCCACATAGAGGGCCTTGCCCTGTCGAACAATGTCGACCAGTGCCTGCAGCGTCTCTTCAAGCGGTGTGTCGGGGTCATAGCGGTGCGAGTAGAACAGGTCGACATAGTCCAAGTGCATGCGTCGCAGACTCTGGTCGAGCGATGCCATGAGGTATTTGCGTGAGCCCCAGTTGCCATAGGGACCGGGCCACATGTCATAGCCTGCCTTGGTTGAGATGAACAACTCGTCGCGATAGGGACGCAAGTCTTCGTCCATGACACGTCCCAGTGTTTCTTCTGCCGACCCGTAGGGAGGACCGTAGTTGTTGGCAAGGTCGAGGTGGGTGACGCCACAGTCGAAGGCGTGGCGCAGGATGGTTCGTGAACGTTGGTAGTCGTCGATACCACCGAAGTTGTGCCACAAGCCTAGGCTTACTTTTGGTAACAATACGCCAGAGCGTCCGCAGCGGTTGTACAACATCTGGTCGTAGCGGTTTTCGTTAGCAGTGTATGATTCCATAAACATCTTAGTAGAATAGTTCGTTTCGCATGGCAAAGGTAGGCATTTTTTTTTGAAATACGGTGTTTTTGTTCACTTTTTAATAATAATAGGGAATTTTTCTTGCACGACTTGATATTTTTTGCTAATTTTGCCTTCGCAAAACAAACAAACTACTCAGACGGACTACTAAACAAGATGAAGAAATATCTATTATTAACAGGACTGATAGCTATGGCAGTATGTGTCATGGCACAACCCCGTTATCAGAGAAATGAGATGATGCTGGAGCCATTGAACCGCGGTGTGGTGGCTATACGTAGCGGCAATCAGGTGGTGGTCAGTTGGCGTACGCTATCGTCTGACAAGATAGGCGAGGCTTTTGACGTGTACCGAAATGGCGAGAAGATGAACGTAGAACCGATGGTCAAGGGAGGTACCTTTTTTGTGGATGAACACCCTTTGCAGGGTGATGCCACCTATGAGGTGCGTGGCGGTGGCAAGGATGGTGCGTATGTGTTGAAAGCGGATGCCCCTGAAGGTTATCTTCCTGTGAAGTTGCAGAAGCCTGTCGATGGTGTTACACCTGATGGGAAAACGTTTTCCTATTCCGCTAACGATGCGTCAGTAGCCGATGTGGACGGTGACGGACAATACGAGATATTTCTGAAGTGGGAACCTTCGAATGCGCACGACAATGCCCATGATGGTTTTACGGGGCCTACGCTGTTTGACTGCTATCGGTTGGATGGCACTTTGCTGTGGCGTATTGACATGGGGGTCAATATCCGTAGTGGTGCCCACTATGTACCGTTTATAGCTTACGACCTGGATGGTGACGGTTGTGCGGAGTTCATCGTAAGGACCGCTGACGGTACACGCGACGGAAAAGGACGTGTCATTGGCGATGAGAAAGCAGACTATCGCACCTATCCTCGGAATGCTTCGAAGCGTGCGCAACCTGAAGGCGAGTGGAGTAAGTATAATAAGAGCAGGTCTCCTAGAGTAGGTCGTATATTGAGTGGTCTGGACTATATCTCTGTTTTTAATGGACTCACTGGCGAGGTGATGGATACCAAACCCTACATACCGCAGCGAGGCAATGTGGAAGACTGGGGCGACAACTATGCCAACCGTTCTGACCGTATGCTGGCAGGAGTGGGGTACTTGGACGGGAAACGTCCAAGCGCTATTTTTTGTCGTGGTTACTACACCCGTACGGTGATAGCCGCCTGGGACTGGGATGGCAAGGAACTGAAACAGCATTGGGTGTTTGATACCAACGAACCGGAATGGCGCAGCTATGCCGGACAGGGCAATCACAATCTGAGAGTGGCCGATGTCGATGGTGATGGCTGTGACGAGATAACCTACGGTTCGATGGCCGTGGACCACGATGGTCGTGGACTCTATAATACGGGTATGGGACATGGCGACGCTATCCATCTGATGGCTTTTGACCCGACGACGGACGAGTTGCAGGTGTGGGACTGCCACGAGAACCATCGTGACGGTTCTGACTTCCGCAATGCCAAGACAGGAGAGATTATCTTCCAACTACCATCGAAGGCCGATGTAGGTCGCGCCATGGCCGCTGACATCGACCCCACGAACCCTGGTGTGGAGATGTGGAGCTCCGACAGCCATGGTATCCGAAATATCAAGGGTGAACGGCTGGCTGAAGCGCAGGATCCAGAAGACCCGCAACACGAACAGCACCTCCGTATGAGGGGCAGACGCCTGTCCATCAACTTCGGTATCTGGTGGGACGGTGATCTGCTGCGTGAACTGCTGGACCGTGCCACCGTATCTAAGTACGACTGGAAAGAGCGCACGGTTGTCAATGTGACGAAACTGGAGGGTGTGGTGTTCAACAACTGGACAAAACAGAATCCCTGTTTGGCAGCAGATATCTTGGGTGACTGGCGCGAGGAGGTCATCGCTCGCACTCCGGATAGCAGCGAACTGCGCATCTTTGTGACACCTATTCCCACGGAATACCGCATCAACTGTCTGATGGAGGATATCCCCTATCGTCTGTCGACGGCAGCGCAGAACGTAGGCTATAACCAACCCTCAGAACCGGGTTTCTATCTGGGACCGGACAAAAGTGTAACACCATTCCTGAAATAAGACGATGAGACAACTGATATGCATGATGGCACTCATGGCAACCTTGTCGGCCAGTGCCCAGCAAGTGAACGACAACAATACACCGCTACACCTGATGCGTCCTGCCAATCAGCAGCGCTATGGCATACCCACGCAGGATGCCGTGAAACAGACCATCGACCGCGTGCTGCGCTATATAGATAGTGAGACACCTGCCCAACTTGTTGACAAGCGTACGGGTAAGGAGGTGACACGCATGAAGGACATTGACCAATACACACAGTTGAAACAGGGTGGATTCCGACTGACGAGCTATGAATGGGGCGTTACTTACTCTGGTGTGTTGGCAGCCTATGAGGTAACGGGTGACAAGGCGTATCGTGCTTATGTTTACAAGCGCCATCAGCTGCTGAGCGACATGGCTCCGCAGTTTGAGAAGGTGTATGAGAAACACAAGGATATTGATGTCAATGTACGTCGTGTGATAGACCCTCATGCCTTGGATGATGCAGGAGCAGTATGTGTGTCGATGATCAAGGCGCTGCTGAGTGACAAAACCCTGCCGTTGCGTGAACGCATAGACCACTATGTGGACTATATCCTGAATAAGGAGTTCCGTCTGTCCGACGGCATTTTTGCGCGTCTGCGTCCACAGAAGAATACGGTATGGCTGGACGACATGTTCATGGGAATCCCGGCTGTGGCATATATGGGGAAGCTTATGGAGGAGACAGGAAGACAGGAAGACAAGGAGACTGCTGCACGCTATTACGATGAGGCAGCCCGACAGGTTAAGCTGTTTGCAGACAGGATGTGGGTGGAAAGCGACGGACTGTTCCGCCACGGATGGGTGGAGGCCATGCAGCCGCATCCCGCCTTCTATTGGGGACGTGCCAACGGGTGGGCATTGCTAACCATGTGCGAAGTGTTGGATGTGTTGCCTGAGAACCATGCCTCACGTCCACAGATACTCGGTCTGTTGCAGAAGCATATTGCTGGACTGGCGCGCCGCCAGCATCACGATGGTTTCTGGCACCAGCTGCTGGACCGCAACGATACTTATCTGGAGGCATCGGCAACGGCTATCTATACCTACTGCATAGCGCATGCTATCAATAAAGGCTGGATAGATGCCAAGGCCTATGGGGCCACAGCACTGCTGGGTTGGCAGGCTGTCAATCAGTCGGTCAATGACAAAGGACAGGTGGAGAATGTCTGTGTCGGTACCGGCATGGGTTTCGATGCTGCTTTCTATGCCTATCGCCCTGTTCACGTGATGGCTGCTCACGGCTATGGTCCCACGATATGGGCTGGGGCAGAGATTATTCGACTATTGCAGCAACAGCACCCGAAGCTGAACGACTCGGCTGTACATTTCTATGACGAGGAGGTGCCTACCAATGAACCTATTTTCAATTACGACGGAAAAATCAGGTATTGACATAAAACAACATTATAATGATAATAACAATGAAAAGAACAATTCTTTCATGTGTCCTTGCGACACTGTGTGCTATGGGTGCCTCAGCTCAGGCCTTAGGTGAGGAAGTTGTCCTCGACAAGTGGTCGGACAAACCGTTTAACTACAGTATTGCCGTACCCGACGGTAACTATCGCGTGACGGTAACGCTGGGTGTCAAGAAACATGCTGGTCAGACGGTGGTGAGAGCTGAGAGTCGTCGCCACTATTCCGACATGGTGACCACTAAGAAGAACAAGTACCAGACAGTATCGTTTGTGGTCAACAAGAAGAATCCACAGATTGATGACAAGACCAAAGTGAAACTGAAACCGCGTGAGTGGAGCTACAAGAACTGGGACGACTCGCTGACGATTTCGTTCTGTGGTCCGATGCCCGCCGTACATAGCGTGAAGGTAGAGCCTGCCACTGATGTGACGACAGTCTTCCTCTGTGGCAACAGCACCGTGGTAGACCAGGAGGACGAGCCCTGGGCATCGTGGGGACAGATGATTACCCGTTGGTTTGACGACAAGATTGTCATTGCCAACTATGCCGAGAGTGGGTTGTCGTGCACGTCGTTCCTTGCTCAGTTGCGCTTGGATAAGATTCTCACCCAGCTGAAGGCAGGAGACTATGTTATTGTGGAGTTTGGTCATAACGACGAGAAGGAGAAGAAACCGGGCGATGGTGCGTGGTACAGCTACTCACGTAACCTGAAGATCTTTGCAGATCGCGTGAAGGCTGCCGGTGGTCATATCATCTTCTGTACACCGACGGCACGTCGCGCTTTCAACGACGACCACAAGACTAATCGCAATACGCACGGGGACTATCCCGAGGCGATGAAGACTGTCGCCAAACGTGAGGGGGTACAGGTCATTGACCTCACCAGCATGTCGACTACGTTTTATGAGGCCTTGGGTGAAGAACGCTCGAAGCGTGCTCTGGTACACTATCCGATGGGCTCGTTCCCCGGTCAGGAGCGCGAGTTGGCAGACAATACTCACTTTAATCCTTTTGGTGCTTGGGAGATTGCCAAGATGGTGGTGATGGGACTCAAACAGTTGCAGTCGCCGCTGGCAGAGCATCTGCGTGCCGACTGGCAGGACTTCAATCCCGCACAGCCTGACGATCCCGATACTTTCGTATGGCACATGTCGGCAGGTAGCAACTTAACGAAACCCGACGGCAACTAACTCTCCTTTAACTCCCTTAACTTCTTTAACTTCTTTAACTTCTTTAACTTCTTTAACTTCTTTAACTTCTTTAACTCCCATAATATGAAGCGTTTTGCATTTAAGATGTACCTGAAACCGGGTTGTGAGAAAGAGTACGAGCGTCGTCATGCCGCTATTTGGCCAGAACTCGTCAAGATGATTAAGGATGGTGGCGTGTCTAACTACAGTATCTACTGGGATAAGGACACCAATATCCTCTTTGGCTATCAGGAGTGTGCCGGTGAAGGCAGCTCCCAGGATACTGATAATGTCGACCCCATTACGCAGAAGTGGTGGGACATGATGGCAGACATCATGGAGGTCAACCCCGACAATTCGCCTGTTACCATCCCTATTCAGGAAGTGTTCCATCTAGATTAAACGTTGATGAAGAGAATATCTGCATTGTTCTTGTCGCTGCTGACAATAGGTACGCTGTGGGCCGCTGATTTCGGCAAGAAGGTCGCGTGGGACCAGCACAGTCTTGTCATTGATGGTCATCGTGTCTGTCCGGTGATGGGCGAGATACACTATTCGCGGTTGCCTGAGAACGAGTGGCGTCAGGAAGTCAGAAAGATGAAAGAGGGTGGGGTGACTATTATTGCCACCTATGTATTCTGGAACCATATCGAGGAACAGGAAGGCATCTTCCGTTGGGATGGCCAACGCTCGCTGCGTAAGTTCATTGAGATCTGCCGTGATGAGGAGATGCCTGTCGTGCTACGTCTAGGCCCGTTCTGCCATGGTGAGGTTCGCAACGGTGGTATTCCCGATTGGATGTTTACGAAGGGCTGTAAACTGCGTGAGCAGAATCCGGTATTTCTTGGTTATGCTGAGAAGCTGTACCGTCAGATATTTACCCAGGTGCAAGGTCTGCAATGGAAGGATGGTGGTCCTGTTATTGCCGCTCAGTTTGATAATGAGTATCGTGGGCGCGGTGAATACTTGATGGCATTGAAGCAAATAGCCCTGAAGATTGGCTTCGACCTGCCGTTCTACACCCGTACGGGGTGGCCTGAGTTGCGCACGCCCGTTCCTTTTGGTGAGATGCTGCCCCTCTACGGCGATTATGCCGATGGCTTCTGGGATAAAGAGATAAAGGAAGGTGCAGGCAACTACTATAAAGCCTTTAACTTTAAAGCTTTCCGCTCGTCGACAGCCATTGGCACTGACTTACTGGGTAAGCAGGAAGCCAAGGTGAACAAGGGTGATGAGCAGTATCCTTATTTTACCTGTGAACTGGGTGGTGGTATGGTGACGGCCTACCATCGTCGTCCGTATATCTACCCTGAGGATGCCTATTCGATGGCTTTGGTTAAGTTGGGTTCTGGTTCTAATCTGCTGGGCTATTACATGTATCACGGCGGCAGCAATCCTGAGGGCGTGCTCCATACGCTCAACGAGGTACAGACCTCTCCAGGTACGGCTAATAACGACCTGCCTGTGGTGACCTACGACTTTCAGGCGCCTCTGGGTGAGTTCGGACAGACCTATCCGCAGTACTATATGCTGCGTCCTCTCCACCTGTTTATGCAGGACTATGGTGAACTGTTGGCGCCCATGGAAGCCTCGTTCCCTGCTCCACAAGACCTGAAGCGTGGCGAGGATAGTGTTCTCCGTTGGGCTGTACGTAGCAAGGACAGTCAGGGCTTTATCTTTGTCAACAACTACGAACGCTTTTTCCAGCTGTCTGCCAAGAAGGGAATCGTACTTGATGCCTGTGGCGTGAAACTCCCCAAGCTGACCATTCCATCGGGATGTATGGCTATCTTCCCCATCAATGTGGAGGGTATCCGCTATGCCACGGCCCAGTTGGTAGCCCGTCGTGAGGGAAAGATCTACATGATGCAGGTGAAGGGTATTCCCACAACCATTGCCTTGGCCAATGGCAAGACGCTGAAGAATGTCAAGCCCCGTGGTCTTAGCAAGCCTGTCTACGAGAATATCTACTTGTTGACACAGCAAGAGGCTGAAAAACTCTTTATAAGTGAAGAGGATTCTCAATTGTCATGGGCCAATTGTCAATTTAATAAGGTAAAGGAAGCAGGTCCCTTGCGTAAGATAATAAAAGGTAAGGCTAAGGTGGCTGAGGCTCCCTCAGAAGCGGACTGGAACAATGCCGCCGTCTACCATATTGAATTGCCTGACGATTCTTCACTATTCACTATTCACTATTCACTCTTGAAGATTTTCTACCGTGGCGACTGTGCTCGACTATATGCTGATGGCAAGCTGGTGGCTGACAACTTCTATTACGGTCGCCCGTTCCTCTATGGTCTGTGGCGCCTGCCTAAGGAGTGCAAGAAATTAGAGTTGCGCATTCTTCCCTTGCAGCCCGATGCACCTATCTACCTGCCTCGTGAGGCTGACAAGACTGCAGGTGAAGAACTCATCAATATATCAGTATCATGCGAAAAATAATCAGTATCCTAATCCTTTCTTGTTGTTTGCAGTTGCAGGCACAGAATATCTCGTTGGCGGGAGCCTGGGACTTCGCCATGGGTGACAGTACCGCCTACAATGATTATGTCATGCTCCCTGGTTCTATGCTCACCAATGGAAAGGGTGATATTGTCACAACGAAGACGCAGTGGACAGGGTCGCTCTATGACTCGTCCTACTACTACAACCCTTATATGGAGAAGTATCGTCAGGCTGGCGAGATGAAGTTTCCCTTCTTCCTGACTCCTGAGCGTCACTATACAGGCAAAGCATGGTATCGCAGGTCTGTATATATCCCTAAGGCGATGAAGGGTCAGCGCATTACGCTCTTCCTCGAACGTCCGCATATTGAGACCACGGTATATGTCAATGGTAAGGAAGTGGGTCACCAAATGTCACTTTCCGTTCCTCATCGTTATGATGTTACACGCTATGTGAATTTTGGATGTAGCAACACCATCGCCATCTGTGTGTACAACGGCATTGAGAATGTTTGTGTTGGACAGGATTCGCACAGTGTTACTGACCAAACCCAGGGCAACTGGAATGGTATTACTGGACGCATCGAACTGCAGTCGCAACCCGCCAAGTTGAATATTCGAAAAGTTGTTGTTCGTCCTGATGCAGACAAGAAACAGGTGCGCGTTGTCGTCGAGATGGAGAATCATGTTGACGGATTTAAACTAATGCCAATGCGTGACTATGGTATTTATGTCATGGCTCGTCCTATAATGAAGGGAAAGACGCTTGTCTATGGTGCAGCCGTAGAAGCCATTGGTAATAAAAAGGAATTTGTAATAGATCTGGGTACTGATGCTCAACTATGGGATGAGTTTACCCCCAATCTCTACCAGTTGCAGGTCATGGCAGGTGATGATGTCTATGAGACTACTTTCGGATTGCGTAATCTGAGTGTCGAAGGGCGTCAGCTTGTGATTAATGGCCGTCCGCTGTTCCTGCGAGGAACGGTGGAAAACTGTAATTTCCCAGAGACGGGCTATCCCCCGATGGAGGAGTCAGAGTGGCTTCGTGTGTTCCGCAAATGCAAGGAGTACGGCATCAACCACGTGCGTTTCCATAGTTACTGTCCGCCTGAGGCAGCCTTTGCAGCTGCTGACAGGGTAGGAATATACCTGCAGCCGGAAGGCCCCTCGTGGCCTAACCACGGTGTGAAGCTACGTCGTAAGATGGCTATTGACCAGTATCTGTTGGATGAATCGAAACGCATCATCGATGAGTACGGTCACCATCCGTCGTTCTGCTTCATGGCGGCAGGTAATGAGCCTGCTGGCGACTGGGTCCCCTACTGTAACGACTGGGTGAAGACCATGAAACAGTACGACTCCACCAAACTCTATGCCGGTGCCAGTGTCGGTGGCGGATGGGCATGGGACAGTGGTTCTGAATATCACGTCAAGGCTGGTGCTCGTGGACTGGACTGGGACCGTCATGCTCCACAAAGTCAGGACGATTACTACCAGCAGATACTTTTCCCACGTAACTATAAGGACACTGTTCCTAACAATTCCCCCATTGTTGCTCATGAACAGGGACAGTGGTGTGTGTTCCCTGATTTCAGCGAAATCCCACAGTATACAGGCGTTTATAAGGCTAAGAACTTCGAGATATTCCGTGATTTGTTGGCTGACAATGGTATGGCTTCGCAAGCCGAAAAGTTCCTTCATGCCAGTGGAAAGTTGCAAACGCTATGTTATAAATATGAGACGGAGCGTAACCTACGAACCAAGGATTATGCTGGATTCCAGTATCTGGGCTTAAACGACTATTCTGGGCAGGGTACGGCTCTAGTAGGACCCCTGAATGTACACTGGCGCGAGAAAGGCTATGTCGATGCCCGCGAGTGGAAACAGTTCTGTGCTGCCACGGTGGCATTGGCCCGCTTCCCCAAGTTTGTTTATACTAACGATGAGGAACTCGTTGTGCCTGTTGAGGCTTATAATGCCTTTTCAGCCAAACTGGTGAATGCCAAGGTTAGCTGGTGTATCACTGGTGGGCAGCAGCAGGAGGTGGCCCATGGAACACTTCCTGTTAGTACTATTCCCATTGGCAAGAACAACGAATTGGGAACGGTACGGATGCAGTTGGCATCATTCCAACAGCCTGCTAAGTTGACTCTGCATGTACTTCTCAATGGCTACGAGTGGAACCAGTGGGACTTCTGGGTATACCCTGCAGGAAGTAAGATGGAAGAGGTAAGAAGTAAGAACTTCTATGAGACTGACTCGCTGGATGCTCGGGCGTTGAAAGTACTCAAGAAGGGTGGCACGGTGCTGTTGACAGCTGGTGGGAAGATACGCTATGGCAACGATGTGTGCCATACCTATTTGCCTGTCTTCTGGAATACCAGCTGGTTTAAGATGCGTCCGCCACATACAACGGGAGCATATATCCAGAGCGAGCATCCCGTGTTTTGTGACTTCCCCACTGACGACTGGCAGAATCTGAACTGGTGGGAACTGACCAACCGTACACAGGTCATGAATCTGGCAGAGTTCCCTAAGGACTACCAACCTATCGTGCAGCCTATCGACACGTGGCATGTCAGCCGTAAATTGGGCATGCTCCTTGAGGTAAAAATACTCAATGGCCGGCTGCTGATGACTACAATGGACATTAGTCACAACCTCGACCGTCGTCCTGTAGCCCGCCAGTTGCGCCAGAGCATCCTGCGCTATATGCAGAGTGAAGACTTTAAACCCACTACGACAGTCAGTGTCGATGTGATCCGACACCTCTTTGAACGTGAGGCTCCAAAAGTAGACATGTTTACCAACGACTCTCCAGATGAACTCAAACCCAAAATAGTCAAATAGTAAATAGTCAAATAGTCAAATGAAAAAAGTTACATTATTTCTGCTCATGCTGTTGACATTGTCAGCAGTGGCCAAACCCAAAGCCAAGAAAACTGTCGAGACGTGGCCTGACGGTACAGAGATGGATGCATGGTTCCAGAATCCACAGAAGGTCGACGTCGGTCAACTTGGCCGTCGCTACGTTCTTACGGACTATGGTGTGTTGATGGGTAGCAGTGAGGTGCAAACCCAACAGATTCAGGCTGTTATTGACCGCTGTGCCAGCGAGGGTGGTGGTGTCGTGGTGGTGCCTCAGGGCACGTTTGTGACGGGTGCACTGTTCTTCAAGCAGGGCACTCATCTGCATGTGTCAGAAGGTGGCACGCTGAAAGGCTCCGATCGCATCAAAGACTATCCTGTCTTGACGACCCGTATCGAGGGCGAGACGTGCAAGTACTTCTCCGCACTCGTCAATGCCGATGGTCTCGATGGCTTTACGATTACCGGTACGGGAACCATCGACGGCAATGGCCTTAACTTCTGGCAGGAGTTCTGGATTCGTCGTACATGGAACCCCCAGTGCACCAACAAGGATGCACAGCGTCCCCGACTGACCTATATCTCCAACTGTAAGAATGTGACCATTCAGGATGTGCACCTCATCAATTCACCTTTCTGGACCAACCACGTCTACAAGAGCGACCATGTGCGCTATCTGGGCTGTTACATCTTTGCTCCTACGGAGAACATATGGCCGGAGAATCCGAAGCGTGGCGCTCCCTCGTCGGACGCTATCGATGTCGATGCCTGCACCGATGTCATCATCGACGGCTGCTTCATGCATGTCAATGACGATGCCGTTGTCATGAAGGGTGGCAAAGGTACCTGGGCGGACAAAGACGATACCAACGGTCCCTGCGAGCGTGTACTTATCCAAAACTGTCGCTATGGTCGTGTACATGGTTGTCTAACACTGGGCTCTGAGTCGCTTCACGACCGAAACATCATATTGCGCAACTGCTATGCCGAGGATGCCAATCGTGTGCTATGGCTGAAGATGCGTCCCGACACACCGCAACATTATGAGTATGTGACGGTAGAGAATATTTCTGGTCGATGCACACGTCTGCTCTTTATACAGCCATGGACACAGTTTTTCAAGCCTGGCGATCGTAAGGATATGCCTTTGTCTCGTTGTAATAATATCACTATCCGCAACTGCGGGGTTGAGGCTAAGACTGTACTTGACGTGAAGACCAGCGACAAGTACGAACTCATTGACTTTACGCTTGACGGTAAGCCTGTGGACTTTTCACAGTTCCCTGGTGCCAAGGTAAATACCAAACCCAAGGAGTATCTGTAAAAAGAACTAATCCCCACTGTCATCGAGGCGGTGGGGATTAGTGTGATTGTGCATTGCGACTCAGTCGCAATGGCCTTATTACTTAATCACAAACTTTTTGCCGTTCTGGATGAGGATGCCCTTGGCATTCTTGTTGACGCGTTGACCGGCGAGGTTATAAATGTCACCTCTTCCTTCTTCCTTCTGACTCTTAACCTCTACAATGCCTGTGGGGTCAGTACCTTGGAATGACTCGATGAAGTCGGGTAGGTAGTAACCCAGGTGTGGTGGCTGGTTATAGGCCACATTCTGCCAACAAATGCCCATACGATATACATGGTCGTGCATCAGTGTCGGCACACGGTAGTTGGTAGGTGTCAGCGTTGTGTAGATGAGGAGGCCGTCGTCCGTTGTGTTGCGCAGGATGAGTTCTTCGCGCCAGTCACCGAAGATGTCGGCCGACAAGCATGGGGTGGACTTTGTCGAGTTATTCGACTGTCCTGTGATAGTGGTATTTCCCGCTTTCAGTGCCGTGGCGCTGGCATTTGTCTTATACTTATAGATATTGATGCCGTCCAGCAATTCGTCTTGCGCATCGCCGTCCCAGTAGATGCGGAAATTCATGGCCGGTTTCTTTGCGCCGACCTCTGCCTTAGTGATAGCGTTGAAAGGATTTTGGATTCTTGCGCTGCTATCAAATCCACCATAAGCCGACCAAAACTCATAACCACGAATGTCGGCCACGATGTCGGCCGCACAGCCTCTACCATTATCTTGACCTTTTTGTCCGCCCTTCCAAATAATTTTGCCTGTTGCAGCATCGTGGATGTCCCACGAATATGTTCCTTTCTCCTCATGGACATCAAACAACTCCAATCCAGAACGATCCGGATTCATATCACCTAAGTGGATGGCATCGCCATGACCGAAACCAGTAGCATAGAGCAGTGAACCATCGTTATCTAGTGCGGCAGCACCCCATATTATTTCGTCTTTGCCATCACCGTCAACGTCGGCTACTGACAGGTTATGGTTCCCGTTTCCATACATGGTGTTGCTGCCGCTACCGCTAGTTGCTGTCGGTGCTGTTACTTTAGCCGATTCGTTCATGTTGGCATCGACGAGCGACCACTGCGTTTTTGAGTCTGAGCGGTGCAGCCAGCGGTGCTTCAACTGTGTGCCATCAAAATCTACAGCCCACAGATAGGCATAGGTGTAGTAGCCGCGGGCGAATACTGCGCTGGGGTTGGCATCCTTGCCACTAAGGTAGGCGACAGCCGCCAAGAAACGCTCACCACGGTTGCCATAGGTGCCCTTGTCACTCTTTCCACTACGGTCATCCCAGTTAAACGTTCCTTCTGCTTCACTCAGTTCTGTCTTGGCATTACGGTTAGGATAGTAGGCAATGGTGTGGATAGCTTTACCCGTCGTTCCCTCGAAAACAGTTAGATACTCTTGGCCGCCAATAATTCGTCCGTCTCTGTTGCGCCAGTCTTTGGTGTTGTTGGCTGCCTGGATCTTGTTGTCTGTTGCTGCTTGGTTGACGTAGTTGCCTATGCCATCTATGGAGCCGGGAGCGGTCTTACAGATCATTTCTGCTTTACCATCGCCATCGAAGTCATACACCATAAACTGTGTGTAGTGAGCACCGGCACGGATATTGTCGCCAAGGTCAATGCGCCATAGCTTGGTTCCGTCAAGTTTATAGCAGTCTATATACACTTTTCCAGAATGTCCGCTGCTGATGGAGTTGTCCTGCGACGTTGACGGATCCCATTTGACGAATATTTCGTACTGTCCGTCTCCATCCACGTCGCCTACGCTGCAGTCGTTAGGACTATATGTATAGGGCATCTCTTGTACAGCTCCATATTTCTTCGTACTGGAATCGTAGGGTTTCCAACTGGCTATCGTACCTCCTTCCGGTCGGTCCAGCTTCACTTCCAAGAAAGAATCTGCCCACGGTGCAACCGCAGCAGTTGTCTCTGTCAGTTGTCCGTTCTGATAAACCTTTAGCTGATAGGTGTCTGACGTACTGCTTCTTCTTATTGAAAAGGAGGTTGCCTGATAGATGTCTTTCTTGATAGACTCACCGTTGCGGAGCACCTCGAAGGTGGTATTCTTGTCATCCGTACCCAGCATGCGCCAGCTGATGTAATGGTAGAAGCGACTTTCAGGTACCACTACCAGTCCGCGGTCCAGTCTCTCCATCTGGCTTGGGGGTGTATCACTGGGCTTTTGTGCAAGCGTTGTCACTGCTGCCATCAGCAGTATAGGTGTTAATAGTAGATGTTTCATCATTAGGATGAAATCCCCACCGCAGGGTGGGGATTATGTAAAGTTTATTTATAGGGTAAGTAACAATTCTGAGTTGTTATACCAGCAGCATTGTTTTCCAGTTTCTTTGTTAACCACCTGTCTCCGAAGTTTCCACCATAGAGTCCTGCTCTATTCTTGTGGATGGCCAGACGGCGCAAATCTGAGAAACGGGTACCTTCGAAGGCAAATTCCATCGCATACTCATCGCACAACAGGTCTTCCATGGCGTTGATGTAGTCGTCTTTGGTATATGTTGTCAAGCCGAGATCGAATTTTGTGTTTAAATCGTTCAGCTTGGCTTCAAGGACGGTGCTGTAACGATAGGGCGAATTGATATCTTCTACGACACCTGCACCATGGAAGTGGATACCTACAAACGCTCTGGTGGTACCGTTACGGAAGAGATATTCATTTTGCTGGGCCAGGAAGGGAAGTGTTGTTGTTAGCAGCTCGTACGACTCTGGTGTCAGATAATGCTTGTTCTTGTCTGTTTGCGATAATACCTCATCCAAAATTTTGTTGCCGTCCCCATCCAGAACGAACTCACCGTCTGCATCGGTCTTATAGACCTCTTTGTAACGATAGCTTTCCAGTCCAGCGTGCAGTCCATTCTTCAGCACAGCGAAGGCTGCATCAGGATAGCCCATGCGGTTGATGGCTTCAGCCAAATGTAGCCATACCGTTGCATTACGATAGAGGGGTACATAGGCCGTTGATGGCTTGTGGACCCAGACGTAGCTGTCGTAATCCTCTCTGCCTTTGGCAACTATTTCTGCACGTGCATCGCCCAGCTTAGCACTCTTAATGACCAGACGAGTAGTCGGATCGGAAATTTCTTCTGTTGAATAATAGTAGTACTGTGCCAGACGTGCAGAATCACAGTAGATTTCCGATGGAACCACTTGAATATTCTCTGTCTTAGGACAGTTGAAATCAGCAAAAGTTATACCGGTCGATATGGCGCTATTTCTGCTTTGTGCATAATAGTCATAGCCAAAGGCTGCTGGGATGTCCGTTGTCTGTCCGTTCGTGTAGTTGACAGCCATGGGGATATAGGAGATAACATCACCTGGGTTGTTGCTATGCTTAAAGGAATCCTTCCAATCATTCGTCAAAGCGTACAGCGTAGATCCGTTTACATCTCCCGTATTATAGTCTATAGGCCATTCTGTGAAGTTTTTGAAGATGGGGCTCCAGTTGCTGTAGTTTGGTGACATTTTTTCTACGTAGGCTGTCGAGACATTGCTAATACCTCTTTGGGCAGTATAATACAAATAGTCATAGTAGCATTTTGCTGCCTTTTCGTATTCGCATAACTCCAAATAGATGTCGCCCAGTACGATATTCAGTGGTATGAAACATTTCGCAGGGTTGATTGTCTTCACATTATCGCTCCAGTTCAGTCTTCCGATGTCGCGCGAGGTAATGCCGAAGGTCGGTACAGATATTTGTTCGTTCGTGTATCGGCGTTTCAAACCTTCCAACATTTCTGCTTCGCCAGCCAGTATTGTCTCATAGCCAGTCATGGACGTGTTGGCATTGATTTGGGAGATGGTTGTCACCGGTTCAGTGATATAGGGTACCGAGCCATACTGGCGAGCCAGCTGAAGATACGTCCAAGCGCGGAATGATGCTACTGCAGCATACTCATTGCATACCACATTGCGACCACCTGTCTGGAGCGTTGTGTCGCGGTGAGCCAGATAGTAGTTGCAGTTGTTAATCACCTTATAGTAAAGATATACGCTGTCATACTTGTTTGTGGCATTCGCTGAGAACGAAGCGAGCTCTCTCAGATGCGTGGTAGCTCTGGCAGTAGGTTTCACCAGTTCTCCCCTCATCTCATTCTGGAAGTAATACTGGTCAGCCAGTTGCTGCACGGCTTGCATGATGCCGTATGCATAGAATACTGAGTCCGTCTTCTGATCCAGTTGGGGGTCAAACAACTGACGAGAACTGTCTGCCTCTAACATGTCCGAGCAGGAGTAGGATCCGCAGATGACGCAGATTACACTAATTATAATTGCTATCTTTTTCATATTCTCTTAATTCTTAATTCTTAATTCTTAACTCTTTGTTAGAGGTTAATCTTCATACCCATCGAGAAGATACGTCCCTGGGCTATGTTGCCGCAGTCGATACCCTGATAGAGCTGATTGTTGCTGATAGAGAATTCAGGGTCATTGCCTTTGTATTTCGTGATGGTGAAGAGGTTGCTACCCTCTGCCCATATGGAGACGCCTTGCAGCCAAGACTGCCACGACTCAGGAATCGGGAATTGATAGGTCAGTCTGACATTCTTCAGTCTGAGGTACGAGCCATCCTCTATCCAGCGGTCGCTGAATCGGTTGTTACCCATGGGGTCACCATAGTTCAGACGAGGCAGATTGGTCTGCTGTTCCTCATAGCGCCAGTGTCCGATTTCAGCCACCTGCTGGTTATACAGTGTCGAGCCGCTGTTCAATACCGAGCGCTGGTAGTTATAGATGTCGTTGCCTACCGAGTAGTTGAAGTTGACACCGAGCGTGAAACGCTTCCAACTCACATTGGCAAAGATATTACCGTAAATGTCGGGGTTGGGGTCGCCAATGATGGTCTTGTCACTTGCGTCAATTTTGCCGTCGTTATTCAGGTCAACGAAGCGTACGTCGCCGGCAGCAAAATATTGGTTGTTACCCGTCTCGTCAACGATGTATAGGTTGGCAGCCTTTGCCTCTTCTGTTGTAGCATAGACGCCACTCGTCTTGTAACCGTAGAACACACCTACCGGGTTACCCACTGATGTGAGGATATTGTTGTCGCCATATACCGATGTCGTATAGTCGCCGTTTGCCAGTGCTTTCACCTCATTCTTATAGTGGGCAATGGTTGCTCCTATCTCTACGCTCCAGTCCTTGATAATGAGCGGCTTGCCGCTCAGGCCAATCTCATAACCGCTGTTGCGTACCTCACCGTCGTTAGTCCAATAGTTGTTGATACCACCGATGGGGTTCTCAAAGCTCTTGATAGCTAGCAAGTCCTTCGTGGTGTGGATGAAGTAGTTGGCACTTACACTGAATCTGTTGTCCAGGAAATTAGCCTGCAATCCGATGTTGAACTTCTTTGTCGTCTCCCATTTGATTTCCTCATTACCTACGTTGGTCAGCTGCATGCCAATCTCTGTGTCGTTGTAGCGTACCGTATTGAAAGAGGTACGTGCGGCATAGTTCGAGATACCGTCGTTACCGCTCATGTCGAAACCGGCATTCAGGCGCAGATAGTTGACGAACGAGTTCTTGGGGAACCATTTTTCGTTGGTCATCACCCAGCCTAACTGGATGCTGGGGAATATTGCCCATTTCACACCGAACATCTTCATACTGCCACTGGCTTCTTTGCCGAAGCGACTATTAGCCTCTGCCAGCAGAGACACCGTTGCGAAGTACTTGTTCATGTAGTTATAATCGCCCGATACGTACCACTGCATGTTCTTCCATACATCGTCGGACCCCTTCACAGTGTCATAGACATTGTCACCTGTACCAAGCTGGGGATTCTTGTCGTCTTCACCCTTAGTCTTGTACTGTGTGGTCAGATCACTGTTGTCGTAGGAGAAGTAGGTGTAGCGGAATCCGCCCATGGCAGCCACGCTGTGTGCGCCAAACTTCTTCTCCCAATCCAAGTGTGTATTGCTCAGTACATTGGTCTGCTTAGAGAAGATGGAGGCCGTTTTAGAATAGACAGTACCCAGGTTCGCTATAGCGAATGATGGCAGACCGATGTTCGGGCGGTAGTATGCCTGCGAGTTACGATTCAGATAGTAGCTGAAGTGCGTTGTCAGCTTTAGATTCGGGTTGAACTCGTAAGTTGGCATGATAGAGACGTTGAAGAAGGTATTCTCATTACGATTCTTGCGCTCGCCCTCCCCGTTCGTCAGCAGTGCCAGCGGGTTGGCCAGTGAGTAGTTTCCTTTTCTTAGTGTACTATACAAGTCATCGCTCTCCTCCTGCAATGCAGTAAATCCGTTCACGTTCTTGTGGTACTGGTAAGGATAGAGTAGGGGGCTCTTGATAAGAGCAAGGAATGTCGGTGATGTCACCACACCAGCGTTCAGGTCTGTGGCAATGCCGTCATCTACGAGGTTGGTATTTGTACGTGAGAACGACATGTCAAACTTTGTCTTGAGATTCCACAGCAGTTTGATATCCGTGTTGAAGCGTACAGTGACACGGTCGTAACTGGTGGTCTTCACATTCTTCATCGTCTGCATGTAGGATACAGAGAGGTTGTACATACCAATATCGTCACCACCTTGTACATTGATGCTGTAGTTATGGGTCAATGCTGTACGATAGACATAGTCGCTCCAATCAGTATCGTTGTGGTACTTATGGTAGTAGTAGCCATTTACGTTGTCGTTGAGGAAATTGAAATACAACGGATCCGTTGACGAACCAATGCGGTCTTTTACCTCTTGGATGGTACCAAGCTGCTCTACGGCATAGCTGCGATACTGTGAGGCATTCATCATGGTGGGGTAGTTGGGTATGAATGTCCAGCCCACTCCGATGTTAGCGTCGATGCGGGTAGCCATCGAGTGACCGCGCTTGGTGTCAATCAGAATGACACCGTTGGCGCCACGCGCACCATAGAGTGTAGTGGCATTTTTCAGCACCGTCACCTTGTCGATATCCTGTGGCGAGATGGTCGATAGCATATTGAAGATGTCACCCTGATGTAGTGAAGTTCTGTTATGCTGCATGTCCATTTCTACACCGTCGATGATGACCAACGGCTGTGCCGTTGCGTTGATGGAGTGGATACCGCGGATGAACATCGCCGCACCCTGTTCCAAATTGCCTGAGTGCATGTTCATGCGGATATCGCCACCCAATTTCTCTGTCATCTCCTCGTCGATGGTCAGGCCGCTACCGTCCGAGGTAAAGCTATTCTTGGCGGTTATCTCCGTACCGTCTTTATACATGGGTGTAAACTTGTTGCTGAGCAACTTGATTGTTACCTGCTGCAGCGAGTCACCGGCAGTAATGGCCACTTGTTGGGACAGATATTGAGGTGTCTGCACGTACAATGATGTACAGAATGTCGGCACCTTGATGGTAAACTTACCTTGATCGTCGGTCATGGCTGCATAGCGATTGTCGCTCAGGGCTTGCAGGCGCGCACCGGCAATGGGAGTTTTTGTGGCCATATCAGTCACGATGCCATGAACGTTGATGGTCGGGTTCTTGTCAACGACAGCCTTGCGCTTGGGCGCCTTGAAAGTTGTCGATGACTCGTCGTCGCTGTCGTCCTGGGCAAAGGCGGTTGTGCAAACCATCATGGCCATGGCACAGAGAGAGAGTCTGAGACTCTGACGCTGTAGAATGTAATATATCTTACTCTTCATCTTCGTCGTCATTATTCGTTAAAGGAATTTACATACTCCGTTGGAAGGAGGAACACACCGGCGATGCGCATCTGCTGATCGTAGCGTTTGCGGTTAGTCTCTCGGCTGTAACTCTTTGTGTGCATCATCATCAGGCTTGGATAGGCGTCGAGTGCGTAATAGGTTGCGGGGAACGTAAACTCACCTAAGTCTATGACATTCAGACGCCCGGGGTCACCCACATAGATGACTTTGTTTGTGCTGGTACCTTGGGCTGTGGTAATCTCTAATGATTTGTTGGCGTTCTTCGGCATAATTTCATAGTGTTGTGTGTTTTCATCGTCCGTCCAACTCAGATAGAAACGAAGGTAATAGGGTTTCACTGCAGCTTCCGGACGTGACACTTGCTCTGGCACCACGATGACATAAATATGATAGGTCGTCGAACATACATTAGGCAATGCAAAGTTAAATTCTGGACAACCTGATTCACCCTGCACGTTAGCACTATCTACAGCGATGTATGAGAAGAAACGGGAATCCGATGGGAAAAGCCAGCGGTCAAACATCGTACCATACTGCTCGTGTATCTTGGAGAAGAGCGTGTCGCGACCTGCCAGATCCTCTAATGGAATATTATAGCGTGTCAGTCCCTTCACTTCATAGGCTTTTGACACTGTCTTGACCACAACAGGCTTTTGATACGTTTCCCAGGGCAGGAAGGGCAGTTTATCCAGGGTTCGTGCCATACCATTGCTCATGCTATTGATGCTGACGGTGTGGTTCAATACCTCTTGCATATTGGTCAGGTAGTTGCGGCGTGTTGAGTAGGCGGAGTCATTGATGTCGAAGCTGGTGTCTTCGAACAGCGCTTTGTTGCGATCGCTGCTCTGCGAGAACACGAGGTTTGTCACCATTTGTTTGCAGGTGATTGAGTCTTGAGCTTTCTCTGGCGTGAGTTCACGGTCGCTGGTGTTCAGACTGCTCACCTCCGCTGCTTTATCTGCTTTACCATGAGTCGGCATACCCTTCATACCTTCTGCGGTTTGGGTCTTCTTCGACAAATCCAGATAGTCCATCTTTTCAATGTACTTATAGTTTCCTGCAGCCTTGTCGTATGCCTCTTTCCAGGCATCGTCATTGGGGATGAGCATGCAGTAGGTACTGTCCTCATTGCTCAGCTTGGCATTCATCATGCTTTCTATGACCACATTGCGCGTCTTCATCACCGAGTCCAGGTAAGTCTGCTTACCGTCACGTAGTGGTCCCGGTACCGATGCTGCCAAATCCAGATATAATTCGTCATACTTTTGTATATATTCTTTGATGGAATTGCAGTTCTCCAGAAGGCTGACATTTTCGAAGAGGTTGGGGTGGTAAACCGACTGTCCGTTAATCTTGTGCATCACACCGTTGAGTGAGGGAATGTTTGTAGCACGATAGGTGTGGCCGTCAAATCCTGTCTGCTCAAATTGGTGGTGTTTGTCGTTCAGCGACACGATAGTCGTATTGTCAAGCGCAGAAGACACACGGAGGTTGTATTCCGTCATGTGCTGGTGCATAAACTCCTTCACGATAGTGGCGCTGTCGGAGGCCATGAGGCGGTCATACTCCTCCTGACTGATGGCACCGTCTATGGGTGCCCATAGTGTGTAGAAGCGTGGACTGCTTAAGACGTTTGAAAAGTTGCTTTTTTTGGCCAGTGCCGTAAATTTTGTCAACTCGCTGTCGCTCGCAATGTTCTCCCATAGGGTAGCATTGGCTTCCGGCGTGTTGCCTGCCTCCGGCACGCTGTTGTAGTCCGAATAGTCTGAGCACGATGCTGTAGCAAGCAGAAAACTTGCTGTCAGCATCCCTCCTATTTTGTGGATATATTTCATAACCTTATTAACTCTAAACTCTTAATTCTTAACTCTTATTTCTTAATTCTCTCTTAGTACCAGTCTTCTGTCATGTCCTGACTGTTGACAATATCTACAGGTACCAACTCCACGAAGTCGAACGACCAGCCCAGTTCTGGGTGGTTCACGAGGTTCTTGATGCGCAACCAATAGTCGTTGCTCTGGTTGAAGCGTTGGGTGGTAATAATTCGGCGCAGCATCATCGTACCATAACCCGCCTCAGAGCGGCAATTGTTGGTTCCAACAATCTGACTTGCAGCCGAATAGATGTTGTTCTCCGAATAGGTTAGCGGGTCTGTAACCGAGTTGTTTTGACCGCGTGAGAAGGAACAGGGAGCGTACATGTAGCCACGAAGATGCATTCGCTGACCGGCTTCCACGCCCATATCATAATCTGGGTTATCGTCATTACGTTCTACGATTTCCTCCCATCCCATGCTTGCATCTACTGTCGGGTCTGCGCAAGCGTCGAAAGGAATGCCTACAGCTACCATGTCCTGCTGTTTCGGTGAATTACCGATGTAGAATTGCATCAGTCCACCTTTGGCCATTGGGGGATAGACAATGCGCAGTTCATAGTCGCCGGTAGGTACGTGAGGCAGTTTGATGGCAAAGTCGTAGCTGCCCCATCCCTGGAACTGGTCATTGTTGTGAGCGCGCCAATTGCCCATTACACAGAAGCGGAGAATGGTATTGGGGTTATAGCACACAACATTGTCAAAGAAGGTGTTGTTGAAAGCGGCACGAGCACCATTGCCACCACCATTCATCGCACTCACCTCCTCCCCAGTTGCATAGTGCAGACCATTGTTGATGAGCTCATAGAGGAAGTTCGACGAGTCCAGACGTAGACGCTCGTTCAAAGCGTTTCTGGCATTTTGGTCGTACTTCAGAATACCGTTGATGCGGTGGATGTATCCGTTAAGTGTTTCAATACTTCCGCTACGGTCAATCTTGATGAGTTCATTTTTGTTCATCAGATTATGGTTAGGATCATGATCCAGTCCCTTTAAGATGGCATTCAAGTTGGCACACAAACCTAAACGGCTTGTCTTTGTGTTGTTGGTGACGTAAGGGTTCAGGTACAGTTCCTTAGTACTCTTCGGATTGGTCTCCCATACTTTCAATAGCGTGTTGGGCAGCATGGTTTCGTAATACTCCTGAGGCTCATAGCCAAAACAGAGGTTCCATACAGTTTGTGTCTGCGAGTTGCGCTCATAGACGATACGATCTACTGGCATACCGGCACGTAGGATGTGATAAGCTACAAACATATTCACCACGTTCCACGGATTTTTATAGTCATCACCCGTGCTAATCTGGATGCCCTTCTCACCGATGTAGTCGTACCAAGCACTGCAATTGCTGTACCATTCTGCACATTTTGCTTTGAGGTCTGCGAAGCTGTTGATGCCCGCTGCACGGAATACTTCATCGGTCTCTGCGAATACCGTCCACTTGACCATACACTCCTTCGGGTAGTAGAGCGAATTTCCATCGCGGTCCAAGTTGTCGTTCAATTCATATTTCTTAATGGTGCCGTTGGCATTGCGTTTATAGTCAATCATCAATGTATCGGTAAATCCCGTAGCTTCCAAAGCTGCATAGAAGATGCTCAGGTCCTTCTCAGCCTCTTTGCGTAGCTGGTCGTCGGTGGTGCGATCCGAACGAGGTATTACGGTCGAGCAGATGTGCAACACACCATTGATGGCCTCGATATCGCCCAGCGTGATGGCAGCCACATTGTTGAGGCTGGTCATGCCGATGTATTCTGGGTTACTGGCATTTTCCTTAAAGGTAGCTACGTGAATGTTTCGTCCAGTCTTCATCGTGCTCCATGTCACTTCGTCACCGGCGAGATCCATCTGCATGTACTTCTGTCCGGAGAGGTGATAGCGTGCGATATCTTCACACAGCGAGTCGGACATCAGTTCCACCTTGCTCATCAGGTCGAGACCTGTCCAATTATCACTCTCTGTGATGCCGTTATGCTTTATCTTGGCTTTGGAGATAAGATACGATTCGTCGTTATACAGGCTGTCTAAGTAATAGTTCACACCCTCGTTAACAGGAGCAAAGCAGGTATAAGTACCGTAGGTGCCCATATACTTGGAGAAACCACTTTTCTCCAGAATGCGGTAGAAGGCTGAGACGTCCTCTCTGTCGCGCAGCAACTCAGCAATGGTTTTCTGGTCGGCAGCGAAGAGGTTAGAACCGTCTGGTTCGTCAGTGCATGACACCATCGCCATCACGCCCAGCCATCCCAGTACCAGCATTTTACCGAAATGATATATCGTCTTATTCATAGCGTTTTGTTTTTGAATACTTTATTATAAAAAGGTGGAGTTTCATTTCTTTGTCGTAGCCGACTTATATACCGGGTTCTGCACCAGGCTGGTATTTACTTCCATCTCGTCCTGGTTGATTGGCATATACAGGTAACGCTCGTCACGCATCTTGGCTTTCATGGCATCGCCAGAAGAATATTTTGCCAGTGCTAGACTGAAGAATTCATCACTGTTCATCACAAAACTCTCCGTCAACTTCTTGGTAAGGTCAGCCTGTTGGGTGGTGTGACGGTAGTTGTAACGCATCAGGTCGAACCAGCGCTTACCTTCAAAGCACAACTCACGTGCACGTTCTATCAGTACCAGTTCTTCCATCGCATTCTGGTAGTTGACGTATTTCATCTCGTTAGCCAGCTCAGAAGTGGGTAATGCTCTATTGTTTACGAATTTGCATATCTCAAATGCTTCTTCGTTGCGTGGGTCGTCAGCTGCCTTGCCGCCAAGGTTGTAAAGTTGTACGAGGGCTTCAGCCTTCATCAACATCACGTCTGTCAAACGATAGATAATCCAGTTTTGTTTGAGGTTATCGCGTACGATGCGCTTTTGGGATTTACCGGCTTCATTTAGCGACGTTAAACCAATCATCTTACGAACGTCAAACTCACTTCCACTGCCGTTCGCGTCGAAGACAAACTCATACAGGCGTTGGTCTTTCGGGTTTTTGAATACAGCTTTACCCGTTGTGCTTTGGTCAGCAACCCCATATAATTTTGATGCTTTCAGGTAACCGAAATTGTTAGCACTTCTATTTCCATACCTATAGTACATCATGTCGAGACCGGCATTATTAATGTTAGACAGGCGGTATTGCAATTCGAAGATGCTTTCGTCGGCATTTTGGCCATCCGCTCCGAAAATGTCTCCATACATATAGTCATAGCGAGCGAGGTTATACTTCTGGTCGGGAGAATATTCAAATCTGTGGTAGAAGTTGCCCTTGAGGTCAGTAGCTTCCTTCATGGCAGTGATGACATTGTCGCAGCACTGTACAGCGGCTTCATAGTCTGTAGCACTCCGGTTGACCGATGCACGCCAGAGGTAGATATCAGCCAACAAGGCATTGATACTTTCACGGTTGAAGTAGCCTTTGTCACGCCAGTCGTTGTAGGTGGAGCCGGAGATGGCATATTTTCGTGCTTCCTCCAAGTCACTGATACACATGTTGATGACCTCTGCTGGACTTGATTGCGGTATGTTGAGATCGTCGCTGCTGTTCATGTAGGCATGGGGTGTTACGGGAATGTCATGGAACACCTTTGTCAAGTAGAAGTAGCAGAAGGCCCGCAGTGCCAGTACTTGTGCTCGGTTGGCATCGTAGTCTCCGCTCGTGTAGTCAGGGTCAACGCTGACGACGCCCTCCGCCTTCTCGAGAACGAGGTTGCAGTAGTTAATGCACGAGTAGAAGGGATACCATGTGGTGAAGGCGTTCTCCGTCTCGATGTTCAGCGAGTAAATCTGCTGGAGGGCAGTAAAGTAAGACTGTGACTGAAGCACCGCCGACGAGGTGATGACTAACTCGTCAGATCTGAAGTCGCCCCATACGATCATGTTTCTGATGGCTGCAGCGTCGCGTAGCTGGGCGTATGCTGTGGCAATAACAGCCTGTACCTCACTCTTCTTCTGCCAGAAGTCTTCATCGACTGTCTTGTTCTCAGGCAGGATGATGGTTTCTACGCACGATGTCATCGCGATGCTTGCCAATATGATTGAAAATAACTTCTTCATAATAATTTTTCGATTGATTGATAATGCTTTGACACCATGGTTAGAAACTGAGGTTTAAACTTGCCGTGATAGATTTTGACCTTGGTGTGGTGGCAGCGTCTTTTGCCGGAGAATAAGTTCCAGAGGCCACCTCAGGGTCGATACCGCTGTACTTTGTCCAACAGAAGATGTTGTTCATCGTCACGTAGGCAGAGAGCGAAGCCAGTCCCCAGCGCTTGAGTTTCTTGGGGTCGAAACTGTAAGAGATCTGCAGGTTGTTGAAGCGCAGGAACGAACCATCTTCGACAAAGCGCGAGCTCATCTGGTAGTTGTAACCAGTACCGTAGAGGGCTCGTGGAATCAGTGTCTCGTCACCATCCTTACGCCAGCGGTAGGTAACGGTCGATGCTTGGTTCTGAGTACCGTACATGCTTTCCAGTCCCATACGGGCAGTGTTGATAATCTTGTTACCCCAACGGTAGTTGAAGCGGGCTACTACCTTCCAGCGGTCGTACTGCATGGTCAGACTGAAACCACCCTGTATCTTCGGCAGTGAGTTGCCCAAGTACTTGATGTCGAGCTCGTTGATGGTACCATCATGGTTGACATCCTCATAGATGGCATCACCACCTTGGAATTCATACTCCGTCTTACCATAATAATAGGTAAGGCGCTTGGGTACACCCGTATTTGTCATAATGACCTTACCGTTCTCGTCGGTGGCTACTGGGAAAGTCTTGCCTTGGGCAAGCTGTTCGTTAATCCATGCTTCGTAGTCCCAGTTGTAGGTCTCACCACGCTGTTTCGCCTGCTCCTGCAGTTGCAGTTGGCGGGTGTTGTAATTTGTCAGGTAGTCATAAGTATATTGGAACACGCCCTTGCTCTGATAGCCGTAGATAGAGCACAGCGGGTCACCTACAACGACGCGGTTCAGGATGGTGGATGCACCACGGGGACTGTAGCTGGGCACGCTGTTCAAGTCATCGAGCACGCGCTGATCCATCTCTACCAACTTGTTGTTGTTCTGGGCGATGTTAAAGCTGGCAGACATCGAGAACTTCTTGATTTTTAGGAATTTATTGGCGTTCACTGACAGCTCCCAACCCTTGTTTTCCATTTCGCCGACATTGCCGTAGGAGAGGCGTGTGGCATTGTTCCATGAAGAAGACGTTGGTATGGGGATGCTCTTCATGATGAGGTCCTTGGTGTTCTCCTTGTACAGGTTGAGGTCGAATTCCAATCTGTCATCAAACAGCCCAAGATTGAAACCAAGGTTCATACCAATCTTCTTCTGTGGGCGCAGATTGTCGAGCTTCATGCCGCTCATAGTGGTGTAGTAAGTGTCTCCGTAGATGCCTTGACGTGAGGCGTATGAGTTGAAGTAGTTATCTACCGGTACGCTTGAGCTACCCGTGATACCCCATGAGCCGCGGATACCGAACATCGAAACGACTTTCTTCAGTGACTTCCAGAACGGCTCTTCGCTGGGATTGTAACGTAACGATACTGAGGGAGAATAGAACCAGGGATCCTTCGGACCGAACTTTGAGTCGTTGTCACCACGCAGTGAGAAGCCGATGTTGTAGCGAGACTTATAGGAGAAGTGGGCGTTGTACACCCAGTTCTGCCAAGCCGACTTGGTCGTTCCCGGTTGGTTGTTCATGGACAACAGACGGGCATCGATGGTAGCCGACTCAATACCGTTGGGTATCTCGTTCTGTGCAATGTACTGATAGGTATTCTTCTGTGTACCGGCCTCATAGCGTGCCAGCATAGTCAGATAGAAGTCCTCGTTCTTGAAGGCGGGTGTAAAGATGAGTTCTACGCGCGATCCCAACTTAAACTGGTTGGTCTCCGTATTCGTGATGTAGTTGTACTCCGTGTCGTAATAGCGACCGTTGGACAAACTGCCCGGCATGAATGTCGGCTTGGAGTAGGCATAGATGTCGAAATAGACGCGTCCGTTGAAGGTCAGACGGTGCTGACCGTGCTCGGTGCCTAAGAGCTCGTACTTCAGGTTGAAGTCTGGCACAATACTGTAGGTCTTTTCCCGTTGCCATGAACGGTTGGCGTATGCTACAGGGTTACCAATGTTCACGACGTCCTGCAGGGGTTGTGACGTGTAGTTTCCATCATCGGGTGTGGCATACCTTAACACTGTGACGTTGTCGCCTTTTTTTTCAACGATGGTACCTGTGGGGTTCATCAGGAAGTACTCGCCCGTATTGTTGCCGAAACGGTCGTAGCGATATACACTGGAGTTGGGGGCCATAGCCAGTGCCATAGCGAGGATGGCACTGTTCGCCGAGTTGTTCAGACTGCTACCATAGGTGTAGTTCTTCAGGTTGTCCGTGTAGGTCAGTGCAAAGTTTGTCGAGAAGCGGATGCGGTCCGAAACATTGTAGTCGAGTACGAGACGTGTGGTCAGACGGTCCATCTTCTGCTTGATGACCGTACCCGTCTGGTGGTTATAGCTACCCGAGATACGGAATGTGGCCTTCGTGCCACCACCCGATATGTTGAAGTTCAACTCATGCAACTGTCCGAACTGCTTGATTTCATCTACCCAGTCGGTGTTCTTGTTCCAGTTGTTAGCCTCTGCCCAAGAACTGGCGGGTACGTAGTTGATTTCGTTAATGGTTGCCGTGGCTTTCGGGTTCTGTGTCGGGTTGTAGAACTCTTCTTTGAGCATCATGGTGTAGTTGTCACCATTCAGCAGGTCGTAGCCCTTCGGCATCCAGGTGCCCGTAAACTTGTAGCCGAAAGTCACTTTGGGTTTACCGCGGGCACCGCGCTTGGTCTTAATCTGGATGACACCATTGGCACCTTTGGAACCCCAGATAGCCGTGGCGGCAGCATCCTTCAATACGGTAATCTCTGCGATATCGTCCACGTTGACGGCCAACAGCGACGAGAAGGCCTCCTCGTCGGGGTTCTCCAAGTCGATGTCTGCGGCATCGTATTCAAATATCTTGTCATCGACGACGATAAGAGGTTCAGCGCTACCGCTCAGTGTTGATACACCACGCAGGCGCATGGATGTACCGGCGCCGAGGTTACCCGAGTTCGAGACAATATCCAGACCGGCAATCTCACCCTGCAAGGCTTCGTCTGCCGAGGTGAATGCCATACCTTCCACCTGGTCAAGGTTGAAGGTCTGCTGTGAGGTAGATACCTCTCGCTTGTCGATGTTCAGTCCGCCTGTGTTCGAGTGGCGGCCTTTGACAACGACTTCTGTCAGTGCGGTACCCTCATCCTCTAACTTTACTTTGAAGACTTTCTGGTTACCGATGGGCATCACCTTGGTCTTGCTGCCCACGTACGAGATGACGAGCTTGTTCTTCGGGTTCTTGATCTCCATGGAGAAGTTACCCATCATATCGGTCTGGGTGGCACTGACGATACGGTTGTTGGCGTCGCGCTCAATGACATTAGCCATCATAATAGGCCCCATGGCGTCTTCCACCGTGCCGGATATGACTTTTCCCTGTGCCATCATAGCCTGTGCGATGATGGTAAACAGAACGGTCAATAGAATTTTCGATTTTGACATAAGTATCTTCGTTCTTCGTTCTTAATTCTCAGTTCTTAATTCTCAGTACAGTCCATTGCTGTTGTAGCATAGGGGCTTGTTGATGCCGTGGATGGTGACGAATGACGAGCTCTCAAGTGTTTTGAAAGTACCTTGAGTCATTGTCTTTTCTCCTACCGTGATATCACGAGCCAGCAGGTTAGCCAGCGGACTCGAGGCATTGATGACCACCGCATTGCCGGTGGCATCCTTGACGGTGAGCTTGTCACCGCCACCGGTAACCGTCAGCAACTGGGCAATACCCAGGTTGTTCGAGCAGAATGTAGCATACTGTGTAGCTGGTTCAGTCAGACCGGTTTCGGGGTCATAGTTTTTGAAGTATTTGTCTGCAAAGAGCGAGCTGTTCTGTGTGTGATAGCGTACAAACTTAGCCATCTTCTGCAGTTGCTCTTTTACATAAGTCTTGGCATCGTCCTCACTGGCAAAGGAATTCCCGTTCATGTCGGTGGCATTCTCCCAGTCATTGTAAATGGCATTGATGGTCTTCCAGTTGCAAAGTCCGCGGTTCTGCTGGGCATCTTTCATAGCTTCGTAAGTGGGTGCGTAGATCGTATAGTTGTAGGCACTGAGCATTCCCCAGTTGTCATTTTTGTCGAACACCTTATACGGTTTCAGCTTTGTCTCTTTGTTTTCATTTTCTGCACCGGTCAAAATACCTGCCCAAGTATAAAGAGCGTCATCTGTGTTGAACTCATCGCAGAAGTTCAGGAAGTGATCGACATCAGGAGCAGCATTATCATAGTCGGCATTTCCATCGTAGAATTCAGCCTTGCTTTTCAGCATATTCTTCACACTGGTAATGGTAGGTTGCAGGGGGAAGTCCAGACGATAGACCGTACCATTTTCTATCTTAGCATCGGCACTGTTCTCGTCGAAGGTTTCGGTGATGGTTGACCACTGTGAGGGATTGCTCTGCTGCAAACCACCTGCAACCTTTTTGCCCTCGACTACGACGGCACCGCCATGCTTGGTCTTGTAGTACTTGTTTCCGTAAAGTCCATAGACGGGATTGCCCAAACCGGTCTCTGTCGGGTCTGCCAGCACAATGGTGCAGTAGTCGAGAAAGTCTTTGATTTGCGTGTTGTACATACCGTCTTCGATGTTGAATTCCTCAGCACCTGCATCAAGATAGGAGGAGAGGTCGTTGTAGGCTCCGCTGCCCTTATAGACATACTGCTTTGCCTTGATGTGGAACGCACCGGTAGCCGTTGGGTCGAAGCGGAAGCGCAGACCTTTCAGACCATCCTGGTCCTTTACCGAGGTGGGGTCAACAACGATAAACTGTGTTTCGTTGTCGGTCGGCACAAAGATTCCGTATCGTGCTTTCATTGACAGCAGGTAGTAGTACATGTCGGCGCCCAACTTGGCCGGTGTACCAGGAGTTTCCTGGTGGTCGTTGAGCATTTCGCCCATGGTACGCATATCCTTATAGACAGAAGCCGGACCGAGTACGGAATTGTAGAGTTTCGGACCGAAGAGTTTGTTCATCTTGTAGATAACGCCATTGTTAGCGATTGTTACGTCGTACTTGCCGTCGTCCTTTGTCTTGATATCTTCGCGAGTGACGTCAAGGAACTCAAAGGCGTCGTTCTGTACGGTAGAGAAGTTGCTGGGTACCGTTTTTGTCAGATAAGCCTTCATGATATTGTTCAGGATGCTGGCAAAGACCGATGGGTCGTGGTTATAGATTGCATCAAGGTGCTCCTGCAGGTTAGCGGCATTGATGTCCAGTCCATCGACACCCAGATTCTTCACGATGTAGCGGGCATCATTGAGGAAATACTGTTCTACAGCCTTGTCATCGGGAGCCAGGAAAGCTGCAATCTCTTTGTTGTCATCGATGCTGCTGCCATCGGTGAGCAGTGTTGGGTTATAGAGGTTCCAGCCCGGGTCGAAGTTAAGCAATTGGTTGTCGGCCACGGAACTGCCTTTTACGGCTTGTGTTACCTTTGTTCGCTGGGAGTTCTTACTCAGATAGCGAAAGGCAAACACCGTATCCTCGACGGTCAGCGCGGGGTTCAGTTCATGGTACTGCTGGGTGAGCGTCAAGTCAGCATACGGATAGCTATAGTAGTCGAGTATGCGCGAGAGGTAGCGTGTATCACTGCCGGCACGCAGGATTTCTGCCATGTTGCCGGGGTTGACGAGTACCTCGTCCAATTGGTGGATGTAACCATTCTGACACACTACGTCGCCCTTGACCACTTTGCGGTCGAAGATGTAGGCGGCACCGTCGGTGTAAGCATTACCGGTAAGTACTTCGAAGTCGCTGTTGGCGCCACTGACGGTCATGTTGTTGTTGAGCATGTACTCGCCTGTAAAGTGTACCATTGGTGCGACAGTGTTGTCGAACACGCAGAAGATAGGCTTTTTGAAACGCCCGAAGTACTTGTTGTTCTCGGGCATATCCTCCGGCGCAAACGGACTGACGGCATACGTGTTTCGCATGTTGGTGGAGTGCTTTACCAGCTGGCCTTGCAGCATGTTTCCTGAACTGTTTTGGCTGTTCGACAGCGTACCCACCAGGATAGCGTTGTCAATCATGGCCGAGAACAGCAGTTCTGCCTTCTGCGAATAGGTCAGCTCTTCGTAACTTGACACTCCAAACTTGTTGTTGCCACCGGCAAAGAACCGTTCAAAAGCCTCATCGTTGGCAGGGAAGATCGTCTTACTACCGGTTTTGCTCAGCACGTCCGTGTAATCCAAATCGTCGATGAGGCGACAATACGTGTTGAATGTGCCTTGCAACTCCTTGGGCTGCTGAAGCTCTTTGTAGATACTCTCTCCAAGCCACGTGGGCAATTCTCCCTCTGGCACCAGGTATTCCTTCTTACAGGAAACCAAAGCGATGCACATGACGGATGCATACAAAAAGAGTTTTTTCATAAATAGCTATTTATTAGTAAATTAATTCGTTTTGGCTCGTACCCTTTTAGGGGAAGTAGTTTTCAATGTGCAAAATTAAACAAAAAAAATGAAACACCGATAAAAATGTTTCATTATTTTTTTAATAAGGATAATTTTAACTAATAAACGCACGATTCTACCAGCAGTGCAAACGAAAAATCCCCACCAGCCCGTGGGGGGATTTTGGGTCTAAGGAATTTAGGAATGGAGGAATATCTTGCAGCTGTGCTGCTTGGTGTCTCGATTGTAATTAATTCCGACGAGCAGTAAACGGTCGGCATATTGAGCAACCTTGGCGGGGTACTCCTTGCGTTTGATCTGATCTATAGCGGTATCAGCATCCTTATTGTACTTCAGCTCAATGATAATTGCCGGAGAATCTACGCCCTTCCGTGGGATGAGTACCAAATCGGCAAATCCCTTACCAGTAGCCAGTTCGCGATGGAAGATGTAGTCGCTATGTGCATAATAGTAGGCAATGCTTAGTACGCAGGCAAGTGAGTTTTCGTCGTTGTACGAAAGGATGCTGGTATTCTCGTCGTGGGCAGCATCAATGCCACGGGCTACAGTTTCCTCATCACCATTGAGGGTTGCCTGAAGCAGCTTCTCCGATTGCCTCAAGGCCTTGACCACATGTTCCCAGCCAGTATCCTCCACGGCATTCAACAACTCTCCTGCTACTTCGTGGTTGGGGACATAGCACTCATTCTTACGCCAGTTGAAAGACAGATAGCCCAGATGAATCAGCACCGTCAACACATCGTCTTTACTCTGAATAATTGTCATGTCGTTCTGGAATTTCGTGGTATTCACCTTCACGCGTCCGCCACTCAACAATATAAGTATGTCGTCCTTCAATCCATCGAAGTTCATCCTAATATAGCCGGCAATAGCATCGTAGGCACCCGTCGATGCCCAATAGCTGCGACAGCGTTTTGCCATGACAGCCTGCATCACTGAGTTTGGATTGAACATGGACATCTCATCACCAATCTGATAGCCATCGTACCAGGCCTCAAGCTCGTCAAAATCTACACTATGACGTTCTGCCAGCATCTTTACCTCGTCTTTGGTAAATCCGAAGAAACTACCCATATTGCGAGGTTCCACCATGGAATACTCTAAGAAATTGTTCAGTGCCGACTGCGTCTTGAACTTTTTGATAGGCAAGATACCAGTCATATAGACTGCAGCAAAGACCTCCATACCCGATACGTCCTTGAACATGCGACGCAACAGGTTGAGATATCCCTCCATCACCTCTGGCTTCGTTTCGGCGAATTCCCGGCAGATGGCATCCCACTCGTCAATGATGAAGACGAAGTGCTCGCCCAACTCGATGCTAATGCGCTGCAAGAAGGCCATGAAATCGTCACTGTCACGCAGTGTGACTTGTGGATATGCTACCTGCAAGTCCTCTTTCAACTCGTCCTGTATATGCTGAATGATGGCGTCGCTTTTGAAGCGTGTGATAAACGACGTCATATCTACATAGATGACGGGATATTTGTTCAGATGTTCCTCAAACGTCTGGTCTTGGGCAATCTGTAGGTCTTCAAAGAGGCTACGAGAGTCACAGGAATGGTCATAATAGGCCGCCAACATTTCTGCAGCCATTGACTTGCCAAAACGACGACTACGTGTTACGCATGTGAATTTCAACCTTGTGAAAAGCGTCTTATTCACCTCTGCTATCAGACCAGTTTTGTCAACATACTCGCTGTTGCGAATCTGACGGAAGCCAAAATTACCTTTATTGATGTATATGCCCATATTCTCCTTTTTCCGAATGTTGCTGCAAAGATACGAATAAGTAAGTGAAAATGCAAATTTATTTGCAATAAAATCCCCACCAGCCCGTGTGGGCGGTGGGGATTGATGGCTATTGTGCATTGCGACTCAGTCGCAATGGTGTTTTACTTAATCACAAACTTCTTACCATTTTGGATGAAGATACCCTTCGTAGCGTTGTTGACACGCTGGCCGGCGAGGTTGTAGATGGCACCGTTCTGAGCCTTGGCGTCCTTGATGGTCTCAATGCCAGTAGGATCGGCAGCCTTGATTTCCTCAATCTTCAGGTTGTCGAACCAGCTGCGGCGACCAGGGAATACTGCATTACCAGAATTGCGATGTCCCAATACCTTGAAGGTTGCAGGTGCATTGCCGTTGAAGTCAACCTCCTGTGTGGACTTAATGCCATTAGGTGTGGTGGAGGTTAGGTACATCTTCTTGGTGCCGTAGTCGAGGATAGCTTCAATATGAGTCTTGTTGTCATTGGCACAAGAACCGTCATCGCCAGTGGTGTTGGCTACGAAGAAGTTCTTCATACTGTCGCCCATGCCGAAGTCGTCGAAACCATATTCAGGGTTCGAACCAATGGCACTGCTATAGGGAATGAATCCCCAGCCGGCTACGCGTGTGTCTTCAGCGTCATTGAGGCTGAATCCGTTGTAGAAGTCAGTCAGGCGTACAAACCAGTAGTCCATCGATACTCTAAGGATGTTTGTACTGTATTCCTTTGCGGGAATAGTGGCAGTTGCTTTACCGTCACCTACGCGTAGTACTTCTTTTAATTCTTTGACACCAGACTTATCAATTCCCAGCTCGTACTTCATACTTGCAGCCTCATTAGTAGTAGGCGTATTCTCAGAGAAGTTCTCGATGCTCATCACGGTGTTAGTGCCTGTAACTTCATAAAGCGTGGTCTCAGCATTTTTGGTAGCACCGTTGGCAAAGTCAAGAGCGATGATGGTTGTGATGTTCTCAGCAGGAATGGTACCCTTGAATGTTTCTAAGGCTTTGTTCAGCGCATCGTTCGCTTCAATAATCTTGTCAGCGTTCTCCTCGCTGTAGTCTTTCGTCTTCATTTCAGCGAGCACACCCTTGCTATTGTCGATGGCTGTCTGCAAGTCAGCCTTACCAGTAGCGGTGCTATAGATACGCATTGCCATGGTAGCCTCTGCGAGGTCAATAATGGGCTGCATAGAGTTCAGCGTGTCGTTGACAGCATTGAATGTTCTGTTAGCGGCAATCAGATGTTTTGTAGCTTTGTCGTAAACCTCGAAAACCAATAATCCTTCCTCAGCATTCTTGGTGCTGTTAGCCTTGTTGTAAGCATCCTCGTCGAAGGTTTTTATAATCTGCTCCTGAGTGTATCCCTCATATTTCTCGATTTCGGGCTTATATTTATTAAGAGAATCCTGCAGTGCAGTCTTACCCCACAACATGTCAGCCTTTTCCAGGTTCTCAGTAGCGGTGGTAATCTGAGTGCGGCCAGTGGTAATTTGTTCGCGGACATCAGCCTCGTAACTGAGCTCAGCCTGAGAATAAGCACTATTGGTCTTACCCCACAGCGAAGCGTTCACCATATAGGCTACAGAGCCGAGCGTCAGGGCCTGATGGCTCTCCTTACACCATGCCATCATGGAAATCTCATAGGTTTCACCATCGTTTGCCACCTCGAAGGAAGCAATGAAGTCGGTTAAAGCGCCGGTAACAACAGAAATTGTACCATCTGTCTCTTTTTTAAAGGTGGCAGGCTCTAACTCTTTCTCGACAGACACAACGATATCTGCGGCGTCAGTACCAGGAGTCATGACACCTTCTACATCGTAGCACTTGGTAATGGTGAGCTTACCAATAGCAGGCTTCATACCATCGTCAACAGTCCATGACTGACTTGCATTCTCACGAACTGCAGCACTCGACTGGATGCTGAACACATAGGTTCCACCGTTGTCGAACTTCTTCAGAAGTTTTACACCCATAGGGTTCGTCGGGTTACCGTTTGCCCATGTGGCGCCCTTAACATAGTGGCCTTGGTCGGGATAGCCACCGCTTTTATCAACGTTACAACGACTAGCAGGCACACAGTCCCAGTTTCCGAACTTAGAGGCATTTCCAATCTTTGATCCATACCAGCCGAGCTTGTCATTACCCTCCAAGAACTGGTCCATCTCGTCAGCGACAAGACCATCCTTGCCATTTTTTCCGAAGAGGTTTTGACGAGCTGTAGCCATCTTGCTGCTTAACTGCTCGGGGGTCGTGTCGTCGCCTAATGCTTTCAGATCTTCAATATTCGCATCGAGTTCGTAATCTTCTACCAGACCTTCCCAGTCGCGGCAGTTGACGAAGACGTTCAGCGTGTCAACCAGTGCATCGCGCAGACGCAGGTCGGCAACCTCAGTAGCAGCAGCAATCTGCAGGTCGGCAATCTCTACAGCGGTATTCATACCGGTGAACGAGATGAAGTAGGTGCGAGCCATGCCGTCGCCCTTGATGGCGTAGTTGAAGGTCTGCCACTCATCGGTGAGCTGCTCTGCCTTGTTGCAGATGATCTCGTCAGTAGCATCACCATAGGTACCTGCCGTGTTGCCCTGTACGCGTACCACGTTCAGCAGAGAGGTAGTGCCGTCTTTCGTTCTGGTGCGAATGGAAATAGTGTTGGTACCCTTCATCTTGTAGCTTACGATGTAAGTACCTGTCGGGCTTGCTGGTGTAAAGGTATAGTACATACCCTCAGTAGCGGTGGCTACCAAGCTGTTTACGGAATTGATGCCAGCGGCATAGCCGTCAGCTTTCGTCTGGAAGATAGCATCCAACGTTGTCTCTTCCGTAGCCGAAATCTTTGTCCACCCAGTCAGGTCGGTGAACGCACTGTTGTTGTTCTCGTTGGTACCGGTAATCTTGAATCGTCCTGTAGGTGTATAGACATACTGTCCTACCTCAAGGGCGAAACCAGAAACAGCCGTTGCCAATGCCATAAAGGCAAAAAGTAAACGTTTCTTCATAAAAGTTTGTTTTTAATAATTAGTAAATTATATAATGTTATGGTATGTGTTAGCAGTTTGTTGCGTAATACGATGCAAAAGTAGTAAAAAAATAGTAGTTGTGTACTTTTTACTCTTTAATTTTTGTTCCGTTTAAGATTTTTTAGGAATTTATTCTTAGTCGTTCAACATCCAACAATCCCCACCAGTCTTGATGGCGGTGGGAATTGATGGTATAGCGCTTTGCGGTTTCCCCCGCAAAGATCTTAGTCCTTACTTAATCACGACCTTTTTGCCCCCCTGGATATAGATGCCCTTTTGGGTCGGGTTCTCTATGGTCTTGCCATCCAGTGTGTAAGTCTTACCATTGCTGCTGTCGTTAGTCTGGATGTTGCGGATGCCGGTAGCCTCAACGATCTTCAGGATACCCGTGCCGTCAGCCAGTTTTGAGGTGTCCCAAGCCATACCGGTAGGAAGCGCAGGAAGGTCGAAGGTGGGCGTGCCTGAGAATGTGCCACTGACTTCCCATAGTGTCAGTTCATCGCCAATCTTTGGTGTATAGGCATCGTCGAGCGACACCTTGACGGTACCGTTCATCGTGAGATTCTTAGTCGTGATGAGTGAATTCTTTCTGGAATTTTTCAGGAAGGTAACCACAACACCTTCGTTAATGGTGACGGTATTCTCGCACTTGATGGTGCCGGGATTCGTTTCGGAGGTGGTGGAGGCACATGGAATCAGTTCAGCGCCGCTTTGCATAGTGAGGCTGTTCACATATCCCTGACCTACGATACGGCCACCATTCTTTACTGTTACGGGCTGTGCACCGTTGAGCAGGGTACTTACCTGTCTGTTGTTCCATGAGAGAGTGCCGCCCTCCACGGTCAATGGACCATACATGTTGCCGGCAGACATGATCATTTTACCCGTGCCACGCTTAGTCAGGGGCGAGGGGCTGACGGCTATGGTGTTGCCATAGTCATCGGTGCGTGCTGAGGTAATGCCTACCTCGGTAGTCAACTCAAAGTCTTCATCGCAGTCCACAATCCATGTACCCGTGCCAACCAAAGCTCCCGTGCCACCGAACTTCTTTCCACGATTTTCATACCTTGGTTCTGAAGACGTGCATTCGCATTCACGTTGACAGTAGCTTTCGGCATACCATTGGAATTACCCAACAGGAATTCCGGGTCATAGCTCTTCTTGTTCTGACGGTTGTTCTTGCCGATGTTGATAGTTCCCTCAAAATTGCTCCAGTTACCATTAAAGTAAGCTCGCACACCACCAGTATAGACATTAAACGTACCAGCACCTGTCAGCGTACCAGTATAGGTACCACGGAACGACGAATAGAACGTACCCGTTTTGCCCTGTGGCACAACGAAAGCCGTGGTATTGCTTACACCGCTACCACCTTCCATATTGGCTCCCCATACTGTGCCGCCTTGGAACTCTACAGTCCTGGGCAGTGTTTCGATATTGCTACTATTATAATTAGAGGTCACGGTACCTGCCTTGACTACCAACTTGCTGAAGGTGTTGCTCTGTGTACCAATCTCCATAGAGCCAGCACCAGTCTTGTTGAGTGTAGCGCCACTGCCCTTGATAGCCTTATTGAAAATGACACTCTTGCCGCTGGGAACCTCCACTGTGGTCTCACCACTAACATTTAGCGTCTGGTCGGTGATGATGGTTCCATTCGTGCGGAGCGTGGTGCCATCATTGAGGTAAATCTGTGAGGTACTGTTGCCCAGTGAGCCCCAGGTCTGGCCGCTATTGTTGGCCAGCATTGCTACCTCAACGGTACCTCCGTTGATGGTGGTGTTGCCGGTGTGGTTCCAGTTGTTAATGGTCAGCTTGCCGCTACCGTTCTTGGTGATTGTACCACCACCCACGATGCTGTCACCACTGAGGACGTAGTTCTTCGTGTTGTTGGCGAAGATAACAGACTTAGGACTGGCGGCACCCTTGATGATGACATCGGAAACAGCAGCGTTGTCGTCGAAGGTGATATCATCGCCATTGGCCGAGTAGGTTGTCTCGTTGCCTATCAGGAAGTTCTCCGTGACAGCCTGTTGCCAAGTGTTGTTGCCGTTCGTGCCATTCCAACTGACAGCACCAGCCTCACGCATGGTCTTGATGACGAGCTTGAGTTTGCCATCCTCGTGGATGAGCTTGGTCCAATAATTGTTTCCAAGACCCTCCAAGGTGATGGCATCCAGTCCTTCTATCTCGCCGATGGTACCAAGGTCATAGGTGCCTGCCGGTATCTCACCCGTGAAGTTGAACTGCAGAATGGGAGCCTTGTAGCGGGGACCGAAATCTACCCATACTTGGTCGGTCTTGGCCTCTGCCGTCAGCTTGGTGGCATTGATCTGGTCGAAACTGCCATTGGCACCGTCGATGACAATGCGTGAACCAAAGCCAAGTGCCAGCGTTGTGGTTGTGATGTTGCCTACGTTGTCCTTGCCACCAGGATAGATGGTGGCATTGTAGTCGGCCTTGATGCCACCTTTGAAGGTACCACCGTTAGAGAGTAGGGTAGTATGGCGGTTGAGCCATAGCGGACTACTCTCGAATGTGCCGTCGAACTGCAATGTACCCTGCCAGATGTTGGTCTCACCGGTGTGCTTTTCAACAACATTGGGCAGTACGAGGATACCCTCACCCTGCTTGACGAGGCGTGTGGTACCACTGAAGGCACCACCAGTCAGTGTGGTGGTATAGGTTGTGATAACCAGCTCCGGCTGCTTGGGCGTGCTGCCGGTAGCTTGCTGACTGCCACTGCCCTGTACCCATGCGGGTGCATTGACGGTCAGTATGTATGGTGATGCACCTTCGGCTACAGCGATGGTCTTGTTCTCATAGCCCGAAACCAACAGGTGGTTGTCGGTAGTATTGATGGTGCCACCATTAGCCACTTCCGTGCGACCTTCCAAAGTCAGTGCTGGCGGACAGTTGGTGATTCCCTCCAACTCGCCGAGGAAGAAACTGGTGTGAGGCGGCTGGTTGTAGCCAACCGACTGCCACGTCATGGCGTTGCGATATTCGTGGTCAGCCCAGAGCGTGGTGATGCCGTGAGGAGAAGGATAGCTCGTAGTCTGGATAATCAGCTTATCGCTGGTACGAGTAACAATTTCCTCGCGCCAGTCACCCAGGATGTCGCCCAAGAAGCAGGGGTTGTTCTTCGATGAGTTGTTCAGGTTGCCCTGTCCCATCCAACAACGGCTGTTGGCATAACTGCGGTCTGTTCCCACCTCGTTCTGACCTGGTGCTTTATAGACACATGGAGATTTCTCCGTACCCGGTGAGTCCATAAACTCGTCAAGCAAATCGCCATCCCAATAGACGCGCATATTCACATGGTCATCTGAGAAACCTGTGTGATTAGAAGCCTTATCGGCAACAAGACTGATGCCAGCCCCACCCGAGATGCCAATAGCACCAGGAATATTATTATAGAAATTGCCTGCCATACAACGACCATTGTCACTGCCGCCACCCGTGGTATAACGCAAGGTTGACGTAGTGGCATCAGTATAGGCAATACCTGGCACTGTGGCACCCTCCAAACATACAAACTGCTCCAGTCCCCAACGATAGGGATCGAGATCGCCGCAATGCTGTGCATCGCCATGACCGAATCCGGTGGTAGAGAGCCCGTAGCCTGTATCGTCGATCATCATCGAACCAAACACGATCTCGTCACGACCGTCACAGTCAACATCGGCAATAGCAAAGTTATGGAATCCATTGCCAAACCATGGCGAACTGCCATCGTAGCAGTTCCAGCGCCAACGCTGAGTGAGTTCGTGAGTATCCTTGTTTACATCAAGGGCGCAGAACTTATGGCGCGTGTAACAGCCACGTCCCAAGAAGATGCTGGCATTACGACCGTCCAGATAGGGAGCACCGAAATAGTGCTTACAAGCACGGTGGCCTGTATCACTGGCCCCCCACACCGTTGCATAGCTCGTCTCTCCCGTTTCAAAACGAGGCAGAGGATAGTCCATCGGGGTCCAGGTGTCACCACCGTCCCAACCGAGATAAGGCTCACCCGTCTTACCATTGAGGTAGAGCAGGTATTCTGCACCTTCCTTGGTATATTCATCACGTGGGGCATAGTAGTCCATGTTACCCACCTTGATGGTCTTGCCCGTAGCGGTGTGGATGATCATATTGTCGGCACCACGCATCAAGGCCTCGGCCTTGCCGTCCTGATCCCAGTCGTAGAGAATCAGGTCAAACTGCTCATCCGGTCCTGCCATCAGGTTTGGTCCCATATCTATTGACCACAGCAGCGTGCCGTCCATCTTATAGCACTCATGACGGTTGAAGTCGGTCTTATTGGTCGACTCACGCAGATTGCCGGAATCATTACGGCGCTTCACGACAAACTCCATCTGTCCGTCGCCATCGACATCGGCCACCGAACAGTCGTTCAGCGAGTAGCCCGAAGTCACATCGACACCATTACGGTTGAGCACTTTGGCAACGGGAATCTCCCAATACTGGTGGTCCCATGGTGTGCAGGTGGCTGCCTGGTCGTTACGTTCCGTACCCTTGATGACGGGCACAACCTTGTAGGTGGAGGCTTTCGTACCGTTATTGTCCTGATAGTTGGACACCGTCAGGTTCTCGGCCACCTTCGTACCGTCGCGATAAACATTGTACTTTGTGTCGTAGTATTCAGTAGGCAGAATACGCCAACTGACAAAGATGCCTGAGCCTGACATGCCATAGCGCTCATCCTGACCGGTCTTGTCACCTTGTGGTATAGCCACGAGGCCACGATTCAGTTTATCGGTTACACGCTGAGCGTTAGCACCCAATAGCGTCAGTCCGCAAAGGACTGTCAACAAAAACAATTTCTTCATATGCATTTCTTTGTTTTAGTGTAATCTTGGTTTGTTTGTCGCCGCAAAGGTACAAAAAAAAACTTAATCTCAGTGCTTTTTACAAAATTATTTGTAATTTTGCAAGCAGAATCTACAAAACAAACTAAATCGTACGACTTATGAAAAGAAACATCTTGATAGTATTACTCGCCATAGCAGGCATTGTCAGCAGTCATGCCCAGCAGGTGACACCGGCCCTCACCGTGTATAAGGAGTTCCGCCCTGCCAAGGTGATGTTGGCCGACGGCAAGATACTGAACCTGTCGTTGGCTAATATCTTCCTGAAAAACAGTTCGTTGCTGTATAAGAGTGGGCTGGAGACCAAGGAGGCCAACATGAATACCGTGCTGAGGGTGGACTTCAAGGACCGCAGCTATCTGCGGATAGACACTTTGCTGGCCTACCAGGTGGACACGGTAAGCCATGATGTGCTCTACTGTGCGCAGATGATTGACATGGACTCGTACCGCCAACAGATAGCTAACAATCGTGAGATAACGAGTCTTGACCTTAACGACATGATAGGCTACACAACGGTAGACCTGCAGAATGAGCAGGACATCCATTTCCCGATAAAGAACGTGTTTATCTTTCGGATCAATGGTAACTTTGTTGTTGCCCATGAACGTTCTTTAAAGCGGCTGCTGACGAAAGAAAAGCGCAGAATCCTGGCATCGGCCATTGCCATGCCAGGATTCAGCTGGAACGATGAGAAGTCGCTGATGGATCTGCTGAAGATGATTCAGTAATTTGATGGTTTCCATTTCATGAAACGTTTTGTAAAGGAATAAAAACCGCACGGACAACCCTCTCTCGGGGAAGCCGTGCGGCAACTGTCTGTCATGAAGAAAACTTTTTATTTAAACACGAATTACCATTAATTTGCCATTAATTTCTCATGAATTATTTAATGATGACCTTGAGCTTCGCTCGAGCTCGTTCACGTTCGGAAGAACTCGAGCCAGCTCTGTTCTTCTCTCACTTAATCACGACCTTTTTACCATTCACAATGTACAGACCACGAGTAGGCTGAGCAACACGTTGGCCAGCGAGGTTGTACCAATCCTTGACGGTTTCAAATTCTTCATTCTTCATTCTTAATTCTTCATTCACTCCCGTTGTCTCGTCACCGAATACTATGTTGAGAGAGCGTGCCTCGCCTACTGGTGTTGCATTCATATAAGCATTACCATAAGGTACTGAAGCCGATGTAGCGCCAATAGGAGCAAATACGACAACTCCACCCTGCACGCTCAGCATTCTCGTTCATCTTGTAGGTAAGGCAAGTGTACCTTATAATACGTTTGTCCGGTAATGTTTACCGTTGTTGCCGAGCGGTTGATGGAGGGTGTCATTGGGTCGCTATCGCTTACTCGCTGCTTTATGTTCTCTCGGTGGTGCATAAAATAAAGGAAATCATTTACGCATTTCGAGCAAGTCGTAATACATTAGTCGTGTAGTAAGGACAACAGGTTGACCTTTCTTACCGCCTGTATAGAGGAATTCCTGCTCTTCAGAGGAAAAGAGACAGTGAAAGTCATTTTTCTCATAGAATGCGATGACTTGTGGTTCGTTGACAGCATCTACGATGACAAAGCGGCAGCCAGTTTTGTTACTACTGGAGAAGAACCATCCCTTAATGAACTGCAATGCCTCGCTACCTATGCCTTGACCTGCAAAATCACGACTCACTCCAAGACGACCAATCAGCACACCAGGATAGCGACGCAAGGGCTTCTCATGGTGTGTAAGGCTTTTCATGTGATCGCGACGACTGCGAGGCAAGTCATAGATACGAATACTGTCGTTAGATATGGTCAGAGCGCAGACTATCTTTGATGGATCGTTGCCTAAAAGGAAACAATAGGTTTTGCCCATCAAGAAGTGGGCATATCGTGTGGCATCATGAGCGAAGAAGTCATCAAGGTCTTCATTGCCACATGAAAAGGGTTGACAGACGGCAAGAATATCGTCTGTCAGTTCATGGAATGTGCAGCTATCAGATAAAAACGCCATGCTACAATGTATCTGATATTAGAGCATACCAGCCTTGCTCAATATGGCATGAGCCATTAGGCAATAGGAATGGTCGTCCCTGTTATTGGTTCCCTTGTAGTTGCGTTCAGCCTCCTCTGCATGGCGAAGGAATTCACGTGCCTCCTTGCCTTTCAATGTGGGGATTGCTTTAATTGCTGTTGCCATAGTTATATAATCTTTCGTATATCAATTATAATGTTGACCGTTATTGCGAAAGGAGAACAGCGCTTACTCCATGCCTCCTGTCTTATCGCTTTAGCGGCGTTCACGCCGCAAAGATACAAAAAAAAACTTAATCTCAGTGCTTTTTACAAAATTATTTGTAATTTTGCAAGCAGAATCTACTAAACAAACTAAATCGTCGACTTATGAAAAGAAACATTCTGATAGTATTACTCGCCATTGTAGGAATTGTCAGCAGTCATGCCCAGCAGGTGACACCGGCACTTACCGTGTATAAGCAGTTCAAACCTGGACATCCATTTCCTCGTCCAGAACGTTTACTTCTTCCGCATCAAAGGTAAATATGTCCTGGCTCATGAGCGTAGTGTCCGGCAGGCGATAGGCAAAGATAAGCGGTATAAGCTGGATGCAGCCATTGCCATGCCAGGATTCAGCTGGAACGATGAGAAGTCGCTGATGAACCTATTGAAGATGATTCAGTAATTTGATGGTTTCCATTTCATGAAACGTTTTGTAAAGGAATAAAAACCGCACGGACAACCCTCTCTCGGGGAAGCCGTGCGGCAACTGTCGGTATGAAGAAAAACTTATCGAATTAGTAGTCTTCATCCTCCTCCCAGAAACTGCTTTCGCGAGAGAGGTTACCACTGGTTTCTGTTGTGCTTCCACCGTAACCTGGTGAGCCAGCGAGCATTTGATGATGCCGTCGATGCGCAGAATCTCCGTACGCTCCACAACATCCGTCAGATGCCGCTTGTCATTGTATGCACAGACACCACGAGCCACAGAGCCGTTTTCAGACAGCGTATTGCACACGGAAGCCCACCATCGCATACTGGTTCTTGGCTCCTTCGGGCAGCGAACGCATGAAGCTACGCCGCGATGAGCAGGGCATCGTGCTGATGGGCGTGTATGAGTTCCTTGCCGATCAGAATCTGCTGAATGTGTAGCGCAGCAGGGTGTCCCCCAGCGACAGCATCAAGCACGACTTCCGCAGTCCCAGCTACACCACGAAGTGGAGCGATATTCCTGAAGCAGAGTAACCATACACTAAACGGATCAAGTCCCGCGATCTTTTGGTACCTGACACACACAAAGGTACAAAAAATCCCCACACCTACCCCTTTCCTTCTTTAAGCAACTCCTCTGCCAGCGCTTTTACTCGCTGTTCTGTAATAGGCTCTTCTGACGAATATAACGCCTGTGTCTGCGGACTGTTCATCACAAGTCCTGCTGCATCCCTTGGCTCTATGTCGTATTCTGACACCAGATAGGCCGCAAGGTCAGCCATCAAATCCTCAAATTTAAAATACCTCTCTTCCATATTCCTTATTCTTTGATTAGTTCTTTCAATGCCTCTTTTGTGCAGAAGCAATACTGCACATATTTGCTTCCAAACTGTGACACATGCTCAGCAAAGTCGAGCAGCGCCTCTGTGTCCAAATAGCGTGGCCCATATTTCTGCTTGTGTCGCTCTATCTCCTTATCCACAAAAGCATCAGCCACAGGGCCAATCACGATATCGTAGTCGTGAGTGAATGTCTCGTCTGAACGGTTCAGAATTATGAATTTCGACCACTCTGCGCTAAAACCCTTAAACTCCTTGACCTTCAGCCCATGCTCCTGCGCCTTGGTGGAATAAAACAAGAATGGAGTGACAACTGGTTCTCCACCGTCTCTGCTGGCCCTGCGCTTGGCCATCAGGTAGGCACGTTGCCATTGAGGTGTCAGGTAGAACCCACGGCCAAAGTCGTTCCTCGACTGACATTTCTTCAAGTTAGGCGTCACTATCTCGACGTTGCTACCATGCAATAGTCTCATACTACCTTCTTGAATTTCTCGCGGTTTCTATTACACACCTTGTCGAGGTCACTCAGCAAGGTCTCGCGTGGCAAGGTCTGCTCGTAGGCATAGTTCTCTTCCAGGAATTGGATACCCTTATACACCAGCAGATAACGGTAAGCATCTGCAAACGCCATCTTCTTGCTATGCGCATACCACATCACGCCAATTGTCACAAAGCGCACACGCTCCACCTTCTTCTCGTCTGGCTCCTTCATTCCCATCACCTGAATGCTGATTTTCTCGCCCATTGCATCCATCAGCAGCGAAGCATCCTCAAACGAGATGTGCGTCAGTCCCTTCTCAATCTTGCTGATGCTGCTTTTAGGCAAGCCAACGCGCTTACCCAGTTCCTCCTGAGTAATCTTCTTGGCTTTCCTTACCTGTTGGATAGTAGCCCCCAACATGCTGCCGCCCTCTTGTGTTTCGAACTTATTTTTCATATCTTAGTCCTCCTTCGAACTGTTTTTACACCGCAAAGATAGAAAAAATTTCCGAAATGAGAAACTTTTGAGCCGTTTTTTTGCTATTTTACCTCATTTTTCATTGATAGAGACGCAAAAAGAACATCTTCCATCAGACATTTTACATCATTCATCGTCAGTCCCTTATATGATGCTTTGCATCGAGCACACTCACATAGGCTTCATCATCATTATTGAGCTTTACTCTTCCTCCTTCACGACTCGGCATAGCTTATTCAAGAACGGATCAAGGAACCGTCCCAGTGATCCGTTGAAGATGATTCAGTAATTTGATGGTTTCCATTTCATGAAACGTTTTGTAAAGGAATAAAAACCGCACGGACAACCCTCTCTCGGGGAAGCCGTGCGGCAACTGTCGGTATGAAGAAAAACTTATCGAATTAGTAGTCTTCATCCTCCTCCCAGAAACTGCTTTCGCGAGAGAGGTTACCACTGGTTTCTGTTGTGCTTCCACCGTAACCTGGTGAGCCAGCGAGCATTTGGTGTTGTGTCTGTATCTTGACGATTGTCATTGTCGGATTGATATATGTCTTTTTCATTGTCTTTTCTTTTTATTTAAACACGAATTACCATTAATTTGCCATTAATTTCTCATGAATTATTTAATGATAACCTTTTTGCCATTCACGATGTACAGACCCTTCTGAGGCTGAGCAACACGACGGCCCTGCAGGTCGAAGCAATTATCATTTGTCATTTTTTCGTTATCATTTAGACGCGTAGCGTCGCTAATGCCTGTTGCATCGTCATCGAACAGTGAGAAGAAACGTGCTTCGTTACTACCAGCAAAGTCAGCAGGCAGGTATGCTGTGTTGGCACCTACAGTGAACGCGTTGCTATTCTTGTAGAAGCCGAGGCCGTAGGTAGCATCGTTCATCAGCACATAGCCTACATTAGGGTCAATCACGGTGTTTGCTGTCACGCCCACAAGCTTGTTGGCGGAAACATTTGTTTCGCTGCTTGCCACCACGGGAATTGTTAGCGTTCCTGCCGTACCCTTAATCAACAAACCCGTATTGGCAGGCACTGTGCCACCCTTCACAGAGGTCTTTGCCACATAGCCACTCTCAGCTCCTGGAGTTTGGCTGCCCGTGATAATGTAAACATCAGTAAGGTTCTCAATGCTTTCGCTGAAGTCCAGAGGATATGGCGAGCAGTAAGTTGCCCAGCCAGCAGCAGAGATGGTCTTGGTCACTTCTGGGACAAATTCAAATGAGTTAATCTTAAGATGAAATGCATCTGTTCTATCACTAAATATATAATAGGACGTATTCTTGTTTAACCAGATCCTCTGTGTTTTAAACTCATTATTGCTCGATTTGAAACTGGTATAATAAGAACTACCAGATATCCAAACGCGATACTGTATACCATTATATTTATAATAATATAGATTTAGATAACCATCCTTCTTAGGAGTAAACTTGAACACAGAACCTCCAGTCGGTTTATAACCGTCTTTTACTGTTGCAAAATAGCCTTGCAAACACAATGTCGAGCTTTCAGTTAAGGTGTTCCAACTGTCGCTGACAGTTACTGTTATCTTAGCAATCTGATTGTTGCTTGGAGAATCAGCGCCATAGATATCTGCAGCTGTAGGTGCGGCAGTTGTATATTTGGTAACTGTGCATGTATAGTCAGCTGTTTCTGAGCTAGGATCAAAAGCATCATATGATGCCCATGCTCCATCGGTATATTTAAAGTAATAATCCGTTGTGCTACGTGCACCATTGCCCCACAACTCCATTGTAATATCCGGGCATTGTACCTCAGTAAACAATTGATATTTGTCCGTGTTATTAACAGTATAAGAGTTGGTGCCTGAAACTATGTCACCATAATCGCCTTCGGTAGTTGTGATATACACATTGTCAAGCATTATACCGCGTCCAGTAGTTTTCTGATTGTCTGACCCGATATTGATTCCAGTGATATAACCAGCACCTACAGGCATGTCTATTTCCTTATTGACTTTTTCTACATCACTCGCGTTGGTAATAACAAGACTAATCTTTCTTGTAGCATAGTTCAGAGTGAAGTTGAATTTTACTCTCTCTGACCATGATGTATTTCCCCAAGAACTACTAAAGCCGATGGCTTCAAGGTCTGTTGCAGAAAGTCCCATGGTAGAAGATACGACTTCTGTGTTTTTATATGTTTCAGTAACAATATTCTCACCACTAGTTAACAATTTTATTGTTTGATTTGCATTCGTACCACTGTGACCGCCAAAGGCAATCCAAAAGGATACATTTACAATGTCTTTTGCCCCCACTGTACCATTTGTCATTGCAATGGTCATATTACCATTGTTGAAAGTCATATGACCATCACCATCAATACCGCCTCCGTCTGAAACATTTGATAAAGCCTTCCAGAACCATCCTTGGGTAGTACCGCAGACTTCATCTGCTCCTTTTGAATAGGTACAAGGATTGGCAACAGTAATACTTCCATTAAACAGGACTTTAGCATTTGTGGTTACAGCACCAACCTTACCAGCCCACGCAAAATTACCCCCCCCCAGGAGCATTACTGCCATGAGGAGCGTTTTAGTTAGTAATTGTTTTTTCATTTGTTGTTTTATTAGTTTGTTATAAGATAAATTATGCATTAGTAGTCGGGTGCAAAGGTAAGACATAAAATGGGAAATACAAAATATTTCAACCATAAAATAACGTAAATCTACGCAAAAGATTACGAATTACCGTACCCACGGAAGTTATTATGTCCCGCAGAAATCGCAGAAATGGCAGAAATTCAAGCTGCGCACTCACAAAACCACATACGCCTTGGTATTGTTCTCGTTGGGTGGTGCCCACCTGCTGACGATGGCCCTGATGGTAAAGAGCCTGTACGTGTGGTAGTAGGTACGGGTGAGCAGCCTGAAAGCTGCTCTCCACCCATACGCTAAGTTCTCAAACTGGCAGAACGCTGTGTCCGTCTACTTGAGACGCTTAAGATATTGCTTGAGGCGTTTCTATGTGGCAAGTTTCTTCATCAAAATTTGGAAGTCTTAGAAAATGGAAACGACCATCTTTTTACTGAAAAAAAGATGATTTCCCCTTATTTAGTATAGCACAAAGTAGGGGAAAAACTTGCATATTTAAAATATTTTTTGTAACTTTATAGCAGAAAAATGAGTTGGAGACTGACAGACTGACAAAACAGCGATGCACAAAGGGATTGCAGTCATTTTGGAGACTGTCAAGACTGACAGGAGACTGACAGGATTTCGGCTCGTTTTAGCTCTAAAAATGGCAAATTCTCTAGAGAATTTCAGTCGTATACAGCTAATAAGCGAAAAATTCTCTAGAGAATTTCAAGAATTATCTAGAGAATGTGCGCTACAGACTGTCAGTCTCCTGTCAGTCTTGACAGTCTCCAAAATGACTGCAACTGCCCTCAGCATCGGCGTTTTGTCAGTCTGACAGTCTTTATCACAAAATTTCGGACCCTTTTTAAAAGAGCATTTCGCTTACTTTAACAAGAATAACAGGAACGCGTTGCGCTTTTATTATTATCTTTCTCATTATTTTCAAAAACGAATAATTTGTTCAATGCCAGGCTCCGTAGGAGCATCAATTTGATTCAAGGTGGCGTCACGCACATCGTCGAGCACGACGGCGGGTCGATAGTCAGGACGCTCGTAGCGGAAGGTGACATCGTTGACGTGCAGACCTTCCACGTGGCGGGCATAGAGACCGTATGCAGGTGTCCACCCTGCAAACTTCGGTTCTGGATAGTTGGTGCCCTGTTCACGGTATTGCTTGTTGACCAGTTCCTTGGCACCACCTCCCTTGAAGTACAGACGGATATTCGACAGCCATACATTGCGGATGGGCTCGTCCTTCATGCCAGTGACGATGATGCTGCACAGCGAGTCGCAGTCGTCGGCAATGACATTGCTAATCTGTATGTCACGGGCTGACGATGGTTGTGTCACTTCCTTAGGACCACGATTGCGGCAGCCGGTGGTGATATAGATAGGGTAGTGGTGGACATGGCTCATCGTGATGTTGTTGACCATGATGTTCTCCATCTTTCCCTGGTCGACCTCCTCGAAAGCCAGGCCAGAGGAATACATGAAGGTGCAGTTGGTCAGCGAGATATTACGGTAGCCACCATTCGACTCCGTGCCCAACTTAAAACGACCGCACACCCAGTTGACAGGCTCGGGGATGTAGGTGCCGTCAAGCAGTGAACCGCACTTATACCCCGTGATGTTACAGTTGCTGATGGCGATATGTTCGCAGAGCACTGGTTTCTTCAATGCATACGACGACTTCAGCACCAAGGCATCGTCGCGTGGTGTATTGATGCGGCAGTTGGTGATGGTCATATACTTACAGCAGTCGATGTCGAAGCCGTCACGGTTGGTGTCGATGGTGACATTGTCGATAGTCGACAGATCGCAGCCCGTCATGATAATGCCAAAGTGACCACCACGGTAGATGGTGATGTCGCGAATTGTCACCTGTCGGCAGAGTTTTAAGGCGATGGCTTTGTCGCCAGTACCGATGCTGCCGCCTTTCAGGTTGCCACCGGCCTCGGTGTCCTTATGGGTCAGTCCTTTGCCGTCAATCATTCCATGGCCGGTGATGGAGACGTTGGTCTGTCCTTCAGCCCAGATAAGGGAGTTGTGAAAATAGGTATGTCCGCCATCCTGGTATTCTGGGAAACCGCCAAACGACTCACTCTCGTCGTAGGCCTTCATCGATGCTGGTGCAGCGAGGATGACGGCACCGGCGGTGAGGTGCAGGTCTATATTGCTCTTTAGCCGAATGCTGCCGCTGAGGTACGTACCGGCAGGCAGTAGCACTTGTCCACCACCATTCTTGACGGCAGTCTCAATGGCGGCATTGATGGCTGGCGAGTCGAGGGTCTTGCCGTCGCCCTTTGCTCCGTAGTCGCGTACATTATATACACCTGCCGCTGCTGACAGACTGCAGCAAACAAACACAATCAATGATAGTAGCTGTTTCATAACATTATAACGTGTTATAATGATAATTATTGCATGTTGATGGTCATATAGTCAATATCAGGCATGGCGGCATAGTCGCAATAGAGGCGAATATCAGTACTCCCATTGAACCTTGCGGCCATTGTGGATATAGATCTGACCCTTGACAGGAGTCTGCACTTTCTGACCCATCATGTTGTACCAGGCGTTGTCGGCGGGTTGACGGTTGGCTGATGGCAGATCGTTGATGCCCAGCGTCATTTCGCGAGCTGCAAGACGGTCCTCTTCGGCCTTCTTGGCGGCAGCCCAAATCTGTTCTGTTGTTTGGTCGCTTCCAATATAGTAACCCACATTGGTAGGCTGGTTGTAACCCACTTGCTCATGGATGGTTTGCATCTTGTAGGTGTGGTCGCTCATGAGGTAAGGAATGCGAAGGGTGGTGGGATACCAGGTAGAGAAGACCTTGATATTGTTCAGTTTCGTAGCATCAGGGAGGATGACCTCTTCGCGCCAGTCGCCCATCATGTCACCATACCAGCCTGGATTGGACTTGGTAGAGTTGTTGAACGAGATGTCAAAACGATATATCGTGAAGGTACGGCCGTGTGCATAGCTGTTGATAATGCCACCGTCAATCATTTGGCGATTGAGATAGCCGTCAAACCAGATGCCGGCATTGCAGGATGACTCTTTGGCACGGGCTGAGCCTTCACTATTCATCAGCGGATTGCCATTCTGGTCGAAGAGCTCATTGCCGTATTTCCAGAACTCACAGCCTGGAGAGTTGGGATTGACATCGGCTACCATACAACGACCTTGGTCGCCTTCTGTAGCAGCCACGATGTCCCAGATGACAGCACCTGTCTTGGCGTCGTGGAGGGCAACCTCGGTCTTACCACCTTCCAGACAGTGGTACACCTGCAAGCCCTCATAGCCCTTCTGGAATACACCGACATGGTTGGCGTCACCATGACCCAGACCTGATGACCAGAGGCCAGTGCCATCGTGGTCGAAAGCGCAAGAGCCATACATCACCTCGTCGAGACCGTCGCCATCGAGGTCGGCAACATTGAAGGCGTGGTTGCCCTGACCGGCATAGGCAGAGTTGGCCTTGCCGTCCTTATTCTTATCCTTGCCACCGGCAATGTCTGTGTCGAATTTCCACAGGCGTGTCAGCGAGCCTTCTAGTCCACGCTCAGCATCTGCCGTGCCAGGCTGGTAGTCCCAAGCTTCTACGATGGTGCGACCATAGACACCACGTCCGAGAAATACCTGAATACCTTTACCGGTAAACTCTGCAACGCCCAGGCGCAGCGAGTTGGCCAATTTCCAATAGTATTTTTTGTCGCGTGGATCCCACTTCCAGTCGTTAGCCTCCCAATTAGAGACCCACTGTGCGGGTGTCTGTCCTTCTGGTCCACGGGCAATGAAATTGTTGCGGGCCAGTTCACGACCGGTCTTACCGTCGATGACAGAGAAAAATTCCGGACCTCCATATCCCTTGGGACCGTCACCAGTATAGTGTCCTGCAGGCCATACGTCACGATAGTCAGTCTTTCCGTCGCCATCCGTGTCGCCAATTTCCTTGCCGTCGCCAAAAACAGTGCCCTCACCTGTCTTTGTCACCACCTCACAGCAGCCGTCGCCATCGAGGTCGGCCACAGCAAAATTGATAGAGTTTCCTGCAATGATGTTTGGACCAGACATGACGCGCCACATAAAGGTGCCGTCGAGCTGATAGGCGTCGAAAATGGCAATGTGCTTAGCACGCTTGTCGCTATCGCCTGCGCCCTCACTGGTTCCTGTGATATTGCCATCGGCATCGTAGTAAGTGAGCAGTCGCTTGACGACAACCTCCATCTTACCATCACCATCGAGGTCGCCTACTGAACAGTCGTTGGCCTGATATTTGAAGATATTGGCATATTGCTCGCCACTGACATCCTCAGTGCTTTTCAGAGGAATGGAGATATAGGGAACCTTTGCCTCAGCCTGTTCCTTCTTCATGACATACTCACCGATGTAGTTGTCGGGAGACTTCTGTCCGTCGTTATAAGTCAGACGGTAGTAGATGTCGCCAGTGATAGTGCTCATAGGAGAGTGCTGATAGTTGGTAGCCTTGATACCGTTCTTGCCTGTTTTGAAGGCATCGTTCACGCACGACCAATTGCCTGTACCCATCTTACGCCACAAGTTGAATTGCTCAGTACCGTCATCGCCCGGCAGCATGCGCCAGGTAAGCAGCACCTTGTTGTTGGCTGATGTATAGTCACCAAGGTTAATGGCGCCTGAACTGGGAGCTACGGCTATAGAGCCCCAGAGTTTGCGGTCTTCTGTACTCGTGTTGGTGGCATTGGCTGTCAGCGTGGCAGCCAGTGCAAGTGCTAATGTGAGTAGTTGCTTCTTCATTGTAGTCAGTGTCTTGATTTATGTTTCTGCTGCAAAGGTAGCCTATTCTATATATATAGAAACTGCATATTTGTTCGTAAAAGAGGAAAATCGTTCATTCTGCAATCAGATATCGGCACACGTCCGTCCGCATTCGACTGCCCTGCTACAAGGATAACAGGAACGCGTTGCGCTTCGCTAAATGATAAATGAAAAATGATAAATGAAAAACTTAATAGCAGACGTATCATAAGTCTTCGTTACTTGATATGTTGCAACAGGAACTGCTCAGCCACTGGCAGGAAGAGGTCGTGGCCCTTGGCATTGAGGTGGGCGGTGTCAGTGCCCTTGCCGCCCTGGAAGTACTTCTTGCGGAAATCGAAGCTGTCGGACTCGATATTGCTGTCGCGTGAAGCGTCGAAGACGGGGACATCGTACTTGGCGCATACCTCCTTAATGGCTTCGATGACCTGCTGGCGCATGCTACCTTGGAAGTTCTCACAGCGCCATGGAGTGATGAAGAATATCTGTCCGTTAGGATATTTTGTACGCAGACCACTGAGCAGTATGCCTAAGCGCTCCTTGAACAGCGGCATGCCGATAGAGTCGATTCGATTGCCAGAGGCATCGTTATGTCCAGCGATGATGACGACATAGTCCAGCGAATCGTTCATGTCCTGATAGCGTTTGTACATGCCCGTTCCCCATTGTTTCAGATCGAGGGCTATGCAGTTGCCGTTCTTACCGTAGTTGTAATACTGCATACCATATTTTTGAGCGAACTTATAGTGCCACGTATATTCAATAGGGTCACGGTGGTTGCGCACGTAGCTGTCGCCGATGATACCAATCTTCTTGCCATATAGCGGATGAACCGGTATACTCTTAATGACGGGCAGGATGGCCTTACCCCAGTATGCAGCCAATTGCTTGGCACCCTGCTCGTTGGGATGAAGCCAGTAGGACTTGCCTCTTGCATCTTTCTCTTCGAAGACGTCACTCTTATAATGGCTCTTGAAGTAACCGTAAGCCTCATGGTCACCAATATGTACCTGTCCAGCCTTGCAACGTGCCACGATCTTGGCAAAGCAGTCGTAATAGGTGTCAAGGAGTTTCAGACTCTTCTTAGAAGCAATGGAACCTCCCTTTGTCTGGTAGTCGGGGTAGTACCAGATTGGTTTGTTGAGCACCACATGGGCATCGGGCCACAGCGTGAGCAGTGAGTCGATGATGGTGCAGAGGTTGTTGATGTAGTTGTCGGGGGTGGTATGACTATTGTGCTTGCGCTCTACGGAGTCATTGGTGCCCAGCATGATGCTGAACACCAGGGGCAGTCCCGGATGTGCTTTTACCAGTTGGTTCGCACGACTGACGATGTCGCTGAAGAATGTCTTGTCGCCGGCAGGAATGACGTCAGCAGCATTGGGAAGAAAATGATATGTCGTTCGGCCTGAGCGACCGCCGTTGCTGATATACACGGTGTCTATACCCTCTTGCTGCGACAGCCACAGCCCGCACTGAACAGGTGGTGCCGTCACGTCACGATTCTTATGCAAAGCACCATAGGTAATGCTGTTGCCTATAAACACGATGTTGGCACTCTGCTGTGCAAAACAAAATGATAACTGACAAATGATAAATGATAATCCTAATAGTAACCGTTTCATATCTTCTTGTCTCCCTTGTTTTCTTGTTTTCTTGTCTTCTTGTCTTCTTGTCTTCTTGTCTTCTTGTTAAATCACCGGAATCACATAGAACTTACGATTCTTCTTGAAGTCCACCATCCACTGGTCCATGATGATGTGGTCATCGAGGGCCTTCACCTTTAAGGTGTGCGAGCCCTTGGAAAGCTTGACAGGTGTCTGCTTGAGTGCCTGACCACGAAGTACACTGACCTTCCAGAACTCAGAGCGGTACTTTTCCTTCAAGGAAATGACGATGGGGGCCTCGTTGTCTATCTGTACCTGATAGCGCAGGTCTCCCTTGTCGTTGGGCTGTGTGGGAATCATAGCAGTATAGAGAACAGCCTCCCCCTCCTGCTGGGTTTCAAACTCGTAGGTCAACTCTCCACCCTTCGGAATACTGACAGCATTCATGGAGTGTCCAAGCATCTGGATGGGGCCTCCCCCTGCCCCCTCCAAAGAGAGGGGGTATGATGCCTGATAGTGACAGGCATTGCAGGCGACACCCTCGAAAGGCTCATCGTCATACAATCGGCCACAAATATCTTCAAAGACGGGCAATTGGCGTGGGGCAGCATCCATCAGCCCTTTCCATTTACCATTGGCCAGCGCATTGTAACGACGGGTTAGTGCGACAATTTCTTCATAGGCAAGATGACTTGTTGCTGAATCAGAAACGATTTTGCGCGTCATGGCTGCAGCGGCATAGATAGGGTAGGCGATATGAGCCTCATAAGCATTAGATAACTCAGGGCGAAGCAACAAACGACATTTGTCGACAATAGCTTTCAAACATCCAAAAGACTCTAACCGCTCTGCTGCTTCTTGGCGGGTCAGTCCAATGTCGGTTACATGTGACTTTCCTCCAGGATACTTTTGCTTGTCGAGTTCAACTTGTGTCCAACCCATGAACTCCGGCTTACGGATGCCACAGAGACGATAGAACTGCTGCATGGCTGGGAATAGCGCTTTGCCAACCTCGTCGCCAAACTGTGTACATAGCCAGTTGGCAAGATGCTGGTTGATGGTCTGAGGCTGTATGCTGTTGATGTCCCATGCCATATCGAGGAAGAACTCCAGGTCGTAGGCAGCCACCTTCGGATCGTGGACGTTGACAATCCATAGCTTGCGACAATTATGATCGTATGCGGCCTTCATCTCCGAATAGATGAGGCCGGGCTGGGTAGTGGTGAGCCACAGATAGTCGTGGGGACGGCCCCAATAGCTCAAATGATAATATACACCACCGCCGCCTAGACGCTTCTGCTGCTCAGCATCCGAGAGACGTGTCATGTAACCGTAGTTGTCATCGCACCACATGAGCGTGACATCGTCGGGCACCTTCAGACCACTCTCCAGAATCTCCAATACCTCTTTATACGGGATGAAGACCTGCGGTACCTTCTCTACGTCCTTGCTGTAGTATTTCTTGATGAGTTCACGCTGGTCGTCGATGACCTGCTGCAAACCTTCGAGCTTCTCCTTCTTGGTCTTGACACCCTCCATGGAACCATCGTGGATGCCGCGCATACCGATGGTGAAGAACTCTTCAGAGCCTTTGACCTCCTTGAGGCGTTCTATCCAGTACTGCTGTACCTGTTCGCGGTTGGTGATGTAGTTGTAGGCACCACGCTTCTGATGGTCCCACTCTGCAACATTGTTGCGCAACAGAGGTTCACAGTGGCTGGTGCCGATGAGAATGCCGCACGAGTCAGCCATCTCCTTATTGCCTGGGATGGTGAAGAAACCGGGCGTGCCGGTATGCATGCCAGGCCAGATGGCATTGGCACGCAGACGGAGCAGCAGCTGGAAGATGGCTTTATAGGTCTTGGGGCCCATGGTACCAAACTGATCGGCCTTTTCGTAGTTCTTCCATGCCCAATTGCGTAGGCTCCAGTCCTCGTCATTGATGAAGATGCCGCGATAGGCCACGCTGGGTGACTGCTCTGTACGGAAGTCACTGTCTATGGTCAGTTGGCTTTTCTTCTCTGGTGTGACATCGCCCCACCATACCCATGGTGACACACCTGCCTTGCGTGACAATTCCAGCAGGCCATAGGCCATGCCGCGGCCGTTGCTGGCTTCGATGATAATCTGCTGATTTTGTATAAAGATACGGAAACCGTCAAAGGGAACAGTCTTTGACAGTTGGCAGTTGACAGTTGCCTGTTTCTTGCTTGCTGGTACAGGAGTCATGCCAGTGACTTGCTGCATGTCGTCCTTCCACATGTCAAGGGCAATGGTTACTACAGGGTCAGTCTTCTTCGGGATGTTGTACGTGATGGGCGACTTGCCATTAAACCAAACAAAGTCCGATGCCCATGCCGTCATTCCCATAGAACAGCACAGCACCAACAATGACGCTAGTCTCTTCATTTTTTTTAACAAGGCTGTTTTAGTAAATAGTTTGTTTGCGTGCAAAGGTATGAATAATTACCTGATTATGCAAGAATTTTGATGATTTTTTGGATAATATCGGAAAATATACTAATTTTGCAGCAGATTACAAACTACTAAAATAACATGAAAAGAATAACGCTTTGTTTGTTGTCGGCTTTTGTGCTAGCTGCATCGGCACAGGTGACAGACCGTACAGGTGTGAAGGATGTCAATCAGGTGGTAGACAACACCCCCGATAGTATTGCTAAGGCTATGACGGCCAGGCCTGTGCCAGGTTCGAGCAGGGTGGGTAACAACCCTGTGCTGTTCCTGATTGGTAACTCCACGATGCGTACTGGCACCATGGGTAATGGAAACAATGGCCAGTGGGGTTGGGGATACTATGCGCATGAGTATTTCGACCCGACAAAGATAACGGTGGAAAATCAGGCATTGGGCGGTATGAGCAGTCGTACGTTCTATAACAAGCTGTGGGAGCCTATACGTCAGGCCATCCGTCCTGGCGATTGGGTAATAATCTCCATCGGTCATAACGATAACGGACCGTATGACTCAGGGCGCGCTCGTGCCAGCATCCCTGGTGCAGGCTATGATACGCTGAACGTCACCATCAAGGAGACGGGGGAACAGGAAACAGTCTATACCTATGGTGGGTACATGCGTAAATATATAAACGATGTACGCGCGATGGGTGGTAACCCTATCCTGATGTCACTAACACCACGCAATGCCTATGATGAGAAGGGTAAGATTGTGCGTAAGCCCCACACGCAATGGCAGATGCAGGTGGCTGCCGAGGAGGGCGTGCCCTTTGTGGACCTGAACGAGATTTCTGCACAGAAGTTGGATAGCTATGGTCCGTGGAAGACCGACTATCACTTCTTTCTGGACAAGATACATACCAGTCGTTTCGGTGCGATGATGAATGCACGGTCTGCGGCTGAGGGACTGATGGCCAGTCATAACCCTGCACTAAACCCGCTGAAGGCGATGATGCGCAATGTGCAACTGCCTGTTTACGACATCACCCGTACTGAGGGGAAACCCGTTGTGTTTATCACGGGCGATAGCACCGTCAAGAATGCTGATAAGGATGAAGACGGCATGTGGGGCTGGGGCTCCGTGGCTAACACCATCTTTGATGAGGCGAAGATAGACATCGTCAATGCAGCCATGGCTGGACGCAGTTGTCGGTCGTATATGAACGAGGGACGCTGGGAGAAGGTGTACAACTCACTGAAACCCGGTGACTTCGTGCTGATACAGTTCGGTCATAATGACATCAGTCCTATTGACAAGCCTAAGTACCGCGGTGCCATTGCTACCGCTAAAGATACCTGTCATGTATACAAGATGCAGGCAGCCAAGGAGGACCTGTCAAAGCAGAATGTTATCGACCAGAAGCTGAAGAGCAATACGCAGGTGGGCAGCTATGAGGTGGTGTACTCATTCGGTTGGTATCTGAAGAAGTTTATCCAGGATGTCCGTGAGAAGGGTGCAACACCAATCCTCGTCTCGCTGACACCTCGTAATGAGTGGAAGGACGGCAAGATAGAGCGTCGGAACGATAGCTATGGCAAATGGTACCGTGAGGTGGCTGAGGCCACTGGTGTGGAGTTTGTCGATTTGCATAACATCACTGCTGACTTCCTCGACAAGAAGTGTGGCAAAAAGGAAAAGGCCATGAAGTACTTCAACCACGATCATACCCACACGTCGCTGCTGGGTGCCAAGACCAATGCACAGAGCGTTGCCAAGGGACTGCGTGCAAATAACAGTCCGTTGGCGAAGTACTTGAAGAAGTAAGGAGTTAAAGGAGTTAAAGGAGTTAAAGAAGTTAAAGAAGTTAGAGAAGTTAAAGAAGTTTTTAGGGAATGACCTCTAACATATAGATGGCATCGAGCGACCATAGTGCCGCATTGTTGGTAGAAAGGCCTTTGCGAGGAGCTAATAGCGAGTTCCAGACGAGGGTCTTTCGCTGTATATCTCGGTCAACCCATGCGGCGTAGGCATCCAGACGACGTACGGGGAAATGGTTCTTGCTAACCTTCAATGCCATCTCGCGATAGCGGCGGGCATGGTCGAGCCAGACATGTTCAAACGCCTTACAGCGGGTCATGGGCATTAGCTCGTTCATCACCTCAAAACCTCCCATAATGCTGAGCAAGTGGTTGGTGTTGCGCAGTGTTGCAGGACCGTCATAGCTGATGTGTCCCGTTGACGGATCGTAACCTAATGCTTTGTTGCCGGTGAACAGGCCGTCTGTAAGGGCAGCTATGGACTGCAGACCTGCCATAATCTTGTCCCGATAGTAGGTGTTGCCTGTGCGCTCCCATTCAGTCATCCAGTTGCCTGCATAGGCTACCCAGTCGGGACCAATACGCAGACGGGCTGGTGCAGAACATGGAAATTTTGAACGCGGTTCAGCCAGTCGCATGGGGTCGAGGTGGTAAAGCAGGGTGTCTGCATCGGTCTGAGCATGCATTAGTTCGCCTAGACGCTCGTCGGCAGTTAGGTAGTAGTAATACCGTAGGAAAGCTGACTGGGAGATGCGAGCCTCCTTGGCACCACAGCCCCAGTGGCTGACATTATGCCGACTGCCTAAGGGGGCAAACGGACCAATATGATAGGTATCGACCTCGCTGTTATGGCGTGTCATAGCCTCGGCTATGCGCCAGATATCTCGTCGTCCGCTGCGTAGGAACATCATCCACAGCCATACAGGCGAGGCCAGCTCGGTGTTATCCCACGCATAGCCACCCACATCGTAGCGCCATGCGTCGCGCTCTGGGTCGTAGGCATGCATAACGTCGCCATAGTTCCAGAAACCATACCACTTATGGCGCTCTATCTCCCGTTGGTAGATGCTGATGTACTCGTTCAGCCGGTCTTCTACCTCCTTGTTGGTTGTCGGTAGCGACCAGATGCCAAAGGCTTGGCGACTGTGCAGGTATTCGGGAGTGGGTAGCAGACGGCGCTCATCGTCGAGTTGCGCTACCTGTGCTTTCGTTGCATCGGGTCCTTGGTAACCACTTTGTGGTAATAACCATAGTTCGTTGGTGCGGGCGATGCCATAAGGGGAACTCATGCCCTGCTGTACGTCTTCATAGCTTTCGGCCAATCCATGGGCGATGGTGTCGTAGTGGCAGAGGTTCATGGGTTCTGCCTCTGGACTCCATAGGTAGAGCGTCAGGTGAGCCTCGCTGCTACGGGCGTCGCTGACCTCGATGGTTGAGGGATATGACTGCCAGAAGTCCTTGAGTCTGACGGCCAGTCCTCCTTCCGTGTCGCCTACAAAGGTATAGCCAGGTGCCCGCTCTCCCGTCAGCGTGCCTATCCATGGAGACTGGCTGGTGGCTCGTTTGCGAATGGAAAAACTGTTGTCGGTCAGCTGTGACAGACGGAAACCATCCCATTGCGCCCAATGGTCGATGAGCGATTTTCCGATGGAATCGAAAGCGTCGCATGGCGGTATGCGCTGGCCAAGCATCTGTTCCATCTGTATGTTGTGCTTCTGCGGAATGCCGCGTCCCTCTTCAGAGGGCGATTGCTGCAGGCGTAGATCACGACGACCGTCAAGTGGTTGTACGGGTTCGGTCCATAGCTTGTCATCCGACATGGCGAAGGCGATATGACGGTTGTAAGTCTCTGTGCGCATGGGCACTCCAAAGCGGATGCCCAGCGACGTGATGAAGTCCTGAGTTTCGTCACCGTCATAGATGAACGTATGAATCATCTTCACCTGTTGGCTGCCCTGCCAGAAGTGCAAGCGGACCGTGAATGGCAACCAATGGCGCTCACCATCACTGTGGGTACCGTCAATCCGGACAACGGCATCTACGTCACTCTGCCGTTCAATAGACGCCTTATTGATAGATGAGTGGTAGCTGCCTTGTGTCGTTGTTGCAGTGAGCATGGCATTTGTTGCAACTGTTTTGCCGTCAACCACCATGCTGTCAATCAGTGTATTACCGCTTTTCTTAATCCATGTGAGCAGGTGACCAGTATTGACCATAATCTGACTGCCATCGTCTTTGACGGCAATAGGCGCTGTGGCTTTAACCACCTTCTTGTCTTTCTGTATCACACGCAGCGTGTGACTGTCGGCTATGGCAGACATGGCTGCCCACTTCACTGAACCGTCGGGCCACCATGCTGTTGCCCAAGCTGCTGAAGGCGTTTCGCTGTCAAGAGCCAACAGACTGGCATCGTTCAGTTCGCCCTGTCGGAAAGGGATACCGAAGGTGACGGGCGTCTTAGAGGTGAGTGGTGAGAGGTGAGTGGCGAAAGGAGAGAACCAGTGCAGAGGAATGCCATTGGCTTGGAGCGTGTCATCCATCTTTCTTATCTGGAAATTGGTGATGCGCGTCCTCGATAATGTCGTGCGGAAACCAAACCAACCACGTTGCAGTGGGGTGGGGTCCAAATAGTCCACAATGAGTTCACTGTCTATATAGAAACGTGTCCTACCGCCTGTGCTCTCTATCTTGACATGATACCAGTGGTTAGGACGAAGCAGGTGGGCAGCATCGGTATATTCCTTCAATATGGCAGGACGGTATGCCAAGTTGTCAACACCACGCTCGTCACCGTCATAGCGGCGGAAACGCGTCGTACTGTTATGATTGCCGCCATAGCCCAGATAGTACATCTGCAGTGTGTAACAGCGCAGGAAGATGCCGCTGCGCCATTGCTGGCGACTCCAGATGTCCTTACGTTGAGGGTCGCTGGCCAGCCAGAAACAGTTCAGGTCGCTGAGACGGTCGTCGTCGCGTTCCACCACAACCTGTGCATCGTATTCCACAATGGTGTTGGTTGTCAGTTGTTGCTTGCGCCACAGTGTCAATCCCTTGGGTGACAACAGTTCGCAGGTGTCGCCCCGGAATGTCACTTTGTAGTCGGGTGACTCCGATTCCACCGTCCAATACTTGTTGAATTGTTTCTTGTTCAATCCCGACTGTGCCATAAGAGGCATGGTGAGGAATAGAAAAAGTAGCTGTATGATGAGTCTTGTTGTCATAGTAGCGATGTCTGTTGGTTTGTTTTCTTGCTGCAAAAGTAATAAAAAAAAGTGAAAATGAACTATTTTGCATAAATTAGGATTAATTTTTGCGCTCTTGTCAATCAAAATTAGTACTTTTGTCAGCAATAACAAAACAAACTACTTATAAAGCAATGGAAAATAAGAAGTACTTCTTTGCCGTTGACCTGGGTGCCACGAGTGGTCGCACCATCATCGGCAGTATAGTTAACGGACGTTTGGAACAAGAGGAGATTACCCGTTTTCCCAACAATCTGATAGAGACAGGTGGCCATTTCTACTGGGACATCTATGCCTTGTATTTCGAGATGATACGTGGTCTGAAGGAAGTGGCCAACCGCGGTCTGGATATTACAGCAATAGGTATCGACACATGGGGTGTGGACTTTGTGTTTATCGGTAAAGACGGAGCTATTCTGCGTAATCCCATGGCTTACCGCGATCCGCATACCTTTGCTGCCATTGAACAATATTTGGATAAGGTGTTGGACCGTAAAACGGTCTATGACATTACGGGTATTCAGTTTATGAACTTTAACTCGTTGTTCCAATTTTATGCTATGCAACAGGCCGGTAATGTGGCTATGCAGCAAGCAGAGAAAGTACTCTTCGTACCTGATGCTCTCAGTTGGATGCTGACGGGTGAGGCTGTTTGTGAATATACCATCGCTTCTACTTCCCAGATGCTTGATCCACGGACGGGTGACCTCTCAGAGAAACTCATCGAGAGCGTCGGTATGAAGCGTAGTCAGTTCGGACGGATGGTACAGCCCGGTACACAGATTGGTGTGCTGACGGAAGAGGTGCAGAAGATAACCGGTTTGGGAGCCGTACCCGTGATTGCTGTTGCTGGTCACGATACGGGTGCTGCTGTTGCTGCTGTTCCTGCAAAGGACGAGCAGTTTGCCTACCTGTCCAGTGGTACGTGGAGTCTGATGGGTATAGAGACCAAAGAGGCAATCATCAACAATCGTTCCTATGAGCTCAACTTCACCAACGAGGGTGGTGTCGAGGGTACTACCCGTTTCCTGAAGAATATCTGTGGCATGTGGCTCTATGAGCGCTGTCGCAAGGAGTGGCCTGAGGAGGTGCGCAAGCTGAGCCATCCTGAACTACAGGGTTCTGCCATGCAGGTAGAGGCTTTCCGCTCGCTCATCAATCCTGACGATGCGATGTTTGCCAATCCATCAAGCATGATAGAGGCTATCCAACAGTATTGTCGCAAGACCGGACAACCTGTTCCGGAGACACCGGCAGAGATTTGCCGTTGCATCTTCGACTCGCTGGCCCTGCGTTACCGTCAGGTGTTCGAGTGGCTGAAAGAGTTCGCAGGTTTCGACCTTAACGTGTTACATGTCATTGGTGGCGGCTCGCTGAACAAGTATCTTACGCAGTTTACGGCTGATTCTCTCGGCGTTGAGGTACTTGCCGGTCCTCAGGAGTGCACTGCTATCGGTAATATCATGATCCAGGCAAAGGCCATGGGACAGGTTGATGATATCTGGCAGATGCGCAAGATTATTGCCAACAGTGTCGATATGGTAGCCTATCATCCGACAGCTGACCGTCGTGCTTGGGATGAGGCTTACGAGAAATATCTTAAAATAACAAATCAATAATAATAGTATTATGGCTAAACCATTAGTAGAAACCAAAGCAAAGGTAGGTGTATTCTCCATTGCCCTTCAGGCATACCTGCCACAGTTCCCACAACTCGTACCTAACTTCGAGGCTCAGTATGAAGCCTTCAAGAAGACGTTGCCCGACACCATCGAGATTATTGATGGCGGCATGGTGACCACCAAGGAGCAGTCGATGGCTGCAGGCGACAAGTTCCGCGCTGCTGATGTCGATCTTGTCATCCTTCAGATGCTGACCTACTGTACCTCTTATAATATGCTGCCCGCCGTTCGCGACCTCGACGTTCCCGTCGTTATCGTAAACCTGCAGAAGAAGCTGGCTCCTGACTATGCGAAGACTGATATCCCCACCTGGTTGGGCGACCTCTACGCTTGTGGTGCCATTGGTGAGATGGTGGCTGACCTGAATCGTGCTGGCAAACGTTCGGCTGTGATTACGGGTGTTGTAGAGGGTGGAGACCCTGGCGTACAGGCAGAGATTGAGGACTGGTGCCGTGCTGCCCAGGTGCGTCGTCGTTTCCGCGATACTAATATTGCTCAGATTGGTCGTCCCTATCCTGGCATGATGGACCTCTACATTGACGAGACCAACCTCTACCATCGTATGTTTGTCTATACCAAGCAGTTTGACTGGGAACAGATGTGGGCTATTGCCGACAATATCACTGACGAGGCTGCTATCCGTGCTAAGGCTGAGGATATTTTGGCAACCTTCGATATCGAGGGTGGCGGCACCATTGAGAAGGTTTGGGACATGGCGAAGTATGTCGTTGCCTTCGAACAGTGGGTGAAGGACGAGAAACTTGGTATGATTGCCTCTCACTATGCAGGCTTCGCACAAGGTGTTGCAGGTAAGCTTGACTCGATGCTGATTCCTGCCTTCTCGATGCTCATCAAGCAGCATACTGCTTGTGCTGTGGAAGGTGATATGAAGGTGGCTATGGCTATGTCTATCCTGAAGACCATTTCAGGCACAGGCACATTGGCTGAGATGTATTCTATCGACTTCCCCAAGGATATCTGCATCATCGGACACTCAGGCTCTGGCGATTTCGACATCTCGCAGGCCAAGAAACCGACGATGAAGATTGTACCTGTCTTCCATGGCAAGACCGGTGGTGGCTACCTCACGCAGTTCTATCCTCCTGTTGGTCCTGTTACCTATCTGGCTATCACGCAGGACAAGAATGGTGTCTTCAAGTTTGTCGTTGCTGAGGGTGTCAACGAGGAAGGCGAAATCTTTACCTTTGGTGATACCAATATGCGTACGAAGTTCTCACTGAGCTGTCGCGAGTTTGTCAACAAGTGGAGTGAGGCAGGTCCTACCCACCATATGGCTGCTGCCGTTGGTCACCATATCGACACCATCCTGAAGGTGGCCAAGATCTTCAATATTGAATGTGACATCGTTTGCAGATAAGGTTATGGCAAATTCAGGATCTTTGAAGAGTACCATTGCGGTGTCTCTTACCAATTATCTCGATGCTGGCGCTATTGTCGCTGGTGCATCTGGTTTGACGCTATGGCAGAACTACCTTGGCTTAACTGAGGTACACTTGGGCTGGCTGAACTTTATCTCGGCCAACTGTCTGGGTGCGGCCATCGGTGCCATCATCGGTGGTTTCCTGGCTGATAAGTACGGACGTAAGTTTATCTTCACCTACAATCTGCTGGTGTATATGACGGGTGTGCTGCTCGTGATGCTGAGCACCAATTTCCCGATGCTGTTGGCTGGATTCCTTGTAACTGGTATCTCCGTGGGTGTGGGTGTTCCCGCTTCATGGACCTATATCTCTGAATCGTCAGAGGTCAACAATCGTGGACGTAACATCTGTATCTCGCAGATGTCGTGGGGCTTCGGACCCATGTGTATCCTTTTGTTCGGTATGCTCTTTGCCCCTGGCGGCTATCTTTTTGGCTGGGTGGAAAGTGTAGCTCACATGTTTGGAGGTGCTGATATGCCTGAGGAGGCTGTCAATGCCTTCTCGTCGCGCATTGTTTTCTTCACCCTGTTCATTGTGGCTTTCATTGCCTGGAACCTACAGCGTCAGTTGCAAGAGAGTGCAGAGTTCACTGCCCAGAAGGCTTCGGGACAGAAGCAGCCTGGTATGCTTGATAACATCAAACTGCTGTTTACGAACAAGATTGCCGTACGCACCGTTGTTTTCCTCGCCACGATTTATCTGACGTGGAACCTCGTAGCCTCTGTGATGGGATTCTTCCAGCCCCATATCTATGAGACGGCAGGTGGTGTCAGCAACGAACAGGCTAACTGGATGAACTGTATTCAGTGGTTCATCATCGTCGCTGTGACGTTCGTTGTTTCGAAGCTTATCGACAAGACTTCTCACAAGGCTATCTACACCTTCGGCTTGCTTGTGGCCATTGCAGCTTGGCTAGTTATTGTTACCATCGGTGTGAATGGCATGGTAGGTCTTTGGCTCTTTGCTATTCTGTGGGGTGTTCAGGGCGGTTCGTCTCCACAGATATTCTATGCGCTGTGGGGTTCGGAACTGTTCCCGGCTAAGTTCCGTGCCGGTGCTCAGGGCTTGATGTTCTTCATCGTGCGTGGCCTGTCAGCTGTCTGGGGACTCGTCTTTACCTATATCTACGGTGAGAACGGTGAGGGTTTCACCATCGCTGCCTTCTGCATGATAGCCCTGTTGGCCATCTCGCTTATCGTTGGCTTCCTCGGTGTTCCCAACACCCGTGGCCGCGCCCTCGATGCTATCACGAAAGAACGCTATGGTGATAATTATTAATTCGTAATAACGAAATATCGAAAAAAGAAAGAATATGAAAAGTATATTAGAAGGCCGTGAAGAATTGAAGGCCGTAGTTTATCAGATTGCAGAGGTTACTGGTTACCTCTGGCAGAAAGGATGGGCAGAGCGTAACGGTGGTAATATCACCGTCAACGTTACTGAGTTTATGGATGATGAGTGCAAGGCGATGCCTGCTATCAGCGATGTGAAGCAGATTGGTATGGTACTGCCTCAGTTGAAGGGCAAGTACTTCTATTGTAAGGGAACGGGCAAGCGCATGCGTGACCTTGCCAAGGAACCTATGCAGAATGGTTCTATCATCCGTATCTGTGATGACTGTGCATCGTATGTGGTCATTGCTGATGAGCCAGTAGTGCCTACCAGTGAGCTTCCTACGCACCTGGCATTGCAGAACTACCTGTTGGAGACAGGTTCGTGCTATAAGGCTACTCTGCACACGCACCCCATCGAACTGGTGGCTATGAGTCATATTCAACGTTTCCTGAAGGGCGATGAGATGACACGTGTGCTCTGGTCAATGATTCCTGAGACCTTGGCGTTTGCACCGCTCGGCATTGGTATCGTACCTTATGCTCTGCCATCGTCTGTTGATTTGGCTGAGGCCACCTTGGAGCAGATCAAGACCCATGATGTGGTGATGTGGGAGAAGCATGGAACCGTTGCCGTAGGTACAGATATCATGGATGCCTTCGACCAGACCGACGTGCTCTGCAAGGCAGCTAACATCTACATGTGTGCCCGCTCTATGGGTAGCGAGCCCGATGGCATGACTGATGCACAGATGAAGGAAGTGCAGGATGTGTTCAACCTGCCCAAGAAGCGTCCTTGCTAATGAATAAATTTCTGGTAGCAATAGTCGGATTGGTGGGCATGTTCCCACTATCCGCTATGTGCCAACCCCATGGTACACCCGCTCCTCGCACCTTGCAATACCAGCCTGGTGTGGGGGGCGCCTTTGTTTGTACAGATGGTAACAACCGCTATACCCGTGCTTTGTACGGCAGTCATACCGACTGGCGTCTGGAAACCAGTGATCGTCCCATCTTTGCTGTGGTAAAGAAAGGCTATCATCGCAACATCCGACTGGTGGCGCAGGTTGATGGTACTGACTATCCGTTAGAGCAGGTGAGTCCTTGTACAGCCAGCTATGTGAATGGCCAACGTGTCTATCAATTGACGGGCTGGGGTGAGGCGCAGCTATTTATCCGAGTCATCGCCTTGCCCGATGGCGAGAAGGCTATTTGGAAATTTTCATCTCCAGAACTTGTTGGGCGAGCTCGTATCAAAGCATTGGTGTGCGAGATTGCTCAGCGTAAGCTGTCTCGTAATGGTGATATCGGTGCCGATAAACCTGGCGTGTTAGAACCCAAAGGCGAGGTTCTGCAAACAGCTGAAGTGGCGCTGAATGGTGAAACGGCCTATCTGATGGTGGATGTGAACGTAGTGAAACCACTATCAGTAGCCGAGGGCCGTCAGCAGTTTGCGGAGGCTCAGCATTATTACGAGCAGTTGGCTGGTCGTATACAGTTTACTACGCCCGATCCGTATATCAATACCCTCGGTAGCGTTTTGGTATTGGCCGCAGATGGCGATTGGGACGGACAGACGTGGTTGCATGGTTGTATTGGTTGGCGCATGCCACTGGCGGGTTGGCGAGCCGGTTACTTAGGAGATGTACTTGGTTGGCAGGATAGGGCGGTGAGTCATTTCGATGCCTATGCCAAGAGTCAGGTAACCAACGTGCCTGCCACTATCCCGCATCCCTCGCAGGATTCTACCCTAAATATGGCGCGTGCCGAGAAACGTTGGGGCACGCAGATGTACAGTGATGGCTACATCTGCCGTAATCCTGAGCGCAACGATCAGATGCATCATTACGACATGAACCTGAATTATATCGACGAATTGCTGTGGCACTTCCAGTACGATGCCGATGCGGCTTATATGCGTAAGATGTGGCCTGTGCTAACCCGTCACTTAGCTTGGGAAAAACGCAACTACGATGCTGATGGCGATCATCTGTACGATGCCTACTGCTGCATCTGGGCCAGCGATGCACTTTACTATAGTGGTGGCGCTGTGACCCATAGTTCGGCCTACAATTATCGTGGTAACAAATTGGCTGCCCGTATCGCCGAGCTCATCGGCGAGGATCCGAACCCCTATCGCGAAGAGGCCGAGGCCATCCTGAAGGCTATGAATCAACGTTTGTGGCTTCCTAAAACGGGCGTGTGGGCTGAATATCAGGATGCTATGGGCCTGAAACGTACCCACGATAATCCGGCTGTGTGGAGTATATACACCCCCATCGATTGTGGTGCCTGCACGGCTGAGCAAGCCTATCAGGCCACTAATTGGGTTACAGCAAACATTCCGCATATCCCTGTGGAACAGTCGGGCTATCAAACCATATCAACCAGCAATTGGATGCCCTACAGCTGGAGCATCAACAACGTAGCTGCTGCCGAGGTGATGCATACTGCGTTGGCTTACTTTGAGGCTGGACGTGTCAATGAAGCCTACCAGCTGATGAAGGCAAATATACTCGACCAGATGTATTACGGACAGAGTCCTGCCAACTTTGGGCAGATTAGTCATTACGATGCGGCTCGTGGCGAGTGTTATCGCGACTTTGGTGATTGCATCGGTATCAGCAGTCGCACGCTGTTGCAGGGCTTGTTTGGTATCATACCGCAGGCACTGGATGGCAAGTGCATCATCCGTCCGGGCTTCCCCTCAGATTGGGATAGTGTCAGCGTAAAAACGCCGTATCTCTCTTATAAGTACACACGCAGTAATGGCAAAGTCCGCTTGGAAATTACCCAGAACTTCCGACAGCCTCTGCAAATCATTGTGAGACAAAACCTCAACAAAGGCGCTTTTAAAGATATCAAAGGTACTACCGCTGCAACCCAAGTGGTTGAATACGATTTGGATTATCAGCCTCAAATGCTTACTATGTATTACAATGCGAATGTGACCGATATCTTTAAGAATAAGTACGTAAATCCTCGTCCGCAAACTACGACGCTACAAATTCCTGTGCAGGGTATTGGCGAGTGGTGCCATCCTAAGAAGACGGCCGAGATTAACGACTCTGTATTTCGTACCAAGATAGTGAATGGTGTGTTTAATATGGCAGGTGTACCTTTCCAAACGCCTGCAGTAGGGCAGAATATTATCTATACCAGTCTCTGGGACAACTACCCCGATGCTGTCACTATCCCGTTGAAGGGTAAGGCTTCAAAGGCTTATTTGCTGATGGCTGGTTCTACCAACCATATGCAGAGTAGGATTGACAACGGATTGGTGGTTGTGGCCTATACCGATGGCACTACCGATACGTTGGCATTGCGTAATCCGGACAACTGGTGTCCTATCGAGCAGGATTACTATATCGATGGTCAGGCTTTCAACGCCCTGCAGCCCCGTCCGTATCGAGTCTGCTTCGGTACTGGCGATGTAAGTCGCAATCTTGGTAGTATCGTCCCACTTGGTGGCGACTACGGTCGTGATATTCCTGGTGGTGCAGGTCAGATGTTAGAGATGCCGCTCAATCCCCAAAAACGTCTCAAGTCGCTGACTATTCGCACCCTCTCTAACGATGTGGTAATAGGTCTGATGGCCATTACTTTGCAAGAGTAAATGGGTATATCAACGATATAGGCGCTTTAGCATGAAGTATAGCAGGGTTCCCGTCAGGAGCCCTGCTATTGCGTCAATAGCATAGTGGGCATAGATATATACCGTTGAAAGGCACATCAGAATGTAGAAAGGTAGGATGGTGAAGATGAGGCCTTTGCTACGTGTACGTAGGGCGAGTAGCATGACGACAGTGGTGACACCGACATGACTGCTAGGGAAGGCGGCGGTAGGACGTTCGCCGGCATCATGGGTGATATCGAGAAGATGGTAGCAGAAACCATCTGTCCAGCCTGGAGCGGCCATACGATCACTATGCGTCAGGAACCAGTCGCCAAGGTTAGGAAAGATGCCTGCGGCAATCTTCTCAGTACCTACGGCCAAGTAGTAGAACTGGGGACCGGTGACGGGTAGTAGCACGAAGACGACGTAGTAGGCAAAGAAAGAAGAGAGCATGACAAACGCTGCCATCTGGAACTCCTGATAGCGACGGAAGAAATAATAAATATAGGTGATGAGCATCAGCGGGAAGTAGCTGACATAACCTAGACACATCAGTTCAGAGAACCAGCCGTAGGGCACCTTCTGAGAGAACAGCAGCGACGGCTGACAGCCGAAGAGCGTCTGCTCCCACTGAGCAAAGAGGTGGTCGAGGTTGGGCAGCGTGCGGTTCAGCTCGTAGGTGTCGGGATACCACCAGCTGAGGAACACCATCTGTACCAGCACACGCATAAAAATGGTCCACTTGGATGGGTAACGGCGGTAGATAGCCCAGCCCCCCAGTGTCATAGCAATATAGCCTCCACGTAAAATCAGCATGCTGGTAACGTCCTGCAACTGCGACCATACGCACGCCATGAAGACCAGCGTAAAGAGCAGATACGCCATTCCTACCCACTCAGCGGCCATTAGCCCTTTTACAGCCAGTTGTTTTCCTTGTACCATGCAATGCTTCGTTTAACACCTTCCTCTAGTTTCACTTGCGGCTCGTAGCCCAGTTCACGACGTGCGGGCTCGATATCACAGCGCCAGTTGCGCTGGCGCATAATGTTGTATTTGTCGTTGTTCAGTGCAGTCACCTTGCCCGTCATATGGCCGATGTACTCGCCGCAGAACGTGATGATGCGCAACAGCCATAGTGGTGCCGTGATGCGTATCCACCAGGGATTACCCAATTCCTTGCGTATCAGGTTGCTGAAGGAGGACGACTGGTACACCTCGCCGTCGCTGAGGAAGTAGCGGCGACCAGTGACACCCTTCTCGCAGGCCAGGAAAACTGCCTGCACCACGTCAGTGACGTAGACGAAGGTGATGTCCTGCTGTTTGAAACCTACGGCAAAGTCGGTATGTGCCTTGATGCTCTTGGCCATCATGAAGTAGTCGCGCTCACGGGGACCATAGACACCTGTAGGACGCAGGATAACGTAGGGAAGGTCTTCTACGGTGTCCAGCCACTGCTCGGCTTCCAGCTTGCTACGTCCGTAGGCAGTGTTAGGTTGTGGTGTGTCGCTCTCGCGGATTTCCTCATAGGGCTGTTGCTCACGGATAGCACCCATGATGCTAAGACTACTGATGTATACGAAACGCTCTACGCGCATCTGCAAGGCTTTCAGCACATGTACCAGGTGTTGGGTACCCTCGGTGTTGATGCGGTGGAAGTCCTTAGGGTCCAAACATTTGGTGACGCCTGCGGCATGCACGATGTAGTCGAACTGCAGACCTGTCAGCTGCTGGGTCATCTGTGTCTCTGACGAGAAGTCGAGTTCGATGAAGTGGATACGTTCGTCCTGAAGGAACGCCTTCGAACTACTCTTGCGTACTGCTGCCCACGTTTCGAAACCACGGCGCAGCGCCTCTTCAACAATAAAGGAGCCAATGAACCCACTGGCTCCTGTTATCAGTATTTTCATCTTGTGTTTACCTTCCTTTATTTACGTTTGCCCTGTGGGTTGACAGCTTTCTTCAGACTCACCCATGGAGCGTTTGACGGGAAACCGATGGGGTGTGCTCGTTCTACCTGCAACTGGTCGGGCAGCGTGTTGAGTTTTCCTTCAGGTGACGAGGCATCGACATAGATAGTGCCCGCATTCCTGGTCTTGATGCCTACCACGTAATTCGTCAGTTTGCTGATGGTGGGGAAATTGACAGGCAGTGCCCCCAGGTCGCGCTGGCGTAGCACCACAGGGTTCACCTTCAGACCAGCATCACGCAGGGTCTGCATCAGTAGCATGTTGACATCGGCACTGTTGCCTTCGCCCTGCTGGACGGTTTCGTGGGTGTCTCTTGCCCACATGGCGTACTTGCCATTCCATTTGACGCGGGAGAATACCAGGCGGCATACCGCTGCGGCACGCTCCTGTTCGTTGGCAATGGACTGGATGTTCTCAGCCTGCAACTGTTCGCGTAGCGGACTGTGGTTCTCTATCATCTTGCCCAGGTTGTCGTCTGCCATCAGCACCTGGTCAACATGTTCCCAAGTGTCAGCATAGTTGGCTGGTGCCGTACTACGCAGACCGAAACTGCTAAGTTCGGCGGTAACGCCCGTGCGTTCGTCTTGTACACAGATGTCAGGAGTGTCAGCGATTCCCTTCAGGTTTTGTCCTGTAAAGATGTAGCGATAGGCCATCACGTTGGTTGGTGCTGCCAGCGGGTCACTCACCAACTTGTATATCATGGAAGAAGACTCCTGCTTAGCGACAAGTTGCTGACTGCCATGCTGTTCGAAATTGAACATGAGGTGGCGCGGAATGGTAACGGTGAGACGGGCGAAGGCGACGGGAATCTCCTGCTGAGCCTGCCAGTCATGCAGACGGTAGAACAGTTCGCTGTGGCGGGTGTACTCATATTCAATGACCGTTCCCTGACGGACATCAGGGACAGTAAAACGGGCCTGCCAGTTTTCTCCATCAACCTGTTCTTGGACGACATCGGCAGCCTTCAGTTTCGTCTTTGTCGTCTTGCTGCCATCCATATTATATGCGGTGGCTTTTATATCTTCAATACTCTCGTGGATATAGCTGTTGGCGATGTTCTCAGCAATGGATCCAGAAACAGTCTCGTCTGCTGAGACGGTACCGCTGAGGTTAATGTGTTGTGGACGCAACGCTATCTGGGAATTGTTGACACCTTCCACCACCTGCTGGAGTATGTAGTAGGGAATGGTGATGTTGGCATACTTAGCACCTTCCGGTTTCAGCACCTTGATACGTATCTTCTCGTGATAGTCAACGAGATAACCGTCAGTCTGAAAGCTATATTCTACATCCGTCAATCGACAGAGCACTACTGCCTCAGCATCGGGTTCTGGCGCATAGGTCGTCATGGTCAGCTCCTCCTTGGTGGGCTTTCCGAATTTCGTGTTCACAGCGTCCTTGGCTGCTGCCGACAGACAGAAGAATACCGCAAGTAGTGCTGCGGCAAAGATTTTATTGCTTTTCACTTATTACTTATTCTTTGTTTCTTTTCCTGTAATGTTGTCAACAGCCTCGCGGGCCTCGTCGTTAAGGTTGATGTTGCGGTTAACCTTGGCCTCGATGGTTCCGGCACGCATGATGTCAGCCATATCAACACCCGTGGCAGATTTGAGTACGTCGAAAGCCTGCTTGATGGCTACGGGTACGCCACCGCTCATGGCTGCGATACCTGCGCCAGTGTCCTGACCACCACTGTAGACATGAACGTCCTTGATGGAGGAAATAGGCTTGGCGACATTCTCGACAACCTGTGGCAACACTTCAATCATCATCTGCATGACGGCAGCGTTGTTATACTTCTTGTAAGCTTCAGCCTTCTTATCCATGGCCTGTGCTTCGGCCTCACCCTTCTTCTGAATGGCATAAGCCTCAGCTTCACCCTTGGCCTTGATACCGGCAGCTTCCTGTTCCAGACGGTAACGGACGGCATCTGACTCAGCATTTTGAGCCAGGGCACGCTGCTCAGCCTCGTACTTCTGGGCTTCAGCTACACGCTTGCGCTGCTCCAGGTCGGCGGCAGCATCGCGCTCTACCTTATATTTGTCAGCATCAGCTTTCTTCTCCACCTCGGCAGCCAGCTGGTTCTGACGAATCTCAATCTGTTCCTTTGACAGGATCTGTTCACGCTTCGTCTTCTCAATTTCAGCCTCTACGGTCTTGATATTGATGGTCTTCTGCTGTTCCTGCTGCTGGATGGCGTAAGCGGCATCAGCGTCAGCCTGTGCCGTATCGGCCTGCTGCTTCAGGGCGGCACGTTTCAGCGCCAGCTCGTTATTCTTGATAGCGATAGCGGTGTCGGCATCCACACGGGCGTCGTTGGCCTCCTTATCAGCCTTTGACACCTCAATCTTCACGTCACGCTCAGCGATGGCGCGATTGATGCTGGCATCCTTCTTAATCTTAGCGGTATTGTCGGCACCCAGGTCCTTGATAAGTCCTTCCTTATCGGTCACGTTCTGGATGTTACAAGAGATAATCTCGATACCCAGTTTCGCCATGTCGGGCGAAGCCTTGGTCATCACCTGGTCAGAGAAGCCATCACGGTCGGTATTCAGCGAGCGGAGGTCCAGCGTACCAATGATTTCACGCATGTTACCCTGCAGTGAGTCCTGCAGCTGCTCGGCAATCTCGTTAGGCATCATGTTCAGGAAGTTCTTGGCAGCCAGACGAGTACCCTCGTTGGTAGGCATCACACGAATCTTGGCAACAGCGTCCACGTCGACATTGATGAAGTCGGTGGTGGGCACGCTCTCCTCCGTCTTGATGTCAACGGTAATTTGTCCCAGATAGACACGGTCCAGACGCTCGAAGAACGGTATGCGGAAGCCACCGGAACCAATCAGTACACGGGGTTCCTTCGACAAACCTGATATGATGAAAGCTGCTGAGGGCGGTGCCTTCACATAAGATACGAACAACAAGATGACCAAGAACAGAATGGCCACTCCAATAAGAATTAACATGGTCGGTTCCATAAGCAATTAATAGTTTAAAAGTGATACTTTGCGTGCAAAGGTACGAAATAATTCATAATAAATAATGCATAATTCATAATTATTTTGTAACTTTGCTGTCGGAAACTATTAAATATTCGATACTATGAGTAAGAAAAAAGGGGGCAAACGACTGAACAAGAAACAGATAGCAGAGATGCTGCAGACGCTGTTCCAACAGAATCCCAACGAGACATTCTCCTTCAAGCAAGTTTTCAAGGCTTTGAAGTTGGACACGCATCCCACCAAGATGCTGGCCATTGACCTGATGGAAGAGATGGCGTGGGACGACTATCTGTCGAAGGTCAGCGACAACTCGTATCGTCTGAACCTGAAGACGCAGGTGCAGGAGGGTACCTTCATCCGTAAGGCTAATGGCAAGAACTCGTTTCAGCCCGATGATGGCGGTACACCCGTGTTTGTCAGTGAGCGCAACTCGCTGTTTGCCATGAATGGCGACCGCGTAAAGGTGACGTATATGGCTCGTCGTGAGAAGCATATCAAGGAGGCGATGGTCGTTGAGATCCTCAGCCACAAGCGCGACCAGGCCGTCGGTAAGCTGAAGGTGGAGAAGGACTATGCCTTCCTGATAACAGAGGGCAACATCTTTGTTCACGACATCCTTATTCCGAAGAAAAAGCTAAAGGGCGGCAAGACGGGTGATAAGGCTGTCGTCAAGATTACGCAGTGGCCGTCAAAGGAATCGAAGAACATTGTCGGCGAAGTCATCGACGTGCTGGGTAAGGAGGGCGACAACAATGTAGAGATGCACGCCATCCTGGCACAGTACGGTCTGCCGTATAAGTATCCTCATAACGTCGAGGAGGCTGCCGAGAAGATAGAGCCAGGCATCACGCCTGAGGAGATAGCCCGTCGTGAGGACTTCCGCGACGTCTTCACCTGTACCATCGACCCCAAAGATGCCAAGGACTTCGACGATGCTCTCAGCATCAGAAGCCTCCCCCTAACCCCCTCCAAAGGGAAGGGGAACTCGAAGGCTCCCTCTCTACTTGGAGAGGGCGGGGGGAGAGGCCTTTGGGAAGTTGGCGTCCACATCGCTGACGTCAGCCACTACGTCAAGGAAGGCTCCATCATAGACAAGGAGGCTGTAAAGCGTGCCACCAGCGTCTATCTCGTAGACCGCACCATCCCCATGCTGCCAGAGCGCCTGTGTAACTTCATCTGTTCACTGCGCCCTGATGAGGAGAAACTCTGCTATAGCGTCATCTTCGTGTTGGATGAAGAGGCCAATGTTAAGGACTACCACATCGCCCATACCGTCATTAAGAGTAATAGAAGGTACGCGTATGAGGAGGTGCAGGAGATCTTGAAGCCTACCCCCAACCCCTCCCAAAAAGGAGGGGAGAATCGTGCGGCTGAGGCACCCCTCCTTTTGGAGGGGAAGGGGGAGGCTGAGCTGCGCACGTTGGATAAACTGGCGAAGTGCTTGCGTGAACGCCGTTTCAAGGGTGGCGCTGTCAAGTTCGACCGTGAGGAGCTGCACTTCGACATTGATGAGACAGGCAAACCTGTCCGCGCCTACTTCAAGAAATCGAACGATGCCACCCAGCTCATCGAGGAATTCATGTTGCTGGCAAACCGTACCGTTGCAGAACATATCGGTAGGGTAGAGAAACCCAAAGCCAAGAATGCACAGCCCAAAGCCAAGAAAACCTTCGTCTATCGTATCCACGACCAGCCAGACCCCACGAAGTTGGAGACGTTGCGCGAGTTTGTGGTCAAGTTCGGCTACAAGATGAAGACGGCTGGTACGAAAGGTGCTATCTCGAAATCGCTGAATGCGCTGATGGACGGCTGTCAGGGCAAGAAGGAGCAGAAGCTCATCGAGACTGTTGCCCTGCGTGCTATGATGAAGGCTAAGTATTCGACGCACAACATCGGACATTATGGTCTGGCCTTCGAATACTATACGCATTTCACGTCGCCCATCCGCCGTTATCCCGACACCATGGTACATCGTCTGTTGACGAAATACCAGGATGGTGGACGCTCTGCCAATCAGGAGAAGTATGAAGAACTCTGCGAGCACTGCTCCGATATGGAACAGACCGCCCAGCAGGCTGAGCGCGACAGCATCAAGTACAAGATGGTGGAATTCATGGCCGACAAGATAGGCAACGAGTATGATGCCCACATCAGTGGCATTCAGTCGTATGGCATCTACTGTGAGGTCGACGAGAACCACTGCGAGGGCATGGTGTCTATGCACGATCTGGACGATGACTACTACGATTTCGACGAGCGCAACTACTGTCTGGTTGGTCGACGCCATCATAACAAGTATCAGCTGGGTGATCCCATCCGTATCAAGGTGGCTCGTGCCAACCTGGAGAAACGCCAGCTCGACTTCGTACTTGCCGACAAATAACCTCTTCTCTAGCTTCCTTAACTCCTTTAACTCCTAATATAAATAAGGTACACGCATGAAAGAAAACAATCGTATCATTGCCGCAGCCATCGTTGCTGTAGGCATCGTCTGCCTGGGATGGTTCCTGAAGGCAGGCATTGACAACTTTGCCAATAAAGATCGTCACGTAACCGTCAAGGGACTGGCCGAACGTGAGGTGCCTGCCGACAAAGTCACGTGGAGCATTGGTACAAAGGTGACGGGCAACGACCTGCCGCTGTTGTACGAGAATATCAACGTGCAGACACAGAAAATCAAGCAGTTCTTGCTGAAGTATGGACTGCCTGAGAAAGAGATTACCATTAATCCTCCCTCCATTACCGATTTGGAGGCCCGTGAGTGGGGTGACAATCAGAAGAACTTCCGCTACATCGTCAATACCACGATTACGGTGGCTACCAACAAGGTGGCAGAAGTCAATAAAGCCATCTCCAGTCAGGCCGAGCTGCTGAAACAGGGTGTGGCTCTGGGTGAGAACAGTCCTCAGTACGAATATGCGTCGTTTCAGCAAATGAAACCGGAGATGATGGCAGAGGCTATCAAGAACGCTCAGAAGACTGCTGCTCAGTTTGCAGAGGCCAGTGAGTGTGACCTTGGGAAAATTGTCATTGCCGATCAGGGACAGTTCTCTATCGACAACCGTGACGATAACACCCCGTATATAAAAAAGTTACGCGTAGTTACTACAGTGACTTATTCACTGAAGGACTAAACGACGGTCGACGAAATGCCGTATATTAACATTTTTTGAAAATATTTCTCTCCAAAATGTGCTTGTAATTTAGTTATATTTTGTATCTTTGCACTCGCTAAGAGTTTCCCGAAATGGGAAACTTTTTGCGAGATAAAAATTAAAAAGTTGTCCAAAACGGAAAACATTGTGTTGCAAAGAGAATGCAATAACTAAAGAAATATACACATAAAAAATGGAGATTAAAAACTTTACCATTACCAAACGCGACGGTTCGAAAGACTCGTTTTCGTTAGACAAAATCATGAACGCCATCGTTAAGGCGTTCGAGAGTGTGAACGTTCCTTCTGACCTGGGTACCATCTCAAAGATTATCAGTCATCTGGATATCAAGGATGATATCACGGTGGAGGATATCCAGAACCAGGTGGAGGAAGCGTTGATGCGCGAAGGCTTCTATAAGGTGGCCAAGTCGTTCATGCTCTACCGTCAGCAGCATACCGAGGATCGTGAGACGCTGGCTAAGTTGCAGTTTCTGTCTGACTATATGGAGTCGGCTAATGCTGCAACCTCTTCTAAGTTTGATGCTAACGCCAATGTGGAGCACAAGAACATTGCTACACTGATTGGTGAACTGCCGAAGTCTAACTTCATCCGTCTGAATCGCCGTCTGCTCACCGAGCGTTGCAAGAAGATGTTTGGTAAGGAACTGGCCGACAAGTACATCGACCTGCTGACCCACCACTTTATCTATAAGAACGACGAGACCTCGC